>Ga0209021_1000029_pt1 | contig 183904 bp, 163 predicted proteins | sample PinacodermFT_FD_187299 | JGI IMG/M metagenome (GOLD analysis project Ga0209021, IMG submission 187299) | Host-associated microbial community of the marine sponge Aplysina aerophoba from Gulf of Piran - sponge pinacoderm, lysed by freeze-thaw... | ecosystem: Host-associated > Porifera > Sponge... | reverse complement strand
TTGCAGGGCCATCTGGGCGGTCACCATCGCCCCCCAGTCCCCGCCCTGGGCGCCAAACCGCTCATAGCCCAAGCGGCCCATCAGCTCCAGTGAGGCCGCCGCCATGCGCCGGGGCGTCCAGCCCACCTCTGACGTGGGGCCGGAGAAGCCGTAGCCGGGCAGCGACGGGCACACCACGTGGAAATGCTCCCGAAGCGGCTCGATTACCTTGGCGAACTCGGTGATCGACCCCGGCCACCCGTGGTGGATGACCAGAGCCAAGGCATCGGGATTGCGGCTGCGGGCATGGATGAAGTGCAGCCTCTGGTTGTCGATGGTGGTGGTGTACTGGGGAAATAGGTTCAACTGGGCCTCGACAGCCCGCCAGTCGTAGTCGTGGCGCCAGTAGCGGCACAGCTCCCTGAGGTAGTCCAGATCGGTGCCCTCGTCCCATCCGGCGCCGGGCAGAGGATCGAACCACCGGGTTGCGTCCAAGCGGCGGTGCAGGTCGTCGAGCACCTCATCGGGCACCTCGATGGCGAACGGATCCACGGCGGTCATCAATCGCTCCCCCCCGCTAGCCAGTGCGGTCGTGGAGGGGGCCGGCGGGCAAGCGGCCATCGATGTCGGTGAATCCATAGGCATCGGCCATGTCTCGGGCCGAAACCGCTTGGCCGGTGTAGCGGGACCGATCGGCGTCGATAGCCAGGGCAGTCACCGCCCGGCCGGTGAACCGGGGCGACTCGGCCGCCGACAGGTCCAGGCTCGGCGGCAGTTCAACCCCAGAGTCGACGGCCACGTCGATGCGCTCGGTGCGCACGAACCCCGGCCACACCGAAACCATCGACACCCCGGTATCCCGGAGCTCGCGGGCACAGTCGGCGGTCATGCGGTCGAGGGCGCACTTGCCCACCCCGTAGGCCACGTGCCAGGCGTATTCGACCGCCCCCGAAGAGCTGACGTTGGCGATCAACCCGTCGCCTCGGTCGATCATCACCGGGGCGGCCAGCACCGAGGCCACATAGGCCGAGCGGGTGCCCACGTCCATCATGTCGTCCCAGTTGGAGATGGGCACCTCCCAGAAGGGCAGCATGGCGGTCAGCTCGTCGGGAATGGCGAAGGCATTGTTCACCAACACGTCCAAGCGGCCGTGTTCCGCGGCAATCTGGTCGAACACCGCCCGCACGGCGTCATCGTCGCGGTGGTCGCAGGCCACGGCCACCGCGGTGCCTCCCGCGGCGGCAATCTCCTCCGCAGTGGCCCCCACCGTGCCCGGCAGCGGGTGCTGGCCGGCACCGGTGGTGCGACCGGTGACATAGACCGCGGCCCCCGCGGCGGCCAGCTCCAGGGCACAGCCCTTGCCGATGCCCCTACTGGCTCCGGTGACCAAGGCCACTTTGCCAGCCAGGGGTGATCCTTCGAACAAACTCATAGTGCCTCCTCAGGCGGGTTGGCAATGGCCATGGGGGGCGACGAGCACGACGTTGACCCCTGGGCCCGGAACGGAGAGTGGCAGAACACGAATCGGTCCACTCCGGCGGCGGCGACCTCCTCGCAGCTCAGCGACTCGCCCAAATGGATGCCCTCCTTCACCAGCATGAGCTGGTGGCCGGCCGACATCCACCCCTCGGTGGCCTCGACATCGAGAACCCCCCACATCCAGCTGTCGGTGGACACCAGCGCCGGGCGGTGGGAGGCCAGCCACTTGTTCTCGGCGATCCACGGACCGGGCGACCCGGCGAGGAACCGCTCGGGGTCTTCGCGGGTGAGGCTGATCCACCCGGTACGCAGGCACAGGGCGTCGCCCGGCTCGGGAGCGGGCAGGCCCTGGCGCTCGCAGGCCCCCTCCATCTGCTCGACGGTGATGCGGTGGCGGTCCATGAGCCGGGGCAGCCCGGCCTGATTCGCCTCCACATCACCGGTGGTGGCGGCCACCTGGGCGGCTACGTCGATCATCAGGCCCCGGGTGAGCAGGGGCGCCCCCCACGAGGGCACGTCCATGGCGGTCACCCCCTCGGTGCGAGCCAGATCGGTTCCCCGGTGGCCGTTGTAGAAGGTGCCGTCAACGGCGGCGTGGGTGAATCCGTTGATCTTGGTGCTCATGTTGAAGGTGTACGACACCCGCTCCTCGGAGTAGCTCATCTTGGACGCCCCCCTCCCCTCGGTGCCGCCGACGATCTCCCCCTCGAACCCCTCGCCGGGCTCGTACCCCGAAATGACCAGCCGCTGGGCGAACTCCCGAGTGCCATAGGCGGGATAGCCGGGCCAGATGCCGTCACCCATCGAATAGGTGCGGATCGGCCTGGCGAGGTCGAGCATCCCCAGGGCGTCGGCCCGCTTCTGCTCGGTCACCTCGTTATAGGTGCCCAGCACATCGTCGGACCCGTACCGACTGGGCGCCCACGCCCCGCCGACCACCGCCTCTACGTCGAACTTCGAATCGTCGAACATCTCGTCGTCAAACTTCACTGGCGCAGCCTAGCCAGCCACGGTGGGCGTGCTCAGAAGCGCTCAGGCGGGGGCGGCCACGGTGAGGCGGGCCATCTCGCGGCGTTGGGGGTAGTGGTCGGCTACCGCGAAGTGCTGAGTGCAGCGCTCGTCCCACAAGATCACGTCGCCCTCGGCCCATTCGTAGCGGATGGTGTAGTTGGGCTGGGTGGCGTGCTCGTAGAGATAGTCCAGCAAAGCGTCGCTCTCGGCCCGGTCGAACCCCACCAGGTGGCTGGTGAAGTTCTTGTTCACGTTGAGATGGCGGCGGCCCGTGTCGGGGTGAGCAGCGATCACCGGGCGCTCAGTTCCGGGGAACTGCTCCCGAGTGCGGTCCACCAACTCAGCCCCGGCCTTGGAGATGAACGACTGGCCCGGTCCCATGTCGTGCCACGCGGTCAGGCCCTCAAGCCGCTCCCGCAGGGTCTCCGACAGCCCGTCGTAGGCGGCGTACATGCTGGCGAAGATGGTGTCGCCGCCCCGGACCGGCATCTCAATGGCCCGCAGACTCCCCACAATGGGGGCGTCAGGGTCCCAGGTGACATCGGTGTGCCACTTATCCTGGTAGGGCGGGCGATCCTCGTCGTCCACGATGCGCTCCACCTTGGCGTCGGTGGCGCCGGCCGTCCGTCCGATGGGGTGGATGTAGGGCCGGCCCCACGACGACAGCAGATCCATCTGATGGTCGTCCTCGATGGACTGCCCGGGAAACACCAGCACCAGATGCTCCAGCAGCAGCTCGTACAGATCCTTCCGCTCGCCGTCGCCCAGCGGCCCCCGCAAGTCGATGTCTCGCACCCGGGTGCCGAACACCCCGCCGATCGGCTCCACCATCCATTCAGCCATGGTGGTCTCCCTAGAAAAAGCCGCGGCCTTGAACGGCGGCGTTGGCCAGCCACATCTCGAAATCCTGGATCGACTGGGTCATGGCTTGGCCGATGAGGTCCAGCTTGCGCACCTGCTCGATGCGGGTCGAGGCTTGCTCCAACTCCCGCTTCGAGAGCAGCTCGGTGAAGATGCCACAGGCGTGGGCCAGACAGATGATCACCACGTCGCGGGGACTGGGGATCTCGTTGCTGAACAACACCCCCATGATCCGCAGCTTCACCTCCCGCTCGGCGTGGCCATCGATCATCGGGTAGCGGCGGGACCGGAACACCCACAAGAAGCGGTCGTCCTCACGCTCGAGAATGCCCTGCTCCACCAGACGGTCCAGCGCCTGCTCCCGGATCTCCGGCGCCTGCCGAGAGATCTGCTCCACCCAGTGGCGGGAGTCGCTCTCCTCGCCCTCGGCGATCATGGCCAAGGTCGGATCGAGCAGGCTGTCGCCCACCGGGGTGGCGTCGACCAGCATCAAATGCTCTAAGTCGGTGTCGATCCGGTTCTCCATGGCCAGCTCCATCAGCACCGCGCCGGCGACGGCCCGGTCCATGGACGCCTGGGGAACATTGACGAACTTCCCGTCGTCATCGCGCAACAACAAGAGGATGATCTCCTCGACGAATCTCAGCATGGTGCTAACGATAGGCGATGATCTCTTCGCTGTATTGGTGGAGGGCTTCGATTATCTGCGAACGGGTATCGCCGGCGATAGGAGCGGACATCCCGGTAACGCCGATCGAAGCCTGGGCGGCGATGTTCTCCCGGTGGCGATCAGCGTTCCAGCTCGGCGTGCCCACCACGCCGCCTTCGAGGTCCATGTACTTGATGTCGATGGGCTCGGTACGCCCCACCGACGCGGCGTGATCGTGCATGTAGGCGATCATTTCGGCCAGCTCATCCAGGGTTTCCAGGTGGGCAGACCGGCGGCGGGCGGCCAGCGAGGCCGGGTTGGGCATGGGCATCCATCCCTGGGCCCTCTCGGCCACCCGGCGGCGGGACAGCTTGGAATTGCCCCCGATCCACACTGGCACCGGCGACTGCACCGGTGTGGGAAGACCGGTACTGTCGGCGATAGAGAAGTTGAGCCCCTGGTAGTTCACCGTCTCGCCGCTCCAGATGAGGCGCATCACCTCCAGGCTCTCGTCGAACAGGGCATTGCGCTGCTCGAAGTCCACCCCCACCGCCTCGAACTCCGAGTTGAGATATCCCACACCAGCCCCGAGGATCACCCGGCCTCCGCTGAGGCGGTCCAGCGTGGCCACCGTCTTGGCCAAGATGGCCGGGTTGCGATACGGCAGCGGCGTCAGGTTGGTGAGCAGCCGCAGCCGGGTAGTGACCCCCGCAGCCACCGCAAGTGCCACAAAGGGATCTAGGGCGTCATGGCCCCCGCTGGCCAGCCAGGGGTCGCTGGGAAGCGGATGCTCGGTCAGCGAGCAGGAGTCGAACCCGGCCGCCTCGGCCGCCCGAGCGAACTCGGAAACGGCCGAGGCGGTTAGGAATTCGGGGTTCTGCGGATGGGCCATCAGGGGAAAGCCGAAACTGAATTTCACTCCCCCAGTCTTCTCGATGGCCCGGTCAGTTGATCAATTGCCGCCCTCTTTGACCTCGACGGTGCGACGGGCGAAGTCGTTGCCGTACACGTCATGGCCCGCGGCTTCGAGGTTGGCGATGGCCTCTGCCGCGATATCGGTGCGGAACGCACCGGCGTCGGGAGCGGCCTGAAGGATGCCCTGAGACGTGGCCACATCGATGGTCTGGTCATACAGCGCCTGATCCATGACCCCGACCCCTCCTGGCGATGGCCAGATGAGGGCGTTGATCTCGTTCATCATCCACGCCTGGTGCGCGGGCCCGCCGAAGGGCGGCGATGCCCCCACCACGATGTCAACGCACTCATCGAAGTTGTCGCGGCAATGGATCCAACCACGCAGCGACGCCTCCACGAAGCGCACCGCAATATCGCGGTACTCCGCATCGGTCTCGAGCTTGTCGGCATCGGCCCAGATGGCGTCCTGCAACATGGCTGTGCCCACGTCGTTCCAGTCGATGACCGAGAAGTCTTCGGGCTGGAACAGCTCACCGGTTTCGGGATTGATGGTCTCGAGCACCTGGGCGTACTCGTTGTAGATCATCGCCTGGGCGGCGTCGATGTCTCCGAGGACGAGCGCGGTCATGTTGAAGTCCTGTTGGACCAGGGTCACATCCGACTGCGGGTCGAGGCCCACGCTGTTGAGCCCAGCTAAGAGCTCGAACTCGTTGCCGAAGCCCCAGTTGCCCACCAGCTTGCCTTCGAGGTCGGCCGGGCCGGCGATGCCGGCGTCCACGAACGACACCTGCAAGGTACCGCTGCGCTGGAAGACCTGGGCGATGTTGGTGATGTTCAGGCCTTCTTCGCGGGGTACTAGCCCGCGCGGGACCCACGAGATGGCGAAGTCCGCCCCCCCGGAATCGAGAACGGTGGCCGGCACGATGTCGACCGCGCCGTCGATGATGGTCACATCTAGGCCGACGTCCTCGTAGAACCCCAGGTCGCGGGCGGCAAAGTAGCCGGCGAACTGCGACTGCGGGACCCACTGGAGCTGAAGCGATACCTCTTGGAGCTCCGCGGGCGCCGGAGCCTCAGTTGGCTCGGGTTCTGGCGCGGGCGCCTCCGTTGCCGGCGCGGGCGCGGGCTCGCTTACGTCATCATCGTCGTTGCCGCAGCTCGCGGCAACGAGGCCGAAGACAAGCAAGACCGCAAGCAGACGCCAAATTCTTCGTATGTTCATTTCTTTTCCTTTCATGTTTCTTCCCGATGGGAACGAATCAATGAGTGCCAGGGCATGGCCACTCGCTCGAGCACTGTGACGACTATGTACAACACGGCCCCAATGGTGGTGCCGGCCAGCACCGCGGCCCACGCATCGTCGTAACGGGTGAGGCCCGCCGATTGCGTGATCAACGGGCCCAGGGCGTCTTGTCGTCCGCCGAAATACTCGGCGACGATCGCCGCGATGACGGCCAGCGATGTCGACAGCTTCAGCGCGGTGAAGAAGAACGGCATGGCGTTGGGGATCCGAACTTCGCGGGAGATGCGCGACCGGCTGGCCGCATAGGACTCCATAAGCTCGACCTGGCTTCGGTCCACCTGGGTGAGACCCCTGGTGGTGTTGATGAAAATGGGGAAGAAAACGAGCGCCACGACTATGGCCTGGTTGGAGCGTGCTGACGTGAGTCCGAACCAGTTGTTGAAGATCGGGGCCAAGGCGATGATGGGAATGGCGTTTATGGCCACGGCCAATGGCGTGATGGTCTCGTTCGCAGTCCGGAATCTAGTCACCAATAGCGCAGCCAGAACGCCGAAGATGATGCCCGCCAAGAGGCCGGAAACCACGACGTAGCCGGTGATGCGGGCACCTTGGTACACCTCACTCCAGTTGTCGATCAGCGCTCCGACGATCTCGCTCGGCGCGGGCAGCACAAACCCCTGGGGGTTGAAGAGAGCGAGCACGCCCTCCCACAACCCGAAGAGGACAACTCCGGTCACGATGGGAGCAGAAAACCCCTTCAGCGCGTTCACTCCTCCACCTTCCGCAGGGCCACCCGAACCTCGGTGACCTTGGTGTGGAATGCAGGGTCATCGCGCACCGAAGCTTGGCGTTGGCCGAGGTCAACTTCGATGACTGAGGCGATATTCCCCGGACGGGGCGACATCACCACCACGCGGGTGGACAGATAAACCGCCTCGGGAATCGAGTGGGTCACGAAGACCACCGTGGTCTCGGTTTCCTTCCAAATCCGCAGCAGCTCATCTTGCATGTGCTCGCGGGTCATCTCATCAAGCGCCCCGAACGGCTCGTCCATGAGGAGCAGCGCCGGGCTGAACGACAGGGCCCGGGCAATGGCCACTCGTTGCTGCATGCCGCCTGACAATTCGGACGGATGATGGGTGGCGAACTCGCCGAGCTTCACCAGCTCCAGCATCTCTTTGGCTCTCCGCCGTCGATCGCCCTTGGTCCAACCCATCAGCTCGAGCGGGAGTTCGATGTTCTTGGACACCGTGCGCCAATCGAAGAGTCCGGCCGTCTGGAAGGCCATCCCGTAGTCCCGGTCGAGGCGGGCCTGCTCCGCTGGCTTGGCGTTCACCTCCACCGAACCGGTGCTGGGCGCGATGAGAGCGGCAATCAATCGCAGCAAAGTGCTCTTTCCGCACCCTGACGGGCCGATGAGCGTCACGAATTCTCCAGGTCTTACGGCCAAATCGATCTCGGCCAAGGCCTCCACCTGGTTGCCCTTGCCGGGATTGAACACCTTGGTTGCTCCCCGGATTTCGATCACATTCATGCGGTCGCTCCCTTGTCTTGGCGACCAACGACGAGCCGCTCCAGCCCGGTCACCACCAGGTACACGAATATCCCCAAGGCGGCTGCTCCCAGCACGCTGGCGAACAGGCGATCAGGACCCGTCGTGTAATTGAATGCCTCCCGCAGGATCCTCCGTCCGAGTCCGCCTACGACCCCCGAAGAGATTTCCCCCACGATTGCGCCCACAATGCTGGCCGTCGCCGCGATCTTGAGCGCGGCAAACAAATACGGCAGCGATGCCGGGAGGCGCAGTCGCCACAGCGTCTGGGCCCAGTTGGCGGCATACGACTCCATCAGTTCTTGATTCTCAGGCCGAGGCGATTGCAGCCCTCGCAGACCGTTGACCGCGACCGGGAAGAAGGTGAGGTAGGTGGCGATGATGGAGACCGACATCCAGTCCTGCCACTCCCACGGGAAGACGTCGAAGTTCTTGCGCCCCCAGATCACGATGATGGGGGCGATGGCGATGAGCGGAATGGTCTGGCTGGCGATCACGAACGGGAGAAGGCCCTGTTCAAGCCGCCGCCACTGGGCCAAGGCCAGTGCGATGGCCATACCGATCACCAGGCCCACCATGAACCCAGCGAAGGCTTCCCGCAACGTGAACAACGCCTCGTCAAGCAGGATGAGCACATAGATCTGGTCCTCGCCCCCGGGCGTCTCGCCGAACTGGCCAATGATCTTGCCAATCGGAGGCATGGTCAGGTCGTCGGTGCGGGGCAGAACCGACCCCACCACAGGCCAGTCGTGTTGCCGGTCGTCGATAGCCTGGCCGACCTCCTTGTAGCCGGCGTACAACGCGGCGAGCAGACCCATGAACACCACGAAAGTCACCGTCTGGCGGATGATGCGCACAGTGGTGTCGCGGCGCGTCTCGTGAGCCGCCTGCTGCCTGAGGCGGTGCTCGCGAACGAGAGGATCCTCCGTCTCGGCCATGGTGTCGGTCGCCGGCATTGCGCTCTCTAGCCGCTCATCGCCGGAATGATCTGCTGTCCGTAGGCGCTGAGGGTCTCCTCTTTCTGGTCGTGCATGAGATAGATGGCGAACTGATCGACACCCAGGGACTCGAGCTCGCGCAGACGGGCCAGGTGGGCGTCCTCGTCTCCAAGGAGGCAGAAGCGGTCGATGATCTCATCGGGGACGAAATCGGTGTGGTCATGGCCCGCCTTGCCGTGTCCGCTGTAGTCGTATCCCTGGCGGCCCGCGATGTAGTCGGTTAGCGCCTGGGGCACGCCCGCACCCTGGTCGCCGTACCGAGACACCAGGTCGGCCACATGGTTTCCCACCATCCCGCCGAACCAACGGCACTGCTCTCGCTGGTGCTCGATGTTGCCTCCCACATAGGCGGGCGCGGCCACGCAGATATACAGGCTGTTGGGATCGCGGCCGGCCTCCTCGGCGGCCTGTCGGACAGCAGCAATGGTCCATTCGGCGATGGCCGGATCGGCCAGCTGAAGGATGAACCCGTCCGTCTCGCTTCCACACAAGTGCAGCGCCTTGGGACCGTAGGCCGCCATCAGCATCTTTAGCTCGGACTCACCCGCCCACGGAAAGTGCTGCTGGGTGTCGTTGTAGGTGGTCTCCCGGCCCTCGGCGAGATCCTTGATCACCCGCATCGACTCGCTCAATGTGGCCAGGCTGCGGGGCTTGTGGCCGATCACCCTCATGGCGGAGTCGCCCCGGCCGATGCCGCAGACGGTGCGGTTTCCGAACATCTCGTTCAAGGTGGCGAACATCGACGCGGTGACCGTCCAGTCCCTCGTCCCGGGGTTGGTGACCATGGGCCCGACAGTCATGCGTTCGGTGGCCGAGAGCATTTGGCTGTAGATCACAAAGGGCTCTTGCCACAGCACATGGCTGTCGAAGGTCCAGCCGTAGGCGAAGCCGAGCGACTCAGCCCGCTTGGCCAACTCGACCACCCTCCATGCCGGAGGATCGGTCTGAAGAACAACGCCGAATTCCATCTCTACCCCCTCATCCGAACGACCGCCTGCTAACGCAGGACGGCCTCACTCATTGGTCGGAAAGCCCAGGTCGACTGAGCTGGTCGCGGGATCGGGCCACCGGGCGGTCATCACCTTGGGCTTGGTGTAGAAGCGGATTCCCTCGGGGCCGTACATCGTGGTGTCGCCGAACAGGGAATCCTTCCATCCCCCAAACGAGTGGTAGCCGACCGGTACGGGTATTGGGACGTTGATGCCCACCATGCCCGCGTCGGCGTCAAATTGGAACTGGCGGGCTGCGCCGCCGTCGCGGGTGAAAATGGCAGCACCGTTGCCCCATGGATTGTCGGCAATGAGCTGTACCGCCTCGGCATAGGTGTCGCACCGCACCACGCTGAGGACGGGACCGAAGATCTCGTCCTTGTAGGCGTCCATGTCGGTGGTTACGTTGTCGAGCAACGACACGCCGAGAAAGAAGCCGTCACCGACAAACCGGGTTTCACGGCCGTCGACCACCACGGTTGCCCCTTGCTCGGTGGCGGAGCCGACGTAGCCGGCAACCCGATCGCGGTGCTCGCGGGTGATCAGAGGCCCCATGTCCGATGCCGGATCGGTGCCTTCGCCGATGACCAGCTTCTCCATGCGGAGCTTGATGGCCTCCACCAGGGCATCGGCCACCTCGCCCACCGCGGCCACCACCGAGATCGCCATGCAGCGCTCTCCCGCCGAGCCGTAGGCGGCCGACACCGCCGAGTCGGCCGCCAGCTCCACGTCGGCATCGGGCAGCACCACCATGTGGTTCTTGGCTCCGCCCAGCGCCTGCACCCGCTTTCCGTGCGAAGTGCCCGTGGTGTAGACGTAACGGGCAATCGGCGTCGACCCCACAAAACTGGCCCCCTTCACGTCGGGGTGCTCCAGCAGCCGGTCCACGGCCACCTTGTCGCCGTTCACCAGGTTGAGCACCCCCGGTGGGAAGCCCGCCTGCTGGAAGAGCTCGGCAATGAACATCGGGGCCGACGGGTCGCGCTCTGAGGGCTTGAGCACAAAGGTGTTCCCGCAGGCGATGGCGTTGGGCGCCATCCACATCGGGACCATGGCCGGGAAGTTGAAGGGGGTGATTCCGGCCACCACCCCGAGGGGGCGGCGCACGGTGTAGACGTCGACGCCGGTAGAAGCCATCTCGTTGTGGCTTCCCTTGAGCTGCTCGGCCAGGCCGCAGGCGAACTCAATGTTGTCGATGGCCCGAGCCACCTCGCCCCGAGCATCGCCATGAACCTTTCCGTGCTCGGCAGTGAGGCGATTGGCGATCTCCTCGGCGTTCTCCACCACCAAGTTCCGGAAGGCGAACATCAAAGCGGTGCGCCGGGCGACGGAAACATGGCCCCACTCCTCGAACGCGGCCTTGGCCGAGGCCACCGCGGCATCGACCTCCTCAGCCGAGGCCAGCGAGAGTTGTCCGGTCTGCTCACCGGTGGCCGGGTTGAACACCGGTGATGTCCGGCCCGAAGTACCAACAAATTGCTGGCCGTCGATTAAATGATGGATTTCACGCATTCGCCCTCCGGAAGTCCAGGTTTTAAATCAGATAGGAGCTGAGACCGCGGCGCAGGTATTGCCCGTCGCCCATCGAACCCAGGTACTGGTTGTCGTCGATGATGATCCGGCCCCTCGACAGCACGGTGTCCACATGGCCCCCCACCTCGATCCCCTCGTATGCAGAGTGGTCGATGCTCATATGGTGGTTGTCGACGCTGATGGTCCAGGTTGCCCGGGGGTCATAGATCACCACGTCGGCGTCGGCGCCGGGCTGAATGGTGCCCTTGCGGGGGTATAGGCCCATCATGCGGGCGGGGGTCGTGGAGCACAGCTCCACCCACCGGGGAAGGGTGATCTCCCCGGTCACGACCCCCTGATAGATCAAATCCATCCGGTGCTCGACCGTTCCCAGGCCATTGGGAATGGCCCGAAAGTCGCCGACGCCCAACTCCTTCTGCTCCTTCATGCAGAACGGGCAGTGGTCGGTGGACACCACCGCCAGATCGTTGGTGCGCAACCCCTTCCACAGCTCGTCTTGATGATGATCGTGCCGGGCGCGGATCGGCGTCGAACAGACATACGCAGCGCCGTCCCAACCCTGATCCAGGTGCTCCTCGAGGCTGAGGTACAGGTACTGAGGACAGGTCTCAGCGAACACGTTGGCGCCGTTGTTGCGGGCAATGGCCACCTGCTCCAACGCCTGCTTGGCGGAGAGATGCACGATATAGAGGGGGGCGGCACCCACCTTGGCCAACTGGATGGCCCGATGGGTGGCTTCCGACTCAAACTCAGCCCGCCGCACGTACCCGTGGTTCACCGGGTCGGTCTCGCCCCGCTCGAATGCCTGTTCGGCCAGCACATCGATGGCGATCCCATTTTCAGCGTGCATCATCATGAGCCCGCCGTTGCCGGCGCACTGCTGCATGGCCCGCAAGATCTTGCCGTCGTCGCTGTAGAACACGCCGGGGTAGGCCATGAAGAGCTTGAAGCTGGTGACCCCCTCGTTGACCAGCAGGTCCATCTCCTTCAGGGCGGCGTCGGTGACGTCGCCGATGATCATGTGAAAGCCGTAGTCGATGGCGCACCGGCCATCGGCCTGCCCCATACGGGCGTCGAAGCACTCACGGACGTCGAGCCCGTAACTCTGGGTGGCGAAGTCCACGATGGTGGTGGTGCCTCCCCAAGCCGCGGCGCGGGTGCCGGTCTCGAAGTCGTCGGACGCAATGGTGCCCCCGAAGGGCAGCTCCATGTGGGTGTGCACATCAACCCCGCCGGGCACAACGAGCTTGCCGCGGGCGTCGATCACCCGGTCAGCCCCGTTCTCCGCTGAGGTGGCGAGGTCGGATCCCGGTTGCAGCACCGCGACAATGACCTCGCCGTCGATCAGGACCTCGGCCGGATCAGCCCCAGTCGAGCTCACCACCGTTCCGTTCTTGATGAGCGTTGTCACAGCACTAAACCTCCCTGTCTATTTCCTCAATGGTCTCGAGAATGGCGACGACTCCTTCGTCGATCTCAGCCTCGGTCACATCCAGCATCGGGGTGATCCGAAGGGCGTTGCCGTACAGCCCCCCCTTGCCCACCAGCAGCCCCCGCCGCTTGCATCCCTCAAGCAGTTCGCCGGCCCGACGCGCGTCGGGCTGAATGGTGCCCGGCTCCACGATCTCGATCGCCTGCATCAGTCCCTTGCCCCGCAGTTCAACGATCCACGGGGTGCGATCGGCCACCGGCTGCAATGCATCGGCCAGCCGCTGGCCCATGCGCAGGGCATTGCCCTGGAGGTCGTTCTCTTGCACGTACTTCAGCGTGGCCAGCCCGGCGGCGGCCGACAGCGGGTTTCCGCCGAATGTGCTGAAGCTCAGGGCGGTGATGGTGTCCATGATCTCGGCTCGGGCCACGATGCCCGCCAGCGTGCTCCCGTTCCCCACGCCCTTGGCGAAGGTGAGCATGTCGGGAACGATGTCGTGGGCCTGGTAGCCCCAGAAGTGCTCGCCGGTGCGCCCCCAGCCCGTTTGCACCTCATCGGTCACGAACAGGATTCCCCGGTTGGCCAGCTCTTTGTGCAGCGACCCGAAGAACCCGTCGGGAGGGGTGGCGAAGCCGCCGACGCCCTGAATGGGCTCGGCTATGAGGCAGGCCACATCCCCGGCCGTCATCATGTCGAGCACTTGGCGGAGGTCCTCGGTGCAGGCCTCGGTGAATTCGTCGTCGCCCAAGTCTCGGAACGGGCTACGCAGTCGGTAGGCCCCGTGGACGAAGTTCACCGACAGGCCCGAGAGCGCGGTTGACGACCACGACGAATGCGAGGTGATGGCCTGAGCCGTGAACGATCGACCGTGATAGCTGTTGCGCATGGCCAACACTTCGTTGGACTTGCGGTAGCTGGTGGCCAACAGGATGGCGGTGTCGTTGGCCTCAGAACCCGAGGTGGTGAAGAACACCCGGGCGTCGGGTATGCCGCTTATCGCCGCGATCTCCTCGGCCAACTCGATCATGGGCTCGCAGAGATAGAGAGTGGATGTGTGCAGCACCCGGGCCGCCTGCTCCTGGATGGCCGCGGTGACCGCGGGGTTGTTGTGGCCCACCATGGTGGTGAGAACGCCGCCGAAGAAATCGAGGTACCGATTGTCCTCGACATCCCACACATAGCTGCCCTGGCCGCGCTCGATGCTGATGGGATCGGCGTATAGCGGCTTGACGTACGAGGGGAGTATCGCCTGGTAGCGCTGGTGGAGCTCGGCGTTGGTGGTCACGACAGGGTCGGCTTATGCCTCGGTGAGCGGCCCGTACATGTCGGGACGGCGATCGCGGTAGAAGGCCCACAGGGAGCGAGTCTCATCGACCATGGCCAAATCGAGGTCGCGGATCACCAGTTCTTCTTCCTGGTCTGAGGCCGGATCCTCGACGAACTGGCCCCGAGGATTGGCGAAATAGGAGGTGCCGTAGAAGTCGTTCTCTCCGAGCGGCTCAACGCCCACACGGTTGATGGCCCCGACGAAATACATATTGGCGGCCGCCGACGCCGTCTGCTCCAGCTTCCACAGATACGCCGACAGACCCCGGCTGGTGGCCGAGGGGTTGAACACCATCTGGGCGCCATTGAGGCCAAGGGCGCGCCAGCCCTCGGGGAAGTGCCGGTCGTAGCAGATGTAGACCCCCACCCGGCCCACGGCGGTGTCGAACACCGGATAGCCCAAGTTGCCGGGACGGAAGTAGAACTTCTCCCAGAAGCCCTTCACTTGGGGGATGTGGGTTTTGCGGTACTTGCCCAGATAGGTTCCATCGGCGTCGATAACCGCCGCGGTGTTGTAGAGGAACCCCGGCTGCTCCTCCTCATACATCGGCAGCACCAACACCATGCCGTGCTTGGCGGCGATTTCCTGGAATCGCTTGGTGGTGGGGCCATCGGGGATGGCCTCGGCGTAGCTGTAGTACTCGGGCTCTTGCACTTGGCAGAAATAGGGGCCATTGAAGAGCTCCTGGAAGCACATCACCTGGGTTCCAGCCGCGGCGGCCTCGGCCACATATTTCTCGTGCTGCTCGACCATGGACTCCTGATCACCCGTCCACGCGGCTTGCACGATTGCGGCCCTGACAACATCCGACATGGGGCGCCTCCCAAGCTTTTTTGTGGCGCCATCGAGGGTTAAATGCCCGATGGCGCTGACTTAAGGAATAAACCTCCGATTATTGCCCATGCAGACCCCCTTCCGCCAGAGCCTCTTGGCCAACCTGGGGTATCGACGCAGCGGGCGGCTTCTTGTGGCCCGCGACAGGTCCGCGACGGAAATGAGGACCGTCGGGTGGGGAGGCTTACGTCATGACTGCCCGGCGGCGGGTTCGGGATTGGCCCCTCCGATCCAGATGACGTATTCCGAGAATGCCGTGGGGTTCGGGCTGAGGAGCGGGATGCCGAAACTCTGGGGGGAGTTGCGCCATACGGGGTAGAGGTAGGCTGAGAGGTCTACGACATCGACTATCCTAAGAAGGGCGTCGTCATTGCTGGCATAGCCGCTGGCTCCGGGTTTCAGCTCGGTGAAAGCGATGTAGGCTCTGAGCTTGAACTGGCCGACATTGGCGAGCTTGAACGGGCCGACGCCTTTGTTCGGCGGCACCTGGGAGTCGGCATGGAACCAGTCGATGAGCTGATCGCCGCCCGCCTGGTAGAACTCGATGATCAGGTCTCTGAGACTGGGATGCGAGTCCGGCGCTCTGAAGTGCCATGAGGGGAAGAAGGCCTCCCTTGAGTAATCCAGGGGGACTTTCCCGTCGACGAGGTCCTCTGGGTACAGTTCCCCGAGCAGTGCGGGCGGGATATCTTGAGGTGTCCACGTCCGTGTGTGGCCGTCCAACTGGAAGCTTCTGGTCAAGTCAAGGTACTCAGACAGGCGATAGGAAACAGCGAATCTTATGTTCGCGGGGTCGGAACTGCCGTCCCAGCCGGTGACCTCGAAGGGCGCGAATTCGCCCGGTTGCATCGTGAGGGGCCATTGCCATGTTCCCGTGACCGGGTTCCCACCGGTATCGGCGCTGGCTGCCGACACCGAGACGTTGCGGGCGAACAGCGTTTTGGACTGGTTGTGAAGCAGTCCCCTCAGCGCGCCGTCCTCCACATTGAGCGCCATGTCAGAGACGACGACTCGATCGGTCGCCTCCAACGGGAACTCCCTCTCCAAGTGTCCGCCCGTCGCATAGATCCCCGCACCCTTCCGGTCCCATATCCCCCACGAGTCGGGGAGTCTCCTGTAGTCCTCTGCAATGCGCGGCCCGGTTCCCCAAATGTTGTTCCTCTCGATAACCTCGGCAATCGCGGCTTCAGGAGTGCTGTGTGCCGCAGTCGGAGCGTAAAGGGACTCGATGGCCGGTGCGACCGCCACATACCTCGGTGCCCAAGGGCTGTCGATACACCACGCGCCTAACTCATTGCGTATGCGTTGGATCTTCTTGTGATCCGAGTCGCTCAGCTCCTCACCCGGCGCGATAACGCGCCCCCCGTAGGCCAATGCCATCGCATCGGCTTCATCGCACAAGTCGTAAACCTCGTCGTCCACCCGGTTCCGCCAGTGATACGACTCGCGGTCACCCAGATAACGCACCCACGAACGGTCCCTGTTGTCGTACCACATGGCGAAGTCCTCGTCCCCAAGCTTGGGCAGAACGGCATAGGTGAGATGCGTCTCGCCGGTGTGACCGATCGGGCCTACCGGGCCGGAATCGTCCCCCGGCAGCCGGGTATGGTCGTCATCACCCCACCAGACATCCTTCTCAGACACCGTCGGCGGCACAGGCCTCGTAGGCACCGGGGTAGCCTCCGGCGCGATATCCTCAAGCGTTGCCACCTCTTCCGCCTCAGCAGGCACCGAACGGCCAGCCTCAAACGACGGCACCGCCCCCGCCTCCGGAGCCGCAAAAGCCCCAGTTGACCGCTCGGTAGGAACAGCAGGCCCAAACTCAGTCGGCGCGGGAGTAGCCGCAGGCGCAGGGGCCGGATCAGGCACCGCAGTCGCACGGTCCGGAACAGGCGCAGCAGGCACAGCAGTCGCAGCGACCCGGCTGGCAGCAGTCGGTACCACAGTGCCGACCGCCGGCGTCTCAGCTCCCCCACCGCCGCCTTGGGCGCAACCGGCTGCCGCCAGCACCACCGCCAGCACCACCCCTGCAACCCGCCGCCGAGCCCTGCCCGACGGCGCCACCGCGGCGCCAACACCGGTGCCCGAGCAGTTGCGCAGCGGCCCCATCGGTTGATCACGCCGCGTGCCGCGGGCGGGCTCCACACCGCGTCCAGCCGATCGCCCGGGACGCTGCACTTCCGGCTGTCTTCGTACCTCTGCGATCCGTTTGTCGGCGTCCATGGGCGCTCTCCGAACTCTCAAGCTGAACTCGACTCGGCAACGTTGGTGCTGACCCAAACACAGCTCTCAACCCACTCACCGGTAACCAGATCGAAGACGTCAAGCGCGCAATTCTCCAACTGCAAACCCCATCGCACACTATCGCCGGGAGCAACATCGAACATGGGGCACCTCCCAAGCTCATTCGTGCGGCGCCATCAAGGATCAAGCGGCTCTACGCGTCGAAGCTGGGACCAGGGTGATTATGGAGGGAGTGTCATTTCTGGGGCTTGTTGGCGTTTCCGACATAGATGGCGAAGTTGAGGGTTTCTGCGATGAAATTGAAACGGAACGAGACGTGGGATGTGACAGCTCCGACGACGATGGTTCCTGGATCGTCGGGACCGTCATAGGTGTACCTGTGGGTTACGAGTTGGAGGATCTTGGTAACTCTGCGGTCGTCGTCGAAGAACGCGACGTAGGTGCGCAGGTCGTCAAAGGTCTGGCTGCGGGTCTTCTCTTCGAGGCTGGGGTGTGAATCCGGCCACTGGATTTGCGCTACACCGGTGACCGCATCGAATTTCTCGGCGGGGATCTTTTGGTCCTGGGTGTTGATCACCTGGGCGGGGAAGAGGCCCCTATAGTCGTCTTCGTACAACATGATCTTTCCCTGCCAGACAAGGTACGGCTCTATCTCGAAGGAGCGGCTCAGGTCGACCAGCGGCGACATGTCGGCGGCGATATTAATGTCGAGCTTTTGGGGGTCGGTGCTGCCTGTCCAGCCGGCGACCTCGAACGGCGCGTCCTCGTCGGGCTGAATGGTCAGCGGCCAGCCCCCAATGGCGCTGCCGCTTTTACCCCCGGACTCTTGTACCGTGACGGTCACGTTCCGGGCGAACAGCGCCTTTGACCTATTTTTGACCAGGCCCCGAACCGTCCCACCTACCACCGACACCGTCTCGGCAACGAGCCGCACCTCATCGGCGTAATCCGACTCATCCCAGTTTATCCGCCCGTCATGTACAGAACTTCCAATGCCGACGTAGCCCAACGCGCGTCCGGGCGGGAAATTCTTCAATTTCCTCAGGTAACTCTGTACCCAGGGGTCATCCAGCGCTTCTTGCTTCGTGGGCTTGATGGTGGATCTAAAGTTTTCACCGATGTAGACATACCGGTCGCCCCCGGCAACGCCGCACCTGACAAGCTGGCGCTCCTCAGCGATCTCTGTCCTCTGAAAGGGGGTGATCTCCTCGCCCGGCTCCAAGAACCTCCCCATGGCCACCGCGAAGGCCTGGGCGTCGTCGCACAAGTCGTACACCGCATTGTCCACCTGCGACGACCACAACGAGCGATCATCCTCCCACAGCCCGCCCGGCACATCCCCCGGGCCGGGCAGCACACCCCCCTCATCTACACTGCCCACCGGCCCCGCGTCGTCACCGCCACCAGGCCCCGGCCCATTGCCCCCTTGTGATTGCAAGGGGGAGGGCGGTGACGGCCCGGCAGGGGCCGGATCAGGCACGGCAGTCGCAGGCGCAGAGGCCGGATCAGGCACGGCAGCCGCACGGTCCGGAACAGGCGCAGCGACCCGGCTGGCAGCAGTAGGTACCACAGTGCCGACCGCCAGCGTCTCGGCTCCCCCACCGCCGCCTTGCGCGCAACCGGCTGCCGCCAGCACCACCGCCAGCACCACCGCCCCAACCCGCCATAGCGCCCTACCAGACGGCACCACAGCGGCGCCGGCGCAATTGCGCAGCGGCATCATCAGTTGATCGCGCCGCCCGCCGCGGGCGGGCTCCACACCGCGTCCTGCCGATCGCCCGGGATGCTGCACTTGCGGTTGTCTTCGTACCTCTGCGATCTGATTGTCGGTGTCCATGGGCTCTCTCCGAACTCTCAAGCTGAACTCGACTCGGCAATGTTGGTGCTGACCCAAACACAGCTCTCAACCCACTCACCGGTAACCAGATCGAAGACATCAAGCGCACAGCTCTTCAGCTGCAAGTCCCGTTGAACGCTGTCTCCGGGAGCAACCGCAATGGTGTTCTCATACCAGCCCTCCGGGCCATATTTACTGGTGCTTCGATTGGAAAGCCTGTGACTAATGCCCGTAACGGTGCCTGGTGGACTGTAACGAGACCAAATGTTCATCGGCACGGGTTTGATTATGGTATTCGTGTCGCTGGGGTCATCGGTGGCGAGCGTCTCGGTCGGCCATGACATGAGGTTCGTCGATGCAGGCCATCTGGCGGGCCACACCGCATACTTGGTGGAGTCCTCCCACATTTGATCATCCTGCTGTTTAGTTAATTTCCTGAACTCATAGGTGAAGGAGATGAACGAGCGGGCAATCGGGGTGAACCCGTTGGGATTGGTCGAGCTCACCGTTCCGCTGGGATTCGCCATAGCGGGAGGCGGGCCTTCGGCAACATATCCGAAGTGGTCGTCTTTGAGCGGTCCTGAGGTGTAGGGGTCCATGTCATAGAGGTAGCAGGGGAATCGCTCACCGGTGTTTCCCCAGCGGCAATCCCGCCGCTGAACGCTGCCGCCCGCGCCGGGAAACTCCTTCACCCTCTGCACCTTAAGCAATCCGCTGTTGTATAAATCGTCGAATGCCCTTTGACATGCATTGTCGCTCTTCTTGCAGGCATGCCACTTGTCCTTCAACTCGGCTGTGAGGGTCGTATCCCTCACGCAGTAGTTGTGGAGGAGGAACTCGGCCACGGCGAGGCCGCCTTGGGCGATGTCGGCGCGCTCCGCGTGGTTCATGTGGACGATTGTGAAGTAGTCGAGCTGCCAAGGGCCGACCCCGGGGTTCCAGAAAGCCCGCTCATAATCGTCGAGGGTCATGTTGGAGAACAGCTTGAGGCTATTGGATCTCTGGGCAGGGTTGTCGCCCCGAGACAGGACCATGGGGGCGCTGGCCAGTTTCTTGTTCCCACCGGTTATCTCAAGGGCTGCAATGGTGAGCATGAGCGCAGCCAGCCGGTTTTTCATCTCCGATCGCGCCGCAGTGCTGGTGCCCAGAGTGCTGCATCTCGTCCATTCAGTCCGTTTGGTGGCGTTCGCGGGGGCCAGCGCCTCGGTGATGGCGGTGTCTGCGGCCTTTTGGACGCCGTCGTATACCTCGTCTAGCACCAGATAGCCGTCGCAGAGGATTTCGACGGGGTCGCTGAGCTCTGTGGTGCCGAGGCTGTTGGTCGCCTTCACCCTGATCTGGAAGAGCTCCGTAGGGACGCCTTGCAGTGTGCCAGCGATGCCCGGCGTGTCGAGTCTCAGGTTGGTGTCGCTCGACTCGACCCACTCGTCGTCGGTGTCGTCCCAAGTGAACACGCGTAGATGGTGCTGGCTAGCCGACGGCGATTCCTTCCACGACGCTGTCAGGCTGGTCGCGGTGCAATGGCCCTTGAGTCCGGCAGGCGGGGGGTGTTGGCATGAGACTGTCTCAGCCGGCGACCACAATGAGGGCTCTGAACCGTCGTCGCGCTCGGCGCGCACCTTCAGGGTGAATGTCTTCCCCCTATTGTGGAGACTCGTGCTGACGAAGGCGCTGGGCCCCGACTGCGGGCCGGTGTAGAGGTCGGCGCCGGCCGCGTCCTGCAATCGGTAATGGACCGTGACGCCCTGCTGAGTTACCTGGTCCCAGCCTACTGACAACTTCTTTCCGTCAGCAGAACACGAGAGAGCCAGGCTAGCCGGTACGGGGAGTCTCACTGGAGGGTCGGTCGTGTCACAGTCCAGCGAGCCGTACGGGCCCCACCCGGCGGTATTGCCAGCCCGCACATAGCGTGTATACGTCTGGGATGAATCCAATCCCGACCACACATGCGAGAGGCTCCCGCTGAGATCTATCCACCCAGAGTCCGTCCACACCTGATACTTCGTCGCCCCGTCGGGCGCAGTCCATGTCACCTCGATGCTCGATGAGGTGGCCGTCCCGCACTCCATCACCGGCTTAGCCGGCTTCGTCCAGCAATATCCCGCGTTCGAATGGCCGGCCACAGTGCCCTGCAACGCCAGCACCCCGATGTAATACCTCGTACCCGGCGACAGCCCGGTGAACGTCGTCCTCTCGGAAGTGGTGGGGGGGTTCTCCGTCTGACGGCTGCCTACTACCGCCAACTGGATCTTCGCCAAATACTTCGTCGCACCCGTAACGCCATTCCACGAGAAGGTGATCGAGTTCGTCGTCGCCGACGCACACATCAACCCCGTCGGCGCCGGAAGCGGCGCGGCCTTCGTGTAACACCTCCGCGAGCCCCACCAACTCCACCCGCCCTTGTTGCCAGCACTCACATACGACCAGTACGGCTTAGACGCATCCAACCCCGACCACACATGCGAGAGGCTCCCGTTAGGCGTAATCCACCTGTCTAGCGACCATATCTGGTATTTCGTCGCTCCCCGGGGCTCAGTCCACTTCACCTCGATGCTCGACGAGGTAGCCGTTCCGCACCGCAGGATCGGAGCGACTGGCGTCGTCCAGCAGTTGGCCCCGCTCCAGTGGCCGACCACGCTGCCCTGCAACGCCAGCACCCCGATGAAGTACTTCCTGCCCGGCGACAGCCCGGTGAACGTCGTGCTCTCGCCAGTGGTGGTGTTCTCCGTCTGACGGCTGCCCCCTACCGCCAGCTGGATCTTCGCCGAATACTTCGTCGAACCCGTAACCCTGTCCCATGAGAACGTGATCGAGTTCGACGTCGCCGACGCACACGTCAATCCCGTCGGCGCCGGAAGCGGCGACGAAGCCCCGCAAACATACCCCGGTGGGCACCCTGGTTTCGGGAACTCAAAGCCCTGCGGTGGCGAACCTGCCTCCCCTGCAACCGCCGAGCCCCCGCCTCCGTCATTGCCGGGACCCGGCTCGCCAGCCCGCCCAGGAAGGCCTCCAGGCGGCGGGCCGACCTCAACTGGTACCGCTTCATCCGAGCCCTCATCAGTCGGGCCTCCACCACCATCATCAGCATCCTGCCCAGACCCGTCACCCGCCGTTGAATCGCCCGAGGACTGAGCTCCCACGGGCACGCCCAACACCGCCTGCCCCAGCGACAGCACAACCACAATTGCTAACAACGACCTCACAGAATGTAACAGTATATATAAACATATATGTACTTAGCGTGAAGGCAAACATGACATATCTGTAATACGGAAGATCAATGCGAGATCAATGTGGGATTTCTATTCGGAGGAACTCCCACTTGCCAGGGCCAGAACCCGGTCAAGCTCCGAGTGCATGTTCACGAGGCGACAATCGAAGTCGCCCAACATCAACTCGTCGATGCCGTTGGAGGCCATCCCGGCCTGCACCCGGCCGATTCCGTCGAGATCTTGGTTCACCACTTCGGCGATAACCGTGCCCTCGGGGAAGTGGATCATCTCGGCAGGCGCTGCTCGATCGCCGAGGCGGTGGAACAGCCAGAAGTCGAAGTGCGAGTGCCCGGCGTGGTCGCCGGGGCGGGCTCGGAAAATAGTGAACATGTCGCTGTGCACGTTCAGCACCACGTTGGGGAACACCAGATAGTGGTAGTCGTCGAGGATCTGCTCGTCGGTGTAGTGGCTGAAGTCCACGCCCTCGGAGGCTGCTCGGTCTCGTACCAGTCCCACTGCCCAGTCCCGGGCGCTTCGACCAGCCAAGTCCACCGAGTCGCCGGGCTGGAGGCCCAGCATGGTGCTGTAGTTGTCCACGAAGGCTTGGGCCACTTCGCTCTGATCGGCGTCGGGGAACCGGGGCGAGCCGATACCCAGGGGTATCTTCATCATGGAGTGGCCCCGATCCCACAGCTCGTAGGTGGTGTTGAGCGCGTCCATGAACCCCCGCAGGCCAGGGTGCAGACCCTCTAGGTGGTAGGCCTCGTTGAAGGCGTCCACCGTGGTCTTCCAATTGCCAGCCAGCGGAATCGTCCAACAGGCCGTGAGGGATCGCTCCCCCAGGTTGAACGGGGCCAGCGTGTCGGGAACCGGGTCAAGAAACTCGTCGAGGTCGGGGCCGTCTTTAGCCGGGTTGATGAATACCATCTGATGCCAGGTGCCCAGCCGTACCGGGGCTAACGACAGGTTCTCGTTGGCCACCACGCCGAAGTGCTTACGGTACACGATCTCCTTCAGCGAGCCGTCTAGGCCGTAGCACCAGTCGTGGAACCCGCACCGCAGCTCTTCGGCATTGCCCTTGCCCTCGCACAATTGGAATCCCCGATGGCGACAGGCGTTGTGGAACGCCCGCAACTCGCCGTCGTGGCCCCGCACCACCAGATAGCTCTGGTCGCCGATGCGGTACTCGAACCAATCGCCGGGCTCGGCCACGTCGCTGGTCAAACAGGCCAGCTGCCAGGTGGCCGGCCACAGCCGCTGCCGCTCCATCTCGGCGTACTCCTCTTGCAGATAGCGCCCTTTGGGCAACCGGGCCGGGGTTCCGTCCCCATTGCCGAGGCGAAGCTGGTAGCGGTCCAGGTCGATGCCCATGGCGTTTCGCGCCTATCGGGTGCCGCGCACCAACCGGCCGGGGCGGGCCCCGGTGTCGGCCCCGTGGCTGCGGGTTACCTCGCCAGCCACAACAGTGGCCACATAGCCGACGGCCTCCTGATCCAGGCGGCGGCCTCCGGCGGGCAGATCGTGGACCACTCGGGGAGAGCGCAGGGTGAGCGCTTGATGGTCGATCACGTTCATGTCGGCCCGCTTGCCCACCTCCAGGGTGCCCCGGTCGCCCAGTCCATACAAAGAGGCGGTGTCGTTGGTCTGCTTCTTCACCACCCACTCCAGGGGGAGCTGTTCGCCTCGGCTGCGGTCCCTGGTCCAGTGGGTGATCATGAAGGTGGGGATGGAGGCGTCGCAGATCATGCCGCAGTGGGCCCCGCCGTCCGACAACCCCGACACCCCGGCGGGATGCAGCAGCTGCTCCCGGATGACGTCGTGGTTCTCCTCGACGTAGTTGAACATGGGCAGCATCATCAGCGAATGGCCGTCTTCTTCCAGGCTGAGGTCGTAGAGCATCTCAAACGGGTCCACTCCCCGGGCCTCGGCCATGGCCGTCACCGTCCGGTCATTGGTGGGCTCGTAGTCGGGCGGGTCGCCGATCACGTACAGCTTGTGGATCATCGACGCCACCATGCTGGGCATCTGGTCGAACAGCACGGTCGGGTCGGGGGGAAGGTCGTCCTCGCCCAAGATGGCGGACCGAATCGCCGGCTTTTTGAGCTCAGCCACTAGCTGGTCGAAGGGCAGATGGGCCAGCGACGCGAAGGTGGGGCGCTTGGCGAAGGCGTGGTTGGTCTGCAAGCCGATGAGCATCCCGAACGGGCGACCGGCAATCTGGGGATACACCCGAGCGCCGTCTTCAACCGCCCGAAGCGACTCGTCCATCATCTCCCGCCACAGATCGGGAGCGGCCTCGACTTGCAGCAGGGCAAACGACACCGGCACGTCGAAGTGGGCCGACAGCCGCCGCATCCAGTCCATCTCCTTGGGCGGCGCCACCAGGTCGAGCCCAGCCGCTCCCGCGGGGGCCAGTTCGAACACGCCGGAGCCGGCGTCGGCCAGCGCCCGGCCCAAGCCGAACAGCTCGTCCTCGGCGGCGAATGTGCCCGGCACCGGCTCGCCGTCGATGGCCCGGTGGCCCAGCGTGCGAGAGGTGGACACCCCCAGGGCGCCAGCCTCGATGGCCTCTCGCACTATGGCGTACATCGCCTCTATATCTTCGGGAGTGGCCGGCTCGTTGCGGGCCCCCCGGTCGCCCATGACATAGCCCCGCACCGCGCCGTGGGCCACCTGGGCGGCCACGTCGATTGACAGCTCGCGCTGCCCCACCACATCGAGGTACTCGGGGAAGCTCTCCCACCCCCATGAGATGCCCTCGGACAGGGCTGCCCCGGGGATGTCCTCCACGCCTTCCATGAGCTGGATGAGCCAGTTCTCTTGGCCGGGCCGCACTGGGGCGAACCCCACCCCGCAGTTGCCCATCACCACGGTGGTCACGCCGTGATTGGACGACGGTTGGAGCTTGTCGTCCCAGGTGACCTGCCCGTCGTAGTGGGTGTGGCAGTCCACGAACCCCGGAGTCACCAGCAGCCCGGTGGCGTCGATGGTCTTGGCTGCCTCGGGGGCGGGACCGCCGCTGCGGTCCACCACCTCCACCTTGCCGTCCTTTACGCCGATGTGGCCCGAGAAGCGGTCGGCACCGGTGCCGTCCACGATGGTGCCGTTGGCGATGACCAGATCCAACACAGCTCTTCCTCCTGCTTTGCTCAGTGTTCTATTGCTAGCTGGCTGCTCCCGCTCGGAGCAGCTTGCCGGGGCGGGCCCCGGTGTCGGTGCCGTTGCGGCGGGTCACCACTCCGCTGACCAGCGTGGCCACATACCCGGTGGCCCGCTGATCGAAGCGCCGGCCTCCGGCGGGGAGATCGGCCACCAGCTTCGGGGGGTGCAGCGTCAGGTGCTCGTGGTCGATCACGTTGATGTCGGCCTTCATGCCCGGCTCCAGCGTGCCCCGGTCGGTGAGACCGTACAAACGGGCGGTGTCGCGGGCCTGCTTTCGCACCACATACTCCAGGGGGAGCTTCTCGCCCCGCTGGCGGTCTCGGGCCCAGAACGTGAGCAGCCAGGTGGGCATGGAGGCGTCGCAGATGGCGCCGCAGTGGGCCCCGCCGTCCGACAGCCCCGACACCCCGGACGGGTGCAGGAACATCTCCCGCACCGCGTCGGCGTTGCCGTCGCTGTAGTTGAGGAACGGGAACAGCAGCAGTGCCCGGCCGTCGTCTTCCAACAGCAGGTCGTAAAGCAGGTCCTCGGTGTCGCGGCCTTGGGCCTCGGCGATGGCGGCCACCGATCGCTCGGGGCCGGGCTCGTAGTCGGGCGGGTCGCCCAGCACGTAGATCCGGTGGAGCTGGGTGCCCATGTACTCGGCGAACTGGTTGGTGAACGAGCTCTCCTCCGAGAGGATCGCCGCCTTGCGCTCGGGTCGGCGCAGCTCGGCCACCAATTCCTCGAGGGGCAGTTCGGCGATCTCGGCGAAGCTGGACCGGCTGCTGAACGCGTGGTTGGTCTGAAGCCCGATCAGGATTCCGTTGCACCGGGGCGCCACCTGGGGATGGAGCTGGGCCCCCTCGGCCACCGCATCAGCCGACAGATCCATGATCTCCCGCCACATCTCGGGAGCGGCGTCGATCTGCACCAGGGCGAAGGTGACCGGTCGGCCGATGGTGGCCGACAGGCGGCGCATCCAGTCGACCTCTTTGGCCGGAGCAGCCAAGTCCTCGCCGATCACGCCGGTGGGGGCCAGTTCGTAGAGTCCGTGGCCCACCTCAACCAGGGCCTCGCCGATGCCGAACAGCTCGTCCTCCGCGGCGAAAGTGCCGGGCACCGGCTCTCCGTCGATGGCCATGTGGGCAATGGTGCGCGACGTGGAGAAACCGAAGGCGCCAGCCCGCAGGGCGTCGGCCACGATGTCGCGCATCTGGGCGATGTCTTCGGGGGTGGCCGGCTCGTTCTTGGCCCCCCGCTCCCCCATCACGTAGGCCCGCACCGCACCGTGGGGCACCTGGCAGCCGATATCAAGGGACAAAGGCTTGCGCTCCAGGGCGTCGAGGTACTCGGGGAAGGTCTCCCACTCCCAGGTGATCCCCTCCGACAGGGCGGCACCGGGGATGTCCTCCACCCCCTCCATGAGCTGGATGAGCCATTCCTCTTTGCCGGGCCGCACCGGGGCGAATCCCACCCCGCAGTTGCCCATCATCACCGTGGTCACCCCGTGATGGGCCGACGGCTCCAGGATCGGATCCCAAGTGACCTGCCCGTCGTAGTGGGTGTGGCAATCCACAAAACCGGGAGTCACCACCAGTCCGTCGGCATCGATGACCTCTTGGCCCTCCAGATCGGGATTGCCGCCGGGATACACCCCGGCGATCTGGTCCCCGTCGATGGCCAAATCCCCCGTGAACGGCTCACCACCCGTACCGTCCACAATCAAACCGCCCTTGATCACCAGGTCGTGCATAACGCCATGGTAGAGGGTGACGTGTTTCCCAGGCGATCCGCCCGGAAAGCAAGCCGACCTATGGGGAACAAATCTAAGCGCTGAGGTAACGTCGGGGGGTGGCTGAGATTTTGGTTTATCACAACCCTGGTTGAGGCAAGTCTCGGGGCGCGCTCGAGATTCTCGAGTCGCGGGGCGTCGAGTTCGACGTTGTGCAATACCTCAAGAATCCGCTGGGGCGGAACGACTTGGAGCGGTTCTTGGAGTTGCTGCCGGGCGAGCCAGCCGAGCTGGTTCGAGTAGACGGCCACTTCAAGGAGCTCGGGCTCGATATCGGCGACTACCAGAGTGCCGACGCGGTGATCGACCTGCTGATGGAGCATCCCAAGCTGATGCAGCGCCCCGTTGTGGTCCGCGGCGACCGGGCCGTAATCGCCCGCCCATCAGAGTTGGTAGAAGATCTGCTGTGAGGGTTGAGAGCGGCATGTCTCAGGCTGAGGCCAGAGCACGGCTGCATTCCCATTCGAGGCGCTCGAAGCCGCGGAAAACTCCAACGGAACCCGAGGTCCAGACGATCGTGGACGGGCCCGACGGCAAGCCGTACCCGGTGGCCGCAGTGTGGCGGCGGGCTCTGGCCCGGATCATCGACGCCGTGACCGTGTTCTTCATCCAGTGGATGCTCACCGTCATCCAGGTGCTTTGGTTCATGGACGACGTGTCCACCCGGTGGCAGCCTGAGCCCTGGGGTCGGGCCACCGCAGCCATGCTGGGCTACGTGTTCTTCCACTTCGTGTACACCATGGTGTTCCTGCGCTGGAACGAGGGCCAGACCCCGGCAATGGACCTGTTGAAGCTCCGGGCGGTGCGCACCAAAGACGGCAGCCACCTCGGTCTCGGCCGGTGCGCGGCCCGCTGGCTGGTGGGCGGGGCGTCGTGGATAGTGCCCCCCGTGGCGCTCGGCGGGCTGATCGTGAACGCCGCCACCTATATCACCGTCCCCTTTGACCGCCGTCGCCGCACGGTGTCGGACTGGATGGCCGGCACCACGGTCATCGCCTACAACCGCGACCAGGAAGACCCCGACGGGCAACTCGAGGAAGTGCTGGATGAGTTTGGCCGGCCGATGACGGTTCGCGAGCAGATCCGACGCAAGTACGGTCTCTTCGGCGGCCTGCCTGGTTTGGGTAGGCGGCTCGGCGACCGGAATCGGGATGACCGCAGATCACCGCGGGATTCCCAGAGGCATTGAGATTCGCGTACGATGTCGGCCACATCGAGAACAGCCCATAGACAACGGGGGGAACGGCGTGGCAACTGAGCGTCCACTTTTGGAGGTGGAGAACCTCCGCACCTATTTCGACACACCGCGCGGGATCCTGAAGGCGGTTGACGGGGTGAGCTTCACGCTTGACAAGGGCGAGACCATCGGGATCGTGGGCGAGTCGGGTTCGGGCAAGTCGGTGCTGGTGCGCTCGATCATGAACATCTTGACCAGCAACGCCATCATTCCCGACGGCTCCGACGTAATTTTCGACGGCAAGGACACCCGCAACCTGAGCCGGAGCGAGGCCAAGCACTTCTGGGGCACCCAGATGGCCATGATCTTCCAAGATCCGATGACGTCACTGAACCCGGTCAAGAAGGTGGGCGTCCAGATCACCGAGTCCATCCGCTACCACCTCGGAGCGTCCAAGCAGGAGGCTATGCAACGAGCCCTTGAGCTCATGGTGCAGGTGGGCATCCCCGAGCCCCGCAAGCGGCTCAAGGAATATCCCCATCAGCTCTCCGGCGGTATGCGCCAGCGCGTCACCATTGCCATCGCCTTGGCCTGCAATCCCAAGCTGCTGATCGCCGATGAGCCCACCACCGCGCTGGACGTGACCGTGCAAAAGCAGATCCTCGACCTCTTGGCATCGCTCCAAGAGGAGTTGGGCATGGCCATGATCCTCATCACCCACGATCTAGGCGTGGTGGCCGGCCGAGCCCGGCGCATCGGGGTGATGTACGCCGGCAAGATGGTGGAGACCGCCGACACCACCACGCTGTTCCACCACATGAACCACCCGTACACGGAGGCGCTGTTCAAGTCGATCCCCCGGGTGGAGCACACCAGCCACACCCGGCTGGACGCCATCAGCGGCCGGCCGCCCGACATGGTGCTCGATTTGGTGGGATGCCGGTTCGCCCCCCGATGCCGCTACGCCCAGGAGCAGTGCATCACCACCGAGCCCGACCTGTTCGAAACCGGACAGTCCGGACACCGTCAAGCTTGCTTCTACCCGGTGGGATCGACGGAGAACGCCGAGGCACTGGCCGCCAACCAGGCAACCGGAATCACCGCCGCCGGACTCGACCTGACCGCCGCCGCGGTCTCCTAGCCCGGCGATCGCACGTCCGAGGAGGACTCAACTAATGGCAGGTACAGGCAAAGCCCATATGAGGGGCGAAGAGGCCCTGATTTCCGTCGAGGACTTGGTGATGGAGTTTCCAGCCGGTCGAAGAGCGGTGGTCCATGCCGTGTCGGGCATCAGCTTCGACATCCTCGAAGGGGAGACCCTGGGCTTGGTGGGCGAGTCGGGCTGCGGCAAGTCCACCACCGGCCGGGCAATGATGCAGTTGCCCTCGCCCACGGCGGGATCGGTGCGCTTCGACGGCGTGGAGATGACCCAGCTGCCCAAGGAAGACCTACGCCGCACCCGCACCCGGATGCAGATGATTTTCCAAGACCCCATCTCGTCGCTGAACCCCCGGCGCAAGGTGAAAGACATCGTGGCCGAAGGCCTGTCCATCTGGCACAACGACACCGGAGAGCAGTCGGCCCAGAAGGTGAACGAGGTGCTCGACGCGGTGGGGCTTGACCCCGAAGTGGTCTCCGACCGCCGCCCCCATCAGTTCTCCGGGGGCCAGTGCCAGCGCATCTGCATCGCCCGGGCCCTGGTGCTCGACCCCAAGGTGATCATCTGCGACGAGCCGGTGTCGGCCCTTGACGTGTCGGTGCAGGCCCAGATCCTGAATCTGCTGGAGGAGATGAAGGAGCGCTACGGGCTCACCCTGGTGTTCATCGCCCACGACCTGGCCGTGGTCAAGAACGTCTCCGACCGGGTGGTGGTGATGTATCTGGGCAAGGTGTGCGAGGTGGCCGGGCCCGACGCCCTCTACGCCCACCCCGCCCACCCCTACACCGACGTCCTGCTGGCCTCCATTCCCGAACCCGATCCCGACCATCCGGTATCCGACCGCCAGATCGAGGGCGAGCTGCCGTCGCCCATCAACCCCCCGTCGGGCTGCCGGTTCCGTACCCGGTGCGAGAAGGTGCAAGACCTCTGCTCAGAAGAGGAGCCTGTGCTCCGGGAGATATCCCCCGACCACTACGTGGCCTGCCACTTCCCCAACGAGGTCCCGGTCAGCGTCAACGGCAGCTAGCCCGCCGTCTCCAACTCAAAGCGTGTAGCGGAAGACGTTGGTGTCGCGGATCACGAAGCCGAGGCGCAGGTAGAGGCGGTTGGCCGCCTCCCTTGACGGGCGGGAGGTCAAGTCCACGGTCACCGCTCCCGCGTCGCGGGCCAACGCCAACGCAGCCTCGTTCAACAGCCGGCCGACGCCCTGGCCCCGAACCTGCTCATCCACCACAACGTCCTCGATGATGGCCCGAATTCCGGTGGGAATGCGCACCAGCACCAGAGTGAGGCTGCCAACGATTGCCCCGTCAACCCGGGCAACCAGCAGCCGGGTGGCATCTGAGCCGGCAATGGCTCCCAAGGCCTCGGCCGACGGCGGCGGGTTGGACGACGAGAGTTGGGGGGTAAGGCGCTCAAATGCCTCCGCCAGTTCAGCGGTGGCCTCGGTGGCCTCGGTGATCTCAACCCCCATGGGGGGAGACTACCGGCGCGAGATGAGGTTCCACGGCGCGGGGCGATAGGTTGGACGGGTGACGATGATCACCTGGGTGGACGACTCCCCCCGCAAGCGCCCGGCCCTGGTGGCCGCCTTCACCGGGTGGAACGATGCCGGCGATGCTGCCTCCGGGGCATTGGCCTGGCTGGCCAGCCGCTGGGATACCACCGAGGTGGCCACGCTGGATCCCGAGCCGTTCTACGACTTCGCCGACACCCGCCCCCGGCTTCGCCTGGAGGACGACGGCTCCCGCTCGCTGATCTGGCCCAGCAACGACCTGCTCGCCGCCACCATCACCGCCGCCGAGGCGCCCGACGGCGCCGAGACCGAGCTGGCCCTGTTGGTGGGCACCGAGCCTCAGCTCAAATGGCGCACCTTCGCCCAGCAGATCGTGGACATGGCCCAACGACTCGACAGCCCGCTGGTGGTCACCTTGGGGGCGCTGTTGGCCGACATCCCCCACACCCGACCCACCCCGATATATGGCAGCAGCGACGATGCGGAGATGGCCTCCCAGCTTGGGCTCACCCCCTCCAGCTACGAGGGCCCCACCGGCATCGTGGGGGTGCTCCACAACGCCTGCGCCACTGCCGGGCTGAACACCGCCTCCCTGTGGGCCGCGGTGCCGGGCTACGCCTCGGAGATCCCCTCGCCCAAGGCCTCCCTCGCCCTGGTGAAGAGGCTGGGAACCCTGCTGGACCTCTCTCCCGACACCTCAGAGCTAGAGGAGATGGCCGCAGGCTACGAGCGCCACGTGTCCGACCTGGCCGACCAAGCCGACGAGACCTCCGAGTACATCTCCCAGCTAGAGAGCGCCTACGACCAAGAAGAGGCCGAGAACGGCGAGATAGAGGAGATGCGCTCCACCGACCCCACCGAGTTCGTCGACCAGATCGAGCAATTCCTCCGCGACCAGCGCAGCTGATTTTCAGCGCAGGCCTGGCGACCCGGCGTACGGTTTCAACCCTGGTGGCCGTCGGTGCGCCAGGGTGGGGTGCGAGGGTGGTCGAAGAGGAACTCTATGGGCTCGCCACGGATGGCGGCGAAGGAGTGGGACAGCCACCAGTCGCTGCCGTGGACGCCGTCGGGAAGGTTGTCGGGGCCGAAGAATCCGACGTCGCGGCATTCCAAGGGATGGGGATCGAGTTGGCCTCCAACCGCCCGGCATAAGAACACCATCGAGTACATCGGCACGGTGGTGAAGCCCCGGCGCAGGCCGTCGTGGATGGCGATGGGCCGCACAACCTCGCATTGGATGCCGGTCTCCTCCAGCACTTCCTTCACCACCACCTCTGAGGGGGAATAGCCCACATCGGCCCAGCCGGTGGGGTACAGCCACACGCCGGAGTCGGCCCGCTGCACCAGCAGGATCTCGCCGTAGTCGTTGCCCACCACCGCCCCCACCGCCACCTTGGGGGTGACATAGCCAGGCACCCCGTCGCCCACCGACTTCATCCACTCGGCCACGAAGTTGTCGGGCGTCCATCCCGTGCTCAGCGCAGCGGCCATGTCGGCGGCCACGTGCAGCACCTCCTCGAACCGCTCCTGCTCGTACTGGTTGTCGGTGAAAGCCAATCCGGTTCGGGCGATCCCGGCCAAGGCCTCCGACCACCTCCGCAGGTCGTCCTCCCCTACAACTGGCCGGCCTTCGTCATTCATAGCGGCTAGGTGGTACCAATCGCCGTCATACCCGGGTGGAGCAAGTGTCGATGGCGTGCTGGAGCGCCAGATTGATCTCCTGAATGTGGTCTTGATCGGTCACTTTGTTGCCCTCGCCGTCGCGCACGTAATAGGCGTGGACCACATCCCCGCCGAGGTCTTGCACCTTGGCGCTGAGAATGTCGAGTCCAAGCTGCGACAGCGCACTGGTGACTCGGCTCAGCAGGCCGATCCGGGCTTGAGCGGCCAACTCGATGATGGTGGCGGTAGAGGAGGAGTCGTTGTCCATGCTCACCTTGGGGGCGATCACCGGCCGGGGGGTGAAGTCGGGCTCGACTTCGTAGGTGCTGATTCGCTCGGCAAGACGGGCTTCGATGGCCAGGCGTCCGGCCAGGGCCTGTTCCACATAGGCCGTGACCTGAGGCCAATCGATCTCCAAGCCCAGGGTGCTCTCCACTTGGAACCGCTCCAGTGCCATCCCGTACTCGGAATGAGCCGCGGCCAACAGCACCCGGAGTCCACTCAGGGCCAATGCCCCGGCTACCCGGGAGAACATGCCGTGTTGATCGGGGGCGATCACCAACAGAGTGTCGCCTTCCCCCAGCACCAGGCGCTCGCCAGCTTCCATCATGCCCCGCTGCTCTGGGGTGGGGAACCTCGACGTGATCTCGTCTATGTCGCCGCCCTCCAAAACGTGGGCGCAGCGGGCCACCAGCTCGCGCACCAAGCTGGCCTTCCACTTGCTCCACGCCGAGGGTCCGGTGGCCACTGAGTCGGCCTCGGTGAGCGCTCCCAACAGCCGCAGGGTCTCCACCGTGCCAGCCTGGCGGGCCACCTCCGCGATGGTGTCGGGATCTTCCAAGTCGCGTCGGGTGGCCACATCGGGCAGCAGCAGGTGGTGCTCCACCATCGCCACCAGCACGTCCACGTCGGTGGGCGGGTATCCCATCCGGTGGGCGATGTCGGCCACCAGGTCCATGCCCACCTCCGTATGGTCGCCGGGATAGCCCTTGCCGATGTCGTGGAGCAGGGCCCCCACTACTAACAGGTCGGGGCGGTCCACCCGGTCGACCAGATCGGCGGCCAATGCCGCGGCCTCGCACAGATGCCGGTCCACCGTGAATTGGTGGTAGGCGTTGCGCTGGGGGCGACTGCGGTTGGGCGCCCACTCGGGCAGAATGCGCACAAACAGGTCCATCTGGTCCAACGCCTCGATCACCGGCGGGGCAGAAGCGCCGGTCATCAGCAGATCCACGAACATCTTGCGGCCCTCGTCGGGCCAACGGTCGGGCATGGGGGCCATCTGTGCTTGGAGTCGCTCCAAGCTGGGGCGGTCCATGCGCAGCCCGTGAGATGCGGCCGCCCGGGCCAGGCGCAGCCCAATACAGGGATCAGCGGCATCGGCATCGGCAGCCAACACCGCCCGGCCCTCGTGGTTCATCACGCCGGCATCCAATGCAGTGTTGCTGCGGCTGGTGCGACGGCGCAGCCTCCGGCGCCATTCGGGGGGCAGCTCGGAATCCCGCAGCCACGCCCAGATCTCGTCGCTGCGCCAGGCGATGGAACGAGCCGAACTGGCGATGGCCCCCATCATCTCATCGGCATCGGCATAGTCCAGCGCGGCGGCCACACCGTCTTGCTCTTGGAGCAGGAGCTGATCCCCAGGACGATCGGTGGTTCGGTGCAACTCCACCCGGGCGGCCAGGATCACCTCGTAGTCGGCCCACAGTTTGCGGCTGTCGGCCTCGTCCATCTCGAACACGGCTCCTTCGGCCCACCGCAGCGCATGGACGTCCCGCAGTCCTCCCCGACCCTGTTTGAGGTCTGGCTCCAGCTTGTAGGCCACCTCGCCGCTGCGCCGATGACGCTCGGCCACCCGCTGAGCCAGCGAGGGGAGCCACCGCCGGGCGTTGCGGCGCCACTGGGTGTCATTGTCGGCGGTCAGATCGGCGGTGAGCTCGGCATCACCGGCGATGTGGCGGCCGTCCAGCAGCGACGTGGCCGTATCCAGGTCGGTCTTGGCCAGGTCTCGGGTCTCTCGGGGTGTCCGCACCGAGTGGCCCAGCTTGAGCCCATCGTCCCAGATCGGATACCACAACCGAGTGGCGATGTCGCCTATGTCGGGGCGGTCGCGGTGCAGCAGCAACAGGTCGATATCGCTGTAGGGACACAGCTCGGCCCGGCCGTACCCCCCCACCGCAACCAGGGCGATGCCCTCGGGGTCGGCCACCTCCGCCTCGAAGATGCCCAGGAGCCACTCGTCCATGCGCCGGGCCAGGGCGCGACACCAAACCGTCCCCACCATGCTGCGATCAGCCAGCAGCTCATCGCGGCGCAGTGCGCCCGTTCTCGCCTCGCCTATCGCCACTACCCGCCGAGGCTAGCGGCTGCGGCCATAGAGGCTGCTGTTGATGCCTGCTGTTGACCCCACGCCGAGGGGTCGGCACTTTTGACGGCTACGAACCCATCAGCGTGCCCAGGTAGAGGCTCACCACTTTGGGGTCTTCGAGGAGTTCTTGGCCGGTGCCGGTGTAGGCGTTGGCCCCCTGGTCGAGCACGTAGCCCCGATCGCAGATCTCCAGGCAGCGCCGGGCGTTCTGCTCCACCATGATCAGCGACACGCCGTGTTGGGCGATGTGGGTGACCTGTTCGAACACCTGGTCTTGGTACGCGGGGGAAAGCCCGGCTGAGGGCTCATCCAGCAGCACCACCTGGGGATCCATCATCAGCGCCCGGCCGATGGCCACCATCTGGCGCTGCCCCCCGGACAGGCCATCGGCCCGCTGGTGCCGGCGCTCGGCCAAGAGGGGAAACAGCTCGGCAACGGCCTCGAAGCGCCGGGCAAACGTGTTGGGCTTCTGGAACGCCCCCATTTCCAGGTTCTCCTGGATGGTGAGCCGGGGGAAGACGTTCTCAGTCTGGGGAACGAATCCGATCCCCCGCGACACCAGCTCGTGGGGGCGCAGCCCGGTGATGTCGTCGGTGCCCATGCGAACGGCGCCCGACCGGATGTCCACCAGGCCGAACACGGCCTTCAGCAGGGTGGACTTGCCCGCGCCGTTGGGGCCGATGATCCCAATGACCTCACCGGAATGCAGCTCCAAGGAGCATCCGGTCAAGATGTCGACCCCGGGCAGATACCCGGCCACCACGTCGCACACCTGGATCAAGGGGCCGGGGATCAAGGGGCCGGGCTCGCTCATGATCCTGCCCCGGCCCGGCGCCGGCCCAGGTAGGCGTCGATGACCTCGTCGTCGTGTATGACCTTCCATGGCGGCCCCTCGGCGATGACCCGTCCTTGGGCCAGCACCACCACCCAGTCGCTGATGCCGGTCACCACATCCATGGCGTGCTCGATGAACACCACGCTCAGCCCCTCGTAGGCCAGCAGCGTGATGTGGCGCATGAGCGACTGGGCCAGAGCGGGGTTCACGCCGGCCATGGGCTCGTCCAGCATGATCAGCACCGGCTCGGCCATCAGGGCTCGGGCCACCTCCAAGAGCTTGCGCTGACCCCCCGACAGGGTGCCGGCCAGCTCATCGCGCATGTGGGCCAAATTGAACCGCTCCAACAGCTCCTCGGCCCGCTCGGTGTTGGCCTGCTCTTGGTGGCGCCACCTCGACCGGAATGGAGCCACCGGCAGCCGCTCCCCCACCTGACCGGGAGCGCCCAACAGAACGTTGTCGAGCACGGTCAGCTTGGCCAGCGACTTGGTGAGCTGAAAGGTGCGGATCATGCCCTTGCGGGCCAGTTGGTCGGGCGATGGCGAGGTCACCGGCTGTCCGTCGAACGACCACCTTCCGGTGTCGGCTCGGTCGAAGCCGGTCAGCAGGTTGAACAGGGTGGTCTTGCCGGCCCCATTGGGGCCGATGAGGGCGGTCACCACCCCTCGCTCCATTTCCAGGTGGTCCACATCCACCGCCCGCAGGCCGCCGAAGCTCCGGGTGAGGTTGTCCACCACCAAAATGGGGTTGGGCTTGGGCGCACCCACCTCCGGGGGCACGGTCAAGATCGGCTCGATCTCGCCCGCGGCGGGCCCCGGCTCGGGCCTCGGCGTCAGATCATCGGGCATCCAACTGCATTTCTGTGCGATTGCCGACTATCCCCTGGGGGCGGAACAACATGAGCAGAACCAAGGCCAGGCCCACCATAGCCACGCTGATAACCCCCTCGGTGCCGTCCAAGAAGTCGGCCGCGGCATCGGGCAGCCATGCCTCAGCGGTCAGCTGGCGCAAGAACGACTCGATCCACTCCCGCAGGAACCAGAACAAGATGGCTCCCAGCACCGGGCCCAGATAGGTGGCCGATCCCCCCAGCAGCAGGGCGGTGTAGGCGAAGAAGGTGACCTGGGGGCGGAACCCGTTGGGATCGGCGCCCGAGGTCTTGATGGCGTCTATCACCCCGCCCATGCCGCCGATGACTCCGCCGATGACCAGGGCCTGCATCTTGTAGGAGAAGACGTTCTTGCCCAGGCTGCGGGCCGCGTCCTCATCCTCCCGGATCGACTTCAGCACCCGACCCCACGGACTGCGCACGATGAGGAACACGGCCAAGCACACCAGCGCCACCAACACCCAGCCCACGGTGATCACCCAAAGCTGCTGGCCGGTGAACTCAAACGTGCCGATGCCGTAGCGGTCGTGGGGCCCGTCGGGGTAGGGATTGAGGTCGTAGAACGCCCCGGCGTCGAAGCTCACGCTGAGCGGCCCTCCGGTGAGGCCGATGGCGTCGGTGGAGCCTATGAGGATGCGGATGATCTCCGCGGCGGCGATGGTGACGATGGCAAACATCACCGCGTGCAGGCGCAGGGTGGGAAAGCCGAGGGCCACCGCCAGCGCCACCGAGAGTACGAGGCCCACCACCACGCCCACCCACAGCGACCAGCCGAAGGTGGCCACCGACACGCTGGTGCCGTAGGCCCCCAGCAGCAGGAACCCGACTTGGCCGAAATTCAAGAGCCCTGTGAAGCCGAAATGGACGTTCAGGCCGACGGCGGCCAAGGCCAGGATCACCGCCTCGGGCCCGAAGGCCGCTCGGGCCGCGTTGCCAAAGATGATGTCGAAGTCCACTTAGCGCGCCCGTCTCATCGGGTAGCCCGAAACCACCTAGCCCACCCGAGCCTTGATCCCGAACAGGCCTTGGGGTCGGAGCAGCAGCACGAGGATGAGCGCGGCCAAAGGCACCACGAACTTCAGCTCGGGCGAGATCCACAGCGTGCTCACCTCGGTGGACATGCCGATGATGAGCGACCCGGCCAAGGCGCCGAACGCCGTGCCCAACCCTCCGAGCTCCACCCCGGCGAAGATCAACAAAAGGAGCTGGAAGCCCAAGAATGGGTCGATGTCGGTGTCGAGGCCTTGGAACACTCCGCCGAGCCCGGCCAGTGCGGCGCCGATGGCCCACACCATCACCACGATGCGGTTCACGTTGATACCCGATGCCTCGGCCAGGCTGGCGTTGTCCGACACCGCCCGGGTGGCCTTGCCGAAACGGGTTCCATGGAGCATGAGCCCCACGGCCACCAGCACCGCGAAGATCACCACCACGGTGATGAGCTCTCGGGGAGTCACCGCCCAGGGTCCGAACTCCCACCGCTCCTGCACCTGGTAGTCGGAATAGGGAAGCGGCTCTGCGCCGAAGAACAGCTGGATCAACTGGCGCCCGAGCAGCGACAGGCCGATGGTGACCACCACCAGCTGGAATATGCCCAGCCGTCGACGGCGCATGGGTCGGAACAATCCCGTTTCCAAACCCGCGCCCAGCATCCCGCACACCACCATGGTCAAGATGGCCGCCACGATCAGGTTCAGCCCTCCCCAAGAGCTGTTGAAGAACCAGGCGATGACCGCGCCGAAGGTCACCAGCTCTCCGTGCGCGAAGTTGACCAGGCCGGTAGTTCCGTAGATGAGCGACAGTCCGATGGCACTCATGGCGATGATCAGGCCGAACTTGAGGCCGTTGAACACCGTCTGCGCCGCCCGTTCGCCGAAGGGTGTGCCCTTGGGGGCTTCGCCCACCGCGAACACCACCGCCCGGGATGCCCCCTGCGCCACCGTCACCGGGGTGGTGGATTCGTAGCCCTCCCGCAAACTGACACCGTCGGGAAGGGAGGCCTCATCCAGGGTCACCAGATAGGTGCCTGCTCCAGGCACTTCCACCGACCAGCGACCATCGGCGTCGGTGATCGCCTGCCCCACCCGGGCGCCGGCCTCATCGGCCACAGTGATTTTGATCCCGGAGAAGAACTGGTCGAAGCCCAGCCGAAGCGTGCCCTCCACCACGGTTTGCTCGGTGCTTTCGGCGTCGCCGCCTGACTGGGCTGCGCCGGGAACCGCCCATGCCAGCACTAGGCAGAGGACAAATCCAGCGAGCGCGACCCATCTCCGCATTCGGCATCACGTTACTGCCTGGGTACACGGCGTTTCGGAAGGGCTGTGGGCTGCTGGCCGTCAATTCCCCCTCCCCTTTCACGGGCCGTCGGCGAGCGGCCACAATGGTGGCGTGGGCGACTGGGACCGGCTGCGGAGCGACTTGGCCGAGATGGACAAGGTGATGGTGGCCTTCAGCGGCGGCGTGGACTCCTCGTTTTTGGCCTGGGTGGCCCACGATGTGCTGGGCGACCGGTCTCATGCGGTGACCGCAGTGTCGCCATCATTGGCTGCTGCTGAGCGCGAGGACTGCGCGACTCTGGCGGCCGAGTGGGGTCTGCGGTGGAGCGAGGTACACACCGCCGAGATGGAACACGCCGCCTACCTGGCCAACGACGGCGACCGGTGCTACTGGTGCAAGGACGCCCTGATGGAGGCGGTGGCCCCGCTGGCCGAGGCCACATCGTCGACGGTGGCCTTAGGGGTTAACACCGACGACCTGGGCGACCACCGTCCTGGTCAGCGGGCCGCGGCCGAGCGGGGCGCGGTCTTCCCCTTGGTGGACGCCGGGTTCTCCAAGGCCGACGTACGGGAGTGGTCGCAGCGGCTGGGGCTGCGCACCTGGGACAAGCCAGCCGCCCCGTGCCTGGCCTCCCGGATCCCCTACGGCACGCCGGTGACGCTCGGGGCGCTGGCTTCCGTGGGCGATGCCGAAGCCGCCCTGCGGCGCTTGGGCTTTGCCGAGCTACGGGTCCGCCACTATGGGGACGTAGCCCGCATAGAGGTGCCCGACGAGCGCTTGGCCGACGTCGTGGCCCAGCGGGCCACGGTGGTCGAGGCGGTGCGCGAAGCCGGCTACCGGTACGTAACGCTGGATTTGGAGGGCCTCCGCTCCGGCAACCTGAATGCCGCCCTAGGCCTCGGCCCCACGGTCCGGCGGCCTTGACCGACCGCGAACTGCGGGCTGGCGAACAGCAGCTAGCCGAGTGCGCCAGGGAGCTGTCGGAGGGGATCACCCAAGCCCTGCCCGGGTGGGTGATGTCGGCGGTGGAGAGCCGGCTCCTCGCAATGAGCCCGGGGGTTCGAGAGGCAGCTGAGGCCGCGGGAGCGGCTGCTGCGGCTGAGATCGGGGGTGAGGTGGCCCGGCTGTTGGCCGCCGATGTCGACGACCAGCGGGAGAACCCCTTGGCTGTCTTGCGCCGTGCGGTGCGCTACCCAACCGAGGTGCTGATCGCCGCCGGCGCGGTCCCGGTAGAGCGGGACGATTTCGCCATCAACCGGTTCCCCGACGACATCTATGACCTGACCCCGGCGTCATTCGGCGACGTCCACCCCGACCTGCAAACCCCCGGCCTGACTTGGGGGGCGGCCAAGGCATTCGTGCATCGCCGACGCCACCGCTGACCAGGATGAAGCCAGTTCGGAGATGAATGCGCCAAACCTGACATACTGGCGGTGCCAACAGGCGGAATAGTCGTCAATTCAATGGGAGTAGTGATGGACGCTGATACCGCATGGGTACTCATATGTGCCGCACTTGTGTTGTTCATGGTGCCGGGCCTGGCTCTGTTCTACGGGGGCATGGTCGGCACGAAGAACGTGCTCAACATGATGAACATGAACCTCTACTGCCTGGGCATCGTCCCCCTGCTGTGGGCGGTGGCCGGCTACGGATTCGCCTCCGGAGACTGGAGCTTCCCGCTGTTCGGAGATTTCGACGCTTTCTGGCTCAACGGCGTGGACGACATGGTGGCCAAGAGAGAATTCGTCTTCGGGATGACTTTTGCGGCCATCACCCCTGCGCTCATCTCCGGTGCGGTGGCCGGGCGCATGAAGTTCTCCGCCTGGGCCATCTTCGTTCCCGTCTGGTCGTTCTTGGTGTACTCGCCGGTGGTCTATTGGATCTATGGCGGTGAAGGCTGGATCTTCCAGTTGCCGGCCCACGACTTCGCCGGCGGCACCGCCATCCACATCAACGCCGGCGCCGCGGCCTTGGCTGTTGTGCTGATACTTGGCCCCCGCAAGGGCTGGCCCCGCGATGTGGACTTCCCCCACAATCTGCCCCTCGTGCTGCTGGGGGCAGGGATCCTGTGGTTCGGCTGGTTCGGATTCAATGCCGGCTCGGCGTTGGCCTCCGATATCACGGCCTCCCACGCCTTTTTGACCACGTTCTTGGCCGCGGCCGCCGGGCTGTGCTCGTGGATGCTGGCCGAGACCATCAAAGACGGCAAGCCCACCGCACTGGGCATGGCCTCGGGCATTGTGGCCGCCCTGGTGGCCATCACCCCGGCGGCCGGCTTCGTGGGGGCGATGTCGTCCATCGTGATCGGCGCCGCAGCCGGCGTGCTGTGCTTCTTGGCCATCGGGCTCAAGCTGCGCTACAAGTACGACGACAGCCTCGACGTGGTGGGAATCCACATGTTCGGCGGCATCGTCGGCGGAGTGCTGATCGGGTTCTTCGCCGATTCGGGAGCCATCGAAGGGGCCGACTTCATCGACGGCATTTTCTTCGGCGGCGGCGAGCTGCTGGGCAACCAGATCATCTCCATCGTGGCGGTCATGGCCTACAGCTTCGTGGCCACCTACATCATCACTTGGGTGCTCCATAGCACCATGGGGATCCGGGCCTCCGCCGAGGACGAGAGCGTAGGGCTCGACCAATCGCTCCACGCTGAGACGGCGTACAACAACTGATAGGCAATATCTAGTCGGACTCGGGTTGGGTCCGGGCCATTGGGCCCCGGGCTCAGCCCAGGTCAGCCAAGTCGGCGTCCTGGCTGGCTGTCACGGTCAACACTCCATCGATGAATTCGGCGATGAGGTACCGGCCGTAGCCCGGGTCGCCCACATCGTCCAACTCCAGCGGACCGGATACGCCGTCGTAGTCGATATCGACCCCGTCAGCCATCAACCCGGCACATTCGGCGTAGGCAACGCACTTTTGACCGCCGCTGGTCACCGCATGGACCTGATCGACAATGGACGGACCATCAGTAGTTCCCGCCGCCAGTGCCGCAAGAGCCAGCACGATCACACAGTCGTAGGCCTGACCGCCGTAGATCACGTCGCCGTCGGTGAGAGCCCCAAGGCGAATGCTGTACTCGTCGCTTCCCCCCGCGGCGATGGCCACAAACCCGTCGATGACATTGGGATTGTCGGGGTCCACCAACTCAGCGAGACCTCGGTCGTAGATGCCATCGCTGCCGTACATGGCACTGGGGGGCACTCCACCCTCCAACAGTCCTCGGATGATCTGCACGCCCTCGACAAAAGAAACGAGAACAACCGCGTCGGGGCTCATGTTCTCAATGGCAGCGACGGTGGGATCGAAGCTGGTGGCGTCCTCGTCATAGAAGATGACCTGGTATCCCACTCCAAGCTCATCGAAGTTCTGGGCCATCAGCTCGGCCAGAGCGTTGCCCCAGTCGTCGGCTCGGGCCGGGATGGCCACGTTGGTGGCTCCATCCGCCGCGACGATGTTGGCCAAGATCAGCGCGACTGCCTGATCAGGGGCAACCGTCCGGAAGTAGTAGGCGGCGTTTTCCTGGGTCGAGAATGAGGGTGAGGTGTTCGACGGAGAGCATTGTGGGATCTGGGCGTCGTACAACGTCTGGATGAACGACTGCGACACTCCCGACGCCGCCGCCCCCACGATCGCATGGGCCCCTTCGCCCACGAGCCGGTTGACCGTTTCGGGAGCCACATCAGGGTCGGTGGCAGTGTCGCCGGTCAACAGCCGGACGTTCCCCCCTGCGGCCTGGATGTCCTGCACCGCCAGGTCGATGCTCACGATCATCGGCTGGCCGAGGAATGCCAGCGCGCCGGTCTCAGGCATCACCGAGCCGATCACCAGCTCGGCATCGCCAGGCGCCGGTGCAGCCGGTGATCCGGTGTCACCTCCGTCGTCGTCATTTCCGCACCCGACAACAATCAGCGCCACCGAGACAACAGCCCAGAACCAGCGAATCCTCTTCATGCCCACGAGTTTTTCACTCAGGAACGACAATTTCAGCTATTGCTGTGCCAGTCGATCGAGAACGGTCTTGATCGGGGCTACCATGCCGACATAGAAGGGGCCGAACTCGGCGTAGCGGGCCGACGCCTCGTCGTAGCGCATGGTGTACACCACCTCTTTGAGGTCGTCGGGGTGGCCGCAGAACAGGGTCACCCCCCATTCGTAGTCGTCGATGCCGGTGGAGCCGGTTATGAGCTGCACCACCCGGCCGGCGAACTTGCGGCCGCTGGCCCCGTGCTCGTACATGAGCTCTTTTCGACGCTCGAAGGGCAGCTCATACCAATTCTGCTCCGGGTTGCGGCGCTTGGACATGGGATAGAAGCACCACGCTGGCTTGCCCTCGGGGGGGAGCTGGGGATAGAGCCGGGCCTGCTTGGTCTCTTCTGGGAGCCCGGCGGCGTACTCCGACATCTCAGTGAGCGACACATAGGAGTCCACAATGTCGAGCCCGCCCTGGCGCAGCCTGGTCTGGAAATCTCGCAGCCGCCACAAATCAGAGTGCAGGGCCATGAACGCGATGTCGGCCTTGTGGCCCAGTACGGCCACCACCACCACCTGCACACCTTCGGCCTCGGCCTCTTTGACCGCGGCGGTTATGGCATCGGGATCCACCGCCGACCCGAGTTTGCCCAAAAGGTGGAGAACGCCGATGCCGATCGACGGCTCGACCGGCCCTGCCGCTTCGCTATCCAAGTCGCTCATCACCGCTGATACTACGGCCCAAGGACGACATCTTCGATCTTGACCACCTCGAGGGTGCCGCCGCGCACATTGGCGACGGCGTAGCGCCCAACTGTGGTGTCGCCCACTTCATCGAGCTCCACCGGACCCGAGGCACCGTCGTAGTCGATGTCCACCCCGTCGGCCAAAAGAGCCGCACATTCTCGGTAGGTCGTGCACTTTTGGCCCCCACGGGTGATGTCGGGAACCACTGCGATCAGCTCAGGCCCGTTATGAGTACCCGCGGCCAGGGTGGCCAATGCCAACACCATCACGCAGTCGTAGGCCTGGCCGCCGAAGATGATGTTCCCGCCGACGGTCTCAGACAGCCTCTCGTTGAACTCGTCCCCTCCCGATGCGCCGTAGACGGTGAGTCCGTCCAAATCCGCTGGATTGCCGGGACTCACCAGCGAGGGCAACTCGAGGTCGAACATGCCCGCACCGGCGTGGATGGCGCTGGGTGGCACATTGATCTCCAACAAGCTGCGGAGGATCTGGGCTCCTTCGGCAAAGGCAAGCACCGCCACGGTGTCAGCGCCCATCTGGCCTACCGACTGGGCGATGTCGTCAAAACTGGGGGCGTCTTGGGAAAACGGCACGATCTCGGACGCGATACCCAGTTCTTGCAAGCTCGCTTCCAGCAGAACCGACAATGACCTCCCCCAGTCGTCGGACCGGGCCAAGATGGCTACGTTGGTTCCGCCGCCTCGGGCGATGTTGTTGGCCATGACCGGCGCGTCGGCCTCCGCGGTGACCACGGTTCGGAAGTAGTACTCGGCGTTCTCCTGGGTGCTGAAAGACGGCGACGTGTTGGACGCCGCACACTGGACTATCTGGGTCTCGTAGAGGGTTTGGATGATCGACTGCGACACTCCGGACGCAGCCGCACCCACGATGACCTGGGCGCCCTCCCCCAACAGTCGATTCACCGTCTCCCCGGCAATATCAGGATCGGTGCCCGAGTCGCCTTCCAGGATTCTCACCTTGCCGCCCGCGGCTCGGATGTCCTCCACCGCCAGCTTCACTCCGGAAATCTCCGGCAGGTGCAGGTAGCTGAGCGCTCCGGTCTCCGGCAGCACCGTGCCGATCACCAGCTCAGGAGCATCGGCCAGAATTTCGGACGCGCCGTCGGACTGCGGCGCCTGAGTTGGCTCAGCCGTGGCGCTCTCTTCGCTGGTGCTGTCTGATCCGCCGCCGCAAGCTGAGCTGATCAGCGCCGCGGCCAGGACGAGGGCAACTGACTTGACGAGTCGACGTCTCATCGCCCTGAACTGCGCATGGTCAGTCGCCGAAGCCGTTCACCAGTACCGCGAAGTGGCGACTGGTGGCATCGAAGCGCTTGCCGACCACCGCCCGATAGGCATCGGATTCCCAAACCTCGCGGGCCTTCTCCTTGGAGTCGAACTTGATCACCACCGTCTGGTGGCCGGCGGTGTCGCCCTCGATCACTTCCGACTCAGTGTCGAATGCGACTAGGTCGGCCCCGTCGCCGATGCCCAGAGCGCCCGCGGCACCCTGCATGTACTCCCCGTACAGCTCGGGATTGTCGACCTGATAATTGACGATGATGTAAGCAGCCATGGCTCACTTCTAGCAGACCGAATCAGCCCCGGACGAAGAGGCCAGGTCATCCCCGAACAAAAAGAAACGCGCCTCCGGGATGGCCACCACCGGTGCTGACCACCGCCACTTCGGCATCTTCCACTTGCCGGCCCCCGCCGTCGCCCCGGAGCTGGGTCACCGCCTCGTGCAGGAATCCATAGCCGTGGAGCCGCCCCGCTGAGAGCTGGCCCCCGTGGGGGTTGAGCGGGATCTCTCCGCCTCGGGCGATGCGGGTACCGCCCTCCACGAATGCGGCACCCTCTCCTTTCTTGCAGAACCCCAGTCCTTCCAGCCATGACAGGGCGTTGAAGCTGAACCCGTCGTACAGCAGGGCCACATCCACATCGGCGGGCTTGAGGTTTGTGCGGCTCCACAGATGGGCTGAGGGGCCGTCCACCATGGGCTCGTGCAGCAGCGTCCCCTGGTCCCACGACATCCGCTCTCGCATCTGGGTGCCCACGGCCTCCACCAGCACCGGGGGGTGAGGCCGGTCATACGCGGTCTCCACCGCCGACACCACCAGCGCAGTCGAGCCGTCGCAGGGCACGTCGCAATCGAACAGTCCGAACGGGGTGGTCACCATGCGGGCGTCGAGATAGTCGTCGATGGTCATGGGCCCCTGGTAGATGGCCACCGGGTTGTGGGCCGCGCCGGCCCGCTCGGTCACCGGTATCCATCCCAGCTGCTCGCGGGTGGCGCCGTAGCGGTGGAAGTAGTGGCTAGCTTGAAGGGCGATCCAATTGCCCGCCGACATGGCCCCATAGGGCAGCCGCCACTCCATCTCCCCCGAGATCCGGCTGCCCCCGCCCACGCCGGTGTTCTGGCGATTCCCCCAGGCGATCGACGTGGTCTCCCACACCGTGCGGAAACACAGCACGTGGCGGCACAGTCCCGAAGCCACCGCCAGCATGGCGTTGACCACCGCGCCGCTCTGGCCCGGGGTCTCCATGGTGCCGCAAAACCAGGTGGGGGCAATGCCCAAGGCGTCGGCCACCGGGTAGATGCCGCCCTCGGAGTGGCCGCCGTCTTTGGCCGCGCCGCCGGGATAGGTGGATAAGCCGTCGATGTCGTCCATGGTTAGCCCGGCGTCGGCCACCGCCACCCGACAGGCTTCGACGGCCAGGCTCATGGGGTCGCGGCCCAGTCGGCGGCCCACCTCCGACAGGCCGATCCCGGTGACGGCCACCCGTGATTCGAACTTTTCGGCCGTCGGCATGGGCCGAACGGGCGCAGGGCGGGGCTCGGGATACTCGTTTGCCTCCGATGGGGACTTGCCGGTGGGGGCGAACACCGGCAGCCATACGTCCTTGTGCTGCTCGAAGCGCACCGACACCGGCATCCCGATGACCACCTCGTCGGGATCGGCGTCCACAATCAAGGTGGTGAGCCGCACCAGGGGGTCGTCGTCTATGGCCACCAGCCCGATCACGTAGGGAACCTCCATGTCGGGCAGCCACGGCTGGTAGTTGACGGTGACCCCCACCACCGTTGCCCGACCGGACACGTCCTTTATCCCGGGAACGCCCCCGCACCGGGAGCAGACAACGCCGGGCGGGTGGAGAAGGCGGTCGCAGTCTTCGCAGTGCTGGAACCGCAGCACTCCGTCGGCGCCAGAAGTCCAGAAGAACTCGTTCTCAGGAGTGAGCTTGGGAAGGGGGCGCACGACGGGCTTTACGTTACCGAGCCAGCCAGACCCTCGTCGTACTAGCCGGGAGAGTAGAAATTGAGCTGGCCGTCGCGGACGAATCCGGCCAGGCACAAACCGGCGACCGCCGCCGTCTCCACCGCCAGCGCCGACGGGGCGCTCACCGCCACCAGGGCCGCGAAACCTGCGGCCCACGCCTTTTGCACCATCTCAAACGATGCCCGTCCGCTGACGAAGAGTCCTCGGCCGTGGGCGGGAAGGTCGCCGTCCAGCAGCATGCGGCCCACCACCTTGTCCACCGCGTTGTGGCGGCCGATGTCCTCCCGCACCAGGGTGGGCTCGCCGTCGGCGGTGAAGGCGGCCGCGGCGTGGACGCCCCCGGTGGTGCCGAAGAGATCTTGGGATACCCGGACCCGCTCGGGCACCGCGGCCAGAACATCGGCAGATATGGCCGTTGCCCCACCGGGCAGCGGGCGCAGCCGCTCCAGCAGCGCCTCGATGCTCTCGGTCCCGCACAGCCCGCAGGCTGAGGTGGTGAGCCCTAAGCGGGGTGTAGCCGGAGGGGCGCCGTCGGTCTCCACCGTCACCAGGTTGAACTCGGTGTCGACCGCCGGTTCGTTGGCGCAGTAGCGAATGGACGTGACCGAGGCCTCACCCAGGAGTCCCTCGGTGAGGCAGAAGCCGGCGGCCAACTCGAAGTCGTGTCCTGGCGTGCGCATGGTGGTGGTGACGGTCACATTGTCGAGCTCAATGGTGAGAGGCTCCTCCACCACCAAGTCGTCGGGGCGCCGGCGCTCTTCGCTTCCGTCCCAGTGACGCACCAGCACCCGCTGGGATCGCCCCCGGGTCATGAAAGTCGATACATCTCGGAGACCACATGGTGCTGGAGATCCAGTCCCACGGCCGCCATGGCCACCGAGGAGTGCAACACCTCGCCATCTACCCAAAAGCGCCTTTCGGTGGCCGTAACCGACTTGGCGGAGGCGGTGCCCACCACCGCGGTGGACGCCAACTGGATGTCGCGGCCCTCTACGGCGCCTTCCAGCAGCTCGGTGATGCCCGACGGCTGCGCCAGCACCAGCTCGATGCGCCCATCACCTTGGGGGCGAAGGAATCCGGCCTCGGCGTGCAGAGGCAAGCCGGTCACGGCGTCTTTGGTCTTCTGCGCGTAGGCCACGAACGGCTTGCCCACATGGGTGAAGGAAACCTCCTCGGCATACGAGAAGTCCTCGATGGTGGGGTACACCCCCGTGCCCGTGCCCTGCCATGTTCCCAGCAGAAACTCCAGTGGCGCACATACCTGATGAAGCTCGGCCATACCGCGACGTTACCGCCGTGAACGGCCGAACCGGCCCGTCAAGCCAAGATTCAGAGGTGGGCAGTTAATGCCCGTTTCAACTGATCAGAAGAGGATTAGGACCTAGAAGTCCATGTCCGGCATGCCGGGCATGCCGCCGCCCTCTTCGGGCTTGTCGGCCACAACTGCCTCGGTGGTCAAGAACAACCCGGCGATGGAGCCGGCGTTCTGGAGCGCCGAGCGGGTGACCTTGGCCGCATCGATGATGCCGGCGGTCAGCAGGTCTTCGTACTCGCCGGTGGCCGCGTTCAAACCGGAGTTGCCCTCCAGGTTGCGGACACGCTCCACGACTACGCCACCCTCCAGGCCGGCGTTGACCGCGATCTGGGCCAACGGGCCTTCCAAGGCCTTGGCCACAATGCGGGCGCCGGTGGCCTCGTCGTCGTAGGACAGGCTCTCTGCGGCTTTGTTCACGGCCTCCTGGGCGCGCAGCAGGGTGACGCCCCCGCCGGCGACAACGCCCTCTTCGATGGCCGCCTTGGTGGTGCTGACTGCATCTTCGATGCGGTGCTTCTTCTCTTTGAGCTCCACCTCGGTGGCGGCGCCCACCTTGAGCACGGCAACTCCGCCCGACAGCTTGGCCAGGCGCTCTTGCAGCTTCTCCCGGTCGTAGTCGGAGTCGGTGTTGTCGATCTCGCCCTTGATCTGGGAGATGCGGCCCTCCACGTCGTTGCGGTCGCCCGCGCCTTCTACGATCGTGGTCTCGTCTTTGGTGATGACCACCTTGCGGGCCCGGCCCAGCAGGTCGAGCGTGGTGTTCTCCAGCTTGAGGCCAACCTCTTCGCTGATGACCTGGCCGGCGGTCAAGATCGCCATGTCTTGGAGCATGGCCTTGCGGCGGTCGCCGAAGCCGGGGGCCTTCACCGAAGTGGAGTTGAACGTGCCCCGGATCTTGTTCACCACCAGGGTGGCCAGGGCCTCGCCCTCCACATCCTCGGCGATGATCAGCAGCGGCTTGCCCGCCTGCATCACCTTCTCCAGCACCGGCACGATGTCGCGCACCGCGGTGATCTTGGAGCCCACGAACAGGATGTAGGGCTCGTCCAGCACGGCTTCCATGCGCTCAGCGTCAGTCACGAAGTACGGGGAGATGTAGCCCTTGTCGAAGCGCATTCCCTCGGTGAAGTCGAGTTCCAGGCCGAAAGTCTGCGATTCCTCTACGGTGACCACGCCGTCTTTGCCCACCTTGTCGATGGCCTCGGAGATCAGCTCGCCGATCTCGGAGTCAGCGGCGGAGATGGCGGCCACATTGGAGATCTGGGCCTTGTCGGAGGACACGTCCACCGACTGGGAGTGGATGGCCTCTACCGCGGCCTCTACACCGGCCTCGATGCCCTTCTTGATGGACATGGGGTTGGCTCCGGCGGCCACGTTGCGAAGCCCCTCGCGCACCATCGACCAAGCCAGGACGGTGGCGGTTGTGGTGCCATCGCCGGCTACATCGTCGGTTTTCTTGGCCACCTCTTTGACCAGCTCAGCGCCGATCTTCTCGTAGGGGTCCTCCAGGTCGATCTCTTTGGCAATGGAGACACCGTCGTTGGTGATCGTGGGCGCACCCCACTTCTTCTCCAGAACAACGTTGCGACCCTTGGGGCCGAGCGTGACCCGCACGGCGTCGGCCAGTTGGTTCATTCCCGACTCCAGCGCGCGCCGGGCCTGCTCGTCGAATGAGATGATCTTGGGCATCCTCGAACTCTCCCTTTTGTACTATCGGCCTGTTTGCCGGCGACTATCGCGCCGGGTTTTAGCACTCTCAGTATGAGACTGCTAAAGGTTACCGAGGAGGCCGAGAAACGCCAAACTCAAGTGGTACGGAAGTGAGAAATCAGCCGCCAGCCACCGCGGGCACGATGGCCACCGTCTGGCCGTCGGGAACCGACGTGGCCAAGCCGTCGGCAAACCGGACGTCGTCGTCGTCCACAAACACGTTGACGTACCGATGCAGGCCGCCCGCCTCGTCGATAAGCCGGTCCATGAAACCGGGATGGGTGGCATCCAGCGAAGCGATCACGTCGCGCACCGTCCCGCCCTCTACGGTCACTTCGCTGGCCCCTCCGGCCAGCGGGCGAAGGGTGGTCGGTATCCGAACGGTAACGCTCATGGGCCATGATGCTATTCGGATGAAGCGCTGGACACGACTCGTAAAAGGGGGGACGCAGTGACCGGGCGGCGGAGATTCGCGTCGGGTGAGTTCACCGCCGCCGACCTCGTGGGCTACAAGGGTTCGACGACGGTGTCGGTGTGTCTGCCCGCCCGCAACGAGGAAGCCACCGTGGGGACCATCGTGCAGGTGGTCCGCACCGAGCTCATGGACAAGCTGGGCCTGGTGGACGAGCTGATCGTGATGGACGACCACTCCACCGATCGCACCGCGGCGGTGGCCGAAGCGGCCGGGGCCACCGTGGTGGCCTGCGCAGACGTCCTCACCCATTTGGGCAACCAGCCCGGCAAGGGCGAGACGCTGTGGAAGTCGCTGTTCGCGTCCACCGGCGACATCGTGGTTTGGTGCGACAGCGACGTGGCCAACTTTGGCCCCCACTTCATCTCCGGCTTGCTGGGACCGTTGTTGACCGACGACTCCATCGGCTACTGCAAGGGCTTCTACCACCGCCCGGTGGGGGCCGATCAGCGGGGCGGGGGACGGACCACGGAGCTGGTAGCCCGGCCGCTGATCGCCGTGCTGTTCCCCGAACTGGGCCAGATCGTTCAACCCCTGGCCGGGGAATACGCCGGGCGGCGGGATGTGCTGGAGCGGGTGCCGTTTGTGCAGGGGTACGGGGTTGAGATGGGGCTGCTCATCGACGTGTGGCGGTTGGCCGGCCTTGACGCCATTGCCCAAGTAGACCTGGGCACCCGCGTCCACCGCAATCGGCCCCTGCACGAACTGTCGTCGCAGGCGACCGAGGTCATACAGGTGGCCCTCCACCGCGCCGATCGCACTCTGGTGGACACGGCGATCACATTGCGCCGCCCCGGCTTCGCCGAGACCGAAATCACGATGCAGGAGCGTCCACCCTTGATCGAGGTCACCGGCTACTTCCGCCAAACCCACTGATGGAAGGGCTCAGTTTGGCTATGCGTCCAGCCCAGCTATGACTCCAAATAGCCCGAGATCACTTCGCCAACCAAGCGCACGGTGTCAGCCATGGCCGACTCGGGGCCGTAGCGGTCGCTCAGACTAATCAACTCCCCGCAGACCGGTGAGGCAGTGCCATCGACCCGGCCTACGACAGTGAGTACCGGCACACCCGCGGCCGACGCCATCTCGCCCACTCCGCCCACCACCTTTCCCTGAAGCGACGTGGCATCGAAGGCGCCCTCCCCGGTCACCACCAGATCGGCCCCCTCGATGAGGCCGTACAAGTCCACCTCTTCGGCCAGCAGCTCAAAGCCGTTGCAGAGCTCGGCGCCCACGCACGCCAAACCGCCGGCCAGCCCACCGGCCGCCCCCGAGCCCTCCAGCTCGCCCACGTCGATGGCGTATGTCTCGGCGTACACCTGGCTCAGCCTCTCCAAGCGGCGGCGGAGCAGTTCCACCTGCGCTGGGCTGGCCCCCTTCTGGGGCCCGAACACCTCGGCGGCGTCAACGAAGCGGGTCGTGACGTCGCAAGCCACGGCCAAGTCCAATCCCTTGAGGCGCTGCGTGGGGTACAGGGCTCGCAGCGCGCCCAGTCCTCCGTCGGTGGTGGCCGAGCCTCCCACCCCCACCAGCACCCGCCGGGCGCCCCGCTCGATGGCGGCTTCTATCAACTCTCCGGTCCCATAGGTTGTGGCCCCTAAGGGATCGTTGGCCTCGGCCCCACCCACCAACATCAATCCCGAGGCCTGAGCCATCTCAATCACCGCAGTATGGCGATGAAGGCGCCACGGGGCCTCCACCGGATCGCCCAGGGGACCGGTCACAGTAGTGGTGCGGTTGGCCCCGCCCACCACGTCTAGCGTGCCCTCTCCACCATCGGCCATGGGAGAGGCAACGGCGGACGCCCCGGCCTGTTCGGCGGCGAGGACTATGGCGTCGGCGACTTGGGCAGCCGTGGCCGTGCCCCGGAATTTGTCGGGGGCGGCAACAATGCGCATACGGCCTAGACGATCAAACGGTCAGCCAGGCAAACGGTCTGCCAGGCAAACTGTCAGCCTGGTCGCTGGGCCAGGCTGTCGGGTCCGATCAGGACGAGGACATAGGCGTTGCCCAGCGTGTCGAGGGTGATGCCACCAGGAGGAGGATCGGGCATCGGCCACAATGGCTTCTGGCTTTCACCCAGCAGTCGGGCGATGCACTGGGCGTCTACTTCATACCCGGCGCGGTAGTAGAAGGCCGAGCCCGTCTGGGCGGCGCCGGCGTTCACCGGGGGCAGCGTCACGTAGTTGGCGGCGTTCAACTCGCCCGAAAGCCGGCCGGCCGCCCCGCTCACATCGGTGCCGTTGGCTACCAGCACGCCGATCTCCGACGGATTCCGACATTCCAGCACTTCATCCGGGTCGGGTGCAGGAGGCTGGGTCACCTCGGGAGCAGCGGTGGTTTCCTGGGTCTCCTCAGGCACGGGGGCAGGGGTGGGGGTCGCGTCGCTGCTGTCTTCCGATGGGGTATCGACCGGGTCGGGGATCTCCTCTGCCTCCATCGTCGCCTCAGCCGTGGGCTGTGCAGTGGTCGTTGTGGGTTCACTGCTGTCGTCGTCGAGGCCCCGGGCCAGGACAAAGGCCCCTGCCGCGACGAGGGCGACAAGCAGCAGCATCCCCTTGAAGGCCATCTGGTTGTTGGGTGCTCGATTCGACTCCATAGTGCCTCTGGTTTCGGGCCGTTATCTCGACGGCTGCCGGCCAACCGAGGGTTGGCCGAACTTCGACCGTCTGCGGCGATCGCGCAAACGGCGCAGACGACGCACGACCATTGGGTCGTACTCCATTGCATCCGCCTCTTCCAATAGTTCGTTCAGCAGCTGATAGTACCGAGTGGTGGATAACTCGAAGCGCTCGCGTATAGCCGCTTCCTTCGACCCGGTCTCCTGCCACCAGGTTCGCTCAAAGTCCAAGATCTCCCGATCTCTACTAGCGAGAGCCATTCCACAAGCGTTGCCCACGCCAAGGCCTTATTCAAGCACCCTCCCCAAACCGCACCCCATAAGCTGTTTTCTCAACACAGGCCCGAGTAGCTCAGTCGGCAGAGCAGCTGTCTTGTAAACAGCAGGTCGCAGGTTCAATTCCTGTCTCGGGCTCCGATCTTCCGCTGGCATAAGGCTTCCCCGTCACGTCATTGCCACCTAGTCTCCCAGTAGTTGTCGGAAAGGAGTCGCCGAGGTGGACGAGCCAGCCTGGACGATGGGGATTGAGGAGGAATACCTCCTTGTGGAGCGCGAGAGCGGGGCTCTCATCACCGAGCAGCCGTCCGGGATACTTGAGAAGGTGGCCGACTTGCACCATGGCCTCGTGGCCAGGGAGCTGTACAGCTCGCAGCTCGAAATAGGCACCGGCATCTGCACCGACTTCAAGCACCTACGGGCCGACGTCGGACTTCTGCGCCTCGCGGTCACCGAGGCCGCCGCCGAATACGGACTCGCGCCGATAGCGGCCTCTTCCCACCCATTCGCCCACTTGAGCCAGCAGCAGGTCACCAAAGGGGAGCGCTACCAAGCCCTGGCCGAAGATCTGCAAGGGGTGTCCCGCCGGCTGCTCATCTCCGGCCTGCACGTCCACGTCGGCATTGAAGACCCCGACTTGCGGGTGGACCTGATGAACCAGGTCTCCTACTTCCTGCCCCACCTCCTGGCCCTCTCCACCTCGTCGCCGTTCTGGGAAGGACGTGACACCGGCCTCAAGAGCTACCGCATGGCGGTGTTCCGGTCGCTGCCCCGCACCGGGCTGCCGGAGAAATTCGACTCGTGGGCCGAGTACCGGCGCCATGTGGACGTGCTGGTGCAGGCCGGGGTCATCGAGGACTCCAGCAAGGTGTGGTGGGACATCCGTCCGTCGGAGCGCTACCCCACTCTGGAGATGCGGGTCACCGACCTGCCCACGAGAATGGAGGACACCGTCGCCGTCGCCGCCCTGTATGTGTGCCTGCTGCGGATGCTGTGGAGGCTCAAGCTGGGGAACCGCCGGTGGCGCAGCTACGCCAACTTCCTGGTGTCGGAAAACCTGTGGCGGGCCGAGCGATACGGGATCAGCGATGGCCTCATCGACTTCGGCAAAGGCGAATTGGTGCCGGTGCCCGATCTGGTGGAAGAAATGATCGAACTGGTCCGCCCCGACGCCGAGGCCTTGGACTGCGTGACACAAGTGGAGCACGCCCGCACCATCTGCCGCCGCGGCACCTCCGCCGACCGCCAACTAGCCGTTTACCGCGAGGCACTAGCCGAAGGCGCCACCGAAGAAGAAGCCCTCCAAGCCGTAGTCCAATCCCTAATCGCCGACACCCTCGCCCCACCCGAGGTCTAGTCGACGGCACGCTGGCGGTGGCGGGCGACTTCGAAGGAGGCTATAGCTACTGCGGCGGCGGCGTTTAGGGAGCTGAGGCTTCCTGATAGGGGGATGGTGGCCACTACGTCGCAGCGCTGGCGGGCGAGGCGGGACAGGCCGCGGCCCTCGCTGCCCACCACCAGGGCCACCGCGTCGGCGGCCACGCCTATGTCGTAAACCGAGGTCGGCGCGGCCACGTCGAGTCCCACCGACCACACCCCCAGCTCGGCTAGGCGGGCCAGGGCGTTGGGGATGCCCGGCACCAGGGCCATGGGCACATGTTCCACTGCACCGGCGGCGGCTTTGGCCGCGGCGGGGGTGATGTGGGCGGCGCGGTGCTTTCCCAGCACTGCGCCGGTGACCCCGGCGCACTCGGCGGTGCGCAGGGCCGCCCCGACGTTGCCCGGATCGGTTATCCCGTCGAGTACTAACAAGAACGGGGGGCGGCCATCGGGGGGGCGGGCCAGCTCTTCCAAATCGTGCTCCCGCAAGGGCGCGGCCCGAGCCATCACGCCCTGGGGGGACTCGGTGACGGTCATCGACTCGAACTTGGCCTTGGCCACCTCCTTCAACGGCACCCGAAGCTCGGCGGCCAACTCCACGATCTGGGCCAGCAACCCGGTTTGGTTCTGACCGGCGGCGACCACCACCTCATGGGTGGGGCGGGCGCCGGCCAGCAGCAGCTCCCGCACCGCCTGACGGCCCTCAACCCGATCACCGCCCAACCCGGCTGGTTGGCGGCGACGCTCTCGGTGGTCGCTGGCCTGACGGCCCTTCCCCTGGTTCCCGCCCCCGCCTCGGTTCCCGCCTTGGACCCGGTTCCCGCCTTGGACCCGGTTTCCGGCCCCGCCTCGCCTCTGATTCCCGCCTTGGCCCCGATCCTCACCTCGCCCTCGCCCTCGCCCTGGCTTCGGACCCCGAGAGCTCATGGGCGCTCTATCAGCGCAACCGCCCAGCAGGCCAGGCCCTCGCCCCGGCCCAACGCGCCCAAGGCCTCGGCCCGCTTGCCCTTCACCGTGACCGGAGCGCCAACGACGCCGCTGAGCCGGGCCTCCATCTCATCGCGGCGAGGGGCGATACGGGGCGCTTCAGCTACCACCGTGCAGTCGGCGTTAACCACCCTCCAGCCCGCCTCGGCCAATCGAGCCACCGCGTCGGCCAATAGCTGGAGGCTGTCGGCACCGGCCCAGGCGTCGTCGGTGTCGGGGAACATCACCCCGATGTCGCCCAGGCCGGCTGCGCTCAGCAGGGCATCGGTTACGGCATGGGCCGCCGCATCTCCGTCGCTGTGGCCGACAAGGCCGGGCACGCCTTCAAACCGGACCCCGCCCAGAATCAAGGGGCGGTCGGGATCGTCGCTGAACCGGTGGGTGTCGAACCCGTGGCCCACCCGAGTTTCCCCGTTCATGTCGCCAACCATGCCTCAGCCGCGGCCAAGTCGTCGGGGTGGGTGATCTTGATGTTGCGGGAATGGCCCTGCACCGCAACCACGGAAAAACCGGCCGCCTCTACCAAACTGGCATCGTCGGTGGCGTCGCCAGCGTCGTCGTGGGCCGCCCGAAGCAACTCGCCTCGAAACGCCTGCGGGGTCTGCACGGCTTGCAGGGCGCTGCGATCCACCACTCCCCCGTCCACCCTGCGGATCGTATCGGTCACCGGCACCACCGGCACGGCACCCCCAGCACCCGACCGCACCTCGTTGATGACTCTCTGGTAGACGTCGGCGCCAGCCAGCGGGCGGGCGGCGTCATGGACGCAGATGATGGCCGCGTCGGGAGGCACCGCGGTCAGCCCGTTGCGGACCGAGGCGGCCCGGCTCGGCCCCCCAGCCACCACCGAGTCTGCGGCCAAGCGGGCTGACTCGGCGCTGACATCGGAAGCGGGTACCACAACCACCACCCCATCACTCACCTGGGCGGCCACCGCCACGCTGCGGTCCACCACTCGGGTTCCCGCCAATTCCAGATACTGCTTGGCACCCCCGAAGCGGGTGCCCGAGCCCGCGGCTACGATCACCGTCCACACCGAGGGTTGGGTGGCCATAGAGGTCAACCGCTCAGAAACTCGATGACCCGAGCCCAGGCGTCGGCGGCATCGTCGGGGCGGTGGGCGGGACGGACGGGATCGTGGACAAATCCGTGATCGGCGCCCTCATACGACACGACCTGAGCCCCGGCCGCTTCCAGGGCGGCCACATCGTCAGCCGGGGTGAACGGATCTTCGGTTCCGATGATCGCCAAGAGCGGACAGGAATCTCCATTGGCCAGTAGATCCAGCGGCTCACCCTGACCAGGACCCTTCCAGTGCTCGGGCAGGCGGATCATCCCGTAGAAGGCGGCCGCCCGATGGAACCGGCCGGTGACCGCCGCCTTGATCGTGTACATGCCCCCCATGCAGAAGCCGGCGATCACAACCGTTTCACATTCGGTGGCATCGGCCGCGGCCGAGACATCGGCCATCACCTGGTGATCGATCAACTCGCAGACCGCGGCCATCCGCTCCTCGGCCACCAAGTCCTCTCGACCGGGGAAAACCTGGGGAGCGCACACCGTCCATCCCTGGTCGGCAGCGAGCCGGGCCACATGGTCGTCAAACAGGGGTCGCAACCCCATGAGGTCGGGGATCAGCACCAGTCCCCGGTCGGCGCCCTCAACCCGTGCCAACTCAGCCGACGTTCCTGTCGACAACTCGATGCGCATGGCCCTTGTTTAGCCCATCGACTGGACACGAAGGAGGTCTAGGCCGCCGCGAGCATTTGGTGTGCAAGCTCTCGTTTAGCCCACCGGCAATGCGCGACAGGAGCAGAGATGGGAGCATTAAGGCATGGCCCATCCGCATTTGGAGCTGACTGCCCGGCCCCGGCGCAACCGGCGCACCCCGGCGATCCGGGACATGGTGCGCGAGACCGAGCTGAGCCCGGCCCATCTGGTGCTGCCTCTGTTCGTACACCGGGGCTCCGACGAGCCCATCGACTCGATGCCCGGGGTGAACCGCTGGAGCCTGGACGGCCTGGTAGGCGAGGTGGGGCGGGCGGCCGATTTGGGAGTTCGGGCAGTGGTGCTGTTCGAAGCCGCTCCCGAGGAGATCAAGACCCCCACCGGTGACGAGGCTTGGAACCCCGACGGGCTAATTCCCCAGACCATCGGGGCCATCAAGGCCCATCACCCCGACACGGTGGTGTTGACCGACGTGGCCCTCGATCCCTACAACAGCGATGGCCACGACGGCATCGTGGCCCCCGACGGCACCATCGTCAACGACGAGACCGTCGAGGTGCTGTGCCGCCAGGCCCTGACCCATGCCGACGCCGGGGCCGACATCGTGGCCCCCAGCGACATGATGGACGGCCGGGTGGGGGCCATCCGGGAGACGCTCGACCACCACGGGCACACCGAGGTAGGCATCTGCGCCTATACCGCCAAGTACGCCTCAGCATTCTTCGGGCCGTTCCGGGGAGCGCTGGACTCGGCCCCCCGCTCCGGCGACAAGAAGACCTACCAGATGGACCCGGCCAACAGCCGCGAAGCCCTGCGGGAGATGGAGCTGGATATCGCCGAGGGTGCCGACATGGTTATGGTGAAACCGGCTGGGCCCTACTTGGACGTGGTGCGGCTATTCGCCGACGCTTCGGTGGTGCCGGTGGCCGCCTACCAGGTGAGCGGGGAGTACCTCATGGTGAAGGCGGCCGCGGCCTCGGGGTGGCTTGATGAGCAGGCCATCATCACCGAAACCCTGGGTGGCATCCGCCGCGCCGGAGCAGACGTGATCCTCACGTACTTCGCCGTACAGGCCGCCCGGCTTCTCAGCTAGCGCAGCGCCTCAGCTAGCCCAGCGTCTCGGGTCAGGAACGGGGCCGACGGCGGAAGAAGTCGGAAAAGCTGGTCACCACGGCGTGGCCGGGGGCCTCGCCTTCTTGGGGGCGGGATTCAGCCAGCAATGCAGTGGACATCCCGAGCGCTTGGGCGGCATCGAGATGCTCGGCGTCCACGTCTACCAGCAGAGTGTTCTCATAGGGAACCGACGTTGTTCGCCGCAGGGCCTCATAGATGCCGGGCGCCGGCATGCACACGCCCACATCGCTGCTCACGATCCAGGTGTCCACACCGGTCATCTCTAGCCGCTCCCGCAACGCCGACGACCACGGGGAGATGTCGTTGGTGAGACAGGCCACGGGAAGCTCCCGACGGGACATCTCGGACACGAAGTCTCGAGCTCCGGATCGAACGGTGTACTGAGCCAAGAACTGCTCGGTCAGCTCTATCGGATCGTCGTCCAACCCAACCCCTTCCCACAACTCCGCCGGGGTGATGCGGCCCAAAACTGCCTGGTGGTGGAGCTGCTGCACGCTCTCCTCGTCAACCTCAGAGCCGCGCTGGTCAGCGAAATCGGCCAGAAGCTTGGCTGGCTCTTCGGCCGGCTCGAACAGCACCCCGAGCGGGTTCAATACCACCATCCGCAACCGTCGAGATGGAGGCTGCGCCGCGGTGGAGCCCGTGGTCCGGGCCAGCGATTCTTGGGAAATGGTTGGGTCGGTGCTGCGATCGCGGGCTCGGCGCTCCAGCAGATACCCGGCAACCGCGATGAGCACCGACAGGCCTACCAGCACGAACGCCGCCCAGGCCACCCACCTGAGGGTCACCGCCGTGCCGCTCTCATCTTGCGCGGACATCTCTAGGCGGGTCGCTTGATTACCCCCAAACCCCAGAACTTCTTCCCGCTCGGGGCCCACCGGCAGATCCAACACCACCCGCATGGTGACCCCGTCCAATAGGCCCTCCAAGTCGGGAGTGGACTCGCCTAAGGGGTTGCCGCCCAGGCGCTCGGTGAGCTCGGTGTCGGTGAACAGGTCCAGTCCGTCCGACAAATCGACCACTCCGGTAACCCGGTAGTCGGTCTTGGCGAAAGAGGTCTCGCGTTCAAAGGTGAAGTCCCGGAACACTTCCTCAGATCCGAAGATCTCAGCCAACACCGCCTCAAGCTGCTCGGGGGATCCGAAGGGCTTGGAGGCGGAGAAGCTGGTACGGCCTTGGTCATCAAGGCGCGGATCGCTGTACGACCAGCCCGAGGCAGGGTCTTCAATGTCCTCGGTCAGCAGCAGAGAGGTGATTTCGGGTGCCCGGGCCATCGCGTCGGCGTCTAGGGCCACATCAACCGTGACCACCCCGGAACCGTCTTCGTTGAAGCCGATGCCCACCTTGATCTCCGCTTGGCAGGCGGTCAGGCCCAATATCACCACCAAGAGGAGCGCGCCCCTGCGGGCTATTGCCGACACGCCAGCCCGTTGCCTCGCGGCCCCCCTGCGAACCACCGCTGGCATTTGACTATGCGCCGGCCATTTCTTCCAGCGGGGGCGGTTCGAAGCCCTCGATCGCCCGGAAGATGATCCGCTCCGAGCCGGGTTCGTCGGGATCGTCCTCTGCGTCGACCAAAATCGTCTCGCCGGCTCGGAACTCCTTCCACAGGAGCCGCTCCGACAGCGGGTCCTCCACCAGCCGCTGGATGGCCCGGCGCAGCGGGCGAGCGCCCAGAGTGGGGTCGTAGCCCCGGAGGGCCAGCAGAACCTTGGCCGAGTCGGTGAGCTCCAAACCGATTCCCTGGCCCTCAAGCTGGTTTTGCAAACGCTTGATCATCAAGTCCACGATCCGGGTCACCTCCGCCCGGGTCAGCTCGTGGAACACGATGACCTCGTCGATGCGGTTCAAGAATTCGGGGCGGAAGTGGTCTTTGAGCGCGTCGGTGACCTTCTCCTTCATGCGCTCATAGGTGATGGCCTCATCGTTCTTGGTGAATCCCAGATTGGCCTTGCGCAGGTTCTGGGTTCCCAGGTTGGAGGTCATGATGAGCACGGTATTGCGGAAGTCCACCGACCGGCCCTGGCTGTCGGTCAAACGACCCTCCTCCAAGATCTGTAGGAGGGTGTTGAACACGTCGGGGTGAGCTTTTTCAATCTCGTCGAACAACACCACCGAGAACGGCTTGCGGCGCACCGCCTCAGTTAGCTGACCGCCCTCTTCGTAGCCGACGTAGCCCGGCGGAGAGCCCACCAGCCGGCTGACCGTGTGCTTCTCCATGTACTCGGACATGTCTAGGGCGATGAGAGCCTGCTCGTCGCCGAATAGGAACTCGGCCAGCGTCTTGGCCAGCTCGGTCTTGCCCACGCCTGATGGGCCCAAGAAGATGAACGACCCGCTGGGGCGCTTGGGGTCTTTGAGGCCGGCGCGGGTACGGCGGATGGCCTGCGACACCGCCTTTATGGAGTCCTCTTGGCCGACGACCCGCTTGTGCAGCTCGTCTTCCATGCGCAGGAGCTTGGCCGTCTCCTCCTCGGTGAGCTTGTAGACGGGAATGCCGGTCCAGATGGACAAAACCTCGGCCACCGCCTCCTCGTCCACCTCGTCGAACAGATCCACGCCCTTGGCCCGGATCTCCTCCTCCATCTGCTCCTTGCCGGCCAGCAGCTCCTTCTCCTGGTCGCGTAGCCGCCCGGCCTCTTCGAAGTCCTGCTGCTCCACCGCGCTCTTCTTCTGGGACACGACCTGGGAGAGCTGGCTCTCAAAGTCCTTGTAGTCGGTCGGGGTATCCATCCGCTTGATGCGCAGGCGGGAGCCAGCCTCGTCAATCAAGTCGATGGCTTTGTCGGGAAGGTGGCGGTCGGAGATGTAGCGGTCAGCCAGGTTGGCCGATGCCACCAGGGCCTGGTCGGTGATGGTGACCCGGTGGTGGGCCTCGTAGCGGTCTCTCAGCCCCTTGAGGATCTCGATGGTGTGGGCGATGGTGGGCTCTTCCACCTTTACCGGCTGGAACCGGCGCTCCAGCGCCGAGTCCTTCTCCAGGTGCTTGCGGTACTCGTCGAGGGTGGTAGCCCCGATGGTCTGGAGCTCGCCCCGAGCCAGCATGGGCTTGAGGATGGAGGCGGCGTCGATGGCGCCCTCGGCCGCACCCGCGCCCACCAGGGTGTGCAGCTCGTCGATGAACAAGATGATGTCGCCCCGGGTCTTGATCTCCTTGAGCACCTTCTTGAGGCGCTCCTCGAAATCACCCCGATAGCGGGACCCGGCCACCAGTGCGCCCAGATCGAGGGTGTAAAGCTGCTTGTTGCGGATGGTCTCGGGAACATCGTCGGCCGCGATCTTCTGGGCCAAGCCCTCCACGATGGCGGTCTTGCCCACGCCGGGCTCTCCGACCAGCACCGGGTTGTTCTTGGTGCGCCGCGACAGAACCTGCATGACCCGCTCGGTCTCCCGCTGCCGGCCGATCACCGGGTCGAGCCCGCTGTCTTTGGCCAGCTTGGTGAGGTTGCGGCCGAACTGGTCGAGCACCAGCGATCCCGAAGCGCCTCCCTCGCCGCTGCCACCGGGAGAGGTGGTGGCCTTGTCCGACGAACCTGCGCCCTGCGGGCCGCCGTAGCCCGACAACAGCTGGATCACCTGCTGGCGGACCCGGGACAGGTCTGCCCCCAGCTTCACCAGCACTTGGGCGGCCACGCCCTCGCCCTCTCGAATCAATCCCAGCAGGATGTGCTCGGTGCCGATGTAGTTGTGGCCGAGCTGAAGCGCCTCTCGCAGCGACAGCTCCAGCACCTTCTTGGCCCGAGGGGTGAAGGGGATATGGCCCGACGGGGAAGACCCGCCCTGGCCGATGATCTCCTCCACCTGGTTGCGCACCGCCTCCAGGGAGATTCCCAGCGACTCCAGCGACTTGGCCGCCACTCCCTCACCCTCGTGAATCAGGCCCAGCAAGATGTGCTCGGTGCCGATGTAGTTGTGGTGAAGCAGGCGCGCTTCCTCCTGCGCCAGCACAACGACCCGGCGAGCTCGATCTGTGAATCTCTCGAACACGGCAATCTCCCGATAGAGGCCTCAACTCGAAGTGTAACCATCCCACCCCCCCATTTCGTTCCCGGAGCCCCAACCGCCCCCCATTCCGACGCCTCCGATGCCGCCACAGCCCGATCTTGATGGGGAGAAATGGGGACTGCGCCACTACGCTTAATTCGTGGTTCGCAGCCCCCTCGATCTGATTCCCACCATGGGGCGCGACCTGGAGCGGCTGGAGTCAAAGCTGGAGAAGTCCGTCCATACCCAGGATCCGTTTCTCACTGAGGTGGCCAGCCATCTCATCCGGGCCGGGGGCAAGCGAGTTCGGCCGGGGTTCGTGATCGCGTCGGCGGCCATCTCCACGAACGAGCCAGTGCCCGCTGAAGAAGACGTGCTCACCGGCGGTGTGGCGGTGGAGCTGGTTCATCTGGGATCGCTGTACCACGACGACGTTATGGACGAGGCCCAGGTACGGCGAAACGTGGCCAGCGTGAACGCCAAATGGGGCAACCTCCGGGCCATCCTGGCCGGTGATTTCCTGCTGGCCCGGGCCTCAGAGCTCGCCGCCTCGCTGGGCACCGAGGTGGCCGGGCTGCTGGCCGCCACCATCGGGCGGCTGTGCGAAGGCCAAGTGCGGGAGTTGCAGGACACCGGCAACCCCTACCGCACCGAGACCTCCTACACCGATTCCATCGAGGGCAAGACCGCCTCCTTGCTGGCCACCTCCTGCCGCATCGGCGCCCTGGTGGCCGGGCTGGATCGGCCGACGGTGGACACCCTCACCGAGTTTGGCCGCTACTACGGACTGGCCTTCCAGGTGGTGGACGACATCTTGGACATCGTGGCCACCGACGAGCACCTGGGAAAGCCTTCGGGCAACGACCTTCACGAGGGGATATACACCCTGCCGGTGATCCGGGCGCTGGAAACCGACTGCGCCCCCCAGCTTCTGGAACTGCTGGGGGCGACGGTGTCGGACGCAAACATCCGATCAGCCCTGCAATTGGTGCGAACCAGCGGCGGGGTGGACGAGGCCCTTGAAGTGGCCCGGCAATATGTACAACAGGCATCGAACAGCCTGGAGTCACTGCCCCCCACCAAGGCGACCGCGGCACTACAGGTAGCCACCGACCATCTCATCGACCGGGCCCGCATCCCCCTCGGAGATCACTAGCGGGCTGGCTGCCGCTTACCGCTCCGGGGGTTCGGGGCGCAGTGTCGGGAACAGGATCACGTCGCGGATGCTGGGCACGTCGGCCAGCAGCATGGCCAGGCGGTCCATGCCCACCCCCAGACCACCGGTGGGGGGCAATCCGAACTCCAGCGCCCGCAGATAGTCCCAGTCCACCGCCATGGCCTCGGCGTCGCCCGCATCCCGGTCGGCGGCCTGGTCTTCGAAGCGGGCCCGCTGCTCGTCGGGGTCGGTCAGCTCGCTGAAGGCGTTGGCCAGCTCCCGGCCGGCCACGATGGCCTCGAAGCGCTCCACCCAGCCGGGGTGCTCGCGGTGCTCCCGGGCCAGGGGCGACACCTCCTTGGGGTAATCACACACGAACACCGGGCCCCACAGCTCGGCCTCGGTGGTCTTCTCGTAGAGCTCCAACAGGAGCTTGCCCGGCCCCCAGCGTTCCTCCACCGGGATCTCCCGGGCCGCGCAGTGCGACCGCAGCTCGGCTATTGGGGTGTCGAGGTCCAAATCCAAGCCACTGTGTTCGGCCAGCAGATCGGTGAACCGGGCTCGGCGCCACGGCGGGGTCAGGTCCAGTTCCCGCCCGCCGTAGCTGATGACGGTGGTGCCCTTCAGCGCCAAGGCCAGATCGGCAACCAGATGCTCGACCAACTCCATGATGTCGCCGTAGTCGGCGTAGGCCCAGTACAGCTCCAACATTGTGAATTCGGGATTGTGGCGAGTGGAGATGCCCTCGTTTCGGAACACTCGGGCAATCTCATACACCCGCTCCAGCCCGCCCACCACCAGGCGCTTCAGGTACAGCTCGGGGGCGATCCTCAAAAAGAGCTCTATGTCCAGCGCGTTGTGGTGGGTGCTGAACGGCCGGGCCAGCGCGCCTCCGGGCACCGGGTGGAACACCGGTGTCTCCACCTCGATGAACCCGCGCTCTTCCAGCCATCGCCGGGTGAACGACATCATCTCGGATCGCAGTCGGAGGGCCTGGCGGGCCTCCTCGGTCACCCACAAGTCGACATAGCGCTGGCGGAAACGGGTGTCGGGATCGGACAGCCCGTGCCACTTGTCGGGAAAGCTCCGCCGGGCCTCGGCCAGCAGCTCCCACTGCTCCACCTTCACCGACAGCTCGCCCTTCCGGGTCTTCATCACCTCGCCGCTCACCCCCACCCAATCGCCCAGGGACAGGTCGCAGAACCCGTCGTAATCGGGGGTGACCTTGGAGGGAGCGAAGAGCTGGATGCGGCCAGTGGCGTCTTGAAGGGTGGCGAACGCCAGCCGACCCTGGACCCGCCGGAGCATGATCCGCCCCGCCACCGACACCTGCTGGCCGGTCTCGGCGCCGGACTCGATCTCGCCGTGGCGCTCGTGGCACTCGGCCGCAGTGGCGGTGGTTTCGAACCGGTAGGGAGTGCTCACCGATCGGCCTTACTGGTTGCGCCGGTGGACAAGCCACAGCCCGTGGAGGGTGAGGTAGGGCTCGACATGTTGGATGGTCTGCGACAGCGGAGCGATCAGGTGGGCCAGCCCTCCGGTGGCGATGACGATCGGCTCGCCCTCCAATACCGCGGAGAACCGGCTCACCATGCCGTCTATCTGGGACACGAACCCGTAGATGACCCCCGATTGGATTGACTCCATCGTTGTCTTGCCGATCACGCTGCGGGGCTCGGTCAGCGCCACCGGTCCCAGTGCGGCCGCCCGGCCCACCATGGCGTCCAGGCTGACCTCGATGCCTGGACCGATGGCTCCGCCCAAGAATTCTCCGACTTCGGAGATCACGTCGAAGTTATTGGTGGTGCCGAAGTCCACAATCACCGCCGGTCCCCCGTAGAGGTGGTGGGTGGCCACCGCGTTGGCAATGCGATCAGCCCCCACCTCGCGGGGGTTGTCATACAGGATGGGGATGCCGCTGCGGGTGCCGGGCTCGATCACCACCGGGTCGAACTCGAAGTAGCGCTGCACCATCATCCGCACGCTCTCGCGGATGCGGGGCACCCCCGAGCACACCGCAACTCCGGTCAGATCCTCCTCCATGCCCACATCGATGCTGTCCAGCAGGCTCCGCAGCAGAACGGCGACCTCGTCGGGGGTGCGCTCGTGCACAGTAGACAGGCGCCAGTGCTCGATCAGCCCGTCGTCGGCCCGGCAGTCCTCGGCGCGCTCAGCCTCGTACAGGCCAACCACCGTCTGGGTATTGCCGATATCGAGGGCCAACAGCATGGGAACTCCTGATCTTCCGTCCTGATTATCCTTCTTGGCTCGGGTCAGGAGCTTCCTTTACGTCGAGGGCGATGTCCAAAGCCGGGGCCGAGTTGGTGAGACGGCCCACCGAAATGAAGTCCACTCCGGTGGCGGCGTACTCGGCCACCGTCTCCAGGGTGATGCCCCCACTCACCTCCAGCAGGCAGTGGTGACCGGCGGCCCGGGCCACGCAGGCCCGAACTTCTGCGGGGGCCATGTTGTCCAACAACAAGGCGTCGGCGCCCGCGGCCAAAGCATCGTCCACCTGTTGAATGCGGTCGCATTCCACGTAGACGATGCGGCCCGGCCACCTCTGGCGGGCGGCCGCCACCCCGTCGGGGATGCTGATGACGGCCAGGTGATTGTCCTTGAACATCACCCAGTCGGACAGCCCCGTCCGGTGGTTGTCGCCGCCGCCGGCCCGCACGGCCGCCTTTTCCAGCACTCGCAGGCCGGGAGTGGTCTTGCGGGTGTCCCGTATGCGGACTCGGCCCGAGCCCGCCGACGCGGCCGCCGCTGCGTATCGGGACACCTCGGTGGCGATGCCCGACAGGTGGCTCAAGAAATTCAATGCGGTGCGCTCCGCGGTCAGCACCGAGGCCCGCGACCCGGCGACCGCGGCCAGCGTCTGGCCCGCGCTCACCGGATCCCCATCGGCGACCCGCCAATCAATGGCCACCGAGGGATCCACTTGGCAGAACACCTCGGTGGCACAAGCTCGCCCGGCCAAGCGGCCCGCGGTTCGGGCCACGATGTAAGCGGTGATGTCGGCGGGTGGGAGAAGCAACGAGGTGAGATCGCCCAGCGGTCCCAGGTCTTCGGCCAACGCCGTGGTGACTGCGGCCTGCACTTCCTCGGAGGGGGGATCAAAGCCGGTCAAGGTCCACCCCTATGTTGTCGATGAGGCGGGCTCGGCCGATTCGAGCGGCCACCAGCAGGCGCAACTCGCCTTCCAGCACAACGGGGCGACCCAGCGAGGCGGCGTCCACCACCGCGGCGTATTCGGGGGCTGCCTTGGACTCGGCCGCCAACACCGCGGCCATAACCGCCTCCACCTCGTCAGGGTTTCGGCTGCCGCCGACAACCGCGTCCCGCCCCGCTTGCAGCCCCCGCCACAGCACGGTGGCGGCGGGCCGCTCGTCGGACGACAGGTACACGTTGCGGCTGGACATGGCTAAACCGTCGGACTCGCGGAAAGTGGGGCAGCCCACCACCTCCACCGGCAAGGACAAGTCGGCGGCCATCCGACGGATAATCGCCAGCTGCTGGTAGTCCTTCTCCCCGAAATAAGCCCGCCCCGGCCCCAGCATCGAGAACAGCTTGGCCACCACGGTGGTGACTCCGTCGAAGTGGGTGGGCCGGAACTCGCCCTCCAAAATGGCGTTCAGCCCCTCGACCGCTACCGAGGTGATTGGGGCCTGCGGATACATCTCCTCGGTGGAAGGAGCGAACACCAGCCCGGCGCCCGCCGCGGCGCACAGCTCTCGGTCTCTGTCCAAATCCCGGGGATAGGTCCCGTAATCCTCGCCCTCGGCGAACTGAAGCGGGTTCACGAAGATGCTCACCACGGTGAGGTCGTTCTCGCCCGCCGAACGGGCCACCAGCGATTGGTGGCCCTCGTGGAGATAGCCCATCGTGGGCACCAGCCCGACCGTGCCGCCATGTCGGCGTGCGCCATCCACTGCCGCCCACAGCTCGGAAGCCCGCTCGACCACCGGCATTTCCTTGGCAGTGCTCACAACACGCCCCCGCTCGCCTGAGAAGTGAGCTCTTCCCAGTCGCCCAAGCGACGACAGCCACCGGGCTCAGCATCGGCCCATCCCTCGGCGATATCGGGAGCCAACTCCGCAAGGGGCATCATCACGAATGCCCGCTCGAACATGAGGGGATGGGGCACCACCAGATCGGGCTCGTCCACTGGCTCCTCATCCACCCACAAGACATCGACGTCCAACGTGCGAGGACCCCAATGGACTTCCCGCACCCGCTCAGCCGATGCCTCCAATGCCTGGCACAGCTCCAAGAGATCCCGCGTCGACCGGCTGGTCTCCAACTCGGCCACCATGTTCAGGAACTGGCCTTGGTCGGGGCCGCCCACAGGGTCGGACTCGTACACCCCGGAGACGGCTACGCAATCGCCGATGGCGGCCACCGCGGCTTTGAGGTATCCCAATCGATCCCCCAAGTTGGATCCAAGGCCCAGAAAAGCCCTGGTCATGGGCGAGAGCGGGTAATCCGGACGCCGCTGGTGGACAGGTGCTGGGGCACCGGAGGACGCAGCTTCTTGACCGACACGGTCACCCACTCCACCCGCTGGTCTGCGTTCAGGCACACCTCGGCCACCCTCTGGGCCATGGCCTCCATGAGGGTGAACTGCTCGCCCTCGGCGGCGGCGCACACCGCGGCGCACACCGCGCCGTAGTCGACGGTGTCGTCCAAGTTGTCTGAGCGTCCCGCCACCGCCAGGTCTGCGCCGATCTCCACTTCTAGCTCGAACGGCTGGGCTCGGGTCCTCTCTTCGGCAAGCGCCCCGCACAGGGCCATCACCCGAAGGCCGCCTAGCAGTAGGCAATCCTCAGCCATCTCGCTGATCCTTCCCCTCGGCTGAGTGTTCTTCAGCCATCTCCGGGGAACTCTTCGGCTTGTTCATCGAACTCCTCGACGAGGGCGAGCTTCACTTCCGGTTTGGGGAGCGCGGCGGCCGCGTTCACGATGCGGCGCCCCACCGAGCCGATCGGACGCTCAGTCATCTTCTCCACCACCACCACGGCCTGCGACTCGCTGGGAACCATTTCAGTCCACACCAGATAGCCGGCCATGAACCCGCACACTTCGTCGCCCAATCCCCGGCGGTGGACCAGAAGCTTCTCCCCTTTGGCTAACAGTGACTGCAACTCGGTGAACAGCGGGCCGAGCCGGGCGGTGAAGTCCTCGTTGTCGGCGATGGGCCAATGGCTCCAGGCGATGTTCTGATCGCTGTAGTTGTGGAGGTTGTGGGTGGACGGGATCAGCGACACGACCCGAGAGAAACCTTGCTGGCGAATCCAGTTGATCTCCTCGGTACGCCGGACTCGCCGGTGGCTCTCCCCTCGCCCTCCCGGCCGCTCGCAGATGGCGAGGCGGTCCTTCATGATCCAGTAGAAGTTCCGCGGCCGGATGCCCGCAGCCCACTTGCCCTTCACGCCGCCACCACCTTCAGGGTCCCCACGGTGGGTGCGACATCGTGTGCTCGAACGACCGAAGCCCCCTGGGCAAACGCCCAGGCCGCGGCGGCCAGCGATCCCTCAAGCCGGTCGTCGGTCGGTACCTCGTCAGGGCCGCAACCGTCGCTTTGGGAGTGCAGTTCGCCGATGAATCGCTTGCGGCTGGCCCCCACCACCACGGGTGTCCCCAACAAGATGAGCGGCCGCAAGTTGGCCAGCAACTCCAGATTGTGGGCGGTGGTCTTGCCGAAGCCGATTCCCGGGTCGATCCACACCTCGGGCACTCCGGCGGCCCGCCCCCGCTCGGCGGCTTCGGCCAGATATTCGCCTACCTCGGCGACAACGTCGGCGTAGCGAGGGGCGTCTTGCATATCGCCGGGAGTGCCCTGGCGATGGACGGCGATCCAGGTCACGTTCAACTCCGCGGCCACCTCTTGCAGCGATGCCGAGACGTCGTTGAGGATTCCCGCCCCTGCCGCTACTGCGGCTCGGGCCACCTCGGGTTTGGTGGTGTCGATAGAGACCCGCCCGTGTGGGGCCAAACCAGCCACCACGTCCACCACCCGGGCCAACTCCTCGCTCACCGGCACCGGCTCGGCACCTGGTCGGGTGGACTCGCCGCCCACATCCACCACGGCCGCCCCCTCGTCGAACAACTGGCGACCGCGGGCCACCGCCGCTTCGGCTGTCGCGAACTGGGCCCCGTCGGAAAACGAGTCAGGAGTCACGTTGACGATGCCCATAACCATTGGCCCCGCTATTGCTGACTCCACCATCTCAGAGTACCCGTGCGCCTCCGAACTCCCCTATGCCAAGCACCCCTCTAGGCGGCATTTCAGCGGTCGATGAACCTCATTGCCTCGGCTCGGGTGGCGATGTCGGTCCTAAAGAGGCCTCTCACCGCCGAGGTCACTGTGTTGGCCCCCGGCTTTCGGATGCCCCGCATCGACATGCACAGATGCTCGGCTTCTACCACCACCAGGACGCCCCGCGGATTGAGGGCGTTCTCGATGGCATCGGCGATCTGGGTGGTGAGCCGTTCTTGGACTTGGGGCATCCGGGCATACCCCTCCACCACCCGGGCCAGCTTGGACAGCCCGGTGATGCAGCCGTCCTTGTTGGGGATGTAGCCCACGTGGGCCTTGCCCATAAACGGGATCAGATGGTGTTCGCACAGCGAATAGAGGGGGATGTCCCGCACCAGGATCATCTCGTCGTGGTCGGCCTCGAACTGGCGCGTCAAGTGAGAGGCGGGGTCTTCGTGGAGCCCCTCGCAGATCTTGGCGTACATACGAGCCACCCGCCCGGGTGTGTCCAACAGGCCGTCTCGATTGGGATCCTCGCCGATGGCGGCCAGGATCTCCCACACCGCGGCCTCGATCCGAGGCTGGTCCACCGTGGCCTTGTTGTCGTCACCCATCGGCCACGACGGTAGTTCGCGAGTCAGGTAGCCTCACAAACTCATGGTTGGGCGGCCGGCGCTGGATGGGGTTCGAGTAGTCGATCTGGGCTATGGCATCGCCGGGGGATACGCCACCAAACTGCTGGCTGATGCCGGGGCCGACGTGGTGAAGGTTGAACTGCCCGATGGCGACCCGCTGCGGAATCACTCGGCCTCCTTCTCGCCGATAGACGACCATGGGCCGCTGTTCGGATTCTTGAACACCACCAAGCGGGCGGTGGTGCTGGACTACCGAACGGCTGAGGGGCGCGACCGACTGCTGGAGTTGTACACCACCGCCGACCTGGTGATCGAGCGGTCCGAGCCCGGCGATCTCGAAGCCTTGGGGGTGGGCTGGGAGGCGTTGGCCGACCGGCGGCCCGACGCCACCATGGTATCGGTGTCCAACTTCGGACGGGGAGGCCCCTGGAGCCGACGACCGGCCAACGAGTTCACCCTCATGGCCATCGCCGGATCGACCGCCACTCGGGGCCAACCGGGGCGGATCCCGTTCAACGCCGGCGGGCGCATTGGGGAATGGATGGGCGGGTTGACCGCCGCGGTGGCAGCCACCGCCGCCCTGCGCCGAGCCCGTCGCACCGGAATTGGCGACCACGTGGACCTCTCCCTGCTGGAAACCATCACCCCCACCTGCACCAATGTGCAGACCCTGTGGGGTTCTTTCACCGGCGACTACGACACCAAGGCCCTGCTTGAGGTGCCTTCAGTGGAGCCCACCCGGGACGGCTACGCGGGTTTCTGCGTATTTACCGGCCAGCAGTGGCAGGACTTCACCGTGCTGGTCGGCCAGCCGGGGTGGGCCGATGATCCCCAGCTGGCCACCATGGGCGGGCGCATCGCCGCCGGGGAATCCATAGCTGGGGCCATTCAAGAGTGGACCTCGGCTCGCACCACCGAAGAGGTAGTAGACGAGGCCATCTTGTTGCGCATCCCGGTCGCCCCCATAGGCAACGGCGCCAACCTGCCCGAGTTCGACCAATTCGCCCAGCGGGGGGTGTACGGGCCCAACCCCGGCGGCGGGTTCGTTCAACCGCGGGTTCCCTACCGCAACAACACCCACCCGTCGGTTGCCTTTCGATCCGCCCCTCGCCTGGGACAGCACACCGACGAGGTATTGAGCCAGCTTGGCCACGATGCCGCCACAGACACATCGGCCCGAGGTTCGGGCAATGATCCGGGGGCATCGGCTGATGCCCTGCCCCTGGACGGGGTCCGAGTGGTAGACATGACCGCCTTTTGGGCCGGGCCCTACGCCACGCTGATGCTGGCCGCCCTGGGGGCAGACGTCATCCATATCGAGTCGGTGCAACGGCCCGACGGGATGAGATTCGGCTCGACCCGCACCCCGGCCGACGACCAGTGGTGGGAGTTCGGTCCCACCTTTCAGCACGCCAACGTGGGCAAGCGATCGGTGACCCTGGATCTGACCCGCCCCGAGGGCATGGAGTTGCTGCACCGGCTCATCGAGGCCTCCGACGCATTGGTGGAAAACTTCTCCCCCCGAGTGATCGACCAATTCGGGCTGGACTGGGACACGGTCCGCACCCTGAATCCCCGGCTGGTGATGGTGCGGATGCCGGCTTTCGGTCTGGACGGGCCGTGGCGGAATCGGGTGGGCTTCGCCCAGACCATGGAGCAAGTCAGCGGCATGTGCTGGCTGAGCGGCTACCCCGACACCGCGCCCCAGCTGGCCCGGGGCCCCTCCGATCCGCTGGCCGGCCTGCACGCCGCCTACGCGGTGATCTGCGGCCTGCACGCCCGGGAGCGCACCGGCAAGGGCAGCTTCGTGGAGGCCACCATGGTGGAAACCGCGCTCAACGCGGCAGCCGAGCAGGTCGTGGAGTATTCGGCCACCGGCCATCTCATGGCCCGGGAGGCCAACCACCACCCCTATGCCTGCCCCCAAGGGGTGTACCCCTGCTCGGACGGTCGGCTGGTCGCATTGTCGGTGGAGACGGATAAGCACTGGGAGCAACTGCTGGCCGCTGTGCCCGAACTGGAGCTGCACCGCGTGCCGGACTCGGCGGCATTGGCCGACCGGTTCGCCGAACGCCACACCTTCGACGAACTCCTCAGCCGCTGGTGTGCCAACCTCGCAGCCTCCGACGTGGTCGAGCGGCTCATCTCGTTCGGCGTTCCCGCTGCGGAGTTGGAGATAAGCCGCGGGGGCGACCGCAACCCCCAGGTGAACGCCCGCGGCTTCTACGAAGCGGTGGAGCACAGCCTGGCCGGCACCCACCGCTTCCCGGCCTTCCCGGCGCGCTTCGGCCGTCAACCCAATCGCTGGTTCACCCGCCCCTCCCCCACCCTCGGAGAACACAATGCCGAGGTGCTTGGAGGCCTACTAGGGGTGGACGACGATGAGCTGGCCCGCCTGGAGGCCGCTCAGATCATCGGCACCCGCCCTGTGTTCGCTCCTATCGGCCCTGCTGCCTGACATTCGACTTGATGGTCGAATTGCCCAACACCGTCTCCCGCTCTTGCTCCTAGACTGACCTCCACATGACGGCCACCGAGTCGAATCGCAGCTACCAGCTCTCCGATCGCTTCACCAACGAATACGGAACGGTCTTCCTAACCGGCATTCAGGCCATGGCCCGTCTCCCGCTGGATCAACTCCGAGCCGACCGGGCTGCCGGACTGAACACCGCCGCATTCGCCGCCGGCTACCCCGGTTCGCCGTTGGGGGGACTCGACTCCGCGCTGGCCCGGGCCGTCCGCGAATCCGGGGAGAACGACATCGTGCTGCGGCCGTCGGTCAACGAGGAGCACGCCGCCACCGCGGTTATGGGCAGCCAGCTCGCCGGATCGAGGCCCGATGCCCGCTACGACGGCGTCGTTGGCATTTGGTATGGCAAAGCCCCCGGAGTCGACCGGGCCTCCGACGCCATTCGCCACGCGGTATTCGCCGGTGCCCATCCCACCGGCGGCGTGATCCTGCTGGCCGGGGACGACCCCAACGCCAAGTCCTCCACGCTGCCATCCACATCGGCGGGGGTGCTGGCCGATCTGCACATCCCCGTCCTCTACCCCGGTGATCCCGGCGATGTGCTGGAGCTGGGCCGCCACGGCATCGCCATGAGCCGGGCCACCGGCCTGTGGGTGGGCATGAAGATCGTGGCCAACGTGGCCGACGGGTCGGCCAACGTCGCCCTCGACCCCAACCTGGTCAGCCCGGTAATTCCCGAGCACGAGGGCGCGCCCTACCAGCATCGTCCCGATCCCCGTCTGCTCACCCCCTACACGCTGGACATCGAACGGGAGATCGTGGAGGTCCGCACCAAGCTGGCCCTCGAATATGCCGAGCTGAACCACCTCAACCGGGTGGTGGTGGACTCCCCCGACGCTTGGATCGGGATCATCTCCTCGGGAATCACCTACTGGGAGGTGCGCGAGGCGCTGGCGGCAATCGGACTGGATGAAGACGCCAAGATCGCCGACTCGGGGATCCGCCTGCTCCGCATGGGCTTGCCCATCCCATTCAACGCCTCCACCATCCGGCAGTTCGCCACCGGGCTGGAGGAGATTTTCGTAATTGAGGAGAAGACCCCCAATGTGGAGTCGAGAGTCAAAGACGCCCTCTACAACACCTCCCATCACCCCCGGATCGTGGGCGAGTTCGATGAGCACGACCGCCGCCTGGTGAAGAGCTTCGGCGCCCTCCACGCCGACGACCTGGTCGGGCCATTGCGCAGCCGCCTGTCCCGCCTGGCTGACCGCCTGGCGCCGGAACCCCCGAATCGGGAGCGCATTCCCCTGTCGGTGAACCGCACCCCCTACTTCTGCTCGGGGTGCCCCCACAACCGCAGCACGGTGACCGACCCGGGCACAGTGGTAGGCGCGGGCATCGGCTGCCACACCATGATTCTGTTGGGGGGCGAATCCCGGTACGGAGACATCGCCGGTCTCACCTGCATGGGAAGCGAGGGCACCCAGTGGATCGGCATGGCGCCGTTCGTGGAAACCCCCCACTTGATTCAGAACATGGGCGACGGAACGTTCTTCCACTCCGGACAACTGGCCATGACTGCGGCCATCGCCGCCGGAGTGAACATCACCTACAAGCTGCTGTGGAACGGCGCGGTGGCCATGACCGGGGGGCAGGATCCCACCGGTGGCATCCCCCTGCACCGGGTGTGCCGTTCGCTGTTGGCCCAAGGAGTGGCCCGCATCATCATCACCTCTGACGATCCGGGCCGCACCCGCGGCCTTGAACTGCCCTCCGAAGTATTGGTCAAAGACCGCACGGAGCTGGCCGAGGCCCAACAGGATCTGGCCGCCACAGATGGGGTGACCGTGCTCATCCACGACCAGCGGTGCGCCGCCGAGTTGCGCCGAGACCGCAAGCGGGGCCTAATCAGCCAGCCTCGAACCCGAGTGGCCATCAACCACCGCGTCTGCGAGGGGTGCGGCCATTGCGCCGAGGTCTCCAACTGCCTGTCGGTTCAACCTTTCGACACCCCGTTCGGCCGCAAGACCACCATCGACCAGGACAGCTGCAACGTGGACTTGTCATGCTTGGAGGGAGACTGTCCCGCGTTCATCACCATTACCCGGCCCAAGCGACCCCGCCGCCGCAAGTCCTCCGCAACAGAGCCGACCAGCCGGCCGGTGCCGCCCACTCCCATCCCCACCCCGCCGGCGCCCTCACTCGACGACGTGAACATCCACATCACCGGAATCGGCGGCACCGGGGTGGTGACCACCAGCCAGCTCATCGGCACCGCGGCCATGTTGGACGGGTCGGGGACTCACGGTCTCGACCAGATTGGCCTGTCACAGAAGGCCGGCCCGGTGGTCAGCGATCTTCGCATAACCCAGAATGGCCGCTCGGGCAGCAACCGGCTTGGCGACCGCCAGGCCGATTTGCTGCTGGCCTTCGACCTGCTGGTGGCGGCATCGCCCACCGGCCTGGACGCGGCCGACTCCTCCCGCACCTCGGTGGTCGGATCGCTGGACCTCGTGCCTCCGGGCTCCAAGACCGCCCATCCCGAGATCGATATGCCCACCGCCGCTGAGCTGGTGGAACGGGTGAATGCTGAGACCCGATCCGATGCCCAGTTCTGGGCCAGCGCTTCCGACCTGGCCCAAGCACTGGTAGGCGACACCGTGGGCGCCAACGTGTTCGTTGTGGGCATGGCGGTGCAGTCGGGGCTGCTGCCGGTGTCGCCCGAGGCTTTGGAGACCGCCATCGGACTCAACGGCGTGGCGGTGGAGTTGAACACTGCGGCGTTCCGCTGGGGCCGCTGGTGGGTGGCCGACAGGGCGAAGGTGGAGGAGGCCGCAGCCCGCCACCCTGTGTCTGCCCCCGGCGATGCCCTGCCATCAATACTGTCCGCCGACGGCGACAGCCAGGCCGTGCTGGGGCAGAAACTGAGCGACCGCATCGCTGAGTTGGCCGACGGCGACACTGTGTTGGCCGCCGCCCTGGAATTGTTCGCCGCCGAGATAGTGCGGTTCCAGAACCAGGCTTTGGCGGGGCGCTATCTGGACGGGGTGGCGGAGTTCGCTGTCGTAGAGCGCCGGGTGAACCCGGGCTCGGCCGCGCTGACCGCGGCGGTGGCTTCCGGCCTGTTCAAGCTCATGGCCTACAAAGACGAGTACGAGGTGGCCCGCCTGATGCTCGACCCCGACGGCCACGCCCCGGCAATCGCCGTCGCTGAGCCCGGCGACCGGCTGGCCTGGCGGCTGCATCCGCCCACCCTGCGGGCATTGGGCCGCAAGACCAAGATCGCCCTGTCGGTGAGACGCTGGCGGCCGCTGATGGGGCTTCTGGCCAAGGGCAAGCGCCTCCGGGGCACCCCCTTCGACCCCTTCGGCCGGGCCAAGGTCCGCCAAGAGGAACGCCGCCTGCCTGCCGAGTACCTAGTGGCCCTGCGCCAAGCGGTCGACGGTGCCACCACCCCCGAAGACCTGCATTCCGCCCAAGCCATCGCCGAGGCCGCCGACCTCGTCCGCGGCTACGAAGACATCAAGCTGGCCAACATCGAGCGCTTCCGAGCCGCCATCAACCGATAACTGACGGGCCAGCTCAGATCTGAGCGTCGCGGGGGTCCCAGCGCTCGCGGGCCTTGTCGCCCACCCGGTTGAGGGCGAACACGGTCATGAACATCACGATGCCGGGGACGAACACCAGGTGGGGATGGTCTTTGTAGTTCTCCTGGCCCGCCTCGATCATGTTGCCCCATGTGGGCTCGGGAGGCTGGATGCCCACCCCCAAGAAACTGAGGGAGGCCTCGGCCACGATTAGCACCGCGGTCACCAAGAAGGCGTACGACACCATGGGCAGCGCCACGTTGGGCATCAGCTCCCGGAAAATGACGCGCCTGTCTCCCGATCCCATGGCCTTGGCCGCCAATACGAATTCTCGCTGGGCGAAGGTCAGGGTGTTGGCCCGGGCTAATCGGATGTAGGTGGGAATACCCAAAAGGGAGAGCTCCAGGGCCATGGTCCACTGGTTCTGGGTGAACACCGTGGCCATGGCCACCAGCAGGATCAGCGGAGGAAAGGCCAGCAAGGAGTCGGCCAAAATGCCCACCCCGCTGTCCAGCGTCCCTCGGAAGTAGCCGGCGGCGATGCCGATTATTCCCCCGATCAACAAGCCGATGGCCACCGCGCCCAAGCTGATGATCAGCGACGTCCGAGCCCCCCACATGACCCCGCCCAAGATGTCGAGTGCTTGGGAATTGGTTCCTAGGGGATGCTCGGAGAACAGGTCGGGTCGGAGCCGGACGGTTCCGCCAATCGTGTTCTTCACCAACTTGGACTCATTCAGCGGCAGCCACGCCACCGTGATGGCTGACAGCCCGATCAAGACCAGCCAGAACCCCGACAGCCAGGCCGAAGTGTCAAAGCTCGACCCCCAGCGTCTCTGGCACAGGGCATCCAAGCCGAAGTACCCACCCACGATTCCCGCCAGCACCAAGAACACCCTGATCTCGGCGGTCACGTCGTTGAGCACCATGGTGCCCACAAAGATCGCCGCAATGCCGATTGGCAGCAGCGGCCACAGCCAAAACGGCCGAGGCTCGGCGCTGCGGGCCCGGACCTCCGGCTCGCCTTGGGCGATGGTTCCCAATGCCGCCTCAGACACGGCCTCGCCTGATTCTCGGGTCGAGGTACTGATAGGAGATGTCGATGATGGCGTTCAACAGCACATAGCCCACCGCCAGCACCAGCACCCCCCCCTGCACAATGGTGAAGTTCTTGGGGATCACGCCGGTACCAACGATCAGCTTGCCCAACCCATCCAAGCCGAAGATCGTCTCGATGATGACCGTGCCGCCGATGAGCCGGCCCAGCGTGATTCCCGCCACAGTGATGAGGGAGAAAGACGACGGCCGAAGCGCATCACGGAACAAAATCCGCCATGTCGGCATGCCCTTGGCCCGGGCGGACAGCACAAATTGCTCTTGCAGGGTCGAGAGCATGTCGGCCCGCAACAGCCGGGTGAACACCGCGATCTCACTCAGGGCCAAAGCCAGCGCCGGCAGGAACAGAGACCGGATCTGCTCCCGCCAGTTGTCGTCGTAGCGGTGGGAGGCGGTGCGGGGGAAGTCGGGCCACTGGACGAAGATCCACATCATTAGTCCTGCCACCACCAAAGTGGCGAGGCCATAGCCCGCCCAGCCCGACAGGTCGGAGCGGTCTTCTAGCAGTCGTTTGATCGCCAGATGGGCCAATCTCAAAACGATCAGCCCGACGCCCACCACCCACAGATAGCGGGGGATGGACTCCCGGAACACAAAGAAGAAGATGAACAGGAGGCCGGCAAGAAATGTCGGCACCGAGATGAAGCCGAACATGGTGCCGCTCACCAACCGGTCTACCCGAGTTCCGGCCGCCTGGGCCGACCACACCCCCAAGAAGATGGCGATGGTGAACGACATGCCCAACGCCATGGCCGACAAGCGCAGAGTGGGTCCAACGCTGCGCTGGAGCAGGTCTGTAACCGGCTCATTGGGAGAGCGCAACGACAGACCCAAGTCGCCGCTCAGCGCACCGCTCAGCCAGTCCACATAGCGCTCGGTGATGGGTTTATCCAGGCCCAGCGACTTTCTGACCGCCTCCAGATCCTCAATCGTGGCATCAGTGCCCAGCATGTTCGCGGCCGGGTCGCCGGGAATCAGATCGATCAAGAAGAAGGTGGCCAAGGAAACGAGGAAGAGCACCGGTACAAGTCGGACCAGCTTCAAGCCGACCACTCGTAGCACGGTGCTCTTCCTCGCCTTAGAGCTTCAGTTGCTCAGCAATGCTCCCTTCGAGCTCAGTTCTCGATGTAGGCGTCGCCGAACAGGAAGATGGTGGCGCCAGCTCGCTGGACGCCCTTGATGTTGTCGGCGAGGGCAAGGCCTTCCTCGGTGACCGAGTAGATCATGGCCGGCAAGTGGTCCTTCCAGACACACTGAACACCAGCCAATGCGGCCCGCTGATCCTCAACGTTCACCGCCCCGTACATCGCCTCTAGCGCAGCGTCCATGTCGGGGCTGGCGAACGCCATCCGGTTAGACCCGCTTTCCGAATGGAGGTTGTCACTGAGCGAGGCAACCCAAGTGGCGCCGTCGGCATTGAAGCCCCAACCGGCCATCTCGTAGTCGGCCTGGATGATGACTCGAGGAATAAGCACTGTGGTAACCGGGCCGAGGGCAACTTCGACATCGAATCCGGCTGCTTCCAGCATTCCCTCAACCGCCTGGGCGATTTCGGGGCCGGGATCGGTGTCGGCGTGTACCAGGAACAGGGAACCGTCCCAACCGGTTTCAGCCTTCACCTCTTCCACCAATGCCTCGGCAGCATCGGGATCGTAGGCCGGCTCTTGGTCGGCACATTCCTGCAACTCGGGCGACCACAACGACGTGCCCTCAGCAGCCACGCCATTGGTGGTCCTGAGCTTGCCCTCAAAGGCCCGCTCATTGATGATATCCCGGTTGATGGCGTGGTGAGCGGCCTGGCGGACCCTCAGGTCGGCGCCCATGCTGTCGGCCCCCCGAACTCCATGGTTGAACAGGAACAGGCCACCAATGTTCTGAGGTTCGGAGCTCAACACGGTGCCGGCCTCACGGGCTTCGGCGAAGACCCGAGGATCACGCAGGAAGGCGGCATTGAAGTCGCCGGCCTGGAACGCCTCCCAGTTGGCCACCGAGCTGCCCGGGAAGGTGAACTCGATCTCCTCGATGCACACCGGGCCGCCCCAGTAGCTGTCTCGGGCTTGCAGCACAGTGCGTACGTTGGGCTCCACCTCGGCCACCTCATAGGGACCGAAGCTGGCGGAGTTGACCAGATCAGGACTGAGCGCCATCCGATTGCGAACCAGCCGGGCCGCACTGGTCTCCTCGGTGGCGTTGGCCGCCTCTTCGTCCAGAAGCTGGGCGATGATTCTCGGGTTCACGATCATGCCGGGCTCATCGCCCAACAAGGTGTGGAAGGTGCCCCACGCCCGATGGAGTCGGAAGATGACGGTGCTGTCGTCGGGAACCTCAGTGTTGTCGAAGTCGATGATGGCCACCGAGCCAGCCGCCCGGTTGTTCATGCCGTCGCCTCGACTGTCGAAGTACCGGAGCATCGAATCGACCACGTCCTGAGCCACGAAGGCATCGCCGTTGCCGTAGGTGATGCCCGAGCGGATCTTCAAGGTCCACTCGGTGAAGTCATCATTGGGGGTCAGCGACTCCGCGGCCCGGCCGTGGGACACACCAGTCGCCGGGTCGAACGTCATCAAGACGTCCCAAACGTTCACCAGCTGGGTTCCGCCCACCAGCGCGCCGCTGCTGGCCGTTGGGTCCATGTTGGCGTTGGGCGAGAACACCGCGTAGTCAACTTTGGTGCCCGGCACAGTGGCCTCGCAGGGAGCCATCATCTCCTCTTCTGCGGGAGGCTCTTCGCCGTCGTCAGCAGGCTCGGGTGCCGGCTCATCCCCATCGTCGTCAGCGGGGGCCGTGGCCGGCTCATCCCCATCGTCGTCAGCGGGGGCCGTGGCCGGCTCATCCCCATCGTCGTCCGGCTGGGCGGGTGCCGGCTCGTCTGGGCCAGTGGTCACCCCATCGTCATCGTCGTTGCCGCAGGCCGCGGCCACCAGGCCAAAGACCATTAGTAACGCCAATAGCTTCAAAAGCCAGGAACGCATTTCAATTCCCCCTCATCGGTTGTGGTGCCGACACTCTAGGGAAACTGGGCTTTCGGGGCAACAATGGCGCCCTGCCTCTCACCACCGTGGACAGGCGGCGCACACTGGGGCCCTAGGCGAGGACCGTGTCGACGAACTCTCTCATGACGGCGGGCTTACTTCATGAGCGACGGCGGCGGCAAAAGCCTTCGTTCCGATATCCTCCAAGCACCAGGCTGTATCAGGGATTTGCGAAAACTGGCAAATACACCTGGTCGCCCCACGGCGCATGTCTTCTGGGATCTCCAATTCTGAGACTTTCATGGAAAGGCCCTTGCCATAGGCTTTCACCAGAGCCTCTTTGATCGTCCAAGACCGAAAGAAGGCATAGAGCTGCTGGCACCCGTCAAGCGATTCCAATTCAGCCTTCTCTCGCGGGCTGAACACGCCTTCGATTAGATTCTCAAGATTTCGACGAGGAGCTCGCTCCTCAACATCTACTCCTAGGCGACCCGTGGGAGCCACGGCAATCAACCCGTGGTTGCCGCTGTGGCTCACATTGAAGCTGATGGAGGCGGGCAGGCCGTCAACCAGGGCGAAGGGCTTGCCGTGGTTGGCGGCCTGGAACGCCAACGACTCGTTTGGGCAACCGATCTGGCGGCAGAGGATGGCACGGAGCGCGGCGCGGCACAGCACATAGCGCCTTTGGGCAACTGGGGACTGAAAGCGCTGCCAACGTGAGTGCTCTTCCCCGTCAAGCCACGCCAGAGCTTCGGCTTCGCGCCCTTGATCGGGAATCAGGTCGACGTGGACTACGGCAATATCACCGATGCTTTTGAACGGGTCCCACCAGCAATCTGTGTCGCTCATCAACCAGCGGATTCGTCGGTGATGGCCCTGATCCGCTCTTCGGTGGAAGACATCGATTTGCTCCTTTGCAACAAATGAATAGCGAGAAGTCATTCATTCTCCTTAGACAGGCCTAGGCCCCGCCTTTGACCTGAACCGTAACGATATCCAAGCCGTGGTACTTCTGATGTTGGACAGACGACGCAAAGTGCCTCAGTAGGCGAAGCGAGATCTCGCCCTCCTCAAGTCCCTCGGTTTCCTCGCTCAAGTAGGCCAGTCGGTCTTCGAGGTTCTCCTCGTCGAACACCGCCAAGAACTCCAACTCCACGGTGTCGGCTTCAAGATGGGCCACAACGATCAACCGGGGCAGGTCCTCGGCGATTTGGAGTTCCTCGGACTGCAAGAGGCTCATCAACGTCTCCTCGCCGGCCAAGCGCAGCCACTGGCCGGAAGCCTCACTCCAGCCCATCTGAGAAGTCAGCCCTCGAAGTTCCTCCCAGCAAGTCGGCAAAGATGGTCTGGTTGTCCAGCCCCACGCCCAGCGAGAACGCAATCCCCACCACCATCGCCTTTTGGGCATCGAGGCCGTCTTGCACAACCGTGCGTCCGCCGCTCACAAAGAGCAGCGCTATGGCCGTCAACAAGTAGGCGGCCATGACCGGACTGGGCAAGGTGAGCAAAAAGGCGGTCAGCTTGGGCAGAAAGGCCAGCGCCAGCAGTACGCCGCCAATGACGTAGCCGATGCGGCGAGCGGCCACGCCGGTGAACCCGATAAGCGACACGCTGGTACCCGAATAGACGGAGTTGGGAGGAGTTCCGAAAATGCCGGCCGCCAAGATGCCGAGCCCGTTGGTGTTGAGAGAGCCCTGGACCAGCCGGAAGTCGGGAACTCGAGGCCGGTTCCACGAGACCTGCTGTATGGCCACGCTATCGCTGACGTTCTTGACCCCGCCGGCCAGCGTCACCACCACGAAGGCAGGCAGCAGCGACCAGAAGCTCGCCCCTGGGGTCAGATCGAATCCGGGAAACCCGGCGGAGGAACGGCAGCCACAAGGCCAGCACCAGGTAGAACAGCGACGCCACCACGGTGAGGCTGGCCAGCAGCTCCGGCCCTCCCTCGGCCAGCGCCAGCGCCAGCACCACACCCTGAACCCGGCTATGGCGGCAACAGCCGGAGGACAGCGCTGGTCAGGCTCGTATCGAATGTTGTCGCTCATGTGGGGTGCTTTTAGTTATGACTATGGTTACACCATGGTCGTATAATGTCCATGGCCCTAGGAGGAACAATGACTAGTTCATCAGCCGAGCAAATCATCGCTGCCGGCGATTTTAAGGCCAAGTGCTTGGCCCTAATGGACAGAGTGCGGGATGAGGGGGTGGAGTTCACTATCACCAAATACGGCCACCCCATTGCCCGCCTCGTGCCATGCGAACCAATACGAGAGGTACCCACACTGAGAGGCATGGGCCGAGGCCAAATCGTCATCCACGGCGACTTGACCGAACCGACTTTCGGAGATGATCCAGTAGAGGAGATTGTGGACAGCTGGGATGCCCTACACAGCGTCGATTCCGACAAGACAAACTGATGCTGATCGCGGACACCCACATTCTGCTGTGGGAACTGAGCGACAAGGAAGATGTTCCAACCGTGGTCAGCGGAGCGATCCAAGACGCACTTGCCTCGTCCGAATTGGCTGTGTCGACAGCTACCTACTGGGAGCTTGGAGAGCTTCTGCGCAAGGGCAGGGTGGAACTGGGCGAGGGCTTGAGAACCTGGCGCTCGCGTCTTCGAGATAGTGGTATCCATGAGCTGTTCATCGACACAGAGATTGCCCTGCGAGCCGTAGAGCTGCGAAACCAAGCAGCACCCAACGATGCTGCCGACCGATTCATCATGGCCACCGCTCTCACTCGCAACGCGGTGCTTGTCACCGCCGACCAGGAGATTCTCGCCTGGAAAGGCCCCCTCGATTGCATAAACGCGACCTGACGACACTTCGGGTCACGATAGCTTGGGCCAGTGCCAGCAAATTAGAGCTTGGCCTCGCGGGGGTCCCAAAGGCCTCGGAGGGATTCTCCGACGCGGTTTAGTGACAACACGGTAAGGAACATCATCACTCCGGGAACAAACACAATGTGGGGAGCCTTCTCCAGCAGATTCGGATCGCGGCCCTCCTGGATCATGTTGCCCCACGTCGGAGTGCTGATGGGATCGATGCCCACCCCCAAGAAGGCCAACGAGGTCTCGGCCACGATCAGCACCGCCACGATGATGAAGGCGTAGGAGGCCAACGGCAGTGCCACATTGGGCATGATCTCGCGAAATAGGATGCGGCCGTTGGACGCACCCATTGACTTGGCCGCGGTGACGAACTCCCGAGCGGCGAAAGTCAGCGTGTTGGCCCGCGACAAGCGACCCACCGTGGGAATGCTTAATACCGATAGCGCGAGCGTGATAACGAGCACGCTGCCCCCGAATATGGCCACGATGGAAAACAGCAGGATCAGCGCAGGAAACGCCAAAATGGAATCAGTAATGATGTTGAAGGTTCCTTCGGTTGCCCCTCGAAAGTAGCCCGCAGACAAACCAATAACCGACCCAATCGCCAAGCCAATGCCCACAGCGCCCAATCCCACGATCAGGGAGATTCGCGCCCCCCGAATGCTCTGGTTCATAACGCTCTTGCCCAGCCGATCGGTGCCCAGGGGCTCGTCGGTGGTGAACGACGGTGGCCGCTCCCGGTCTTCGAAGTCGGCTTCCAAGCTGTCGAACAGCCCGGCCACTTGCAAAAACACAAATAGCACCAGGATGAACAGCCAAGCCATCGAGATCCATACAGTTGGGTCGACCCGGGAACCGAATGCTGCTCGGATCAGTTGCCCTACCCCGGTAAGGAGCCCATATATCCCTCCGAGGGCGAGGATCACCTGAAGCCAGGCAACGCTGTCGTAGGTAACCAAGAGCTGTATCAGCAGCAGGGCCAGCCCGATGACCAGTCGGGCGCTTCCTTCCCTGGCCAGGCGAACGCGACGACCTCGCTCGGGATCGATGACTTCCTGGGCCGCAGGCTCGGTGATGACACCAGTGTTGTCAGCCACGTCTAATCCTCGGATCTAGAAGCGCGTATGTGATCTCCACCAGCATGTTCAACAGGATGTAGGCCACCGCCACCACCAGCACTAGTCCTTGCAGAACCACCAGATCGTTGCCGGTAATGGAGTCGACCATCTTGAGCCCCATCCCCGGGAGTTGGAACAGCACTTCGATGATGACGGTGCCGCCGATAAGCCGACCGGTGCTCACCCCCGCCAAAGTGATGAGTGAGAATGACGAAGGCCGCAGGGCGTGGCGGAACAATACGTGGGCGGGAGACATGCCCTTGGCTCGGGCCGTCAGCACGAAGTCGTTTTGAAGCGTGGCCATCATGTCGGCCCGCAACAACCGCTGGAACACGGCAATCTCGGTCAGAGATAACGCGATTACCGGCATGATCAGGCGACGGGAATGGTCCCACCAGTCCCACTCAGTAAGCCGGGTCCACCCCTGGGGCGGCAACAAGTCGAGTTGGTTGAACAGAATGAAGATCAAAAGGATGCCGACCAGAAACTGGGGCAAGGAGATAGCGGCAAATGATGCCGAGTTCAACGCTCGGTCGACTCTGCGTCCCGCCCTATAGGCGGCATACACCCCCAGCGGAATAGCCAGAATCAGTGCCAGAGCCTGGGCCACCACTGTCAATTCCAGGGTGATGGGTAGCCGCTGTCGAATGGTGTCTGACACTTTCAGACCGTGGGTCCTTACCGACTCGCCCAGATCGCCGGTAACCGCATCGCCCAGCCACTTTCCGTAGCGCACGATGACGTTTTCGTCGAGCCGAAGCTCCCGATTGACCAACTCCCGGGCGGCGGGCTCCTGGGCCCGCTCTTGTCCCAGTAGGCGAATAGTGGGATCACCGGGCAGCAGTTCCACATAGAAGGAGGAAAAGAAGCTCACAAGAAGCAGCACCGGAATAATCCGGATGATGGTGCGCCCGATGGTCTTCAACTTGCTGTCACCTCCCCCTGCACTTCAGCACGGCCCCATAGATGATGCCCGATAGAACAGGGGGTGGGCACGGGACCCGTGCCCACCCCCTAGTTCTCAAATGAATTGCTCGGTTAGCCCTTGGCGGTGAATTCCAAGAGGATGATGCCGGCATCGGTCTGGAATACACCGGACACCTCATCGGTCCAGTAGTAGCCGACCTCGCCCTTGCTGGTCACGATTACCGGGACCTGGTAGGCAAACTCCTGCTGGAAGCGGCTGTAGCCCTCGTAGCGCTCCTCGAAGGTGACGCCTTCACGACCCTGCTTGAGCGAGGCGTCGAATTCCGGATAGCACGCCTTGGCCCAGTTACGGGATGAGACGTTTTCACCGCAAACGCCGTCCTCGGTGGAATCGCCGAAGTACACGTCGTACATGTAGTCGGGATCGCCCACGGGGATGGCCCACGGGTTGGCAACTGCTTCGCCGCCGAATACGGCACCGACCATCTCGCCGACCTCCACGCAATTGGCGGCCGCGGAGATGCCCACCTCGCTCCACATGGCGATGAGGGTCTCAGCAAGGAGCACGTTCTCCGGTGAGGTGGTGCAGTAGGTCTCGAACTCCAGCGGACCGCCTAGTTGCGCCTCGCACTCTTCGAGCGCGGCAGCAGACGCATCTTGGTCAAAGCCCGGCAGCACTGCTTCGGGATCGGTCCACGGAGAACCAGGCCTCATCAGGCTGCGGATCATGTTATTGAGCCCCTCGTACACGACCTCATTGACGGTCTCGTAGTCGATGGCATGGGCCGCGGCCACCCGGCACTCCCGGATGTTAAACGGCTCTTTCACGTTGTTGAGCATCCAATAGCCGCCGTGGTTGTCGGTCCGGGATGTGGTGTTGACGCCCTTGGCAATTGCGTCCTGCAAATTCTGAGGATGGCGGTCGTAGCCGATGTCGAGGTCGCCAGCGTTGAAGGCGTTATAGCGCTGCGGCGGTTCGATGATGGGCTTGAAGATCACGCTGTCCAGATAGGGGCAACCCTCGCGGAAGTAATCCGGATTGCGTACCACAACGGCCTGGTCGTCTTGGACCCACGAATCGAGCATGAACGGGCCTGCGCCCACCCCGACCGGGTTGATGTTGACATCGGAGTTCAAACCGGTTTCCGGATCCTGGCCAGCCTGATAGGTGGTGGGCGACATCATCCACGCCATACGGGAGGCGAAGATCTGCGCGAACACCGCGTTCTTGCTGGTGGCAGTGAGCTCGATGGTGTAATCGTCGATCTTCTCCCACGAAGCGATCAGATCGGCCTGAGACCGGGACTGCGACCCGATATCGGGATTCTGGTGGTGTTCGATGTTCCAGATCAACGCGTCGACGTCCAACGGGGTGCCGTCGGTGAAGTTGACGCCCTCGCGCAGCTTCAGCGTGAACAGCTCATTGTCTTCAGTGGAGATGCTCTCGGCTAGGCCGGGAATCAGCTGGCCAGTGCCGAAGTCCTCGTAGAACAGAGCGCCGTAGATGGCAATCATCTGCGTGCCGCCCAGCGAGGCCCCGCCCTGAATCAACGTGGGGTCCCAGCCGACGATCTCGCCGAACATGCCGATGGTGAGGTCGCCGCCGGTAGGCCGCCCGTCGGAGCAGTCGGTCGTGAGGATTTCACCAGAGATATACCCGGTGTTGCCGGTAGGCACTCCACCCGTTACTTCTTCTTCCACTTCTTCAGAGCCCTCGATGACCACCACTGGCTCATCTTCAGGCTCATCTGCGGGAGCTTGCTCTTCGGGGGCACCCTCCTCGGTGGCCTCCTCAGCGGGGGCCTCCCCAGAAGGAGTCTCGTCTTCGGCCTCCGGTGCGGGTGCGGGTGCCTCTGTACCCGTGGTAACCCCACCGTCGTCGTCATCGTTGCCGCAAGACACGGCAAAGACGGTGAACGCCAACAAGACGGCAAGAAGCCTCAACCAACGCGATTTCATGAGCATGTCCCCCTCGGGATTGGCTATGGGCAGCCGAGTCTCAACCGACTGCAAGTTGTCAGACCTTACGGACTTATTCAGAGTTCGCGCAAAGCGTCGCCGCGTCTAGGCCCGTAATCGAGCAGCGGCGGGGGCGAGCTCCCGTTCCAAACGGTCGGCAATGTCCCGAAAGTAGGGCAAAGACTCGCCGATGGGATCGGGTATCTCGTCGGCGGCCCGGCCAATGAACCGGGAGCGGGCTTTCGAATCGCGCTGAGAATGCAGTTGGGCTACCCAGTCGGCCCCAACAGCACCGTTGCGATTTCCAACATCGGCCGCCAAGCGTGAGAGCTCTGCGGGCAGGAAAGTGGCCGCCGCTTTGGCGTCGCTGCGGGCGGCCACTGCCCAGCCGTGGTTGCGGGTCATGGCCACGATCAGGTCGGATTCGTCCACCAGGTACTCCGAAAGTCGGCGGCTGCGGTGGGCCGACAGGTCGATCCCTCGCTCAGCCATGGCCGCAATGGCGTAGTCGTGGGCGGGCTGCCCGCTCCAGTCCATAGTGCCCGCCGAGCTGACCTCAGCTTCAGGGGCCATGTGGGCGAAGAGCACCTCGGCCATCGGGGATCGGCAAATGTTCCCCGTGCAAACAAACAGAACCTTGATGCCGTTGGAGTGTATGGGCCGCCCTGCGGGCTTTCTATGCTCAGGGACATGGCAGGTCCGATGGATGGCGTGAAGGTGGTCGAGCTGGGGGTGTGGGTGGCCGGCCCCGCGGCCGGTGGGATCTTGAGCGACTGGGGGGCCGACGTGGTCAAGATCGAGCCCCCCGCCGGCGATCCGTCTCGGACGTTCCAGCGGATGCTGGGCGGGGATATGCCCACCAACCCCGTGTTCGAGCTCGACAACCGCTCCAAGCGCTCGGTGGTGGTCGACCTAGCCCGCCCCGAGGGCCAGGCCATCGCCGCCGACATCATCGACGACGCCGATGTTTTCCTCACCAACCTGCGGCTGAGCGCGCTCGACCGGCTGGGGCTGGACTACGAGTCGCTGGGCGCCCGTAATCCGGGGCTCGTTTACTGCGCCATCACCGGCTACGGCGTCGAAGGGCCCGACGCCGACCGGCCCGCCTACGACATCGCCGCCTTCTGGGCCCGCTCGGGTATTGCCACCCAGCTCACCCCGCCGGGCGGGGCGCTGCCGTTCCAACGGGGCGGGATGGGCGACCACAACGTGGGTCTTGCCGGAGCCGCAGCCATTAGCGCGGCCTTGTTCAACCGCGAGCGCACCGGCGAGGGCCAGATGGTGTCCACGTCGCTGTTTAGAGAGGGCATGTACACCATCGGCTTCGACCTCAACATTCTGCTGATGTGGGGTCTCAACATGGCAGTGGGCACTCGGGAGGCCATGGGTAACCCGGCCATCAACAACTACACCGCAGGCGACGGCCGCCGCTTCTGGGTGGTGGGCCTCGAGGGCGACCGCCACTGGCCACCACTGGCCCGAGCAGTGGGCCACCCCGAATGGATCGACGACGAGCGGTTCGCCACCGCCCGAGACCGGGCGGTCAACGCCGTGGAGTTGATCGCTGCGCTCGACGAAGCGTTCGCCGCCCGGCCCCTGGAGGAGTGGTCCGAGGTCTTTGCCACCGAGCCCGACATGTTCTGGGCTCCGGTGAACACCCTCGACGACCTGCTGGCCGACCCCCAGACGGGACCGTCGGGCGCGCTGGTGGAGGTGCCCGACGGAGCCACCGGCACCACCATGCTGGCCACCCCGGTGGACTTCCACGGCACGCCCTGGGCACCCCGCTCGTTGGCCCCCGCCCTGGGCGAGCACACCGACGAGGTGCTGGCCGATCTGGGCCGCAGCGTCGACCAAATCGCGGAGCTGCGGGCCAGCGGCACGGTGGCCTGAGCTTCCCGGCTAGTCCAGCCATAGGATGTCGCCGTGCCTTTGACCAGACTCGACGAGACGCTGCGCCATCAGATCCCCACCACGTTCGACCACGTGGGAACCAGCGACCCCCGGTTCTTCGACCGCTACTGGTTCTCGTGTTACGACCCGGCCGGGTCGCTGACCATGATCATCGGGGTGGGGCTGTACATGAACATGAACGTGTTCGACGGCTTCGTGGCCTGCCAAGTGCCCCGCGACGGCGGAGGGACCAGCCAGCGGAACTTCCGCTTCAGCCGGGCGCTGCGCCCCGACATCGATCGAGTAGGCGTAGGACCGCTCGACATCGAGATCATCGAACCGTTCGAGAAGGTCCGCCTCACGGCATCGGGCGACGACCACCCCATCGACATGGACCTGACGTGGATCAGCTTCCTGCCCCCCAAGGAGGAAGACCACCACTTCAGCCGGGTCCGGGGCCGGGTCGCCCAGGACTACCGCCGCTACACCCAGGTGGGCCGGATGGACGGCTCGGTCACTTTGGACGGCACCGCCTACACCGTGGCCGGCTGGTGGGGCGGGCGGGACCACTCTTGGGGAGTGCGACCCCAGACCGCGGGGCCCGAGCCGGTGACCGGAGAAGACGGCATCGACCTGCGGGCCCAGCACGGCTCGGTGTTCTACTGGCTGCCGTTCTCGTGCGCTGACTACGGCGGCCATGTGCAAGTACATTGCACCGGCGACGGGCGCCAGCACTACATGGACGGGGTGATCGGACGGCCCGACGGTACCGAGACCGAAGTGGTAGCCGCCGAGTTCGACGTGGACTTCTGGGAGGGCACCCGCCGCTGGCGCCAGGTTCGGTCGCAATTCACCGACTCCGCCGGGGAGGTCTACGAGATCGAGACCAACCAGATCCATCGGGACTGGGCCATGATCGGCACCGGCTACGACTGGGGCTGGGACGACGGCGGCGGCCTCGGCGTGTACCGGGGGCAGTTCTACTCTGAGACCGACACCTACGATCTGTCCCATCCCGAGAACGTGGTGCTCCCCTCTGGCGAGGTTCGAGTCCCCGGCCACCGGGAGGCACCGGCGGTTGGCACCGTGAATGGACAGCCGCTGGCCGGCCACCAGATCGTGATCGCCTCGGGACGCGTGCCCTTCTTGGGCCTGGACGATGATGTGAGGCCGTGGTGAGCCAAGAACAACCCTTTGCCGACCAAGCGGTAATCGTCACCGGAGCCAGCCGGGGAGTGGGCCGGGCTCTGGCCATCCGGCTCGGTGAGTTGGGCGCCGGGGTGGCCTGCGTGGCCCGGGCCACCGACGAGGCCCGGTTCAAGCTGCCGGGCACCGTGGATGAGACCGCCGCGGCTGTCGACGAGGCGGGTGGCCACGGATTGGCCGTGCCGTGCGACCTGTCCCGTCCCGACCAGATCGAGGCCATGGTGAACGCCGTTGTGAACCACTTCGGCCGAATCGACGCGCTGGTGAACAATGCCGCGGTGTCTTTTGACGGCGATATGGACATCGAGCTCAAGCGCTACGAGCTGACCTTTGCCATAAACACCACTGCCCCACTGCTGGCCACCCGGCTTTGCCGCCCCCATTTGGCGGAAGCCAAGGGCCGCATTATTAACGTCTCTTCAGCGGCTGGGTTGGCGTTCTTTTCCCCGATGATGCCCTACGGCATGTCCAAGGCCGCTTTGGAGCACCTGACCGTGAGCAGCGCGGCGATTTTGGCGGAAGACGGCATCGCGGTGAACTGCTTCCGCATAGACACCGCGGTGGCCAGCGAGGGGTTCGTGATGAACGCCCCCGATGCCGACCACTCCACCTGGGCCGACACCTCGGTGGCCGCCGAGGGCATGGTGTGGATGCTCCAGCAGCCCACCTCCTACACCGGAAGGCTGGAGAGCATGGTGGGCATGGCCCAGCGGGAGGGCATCATGGCCGAGATCGCCGACAAGAACAGCTCCAACTCTCCTTCCACCAGCCAATGGAGCATCGACCGTGGGCGCGGCCTTGCCTGAGGCCCAGGAGATCCACTCCTTCTGCCGCATCTGCACCGCCATGTGCGGCATCACCGTCACCGTGGAAGGCGACCGGGTGGTCAAAGTGCGGGGTGACGACGCCCACCCCCTTTCCCAGGGCTACACCTGTCCGAAGGGCCGGGCGCTGCCCGACTGGCACCACCATCCTCACCGCCTAGACCAACCCCATATATATGGTCGGGCCGTCGATTGGGACCGCTGCCTCGACGACCTGGGTAACCGACTGGCCGCCATCATCGACGAGAGCGGGCCCGACGCGGTGGCCATGTATCTGGCCAGCGGTTCGGCCTATGACGCCAACGGGCGCCGGGCGGCCGAGCGGTTCCTCGGTGCCATCGGCTCCCGCCAGAAGTACACCGCCACCACCATCGACACCCCCATGCGCCCGCTGGTGGCCGAGCTCATGGGGGGCTGGTCGGGGCTCACCCCCATGTGGGATCAGGAGGCCGCCCGACTGCTCCTTTTGGTAGGGACAAACCCGGTGGTGTCCCACGGCCACGGCAACGGCATTGCCGACCCCATCCGGCGGCTGCGGAACCAACAGGAGCGGGGCCCGGTATGGGTGATCGATCCCCGCCGCACCGAGACCGCCCGACTGGCCGACCGCCATCTGGACCCCCGGCCCAGCACCGACTATCTGATTCTGGGCTGGCTGGTGCGAGAGCTGCTCATCGACGGGGCCGACTGGGACTATCTGGGCGACCATGCGGCCGGAGTCGAGGACTTGACCGCCGCGGTTGCCCCGTTCACCCTGGACCGAGCGGCTGCTGGCACTGGTCTGGACCCCGCGGAGCTGCTCGACCTCTTGGGCGCGGTGCGAACTGCGGGCCGGCTCTCGGTGCTCTCGGGCACTGGAGTGTCCATGGGCCGCCACGCCAACGTGACCGAGTGGCTGCTGTGGGCGCTGGCGGTGGTCACCGGCTCCTATGACCAGCCCGGCGGGATGTGGTTCAACCCCGGCTATCTGATGCAGCTCGACACCCGGGACTGGCAGCCCTCCGACGGCCAGCCCGAGCTGGGACCGGCCAGCCGACCCGACCTGCCCCGCCGGTTCGGGGAGTATCCGTGCGCCGCACTGGTGGACGAGATCGAGGCTGGCAATGTACGGGCGCTAGTGGTGGTGGGCGGCAACCCGCTGATCGCCTTCCCCGACCGGGATCGCACCCAGGCCGCACTGGCCTCACTCGACGTGCTGGCCGTGGCCGATGTGGTCGAAACCGACACCACCGAACTGGCCACCCACCTCCTGCCGGTTGCCGGGCAATTGGAGCGGGCCGATGTCCCGTGGATGCTGGACGCCTACCAACCGGCAATCGCCACTCAGTTCACCGCAGCGGTGGTCCCGCCCGGCGCCGACCGCCGGCTTATGTGGCAGGCGTTCGCCGAACTGGGCCATCGGCTGGGAGTGGGCGTTCTGCCCCGGGGTATCGACCCCGACACCGCCACCGACGAAGACCTGTTGGCGCTGATCGCCGAGCGGGGCCGTAGCGACGCCGCCACCGTACTGGCCGCCCGCCGAGGCCTAGTGGGCGAGGCCAGACCGGTTCACGGCTGGGTGCTAAACCGAGTGCTGCCCGACCATCGCTGGCGGCTGGCCCCCGAACCGCTGGTGGAGCAGTTGGCCGACCTCGACCATCCCGAGCCGCTGGTGCTGCTGCCCCGCCGCCAGATGCGGACCATGAACGGCCAGCTCCGCGATCTGGGCGACGTAGGCCCCGAGGTGCTGATCCACCCCGACCACGGCATCGCCGACGGCCAGCTTGTACAGGTGACCAGCGCCCATGGCGAACTGGTGGGCACCGCCCGCACCAGCGACGAGATCGCTCCCGGTGCGGTGTCCATCCCCCACGGCTGGGCCGATCCCAACGTCTGCACCCTCACTACTGCCGAATCCGACGTCGATCCCCTTACGGGCATGGTCTGGCAGTCGGGTCTCCCGGTGCAGCTCAGCCCGGCAGAATCGGCTTGAGACCGGCATGAGCGCCGAGAGTCCAAGCCTGCTGACCATGAAGCTGCCCAAGGAGTTGGGCGGGCTCGAGGCCGACCTGCGAAGCCAGTTCCTGGCCACCGAGGCGGCCAGCCGGAAAGACGGCTCGGCTGGCTGGAACGAGACCTTCACCACCACCTCCGCGGCGATCGCGGCCGCCCGCCTGCCACAAGATGGACTGGACGAGGTAGCGGCCAGCGCCACAAGAGGAGCAGCCTGGCCACCGTTCGCGGGCACGTTTCCTCTGTCGGGTAGGACCGCAACGGCCCCTGATGGCGTGGTGTTGACCGGGCGATGGGGGTTCGCCTCCGGCATCGCCGACGCCGCCTGGGTGGTGGGCGGCTGTACCACCGAATCAGGACCGCGTTGGGCGGTGGTCCCGATAGAGCAGGTGACCGTGCACGACACTTGGCAGGTCAGCGGCCTAGAAGACACCCTGAGCCACGACTACAGCATCGAAGAGGTGTTCGTGCCCCACAGTCGGTTGTTCGACCTGTCGACGCCTGCGCCTCGGGGCGGGATCCTCCACGGACTGCCCATGTATGCGCTGATCACCCCCGACCACTGTGGGGTGAGCATGGGCATCGCCCGGCGGGCTTTGGACGAGATCGCCATCGCCGCCGCGGGCAAGGACCGCCTGCACAGCACGGCCCCCCTCGATGAGCGGCCGGCCTTCCAGCGCGACCTTGGGCAGGCCGACACCAAGCTGCGGGCCGCCCGGGCACTGGTTCTGGAAGTGCTGGACGAATTCTGGGCCACTGCGGTCGCGGGCGACCCAGTCACAGACTTCCTCGTGCAACGAGCCCGAGCCGCCGCCACCCACGCCGCCGACATCACCGTAGAGGTGGCGTCGATGGCCTACCGCCGGGGCGGCGGGACGGTGCTCTACCAAGACCACCCCCTGAACCAGTGCTTCCGAGATGCCCACGCCGCCACCCAGCATGTCCATGTGATCGACGAAATGTACGAGGTGGTCGGCGCCGCCCTGCTGGGTGAAGCGACCGACTAGGAACTGGCGGGGGCTGGCTCCTTGGCCGAGCGGCCGTCCGGGCCCATGAGCTCCTCACCCAGTGCGATTGCTCCGGCCAGGGCCACCACCATGACAATCGACGAACCGGTGAACAAAGCCTCGGCACCCCAGTTGTCGTAGATCCAGCCAGTGGCCAAGGCGGCAATCCCTGCGATGATCAATCCCAATGCCCCGTAGAGGCCTTGAGCAGCGGCCGCCTGGTCAGGTGGGGCTGACAGGGCTACAGCCAACTGCCCAGCAGGCATAGTGAATGCGTCAAAGACAGCGTGGGCAGCCGACACTGCGATCAGCACCCACACGAATTCCACGTAGCCGTATACGAACATGCAGGCCACCGCCCCCATAATCGAGTACGGCATCACTCGCATGGGTCCCTGCTGATGGGCCAATTTGCCCCCGTAGGGCGCCAGCGGAATCATCGGAAGAGCGAATAGGGCAATGGAAAGGGCGATGACCAGCGTGCTGGCTCCGAGGTCGTCGAGCAACACCGCCCATGAGGTTTCGAACACCCCGACCGTGGTGAAGAACGCGGCCCCGGCGAGCATGCCGGAATTGAGCGGTCGGATGCGAAACAGATATCGGACGGGCACCTTTGCAGCCGCCATCTCACCTGCCGACAAGTCCAGCCGGAAGATCCACAGGTAGATCACTACATAGAGGCCGGCCATGAACAGGAATGGGGCTCGCAGGTTGACGAACTCGGCCAGAAGTCCAGCCACCACCGGCCCCAGTACGAAGCCGCTTATGTCGAACGCTCCCATCTTGCCCAGGTTCTCGCCCATGTTGGCGGGATCTTGGGTAATGAGAATTCGACGGATCGCGGGGCCAGTAGCTCCGGTACCGGCTCCGAGGAAGAATCGAGCGGCGGTAAACTGCCATACCTCGTCTGTAATGGCCATGCTGAGCATGGAGACGGTGGCCACGATCACGCCACCATGGACGAGAAGCCAGGCGTAGCCCCGATCGGCAAATCGAGCTAATCCAACCTGGGCCACAAACCCCGCCAAAAAGCCCACTGCGATGATGAAGCCCAACTCGGTCTCGCTGAAACCCAGCCAGTCCCTGAACTCGGCCAGCAGGGTAAAAAGCGAGCCATAGCCCATGGACAATGAGCCGGTGACCACGAAGTAAGGCCAGAACGAGCGCGCCATGCTACGCGGGGTGTTCACAGCCATCGGGGAACCCTACTCCCAGCCGGCGCCGACTGGCTCAGCGCTCTTCCCGGCGATAGGGCAGGCCCAGGGCGGCTGGTGCGGGAGAGGGGCGGTGGCGGTAGCGCCAGCTGATGATCACCAGCACCACCACGGTTAGCACGAAGGGCAAGATGCCCAACAGCGCGGGCGAGATCCGGCTGACCTCCACCCCCAGCAGCTCGATGTCGAACGACTGCAACCGGGGTTGCAGGGCCAGCGTGAAGCCGAACAGCAGCGCCCCCAGGGCCAGGCGCCCCGGCCGCCACGCCCCGAAGATCACCAAGGCCACCGCGATCCAGCCCCGGCCGGCCACCATGCCCTCGGTCCAGCCCGGGGCCATGTACAGCGACAGGAACGCCCCGGCCGCCCCCGCAAACGCCCCTCCCGCCATGACCGCCCCCGACCGCAGGGCCATCACCGAATGGCCGACGGCGTCGGTGGTGGGCGCCGACTCGCCCACGGCCCGCAGGGCCAATCCCAGCCGAGTGCGGGCCAACACGAACCACACGGCCAACCCCAGCCCCACGGTCAAGTACACAACCGGGGGCTGGTCGAAGAAGATCTCGCCGAACCAGCGGATGTCGGCCAGCCCGGCAATGCCCAGATCGGTGAACTGGGTTTCGGGCCGCTCTCCCACCACGTTGCGCCCCACATAGGCGGCCAGCCCCAGGCCGCCGATGGTGAGGGCCAAGCCCGACACCACTTGGTCTGCGCCCAACACCACGCTCACCAGCGCGTGGAACCCGCCCACCAGAGCCCCCACTGCGGCGGCGGCAAAGAACGCGGCCCACGGGCTGCCGGTTTCCAGCCCGACCATGAACCCGCTCACCGCCCCCATGGCCATCATCCCCTCGACGCCGAGGTTGAGCACGCCGGCCCGCTCCGAAATCAGCTCGCCCAGCGCGGCCAAGAACACCAGCGTGCCGAACTGCACGGTGGCCACGAACAACCCGATCAGCGCAGCTTCAGACACTAGAGACCTTCCCTGGAGAAATCAGCTTCAGACATCAGGCGCCTTCCACAGCAAGGTCAGCTTCTTCGGGCTCATCGCCTGGCAACTGGCCGGCGGGACCGGTCCAGCGGATCCGGTAGTTGAAGAAAACCGCTGCCACCAGGGCGCCGAACAGGATCATGGCCTGCAATATGTCGGAGATTGCCGAGCTGACTCCCAGGGTCTGGATGCTCTGGCCGCCCACCTGAACTGCCCCGAACACAACGGCCGCCACCGCCACCCCCGAGGGCCGCATGAGGGCGAGGGCGGCCACGATGATGCCGGCAAACCCGTACCCATTGGACAACCCTGACTCCAACCGAGTGGCCGACCCGGTGAGCTGCACCGCGCCGGCCAACCCGGCGATGCCGCCCGACAACAAGAGCGCAGTCAGGATCTTTCGGCGCAGGGAAATCCCGGCGTAGCGGGCGGTGTTGGGCGATGACCCCGCCAAGCGCAGCTCATAGCCCCATGCGGTGCGGGACACGGCCAGCCAGAACACGATCAGCAGGCCCAGCGCGATGAGCGTGCCGATGTTGGCCCGGCCGAACAGCCCCGGCAACGACGCCTGCTCCGGCACCGGCTCGATCACCGCGAACCCGAACGAGTCGGGGTCTTTCCACGGGCCGGTCTCCAGCCACTCCACCACCCGGATGGCCACATAGACCAGCATCAGCGTGGTGATGATCTCGCTCACCCCCAGATGCGACCGAGCCAGCGCGGGACCGAGCATCAGCACCATGCCTCCGGCCACACCGCACACCATCATCACCGCGATCAACAACGGGCCGGACAGGCCGTCGGCCACCATGGCCACGCCGGCGGCGATGGTGGCGCCGGCCATCATCTGACCCTCGGCGCCGATGTTCCACAACCCCATCGATCCGGCAACCGCCACCGCCAAGCCGGTCAGCGCCAACGGGGTAGCCCGCTCCAGCGTGCGAGCCAGCGAGTCGCTGCCCATGAACGCGGAGTCGAACATCCGCTCGTACACCTCAGCCGGACTGTGGCCCGAGGTGGACAGCAGAACCACTCCCAGCACCAGCGCCACCGCGATTCCGACCACAAAGGCCACCGCCTGGGTGCCGGGGATCACCTTCTCCCGCCGGGCCAGCACCGGCCGAATCATGCCGACACCTGTCCCGCCATCGCCGAGCCCACCTCGCCCCTGGTGGCGGCGTCCGGGTCCAACTCGGCCACCACCCGGCCCTCGTACATCACCATGAGGCGATCGGATAGGGCCAGCAGCTCGTCCAAATCCTCGGAGATCAAAAGCACGCCCACCCCGTCGGCTCTCTGGGCCACCAAGTGGCTCTGAATGGCGGCCACCCCCTGCACGTCCAATCCCCGGGTGGGCTGGGCTGCCACCAGCACCGAGGGCTGCTCGGCCAACTCCCGGCCCAAGAGCAGCCGCTGAAGATTTCCTCCCGACAACCCGGCCACCGGGTCGTGGAGGCGACCCACCCGAACCCCGAACTTCTCCACCAGATCACGGCAGAAGCCAAGGCACTGGGCCATAACCAGCATGAGGCCCTGCCGCTGGGAGCGGTACGACCGGACTACCGAGTTGTCCACCACCGACATCTTGGGCGCCAGTCCAACCCCGAGGCGATCCTCGGGCACATAGGCCAAACCGAGGCGATAGCGGGCGCCGGGCGGAGTTTGGGTGACGTCCTGCTGGTTGAGCTCCACCCGGCCCCCGGTGGGCGACCGCAGCCCCGCGATCGTCTCGGCCAACTCCTTCTGGCCGTTGCCCGACACTCCGGCGATGCCCACGATCTCCCCCGATCGCACCGTCAGGGTTACCTCGGACAAGGCGGGCAAACCCCGGTCGCTGAGGGCGCTTACGCCATCGAGCACCAGTGCCTCGCCACCGGCCTCGATGGGCGGCGGGCGATCCACATATCCGCCCTCCGACGACCCCACCATCAACTCGGCCAGCGCGGCCCTGTCCACCGTCTCCAAATCCTCCACGGTGGCCACCGTCTTGCCCAACCGTAGAACAGTGGCCTCATCGCAGAAGGCCACCACCTCGTCCAGCTTGTGGCTGATGTAGATGACGGAGCGCCCGTCGTCGGCCATGGCCCGCAGCGCGGCACCCAGCTCGGCGGCCTCTCCGGGGGTCAGCACCGCGGTGGGCTCGTCCATGACCAGCACCGAGGCATCTCTCCACAGGGCCTTGAGGATCTCCACCCGCTGGCGCTCGCCCATTGAGAGCTGCCACACCGGTCGGCTGGGGTCGGCGGCCATGCCGTAGGCCGCCGACAGCTCGGCCACCCGGTTTTCGATCTCAGAGCTTCGAAGCAGCCGAGGAGCGGCTCCCAGCACGATGTTCTCAGCCACCGTCAAGGAGGGCACCAATCGGAACTCCTGGTACACCATTCCCACCCCAGCGGCGATGGCATCGGCCGGCGAGTGGAAGTGGCGGCGCTGGCCGTTCACCCACACCTCGCCGCCGTCAGGCCGGTATACGCCGGCCAGCACGTTCACCAGGGTGGTCTTTCCTGCGCCGTTCTCCCCCAACAGGGCGTGGATGGTGCCGGGGCGAACCCGCAGATCAGCCCCGGCACAGGCGATCACTCCGGGGAATTGCTTCTCAATTCCCCGGAGCCAGACCGCATGGTCGGCATTCTCAGATGCCATTTGGAAACCGGGAGGCCCCGGTCAATCTCAGCCAGTCGCGCTGCCGACGACGCCTTCGACGAAGAACCCCATGCCCAGCATGGCACCGTCTTCCATCGTTTCGCCTTCGGCCACTACTGCGTTGCCGTCTTGATCCCGGATTTCGCCGGTGAACACGTCCCACGAGCCGTCGGTGAGCTGGGCCGCCACCTCGTCGATCTCGGCGGCGACATCGGCCGGCACATCGGCGGCCAGCGGAGCGAGGGCCACGATCCCGTCGTCCATACCGCCCCAGTAGGCGCCGGGCGTGTAGCTGTCCGAAGCCACTGCCTCGATGATCCGGGCGTAGTACGGCCCCCAGTTCCACACCGGTGCAGTGATGAACGCATCCGGGGCAAACTCACTCATGTCAGAGTTGTACGACACCCATCGGGCCCCTGCCGCCTCGGCGGCCAGCCCCGGTGCCGTGGAGTCCTGGTGCATGGCGATCACGTCGGCGCCGGCCTCGATCAGCGCCGCGGCGCTGTCGCCCTCAACCGCGGGGTCGAACCAGGTGAAGGTCCAGGTGACGTGGACTTCCACGTCGGGGTTGACCCGCTGCGCACCCAGGGTGAAGGCGTTGATGCCCCGCAGCACCTCAGGGATCGGGAAGGCGGCCACATAGCCGATCCGGTTGGCCTCGGTGATGGCGCCCGCGGCCATGCCCGACAGGTAGCGGGGCTGGTACATGCGGCCGAAGTAGTTGCCGAAGTTGGTGTCGTTCATCTTGTACCCGCTGGCGTGCTCGAACACCACGTCGGGGTATTCGCCGGCCAATTCCTCCATGGGGTCCATGTATCCGAAGGAGGTGGCGAAGATGATGTCGGCCCCCTCGTTCTCGATGAAGTCCACCACCACCGCACGGAAGTCCTCGGCAACCTCGGGGACGCTCTCCACGAACAGCGTGGTCGCCCCGGTCTGCTCCTCGGCAAACTGGCGGCCCTGGTCATGGGCCCATGTCCAGCCCGCGTCGCCCGGTGGGCCCACATAGACGAACGCGGCGACCACCTCGTCGTCACCGTCGTCGTTGCCGCACCCCGCTGCGACCAACGTCAATACCGCCAAGACCACCAGTGACTTCAGCAACAACTTCTTTGCCATCATTCCCTCCTTGGATCGGCTCAAAAGCCAGCGCCAAGAGAGTAGCCTGTAACGCTGACACTGGTGCCCCCAACCGGGTCGCCGCTCCATTACAACTCCGATTCGACAGGTTCTGCCGTGACTGCTCTTTCTAGCATCCCCGAGGGCTTCGGCCTCGAAACCGATGTGGTCAACACCACCGCTCGCGACCGGGCGGTCGAGCGATGCCGCCAAGTGGGCATCAAGCTGCCCACATTCGCCGACCTCGCCGACCCGCCGACCGCTGATGGCGGGCTTGCCGGGGTCGATCCCGACGCGGCCGACGCGGCCAATCTGTGGCGGGTCAACTGGTTCAACGACGCATCCCGGGCCGGGCAGGCCGCAGTGCCCGAACACGTGGTGATTCCCCCGGCGCTGTCGGGGGTGGAGTCGCCCATCATCTTGCTGCTGGGCAACCGGTTCCCCATGATCGGGGCCCACAAGGTGCTGGCCGCCTACTCATGTCTGGCCCCCCGGCTGGTGACCGGGCAGTTCGACCCCACCGAGAACCGGGCGGTGTGGCCGTCCACCGGCAACTACGCCCGGGGCGGCATCGCCATCTCCAAGATCATGGGCTGCCGCGGCGTGGCCGTGCTGCCCGAGGGGATGTCGGCTGAGCGCTTCGAGTGGCTCGACCGGTGGACGTCGGACCCCTCCGACGTGATCCGCACCCCCGGCTCAGAGAGCAACGTCAAGGAGATCTACGACGCCTGCGCGGCGCTGGCCGAAGACGAGGCCAACGTGATCCTCAACCAGTTCTGCGAGTACGGCAACCACCTGGGCCACGTGACCGCCACCGCCGCCGCGGTGGAGCGGGTGCTGGAGCACTACACCGCGGGGCACCCAGCGGCCCGGTTGGCCGGATTCGTGGCCGCCTCGGGCTCGGCCGGGACGTTGGGAGCGGGCGATCCCCTCAAGGAGCGACACGGATCGGCCACCGCGGTGGTGGAGGCGCTGGAGTGCCCCACGCTGTTGTACAACGGCTACGGCGAGCACAACATCCAGGGCATCGGCGACAAGCACGTCCCGCTGATCCACAACGTGACCAACACCGATGTGGTGGTGGCGGTGTCGGATGAGGCCACCGATGAGCTGGGGGTGCTGTTCGCTTCTCCGGAGGGACGGGCGCTGCTGGCCCAGCGGGGGGTGGGCGACGACGTGATCGCCCATCTGGACAACCTGGGGCTGTCGTCCATCTGCAACATGCTGGCCTCCGCCAAGATGGCCGCCGCCCTGGACTGCGGCCCCGACGACGTGATCGTGACCGTGGCCACCGACGGAGCGGCCCTGTACGGCTCCGAGCGGGCCAAGACCATCGCCACTGCCTTTGGCGGCGACTTCGGGGACTCTGAGGCCGCCGCAGTGGCCGGCCGGTGGCTCAACGGCGTGGACACCGACCACTTGCTGAAGCTCAGCGACCGCGACCGAGATCGGGTGTTCAACCTGGGCTACTTCACCTGGGTGGAGCAGCAGGGGGTGGACCTCTCCCACTTCGACGCCCGGCGCGACCAGTCGTTCTGGCTGGCGCTTCGTGACTTGGTGCCGGTGTGGGATGAGCTGATCGCCGACTTCAACGCCCGAGTCGCCCAATAATGGCCCAAGGCCTGACTTGCTCGTGTGGGGCGGTGACGGCGGGCGACGCGTGGGCGTGTGGGAATAGGGGGGTTGATGACCAAGATCATGTGCTGGCGCTGCCGATGTTGGAGTGGTCGGTGGACACCTCGAGCAAGCAACCGTTTGTGCGCTACCGAAAGATGCTGTGGTCGTGGGTTGAGGCTGACGATGACGGCTGGTTTGTGGATCGTGTGGGCCGGCTCGATGCTGCGGTGGCTGGAGTAGACGGGCATGGCTTCGAGGTCACTCCTTGCTCAGAATCCCTGATTGGCGGGCGGAACATCACCGTCAAAGACGAGACAAACAATGTGTCGGGGTCGCACAAGGCTCGGCACACGTTTGGGTTGATGCTGCATTTGTTGGTGCGGGAGCGTCGGGCTGGTTCTGCTGGCCGGCCTTCGCTGGCAATCGCCTCTTGCGGCAACGCCGCAGTGGCCGCGGCGGTGGTGGCTGCCGCTGAGCGCTGGCCGCTCACCGTGTACGTGCCTGAGGTTGCTGAGGCGGCCGTAGTGGCCCGGTTGCGGGAGCTGGATGCGACGGTGGAGTTCTGCCCTCGGATCGACGGGGAGGAGGGCGACCCTTCCTATCTCCGCTTTAGGGAGGCGGTCCGCGCCGGCGCGGTTCCCTTCGGCTGTCAGGGGCCGGACAACGGCTACACCATCGACGGGGGCCGAACGCTGGGTTATGAGCTGGCGGAACAGGCTCCGGACATTGACCGGGTGTATGTCCAGGTGGGCGGGGGTGCACTGGCCGCGTCGGTGGCTCAGGGACTTGCCATCGGCAATTCCCAGGCTGCTTTGATGGCCGTGCAGACCGAGGGGTGCGCTCCGCTGGCCCGGGCATGGGACAGAACCGCCGAGCTGGGCGGGCTGGACGAGGCCCGCCGACAGCGTGCCGCTGTCATGTGGCCGTGGACGCCAACCCCTTTCTCGGCGGCCACCGGGATCCTCGATGACGAGACCTACGACTGGGCTGCGGTTACCGAGGCGATGGCAGCCACCGGCGGCCATCCCGTTGTGGTGCCCGAGCCGGTGGTGACCGACGCCTGCGAAGCAGGACGGGCTGCCACCGGCATCAACGTCAGTCCCACGGGCTCGGCTGGCTTGGCCGGGTTGCTGTGCGACGACCCGCCCCCAGAGGCCAAACCGGCTGTGTTGTTCACCGGAGCTCAGCGATGACCGCTCGCACAGTGCTGAGAGGCGCCCGCTGGCCCGGCGACATCGCCATCGCCGATGGCGTCATCGTCGACACGGGCATCGTCGAGCCTCAGCCTGGCGATGCCGTGGTCAATGTGGACGGCGACATAATCACCGCGGGGCTGGCCAATACCCACCACCACCTCTATCAATGGATGACCCGAGGTCGGGCGGTGGGCTGCGACCTGTTCGGCTGGCTGGTGGAGCTGTATCCGGTGTGGGGGCGGCTGACGGTGGAAGACGTGGCCGCCGCCGCGCTAGTAGGGCTGGGAGAGCTGGCCGTCACCGGTTGCACGTCCGCATCCGATCACCACTATCTGGTGCCCCACGGCGACGACGCGGTGTTCGACGCCATCGTCGATGCTGCCGCCACCGTGGGCATCCGCCTGCACCTCAGCCGGGGCTCCATGGACCTGGGCGAATCGCAGGGGGGTCTGCCCCCCGATCATGTGGTGGAAGACCTGGACTCCATCATGGCCTCCACCGAGCGGGTGATCGCCCAATACCACGACGGCGACATGGTCCATGTGGTGGTGGCGCCGTGCAGCCCGTTCTCGGTCAGCTCCGAGCTGATGGAGGCGTCGGCTGCGCTGGCCCGCCAGTATGGCCTTCGGCTCCATACCCACCTGTGCGAGACCATCGACGAGCAGGAGCACTGCTTGGAGCGGTTCGGCCGCCGGCCAGTGGAGCAGCTCGACGACTGGGGCTGGGTGGGGGACGACGTGTGGCTGGCCCACGGAATCTGGATCAATGACGAGGAGATCACCCGTCTGGGCTCAGCTGGGGTGGGAGTGGCCCACTGCCCCTCTTCCAACGCCCGCTTGGCTGCCGGCACCTGCCGGGTGACCGACCTAGAGGCCGCTGGCGTCCCGGTGGGGCTGGGGGTAGACGGGGTGGCGTCCAACGAAGTGGGCGGCCTGTTCCCCGAACTGCGCCAGTCGCTGTACGCCGCCCGATTGCGAGCCGAAGACCCCAGCGCCTTCATGCCCACCGACGCCCTGCGCCTGGGCACCTCCGGCGGGGCCAGCTGCCTGGGTGTGGCCGACCGACTGGGCCAGATCGAGCCCGGCATGGTTGCCGACCTGGCCGTTTGGCCCGGCGACGACATCGCCGACGTGGTCGACCCACTAGCCGGCCTGGTGCTGGGCCCCGACCGCCGGGTCCGCCACCTCTACGTCGCCGGCAACCCCGTGGTCCAAGACGGCCACCTCCTCGGCTGCGACCTCACCGCCGCCCACGCCGACCTCGCTACGAAAGCCCGCCGCCTCTGGGACTAACTAGCGGTTCTCAGCCAGGGTTAGGGAATTGAGGATGGCGTTGCGCATGTCGCGGGGGTCGATCACGTCGTCGCTGCCTAGGCGATTGGCCAGGCGGTAGGGGCCAGAGCGCTGGTCGCGCTCCACTTGGGCCTGGGTCTCGGCGTCGAGCTTGGCTGAGCGGCCGCCGGGCTCGGCGGGCATGGCGGCCATGTTCACGCTGGGCAGGGCGAACGACTGGGTCTGGTTGTCGAACGGGTTCTGGGCCATCACCACCGAGCCGAAGCCGAACGCTTTGCGCATGGTTATCTCGATCTTGGGGTTGGTGAGGCGGCGCTCGGCCTTGTACATCTTGCCGCCCCACTTCAAGATGCCCTCCCGCTCGGCCTTGGTGCCGGCCATCACGCCGGGGTTGTCGGCCAGAAACACCACCGGGTGGTCGTAGTTGCCGATCACCTCCAAGAAGTCAGTGGCCTTGATGGCCGCGGCCGAGTCCACCGAGCCGGCCAAATAGGAGGGGTTGTTGGCCACGATCATGCTGGGCCGTCCCCCGAAACGGGCCAGCCCGATGATGATGGCCGGGCCGTAGGCGGGCTGGATCTCAAAGAAGCTGCCGTCGTCCACGGTCAAATCGATCACATCGTGCATGTCGTAGGGGCGGCGGTCGTTGGGGGGGATCACATCGAGCAGCTCTTCCACAAGGCGCGGCTCGGTGTCGGGGCCGGTGAAGCGATGCGCGGGTTGGCCGGCCCGAGACGGGAAGTACGAGAGGTAGAGCCGGGCCATGTCGATGGCCGACTCGTCGTCGGGGGCTTCGTTGTGGGCCGAGCCGGCGATGCGGGTGCAGACGTGGGCACCGCCCAGCTCCTCTTTGGTCACGTCCTCGCCGGTGGCCGCCTTCACCAGGGGCGGACCGCCGGTGAACATGGAGGCGTACGACGTCATGATCACGAAGTCGCTGAGGGGAGCGGCCAGCGCGCCGTGGCCGGCGGAGGCCCCCATCACCAGACACACCATGGGCACCTGCCCGTTCAAATCGGCGTAGGCCTGGAGGTCGCCGGGCGAGCGGCTGCCCCCGGTGTCGGTGAGCCGGTGGCCGGCCCCCTCCAGCATGGTCACCAGCGGAAGGCCTTCCTGGGCGGCTAACTCGGCAATGCGGTAGCGCTTGGCAGTATTGCCCGCCCCGATCGACCCGCCCAACACGGTGAAGTCCTCGGCACCGGCCAGCACGGTGCGGCCGTCGATGCGGCCGTAGCCGCACACGAACCCGTCGGAGGGGATGTCTTCCATGGTGCCAACCAGCGAGCCGATCTCCCGGAACGTGCCCGGATCGAACAGCCGGTCGATGCGCTGGCGCACATCCAGCTTGCCCCGGGAGTGCATGTACTTCTCGACCCGGTCGGGGCCGCCCATGGCCGCGCCCTCAGTGCGCCGCCGGTCCAGCTCCTCCAGCCACGGCTTCCACTCCTCGCGGTTGCTCATGGTCCTAACTCTTCCAGCTATGGCTGTCCAGGTTCTGATCGTGCCGGTAGTGGATGCTCGTCAGGGCGAGAAGACGTCGATCATGGCCGCCACGTCGGGGCCCAGGGGGTAGAGGATGGGGCAGGTGGCGCCGTTGGCCACGTATTCGTCCACCTTGGCCCGGCACTCCTCGGCGGTGCCGGCCGCGCACAGCATCTGCACGATGTCGTCGGGCACCAGCACCGACGCCGCCTCCACCTGTTCCATGGTGGCGGGCCAGGTGAGCACCGCGTTGACCGCCTCCAGCAGCGAGTCGGGCACACCGGAGGCGGCCATGATGTGGGGCTGCTGGCCCAGGTACTGGGTGACCAGCAGGCGGGCGGCGTCCAGCGCCTCGGCCCGGTCCTCGGCCAGCGAGCACACCACCAACTGCGGCCGGTCGAGGTCGTCCACCGTTCGACCGGCTCGGGCTGCGCCCTCGGCCAGGGCGTCCATGGCCCGGCGGTTGTAGTCGGGCGAAACCAGGTAGTTGAGCACCACGCCATCGGCGATCTCGCCGGTGAGCTCCATCATCTTCATGCCGGTGGCCCCGATGTAGATGGGCACGTCTTTGGGGCGGCGGGGCTGGTGCACGTAGTCGAGCTCCACGTCCTCGAGGTGCACGTAGTCGCCGTCGAAGGTCACGTTCTCGTCGGCCAACAGCGCCCTCACCACGGTGACCACCTCCCGCATGGCCCCCAGCGGGCGGCGGCGGTCCACGCCGACCTTGCTGGCCAGCGGGTCCCACCATGCGCCCAGCCCGCACAGGATGCGGCCGGGCGCCAGGTCGTCCAGCGTGGAGAACGTGGCCGCCAGCCGGGCCGGGTTGCGGGTCCACATGTCGAGCACCCCGCTGCCCACCTTGATGGTGTCGGTGGAGGCGGCGAAGGCGGCCATGGGCACCGTGGCCTCCCGCACCAGCCGGGAGTCGGCCTGCCACACGGCGTCGAACCCCTTCTGTTCGGCGTAGCGCACATGCTCGATGGCGTCGGCCAACGAGTGGGCGTCTTGCAGGTACAGGGCCACTGGGTATGAGCTCATGGGTCGATCTCCTCCAATTTCGCGAACATTCGGCCAGCGGCCTCTGCCGCCTTGGCCCGGATCTCATCGGGGTCCACCCGGGTGGCCACCCCTTGGGCCAGCAGGGTCTCCCCGTCGACCGTCACGTCCACCGCCCGCACTCCGGGGGTGAAGGCCAGCCGCCACGGGTCGATGGGGTCATACGACCAGCGGACCATATCGGAACGGGCCTCGGGAAACAGTTCCCAGCCCTGGGCCAGCCACTCCCACGCCGAGTCGGGGGTGGCGGTCACGTCGTGTTCCCGGTGGCGGACATAGGCCACTCGGAACTCCTCGAGCATGTCGGCGCCGATGCCGTCGGTGCCCAGCGCCACCGGGTTGGCGAAGCGGGTGGGGCGGGCGTAGCCCACCGCGTTGTTCATGTTGGAGCGGGGGTTGTGAACCAGGGTGCCGGCCAGCTGGTGGTCATCGGGCAAGTGCACCCCGTGGATCAGCAGCCACTTGTCGGTGCTCCACCGCTCCAGCCGCTCGGCGGCCGGGGCATCAACCGGGCCCTCGGCCACATGGATGTGGACCCCGGTGCCCAGGTCGGCGGCCAGCCCGGCGGCGGCTTCCAGCGTCTCGTCGGAGCAGGTGAAGGCGGCGTGAACCCCGACCATGCCCCGGCCTCCGGCCCGCAGGAACCGCTCGTTCTCGGCCAGGCCCCGGCGGGCGCCCTCGGCTCCGTGGCGGTCGGTCACCCCGTAGGCGCAGCTCACCCGCACCCCCACCTCGGCGCAGGCCTCGGCGATGGTCTCCAGCGAGCCCTCGATGGCGTTGGGCGACTCGTGGTGGTCGACGATGGCGGTGCAGCCCGCCTCCAGCGCTTCCAGCGCCCCCAGCTTGGCCGACCACTCGATGGTGTCGAGGTCGAGCGCCCGGTCGAGGCGCCACCAGACCAGCTTCAAAATGTCGGTGAACCCGGTGGGAACTCCGGGCGGGGCGGGCATCCCCCGGGCCAGCGCCGAATACAGGTGATGGTGGGCGCAGACCAGCCCGGGCGTGGTGCTGGTGTGGTGCCCAGCGTCCATATCACCAGTGTCCATATCAGGAAGGAAGGATAAGCCGTTCAGTCCAGGCGGGGTCGCTCACTCCCCCATGGGAAGGCTGTTGTGCCACGTTCCGCTGTGGGCCCGCAGCGCGGCGGCCACCGCGCCGGCGGTCGGCACCAGGCCGATCTCCCCCACCCCTTTGATGCCGTAGGGGGCGCCGGGCTGGGGCGACTCCACCAGGATCACGTCCACCGGGGGCATGTCCTTGGGCCGCAGGATGCCGAGCGACTTGAGGGTCATGTTGGTGGGCCAGCCGTTCTCATCGGCGGGGAAGTCCTCGGTGAGGGCGTAGCCCAGCCCCATGTGCACCGCCCCCTCGATCTGGCCCTCGCACAGCAGCGGGTTGACCGCCTTGCCCACATCGTGGGCGGCCACCACCCGCTCGACGGTGCCCTCGTCGTCGAGCACCACCATCTGGGCGGCGTAGCCGAAGGTGGAGTGGATGATGGGGTTCTCCACCCCGTCGGAAAGCTTGTTGGTCCAGTCCACCCGGTACTCGCCGAAGTAGTCCACGCCGGGCTGACAGCCGTCGGCCAGAGCGGCCTGGCAGGCGTCGGCCACCGATCCGGCCCCCATCAGCGTGCCCCGGCTGCCGGTGGTCTGCCCGGCGCCCAGCTCATAAGTGGTATCCACCACCACCCGCACCCGATCGGCGCTAACCCCAAGCTCGGTCACCGCCACCTGCTGGGCCACGGTGTGGATTCCCTGGCCCATCTCCGTCCAGCAGTGGCGCACCTCCACGCCGCCGCCCTCGTGGTAGTCGTCGTCGAAGCGCACCACTGCCTTGGCGATCTCCTTGAAGCCGTTGCCCAGCCCGGAGTTCTTGAGGCCGAGCCCCATGCCCACCGATTTCCCGGCCGCCCGGGCCTCGTCCCACGCCGGCTTGACCGCCTCCAGACAGGCGCGGGCCCCCAAGGAGCCGTCGTCCATGATCTGTCCCGGTCCCCAGATGGCGCCGGGGGCCACCGCGTTGCGAGATCGCATCTCCCAGCCGTCGATGCCCACCGCCTCGGCCAAGCGGTCCATAACGCCCTCCATGGCGAACTGGGCCTGGTTGGCCCCGAAGCCCCGGAACGCGCCGCACACCGGGTTGTTGGTGCGAGCGGCGATGGCCTCCACGTCGATGTTGGGCAGCGAATAGGGGCCGCTGGCGTGGCCCGCGGCCCTCTCCAGCACCTTCATGCCCACCGAGGCATAGGGGCCGGAGTCGCCCACCATGCGGGCCCGCAGGGCGGTGAGATTGCCGTCGGCGTCGCAGCCGGCCCACACCTCGATGCGGATGGGATGGCGCTTGGGATGCATCCGCAGCGACTCCTCCCGCGACACCGTGCACAGCACCGGGCGGTTCAGCAGCCAGGCGGCCAGCGCCGTCTGGGCCTGGTTGGCCATGTCCTCTTTGCCGCCGAATGCCCCGCCGTTGCTCACCAGCTCAACGGTGATCTTCTGGGGCTCGATCCCCAGCACCGAGGCCATCTGGTCGCGGTCGTCCCACACCCCCTGGCCGCCGGAGTACACGTGCAGGCCGCCGTCGTCGGTGGGCACCGCCAGGGTGGACTCGGGCTCCAAGAAGGCGTGCTCGATGCGCTGGGTCTGGAACACCTCGTGGATGGTGTGGGCGCTGGCCGCCAAAGCGGCGTCCACGTCGCCCCGGGCGTACACCGAGCGGGACAAGACGTTGCCGTCGAGCTCCCACACTGCGTCCTCGGTGCCGTTGGTCACCGCAGCCACCGGGTCGGTGATCGGGGGGTGAACCTCATAGGTCACCTGCACGGCCTCGGCCGCCCGCCGGGCGGTGGCCCGGTCTTCGGCCACCACGATGGCCAGCACGTCGCCCACATAGGAGGTGCGGCCCCCCTCGGGGATGAACACCGGCCAGTCGGTGTAGATGATCCCCACCCGCAGCTCGCCGGGCACATCCGCGCCGGTGAACACCGCCACCACGCCGTCGATGGCCTCAGCCGCTGAGGTGTCGATCCGCACCACGTCGGCCCGGGCGTGCTCCGACAGGTGCAGCGCGCTGTGCAGCAGGCCCTCGGGGCGCAGGTCGTCGATATAGTCGCGGTCGCCCAGGGCCAGCTCTCGGGCCTCGTACTTGATGCCCCGGCTGCCCACGCCGCCGGGCACCTCGGCCTCGGGCGTCTCGCCTTGGGCCAGCGCCTCCACCGCGTCGAGGATCTTGGTGTAGCCGGTGCAGCGGCACAGGTGGCCGCCCAGATGCCGGGAGGCCTCCTCGCGGGTCAGATCCGATCCCTTGCGATCCACCAGCGATTTGGTGCGGATCAAGATGCCGGGGGTGCAGAAGCCGCACTGGAGGGCGCCGCAGGCCGCGAACACGTCGGCCATGCGGGCCCGCTCCTCGGCCGACACCCCTTCGAGGGTCACCACCTCGGAGCCCTCGGAGCGCTCCAGCGAGGTCTGGCAGGCCACCCGGGCGCGGCCGTCCACCAGCACCGCGCAGCATCCGCACTGGCCGCTGGGCGAGCACCCGTCTTTGGGCGACATGATGCCCAGCTCGTCGCGCAGCGCGGCCAGCAAGTGCTCGTGGTCGCCCGCAATGGTCACCGACTGTCCGTTGATGGTCAGCGTTGTCATGGCATTTCCCCCTGGTCTGAGGGCGCCTCGCCGATGATAGGCGCCCCCTCTACGTATGGCTTCTCATGGATGATCGGCATTTCCTGGGCAATCGACTTGTACATCTCCGGGCGGCGGTAGCGGCTGAAGTCGTACAGCGTGTTCTTGTAGGCCGCGCACCAGTTCAGGTTGCAGTTGGCCACCACCAGCTCGTCACCGTCGGTGGTCGCTTGGGCCAGCACCTCGCCGGAGGGGCCGATGATGCAGCTCTCGGCCAGGCTCTCCACCCCCTCCTCTTCGCCTCCTTTGGCCACGCCGACCACGAACGTGCCGTTCTGGTAGGCCCCGGCCTGCATGACCAGGCGGCTGTGGAATCCGGCCAAAAAGTCCTGGGACGGATCGGGGTAGTAGTGGATAGGAGTGTTATAGCCGATCAAGATCATCTCCACGTCGGCCAGTCCCATCACCCGGTAGGTCTCGGGCCAGCGCCGGTCGTTGCACAGGGCCAGGCCGATCTCGCCTTTGAATGCGGTCCATGTGCGAAACGTCTCCTCGGCGGGCTCGAAGTAGGCCCGCTCCAGGTGCTGGAACGGGCGCTTGGGCTCGTGTTTCTCGTGGCCGGGGATGTGGACCTTGCGGAACTTGGCCACCTCGTTGCCCTCGCCGTCCACCAGCAGATAGGTGTTGTAGCGGTGGCCGTCGGGGGTCAGCTCGGCGTAGCCCAAACAGAAGCCGATCCCCAGGCTGGCGGCCTCGTCGAACAGCGGCTTGACCTCGGGCGAGGGCATCTCGGTCTCATAGAAGCTGTTCAGCTCGTCGATGTCGTCGATCCACCACCGGGGGAAGAACGTGGTGAGGGCCATCTCGGGGTACACCACCAGGTCGCAGCCCCGCTTGTGGCCCTTGTGGAGCAGCGCCAGCAGCCGCTCCACCACCTCGGCCCGGGACTCGTCGCGGGCGATGGGGCCGAGCTGGGCCGCGCCCACGGTGATCTCGCGGAGGTTGCTGCGCAGCTCGGTCCGGGGGTTGTCGCCCTGATTGTCGGTCATGCCCTCGCTCCGGCCTTCTCCTGTGCCCCCGACGTCTCGGCCACCTCGGCCAGCTCCAGCATGACCCGCAGCAGCACGTTGGCCCCCGCCTCCAGGTGCTCGGGCTCGGTGTGCTCGAACGGATTGTGGCTGATGCCCTGCCAGGAGGGGACGAACACCATCGAGGTGGGGCACACCGGGGCGAACATCTGGGCGTCGTGGCCGGCGCCTGAGCACAGTCGGCGGTGGCTGTAGCCCAGCTCGGCGGCCACCCGCTCCACCCGGTCGATCATCTCGGGGTCGAACTCCACCGGGGCGAACCGGGCCAAGCGCCGGAAGGTGATCCCGGTGCCGCTCTCGGCGGCCAGCTCTTCCAAGAAGGCGGTCAGCCGGTCCTCGGCCTCTTTGAGCAGCCCGTCGTCGGTGTTGCGCATGTCCACCGTCAGCACCGCATCGGAGGCCACCACATTGACGAGGTTGGGGTGCAGCTCCACCCGGCCCACGGTGCACACCTGCGGGGGGCCGAACTCCTCGGCCAGCTCGTGGACGAACACCGCGATGCGGGTGGCGGCCCAGCCGGCGTCGTGGCGCATGGCCATCGGGGTGGTGCCGGCGTGGTTCGACTGGCCGGCCACGGTGACCTCGGTCCAGCTGATGCCCTGCACTCCGGTGACCGCGCCGATCACGATGTCTTCGGTGTCGAGGATCGGGCCCTGCTCGATGTGCAGCTCCACAAAGGCGTGGGGCGGGAGCGACGGACACGGCGCCGAGCCCCGATAGCCGATCCGGTCGAGCTCCTCGCCCACCACCGCACCGTCGGTGCCCACGATGTCGAGCGCCTCCTCCAAGGGGAGCTCGCCGGTGTAGACCAGGCTGCCCAGCATGTCGGGCGGGAACCGGGAGCCCTCCTCGTCAGTGAAGTAGCCCACCGCCAGGGGCCGCCGGGTGGTGATGCCCGCCCGCTGCACGGCCTCCACCACCTGCAATCCGGCCAAAACGCCGAGGTTGCCGTCGTAGCGACCGCCGGTGCGCACGGTGTCGATGTGGCTGCCGCACATCACCGGCGGGCCGGGCTCGGCCCCGGCCATCGTCCCCACCACGTTGCCGATGCCGTCGATGCTGATCTCCATGCCCAGATCCCGCATCCAGGTAATCACCAGGTCGCGGCCAGCCTTGTCTTCATCGGTGAGCGCCAAACGGCATGCGCCGTCGGTGCCCTCGATTTCGCCGATCAATGCCAGAGCAGCCAAACGGTCGCTTAGGCCCTGACCATCAACGCTGATCTCAGTAGCCACAGAAGACATAGTTTGCCAAAGTTTTCATCGGTTCGTTTCGCAGAATTGCCAACTCTCCCAACGAGAACGGCCTTCAGCGCCTAAATTTTACCTGCTGTGAGTTTCATTGGAATGCGAACGCTGCACTGTTTGTGCGCTGCCTTAGAGGCAAGGGCAAGGCCACCACGATGAGCGACGTCGTCGTGGCGCGGAGCCTGGACGAGGCGCGGGGCGCTTTGGCCGAGCATCCCGACGCCACTGTGCTGGCCGGGGGCACCGATCTCATGGTGGAGATCAACCGAGGTCTGCGCCGTCCCAGCCACGTCGTGGGCGTGGCCCAAGTGCCGGAATTGCGGGATTGGAGCATCGCCGACGACCAGGTGATCGTGGGCGGCGGGGTCACCTACACCGAGATGATGACCACGCCTTTGGCCGACGCCGCCCCCGCCCTGGCCCAAGCCGCCCGAACGGTGGGCTCCCCGCCCATCCGCAACGCCGGAACCCTGGGGGGCAACTTGGGCACCGCCTCGCCGGCGGGAGACACCCTGCCGGTGCTGGCCGCGCTCAACGCCCAGATCGTGGTGGTGGGCCCCGACGGGGAGCGCCGGATGGCCTTGGACGAATTCGTGGTCGGGGTGAAGCGCACCTCGCTGCGGCCGGGCGAGCTGATCGTGCGGGCTGAGATGGACCGGCCGACGGGCCGCCAGGAGTTCTTGAAGATCGGCCCCCGCAACGCCATGGTGATCTCCATGGCCGGGCTGGCCCTGGTGGCCGACCACGATGCCCGCGCCGTGCGCTGCGCCCTGGGCGCGGTGGCCGCCGGCATCCCCCGGGCCCGCGACGCCGAGGCCTGGGTGTCCGAGCGCATCGACTGGGACAACGGTGCCGGTGTCGATGATTCCGTGGCCGACGAGTTCGGCCAACGGGTGGCCGCGGCCTCCTCCCCCATCGACGACCATCGCTCCACCGCGGCCTACCGTCGCCACGCCATAGCCGTGCTGGCCACCCGAGCCCTGAAGCGGGCCTTTGCCCAAGGAGACCCCAGCGATGCCTGATCCCTATTCGCTGCGGGTGAACGGGGTGGACTGCGAGGTGGCCGACTCCGACATAGCCGAGAGCCTGCTGTTCGTGCTGCGGGAGCGCCTCGGGCTCACCGGAACCAAGAACGCCTGCACCGAGGGCGAGTGCAGCTCGTGCGCGGTGCTGATCGACGGGGTGCTGACCTGCTCGTGTTTGGTGCTGTCCGCCACCGCGGCGGGCCAAGAGATCACCACCGTGGAGGGGCTGGGCGACGGCCGCGACGGCCTGTCGGCGGTGCAGGAGGCGTTCGTGGCTGAGGGCGCGGTGCAGTGCGGCTTCTGCACGCCGGGGCTGATCGTGGCCGTCCACGACCTGCTCGAGGCCAATGCCGACCCCAGCGACGGCGACGTGCGAGAAGCCCTGTCGGGCAACCTGTGCCGCTGCACCGGCTATGGGCGCATCCTGGCCGCGGTCAACACTGCGGCCGAGGCCAAGCGGAGCCAGCCATGACCTCTGAAGCGGCCAACACCGCGGCCGGTGGCAGCACCGCTACCGGAACTGGCGCCGACACCATCGTCGACGTCGGCACCCGGGGGGTGGGCGCCGATGTGGGCCGCCCCGACGGGGTGCCCAAGGTGCAGGGCCGGTTCGCCTTCTCATCCGACCTGTGGGCCGACGACTTCTTGTGGGGCCACACCCTTCGCTCGCCCCACGCCTCGGCTCTGATCCGCGGCGTCGACATCGGCCCGGCGGTGGCCATGGCCGGGGTGTACGCCGTGCTGCTGGCCGATGACGTGCCCGGCTGCCCGACCTACGGGCTGGAACACGGCGACCAGCCGGCGCTGGCCGACGGACAGGTTCGCTATGTGGGCGAGCCGGTTGCACTGGTGGCCGCCGACCACCCCGACATCGCCCGGCGGGCCGCCGAGGCCATCGTGGTGGACTACGAGGTGACCGAGCCTCTGACCGACGCCGAGGCTGCGCCCACCGCGGCGCCCATCCACCCCGACGGCAACGTCTTTCGAGAGATAACCATCCGCCACGGCGACTTGGACGTAACCGGCGAGGTGACAGTGGAGGGCGTCTACGAGGTGGGCATGCAAGACCAGGCCTTCATGGGCCCGGAGTCGGGCATGGCGCTGCCCGATGAGGACGGCAGCGTGGAGCTGTTCGTGTCCACCCAATGGCTGCACGTGGACCGAGAGCAGATCGCGGCTTGCCTGGGAATCGACGAGGAGAAGGTCCGCCTCACCCTGGCCGGGGTGGGCGGGGCGTTCGGCGCCCGTGAGGACCTGTCGTTGCAGGTGCACCTGTGCCTTTTGGCCCTGCACACCGGCAAGCCGGTGAAGATGGTCTACAGCCGGGACGAGTCGTTCCTCGGCCATGTGCACCGCCATCCGGCCAAGATGTGGTATCGCCACCATGCCGACCGCACCGGTCGCCTGGTGAAGGTGGAGGCCCGGATCGTGCTCGACGGCGGGGCCTATGCCTCCACCTCATCGGCGGTCATCGCCAACGCCTCGTGTTTCGCCGCCGGCCCCTACAAGGTGCCCGCCGCCCACATCACGGGCTTGGCGGCCCGCACCAACAACCCGCCGTGCGGGGCCATGCGGGGCTTCGGCGCGGTGCAGACCTGCTTCGGCCACGAGTCGCAGATGGACAAGCTGGCCGCCGCCCTGAACATGGACCCGGTGGAGCTGCGGCTGCTCAACGCCATAGGCCCCGGTGATCGGCTGGTGACCGGGCAGCTCATCACCGGCACGTTCCCCACGGCCGAGGTGATCCGCCAGTGCGCCTATGCCCCCGAAGCGGAGATCCCCCTCTCCGACGACCGGCGAGACCTCCCCGGGGGATCGGGCCGCACCACCGATGCGGCCGACACCGTGCGGGGAACAGGCTTCGCCGTGGGCTTCAAGAACCTCATGTTCTCCGAGGGCTACGACGACTACTCATCGGCCGCCTGCCGGGTGTCCGACGGGGTGGCCACCATCACCTGCGCCTGCGCGGAGGTGGGCCAGGGGTTCGTGACCCTGGCCCAGCAGATCGCCCGCACCGAGCTCGGGGTGGACGAGGTGATCTTGGCCCCGGCGCAGACCGCCACCATCGGCTCGGCCGGATCGTCGTCGGCCAGCCGCCAGACCTGGATGTCGGGCGGGGCGGTGCAGGCCGCCTGCCGGGAGGTGCGAGCACAGATCCTGGCCGACGTAGCCGCCGAGTGGGGGGTGTCTCCCGACGGGCTGGTGCTGCGCGACGGGCTGGTGGTGTCGCTGGACGGCCAGCAGGAGGCATTGCTGGCCCAGGTGACCGCCGGGGCCGGCTACGAGGCCGACGTGGAGTACCACCACGCCCCCACCGAGGCGCTGGACGAGAACGGCCAGGGCAACGCCCACGTGTCGTTCGCCTGCGCCGCCCACCGGGCCACAGTCGATGTGGACCCCGACCTGGGCCTGGTGCGAGTGCGAGACATCACCACCGCCCAAGACGTGGGCCGTATCCTCAACCCCACCCAGGCCGTGGGCCAGATCGAGGGCGGCATCGCCCAAGGACTGGGGCTGGCCCTGATGGAGGAGATCGTGCTGGACGACGGCCTGGTGCGCAACGCCTCCTTCACCGACTACGTGATCCCCACCACCCTCGACATGCCCGACGTAACAATCGCCGCCTTCGTAGAAGAACCCGAACCCGGCGCCCCCTACGGCGCCAAAGGCATCGGCGAACCCCCCACCATCTCCTCCTCCGCCGCCATAGCCGCCGCCGTAAGAGCCGCCACCGGCCAAGACCTCCCCCGCATCCCCATCCGCCCCGCTGATATTGCGCTGGGGTAAGCCCAAGTGCGGATATATTGCCGCTCCATAGGCGCTGTCAGCCGATGATGCCCCCGCTACCATGGTTGTTGACGAGACGGTTGGCCACTTGAGACGGAGAGGTGCCATCGAGGACGAACGATTTACCCGGCGGCTCTACACCGTGGCTGGAGCGGCGCGCCTAGTGGGCATGAGCCCGTCCACTCTGCGCACATGGTCTCACGGCTATGAGAGGACACTCCTGAGCAATACGCAGGTGAAGCAGGGGCCAGTTATCACCGCCTTCGACAACCGCTTCAGTGATCGACGGTCGATTCCCTTTATTGGGCTGGTCGAAGCAGTCGTAATCCAGGCATTTCGCAATACGGGCCTTCCCCTCCAGCGCATCCGAAAGGCGCTCGAAATTCTCGCTAACGAGGGTGAACTTGAGCATGCGCTGGCGTCGCGGCAGTTGTTCAGCGATGGAGCAAGCGTCTTGTACGACTACGCAACCCGCAGTCAAGACAAACAACTCAGGCTGCTCACCGTGGTACACACCGGTCAGCGCGTTTTCCATGAAGTGATAGGTGACTATTTGAAGCGCATCACTTTCGGCGACACCTGGGCCACCGAGCTCATCCTCCCGGTGACCGAACGGCCCCTGCTTCGCGTCATCCCGGAGGTGGCGGGAGGAGATGCAGTTTTCGTAGAGGGGGGCGCAACTCTCGCGGCCGTCTCGTCACGTGCCAATGCCGGCGAGCCGTTGGAGTCCATCGCAGCCGACTTTGGGACTCCCGCAGACCAAATAGAGGAAGCCCTCTGTGCCATCTGGCCGACGCAGGCAGCAGCCTGACCAACCGCCTCGTGTCTTCTTCTTGGATCGAGGCCTCGGTCGTCATCTGATTGCCGATGCGATTCGTGCAAGAGGCCACGAAGCACTGCCGATGGCAGATGTATACCCCGGAGGCGCCGACCAGAGGATCGCCGATCCCGTCTGGATGCTTAGGGCAGATCAAGAAGGCTGGGTCGCGTTGACCAAGGACCACTCCGTCGTTCGCGACCATCGTGATGTGCTGGCTGAAACCACGCTGCGAGTATTCGCCTACAACAATGCCAATCTCACAGGATCCGAGATGGTGGACCGCCTAGATACCAACTTCAACCGAATCCTGCAACGGGCAGCCAAGCCAGGCCCTTACGTATACGTAATCGGACGCGACAGCTTGGAACTCCGCTGGCGCCCAACTCCAGATCCCTAGATTGCTGTCAGCCGCTGCCCGCTGTTAGATCTGGCTCTTGCAACTGGGGGGAGCACGGAACGTATGCACCTCGGACTGTGCCTCTCCGGTTCTTGGCGAGCGGCGGCGCGTCCGCTTGATCTTGGCGAGGTCATCAGAAGTGAACTCGCGCTCTTCGAAGTCCGCGGCCATGGCCTCTCCTTCATCGTTAGATGCGGTCCTGTCGGCCATGGTCTCGTTGCTCACCGCAAGTCTTCTCCGGCCAAACCATGCACATAGGACGTCTCGAGTATCTGCGCTTCTAATGCGTAACACGTTAGGGGGTTGCTTGAATCCGCTTCTGGTATGCAAAGCAAAAACACCCGCCCGGGGATGGATCAAGACGATCCGTCCAGCGGGCGGGGAAGTAATGCCTGCAAGATAACGCGGCGACAGCCGGATTTCAACGGACGTCTCTAGAGCATCAGGTCGCATCGGCCGACCTGTCTATTGAGTCAGGAGCGGTGCATCTCGTGGGCCACAGCCAATTCGGCCGCCGGCCGCCCCCTCAACCTCACATCTCTCCACCAGGCACCACGCCTGATTCATTGGAAGACCCCCGACCGGATGATGTCTCCGATAATGAGCGGGATCCGTCGCCCACGTCCTGGATCGCCACACCTCCCCGGGCACTTAGAATGTTTTATTAGCCCAGGTCAGACGGATATTGAGATGTTCGATGTCGTCTCCGATGCCTGATCGGGATCGAGTGGTTCAAGCGAACTGTGCCTGTGTTCGAAACAAAAGTGTGGAGCCTGGTGCGGATCATCAACCATGCTGCACACTCGACTGCAAAATAAGTGATTGATCTCTTTCGGCCTATCGCCGCAAGTCGAGCAACTAATTCCCTTGTGGATCCGCTTGTGGTACCGCTTTTCTTGCTTGGCGTCTCGCTGCGCCATGATTCGCCTGGCACGCGCCAACGCCTTGACCTCGGCTTCGCTCGGCTCATCCAGCCAATCTGCTAGGGAAGGGTTCAGGTCGATGATGACTCCTGGCTGTAGATCGCTTCGGGCCAGTCGGGAAAGGAATCTGACGGGCCGCATGCAAGTATTGAGGACTGTCCGCATCAGCTTGTGCATCAGCGGATTCGAGGAGTAGATGCGAAAGTGATCGTTCCAAGCCCATGTGCTGTAGACCCCTAGCGCCCATGCACCAAGCCGCCACCGCCATCCCCATTGAAACATCTGGTGGGCACCGGTAAGAGCAGCGATGCCTGCGAAAACAGTCGTCAATATCAAAAGTAATGTCATCCTTGTATTTTACAAACGACTCGGACAGTTTCCGCTGGGGGGCCGTCGATGAGCGGCCCGGACAAGAAGGCGGCTGAATCGATTGCGATGCCGGAGCCAGCCATGGAGAAGATCGTGCTGGACAACGGCCTGGTCCGCAACGCCTCCTTCACCGACTACGTGATCCCCACCACCCTCGACATGCCCGACGTGACCATCACCGCCTTCGTAGAAGAACCCGAACCCGGCGCCCCCTACGGCGCCAAAGACATAGGCGAACCCCCCACCATCTCCTCCTCCGCCGCCATAGCCGCCGCCATAAGAGCCGCCACCGGCCAACCCCTCCCCAGAATCCCCATCCGCCCCGCGGATATAGCGCTGGGGTGAGGCCAGCAGGCTGCGGGTCGAAGATCTTCTGTCGCCCAGCAGATCTTCCTCTCACGAAAGACCCCGAATGTCACGATTGACATCAGTCGCACACCTCCTTGGGTGCATTTGCAATGACGCGGGACATCTGAGCCCTTGCTTGGGGTGAGTACATACCCTTAGTCGTTCAGTCGAGGCGTGTACTTCGACTACTTTCGTCCTTAGCGTATGAGAGGCGTGGCACAGGAAGAGTTCTCGATTGATCCGAAGTTCATAACTTCGACGTTGGACCTGGAGGCGATCGAGGCCAAGCGGGTCTGGGCCGCCGTGACGCAATACTCGGAAAATCCTGATACCCCTGGCTTGAACCCTGAAAAGCTTGGGGGAAGAGCTGGCAGGAGCAGGTTGTGGTCGATCCGGGCTTCCCAGGAACTCAGGGTCCTGTTGGCGCGCGAAGGATCGGTGACGGTCTTCCTTCGTGCGGGCCACCACGACGCAATTTACGCTCTGGCCGAGAGAACTACCTTTGTCGCTCCAGCAGAAGGTGGCGCGGGTCTGATTCCGCTTCGTCCTGGGGCAGTTGATCTAGACGGTGGGTCCATCGAATGGGCCGAACCGCCACAGGCAGAAGTGTCGGAGACCAAAGGCAGGACGGTCCTTGAGCATTGGGCGACTCCGGAACTCGCGGCCGCCGGCTTCACCCAAGACGAAATCAAGCTTCTCAGAGAAGCAGGTATCAACGATCTGCTCGACATTTGGCCCGATATACAGGAGCAGCAGTTCAACCTGGTGTTGGAACTCGCAGAGTTGACTCCGGAGCAGTGGAAGAATCAGCAACTCCTAGATGACCAGGAAGCGGCTGAGCGGAGGTTTAGAGCGTCAGTAGTGGACCGCGGCGCGCTTTCTGGCCTTTCATCGGTGCTCAGCCCCGAAGAGGTCATGCGCCTTGCATCTGCCCCAATTGAAGACTGGATGATTTTCTTGCATCCAGATCAACGGGCACTTGTCAATCGTCGGTTCAACGGACCTGCCCGAGTTCGCGGTTCCGCGGGTACTGGCAAGACAGTGGTTGCACTGCACCGGGCGGCAGCGCTTGCCAAGCGTCTCACCGACGAGAAAAAGTCCGGTCAAGAATCCGTACTCTTCACAACATTCGTCAGCAGTCTCCCACCCGTGTTTGAGAACCTGTACCTTCGGCTTCCGACAGCAGTGCAAGGTGTCGTTGAGTTCACCAATGTAGACAAGCTTGCCAATCGGATCTGCAGGGAAGCCGGGCAGCGGCCAAACCTAGATAGACACTTGGTAGATTCTGCCTTCGCCAAAGCTCTGGACGATGTGGTTCTGCCGGGTACTCCCCTTCACAATGCACAACTGACACGCGGCTACCTTCGCGACGAGGTCACATGGGTGATAAAAGGTCGCGGCGTCGACACCGTCGATGAGTATCTCCGCATGGAGCGCACCGGCCGTCGCACCCCCTTTTCTGAGGCAATGCGACGACAGGCATGGCAGCTTCGCGAGGCCTGGGATAAGCGAATGTCCCAGAAGGGCGTAGTCGACTTTCGTGATGTCGTGCGCAGCGCTCGCGATATCGCGCGGACTCATCCCGAACCCATGTTCAGCCATGCAGTAATCGACGAATCCCAGGACTTGACACTCGTTGGGCTACAGCTGGTCAGGGCCCTCGTAAATGGCCCTCGTGGCGTTGATGTTCCTGACGGCCTGTTCATCGTTGGTGATGGAGCGCAGAAGATTTACGCGGGAGGATTCACACTCGCCCAGGCCGGCGTAGACGTGCGCGGCAACAGCACTGTGCTTCACGTCAACTACCGCAACACCCAGCAGATCATTCAGACAGCGTTTGCTTGCACCGGAAATGAAGCGGTCAACGACCTAGGCGACGAGTACGCACGTGGCGACGCCGTTGCAGACGCAAACCGTGAAGGAGCTGGACCGGCATTAGTTGTGGCGTCGGACATTAATGATCAGGTGGCGTTTGTAGCCGACCAAGTGGACCAGCTCGTCAAGGCTGGAGCACTCGGCCCTGGAGACGTCTGCGTGTGTGCACCCACGAACCGCATTGTGAAGCAGGCCATGTCCCGGCTAAAGGCAGCTGGCATCCAGACACAGGACTTAGCCAAATTCCAAGGCCGCACGAACGACTATGTGAAGGTAGGCACTTTTTTCCGAGCAAAGGGTCTCGAGTTCAAGGTCGTCTTCTTGTTGGAATTGTCAGCCGACAAGTTTCCAACGCCTCAACAGCCGGGTCAGTCCGACGCCGAGTACGCGGATCAACGGTCTTTGCAAGTCAGTCAACTGTTCGTTGCAATGACGCGGGCTCGCGATAGGTTCTTCGTCCTGTGCGATGGCGAGCCGAGCGCCCCAGTAAGAGACGCCATGGAGCATTTCGAACTGGTGGAGGCATAGGCGTCACTAGACAAATCACTAACTGAACGCAGGCCGATTGCGTTGAGGTCTGCCAGACCCCAGGAATTCTCATGAACAATCTGGGCTAGACGAGATGCTGTCAGCCACCAGTTGGAGATGTGGGGGGTTGAGCACCGTGGAAGTGTTTGGGTCTATGCAATGATCGTTTGGTATATCCAGCACAACACAAGCCCCTTCGGCAAGGGATGATACATAGACCAATCCCCTGACTCGATCACCTCCACCGTGGACGTGCAGCAGATACTCAGTGACGATCTGGGTCGAGACGTATTCAATTTGCTCATGATCCGGTTCGACGCGATCACTGAGTTGTTGAACGAACATGTTGAGAAATCGGATCTGCCGACGCATGGATCCCAGTTCTGGGTCAAACATGCTCGGCTCGGGCGGAAGCCTTGTGAGATCGACCACCCGCATCTCGGCAGTGAGTTCGAACTGGCACCAACTCACGTGAGGGTCGTCGGAAGCGTATGTGACTTCAGTGATGGCTGTGTCCGCATCGACAGCCCCGTAGAACATCGGGATACCAGCCGGGCTCATTCTATTGGCTTTCAACGCCAACTCCTTCGGTACCGTTCCCAATTCCGATGCTGAGTGCTCGATGGGAGAAGAGCAGTGTGAGCGCGCTCGCCAGACACGGTGTCCAGCGGGAAGGTTCCGCACGAGGTTCAGTCGCTCGATAAGCGGCGTGATGTGCTCAAGAATCTTGGCTGGAGGGATCTCTCCAGGAGCCAGGTCATCTTCGTCCGGCTGTAGGAGCCATACCACGAATCGTGTCTCGTGCTTCACGGCCTCACAGAAGCGGTCCCAAGCCTCGATGAGCACGTCATCGCGTCTGCGAGTGATGAAGTCCTTCTCGACCCACGTTATGTCATGCAAAGCTGCCCCAACGGCTTCCAGAAGCTCCTGACATGAGAAGATCCAAGCGAAGTCAAAGACCAAGTCCCATGTGTCCCACTGCGGGTTCCACTGAAAGCCGCCCTCACGACGGTCCCACCACACTCCGTCTAGGGCATTTTCGTACTCGTTGCGAAGTCCGCTGACGAAAGCCTCAAGCAGCGTGTCGAGGTGAGCCGCGGGTGCACTGCTACAGAAGTCGCAACGCCGATCAGCATGCTCGTTCTCCCTCAAGATGGTCCTCAGCGCATCATCTTCGACACACCCACCGCAAACCGACTCGTCGGTGCAGTCCCAGTCCCGATTCATCTGCTCGATCAATCGATTTTTCCAGTAGCCCACGATGCCGATGCTACCGACCTGAACAGGCTGTTTGAACCTCTCCGGGTTTCACACAGGCTGTTTGTTGTGAGTCCCTACTTTCGCTGCCAGCTATGCGGATTCAGCCATATCCAAGAGGCGGTTGAGCAGAGGGCTGCCCCAGGTGAGGAGGGTGATGTGGGGGGTGTCTTGGTAGCGGGTGGGGTTGAAGGTCACGGGCTGGGTTGAGGTGCCGTCGAGGGAGAGCAGCCAGGCGTCGGAGAAGTCGGGGTGGGGGGTGAAGCGGTTGCGGCACCAGGGAATGCTGAGTAGGGCGTCTTGCAGATCGTTGAGGGTCATGGCCGGTAGTAGTTCGGTTTCGTGTTCGGGCACGGCGTCGAGGTCGGCCAGTTTGATGGGTGCCTGCTGGAGTCGATCGGCTGTACCGATCAGCTCGTCGGCGGCCGTGGCGGGATCGATCTGGCCCATGGCGGCCCGCTCGAACACCGACTCGGTGGCGGCAAGTACAGGTTGGGCGTTTCCCACCACATTGGTGAACCAGTCGAGCCGATCGCGGATGCGGTTGTAGATGTCGTCTTCCACTGTGCCGGAATAGAACAGGTTGGTTACTTCAACCTTGGGCTGACCGCCGATGCGGTCCACACGGCCGATGCGCTGCTCCACCCGCATGAAGTTCCACGGCAGATCGAAATTGATCACCCGGGCACAGGTTTGCAGGTTGAGGCCCTCCGACATGGAGTCGGTGCCCAGCATGATCCGCACGTCGTCGCCCTGCCGGAACAGCTCCTTAACCTCTTCTTTGGGAATGAACTCCCATTCGCGGGTTTCGAGTGACAGGCGTTCGCCTCGCCCGCCGTAGTAGCACACAATTTGGTGACCGTAGACCTGTGCTAGGCGATCCCGCACGTACCTGAGGGTGTCGGCGTATTGGGTAAACACCACAACGGTGCGATGCCCGCCGGCGAAACTCTGGGCCAACAACTCGCCCAGCAGACTCATCTTGGGTTCATCGGGGGGCAGTGCGTCGAGATCGGCGATGAAGCGGTCGAGCTCATCGATCTCAGCTTCAAGCTGTTCGGCGGCGGACTCCCCCTGGTCTTCGAGGTCGTCGCTCCAATCGGCGGCCTCCAGCGCAGCCTCGTCGTCGGCATCGAGCAGCTCGGCCACAGCGCGGCGACCGGATAGCACGTCTCTCCGCCGGGCCAGCGAGCACCGGATGGCGTGGAAGCTGGAGGTGAGCCGCCGACGGTAGATGGTCATGATGAATCCCAGCGGCCTCCGAGTGCCGGTGGACTGGAGGTAGGAGTCGTAGTGGCGCTTGATGTAACCCTCGATGCGGTTATAGAGGCTGTGGGCAGGCCCTAAGTCGCAGAACTCATCGGTCACCTCCCGGTCGGGGATAACTGTGTCTGGGGGGAGCCTCCCCTGGTCGTGATAGGCCCGAAGCGTGGTCCGAGTGGTGCGAAAAACCCGGTCTCGCACCGGGGTGTTGGCCCGCAGCCACCGGTTCCAGTGCGGTTCCGCATTGGGATCAAGACGGCGGACGGCATTGGAGAAGGGACGCTCGTGGAATCGCGTAATGCGTTTGGCTTGCACCGGCCCGAGGTCCGCTTGTAGTGCGCGGGCCGCGGCGGCGTCGGGTTCGGAAGTGACGAAGTGGCCAGCCAGCATCAGTTTGAGAAACTGCCACTGTCGATGGGCAAGAGGCAGCTGCACCTCTTCGTAGTACTGCTGCATGCGCTCAGCGCTGACATCCCATTCAGGGGGCAAGCCAAAAAGGCTGAGCAGATCCCATAGATCGTGGGTGTGGAGCTGCATGGGAGTGGCCGAGGCCAGCAGCAGCGTCTGCCAGAGTCCCCGCTCCTTGAGAGCTAGCAAGGTGGCAAGCAGCTGGTTAGGGGTGTCGTTTGGGCGGGCACCCCGACGGCGGGCGTGGTGGGTCTCGTCGACGAACACCAGATCCCAGCCTTCGCCGTCCAGCAGGTGACGGCGCTGTTGGCGACGGCGGGCGAGATGCGACGACGCCAGCAGAACTGGTGCGGCTCGCCAATAGTTGACGCCAGCCCCCAGCCGCGAACGGCGACCGTCGGCGTATACCAGTTCGCTCCCGTCAAGACGGGGCACTTCCAGCAGGAACTTCTCGGCGAGCTCCTCTTGCCACTGGACGAGCACCGACGCGGGCACCAGCAACAGCGCTGTTTCGGCTCGACCCGACAGCAGCATCTCTCGCAGAACCAGCCCGGTCTCGATTGTCTTGCCAAGGCCCACCTCGTCGGCCAGCAAATACGACCGTGGCCAAGTGTCCACAATGCGCCGGGCGATGGCCTCCTGGTGAGGCCATGGCACGATGCCAGCAGAGGCCAGGCCCACGCCGGTGGCGGTGCAAGGTGCCTCGCGGATGTCGTTCAGCTGCTGTCGCTCATCTTCGGTGAGCGATGGGGGCTCCAAGGGATCGCGAGCTGGCGGTGTCGAGCGCTTGTGCACCAATTGTAAAAGCCGATCGCGGGCTGCTTCGGGCAGCGGTAATGCCCGCCACGTTCCCCTGTTCGCGTCCGAGCCACTGGCGATGGGTTTGCCCTCCCACAGGCGCTCGAAGTCGTCAGCGTAAGGCTGGCCGTAGTCCTGCCACACTTCGGGTTTCCACGACGGGTACACGCTGAACGACTCGAAGTTCTCCTGCCACCCGGCCGCCGACTCATTAATGCTGCCCTCGAACGCCAGCCGGTCCCCAGCAGCATCGGTAACCACCCCGAACTTGCTATGGAAGTAGCGATGACCTGCCTGGGCGGTGGTCAGCGGCGTCCCGCCGGGGTCGCAGGGCACACCCACCCGGATAGTGAGCCGCTCTTGTTGCACCAACCAGGCGATGACCTGCCATCGCTGTTGAGCGACCTCATCGGCACCTACATCGATGTGTGCCAGCAAGCGCTGGGCGAGCACTTCGTCGATGGGAGTGCGGCCCAGCAGTGCGTCCCGGTCGGCTTCGCTGAGTTGCACCCCCACAAGCAGCCGGATGGTGCCCTGGTTGTGGATGAATCGGGCCAGTCCAGCTGCGGCCGACATGAACGCCGAGGACGAGAAGTAGCCAGCCACCCGGTCGTATGCCACCGCCCGCTGAAGCACTGGCACATAGAAGGTTCCGAGCAGGTCGCCGTCGCTGGTGTAGCGGGACTGGATAGGGAGATCGGTGAATCGCCCTACCGATGGGCTGGGGTCAGTCATCGGGTGAGAAGAGCTGTAGTTCGCTGATGTCCAGTGGATCGGGGGGGATGTCCAAATCGGGGAAGCAGGTGGTGGCCAGCCTGTCCAGCATCTCGGCTTCGGGCACATTCCATTTGCCGGAGGACTTGGTACGGGGCACCGCTCGGAGCAGTGCTTGAAGGCAGTCTCTAAATCGGGCGTCGTCGGTGAGGTTTCGCTCGCTTAGCCACCGCCGGGCCGCGGCCGGACCATCCTGCTGGGTTATGTACAACGCAGTGTGGGCAGCGTCGATCAGCGCCGAGAATGAACGGCGCTCCCGATTTACTCCCGGCAGGTGGCCGTCGCTTTCCCGTCGCAGTCGCTGGTGGGGCGGGGCGATGGACACTGAGCCGGATTTGGCGGTGATCAGCTTGGCCCGCTCTACCTCGGCTACTTCCAGTCCGCCGGTGGCCATAGCCAACTTGCGGGCTTCGTCGTAGGGGAACTCTCGAGCAGCGAACATATCCCAGGCCATCAGAATGAAGTCGGTGATCGGGTCGAATTCGGTGTCGCTGCCCACCAGCCGGGCTCGCTGGCGGCGAGTGACCTCGGCTCGGGCTACGTCTAAGGCCTCTTCGGGGCGCAACAGCCGTGAGCGGCCCTCGGCGTCGGCCTCGGCGGAGTACACCGGCCAGTGGTCCGACAACTCCGACAGCGCTGGCCCGTAGGTGGACAACAATAGGTCCACCCCGGAAAGCCCCTGCTTTGCGGCCCGTTCCAGCGCATCGCCCGCGGCCCGGCGGATATCTCCCTCAATGTCGTCTAGGTACACCCGATCCCGGTCGGGACGGCTTTCACTGCGCTTGCGGCACACCATAAACACGGTGGACTTGGCCGAGTTCTGGCGAGCCTGATGGAGCGATTGCTCGCTCTCGGTGCGGACCGGCCAGGAGGTTTCGATGGTGAACCCGGCAGTGATCAGGCCAGTGCCAAGGGAGTCCCAGGCGTCGGCCCGCTTATGGGTGAACATCACCGTGAGAACGCCGTCGTCGGCCAGAACCCGGCGGCACTCGGTGAAGATGGCCGCCATTTTGGCGGTGTAGTCGTGATCGGCCATTTCCTTGGCCCGCCGTCCAGCATGGGAGAATCGGACCCGGTTGGTGACCGCCTCGTCGTGTTTGTTGGTAAGCGGCTCGGCAAATAAATCGGGCCACAGCACGCCCAGCGTGCGCTTCTCCCACACGTAGAAGAAGTCGGACAACTCGGCGTACATCACGTTGTCGTAGTACGGCGGATCGATGCACACCAGGGTCTGAGACTCATCGGCCAGCGATGCCAAATGGCCCGCGTTCTCGCAGGTGACGGTAACCTGGGGCTCGGGCAGGGGGGAGTTCGGCATTAGGGTGGTGTCGCCTTGTGGGACGAGAAACCCAGAAATGCCGTCATAGGCCCGGATAATTCCGCGCTGTAGACACCATCGGAATAGTTCGGTACCGCCCTCGAACTCAGCGAACGTGTTCTTGAACGGAAAAGCATGCATGTCAAACGTGGCCCGTATCTGGCCCCGCCCCACCATCCAAGAACTTTGGCGCGAGTTCCAGTTAAGGGCCTTGCCAGCAACCAGGGCTAGCAAGGAAAGCACAGCATTTGCCCGGCCGGGATCTTCAATAGAAGTGCGGACCTCAGGGATGAGCTTGTGGTACTCCTCTACGAAGATGCTGTGGACCAAAAGCTGTCGAGGGGTGAAGAAGTCCCTCCAACGGGACATTCCGTAGCTGTGGGGCTCGCGGGTCTTGTTGCCTTCAGGCAATATCTCATGGGGCACTACATCGTCGGTCTCCCATTGAGGCAGCAGTCGTCGCAGTTCGATTTCTGCATTGGATAGTGCGTCCAAGTCCACATGGGTAGGTGCCCGAAACCCCCGCCCGGCACGGCCTCGCCCCTTGGCAGTGCGGATGGCAACCGCATACAAGACCTCGCCCATTCGACCGGCCTGGGCTTCGTCCTTGATGTACTGGCTATCGATGGTCAGGTGATCCCAAGGCGACACTGCCTTGCCCCGCGTCCATGTGGCCTCCTTCTTAGGATCGAAGCCGATGTTCCGGCCCTCGACAATCTCAAATTCGGAGTCATCCAACTCGCGGCCGTCGCGTCTGGTGACCAAACGCACCGCCACAGGCTTGTCTCCTCGCCTTAGCGACCAATCGCTCACCAGAGGCATAGTCTTTCCCGTGCGAGGACATGCCACCGTCCGGGCGAAAATGTAGGCAATCACTCGTTCTTGAGTGTCCGACCTATCAAAGTATGGCGAAAGACGGGAAGCAAGACGACTGATGAGTTCATCACCCCATTGCTGGAGGTCGGCAGAGATGTCCAAGCCATACCGGGCCGAAAACTCCACTCCATTCAAAATCACCGACGCGGCCACCGGGTTGAGGTCGTTGGCATGGGTTGGAAGCAGGTAGCGCACAGCTTCGAAAGGGATTGAACCGCCACCGGCCGTTGGGTCGCAGACCGTAGGCAGCCGGCCCCAGGTATGTTTGAGAACCTTGTGCAGGAGACTGAGATCCGAGACGTTGGGGGAGTTCTTGTACGCCTGCTTGTAGCCATAGCCGTTGCCCTTGAGCTTGACCCCAGCGGCATTGGCTGCATCAAGCAGCTTGCGGGCTTCCACCGGGTCGCCCCATATGCCGCAGAGGTGGAGGAACCACTGCTGATAGGCCAGAGGGGTAGCCAGTTCGTCGTGGTCGCGAAATTCAGTAGCCAGTTCGGGAGACCAGGCAGGGAGCAAGCTGGCCAGTATCGCTCCGGCGCTAGCCACCAAGGGTCGCCGAGCCCACCACACATGCAGCGCGAACAGCGGAGGCAGATCCATGGCGACGGCTCGTTCCCGCACCGATTCGATGCCCAGTTCAGCCACGGGGAACCAGTCCTCGATGAGCAGTCGGGGGCGATTGGGATCAGTCATCGGCCAGTAGCAGGCGCAGCGCCCGCAGTGCCCGCCTTCCAGTCGGGCCAGTGGATTGGGCATACCAGTACAGGGCTTCCTCTGTGGTCAAACCTCCGATGGCATCGGCAATCATTCGGCGCCGCCCGGGCCGGGCCACCGGGCCTGCGGCGGTCACCGTGAGGGCCAGGCGCACTCCGGGGGCTTGGGCCAAATTGAACGGACGACTCCGCCGGGGCGAAACCGCAGTGGGTTGATAGCCCGAAGCGGCTACCGCGTCGACCACAGCCCGGCGATAGCCCACGGCCTGTGCCGGGTTTACCCGGGCCACCGGCTGGCTGGACTTGCCGATGGTCTCAGTCAGAGTGAAGCCCCAACTGTCCCCTGCGACGGTGGGAAGCAACCGCAGCTCAAAGCGTCGCTCCCGCTTGGTGGGCACGCTCATAGTCAGTCGCCGCCTAGTGCCAAGGGTCGCCGGACAGGCGCGCTCACTGGCTGCTGCCACCGTCGGCCAACGTGACGATGATCTCTACCGCTCCGGGGTCGTTATTGATAACTACCGAGCGGAATTGTTCCCAGTCGGAGCCGCCGTAGGGGATGGGTGCCGCCGGAATGAACTCCAAGGCCAGCATTCCATCCACGTCGGACCCCTGGTCGGCCAAGCCCAACAGGGCGTCCTCCAGCTGTCGCCAGCCGGTGACGCTGCCGGTGAGATCGGCGGAGACACTGCCGTCAAGGCCGTCATACTCCACCTCGATGTGAGCCGCCACCCGGCAGTCGAACCGGGGAAGTTGGCTCACGCAGTAGCCCAGGGCCCGCAGGTCGCGGGCACCTTCTCCGACTTCAGCGGTGGCGGTCACCTTGAGTCCGGCGACCGGGCCGCCGCCCAAATCAACCAGATTGTCGTCGATCTGACGGAAGGCGACGCCCACGGTATCTCCCGCTCCCCGCACGATGACAGGTCCACCTCTGTCTGCTGGTGGGGAGTCGACCCCTGTCTCTGCGGCTTTCTCGGGGGTGAGGACTATGAGGCTGTCGAGCTCTGCCTCAAGGATCTCGTCGGCAGCAAGCGGTGTGTCTTTGTCATTAGCAGTTTGGGGATCAGTCAGGACAACCACACAGCTTCCAGAACGCGCGCCGCGATTCAGGGTTTCAAGCACTTCGGATTTTGCTGGCTCGCCCCCTAGAGCCCTATGCAGTTCGCGGCGCAGAGCGGCCCCGTCGATGTTTCCGCCGCTGGCGGCCACCGCGGTATTGATGGTTGCTTGGTCTACCGGTCTGCGGAGCAGGCCTAGTTCTTCGGCACGTTCCTTTGTATAGAGCCATACGTTCCCGTCGATGCGAGCGGGGGGAGGGGGTTCCCCTAGCCCCCAAGCCCTGTTGTGTTCGGGGTCGTAATACACCCAGGCCCCGAAACGCACCCCGGTGGCGATGGCTTCGGTGATGAGGCTGGGGTTCAACACCATGGCTTGGGCGTGGTCTCGCCAAGGTCCCTCGGCCAGCTGCGCGGTGGTGACCTCCGGGTGGCTGGGGGTGAATCCCACTGCGGTGGCCAACCGGTCGGTGGCGGGTACTGCGTCGGTGATCTTGCCGTTGGACCTCAGGGCCTCAATGATCACCGCGGTCTGAGCCTGTTCCACCCTCCCCTGGTCGCGGGCGGGTAGGTCGTGGTGGCGTAGGTTCTGGTTGGCCGGGTCGCGCGCTGGCCAATACAAGTGGCGGTAGGCAGCGCAGATGGCGATCCGGGTCTCGAGAACGGCCTTGTCGGCCAGCGACTTGAGAGTCTTAGCCACATCGCGGTCGAACTGGGCCATGCGGGCGGTGTCGTTGGCAATCCGCTGGGCGGCCAACTCGAAACCCACCCGTTCTCGCATGGCACCGATGGCATCGTCGTCGGCCACCAGTGACACCACCGCGTTGCGGTAGGTGCGATTCTGCTCCCTCACGCCGAACCGACTGGCCACATTGGCCACCTTTTCGGGTGGGGTGTGGGCGTGACGGGAGGTGGTGGTCTCGTCGACGTGGGAGAACACCACTAGGCGTAGCTGTTGTTCGTCGGGCACGTCGGCCGGACCAGTCGGGAAGTGAATAGCCTTCACTGGGCCGTCGCTGGGGAACAGTGAGCGGATGCGGTGGTCGAGTTCCTCGGTGATATCGGCATTGGACACGTTCGCCATCTCCGAGGCGATGATCCTGTTGGCGTTCGGGGCGATCTGGAATCGCCAGGTCGCTCCGTCGGACACCAAGTGCCATGCCACTTGGCTGGTGGTCCCCAACGCCTCGTCGATGGCGTCAGGATCGTCGTCAGGCCAGCATGTGCCGGCGTAGATGTCGGGTTGGGCTGCTCCGGGCAGGGGCTCGCCGGCCACGCTGTGGCAAAAGACCGTTGTACACGCTCTAGTGGCGGTGCGCTGGGCGGGCCACCGCTCTTGGTCCACCCCGCCAGCGTGGCTGTTTGCGGCGGCAAAGTCGGCCACGGCCGGGCCGTCGAGGGCGTCGCGGTCGATGGAGGTGGTGATGGAGGCTCTCACCTGGGGGTGGTGCAGTGGCAGGTCGCCTAGGTTGATGGTTGGCGCGTCCACCTCCTCTGACCACAAGGCGGCGATTGCCTCAGCCAACATTTTCAGAGCACCCCGTGCCCGCTGGAATCCAGGCATGGGGCCTATGCGCTTATCTAGGCAATCGATAAGCGCGGGGTGGAAGGGATAGGCGCTGGTGATGCGTTCGGCGTATGCGGCTGGGTCGGTAGTGGCCGCCCCCAGTACCACGCCCCGCTCAGCCAGGGTGCGGTACAACTCCTAATAGGTGGCGGCGGTAGCTTCTGCGACCTTCTCGTCGACTTCGGAGAACAGGCGGCGGCGCAGGATGAAGCCGATCTCGTGATCCTCGGCGGGGCGGCCGATGGCCCCTTTGGGCCGTTCCATCACGTCGGTGGCCTCGGCGATGAGCTGCTCGGCGGCTACGTCACTCAGCGTTTGGCTGATCTCTGTGGTCTCTTGGCCGAAGGCGGCGGTGCCGGTGGCCAGGGTCACGATAACCCGCACGGCGGGAGCGGCTGTGGCCGCCTCGAACAGCACTTTCAAACTGGCGATAGTGGCTCTGGCCAGCTGGTTGATATCCGACCTGGCCGAGGAGGCCAGCTGTCGCAGGTACTGGGCGATCTCGTCGATAACGATCACTGTGGGGGTTGAGCCGAACATGTCGAGCCACACCTGCTTGCCCGGAGCGGTGCGGGCATCGTCGCTGGCTTGGACGAGATCCCACGCCTCGGGGCCGAGCTGACGGCCGATTTCACCCCACAGGGTGTAGGTGGTGATGTCGCCGGATGTGAGGCCATTCACCGGGTCGAGGCTGTCGCCCACGACCGCCGCCACTGAGCACTCCGAGGGGAGCAGGGCGGGGTCGATGAACTCGTCGAGATTGGAGGGTCGGGCACCGCTGGCCAGGTGGTACAGGGCAATCAGGCCATGGGTCTTCCCGCCACCGAAGCTGGTCTCATAGCGATACACCGCGTGCTCGGCATTGGCTGCGGCTGCTGCATTGCTCGATAGGCGGGCGAACGTGCCAGCCAGCAGGTCCTTGAGGCCGTGGGTGGGATGGGTGATCTTGAAGAAGGAGTCGGCATCGGCATAGTCGTGGTAACCGGGAGCGTTGGCGATCACCTGGTCAAGCTGAGCGGCGAAGTGCTTGTCGACCAGCCCACCCCGCAACACTTCCTCACGGGGAGTGCATGCCTCCCGCACACTGGCCAGCCGCCCATCCATAGCGGCAAATCTTGGCACAATCCACCCTTGCTGGGCGTGGCCTCGTCGATATGACCAAGACTTACATCGAGTACCTGTAGCTGATGGAGTGAACTTCGGAGGCCAATGCCAGGACAACCATCGGGGGTGGGGACGATCTTGCTGCCGCTGACCACGAGTTCATTGAGAGGGCAAAGCGCTTCCAAAGACAACGTCTATTGCATCCCTGTGCAAGAGGGGATGCTATGTGCAGAACCACAGCGTTGTCATTCATCAGTAGCCACGATATGGTCCCAACATGGGAAATCGTGACCCTAACCAAGTTGACCAGGCGCTCATTGCTACCCGTGCGCGAATTATCGAATTAATCACCGAAGCTGTTTCCAGCGGAGTAGCTATAGCGAAGAGCGAAGGCCGCTCCAGGATTGTGGGCATCACGAATGGGGCTTTAGCGGAGGTCGATTGTTTTGGCAAGGACGTGGGTTCCAGCAAGAAATTCACCGATGATGCACGGGAAACAGTTAGGTCCTGCATCTGCGACGCGGTGGGTGCTGGTGTGGTCGCAGCTCATGGCGAACTGGGCACTTTTGAAGGCGACATTTGGAAGAGAGTTTCATCGGCCCTTGATTGGATGAGGATGTCGTCGGCTCTAGAAGACCTCAAGGCCCAAGACTGATAGAGGTCGTTGACAGTCGGAGCTACAGGGTTGAACCTCCCCGGGTTTTACGTTGGCTCCGGTGGCCCCTAGGGAGATTCAAGGACCACGAGCACAGGAGGTCCCAACTACCTCAGACGCTGAGCGGGCGATCAACCAGGGGCCGGCCGACGTGTTGTTGTGCCACGACCACCCATCTCTGGGCTACCGGCTGAAGGGATTGCCGATACCCGAAGCCGACGAACGGACATCCGCGCAGGTGAGGCGCCTGCTGGCCCGGGTGGTCGAGGCGATTTGCCCCAAACTGGTGGTACACGGCCACTGGCACCACGCCTATGAGACCGAGCGCAACGGCATCTCCATCAAAGGCCTCGACTGCGACAACACCGACCGGACAGTCGCCCTGCTGGACTTGGACACCCTTGAGGTTGAGGACTGGGACTTGTCTGACCCTGCGCGTCGCCGGTGAGGTAGCGACACTTAGCTTCAGTCGCGCCATTTCCGAGGGGATAGACGGCGGAATGCAGCTAACCATGGGCGGGACCTTTGTTCGCCTTGTTGAGATTCACTCAGCCGTTTTCGTTCGATGTGCTCGTACTCGGCATGGCAATCTGGGTCGATCCGATGCGACCAGATCACGGTGCTGTTCTTGATGAAGTAGTGGCTGCCGCAGCCGGAGTTGGCCCAGACAGACCCGCCCGTGGGGCCTTTCAGGGATACCGTCTTTCCGTCGAAATGGATGTGCCATCGGCTCGGGTGCAGCGAGAGGACGGTGAGGTCGCCGCAGCCACATGGGCAGCGCAGGTTGATGGTGCGATGCTTGAGGCTGATCCAGAGCTCGCCAGGACCTATCTCGTGCGTTTCAGGCAATAGGTCTACGAAGATGGGCCGGAGTTTCGGGGGTGTCCCGTCTTGGGGATCAGGGCGGCGTGACAATTCTTGGGGCCCCGAGCAGGAATCTGTGGAGGAAAGAGGAAGATTCTGAGATGTATTGTCCTGTGCGCCGCCGCCATTCCATGACGGCGAGCGCCGCTGCCAACGCGTTCACTTCCGGGAGTTGAACGTTTCGGTACCCAGGAAGGTTCCCATGGACCGCTGCGTTCGGAATGGCTTCCTGCCACTCCAGCGAGCCTTCTGAGTAGCCGCTTGTTGTGACAGCGCCCCGAATGGCACTGTCCTCCAGCGTGATACTGACTCCGGAGTCTATGAAAGGCACCTCAGCTTCTGAGAGCGCGTTGTAGACGGCATCCTGTCGCGGCGTATCGCTGTCGGAATTCTGGTCGATGCATACAAAGGCAAAGTCAATTGGTTGGGATGAGAGGAAATCGGCCAACGTTGACTGGCTGTCCACCCGGACAGGGTGCGGGCAGATGCCTTTCCTCAGTGGGGCGTACTTGGAGTGGTAGTAGGCCACCTTGGGAAGAGGTTCTCTGGCTTGGGACTTGATGTCGCCGATTTCCTCGATTTCCTCGCCAGTCGGGGCGCCAGGGGCACGCATGAGGTTGTGCCAGTCGAGTTCGTCAGCGTCTAGGAGGTGGATCTCGGCAACTGGCGTCTTTGCAATCAGATCGAGAACATAAGATCCCGTTCCGCCCAAGCCGATGATGGCGATTCGCATTTCCCGGATGCGGTCTTGAACGGGACCAATCTGAGATCGCGCCTCAAAGGTGTTGGAGAAATTGAAAGGGTTCGAGGCCCGAAGATAGGCGGGTTTGTAGTAGCCGGCTGCTGAGACGGCCCCAACGATCTGCTTTGCGTACCTGTGAACCAAGTCCTGAGCCGACTCATCATCCTCTGGGCTGTTTTGGCTGCCCCTCCTGATGGAAATGTTCGACCACGACCGCCCATCAGTGCTGACTTGGCTCCCGATTGGGGTTCCGTCTGCTTGGTAGACAAGACCGTCCAACTCTTCGTCGGTGGTGATGCGAACCGCATGGACAGCATCGCCGATACGGTCGTTCGGTTTTCCACTTTCAGGGTCGAAGGACTTCTCGATGGTGCAAGTGCTGATGATTCGGTTCCGCAGCAGGCAGGGAACCCCGACGGCTGCAACAACGTCTGATTCGACCTTGACCGCAAAGCCCTCCTGCTCGCCGAACCCGGAGAGCCGATCCATTATGAGACGTGCTCGGGGTCTACCGAGAAGCTGGTACCGTCCTTGACGTCAACGGTCTTGCCCGGCAAGAGGACACCGTCTTGGCCCTTTAGGTCGTCTTCGTAGTCAATGCCGGGAGTGCCGATGATGTGCTTCTCCTCCGCCTCGTGGAGCTTGTTCCAGATCTCAACGATCTCCTTGTATCTGACGCTAGGACCCTTGACCTTGTAGGCGCGTCCGCTCACGATGATCTCCGTTTCACCATTCATGGGGTGTACCTCCGTTGGTAGTTGGAACAAGGGATTTCTCTCAATGGCATGCTACCGGGGCCATCCTCAAATTCCACCTTGATAATTTGGTCCGTCCGCCCCACACATCTTCACTGTTTCGCGTAGGGCTGATGTGGGACGTTGGAAGGAATTCGGAACTAGGCAAGAGCTCCAGGCATGGGTGTGCTGTCTCCGAAGTCTTTGGCAGATGCTTCCTGCCCCTACGATGCTCGGCACTTAAACCTATGGGACCTGGATTTGATTCTCAGGCGATGGCGCGCATCGAGCGGTTCATGGCGGACTATCCGGCTGGGCACCTCCATGTAGTAACCGGGTATACGTCGATGGCAGGGTTGGCATGGCTGGCCCGCAAGGCAGCTAAAAGACCGGTGACGGTTGTCGTCGGAGACCTGCGTACAGGGATGGCCAACTTCGAAGTCCGCGATGCCGCCGAAGCCGCAGAGTTCATCTCGCGCACCGACGTTCGGATTCTCAATTGGTACCGGACCGACAAGAACAAGAAAGGAGCCGCCATCGCCCATTCCAAGGTGTTCGCTGTAGAAGGGCCTGAGGGACGGCCGATCGCAGTGCTGGCTGGGTCTGCCAACCTCACGATGGCCGGGCTGAAAGCCAACGTGGAAACAATGGTCGAGGCAGTCCAGCAGGACCGGGATGCGGCCTTCAAGCAAGTTACCTGGCTGGAGCGCCAGAGGTGGGACGTGACCGAACGGGTCATGGAGAAGGCGCGGCCAAAAGAGAAGGAAACAGCAGGGGCCGGATGTATGCCGGCGCTGGTGTCAGCTGCATTGACCCTTGCTCGTTTCGCTGTTCTTAGGCAGACCCAAACCGACAGCAAGCCTCGAACCCTTTAGTGAGCCTCCGTCTGGAACTCCCAGACGTCCTGTCCCACTCCATCGCATTCCCTGAGATCTTCCAAATGTGGCGACCAGCCAAAGGGGGCATGCGTTGTGGAGGAGTCCCGGCCTAATTGTCACCGCCCGTTCGTAGTCTTGGACTATGTGGATTTCGATCCTCCTGGGCTGGTTGCCGAGACCAGCGAAACAATTGATTGCTGTCGCTATGGTGCTCTTGATGCTTTACGCACCGCCTGTTCGCGAATGGGTGATCGACCGCCAAGTCAGTCGCGTGGAGAGAAAAATGGATCGTCTCATGGAGCGCATGGAGGATGCTCCCATCTACGGGTCCCCAACATCTGAATGATCCACGCCGAGCCGAAGCAAATGTCTGATTTTCCCCCCCACAACGAGTGCGCAGGCTGTGGTGTCCTTGCGTGATTCTCGGGTGAGTGAATCGCCGTGGCGTTTGCTTGAGTGTCAGGGGTTGGCGATCACGGTCAAGGTACCTTGACCGCATGTCACAGATCCCGAGTGACGCAGACGTGGAACTCGCTCAAGAGCTTCTTGCGCAGTGGGACAACGGCGACGGAGTCTCCAAGAGCCAGTTGGAACGAGAGACCTGGGATGACGGGTCTTCTCACGGTCGGAGGTTCGACCGCTTCATCCGGGGCACGCTTGGTGTAGAGACATCGCGGCGCTCGCGGCAGACGGACCGCATCGCCGACCTCGAAACACAGATCTTGTCGCTCGGCGCGCACCCCGTCGGTGCAGAGGAAGTCGACTGGCAAGTCCAACTACAACATGCCAGGGCTTCATGTCTCGAAGCGCTGCGCATTTGGAACGACCCAACAAGCGCGTTTCGAACCGGAGCGTTCTCGTTGCTGTTCGTCACCGCATGGAACAGTCTCGCGTTGGCCCTGCTTCAGCGAGAGGGCAAAGAATGGAGGCGTCTTGACTCGTCTGGTGAGCCAGCCCTCGTTCATGGCACCGAGCAGTCGCTGGACACGCCCAAACTGATAGCCAGTGCATTCGCCGACGCTGAATACCGCGGCATCCGGAAGAATCTTGCACGGTGGGTCGAGATTCGAAACGCTGTCGCGCATCGGCACCTTCCAGCACTCGACTACATCGTCATTCCACTGGCGCAAGCGGGGCTGCTGAAGACCGAGGACGTCCTCGTGGACGTGTTCGGTGCCGAATACGCGCTCGGCGAGAAGCTGTCGGTGCCCTTGCAACTCTCTGGCTTCCGGGATCCCGACGTGCTTGGGTCACGCAAGAAGCTCCAAGCATCGCTGCCACTTGACGTACAAGCCGTGCTCACCCGCGCATATGACGCGCCAGCTGACTTACTTGCCGACCCCACATACATGATGCGTGTCGCGTTCATTCCCGCCGTGCCGGCTTCAGGGACAAGCCCCGATGTTGTGGCGTATTTCGTTCGACCTGGCGAAGTACCGACGGAGCTCGAAGAAACTCTCGACAGATATGTCGTCCTGTCCAAACCGACAGCTCGCCCCAATTTCAGGGCTACACAGGTCACCGACGAGGTGCAGAGACGGACTGGTTTCAAGCTCAACCCGAACCAGCACGCGCATCTGACTAGGACCCTGGGCGTTCGACCTATCCGCGGCGAGCCCGACGAGACGCTGGACATCAAGTTCGCGGAGTACATCACAAGCTTCAAACGCTACCTATACAGCCAAGCTTGGATCGATCTACTCGTAGGCAAGCTCTCGACACAAGAGGAGTTCGAAGAACTGATCGGCATGCCGCCTGTGCAGATTGACCCAGTCTGACTAGGTGCCTGCTGAAGAAGGAGGGGCAGCACACTCTCAAGAGGCCGACCTACTTGACAACTAGCCTTAGTCAGCCAGGCCAAGTAGATCTGCAAACTCGGCTGGTCTGAGGTTCGACGCGGTGTCGAGCACGATTCTGGCTCTGGCGGCCAACTCAAGCGGTCGGCATTCTTGAAGAACTGCTCCTCTGACAATCCGGTCGATACCAGTTCCGAGTAGTGGCACAGCTGTGCGGAGCGCGGCGGTGAGAGTTGTTGAGTTGGTGGCGGCGTTGTGCAAAACGAGGTTACGCACTCGGTAGAGGCGTCTGATGACTCGCTTCACATGGTTCTCGACATCGGCTAGGCCTGAATGAGGATTAGCAAGAATCCGGTGCATTCGATCGGCTGCCGCTTGCTCAGAGGGGTCTGGAAAGGTCACAGGAGATGAGTGAAGGAGATCTGCCATCAAGCCAGCGCGCCTGGTATTTGTCTCGGCTTTGCCGATTTCATCTACGAAAGAGGCATCAGACCCTTTTGCCAAGTAGCTGTGGGCCAACTCAGTCAGTTCAGCGCGGACGAATGAGCACACAATGAGCGATGCAAGGCGATCAGCAGCTTGTACTTTGCCTCGGTCACCGGGTCCGGTGAGAAGTGTCTCTACCGCTGCCCACGCGCCAGAGACTGCGGCCGACGGCGACCCCAGATCAACTGGGCCTAGTAGTTCAAGCGACGCATCGATTTGAGGATCAACCGATGCCGTGATGGGTTCCTCGCGCCGATACAAAACTGGGATTTCGAGTCCTCGTCTGGGGCGAAGGTGAGTGCGGGAGAAATCATGACCGGATTGGGATACCCACGCGTGCTTCATCGGCTCAAGGTGTTCGTTTCTGCCTCCCAGTGTGATGCGCGCCACATAGCGGTCGACTCGGTCTGCGGCGATGTCAACCGCAGCATCTGTATCGCGTGCCTCAACAGAGAACCGGAGCGCCCCGGCTAGGCCAGACATCGGTCTCCTAGTGTGCGGGGACAGGATCTCGCTGGTCGTTTTGGCACTTAGCCATTCAGGTATTTCCCGTACTCTCCCTGACGCGGCCCGCAGAGGTGCGATCACTTCAAAACTCTGCAGCGGCTGCGTAGATCTGTTGTGGGCATCATCTACCAGATCACCAAGACCGCGCGTTCCTGGTTCATGCTTCAGATGGAATGTCCACCAACGATGCAAGTATTGAGGGCTGAAGCCCCGGCTCAACATGTGAGCTGAGACTGCTCGGGCGACCCGTTCGGTGCGGAATGCTGTCACTTTGTTGCTGCCTAGCGCAGAGGCCCAGCTGGAGAGGTACGTGTTTTCCGCCGAGTCGGCAATCTGGCGCACGATGGAGACTTCGTGGGAGCCGGCTACAAGGTCTGATTTCAAGGCCCCCTGAAGCACCCGTCGCTGTTCAGGTGATCCAATACCCACATCGGGTCCGAGGGTCTCCGACAGGGACGCCTTGAACCAGTTGACAGATTCTTGTGTGAGCGCCCCGTCGGCGACCGCTGCCGTCGCTTCGACTAACTCGCGCAAGCTCGAACAGGCACCCACATCCCAGAGACGCCTCTGCCATAATGTCTCGGCAGCAAAGAAATCCAGCAAGCGTGCCGAGACAGAACGTTCAAAGTCTGTTCCAACCAGCATGGCGTGTGTATACTGCTCCTAGGTCTACGAAGGGGGGATCGTCCCGTCAGGGGCGGTCCCCCCTGGTTCATTTGTCGGGCTCTTCCCTGCTAGATGCGAGAGCCACATGAAACCCAGCTTGTCCAGCACAGGCAATCCTCTTGTAGTCGATAAAGACGACGACTCTTGTGCCAGACATGGCCCTGAAAAAATAAACCCCCGCCTGCCCTGCAACGCAGGCCAAGCGGGGAAGATTGAGGCCACCCTATCCAATCCCTTGCTCGTTGACAACGAACAAAAGTGACTCGCATGGGTTGGCAAGAAATAACCCCGCCATGCCCTGCGGAGCAGGGCAGGCGGGGAAGAACGAGGCCACCGTAGCCGAGCACATGGGCAATCACAATGGAATACTGAAGGCCCTATGGAGAGCTGGAGCGACGCCGATCAGCTCCCTGAGCTTACGGCGGTCGTCGACCTGGCCCGCACAGTCATGAGCGACGACGCAGCACAATTCTGGCTGCGCTCACCCAATCCTGATCTTGGCTATGAGAGGCCGCTGGACCTCGTTGCAGCAGGCGACACCCAACGAGTGATCGACCTCCTGCTCGCCCTGGCGGAGGGCGTCACCGCCTAGACGGGTTCAGTCGGAAATGTGGTCCACTAGGTAGAAGAAACCGCGGCGCGATGCCCAGAGCCAAAGAGCGCCGGCCGCAATGGTGGCTGTCCAGAGTCCCAGCATTCGCCAAGGTGCGCTCGCTCCCCATACCCACCAAGGCAGATACCCGCCTAGTTGCATCAGTGCTACAAGTCCCATCGCGCACAAGGCCATTCGGAGAGGCCTAGTCGGCGGGCGCGGCTTGTTGGCATTCCTGTAGAGCCACCCGAGGTGGTCGGGGGACCTCAGCCGGTTGTAGGGCCAGCCGAGCTTGTCTAGTTCAATACCCATGTACTGCTCGGAATCGCAGCCAAGGCGGTGGTGAGCGGTATACGGCCACGATCGCATCACCTAGGAGATGTAGGTCGCCGATCTTCTGCTTTCCTCTTTCGCAATTTGCTCAAAATGCCCCAAGAGTCGGGAATGAGGCCTCGGTTCACGGTGACTGCTGGCAGCACTCTGGGCGTGCGGTATTCGTCCTCATCGTGGTCGCTGCCCGGGGGTTCGGCACTCATGTCATCAGGCTATCTGCAAGAGCCACACAGAGAAGTTGCCAGCACCAACCAATGGCTATGTGGTTCCTGATGCGTGGCGGGCCTCGAGGCGTCGCAATTGACCCTTGAAAGTGAAGTTCGGGAGGATGATGGCGTCGCATTCCGCTGTCGAGACTCCGAGTGCTTGGAGCAGGGAATGGCGCAGTAGCCACTGACTGCCGATGAGCACGTCAATCTGACCGGTTGCATCTTTTGGTTTCGTGTTGGCATGCGCTGCTCTCGTGCGGAAATTGTTGATGTCTGGGACCAGGTTGGAGTAAGCCTCCAAGATGGCTCGTCCCGTGTCCCCACAGCTTTGAGTGATCTCGTCTACTTTTTCCACAAAGCTCTTGTTCCGGGTAGTCGCCAGCCGGGGTACGAGCAGTTCCTTGTGGCTGTCGGGCACGGCTTCTTGAAGTCGAGTCAGGATTTCCTTTGTGTCGGCGTCAACCGACTCACTTCCATCGAAACAAGCAGCGTGAAGGCTCTCGAGGCCGTTGCAGGCATGCAAGAGAGAGTCATCGAACGAAAAACCTGATGTCTTCGCTTGGGAGTCCGCGAGACGCTCGAAAGCCACGCGAAGCTTGTCGTCGTTACGGACAGCAAACCAGCCTCCTACCAAGGCCTCGAAAGTCACTCCCGCCCCTTGTAACCCGACACGGGTGACAAGCATCTTCAATTGTTGTGAGACGATGCCCTCCTCCGCGTCGTCCTCGTCTACATGGTCCAATGGCTGTGGAATCCGAATGTCGATTTCAGTGGGGCGCTCTCGCCCGAACCTCTCCAAGAGATGTGCGCCGATGCCTATTGGAAAGCTCGGGCGCATGGCGAGCAGAGACATCAGTTCATTGATCGGACGAATCCACTTTTCTGCTACCTGCTGGAGCTTCAGCGTGTCGGAGATCGTGATTGATGCGGACGCGTCTGCAACGAAGCGGCTGTCGGATGACGACCAACTAAAGCCATGACGCAGTCTGACCGGGCAGTCCTGCACCAGGCTCTCTTCGTCGTTCCATGCCCCATGGAACGACATGACATGCGCGTCAGCATCGTAGGTGTATGGACTATTCCTGACGTCTGTCGCCCACGCAGCGAGGTCGCGGAACGAGATGGAGATTTCCTCCACCTTCGAGTCGCGGTCTACCCATGTGCTATCCCCTTCGACAATGGTGCTCACCGCCCAGCGCTGCACGCCATCGCGGACGCTTGAGGACTGCATAATCGAGTTGATGTCGTAGCACCCAAGCAAGCTGTATGACTTCCCAGCGCTGTCCGTGCCTCTGATGGTGACAAGGTCATCTTCGGTCTCGACAACGGGACTTCCCCTTTGTTGCCCAATGGACTCAGCAGTCAGACTTCCGATCGTCTCCAAAGCCCAATCAGACATTCCATCAGCTAGGAGATCTCCCGCGACGGTGTGCTTTGGCGGCTTGTAATTCTTCGGCGGACGCTTGCGCGTATCGATCCACCACTCTCCGTACAACTAGCCGATACCTCCTTGAGGCGTACTTCCCCTGTCGCCCATTGACCAGCGCAAGGCACCCGACACACGTGGGGGGCATTCTGCGCTCGGGCTGAGCATACGCCCCGTCGCTTTCATATCCTGCCGATTTGCCTCCGGAGCCACATCGCCCCAGTTCAGTGAGTCGCGCTTCGTAAGTCACCCACCTATCGAGTCGTCGCAACTGCTGCGAGGTGGACTCCCAAAGCGTGCCCATAATCTGGTCGACCAGTGGAGCGACCTACATCGTTCGGAACTTCGAGCAGCCTGGGATGCACTCGCCCGGGGAACGAGCCCCGACAAGATCGCCCCGCTCAGCTGACAAGGTTGAGCGTCCTCCTACAGGGCCGCCCTGAGCCTGCATAAAATCCGGGGAGGTTCAGAGCACTGGATCATGAACACATGAGCCTGCAACTATCGCTGATTGACACGAAAACGGCCGCTGTGCCGATGGGGCTTGAGTACCACCCGGACTTCTTGGCTGCCACCGAGGAGGGCAGGCTGCTCGCTCATATCGACAGCTCTGAGTGGCTCACGGACCTGTCCCGGCGGGTAATGCACTTCGGCTACAAGTACGACTACACGAGCCGCAGACTCGACCAATCGGATCACCTTGGGCCACTGCCCGAGTGGCTGGCGCAACTGGCGAACAAGGTGCGTGAAGCTGCATCTGAGGAAGCGAGGCAGTTGCTCGACCCTCAGCAACCGTTCGAACAGGCGATCATTAACGAGTACCTGCCTGGACAGGGCATCGCACCCCATATCGACAGGGACTGCTTCGGCCCCGTTGTTGCGACTGTGAGCTTGGGCTCGGCGGTCAACATGGATTTCTGCTGCGATTCGACCGGGGACGAATACGTGCAGCGCTTGGAGCCGCGCAGCCTTGTTCTCTTGCACGGCGATGCTCGCTTCAAGTGGCGCCATGGCATCGCGAAGCGGAAATCTGACACATTGAACGACCAAAAGATCGATCGCCAGCGACGCGTCTCGATCACGTTTCGCACCATTGCAGAGGCCGAGCTAGCGCACACCTGATTGGCGTCTCCCATTGGCCGAGCCGAAGCGCCGTTTCGCCGGTGATCGACTGCTTGCCGGCAATGATCTGAGACACCCGAATACAGATGCACCGACACTGGTGTCTACGACCTCCCCCACCATTAGACCTAGTGCCGTGAGAGACAAGAGTCTCGGGTGTTTCGAGCGGGGGCACGGTCGGTGAACGCATTCACACCATACGTAAGCGAGCGGCTCAAGGCGTACGTCTATCTGTTGATCGATCCGCGCGACGGTGAGGTCTTCTATGTGGGCAAGGGAAACGGGAGCCGGGTGTTCGCCCACGCCCTGAATGCTCTTGGCAACGAGGAAGCTGCGAGCGACAAGCTGGATCGGATCAGGGAGGTTCATGCAGCAAGCCAAGATGTCGAACATCAGCTGCTGCGGTTTGGACTCACAGACCGAACAGCCTTCGAGGTCGAAGCAGCGGCAATTCAGCTGCTAGGTCTGGACGAACTCACCAACAAAGTCGAGGGCCATCACGTTTGGCTGCGGGGGCGAATGACGACTGATGTGGCAATCTCGCTTTTTGATGCTCCCCAAGTGCCTGGAATCAAGGAGCGGGTGATTCTGTTTCGGATTCCCCGGCTCTGGTCACCGGAGATGTCCGCCGAGGAATTGTACGAGACAACTCAAGGCTGGTGGACGCTTGGGCCCCGCCGCAATGGTGCCGACTACGCCTTTGCCGTCAACCGGGGAGTCATCCGCGAGATGTATCGGATCGACAGCTGGCGACAGCGACAGGCTGGCGACCGGGACTGGGAACAAGACATTGGCAAGTCTCGCAAGCGGTGGGGCTTCAGTGGCCAGGTTGCCGATGAGCTCGCGCACTACCGCAACACCAGCGTGCGGCACCTCTTCAAACAAGGGGAGTCCTTACCCTTCAAGTACGTGAACTGCTGAGTCGAAGGCACGCCATCAGCGAATCCTCGAACTCTTGGCTGAATAGGGTATGGACCGTGACTGAGCCGACGGATTCCGACAAGGGAGGGCTTCCCGAGCATCCTCCTGTCTTGACCGGTGAGGAGTTGACCGAATCCGTCTTGCGGTCGCTGAGGCTGGCCGCCAAAAGGGCGCATCTCTTGGCATATCAAACCGGGACGGGCGTGGTGACGCGGCGCAATGGCAAAGTGGCAGTCGTGCCTCCCGACCCGGCCATGTACGAAGACCTCATTCCACCCCCCTTCCAAGCGAGCGATTAGAGATACTCGGCAGGGCTCAAGGGCGTTGTCACCGCATTAGCTGAGGGTAGATAGAACACGCTTCAAGTGCCGAAAAACTGACGTTTCAAGTGCTGAAAAACAGACACATCGGCGAAGGGCGGGAAAGCCAAAAAATAGCCCCGCCATGCCCTGCGGAGCAGGCCAGGCGGGGAATACTGAGGTCAGACTAGCCGAGCTCTTGAGCAATCACAATGGAATATCGGCTGGCGGGACGTTGGAGACAGGTAAACCTGGGCTGGTGACGCCACTTCCACTGTGGGGTTCAGACGCGGTCTTGGAGGGAGTCGAGGAAATCCTCTGAGTTCAAGTGCCGGGTGTACCGGCCAGTGGCGAGGTCGCCATCAGGATCTGGGGAATCAGGCTCCACAGCCGACTGAGCCGCCCGACGCTTGCGACGGCTCGACAGCGCTGCCATCGGTGACTGCAAAACCGAAAAAAGAGACACCGCACACCTCCCGGGCGACTTCGCCGATCACCGTACCGACCAGCTCCGCTTGCCACAACCATCGGCTGGGGTGGTGGGCACGCCAGTGCTGTGTGGACGCGTCGGCTGATCGGGGAGTAGGCAGGACAGGCGCAAGTCGTTCGCGGCTGGCGGGGAACTGGGAATATCGTTTGTCTCATGCTGTCGCCCCATGTGGTTGAACTCGAGGTTCAAGAGCCGTACAAGCTCTGGCTGCGGTTCGACGACGGCACCACCGGTACTGTCGATTTGTCGGACAGCGTGGCGCTCGGCGGCATTTTCGCTGCATGGACAGACCCGGACTTCTGGCGCTCCGCACACATCGTGTTCGAATCAGGTGCAGTGGCGTGGGGCGATGGCACCGAAGTCGACATTTGCCCGCAAAGCCTCTATCTCGACGTCACCGGACAAACCTTCGACGAGGCCGTGCGAGATGACAATGAGGGCGGCCAAGCTGACGATGAGTTCCAAGAACGGATTGCAGCGTCGAAAGCGCGCCATCAGCGAATCCTCGGACGCTTGGCTGAATCGGGCACGGTTGATCGTTCTCGTCAGGTTTCTGGTCAAGTAGGAATGCGAAATCGTAAGTTGCGTTCTGTATAGAATTCTGTACAATTCCTTCATAGCCAAACCCGACGACTGCTGGAGACTTTCATGACCCCACTAACCGAGGCCCGCAGCCGCCTCAGCGAAATAGTTGACGAAGTCGAATCAACCGGTTCGACGATCGAGATTTCCAGACATGGACGTCCCGTAGCCGTCGTTATGAGCTACGAGGAGCACGAATCACTGCTCGAAACGCTGAACATCCTCGCCGATGGGGCGACCATGGACGCCATCTCTGAAGCCGAACGAGACATCGCTTCGGGCGACTTGGTCGAACTCGACTGAGGGACTCGTGGCCAAGCTGGCGCGCCGCGCCGAAAAGGATCTCAATGGCCTGCCCGAGGCGCTGGCGACCAAGGCTCGAGAGATCATCCGGCGTCTCGATCAAGAACCGCACCTGGGTAGAAAATTGGCCGGGCCCCTCCGAGGAAAGCGTGCCACCCGACTTGGACGGTCCCATCGAATCATCTACACGGCAAGCGAAGGCCAGATCATCGTGCTGACGATTTCACACAGAAGGGATGCCTACCGCTGATGCCTTCCGGCCCATCCGATTTGCCAGAGGATCCTCGCGAGCGAGAGATCTTCCTCCGAGCTCTGCGGGAATACAGCGACAACTGCGAACCACCAGAATTGACGGCTGACTGCCCTTACTCAGTGAAAACAGGTACCGGTATGCGCGGGTGCGCAAACGAGTGCATGGACATTTTGGCGCGAAACAACGCTCCTCTGTCTCTTGAAGAAACCGACCTGGGTGATGGGCTCACGATGCGGCGCACAAAACGAGCTCGTGCACGCCGCGTCAACAGCCCGGTGGCAGGTGCCTATGACGCACGGGAGGTCTACCTCAGCGACAAGTCCACCGGGCCACCGTCCACCTGGCGGCTTGCAGCCAAATTGGTCGGCCTTACTGAAATCGTTGAGACCCCGCCTCCAAGTGATTTAGTGCAGGCAGCCAATCGACTTGCAGACATTGATGAATTGATTGGGGAAATTGAGGCAAGGGGTCTCATGTTTGAGAATCATGTGCTACCTCAGCTGCGTCCCGTTGTAGGTCACGCTGTGTTTAGGCAGTATTTCTTGTCGGCTTCCCGCGATCCCGACGGTGCTGCCTCAATCCCTAGCGGCTGGTTGCTTGCCGTCAAGCAACACATTGAGTCGGTCAACTCCGACCCAGAGCCATCTGCGGAAGCGATGAGTCAGGGCTTTCAGGGAATCATCTCCACAATCATGAACTGGGCGATGACGACTTCTTGGGATCAATTGGTCAACTGGAGCCCACCGTTGCCATCTCAAACTGATGACACTCTGAGCCCGATTGACAACGCAGAAGGTGACTCCTGGATCACTGAGCGATTCACAAAGACCTATCTCAGCGAGTGGTCTGTGGCTGCCTTGCGAAGCGAGTGGAAATACTTGCACGGCCAGCACCTATCCCCTTGCGATCCCTCCGAGATGAGGGTAAGGGAAGTCTCTGCCAATGACCTCGCAAGGGTCATGGCGGACAGACTCGGTGCTGACCCTCGTCCAAGTGAGCATCTCATCAACATGCTTGTAAGACCCGCAGTGAACTTTCTTGCGGAAGACAGACGCACTGAGGCAGCAGCTCTGTTCGAAGCAGCATTGCGGGTTGACCCGCAAAATGCCATCGCCCTCAACAACCTCGGCTTCTGTCTATTGCCCGATGATCCTGAGCAAGCCTTGCGGCACTTGGATTCAGCGATCGACACGGGCAGCGCTGATGTGGAAATCACCAACGCGAACAGGGTGCTCGCGCTGGTCCTTCTCGGAAGATGGACATCGGCATGCGACCTGGCAGCGGCACACTTGAACCGTCACAGTGATTCTTCACGCCGGGAACCCGTGTGGCTTTGGGATAGCTCTCCTTTGTTGAGAGATAACGCTGCGGCACTCATAACGTGCGATGACATTGCCAGCTACGTGGCTGCACTCCACGAAGTGGCTGCAGCCAAGGACGGCGAGATCTCTTTGGCCTCCGGCGGTTCCGAATAGCTTGAACAGCACCGTCGGACCCGGCATAGGTGTTTCCTCGTTATTTCGGTTCCGCCGACGGGGAACTAGCGATGCCCTGGATGAAAACAGCTCGCTCCAAAAGATAACCCCGCCATGCCCTGCGGAACAGGGCAGGCGGGGAAGTACGAGGTCACGGTAACCGAGCACTTGGGCAATCACAATGGAATGTCGGCTGGCCGCGGTGTTGGTGGGGTCGATGACTGTGCCAGCTAAGTGGCCTGGGGGGCGGTGGGCAGAGCTTCCACCGCCTCGCCCACTTCCTGGCCAGCAACCGCCAAGTCGTGCTGGGTTTGCAGGTTCATCCAGAACTGAGGCTCAACGCCGAACCAGTGCCCGAGCCGAAGCGCCGTGTCCCCGGTGATCGACTGCTTTCCAGCAATGATCTGAGACACGCGATTGGGCGGCACGGCGATCTGGCGGGCGAGCTCGGTCGGTGTGATGCTGAACTCCTCCAACTCGTCCTTCAGCACCTCTCCAGGATGGACAACTTGTCGCAACATTTCTGACTCCAGGTTTCACGCCCAAAGAAAGACCCGGCCCTCATGGAGCCGGGTGGGTGCCTTCAATATAACACGTCGACTAACCGACCTCGATCTCAATTTGGGTCACATAGATCTCCTGGCGTAGCCGCCGCTCGATCTCACCGTCATGTCCGCTCTCAAAGAACAGCGTGAGCGCTTCGGCAAGGTTCTCTCGGGCATCGGTGACCGTCTCTCCCTGGCTTGCGACATCGACTTTCGGGCAGAACGCGACGTAGCCGTCGCCCTCGCTGCTGACTATCGCGGTGAAGCGTCTGTTCACCTCACACCTCCAGGGCAACTTGGCCGATCAACCTACCGACCAGTATTTCGCGCCGCGGCGCCAATGACATGCACTAATCTGCACGACGTAAGCCCTTGCTAGCCTCTCCCGTTTTTGGTGAAGCGACCTTGGGCATAGCTGGCCGGGGGGTGGTGGGCTGGAGCTCAAGCCGCCACCCCCAGGGCCTTTTTTGCTTAACGGGTGCTGGGAGCCCTTGATCCGGGGGAGATGGCTAGGGACAGAGCTACGGCGACTATGGCGGCGGCGGCGCCTAGGAGGTAGGAGTTGGCTAGGGAGTTGCCGGTGATGTCGGTGCCGATCATGATGACCATGGTCTGCATGCCGGTCGTGACGCCCACTTGGGTGAGGGTGCCCCGCATGCCCGAGGCCACGCCATAGTCCTCGGGCTCCACTGCGTCAGACGCGGTGGTGGTGAGCGACGGGAGCTGGATGCCGTGGCCGATGGCCACCACGAACAGCCCTGCCACCGTCCAGCCCAGCGAGGCCTGCCAGGCCGACAAGGCGAAGAACACCATGCCCACCGCCAATAGCGATGATCCCACCACCGGGGTCATCCGGGCTCCCAAGCGGGGGTGGATGTAGCCGCCGGCGAAGGCGCACGAGCTGAACGTGATCGGCCGCACCGCCAGCAAAAGGGTTGCCGCCCCGAGGCCCCAGCCCAACCGCTCGGTGAACAAGAACGGGGTGATCACCAGGCCGCCCATGAACGAGAAGTTGGCCAGGGTGACCACCCAGATGGGGATGGAGAAGTTGCGCTTTCGCAGGTAGTGCATGCTGATGATCGGCTCGGGCACGCGCTGTTCGATGCGGGCGAACGCGGCCAAGAGCACAACCCCGCCGCCCATGAGGAAGATGCTCACCGAGGTGCCCACCCCGTCGTTGCCCAAAAGTGTGAGCCCCACCAGCACCAGCGCCACCCCGGCCGACAGCGTGAGGCCGCCCCAGTAGTCGATGGACACGTCCAGTCCGCCCCCCATGGGCCGCACCACCGCCGCGCTGGTCACCAGGCCGACAACCGCGATCACCCCGAAGAAGGCGAACACCCACCGCCAGCCGAACTGCTCGACGATCTGCCCCCCGACGATCAACCCGATCGCCGGTGCCCCCGACAGGGCCGACTGGTACCAGCCGATGGCCCGGGAGCGGGTGGCGATGGGGAACGCCAACAGCACCATGGCGGTGCCCGCGGCGGTGGCCACCCCGTTGGCCACCCCGGCCGCCACCCGGAACCCGATGAGGCTCTCGATGTTCCAGGCCAGCCCGCTGAGGGGCGTGACCACCACCAGCATCACCGCGGCGGCGAGAAATGCCCGGCGGTGGCCGTAGATGTCGCCCAGCTTGCCGCCCAGCGACGTGGACACCGCCGAGGCCAATATGGCCCCGGTCACCGCCCAGCTGGCCGCACCGGTTCCGGTGTTGAGGTCGCGGGCGATGTCGCCCACGGCCACCGCGATCACCGTCAGGCTCATGCTCACCCCGAATTGCACCGGGACGATGGCCGCCATCAGGCGGAACCGGTAGCGGTCGTCAGCCGCAGCCACCAAAGCGCTCAGACAATCAGTCGAATCGCCGCAGCCCCGTGGCCAAACCCGTTGGCGACATCATGCGAGGGGCTCGAGGCGGGCAGGAACGTGCTTGTGCCAGGGGGTGCCGGCGATGTCGTCTTTCCACTCCAGGGAGGTGAGCTCGTTGGGGGAGACGCCCACCCGGAAATGCTCGCCGGTCTCGTCGGGGTAGTCGAGGCCCATGCCGTTGGGCAGGCTGATGTGGCCCGAGCGCATGGCGTCGTCGATGAGCACGCAGGGCTCGGCGGCACCGGTGGCGGTGGTGAGGCGGACCCGGTCGCCGCTTTCCAGGCCCAAGGCGGCGGCATCGCCGGGACTGATGGCCAGGGCGCCCTCGGCATCGGCCTTTCGCCAGCTTGGATCGCGGAAGATGGTGTTGGCGGTGAACGAGCGCCGCTCCCCGGCAGAGAGCACATAGGGGTAGGCGTCGCTGGTGTGGTCCACCGGGGCGTCGCCCAGCGCGTCGAGCTTTTCGAGCAGGCGGGGAATGGCGGCATGGATTTTGCCGTCGTCCACCCGGAGCAGGTCCCAGGCCTCCTCGTGGAGGTGGCGGGTGAACACCACCCCGTCGTCGCTGGCCAAGATGGCATCGAACAGCCCGTCGCCGAGGCCGGCCTCGCCTGCCACGATGCCGGCCCTAGCCACCGCTTCGGGATAGGCCGCGGTGCACATCTGCGACGCGAACCACAGCGCGGCCGCCCCGGCCAGGCCTTTGGGCAGGGTGGGGCCGAGCGTGCGGTACAGCACCGCCGCGCCCACTCCTGCCAGCTCGGGCCGATCGGCCATCAGCTCGCCGTAGGCGGCCGCGTATGCCGCCCGTCCCTGGGCCGCGGCCTCGTGCAGCGGGGCCAGGTCGTCGCTGGTGTAGGCGCCGAGGGCCTCCACCAGCCGGGTGTGGATCTCGGGCTCGGCCAGCGTGCCCGGCTCGGGGTCGAGAACCGGCTTGCGGAGATAGAACACGTTGTCGGGGAACTCGAAGTTGAAGAAGACGGCCTCGGGCTTTTCGAACTGGCTGGCGGCGGGCAGCACGTAGTCGGCCAGGCGGGCGGTCTCGGTCATGGTCACGTCGATGACCACGCTGAACTCGAGAGCGGCCATGGCCTCGCGGAAGCGGGGTGAGTCGGCCAGGGAGTGGGCGGGATTCGAGCTCTCGATGATCATGGCCCGGAACCGGTCGGGATGGTCGGTGAGCACCTCCTCGGCGATCGAGTTGCACGGGATCAGCCCGGCGATGATCGGCGCTCCGGTAACCGGGGTCACCTTGGGCCGCCCGCCCCGGCCCCGGCCCGAACCACCCCCCGTGACCGACCCGATGGCGCTGTGGGGGTGGATGCCCCCCGGTTTGGCGAAGCTGCCCCGCAGGATCCAGATGAGGCGCTGGAGATACGAAACCAGGGTGGAGTGGGGGCCCTGTTCGATGCCCAGATCCTCGTACACGGCCACCGACTGGGCCCGGCCGATCCGCTGCGCCACCGCTTCGAGCTGTTCGAGGGCGATGTCGCATCGCTGGGTGAAATCGGCGATGGGCACCCGGGCCAGCGCGGCGATCACCGGCTCGATCTCAGCAACCCACTCGTTGGCGAAGTCCCAGTCGACCAGGTCGTCTCGCACCATGATGGCGAGGAGGGCGGCCACGCAGAAGGCGTCGGTGCCGGGGCGGACAGCCAAGAAGTGGTCGGCCAGCTCGGCGGTTTTGGTGCGCCGGGGATCGATCACCACCAACGAGCGGTCGGGGTCGTTGGAAATCTGGCGCAGCACGCGCCGGGCCTCGGGGAAGCCGTGGCTGTTCCAGGGGTTCTTGCCCAGAAACACGGCCACCTCGGTGTGCTCCCAGTCGCCCCGGGTGTGGGCCCGGTAGAGGCGGCCCTCCACGAAGGCCTCGCCGGTCTTCTCCTGGGCGATGGCGTTGGAGCGATAGCCCACGCCGAGCGCGTTGGCCACGGCTTGGCCGTAGACGCCGCCGAGGTGGTTGCCCTGCCCGCCGCCGCCATAGCAGAAGATCGACGCCCCGCCGTGGGCATCGCGCACCGCAGCCAGCCGGTCGGCCACCTCGGCGATGGCGGTGTCCCACGAGACCGGCTCATAGCCCCCATCGTTGCGGCGGCGCATCGGCGTGGTCAGCCGGGTGCGGTGGTTCTGGTAGTGGTCGAGCCGCAGCGCTTTCTCACAGATGTAGCCGTTGGAGCTCACGTGGTCTTTGTTGCCCCGGATGCGGGCGAAGCGGCGACCGTCGAGGCGCACCTCGATTCCGCAGTTCGACTCGCACAGCATGCAGGCCGTCTTGTGCCACGTCTGCGCGCTGTCGGTCACGGCCTTCAGCCTACTGATGCTGCTTTCACGCTGAGAGGGCGGCGGTCACCGCGGCCGCGGCGGTCTCTTGGGCGGCGACGGCGCCGGGGATGGCCAGGGTCATGCCGAAGAAGCCGTGGAACATGCCGTCGTAGCGGTGGACCTCACACGCCACCCCGGCTTCTTGGAGTGCGGCGCCGTAGGCCTCTCCCTCGTCGCGCAGCGGGTCGTACTCGGCGGTGATCACACAGGCCGGGGGCAGGCCGCTGAGGTCGGCGGCCTTGATCGGCGAGGCATAGGGGTTGTCGCGGTCGGCGGCGTCGGCGTACTGGTCGTAGAACCAGTCCATCGACTCCTTGGTCAAGAAGTAGCCGGTGCCGTTCTCGGTCTGCGACGGCCAGGCGTTGGAGTCCATGTCGCAGCAGGGGTAGATGAGCAGCTGATGCGCAATGGCCGGGCCGCCCCGGTCGCGGGCCATCAGAGCCACCACCGCGGCCAGGTTGCCCCCCGCGCTGTCGCCGGCCACCCCCAGCCGGGTTGCATCGGCGCCGATTTCCGCCGCGTTTGCGGCCACCCACTGGGTGGCGGCGTAGCAGTCCTCGGCCGCGGCCGGGAACCGGGCCTCCGGCGCCAGCCGGTAGTCCACCGACACATACACCATGGCGGTGCGGTTCACCATCTCCCGCACCTGGCCGTCGTGGCTGTCGATGCCGCCGATCACCCAGCCCCCGCCGTGGAAGAACACCACCACCGGCAACGGCTCGTTCGAGGTGCTGGGCCAGTAGATGCGGATCGGCAGCTCGGTGCCGTCGGCGCCGGGGATCACGCGGTCTTCGGTGCGGGCCACGTCCTCCACCGGCAATTCGCCCGTCTGCATCATGTTGCGCAGCTCCACGGCGGTCATCGAGGAGATGCCCTTGAAGCTCACCCCGTTGTCTTCCATCATGTCCATGACGGCTTTGGCGGTCGGATCTAGTGCCATGGCCGCACCCTAGTTGTCCGTATACGCAGCCCTCTGGTCGCGCCGTTTACCATCTGCCCCGACAACTCACCGCCGCACACACAAGGGGAATGGCATGGAGTTTGCGATGTTCTACGAGATTCCGGTGGCCCGGCCCTGGAATCGCGACAGCGAGTACAACGCCTACCAGAACACCATCGAGCAGGCCGTTTTAGGCGACAAGATGGGCTTCCACTCGTTCTGGACGGTGGAGCACCACTTCTTGGAGGAGTACTCCCACTGCTCCAACCCCGAGGTGCTCTATGGCCACATCGCGGCCCTCACCGAGAACATGCGGCTGGGCTATGGCGTGCGGCTGCTGCCCAAGCCCTACAACCACCCGGTGCGCACCGCTGAGTCGGTGGCGGTGCTGGATCTGATCAGCAACGGGCGGGTGGAGTTCGGCACCGGCCGCTCGTCCACCCGGGCCGAGTTGGAGGGCTTCGGTATCCACCCCAACGAGACCCGGGCCCAGTGGGACGAGGCCCTGCGCCACATCGTGGGCTGCTGGACCAACGACGAGTACGAGTTCGAGGGCGAATACTGGTCGATGCCCAAGCGCCGGGTGCTGCCCAAGCCCCGCCAAGACCCGCACCCGCCCATCTGGGGGGCCACCAGCTCGGTGCCCGGCCACTACGAGATCGGCAAGCGGGGCATCGGTCTGTGCTCGTTCACGGTGGGCTCGCCGCCTGAGGACTTGGCCGAGCGCATCGAGACCTACCGCAAGGGCCAGGCCGACTGCGACCAGCCGGTGGGCAAGTTCCGCAACGAGCGGGCCGCCACCTTCACCATGGTGCACTGCAACGAGACCAACGAGAAGGCCCGGGCCGCCTCCGAGGAGTCGTTCGTGTGGTATCCGGGCTACGGGGGCGGGCTCATCGCCTCGGTGGCCGACTACCTGGCCGACTTGGAGGTGGCCGAGCTGGGCTCCTACTCCTACACCGGCGACGCCGCGCAGAGCCGTGACGAGGGCCTGTTGGGCCAGATCACCATGGACTACATCTGGGAATCGGGCGCCGCGGTGGTGGGCGACCCCGACCGGTGCATCGAGGTGGCCAAGCGCTACGAGGCGGTGGGCTGCGATCTGCTGTTCTGCCTGCTCAACCCGTACAAGATGAGCCACGAAGACGTGATGACCTCCATCGAGCTCATGGGCAAATACGTGATCCCCGAGTTCAAGAACTGAAGTCAGTAGATGATGTCGCCAACCGAGTTCAAGAACAGCTAGTCGACGACAGGAGGCCGCCATGGCCCTGCTCAACATCCGCTACGACTTCCGGTGCCCGGACATCTGCCCGGTGCCGGTGGACGAGCTCTACGAAGCAGCCATCGAGCAGGTGGTGTGGGCCGAGAAGCTGGGCTTCGTGTCGGTCACCCTGTCGGAGCACCACGGCTCCGACGACGGCTACCTGCCCTCGCTGGTGGCCATGGCGTCGGCCATCGCCGCCCGCACCGAGACCATCCACATCATGCTGGGGGCGTTGATCGCCCCCATGCACGACCCGCTGCGGGTGGCTGAAGACCTGGCCGTGCTCGACCGCATCAGCAAGGGCCGCATGAGCGTGATCGTGGCCGGCGGCTATGTGCCCTCGGAGTTCGCCATGTTCGGCCATGAGATGAAAGACAGGGTGGCCCTCACCGTTGAGATGGTGGACACCCTCAAAGCGGCCTGGACGGGCGAGCCGTTCGAGTTCCGGGGCCGCACCGTTTGCGTCACCCCCACCCCGTATCAGGATCCCCGGCCGATGATCTGGCTGGGGGGCAGCTCTGAAGGAGCGGCCCGGCGGGCAGCCCGCATCGCGGATGGGTTCTTGCCCTCGCTCCCCGAGTTCTGGGACCACTACCGCGACGAGGTCATCAAGCTGGGCAACCCCGACCCCGGCCCAGCCTCATCGGGAAGCCCCGGATATCTGCACATCACCCACGACCCCGACGCCACCTGGGCCCAGGTCGCCCCCCACGCCATGCATGAGATGAACGCCTACGGCCGGTGGGCCGCAGAATCCGGCGCAGCCACCGGCTACGAGCCGGTGGACGACCCCAACATTCTCCGAGCCATGGGCATGCACCAACTCATCTCCCCGACCGAGGCCATCGAGATGATCAATGGCATGGCCGCCATGGACGCCGTAATGTTCCACCCCCTAATGGGCGGCCTAGACCCCGCCCTAGCCTGGGAAAACCTCCACCTCTTCGAATCCGAGGTCCTCCCCCACCTCTGAGCGTCGAGCGGCTGTCAGAAACGGGCGCTGTCGCTTGCCGGCTCCCAGCACTCTGCGGAAGTAAAGGCGAGTTCTTCAGCTGTCAGTGGGCTCTTCTCGTACACAAGCGCATCATCCTGCGCAGCCAACATGTTGAGGTGCCGACGCAACGCCTCGCGGAGAATTTCGGATTGCGGAATCCCCAGAGAAACCGACATCTCCCTCACTCTCTCCGCCACTTGAGGCTCCACCCGAAAACTCAGCATCGACATTCAAAGAACTTATCCCGAGAGACAACCAAGGCCTCGGCTAGACGCTGGCCGGACGGCCGTTCAAACCGTTTGCATTTCTGCGTAGCGTAATGCAGCTTGGTCCTGATGAAGTCGAGCGCAGAAGCACCGAGCAATAAAGAGAGGTGAATTGTGCCCCGTCCCACTTCTTTCCGACTCGACGAGGGGCTGAAGACCCGCCAGTTCCCCGGAGTGGTCTACCGTCCCGGACCTACAGGGCGACGAGCGGGGCTGGTGGGCGGGCCAGACGTGTGGGAAGTCATCCGCGACTTGCGGCACTGGCCTGGCCGAAGCATGGAGAGCATCGCCGAGGAACTCGAATTGTCGGAGAGCATGGTCAGCCTGGCAGCAGATTTCTATAGCGCCTTCCCCGAGGAGATCGACGCTCGCATCGAGGCGAATGAACAGGCCACTGAGCAAGTCCGCCGCCCGGACGAGCTGGATCAAACCTAGCCCTCAGACGGCACCTGATAGCGCTCCACGTAGCCGGCGAACTGCTTGCGGAGCTCGTCGGCGTCTAGGCCGAACTGGTCCACGGTGTAGCGGTGGCGGCCGAAGCGATCTTGGGGGTTTTCCTCCATCCACGCCTGCATCTTGCGTCGGCCCAAGTCATCCAACTCCATGCCGAAGTGGCGGTAGATGCGCTCCACTGAGCCCACGGGGTCGTCCATGAGCTCGGCGTACTGGAGGTCGAACACGGTGTCATCTGATCCCTGCCGTTCGCGGAACTCGGTGCCAGCCTTGATGCCGTGGAGGCACTTGTCCCTCCAGGTTCGGCCTATCCGGGCAAAGTCCACCTTGTCGGTGTTGGTGGCGTGGAGGGTGCTGTTGAGGCTGGCCACCGAGCCGACCACTTTCAGCGGGTCGCGATGAGTCCACACCACTCCGGCATCGGGATACACGGCGTACACGGCGTCCATGTGCCACATGTGGCCTGGGGTCTTCAACGACCACCGCTGAGTCGGAATGGTGGATTGCAGAACCTGCAAGCACAACCGGTGGAACTCATAGGCCGAAACCATGTCGCAGGTCTCGAACCAGGCGCCGTAGGAGTCGAACGTGCCCTGGGTCTCGAAGTGGATCGACTTGAACTCCCCGCCCAGCAGCGTCACGCACTCGGTGGGCAGCGTGGCCGCCATGGGGTGCATGGCCTGCACGCTGGGGGCCAGCTTGGACAACTGTCCCGAACCCTTCACTGCTTCGGTGATGCGGGGGTCCTCTTTGTGGCTAGACAGCGTGGGCGGCGGGGCCACCACCCCAGACTCCCAGCCCAGCAGCGACCGGTTTTGCGGATCGAGGTCCAGCAGATTGCTGAGCAAGGTGGTGCCGGTGCGGGGCAAACCGCTCACCACGATCGGAGCGGTGACCTGCTCCCGGGTCACCTCGGGGTGCTGGTTGGCCCAATCCACCACCCGCAGCCGCAGCTGAAGAGTGGAATCAAGCAGACCCCCCATGATCATCCGCCCCAGCTGGTTCAGGTTGCCCTCGGCATTGACTGAGTCCACCAGGATCTCGAATCCCTCTCGCCAGCCGTCGGGGCCAAAATCGTCGAGCTTGGCCGACTCCTGGGCCTTTTCCACCAACGCGTCGGCGTTGAACCGCCCATGTCCCGGTCGAATCCGACGAACAGTGCGGCCATAGCTGTTCAGTGCCCGCACCACGATCGGAAGAGAGGCTTTGTCGGTGGCCCGGACATCTCGCTTGGCATCGCTCATGGTGGCGTAGGTTATTCCCCCAATGCCGAACGACTATCCCCCTGCGCGCCACATTCTGCGCGACCTCAAGCTGGAGAGCGAGCGTCCCGAGCGAGGAAGGGCGCTCAGCTACACCCCGCTCTGCCCGGCCGTGCTGACTCCGTCGGGCGCCGCCCGCCTAGGCCTCATCGGCGTCACGGCCGACGCCTCAGGAGCACTGACGGCCCTGATCGAAGCGCTGCCCAATCGAATCGCTACCCAAGACTTGACCTACACCGCATCGGGCTTTGCCCGCCAAGGCCCGCTGATCGCCTCGTGTCGACTGCTGCGGGCCGGACAGCGGCTGATCACCGTGGCCGCCACCTTGGCCGAAGGCGGCGGCCGCGACGATCCCGATCAGGCCCTGCCCATCGGCCAGGCGATCCTCTCGTTCTCGTTGATCCCCAACCGGCCGGGAAATGCCGACCTGTCCCACTTGCAAGAGCCGGCCATGGAGCGCCGCACGATGGCCCTAGCCACATCGGGATTCGGGGACACGTCGCTGTGGGATGCCATCGGGCTCGACGTGGTGGACGCCGCCGCCGGGGTGGTGCAGGTTCCCATGACCGACTACGTGCGCAACAGCTTCGGCACCATCAACGGCGGCGTGATGATCATGGCGGCAGAGGCCGCCGCCGAGATTGCCGCCCAGGAGGCTCTGGGCGCGCCGGTGGCCGCCACGAGCCTCAACTACCGCTTCCTGGACCAAACCCGGATCGGCCCAGCGAGAACCCAAACCACGCTGATGCGCCACGACGATCAGGGGGCAGTGGCCGTCGTGAGGCTGATCGACACCCAGCGCGACCGCCACTTGGCCGGCTACGCGGTGATCCAGTTCGCCGCGCTGTAGTTGTTCAGGCGGTGCCGGCGGCGAGGGCGTCGCCGATGCGCAGGAGTTGGGCGGTGGACCCTCCCAGCGAGAGCTCCAGGTGCTTGGCCCACACGTAGTAGCGCCACAGCGGGTAGTCGCGGTCAACGCCCATCCCGCCATGGAGATGCTGGGCGGCGTTGGCCACCCGCTGGCCGCCGTCGGCAGCCCAGTACTTGGCCACCGCCACCTCGGTGGATGCCTCCAGACCTTGGTCGAGTCGCCAGCACGCTTGCAGAGCGGTGAGGCGGATGGCCTCGGTGTCGATGTAGGCGTCGCCCACCCGTTGGCCCACGGCCTGGAAGGTGGCGATGGGACGGCCGAACTGCTCCCGCTCGCTGGCGTAGGCCGCGGTTATGCGCAAGGCCTCGCTCACCACGCCCACCGCCACTGCGCTCAGCGCCGCCGTACACCGCTGCACCAGCCATTCCACCGGCGCAGCGTCGGTGCCCAGTCGCTCTGCTGGCACGTCGGACAGCACCACTTTCCCCTCGACCAGCCCCGAGGTGGTCTCCTGGAGCACGACCTCAACTTGCGAGGCTGCCTTGTCCACCAAGAACAGTCCGACCCCTTTGCCGGTCGATGCGGTTACCAAGAGACAGTCGGCCTGGTCGGCGAAAGGGACCATCTCCTTTGTCCCGCTCAGCGTCCAGCCATCGCCCGTTGCAGCCGCGGCCACAGACGGGTCTTCCGGGTCGCGGCCCGGCTCCACCAGCGCGGGCGACACCAGCACCGAACCATCGGCCATGCCTTCCAAGCAACGATGATCGGGGCTGAATTCGACCACCGCCATGGCTGCCACCGGGGCCAGAAACGGCACCCGGGCCGTCGTCCGACCGATCTCCTCCAACATCAGGCAGGTGGCCAAGAACCCCAGGCCACCCCCGCCGCAGTCCTCCGGCAGGGAGACACCCACGAGCCCGGCATCGCTCAGCGCCTTCCAAGCCTGCTGGTCGTGGGCTGCGCCATCAGCCTCCAGTTGCTTGTGCCGCTCTGGGGTCGACAGGTCGCCCAGGATCTGGTTGCTCAGATCGGCAACCGCCTGCTCCTGTTCCGACAGGGAGAAATCCACCGGCCAAGTGTGGCACCCCTCTGTGTTGAGGGCGTATTTGGGCAAAAATGACGGCTCTGTCTTCCATTCAAAAAATCTGGGCTGCATTCTGCCTGCTGGCCGCCATCGCCCTACTGGCGGCATGCGGCACCGACACGCCCCCACCGGCAGCTTCACCCGGGGCGACGGCTCCTGCACAAGCCGCGGAATCTCCGAGGCCGTCGGCATCTCCCGAGCCAATCGTTCCGGCAACTGCGGCACCTACCGCCCAGATGACAGCCGCTCCTGAGGCCACCGCTCCGGCAACCGCGGCACCCACCGCCCAGATGACAGCCGCTCCTGAGGCCACCGCTCCGGCAACCGCGGCACCTACCAGTACGGTCAACCAACCCACCCCCCTGCCAACCGCCCAACCTCCGGCCCCAACCCCAGCGCCCACCGCACCGGCAACGGCAGAACCCACCGCCGAGGCCACCCCGGCCCCGTCTTGGTCGGGAGCGCTCAGCTACCAGGTGCAGGCCACGTACCCCCACGACACCTCGGCGTTCACCCAAGGGCTGCTGTGGTTCGACGGTCTGGTGTATGAGAGCACCGGGCTGCGGGGGCAGTCGGTGCTGCGGATCGTGGACTTGCCCACCGGCCGCGTGCTCCGGGAAACGCCCGGCGAACCCCGGCACTTCGGGGAGGGCTTGGCCCTGGTCAATGACCAGCTCATCTGGCTCACCTGGCAGGCGGGCACGGCCACGGTCCACCACCGGGAAACGCTGGAGCAAACCGGCACCTTCGCCTACTCCGGCGAGGGATGGGGGCTGTGCCACGACGGCGACCGCCTGGTAATGAGCGACGGTTCGAACACGCTCACCTTCCGCCACCCGGAGACGTTCGAGGTGCTGGGATCGGTGCCCGTGACCCGGTCCGACGCCAGCCCGGTCAACCGGCTCAACGAACTGGAGTGCATCGGCGACGACGTGTGGGCCAACGTCTGGCTCACCGACCGCATAGTGGTGATAAACCCGGACACCGGCGCCGTCATCGCCGAAGCCGACATGGCCGGGATCATCAGCCCTCACCCGGAGCTGTCCGACAGCAACAACGTTCTCAACGGCATCGCCTACCGGCCCGACACCGGCACGTTCCTCATCACCGGCAAGCGCTGGCCCACCGTGTTCGAGGTCCGCTTTGAATGACGCCGCTCTGGTCGCCGGAGTGGACGCGGCCAAGGGCGGGTGGGTCATGGCCATCACCGGCACCGACCCCGGCTCGCCGGTGGCGTTCTCATTGCGGCCGTCATTTGCCGAAGTGTGGACCGAGGCCCGGTCACAGGGGCTGCTGGCCGTTGGCGTTGACATGCCCATCGGACTCCCAGGCCAGAACCTGCGCCGATCTGACATCAAAGCCCGGGAGTTGCTCGGTCCCCGCCGCTCCTCGCTGTTCTGGACTCCGCCGCTGTGCGTGGTCGACGCCGCCGACCACGCCGAGGCCAACCGGACATCCAAACTCAACACCGGCCGGGGCCTGTCCATCCAAGCGTTCCATCTGCTGCCCAAGGTGCGGGAGGTGCGTGCTGAGCTGACTCCCGAAGACCTCGCCCCCCACGCCAAACCCCAAGCAGCCGAGGTCCACCCCGAAACCAGCTTCACCGTTGTGGCCGGAAGGCCCATGGATTCATCCAAGCGCCAACCACCAGGCCAAGCCGAGCGATTGGCCGTGCTGGCGCCGGAGTTTTCCAACCTGGCCGAGGTGCCCGCCCCCATGCCGGGCACCACCATCGACGACCTGATCGACGCCGCCGCCGCGGCCTGGACGGCCCGGCGCATGGCTGCTGGCACCGCAATGATCTTGGGCCCAGACGAGGTAGACGCCACCGGCTACCCGATGGCCATCTGGGCGTGAGCTCTACGACAACTCGGTGTAGCCGGGAGTCTCCAAGTGAGGGGTCTTGAGGTAGACCTTGGCCTCGGGCGAGCCCTGAAACCGTCCATGGCTCCAGCGCACCTCCACATGGCCATCCACATGCACAGGAGTGTCGGTGGCCTTGACGATCAGATCGCCCCGCCACCGCACCACTGGCTGCACTCGAGCCTCCGGCCATACGTCGAACGACTTGAACGCGAACCGCTGGCGGAAATCCCACGGAGTGTCCACCCGATAGCGCACCGGTCGGCGGCGATGGTCGGTACCCAGCACGAAATAGGGCGCAGGCTGGAGCCGCAGCAGGCGCCACAACGCCTCCTCCCGATTGGTTGCCCGACATCCCAGCGCCTTCAGCCAACGCTCGGCGGAAGCGTGAGACACCGCCACTGAGAACCAGCGGGCCGGCTCAGCCAGCGGTTCGGGCCAGCGGCGGGCAAAGGGCCGCTTCAGCCGCTTGTGCTGGTCGGCGTTCAAATCGGTGACCGAAGGCGGCAGGTCGTCGAATACTTCCTCTTGGGACACCAGGTACTGGCGGGCGGCTTGATAGAGATCCTGGTACTCGGCCAGGGCCACCTCGGCGTACCAGTCCCCAGAACCCGCTCGCCTCACCTCCAGCAGCCGCTCGAACAGATGGCCCGGCGACACGTTGTGCAGCAGCCTCGACCCGTACTTGCAGCTCACCAGATACACATGGTCGATCCGCAGGTCGGCCGGCGTCTGCTCGTATGAGGGCGCCAGGTGCGGCCCCTTCCACTCCACCCGCTTGGGCCGCCTTCCCCGCAGGCCGTCTTCCGCCTCGGCGAAAGCCAAGCCATTGGCCCAAGCCTCCTCGAACTGCACTTCGTACTTGCCGTCGGCCCGAGCGGCAACCAGCTTGTCGTAGTGATGGCCTTCCACACCCACCATCTCCGCGGGGCGGGTCGCCAGCGCCTCGTCCACCGACGCCGAATCGAGCATCCCCAGCCCGGTGACGATCTCGGTTATCTCGGTGCGAAGCGAAGCCATCTTCGCCCATCTTGGTCGCTGGGATGCCGCAGTGCATGGAGTTCAACCGGAAAGCGGGAGGCAGAAGAGGAACAGCGCACCCAAGATGCCAAACCGCATCCGATGATGGCATCCTTAAGGAGTTCCCCTGAGCCCCTCGGAGCACAATGACGTTCAAAAAAGGTGACAAGGTCGTCTATCCCCACCACGGGGCGGCAACCGTGGTCAAAAAAGAGATGAAAGAGGCTTTCGGGGAAAAGACCGAATACCTCGTACTGCGCATGGCCCACGGCGAGATGGTGCTGTCGGTGCCCGTCGAAAAAGCCGAAGAAGTGGGCATGCGGTGGCCCATCTCCACCGAGGACGTGGAAGACCTATTCGAGGTGCTCCGCAAGCGAGACGTGCGCGAGCCAGCCAACTGGAGCCGCCGGTTCAAGAACCACCAGGAGAAGCTCAAGTCGGGCGACGTCTACCAGGTGGCCGAAGTGGTGCGGAACCTGGCCCTGCGGGATCAGAACAAGGGACTCTCCGCCGGTGAGAAAAGCCTGTTCACCAAGGCCCGCAACGTGCTGGTATCCGAGCTGAGCTTCTCCCTCAACGTGTCCGAAGACGAAGCCCTCGATCAAGTAGAGCAAGCCCTGTCCTAATCCCGCCCAACCGCGAAACAGGCTTCTCTCCACCGGCCCGCGGCAAAGTACGCTTACCCCCAACACGGGCTGTGGCGCAGTTTGGTCAGCGCACCTGCTTTGGGAGCAGGGGGTCGCCGGTTCAAATCCGGCCAGCCCGACTCGACAGACACGAAAGCCGTCGAAACCAGACCACCTAGAATGTGGCCATGTCCGCCTCCCCCGGCTTCTTCGATGAGGCTGTCGACGACCAGGGGCGCATTCGGGATCACTATCGGCCGGTGCAGGAGTGGTTCGACCGGCTTTCGCTGGAGCAAGTGAAGGCGCTCGAGGAGCAGCGCAATGAGTCTTTCCGCCGCCAGGGGATCACGTTCACGGTGTACGGCGGCGACGAGGGCACCGAGCGCACTTGGCCCATGGATCTGTTCCCCCGGGTCATCGACGCCGAGGAGTGGGCCACGCTGGAGCGGGGCCTGATCCAGCGGGTCACCGCCCTCAACCGGTTCCTCGACGACATCTATGCCGGCGAGCAGGCCATCCTCCACGACGGCATCGTGCCCCGACGGCTGATCACCTCGTGTACCGGATTCGAGCGGGATGCCATGAACGTGGCCGTCCCGCTGGGGGCCCGCTGCCTGGTGGCCGGCATCGACTTAGTGCGCGACGCCGATGGCGGCTACCGGGTGCTGGAGGACAACCTGCGCAACCCCAGCGGCATCTCCTATGTGATCGAGAACCGGGCCGCCATGACCAAGCTATTGCCCGCGGCCTTCTCCGACCTGGCCGTTCGATCGGTGGATCACTACGGGCGCTCGCTGCTGCGGGCCCTGCGCTCCATCGCGCCGCCGGCCTGCGGCGACGACCCCACCGTGGCGGTGCTGACCCCGGGCATCTTCAACTCGGCCTATTTCGAGCACGCCTTTTTGGCCCGCAGCATGGGCGTGGAGCTGGTGGAGGGTCGCGACCTAGTGGTGGACGACCACGTCGTGGCCATGCGCACCACCCGGGGCTTGGAGCGCGTCGATGTGATCTACCGCCGCATCGACGACCACTTCTTGGACCCGGTGGTGTTCAATGCCCAGTCCACCCTGGGAGTGCCCGGGCTGATGGCCGCAGCCCGCGCCGGCACGGTGTCCATCGCCAATTCGGTGGGCAACGGGGTGGGCGACGACAAGGCGGTGTACGCCTATGTGCCCGACATGATCCGCTACTACCTGGGCGAGGAGCCGATCATCCCCAACGCCGACACCTACCTGCTGTGGGAGGAGGAGCAGCGGGCCGAGGTACTGGAGCGGCTGGATCAATTGGTGGTCAAGCCGGTGGCCGAGTCGGGGGGCTACGGGATCGTGATCGGCCCCCAGGCCACCGACGCCGAGCTGGCCGAGGCCCGCGACAAGATCTTGGACGATCCCCGCAACTGGATCGCCCAAGAGGTGGTCAACCTGTCCCGGCTTCCCGCGTGGGCCGGCGACTCCTTCGCCCCCCGCCACATCGACCTGCGCCCCTTCGTGCTGTGCGGCGAGCAGGTGGAGGTGATCCCCGGCGGGCTCACCCGGGTGGCCCTTCGGGAGGGATCGCTCATCGTCAACAGCTCCCAGGGCGGCGGCTCCAAGGACACCTGGGTGCTCGGCAACTCCGAGCAGCCCGCATCGGGAGTGCAGCGCTGATGCTGGCCCGACACGCCGAGGACATGTTCTGGGCCGGCCGCTACCTGGAGCGGGCCGAGGACACCGCCCGGATGGTGCGGGCCACGCTGCTCAGCACCGTGGCCGAGAGCCCGGCCCACGCCATCGACCGGATGCAGAACCTGATCCGCACCCTGCGCCTGGAGATGCCCGCACCCGCCGAGGACGTGCAGACCATGGCCGAGAACCTGACGCAGTCCCCGCCGATGCTGCGCAGCGAGGCCGGGCTGAGCATCGACGTGCAGGCCGCAGCCACCGGTCTGGTGGCCTCGCCCACTCTGGCCGGATCGGTGGTGTTCAGCATTGGCTGCGCCCGGGAGAACTTCCGGTCGCTGAGGGACCAGATCCCCTCGGAGCTGTGGGAGCAGATCAACCAATTCCACCTGCGGCTCCGCCAAGACGACTTCCCCGCGGCCATGGAGCAAGACCCATTCCAAACCCTCGACTTCATACGGGTGAGCTGCCAGTCGCTCACCGGAGTGATCAACTCGTCCATGTCCCAGGGCGAGGAGTACCGGTTCTTGGTGTTGGGCCAGATGCTGGAGCGGGCATTGATGACCTGCCGCCTCATCAGCGTCCGCTACCCCGAGCTCGACGGGTCGTCCTATGACGAGATGGCGCTCACCCTGCGGTCGGTCTCCGCGTTGGAGGCCTACCAGCGGGCCAGCCAGTCGTCGCCGTTGGGCGCCGATGTGGCCCGGTTCCTGCTGGTCAACGGCTCGTTCCCCCGATCGGTGCTCTATTGCCTGCGGCTGAGCGAGACCCATGTGGAATCGCTGGCTCCCCAGGGCAAGCCCCCGCCTCTCCGCCGGCTGGGACAGCTCCGATCAGAGCTGGAATACGCCGACTTCAACGCCATGGTGTCCGATCTGCCCAGCCACTTAACCGCCCTGGAATCCGGGGTGCGGGAGGTGGCCGACCTGGTCAGCGCCTACTTCTTCCGCAAAGCCGAGGCCTTCGACCTCCACAGCCAGGCGATTAAGCCGGGGGTGTCGGCGTGAGGCTGGACATCAGCTATCGCACGAAGTTCGCCTTCGACGCCCCGGTGCGGGAGTCCCAGAACGAGTTGCGGGCCTGCCCGGTTTCCGATGAGCGCCAGCAGCTTCTGGACTACCGGGTGTCGGTGGAGCCGTCGGCCAGAATGCTGTCGTTCACCGACTACTGGGGCACCCGGGTGGACCATTTCGGCGTCACCGAATCGCACGCCGGCCTAGAGGTGATCGCCGAGGCCTCGGTGGAAACCCAAGACCCGCCGGCCCACTCCGCCGCTCCTGCGATGGAGTCACTGGGCGATCGGGAATTTCTCAATACACACGACGAGTTCCTGAAGCCCACCCGCCACACCGATTGGGACGAGGCCATGGCCCAAAAGGCCCTAGAGGTGGCCGCGGCCGACGGGTCCGATGTGGTGAGCGCGATCACAGGTCTGAACGAGTTCGTCGGGGGCCGGCTGGCCTATGAACCCGGGGCCACCGAGATCGGAGAGCCCATCACCGAAATTCTGGCCAAGGGGGCCGGCGTCTGCCAGGACTATGCCCATCTGGCCGTCGCCCTGTGCCGAAGCATCGGCGTCCCCGCCCGCTATGTGTCCGGCTATCTGTTCTCCAGCAACGAGCGCACCGGCAGCGTCGACGGCGACCTCGTGCGGGTGCAGACCCATGCCTGGTTCGAAGCGGCCGTCCCCGGCGGGGGCTGGCTGGCCCTCGATCCCACCAATCGGCTGGCCGTGGGCCGCCAGCACGTCAAGATCGGCCACGGCCGGGACTACGACGACGTTCCCCCCTTGCGGGGGGTGTATTCGGGGCCGGGGATACCTGAGCTGGACGCGTCAGTGGAGATCCGCCGCATGGACCCGTCCCGTCAGCCAAGCTCGCTGATGCGGCCCTCGCTGTTGGCCGCCGTCAAAGCCCCCCGCACCCGAGAGCAACAGCAGCAGCAACAGCAATAGCAGCAGTTCGACGGGAGGCGGACTAGATGCGGGCCTCGCGCACGTCGAGGCGCCGGAGCATCTCGTCGCCCACGAAGTTCAACGCCATGAGCGTGACGAACATGACCCCGCCGGTAATCATGGCGATGTGGGGGGCATCTTCGATCTTCCCCCGACCTCCGGCCAAGATATTGCCCCAGGTGATGCTCGGAGATTCCACGCTCGCCCCAATAAACGACAGGCTCCCCTCGGCGATGATCACAATCCCCATGGCCAAGAATGCAATGGAAGCCAAAGCCGGCACCACGTTGGGCAGCACTTCTCGGAACAGCAGCCGAGGCCATTTGGCCCCCATCATGTTGGCCACGGTCACAAATTCCCGGGCGGCGAACCGCAGCGCTTGGGCCCGGGCAATGCGGGCAATAGCCGGGATCGACAGGATGGTCACGGCGATGGTGACGTTGGTGTAGCTCTGGCCCAGCACGATCACGATGAACAGGGCGAACACCAGCGCGGGCAGAGCCAGCGCCACGTTGACCACGCTGCTAACCACGAGATCGATCCACTTGCCGAAGTAGCCGGCCATCACCCCCAAAACACCGCCTACCACGACCCCGATACCCACCGCGGGACCGGCGATGGACAGAGACAGCCGACCGCCCCATATCGAGCGGGCGAACATGTCCCGGCCGAGCTGGTCGGTGCCGAACCAATTCGACCACGACGGCCCTTCTTCGGGCTGCCCCGAAAGCGGCTTGTGAGGGTCGCCGATGAAACCCAGCCAGGGAGCCAGCACCGCACTGGCTATCACCAGAATCAGCCATCCCAGCGACAGCCATAGGGCGACGTTGTGCCGGCGTTTGCGAGGGGCAACCTCGGGCTGAAATACCTTGGCGAGGGTGGAGGTGGTGTCGCTCATTTTCGACGCACCCTGGGGTCGAGCACGGAGTAGAGGAGATCTACCAGCGTGGTGACGGTTACGAACACCGCGGCGATAAGCGCCACCAAGGTCTGGACCAGTAGGAACTCACGGGCGGACACCCAGCTCACCAGCAGCGATCCGACCCCGTCGAGGTCGAAGAGGAACTCCACCACTATGGCGCCATTGACTGCCTGCGCCGCCTGGATGCCGAAGATCGTCAACAGTGTGAAACTCGACGGGCGCAGCACATGGCGGGTGAGCACACGGCGGACCGGCAGGCCCTTGGCCCGGGCAGTACCGACAAAGTCCTCTTGCAGAGTGCCGATCACATCGGTCCGCAACAGCCTGAGATAGATGGGCAGCAGCCCGGTCGCCAGCGTCACTGAGGGAAGGACCATCACCTTCAAATGGGGGACCAGTCCCTCGGATATCGGCTCGTATCCGCTCAGACTGAACCAGTCCAGCTTCACCGCGAACACCAGGATGAGTACCAAACCAACCACGAACACTGGAGACGAAAGCAGAGCGAACGCGCCGCCGCTGACGATCTTGTCGGCCACGCTGTCTTTCTTGTAACCGGTCCACAAACCCAGGGGGATGGCAAAGCCCAAGGCCAGGACCTGGGAATAGCCCAGCAGCAGCAGGGTTCGGGGCAGCGCGTTGGAGATGGCCTCCCCGAAAGAGCGCCCGGTGAGGTACGACTTTCCGAAGTCGCCGGTGAGCACGTCGCCACCCCACTTCGCCCACTGCACGATCACCGGGTCGCCCAAGTTGCGGTCCCGCTCGCATTCGGCAATCTGCTCTTCGGTGGCGGCTCCTCCGAACGCCGCCACACAGGGGTTGCCGGGGAGCAGGTTCAGCATCCAATAGAACAGCAGCGTGACCACCAGCACGACCACAGCCAACTGGGCCAAGCGCAAACCTGTAAACCGGAGCACTGGCTTCTCTTGCCCCCTTTCTAGTTATGCCCTCCGTGCCTGAAACCGCTGGCTACTGCTCGATCCAAGTCTCGGCCAAGAAGGTCCGGCCTTCCATGACCTTGACGTGTTCACCCCCCTCGGGCAAGGTCAGGGCATCGATGCCGTGAACGTTGTCGTGGGTGGCCACCAGCCAGTTGGAGTGGTAGAACCAGATGTAGTTGGCCTCGTCGGCGAACGCCCGGTTGATCTCCTCGGCCAACTCCCGTCGCCGTTCTGGTTCATTGGTGTCCCTGGATTCATCTAGGGCCGCGTCGATGCGGGGGTTGTTGATGCGGCCGAAGTTCAGGGCGATCCCTTGGCCGAACTTGCTGTGCCACCAGATCCGCTCTCCGGCAATGTCAAAACTCGGATGCTGGCGCCACAAGAATGCGGTGAACAGCCCGAAGACGGCGTTGGTGATGAATTCCGCCTGGTCTACCTGGGTGATGGAGACGTCCAGCCCGCAGTCGCTCCACATGGCGGCAATCAGCTCGACGTTGAGGAGGTTGGCCGGATCGATTGTGGTTCCGATCTCCACATCGTTCACTCCTAGTCGAGAAATGGTGGCACTCCCGGCATCAGGGTCATAGGCCGGGAATCCAGAGTCCTCCAAGTAGCCGGGAGTTCCCGGCGAGAACGGGCCAGTCGATGGCACTTGCCCATCCCAGCGAATGGTGTTGAACGTTTGGCGATCGGTGCACTGGGCCAGTGCCCGGCGGAACTCCGCACTGTCGTATGGAGGCCTGGAGTTGTTCAGCAACATGTAGGTGGTCTCGGCGTATTTGTCCTCCTGCCAAAATGTCTTGAACTCCTCGTTGTACTCGTCAACTCTGAGGCCGGTGTTCACGCTGCTGGCATCGAGGTCTCCCGACTTGAGGGCTGCGAACCGACCATCGGTGTCGGGAATGGGTCGGAACTCGATGGCGTCCAGGTAGGGAAGCTGACGGCCCTCGGCATCGGTACGCCAGTAGTTCGGGTTGGGCACCATGCGGGTGACCTCGTTGGGAATCCACTCATCCAGCATGAACGGGCCGGTGCCGATGGGGTTGCGGGCGGCGCCTTCCGCGCCCAGGTCGTACATCGACGGGGCCCCGAAGTAGCCGAGGTGTGTGGTGAAGTGTGCGGGAAGCGAGGCCCGGGGCCGGGCCAGGTTTAGCTGCACGCTCAGGCCATCGTCCATCACGTCGATGCTGTTGATCTCAATATCGCCCATGAAGATGCCGGTTAGCGTCCCCAGCGCCATCTCTTCGAGGTGGCGCTTCAATGCCGCTGCGTCGGCCGGGGTTCCGTCGTGGAAGACGATTCCCGGGCGCATGGTGAAGATCCACTCGGTGAAGTCGTCGTTGGAGCTGAAGCTCTCCAGCAGATAGGGCAGGATCTCCCCGTCGACACTTTCAATGGTCAGCGTGTCATACAGCGAGCGGAACAGGATATGGCCCGACACCGCGGCCTGGGCGTTGACGGGATTCAGCCCGTTAGTGGTCTCCGCCTCCAATCCGAATACCAGTGTGCCGCCGTACTGGGGCTCTAAGGCAGCTTCGGGGGCTTCGGTGGCTTCGGGCTCCGGGGCTGAGGTGTCCTCTGATGCACCCTCATCTTGATCGCCGCTTTCGTCGGCGCTGGGTTGGGCATCATCCTCGCCGTCACCACTCGGGGCGGGGGCTTCGTCGCCGTCATCGCCCGAGGGCGTCTCGGGGGCGGCAGTGGCTTCAGCCGCTACGCCGCCTCCGGCATCGTCATCGTCATTCCCACCGCCGCAGGCTGAGGCCACTAGCGCCAGTGCGCAAAGCAGAGCCAGCCACCGCCATCGCGCTTGTTTTGAAACCCGCCAGAGTTCAGCCATGACACGTTCCCCCCATGTCGATAGTTGTCACCAAACTACCCCAGCAAGCGGAGATGCGCTTTCTACCTCTCGTCCAACCAAGTCTCGGCCAAAAAGACCCGGCCTAGGAATACTTTGGGGTGCTCTCCCCCGTCGGGGATCGTGATGTTGTCAATCCCGTTCACGTAGTCGTGAGCGGCAATCAACCACCGCGAGTGGTAGAGCCAAATGTTGTATACGCCCTCGGCAAACGCCCGGTTGACCTCCTCGGCCAGCTCCCGCTGTCGATCCTCGTCATCGGTGGTGATGGACTCGTCCAGCGCGGCGTCGATCCGAGCGTCGACCACGCGCCCGAAGTTGATGGCCGGAACCGGCGATGGCGGGCTGTAGGCGCTATGCCACCAGAACCGCTCCATCGGCAGGCTGTACCCGCTGTGGTTGACGGCCACAAACACGAAGAAGTTGCCGAATACGGCGGTGGTAACCGCCTCGGTCTGGAGCATCTGGTTGATGCCCACATCCAACCCGCACTCACCCCACATCTGGACGAGCAGTTCGGCTTGCAGTAGGTCCAATGTGGTGACTGTGGTGGTTATGTCGAAGCTGGGCGCGCCCAACCGCTCGAATACAGCCCGACCGGCATCAGGGTCGTAGTCGGGAAATCCGGAGTCCTCCAGATAGCCGGGCGTTCCCGGCGAGAACGGGCCGGTGGCTGGAGGCTGCCCGTCCCAAAGCACGGTATTGAGAGTCTGGCGGTCGGTGCACTGGGCCAGCGCCCTGCGAATCTCCACACTGTCGAACGGGGGCTTGGAGGTGTTCATCAGCACAGAAGTGGTGGCCGAGAATGGTCCATCCTGCCAGAAGGCCTTGAAGTCCTCGTTGTACTCCTCGATCCTCCTTCCCCCGTTGTCGACACTGGCATCCACATCGCCGGCCCGAAGGGTGTTGTACCGAGCCTCATCGTCTTCGAAGGGGCGGAACTCGATGGCGTCGAGGTAGGGAAGCTGCCGGCCTGCTGCATCGTTGCGCCAGTAGTTCGGATTGCGCACCAGGCGGGTCACTTCATGCTCAACCCACTCGTCCAGCATGAACGGGCCTGTGCCAATCGGGTTGCGGGCGCTGTCGGTGCCGAGGTCGTACATGGCCGGCGAACCCAAAAAACCGCCTGCGCTGGTGAAGCCCAGGGGGAAATCGACGAATGTTCTTCCCAGGGTGACCTTCACGGTCAAGTCGTCGACGGCCTCGAAGCTCTGTATCTGGGCTTCTTCGATGGCCAGCCGCGACAAGGTGGCATTGCCCAATTCCTCCAAATGGCGGACCAGGGCAGCCGAGTTCGCCGGCAGGCCATCATGGAAGGTGATGCCAGGGCGCAGCGTGAACGTCCACTCGTCGTAGTCCTCATTGGCCGAGAAGCTCTCCAGCAGGAATGGAATGGGCTCACCGTCAGCCCCCTCGATGATCAGTGGGTCGTAAAGCTGCCGCAACACGATATGGCCCGACGTCGCGGCGGAAGTGGTGATCGGGTTCCATCCCCCCGTGGTCTCCGACTCCAATGCGAACACCAGGGTGCCGCCATAGATCGAATCGTCTACGGCAGGCGGTGCTTCTTCGTCCGGCGTCGTCGGCGCCGCGGTAGGAGCAGCAGAGCCCTCATCGGCACCGGCGGGCTCCTCATCGCTTACGGGATCGTCCTCGCTGGCCGCCGTGCCGTCTTCGCTATCGGGAGCGCCTTCTGTCGCCGCCGGAGTGGCTTCGGCCACCACACCGTCGGGGTCATCGCCGCTGTCGCTGTCGCCTCCCCCTCCGCAGGCGGTGGCAGCCAGCGCTACCGCGAAAACAACAGCCAGTCAACGACGCAGGCCAATGCGGCCCCATGAGGAACTAGTCACGTAACAATCCTCTCGACAAAAGCGGTCAGAATCGTAGTTCAGGTGACAAGTAAGTGTCCCTTACTCGCTCGCCGAATTCGGGGCGAGCGAGCGCGTCGGGCCCGTCGGGCACGATCACACCTCGCTGGGCACAGTCTTCGGCCAGTGTGGCGATCAAGGTCGCCTCGTCGAGGTCGTCCAGCCGATGGTCGTACACATCGGCCTCGTCGGCATCGGCGAACACGAAGGCCTTCCAAGAAAGCGAAACCCGCACTTCATTGAAGGGATGTCGAACCGGCTCGTGGCCAGGCTCTTCAATCACCCACTGCCGATCGGGGGTCAGCGTGATGGTGGCATCGAAGCCGTATTTGGCGTAGTCGGCCTCGGCTCCGATTTTCTCCACCCGATGGGGCATGTAGTCGTTGTCGCCCATCACGCCGTAGTTCCACGGCGGGTCAACTGTGACCATGTTGCCGTCCCAGCCCTCGGGCCAGTAGGTGAACTCTCCTCCGGCGCCCTCGTAGTACCAGCACACCGCGGTGGCTATCTGTACCCGCCAGCGGTCGAAACACCCCGAGTGCATCATGCAATTGAGCAGCCAAGTGGGATATTGGTCGCGGCCCACCCCCCGAAAGGCGGGAATGTCGGTGTGGCGGGCGTATTGGCCGCTGGGAGCGTTGATGTTCACGTAGGTGAAGTACGGGCGGACCACTTCGGCGGCGTAGAGCTGTTTTGCGGCTTCGATGAACAGGGGGTTGTTGACGATGGTGTCCGCACCCTTCACGGCGTCGTGCACTGCGCCCCAAGTGGTACGGAACACCGGCGGCACCCGGGGCTCGCCGTTCACCACATCGACGAACGGGGGTACATCGCCGGTCTTGGCCCCGGCCCGCAGGGCGGCTCGGCTCTCCACGAACTCTTCACCGGCCAGCGTCAGCGGATGAGGAGACTGCCGTTCCAGAATGCCGAGCAGCACGTTGGAGTCCTCCAACGCCTGCTGCATGATGACCGGCGGCCGAGGCAGCGTCGTTGTGCGCATCGCGACACACTACGACACGGGGTAGGGTGAATCGGAAGGGCTCGCCAGAGTCGCCCGGAGTTTTCCGCGAGGAGCTTCCATGGAAACCACCACCATCTTGTTGCCCACCGGCGAGGTGACAGAGCCCGCTCAGCCGCTGGCCATCCGCAAGGACTCGCTGGCTGGCGCGGTAGTGGGCATCATCGACAACGACATGTGGCGGTCCATGGCCATCATGGCCGACGAATTGTCCCGACAGCTGGTGGACCGGGCCGGGGCAGCCGGGGTGGTGGTTCGGGCCAGCGGCCCCATGCACGGCGCCGACCCCGAGCAGTACCAGCAGGAGATGGAGGCATTCCACGCCGAAGTCGACGCGGTGATCAGCGGGCTGGGCAATTGAGGCTCGTGCACGGCGTGGTGTATCCACGCCAGCAGCACCCTGGAGAGCATGGGTACTCCGGCGGTGGGCCTGGTGACCGAGCAGTTCCGGGGCCTGGCCGAGGCCACCGCCCGGGGCCTGCGGGTGGACAATCAGCCCCTGGTCGTGTTGCCGTCGGGCTACGACGAGTGGCCGGAGGCCGACATCCGAGCCGACATTGCTTCTCGCCTCGACGAGATCGTGGACGCCTTGGTCACATGACCCAGAGCGTCGCCATCGAAGGCGGCCCCGACCAAGTAGAGGCCTACCTGCGGGAACGGGGCATGACCGATGGGCTGCCCATCGTTCCCCCCACCCCCGAGCGGGTCGCCGCCGCGGTCGCGGCCTCGGGGCTGCCCGCTGAGCATGTGGTGAGCGACGTCCCTCCGCTGAATGCGCCCGCCACCGTGGAGAAGATCGCGGTCAACGCGGTGATGGCCGGATGCTCGCCGGAGGTGATGCCGGTGCTCATTGCCGCCATCGACGCCTTCTGCGATCCGCAGATGAACGCCCATGGGGTACAGACCACCACCAACCCGGTGGGGCCGATGCTGGTGGTCAACGGCCCGATCCGCAACCAGTTGGGATTCAACTACGGCGCGGGGTGCTTCGGGCCGGGATCGCACGCCAATGCCACCGTAGGCCGAGCCCTGCGGCTGGCCCTGGTGAACGTTGGCGGGGCCACCCCCGGTGAGGTGGACAAGGCGCCGCTGGGCTGGCCCGGCAAAGCAACCTCTCTGTGCATGGCCGAGAACGAAGAGGCCTCCCCGTGGCCGCCCTACCACACCGACATGGGATTCGATGCCGACGAAGATGTGGTGACGGTGCTGGCCGTCAACGGGATGTGGCCCATCACCGACATGCACCACGAGCCCGAACAGGTGCTGCACCACGTGACCCGCGGGCTGGCCATCAGCGGGCCGTGCGGGGGCCATGATGCCCCCAACCCCTTCCCGACCGTGCTGGTGTTGAGCCCGGTCATCGCCGAGATGGTGGCCAGCCTGTTGCCCACCAAACAGGCGCTGCGGGAGCATCTCTTCGCCGAGGCTCGGGTGCCGCTGGACTTCTACCCGCCGTACCGCCGCCAGCCCACCCGAGACGTGCTTGAGAAGCTGGGCGTGAACATGGAGAACGACCGGGTACCGATAGTCCCGTCGCCCGACTACTTCGTGATCCTGGTGGCCGGCGGCGCGGGCGGGCTTCAGTCAGCGGGGCTGTCGTGCATGTTGGGCATGCCCACCAGCCGCCCGATTCTCAGCGGCGCGGGGGGCTGAGCAGCTAGGTCAGTGAACCTCGAGGCCGAGTTGCTCGAAGATCTCGGCTCGGCGCTGCTCGTAGGCCTCCTCGTCCATTCCCCCGGACTGGAACTTCTCGCTCAGGAGGCGGAAATCCTCGTACAGCTCGGCTTCTGACTTTCCGTTTGAAGAAGGAGCCTCAACTTCTTCCTCAAATGGGCCTTCTAGCTTGCCGTGGCGACGGGCCTGCTTGGCCGCAGCCCTCTCGCGCTTGTTCTTCTCTCGCTGTCTCTTTTGAAAACTCTCTGATCCTCGACCCATGGCAATCCCTAGTCAGACGTTGTATGCGCAGAAATGCCATTCTACGCCCTCCACTGGGTTTTTTGGCACATTTCCAATCGGGGCGGTCAGGCGATAAACCGCTCCGCGAACCGCCGAAGCGAGTCAACCGCCTTGCTGGTGCTCTCCCAGGGAGTGACCACCAGTCGGTGGGCGCCGGCGTCCTCCCACCGGCGCAAGTCATCAAGCGTCTCGCACCTTCCTTGGGCCGTGATCTCAATGTCGGGCGCACCCAACTCGGCAAGGCGGTCGGCCGCCGACCGGACCGATTCAAAGGTGTCGCTCATTCCCATCCAACCCTGGAAGCGGACCGCCCGTCGCAGCGCGGCATCCGACAGCCCGCCCACCAGAATCGGGGGATGGGGCCTTTGCACCGGCTTGGGCTCGAAGGCCACCGGTTCGAATTCGTAGAACTCGCCGCGGTGCTCCACCTCCGGCTCGGTCCAGAGCCTCACGCACACGTCTAAGGCCTCGTCGAGGCGACGACCCCGGGTTCGGGGATCCATCCCGGCAGCGGTCCACTCGTTGCGCAGCCATCCCGCCCCCATACCGACGAGGGCCCTTCCGTTGCTGACGTGGTCCAAGGTGGCGAAGGCCCGGGCCGTGGTGAACGGATGGCGCAACCCGGCCAGATACACGTACACCCCGAGGTTGATGCGGGTGGTCAGCCCGGCCAGATACGACAGGTAGGCCGGGGCGTCGTATACCGGCACGGTAGGCGGGACATTGGGGTGGTCGACGTCGCCCAGCGAGCCCTCCATCTCCATGGGGAACACCAGGTGGTCGGCAATCCAGCACGACTCGAAACCGGCTTCGTCGGCGGCCTGGGCCACCTCGACCCATGCCCCCGGGTGCAGCGAGATGAAGGGGAAACCGAACTTCACCCTCCGCAACCTAGCGGCCGCCGTACGATGGCTGACCACGACCAAGACAGGAGAGGGACTCTGGACCGCAAGTTCGCCGCTGCCGCGCTGAGCAGCCTCGGCCTCGACGCCGACACCCGGCTGCTGGCGGTGTGCGCCGGCACCGAAGACTGGGAGCTGCTGTGTTCGACGGGATTCACCAACGTGGTGGTGTCCAACTTGGACGAGGCGTTCGCCCCGCTGGTGCCCGACGGTGCGTGGTCGTACCAAGACGCCCAATCGCTGAGCTTCGACGACCGCTCCTTTGACTGGGTGTTCGTGTCCGAGGGGCTGCACCACTGCCGCTCCCCCCACCGGGCGCTGGGGGAGATGTACCGGGTGTGCCGGGAGGGGATCGTGGCCATCGAGGCCCGCGACAGCGTGCTGATGCGCCTAGCCGTCCGTGTGGGCATGGCCGATGCCTACGAGCTGGCCGCGGTCGCCGACCAGGGGTTTCGCACCGGGGGCCTGGACAACACCAGCGTTCCCAACCACGTGTACCGCTGGACCGAGGCCGAGGTGGTCAAGACCCTTCGGTCTTATGACCCCACCGGCGAGCCGCAGGTCGAGTTCCGCTACGGCCTGCGCCTGCCTACCGCCGAGGCCACCGGCCGCCGCCGGCGTCTTGTCGGGCAACTGGCCAAACCCGCCCTTTCCGCGCTGTGCACCGTGTTCAAGCGCCAGTCCAACCAGTTGGCCGTCATCGCCCGCCGCCCCACCGAGCTGTACCCCTGGCTCCACCAAGTAGACGGCCAAATCCAGTTCAACCCCGACTATTCGAGGTAGTCGCGAACACATAGGAGCCGGTAAACTTCAGCGTTCCTGCCCCGTTCGTCTAGAGGCCTAGGACGCCAGATTCTCAATCTGGTAACACGGGTTCGAATCCCGTACGGGGTGCTTCCAACAGTTTGCCGTTCTTCCCAAACGGTCCCGTTTGTTCCCTAAACAACCAGCGTAACAGGGGTATTTGTCATTTGGGAACGTTATACTGTCCCCACTCATGCTCACGGAATCCCGCTCTTGGTGTGGGACAGATTGGGGGACAGGATGCCGAGCCTCACCGCCGCCAAAGTCAAAGCAGCAAAACCGGGCAAGCACCAAGATGGACAAGGTTTGTTCTTACGAGTAACCGAAGCCGGGTCTAAATCCTGGGTGCTTCGGATCACCGTTGACGGAAGACGTCGCGACATCGGTTTGGGAGGCTGGCCAGATGTGGGGCTGGCCGACGCTCGGCGCAAGGCATCCGACTACCGGACTGCGGTTGCCGACGGGCGCAACCCTCTTGCCGAAAAGCGTCGTGCCGACACCCCCACTTTCCGTGTGGCTGCACAGGCGGTGTACGACGCCAACCGCCCCCGATGGCGAAGCGACCGCCACGCCAAGCTCTGGTGGGCATCGCTGGAGAACCACGTCTTCCCGGTGATCGGAGACATGAGAGTGGACCGCATCACCCAGTCCGACGTGCTCCGCTGCGTCGAACCTATATGGACCACCCGCCCCGAAGCAGCCCGCAAAGTCCGCCAGAGAATCCGCACAGCGCTCCGCTGGTGCCAGGCCCACGGTTACGTCACATTCAACGTCGCCGGCGAAGTGATCGACGGCGCCCTACCGCCAATGCCGAGGGTGCAGTCTCACTTCCGATCCCTCCCCTACCAAGAGGTTGCCGAGGCGCTTGCCGTCGTGGACAAGTCTGGAGCGTCCGAGGCCGCCAAGCTGTGCCTGCGGTTTGTCGTTTTGACCGCGGCGCGATCAGGCGAGGCTCGAAACGCTCAGTGGGATGAGATCGATTTTGCCGCCTGCGAGTGGCGGATACCAGCGGAGAGGATGAAGGCTGCGAACGAGCACCGAGTGCCCCTGTCCGATGCCACCATTGAAGTGCTCCAACAGGCCAAGAGCCTGCATGACGGCTCCGATCTTGTCTTCCCGTCACCGCTCAAGCCCGGCAGACCACTGAGCGACATGACACTCACAAAAGTCCTGCGCGATGTCGGCCTAGCCGAGCGGACCACCGTCCACGGTTTCCGGGCCTCGTTCCGCACATGGGCGCTGGAGCAGACCGACACGCCCTGGGCCGTCGCAGAAGCCGCACTCGCCCACGGCTTGGGCGATGCGGTGCAGCAGGCTTACATCCGAGGCGACGCCTACACCAAGCGCCGCAAGCTCATGGACCAGTGGGCACAGTTCTTGGGGCTCCCTTAGATCGGTGTTTCGGATCCTCAGCGCGCTGGCCTTGGACAACACCCCCTCGTCGGTTCCGTCGCCCTCTGTGCAGCGGGACGAGTCGGCATCGCGATCGATCTCGGCATCAGGACTGAAGAACAAGGTGGCCCCTCCGGTCAGTGCGTCTGCGTCCTGTCCAGAAGGCGGGCACATCCAGGCCGAAGGGAGCCGCGCGTAAAGGAAGTCCACTCCCAACTGATCATTCCCGACTCCGCCGCACCTCTGCTCCACAATTCAGCCTGGCTATGCCGGGGAGGTGACATTCTGTCACGGTCTTCGGCTCCAGCCCTCAAGTCGAGGTCATTTAGAGCGTGTTCTCATGCAGGTCTTGTCGCTGCCAATAGCCGCTCCGCGGATGTGCGAAGTCCCCAATCTGAGTAGAGTTTCCGATTTGTGGACGGCTTCCTCGTAGACCGGGATCCCACTATGTGGTCGGCACCGGCAGGGTTTCCGTCATCATTGACGCCGGCGGGGGTGTTTGTTCAGGATGCTCCAAGTGGGTTGGAGGTGACGCTGGTTCGAGCGTCGGGCAAGCCCAAGACGGCTGATCTTCGCGAGGGGTGGACAAAGCGGTGGGCGGGTCGGGCCAGCCCGGTGCTGGTGGTGGCGTTTTATCCCACTGCTGAGGGCCAGCGGGTTTCTTTGTGCGGGCCGGTGGGGGAGCCGCCGGTGGTGCACCACGACCTGGAAGTGTCGCAGGCTGAGCGTCTGGCCGAAGTGGCGCTGAGCGAGCCCAGCCACCATGCCGCAAACCGGTTCTTGTTGGCGGCCATGCCTGAGCTGGAGTCGCCCTTCCCCGGTCTCCGCAACGTCGGCCTGTTGGCCACCCAAGAACTCAGGGCCGGTGTTCCCGATCGAACAGACTGGCCGACCGCCAGCCACAAGTCGCTGGCGCTTCTGGGGCGTCGGGGACGACGACTGGTAGAGGGCTTGGGGTTTCACATCCAGACGCTGGCCACCAATGCCTCCATGCTCACCATTGACGGCCGCAATCATGCCGTGGCCGTGTTCTGTGATGAGGACGAGCCCTTCGAGGCGCCTTCGAACCGGTTCGACAGCACCTCCCCGGTGTCGCGGGCACTGGCTCTGGCCGATCAGCACCGGGTCGACTGGGTGATTCTCACCCGGTCGTCGGAGATCCGCCTCTACGCCGCTCGTCCCGATACCGGGGTGGGTCGCAAGGGCCGGGCCGAGACCTTCGTGGAGTTGAACCTGTCGCTTGTTCCCGACGAGTTGGCCGGCTACCTGCACCTACTGTTCTCCGCTGATGCGCTGGCCGACAACGGTACCCTCGATCAGATTCTCGAGCACTCGGCCGATTTCGTCGCCGAGTTGGCAGTGCGACTGCGAGAGCGAGTGTACCACCAGACGGTTCCGGCGCTGGCCAAAGCGGTGGCCGCCCGGCTGTCCCCTGGTCGACACGGAGACGACTTGGGCGAAGGCGATCTGGCCGATGCCTACGAGCAGGTAATGGTGATCTTGTTTCGGCTGCTGTTTGTGGCCTATGCAGAGGACAAGGACCTGCTGCCGTTTCGTAGAAACGGCCGCTATAAAGAGCACTCCATCTCGCACAAGGCCAGGCAGCTTGCCGATGACCGGCGCGAGGGCCGTGACCAATACGACGAGCAGGCCACCGACCTGTGGGACGACGTGAACCAGCTTTGGGACGCGGTCAACTGGGGCAATGCCGACTGGGGCGTGCCCGCCTACAACGGCGGCTTGTTCTCCGCCGATCCCGAGGTGAGCCCGTCGGGAGCGGCCATTGCCCACATCAGCCTCACCAACGCTGAGTTTGGCCCCGCTCTCTCCGCGGTGCTGGTGGACCAGAGTCCCGAGGGGGTGGGGCCGGTGGACTTCCGCTCGCTGTCCGTGCGGGAATTCGGCACCATCTACGAGGGCCTCTTGGAATCGAAGCTGTCTGTGGCCCAAGACGACCTCGCCATCAAGTCCATCAAGGGCAAAGAACAGTATGTGCCCGCGGCTGGAGACGATGACGTGGTGGTGGAGGCCGGTGCGGTGTACTTCCACAACCGCTCCGGGGTGCGCAAGGCCACCGGCTCCTACTTCACCAAGCCGTTCGCCGTCGAACATCTGCTCGACAACGCCTTGGCGCCCGCCCTCGACGACCACATCGCCCGGCTCGACGAGCTGCGAGAGCGGGGCGACGACGCCGCGGTGGCCGAAGCGTTCTTCGACTTCCGCTGCGCCGACATCGCCATGGGCTCCGCCCACTTCCTGGTAGCCGCCGTCGACCGCATCGAGGCCCGCCTGTCGGCTTGGCTCACTCTCCATCCCGTCGCCGCGGTGACCGCAGAACTGAACCGTCTGCGCACCACCGCCCTCGAAGCCCTGGGCGATCTCGCCGACGGGGTGCCGATCGAATCCGGCTCCCTTCTTCGTCGTCAGGTGGCCCGCCACTGCGTCTACGGCGTGGACAAGAACCGAGTGGCCGTCGAGCTCGCCCGCCTCGCCATCTGGGTCCACACCTTCGTCCCCGGCCTGCCCCTCTCGTTCCTAGACCACAACCTCGTCCAAGGCGACAGTCTGACGGGTGTGGCGTCTGTGGACGATGCCGCCGCAGCGGTTGCGCCGAAGGGGAGCAAAGACGGGGCATCGCTGTTTGTTCATCAGTTGGAAAGTCTCTTGGAAGCCTGCCAAACGCCCTTGGCTCGACTCGGGCGGCTCAACGACGCCGACAAGGCTGAGATCGAAGCAGCCCGAACCGCCCACGCCCAGACCCGTGAGGCGGTCTTACCGGCCGAAGCTGTTTTCGATGTGGCCACCGCAGTGCGTGCGGGGGCCATTGAAATACACAAGGACTTCGACTTCAGCCCAGAGAAGGTGGCCGCCCTGGCTGAACAATCAGCCGTGCGTGCCGCGGTGGAGCGGATGACCCCGGTCCACTATCCGACCGTGTGGCCAGAAGTGTTCGCTCGAACCGAGCGAAGCGGCTTCGACTGCCTGCTGGGCAATCCCCCATGGGAGAAGGTTGTAGTGGACAGGGAAGTCTGGTGGGGAATGCACCTTCCGGGCGTCCGGTCGCTGCCGGTGGCAAAGCGGCGAGCCCGCATTGATGCTCTAGAGGCACAGCGGCCAGACCTGGCTGAAGAGTTCGAAAGCGAAAGAGAACGGGCCCAAGCCCTCAAACTGGTACTGCGAGCGACGTTCCCGAACCTCGGATCAGGCCAAACCGACCTCTACAAAGCGTTCTCCTGGGCCAATCTCGCCTTGTGCCGAGACGGAGGAAAGATCGGTATGGTGCTGCCTAGGTCCGCGGTATCTGACGCCGGAATGGCCAACTGGCGCACCGAGATCGTAGGGGCTCCGATCGACGACGAAACTAAGCGCGGCGGCGGGGGGGGGCCAGCCCATTGCGGCTATCGGTGGCCACGGTCATCAACCACAAGGGCTGGGTGTTCGAGGGGGTCCACAACTCCTACACGGTGGCGCTGGTGGCGGTCACCCGGTTTTCTCCGTCGTCACCTGCCTCAACACCAAGCAGTGGGCGTTCGATGGGGTCGACGGCCGCTACACCGTCGCGCTCATTGCCGTCCGCAAGCTCAGCCCCCGAGCCGAGCCACGGGGGTGGCTTTGAGGGCGACCCCGACGAGCCGCATGTAGCCATCTATCCCGGTCCGGCGAGCTCGCCGGCCCATTTTCACACCATGGTGGACGGAAAGCCGGAACTTGTGCCGGTATCGGAGTTCACACGGTGGTCGAACACAGCGGCTTTCCCCCAGATACCAACACGACCCGCCTTCCGCGTCTGGCGCAAGATCAAACACCACCCCCGCTTCGACGGAGCTGACCTGTCTGATCCCGCTGACTCTCTCTCTCTCTCTCTCGGAAAGCCGCGGAACTGGCGCTTCCGACCGGTTCAGGGCGACCTCAACGCGACCAACGACCGCCACCGGTTCTGGAACGACGACGGACGTGGCGCTTCCGGGCAGTGGCCGAGTTCCACGCGACGCACGACCGGAGCAGGTTCGTGAACGACGATGGCGCTTCCGCCCAGTCCGAGAATTCGACGCGACGCACGACCGCCACCGGTTCTGGAACGACGATGGCGCTTCCGCCCAGGAGCAGCGGCCATGAGTGAGGCATGGCCGGTGTATAAGGGCACGTCGTTCAACCTCTGGGAGCCCGACACCGGCATCTATTACGACAGCGCAGACGCCGAGAGCATGATCGCTCATTTGCAAGAGAAGCGGCTGTCACAGCGCCGTACTCATTCATCGGCGTTCGCCGAACAAGACGAATCGGTCACCGACGATCCGGCAACGCTGCCTTGTCGGCATCCGCGTATCGCATTTCGAAATGTGACTAATCCCACGAATACACGCACGCTTCTTGCCGCACTGGTTCCCGGAGATCGGGTGATTGTGCATCACGCTCCTTATCTGCTGCGTACTGCGGGTTCGGCTTCTGACGAGGCGTTTGTTCTCGGTGTTCTGTGCTCAATGCCCTGCGACTGGCAGGCCCGGCGGACTGTCGAGCTGAACCTGACGTTTGAACAGCTCAACTTACTGTCCATTCCCGATCCTGGAAGAGGACATGCCGTTCGCGACCGAGTAGCAGAAATCGCTGCCCTAATGGCTGCCCAAGACGATCGGTTCTCTGGATGGGCTGCTGAAGTAGGGGTGCCAGTCGGCG
>Ga0209021_1000022_pt1 | contig 197603 bp, 195 predicted proteins | sample PinacodermFT_FD_187299 | JGI IMG/M metagenome (GOLD analysis project Ga0209021, IMG submission 187299) | Host-associated microbial community of the marine sponge Aplysina aerophoba from Gulf of Piran - sponge pinacoderm, lysed by freeze-thaw... | ecosystem: Host-associated > Porifera > Sponge... | reverse complement strand
GGGTCGACTGGTTCAACAACCGGCGCCTCCACCACCACAACCCCGGCCGGATCCCACCAGCCGAAGCCGAGGAACTCCACTACCGTCAACAACACTCACACCGCCAGGCAGAGACTCACAACAAACAGCCTGCGTGAAACCCGGAGAGGTTCACTTCAACCAGATCGTTGAGTTTGTCGGCTCTGCCTGTGAAGCCATAGTCGCTTTCGGCCTACCAACGTGTGCCGAGAGCCTTTGGGTTGGAGTGCGGATGAATCCGCACCTGATCTCTCATGCGTCCCTCCCTGTGGAGCAGATGCTCACAACGAAGGTCTGATGGCAAGGTCAGGGGCTGGGAACCGGATTCGGCTCTAGTCCCAAGCTCACGAGCAGGTTGCCTAAGGCATCGGCGGTGTCTTCGAAGTAGTTGGAGTGGGTGACCTTGATGACGTCTATGGATTCAGCACCAAGTAGGACGACCTCCACACGAGGGTTGTCCCGGTACTGCTCCTCGCGCTCGCTGTATGCCTTGAGGGCTCGAGCAGTATTGCGAAACTCCTCGAGGCTGATCTGCTTCCTCGCGTCATGGTCGAAGGCGATAAGGAAGTCAATAGTCTTGCGCTCTCCCATCAGTCCTCCCCGACTCCTTGATCAACAGACCTGATTAACAGGCTGAGTGCTGAAATCATAGCCAGCCGGGTGAGAATATCCATCATGGCCTCGGATGGAGGCTGGCCGGGCACTCGCAGCGACCCAAGCTCAGACAGGTTCCTCAACAGGTCGTGAACTTCATCAGGACCATCGCCACTTTTGAAATCGATACCGGTATTGCTGGTCAGAGATTCCACGATCTTGGCCCAGCTGTGTTGTTCACGGGTGCGGAGCTGCACCTCGATTCGCCGGCCGTGGTACCTCGTGTAAATGTGGATGGCCCTATAGCCCGAGTCTTGAGGCTGAACCACGTAGTCCTTGATCTTGTCAGGCTTCTTGTTGCGCTTGAGGCTGTTGGCGACGAAGCGGGCCACAACCCGCTGAACCTCTTCTTGGGAGTTGAGCACCGCCCGGCAGCCGCCGACGTCCTGCATGCTTGACAGATCCATCAAGGGGAGCCGCCTGAGCTTGTCCTCAATGGTGGGCAGTCTCTTCAGTCGCCGGGAAAGGTCGAGATCGAGACCTTCGGTTATGAGGCATGACCGCAGCCCCATGTATGCAGAGTGCATCGGTACGGCATGAGCAGACCGGTAAGCCTCGACAACCTCACGGGCGTTGCGGACCTCCTCAAGAGAAGGCAACTGACCCTGCCCAGTCTGTGCGCGGCGCAAGACACCACCAGCACGCTTCACATTGCCCAAGGAACCAAAGGCGGGAGGGGATTGACTAGACATCTGGCGGTGCAGGCTACCCCGCACCGGTCTGAACGACTGCCGAATTCAAAGGGCCGCAGACCCAGCAGGCTGACGCGAATGCGATGACGCAGTACGACCAGTTTGCAAGAGTTGCAAAACATGGTCAGGGCGCGGCGGGTGGCGCAGGCCGCGCATTGAATTCTGCCATGTGACAACCATCGCTGGAGACCGCGGATTGCAGGGTTCCTGGATAACTAGGGGCCTAGCGGGGCTACAGCGCATCGACCATGCCGTTGCACTCCTGAAGGCACTTGTCGCATGACACGGGCATGCCGTAGCGGAATTCCGAGCCCAGTTCTCTTTCGAGTTCATCACGGATTATGGACACTGAATCGATACGGGCGTCTGGTTGCTTTGGTCGGCTCACGAGGGAGACTTCCAACAGATCTGCCTTTGTGGTCACGCGTCCGCAAACCTCGTCCCCGTAGACTTGCCCAGCTATGTGATCGCAGTCTTCGGGGTCCTCCTGACAGATCGAGCACTCTGATTCTTCAATGATGGATCCGGTGCTGTTTCCCACCCTGTTGTGAGCAAGGGCAACCGGGCATGTCTGGCTGTAGCCCTTACCTGGCTCGAACGTCAGTTTGCACCCGAAAGTGGTTCGCACTAGGCGGCCAGCATCGTCAAGGACCTTGTGTGCATGGTCAAAATGGTCGGAATCTTCAAGCCAGTCGACAGCAGACCGTAGGATGCCCAGACCATTACGCGCCCGCCGCTCGGGCTCTCCTGGCAAATGCACAGAATCAAGCAGTTCGATTGCCTCTTGAACTGTCCGCGACCCTTCCTGCAACTTTCCTTGTCCCTTTTGCACGTCGGCGTTGCGTGTGGTGCGAAAGGTCCCTGGGCCGTACAAGACGGCAACGCCTGAAATGTGCGCTGTGGTATCACGTGCAGTGGGAACAGGGATCATGGCCAATTCCGTCACCTGCTTTCGCCGTCACCGAAGCAGCGGATCGCTTCAAGGACTTTGTCGCCGTCTCCGTGACCCTCGAAATACTCGACGGTGCCGTCTGGACCCTGGCGACCGAACCGCACGTGCAGTTTCGTCTGCGATGGCTGCGACGCTCCCACGATCTGGCGGATCGCATGCACGAGCAACTGAACGCAAGTCTCTACTCCAACGTCATTGGCAAAAACCAGAACTGGTACCCAGCACTCGGCCGCATTGAGCGAAATCTCTTGTCGTTTGCTGCGTTCGAAGGCGTGCTCAACGGTATGGCCATTGGAGCGGAGGATCTTCACCATGTTCAATGTCGTGTCCGGATACGGATTCTGCACGCGATCATCAGCTGACTGGCTCCACCCCGGGAGCCCGGGGAGAACCACTACATCAGCATCCGGCCAGGCCGGATCCCATGTACCCAATTCCTTATCAAGACGCAATGCGGACCCTTCCACAGGCCAACTATACCGGGGATATTGAACATCCCGTCTCTGCCGCCAGACTGCAGTGGTCCCGCGCGGGCGGTACAAACGTGTTTCTCAAGACACCCAAGAATATGTCATCCTAAAAGCCTCCGCGGGCCGGTCCTCGCCTGATCACCGGCCTTCATCACCGATCATAATCAACCTCCGGTGGAGTTCGCCGGCCAGGAGATGCATCACATGAAACAAATAACAGACTACAGCGATGTGCGAAACCGTGATGCGTGCATTCATTGTAGAGCAGGTCTCAATTCCCGCAACAAGAGCAGGGATCACGTTCCTTCCAAGTGTCTTCTTGTTGACCCACTGCCCAACAATTTATACAAGGTCGCCATCTGCAAGGCTTGCAATGCATCGTTCTCTCCAGATGAAGAGTACCTTTCCTCATTTTTGGAAGCAGTACTAACTGGTAGTGTCGATTCAGACCCAAATCCACTTCCTTCGACAGCCACCTCAGTCAAAGGCAGTTTTGGTGTGCGGAAGCGGATCTCGCAGTCGCGGAGGGAGCAACCGCTGCTCTTTGGAGGTACTGAGGTAACTTGGATACCTGAACTAAATCGTATACATAGTGTGATAGTGAAAAATGCGCGCGGGCATGTATTCTTTGAATTAGGAGAGCCCCTGGTCGATCCACCTTCACGAGTCGATTGTCTACCTGTCATTCGAATGACAGTTGATCAGAGAAACGCATTTGAAGAAATTTCACTCGGGTCAGGTTGGCCAGAGGTTGGAAGCAGAATGATGCAGCGCGTAGTTGGCATCGAACCACTCGTAGACGGTTGGGTCTTGGTCCAACATAATGTCTACCGATACGCCGTATTTCAAGACTATGGCGAAATGGTCGTCCGCTCCCTGATTCGAGACTATCTCGCGACTGAAGTGGCTTGGGAGTACTAAAGTGGCTCTACGCGACGAAGCTGGGACGTCGGGTTCTGATTCTTGTGACTGGTTAAGTTTGGCCTGGTTTTCGTCCTGCGGCAAGCAGGATTCTGAGCCGGTAGTTGGCGAAGTTGCGGAAGCCTCTGGCGGAGCGTTTGACGTCTTTGATTTTTGCGTTGGCGGCTTCGGTTCGCCCGTTGTGGGCGCCGGTTGCGATGCTGTTGTTGATCTCGGTTCGCCATTTGGTGAGGGTGCGGGCGAGTCGGTGTAGCTCGGGGGCCGCCTCGGGGGCTTTGCACCAGGAGATGGCGTCGTCGAGCCGGGTGGCGGCTTGGTCGGGGTCGCCGGTTTTGAACACGGCCCGGACTCTTTCTTTGGCCTCCCAGCAGTCGGCGACTTCGTCGTAGGGGTCGCCCGCGTCGAGGGCTTGTCGCAGCCGGTCCCAGCCGGTGTCGTCGAGGCGCTCTGCGCCCATCAACAGCAGCTTGCGGGCTCCGTAGAGGGGGTCGCCTTTGCGGCCCCGGTGGCCGGTTGTGTCGTTTTGGGTGCGGCGGCGGCAACGGTCAACGGCCTGGTTCGCCAGTCGGACAACGTGGAAGGGATCCACCGCGATCTGGGTGCCTGCCCGCAGGCGATCGCCGCGCAGCGACTTGATGGCGCTGCGGTAGCCCTCGTGGGGGTCGATGCAAACCACCTCGACGGCCCGGACCCATTCCCGCCCCTGCTGCGACACCCATTCACGCAGGTCAGCGGCATCGCGGCCCTCGAACACGTCGACGACCCGCCCGGTGTCGGCATCGACCGCGGCGGTGATGAACCGGCGTCGGCGGCGCCGCGAGGCCGAGGCCATCACGGTCTCGTCGAAGCCCAGCTTGACCACCGGCCCGACCCGGCCGCCGCCCGCAGCCCGCTCGGCGGCCAAGGCGAGCTGCGCCCACATAGTGTGCCAGGCGACACCGAGCTGGCGGGCCAGCGACGCCACCGACCCCTCCACAGCTGCCAGCCTGCCCACAGCCCACCGCTCCGCCCGAAAAGTGAGAACCCGGCGCGGCCCGGCCAGCTCGGACCGCTCGGTCCAAGACCCCGACCCGCACAGCGGGCTGCGGCACTCCCAGACGCGCTTGTTCCACCGCACCCTCACCGGGCGGCCGTCCCCGCCCGGCGCGTCTCTCAGCACCACCTCCCGGCGCCCCTTCGAGCGGGCCCTGAGCCCGCAGCCGGCGCAAAACACCCGCTGCCCATCGGGGGACTGCACCCGCACCACCACTTCGCCGAGCACCTCTTCGACGCCGGTCACCTCCAACCCGAGCGCGCCGAACCCGAAATCTGAACTAACTTCAACCACCAGGGGCCTCCTGACTCTTGGACTATCTGACAGTCACAAGAATCGGCGAGGCCCCCGACTCAGTGGCGGACCCCCACAATCACCCCAGTCCCAGCTTCAACGCGAAGACCCGGAAAAGTAGATCCGAAAATCTCTATTGATAGATCACGTGAGTTGAAAGATAGACATGAATGCAATGGATCAAGGAAAGCAGCTACCATCCTTTCCCATTTACACGGCTAATCAAAACTGGCTGAACTCAAGTGTTCAGATAACAGAGGAAACACACTCACGCCTATACCTTCGGTACAGACATCTCGCCGGTGACCACCGCCGTGATCAGAGCCTGGCGCCGTTCTACCAGGAGTTCTACGAACTCAGTTAACTTAGCAATTGAACGCTCAACTCGATCTGCTTCGCGCTCGATACGGTCCACTATTTCCTGTTGTTCCTTCACTTCGGGAGCCGGAATACGTAGCCCACGAATTACTTCCTGGCTGATATTTGGTTGACCGGCACCGTAGGCCATCGAAATAATTTGCTCTCGGTGTGCCCAAAGCCACCAAAAGAGAAAGCGTTGGTCCAATGGACCCGCTCCAAATATTGCGCAACACGCTTGATTTGTTACTGCTGGAACTTCAAGTACGCCTAGGCGACCCACGGTTGCTCCGTACATCGCTATCAGGATCGATCCCGGTGGAAACACTTTGAGGGCAGAATACTTGCTACAAGCCTCATCGGTGACTCGCTGACCAGTCTCTCGAATGCTTGTTTCACGTAGTTCAGATGTTGTAACCCAGGGAATTCCCTCAAGGTCATCGTAGTATTTTGAATTGCCACTCTCCGGAGTAGTCCCGCTTCCAGTTTGCTTATACCACGCGATCTTATGAGGCATCCAAGATCGAGGTACAGGACCAAGCCAATATGGTCCTGGACTCCAAAGGTCCTTGTATCCTTCGCCTGCTACATGAAAAATAGTGAAACGACGTAGATGTTCTGAAAGAAGCTCAATAAGGCGGCGTTTCTTGTAGATAAGGGTATTGATACGAGCAGTTTCCGCCTCGAGATAGTCGACAATCTGGAGTTGCTCGTCGACACTTGGCAACACGATTGGAAGACAGCGTAGCTGCTCCCAAGAAATGTCAAACTGTGACGGTGGCATCCATTTGGAAATGCGCGTCAACTCTTGCAAATAGACAGATGATCGAAGCAAGTAGTGAAGAAAACGAGAATCGACAGCTTGAATCGGCCTACAAACAAAATATGCTGGACTGACTATACCTCTATAGATGGACACACCGAGACCACCTTGCCACGTTCTCAACTTATTGAAAACTATATCGTTGGGTTCCACAAGAAGATACTTGCTTAAGTCTTCGCCGAGGCGATTATGATTATCGTCTCGTGATGAACGCGGTACTACACCTTCATCTAGGAATACTGATAGCGGGTCCAATTCTGGATAACCACTAACCTTAGTTCTAACGACGAGACGCCCGAAGGGTACCTGTTCCCATTCTTGTGGATTGCTGAGTTCAGCAATAATGCTCATGCCTCAATCTCTGCCATGAGACTCTGTATTTCTGCTTCCAACTTCTTGATCTCACCATCGATTTCACCCATTGAGCGAGGCGGCACATAGTTGAAAAAATGCCGTGTCAGGGGAATCTCATAGCCAATCTTGGTTTTGCCGGGGTCGAGCCAGGCGTCGGGGACATAGGGGTGGACTTCGGCTTCGAGGTAGTCACTCATGGCTGAGCTGTACTCAATTGTCTGGAGGCGGGCAATTGGATCGGCCTCGAAGGTCACGGCCATCGGTGGTAAGGGCACGTGTTCTTGGTCTCGTAGGTCGGGGTCGGGTTTGGGTATGCCATCTCGGTCGGTGACGGCGGGAGCATCAGGATCGCGGATTGCGAGGGCCGCGGTGATTGCTTTGACGATGGCCACAGGTTTTTTGCCGGTTGCTTTCAGCAGGGCATCCCGTGCGGCTTGCTGGGCGTCGGATTCTGTGAGGTAGACCTCGCCTTGGTGGGCTCGAAGCTGGTCAAGTAAGGCCTCGCGTTTATCGTGGTCGAGATCGGTGATCTTCTTGTCTGCGACGACGGCGTCCAGAGAGTCGCCGGTAATCTCCCAGCGGAGCCGAAGGGGACGTTCGATGGTGATGCGGAGAAAGCCGAAATTCTCGTTGGGAAAGATCTTGACTTGGGAGTTCTCCTCGAACGCTCCGTAGAGGCGAGCGATCTCGTTTATTTGTGAATCCGAAAGCTCTTTACGCTTTTCGCCGAGGTTCTTGCGCATCTTGGTGTAGAAGTCGCGAGCGTCTACTAGTTGGACTTTGCCGCGGCGCTGCGGGGCCTTGCGGTTGGTTACCACCCAGATGTAGGTGGAGATGCCGGTGTTGTAGAAGAGTTGGTCGGGGAGGGCGACGACCGCTTCGAGCATGTCGTTCTCGATAATCCAGCGGCGGATCTCCGATTCGCCCGAGCCGGCACCGCCGGCAAATAGAGGCGACCCGTTGAACACGATGGCCAGACGGGCGCCGCCCTCGTCGACACGCTTCATCTTCGAGCTCATGTGCTGCAAGAACAGGAAGCTGCCGTCGTTGATGCGGGGCAGCCCGGCGCCGAAGCGACCGGCGAAGCCCTGGGTGGCGTGCTCATCCTTCACCTTGTCGGCCACCATCTTCCACTCGACCCCGAATGGGGGGTTGGCCAGCAGGTAGTCGAACCGCTCGTTTTGGTGCTGGTCGTCGTCGAAGCTGTTGCCGAACTTGATGTTGGAGGCCTCCTGACCTTTGATCAGCATGTCGGCGCGGCATGTGGCGTAGGTCTCGGCGTTCACCTCCTGGCCGAACACCATCAGGCGGGCCTGAGGGTTGAGGTTGCGCAGATGATCCTCGGCCACCGACAGCATCCCGCCGGTGCCGCAGGCCGGGTCGAGCAGCGTCTTCACCACGCCGGGCTTGGTGAGCAGTTCGTCGTCTTCCCGGAATAAGAGGTTCACCATCAGCCGGATCACCTCTCGGGGGGTGAAGTGCTCGCCGGCGGTCTCGTTCGAGAGCTCGGAGAACTTCCTGATCAGCTCCTCGTAGAGGTAGCCCATGTCTAGGTCGGACACTGACTCGGGACTCAGGTCGAGATCGGCGAACTTCGACACCACCAGGTACAGCAGGTTGCGGTCGTCGAGCCGGTCGATCTGCACGTCGAAATTGAACTTGTCCACTATGTCGCGGGCCGACTCAGAAAACCCCGCGATGTAGTTGCGCAGGTTGGCGGCCACGTTGTCGGGATCGCCGAGCAACGTCGCAAAGGTGTGTCGGGAGGTGTTGAAGAACGGGTAGCCGGCGAACTTGGCCAAGAGCGGATCGCGGTTTTGGAGCGTGTCGGGTAGTCGCCCCACCGCGGCCAGCACTTCCTCTTTGGTGGGCTCTAGCACGCAGTCCAGCCTGCGCAGCACCGTCAGCGGAAGTATTACTCGGCCGTACTCCGACGGCTTGTACACGCCGCGCAGCAGGTCGGCCACCGACCAGATGAACGCTGCGTGGTTGTTGATTGTCTCGCTCTGCATCTGACTCCAGCTAGATCCTCGAAGGGGCCGGGAAGCTCAACCGGTTTTGACAGCGAGTGGAGTGTAGGCCATCTCAACTTTGGCGAAGCTCTTGGAGGCCGTCGGACGGGGTCCAGGTCTCGATCACCAGTTCTCGTCCCTCGACGCGGGTCAGCGTGGCGCGGGAGATGTAGGCGGTGAACAGGGCCATGATGTCGGGGTTGTCGATGGGCGTTCGGTGACCGGCCACGAACAGGTCAACTTCCTCGGGGGTTGCCGCCACTGCCTGGCCGTCGATACGGGCGTCGCCGAGCAGCAATTCCTCGGTGTCCGGCGAGCTGTGAAGCGAGAACCTCGGGTCACGTAGCAGGTCCGCCGCCTTGCGCGAGCCCGGCGTCATCCCCAACCACAGATGCCCGTCGCGAATCGGCGCCTCCATCCCCGACAACCGAGGCGACCCATCCCGGCGCAGCGTGGCCAGCACCGCGTGAATGTGGCTCTCAAACCGCAACCGGATCCGCTCGGCTAACTCAGGAGCCTGCGCTTCGAACGACTTCCAGACAACTGTCTTCGCCGCGCCCATCAGTGCTGCGGAATTCATCTCAGTCGCCCCTATAGACACAGGAGCTCAACTAGACCGCAGACGGAAGGACTAGCAGGGCTTCCTGGTCGTTCGCATTAAATTCGGTGATCACATCCCGATGCTGCTGGAGGACGTCAAGAACTTCGAGTGTCGTAGCGTTGCCGACCCTCAACCAGATGGCTTTGGGAGGCGGCCCCAGTAGGAATGCGAGCTGGCGGAAGTCGGAGTCTTTCGAAACGATGACAAAGTCGTGATCATGCGCGTATTCCCAGATGGTGTTGTCCGTTGCGGTGTCGAGTCCGATTTCGGCAACGTGACTACTCCCGGGATACTCAGCCACCAGCATTTCCACAAGGCGGCGCGATAGGTTCTGGTCGAGAAGCAGCCTCACGCGGGAGTCGCAAGACGCCGCTCGCGCAGCGCAGCAAACTCAATGGCAGCTAGGACATGCTGCTCGCTCAACTCAGGGAAGTCGCCAGCTATCTCTGACGGCGTCATTCCCGCAGCCAGATAGTCCAGCACATCGTAAACCGCTATCCGCGTGCCGATGAAGCAAGGCTTGCCGCTGCGAACACCGGCCCGCGTCTCAATCACCCTGGTGAGCTCCACAAGAAGAAGCATATCCAGCAAGCCGGATGCAACGAAACGACATCCTCTTTCCCGGCCGGCGGGGGTAGGTTGGGTTTGTGCGGTTGGAACGGGCCGTTGGGTATGGGGCGCTGGCGAGCAGCTGGGTTCTCATTGCCTATGCAATAGGCCTGCTGGCCGCTCTCAGCTTGCTGGCCGCAGCCTGCGGCAACGACGACGACACCACGGTTCTGCCTTCGCCGACCGCTGAAGCCACGGTCGAATCCACGACTGAGGCGACACCGGAGGCAACCGCCACGATGACTGCTTCGACCACGGCTGAAGCCACCGTGACGGCTACGTCTCAGCCCACCCCTGAGCCAACGCCCGAGTCGACTCCGCTGCCCACGCCTGATCCGACGGCCGCTCCCACCCTTGAGCCGACCCCTGCTCCGACTCCGGAGCCCACGCCTACTCCTGATGCGGGGACCACCATCGAGGTGGAGGTGGCCGGGGGCAAGCCCGTGGGCGGGGTGGAGCGCCACCGGGTCGACGCCCGAGATTCCGTCACCATCACGGTGGTCGGCGACACCACCGACGAGCTCCACATCCACGGCTACGACCTGGTGGTTCCCTTTTCCCCCGGCCAGCCGGGGAACATCACCTTTGAGGCCAATATCCCCGGCATATTCGAGGTGGAGACCCACCACCACGGTGATCTGGTGATGGAGCTCCAGGTGGGATGATCCCCTAGTGGGAATGCTGAGCACTGTTTTGGCCCACGGGGTGGGGTCGCGGGGCGACCTGCCCCTGCCGTTCTACCTGTTCGCCATTGGCGCGGCCGTCGCCTTGATGGCCACCTTCATCAGCCTGAGCTTCTTCTGGCACCGGGCCTGGCTGCCGGCGGCCGCCACGGGCCGCAGCCTGGGGCTGGCCTTCGGACGAATGCTCGACGTGGTGGCCGTTCCGGCCCGGCTGGCGTCGCTGGCGCTGTTCGTGCTGGCCCTGGGCAGCAGCGTCAGCGGTTCAGAGGTAGGGAGCCAGCGCTTCGGACCGCTCTCGGTGTACGTGGCGCTGTGGGTGGGGATGGCGATCGTCTCGGCGCTGTTCGGCGATGTGTGGCGGGTGCTCAACCCGTTCGAGACCATCGCCGCGACCATCGAGTGGACCGCGGGGAAGCTGGGCCTGCCCCAGCTCGACGACACCGGCGAGATTCCCGGCGGCTACTGGCCGTCGGTGATGGCGCTGGTGTGGTTCTTGTTCTTCGAGCTCTGCTACCACGAAGGGACCACCAACTCAGCCGTCGGCGGGGCCATGATCGCCTACACGGTGGGGATGGTCGGCGGGTCGGCGGTGTACGGGCGGCGCTGGCTGCGCCAAGCCGACGCATTCGGGGTGCTGTTCTCGCTGCTGGCCAAGATGGCGCCGATATACCGCGACGACACCGGCGCGGTGCGGCTGCGGCCCCCACTGTCGGGGCTCACCACCGTCGCCCCCCGCATCGACCTGTTGGCGGTGCTGCTGGTGGTGCTGGGCGGCACCACGTTCGACTCGCTGGCCGGCAGCACCCTGTGGCCCGATTTGGTGGGCACCCACCGAGGCTGGACCGCCACCGGGATCAACACCGCGGGGATGTTCATCGTCATCGCCATCATGGCGCTGCTCTACTACCTGGGATCGCGGGCCGTGGGGTGGTTCACCGACCAGAGCGCCACTGAGGTGGCTCGGCGCTATGCCCACTCCCTGGTGCCCATCGTGTTGGGATACACCGTGGCCCACTACTTCTCGCTGCTGGTGCTCGACGGCGGCCAGAACTTCCTCCGCCTGCTCTCCAATCCGTTCGACCGCGGCTCCAACTGGTTCGGAACCGCCGATTGGGCGGTGAACTTCTTCCTAGTCTCCACCGACGTCATCGCCTGGGTTCAGTTCTTGGCCATCGTCCTCGGCCACATCGCCGCGGTGCTGGTGGCCCACGACCGCGCCGTGGAGACCAGCGAGGCCAGCGAGGCCACCTGGGCCCAGCGCCCCATGCTCGTCGTAATGGTGTTCTACAGCGTGGTCGGCCTCTGGCTCCTCCAGAAGGCCTGACCCCGACGTTTGGCCTAGATCGGCCGGGCTGAGGCGGCGTCGAAGCCAACCGACAGCTGCACCGGGCGATCCTCGGTCACCCAGGCCCCGTTTACCCGCACATCCAGCACCGGCCAGCTGATCGGCACTGCTACCTCGGCTGTGCTGCCGGCCTCGAGTAGCACCTTGGCAAACCCCAAGAGACGCTTGGGGGCCCGCTCGTAGGCCGAGCCGGGTACCGACCCGTACACCTGCACCACGGTCGACCCGGCCCGTGAGCCGGTGTTGGCCACCGATGCCACCGCATGGTCACCGTCGACCCGAGCCTCGACTAGGGCGAACTCGGTGTAGCTCAGTCCATGGCCAAATGGCAGGTGGGAGGCAACGCCGTTGGCGTCGAGATGCCACTGTCCGTGGAGCAGCCCATAGGTGAACTCAGTGGCGTCTTTGTCGAAGTCCACCAGGTCGGCCTCGTCGTGAGGCACGGCGAACGGAAGGCGCCCGCCCGGCTCGGCCCGGCCCAGCAGCACGTCGGCAAAGGCGGCGCCGCCCTCAACGCCTGGGTACCACACCATGAGGGCGGCGGAGACGTCTGTTAGCCACGGCAACACCACCGCGCTGCCCGCCATCACCGCCACCACTACGTTCTCGTTTACGGCCCGAACCGCCCCGATCAATTCCTCATCGGCCGGGGACAGGCGCAGCGAGTCGCGGTCGCCGCCCATCGCCCACACGCTGTCTTCGACCCCGGCGTCGCCCATGCTGCCCTCGCCGCCCCCTGCCATGCGGTTCATGTAGCTCTCAGCCTCATCTGGATCGGTAAACCCCAGCTCAGGGTGATCCATGGGCGGAACCAGCTTCATGAACGGGCTGTCTTCGGGATCGCCCCCCATGAACTCGCCCTCGTCCTGGTTGGTGTAGCCCACGACCACAACCGCAACATCGGCATCGGCGGTTATCGAGGCGTCGCGGTCGCTATGCACCACCGCGACTCCGTCCAGGGCAGCAGCCAAGCCGGCCAGCAGGGTTACCGGATCAGGCGTCTCGGGGACGTTGCTCGATCCGGCGTCGCCCAGGTTGGGTACTGCGGCCAGCGGGCCTACCACCGCAACCGTGCTCAGGCTGTCGGCGTCGAGCGGCAAGATGCCGTCGTTGCTAAGTAGCACCATGGATTCGCTCGCTGCCTCGCGAGCCAGGGCCCGGTGCTCGGCGCTGCCGATCACGGACCGGTCGGGCGCGCTGTCGTACACCCAGGCAAACCGCAACAGCGTGGCCGTGGTCTCCACCACTCGGGCCTCTACGTCTGCGACGTCGAGTTCCCCCGAGGCAACCGCGTCACCCAGCGCCGCAGCCCGCTGCTGGCGGAGCGGCATCTCAAGATTGCAACCCGCCTGCACGGAAGCCACCGGGTCGCGCAGGCCAGCGATGAAGTCGGTGATGACGAAGCCATCCCAACCCCAGTCTCCCCGCAGTGTCTCGGTGAGCAGGGCGTGGTTTTGGCCGCACCAGTGGCCGTTTAGCGAGTTGTAGGAGCTCATCACCGAGGCCACGCCTTGGTCGGCCACCCGCTTGAAGTGGGCCAAGTACACCTCGTGCAGCGCCCGTTCATCCGCGCTCACGTCCACCTTGAACCGGGCGTTTTCCATTGAATTGACCGCGAAGTGCTTCATGCAGGCCATCACGTGGTCTTGCAGGCCGCGAGTGAATGCCGCCGCCATCTCGCCCACCTGATAGGGGTCTTCGCCGTAGGTCTCCTGGGCTCGGCCCCACGCCGGGTGGCGCAGCAGGTTCATGCACACCGCCCCGGTGAACGTGGCGCCCGACGCCCGCAGCTCGGTGCCGATGGCCTGGCCGATGCGCTGTTCCAACTCAGGGTCGAACGAGGCCCCCCGGGCCATCGACACCGGAAAGCAGGTGGCCGGGCCGATCACACAGCCCCGGGGTCCGTCGGCGAAATCGATGCCCGGGATGCCGAGGCGCTCCACATGGGCTGCCGGCCAGGTGTGGCTGTGGTAGCCGCCGCTCGACAAGTCGGCCAGACCCGGCCAAAACGGTATGTCACCGTCGAGGCAACCCAGCTTCTCTTCCAGGGTCATCGCCGCCACCAACGCGGCCGCCTCGGCTCGGGGGTCGGCGCCTTCGGCCACCCGGCCCGCGGCATCGTCGAATGCAGTCATGGCCTCACCGTAGACCAGGCTCTGGCAGACAGAAGAGCCTGGAATACAGTGGGGAATGGCATCGCAGGCGGAACTGGTTCATCTAAAGGGCGACGAGCCTCTCGAACACGTGCTAGAGGTGCTCGACGCCGACGGAGCAGTGATCGTGGAGGAGTGCTTCAACGACGAGGTGATCAATCAGATCCTCGCCGAGCTCATGCCTTTTGTGGAGAAGCCCGACTCCAACCGGACTCACATCAGCCCGGCGATCGCTGCTTTTTTCGGCGAACACACCCGCCACGTCACCGGGCTGGCCTCCAAATCACCCACCTTCGTGGCCGAGGTGCTGTTGCACCCGCTGATGCTCGACATCGCCGACGCGGTGCTGGGACCCAACTGCGCCGACATCCAAGTAAACGTGGCCCACATGCTGATGGTGGGGCCGGGGGCCCAAGCCCAGTTTCCCCACCGGGACGAGGATGTGTGGGTACACATGCCCCAGCCCAGCCCGGAGATGGAGCTGTCGTCGGTGACCGCGCTGTGCGATTTCACCAAGGAAATCGGCGCCACCCGGGTGGTGCCCGGCAGCCACCGCTGGGAGATGGACCGCCAGCCCGAGCCCAACGAGTTCGCCGACGCTGAGATGCCCGCCGGCTCCCGGTTGATCTACCTGGGTTCGACCATCCACGGGGCCGGCACCAACTCCACCGCCGACCAGCACCGGCCAGCCTTCCACCTGAGCTACATGCTGGGCTGGCTGCGCTCGGAGGAGAACAACTGCCTGGCCACCCCGCCCGACATCGCCCGCACCCTCCCCCGCCGGGCCCAAGAGCTGCTGGGCTACGACGTCCACTACGCCATCGACGACGGCGGCGGCTACCTCGGTGCCCTCGACATGAAGATCCCCGCCGACATGCTCGCATCGGGAGAGCTCTGATCGCCCACGGAATCAGGCGATCGTCCCAGGACTAGCGATCAGTCGGGGACGATGAGCGTGTCGCCGAAGCTGATGGTGCCGGTGATCGTCGCCCTTGCCGCGCCAATCCTCGCCGCGTGCGCGGGTCCCTCTATTGACGTTGCCGAGTGCGACGTTGCGCTCACCGTCACAATGGAGACGCTGGGTAAACGTCTCACCGATCACGGCACACTGCGCCACGGTCGGACCCACGAGCGGGCCGACGGCGAGTTCTTCGTCAGCGCCGAGTTCCTTCCCGCCGACGAGGACGACGACTTCGACGGCGACATCCTCACCTGGTTCACCGACGATCTCGCGGGGGCTGACTTCTTCTCGGTAGACGAGCACGCCCTCGACCGGTCGGCCTGGGCCGCGGCCGACTTCGGCGTGAGCGAAGACGGCGCGATCACCTCCCGCGGATGCGTCCTCGTCGTTCGCGGCGAGCCGGAAAGCGATGAGTGCGAAGAGCGCCGGGAGGAATTCTGTTGAGCTCACACGCTCTTGTTCGCCACGCGCGCCAGGCGGCGATCTGGGGCGCTGCGCTGGGCGCGCTCCAGTTCATCTGGCCCACGCCGCCGGGCGTGATCGTTCAGGGCGTGGTGGTCGGCTCGCTCACCGCGCTGCTGGCGTTCGGCCTGTCGCTCGTCTACAAGACGAACGGAATCATCAACTTCGCCCAGGCCGACCTGGGCGTGGTGCCGGCCACGGTTGGCCTGTCGCTACTGAGGGACTGGGACTGGCCATACTTCGTGGTGCTCCCGATCACGATCGTGGTCGCCATGGCACTGGGCTCGGCGGTGGAGTTCCTCGTGATCCGACGGTTCTGGAAGGCGCCGCGCATCATCCTCAGCGTCGCCACGATCGGGCTCGCCCAGCTGCTGCTCGGCATCGGCTTCTACATCCCGACGCTATTCAGCGACGAGGACGGATTGGCGCTCCTGCGCTTCCCGAGATTCAACCCGCCATTCGACTTCACCTTCGAGGTCGATCCGATTGTCTTCACGGTCAACGACCTGTTGGCGATGATCATCGTGCCCGTCACCATCTTCGGCCTCATTGCGTTCCTCAACCGGACCGGTGTGGGCACCGCAGTGAGAGCCAGTGCCCAGAGTCGGGACCGCGCGTCGCTGGTGGGCATCGACGTGCGGGGAACCCAGAACGTGGTGTGGATCATCGTCGCGGTCCTGGCCGCCGTGGCCATGGTGCTGCGGGCGGGAATGTTCGGACTCCCACTCGGGCCCGCATTTGGACCCGCGATCCTCCTACGGGCGCTCGCCGTGGCGGTGATGGGGCGGATGGAGAACTACTCGGTGATGTTTGTCGGCGCCACGTTTCTCGGCGTGCTGGAGACGGCCATCATCTGGAACGAGGACACTGCGGCGCTGATCGACCCGGCACTATTCGTGATTGTCGTCGTGGTGCTCTTGTTCCAGCGGCGGGCCCGCGGCCGAGCCGAAGCCCAGGACGAAGGGTCGTGGGTAGAGACCGCGTCAGTGAAGAAAGTCCCCCGCAAGCTGGCCTCGCTCCCGGAGGTGCTATGGGGTGGATGGCTGGCCAAGCTGGCGATGATCCTCGTCTTGTTGTGGCTGCCGACCGCGCTCGGCGACACCGACATCAACTTCGCTTCGGCAGTCATGATCTACGGGGTCATCGCCGTGAGCATGGTGATCCTCACCGGCTGGTCCGGAGAGATCAGCCTCGGACATATGGGCTTCGTCGCCATCGGCGCAGCCACCGCAGCGGTGGTGAACGTGCACTACCAGTGGGACCTAACCCTCACTCTGCTGCTGGCCGGGGTCGTCGGGGCAGTCGCGTCGGTGATCGTCGGGCTGCCGGCCCTGCGCATCCGCGGGCTTTTCCTCGCGGTGACCACACTCGCCTTCTCGGTCGCGACCGCGTCGTTTCTCCTCGACGAGGATCGGTTCACATTCCTTCCCGACAACATCGGCGAACGGGTGGCCCGGCTGCCCCTTTTGGGGCGGATTGACGTGTCTAGCGAACACGCCTTCTACTACGTGTGCCTCGCCGCGCTCCTTGCCGTGATCTGGACTGTGGGGCGCCTGGAGGCAACCCGCACAGCGCGGGTCCTCCGGGCGGCCCGCGACAACGAGGACAACGCCCAGGCGTTCGGCGTAAACCTGACCCGGACCAAGCTGATGGCGTTTGCCATCTCGGGTTTCTACGCCTCTTTGGCCGGGGGTCTGTTCACGCTGCACCAGCAGGCGCTCGGCCAGGGCTCGTTCTCTCCTGCCGAGAGCATCCGAGTCCTCACTATGGTGGTCATTGGCGGTCTCGGGTCGGTGCCGGGCGCGATCCTCGGAGCAGTGTTCCTCCAGGGCACAGAGTTCTTCAGCGACGATATCCCCGCCGATATCCGGCCGTTGTGGCTCTTCGCCAGCAGTGGTGTCGGCCTGCTGGTGGTGTTGATGTTCCTGCGCGAGGGACTCGGCGGGCTGCTGTACGAGGTCCGTCGGCGTTTGCTGGCCATCGTGGCGTTCCGCCGCCAGATCCCGGTCCCCAATCTTTTTGCCGACCAGCGCATTGACGACTACGGCGAGTTTGCCGGGCTCGGGCATTCGGAGCCGGTAGCCGAGCCGAGATCGCCTCGACGCGACGCCGAGGGCGTTTTCCGCTATTTGCCGAGCAAGCAGGCGCCACCCACCGACTACTTCTCGTTCCCCGACATCCTCATCGGCGATGATCACGACGGCTCGCTGTTGAGCGTTAGGTCGATCGACGTGTCCTACGGGCCGGTGCAGGTGTTGTTCGGCGTCAACATCGAGGTCGCTGAAGGCGACTTCGTGGCGTTGCTGGGAACCAACGGCGCGGGAAAGTCCACCGTGCTGCGGGCCGTCTCCGGGCTTTCGGCAGCAAGCGGCGGGTCGGTGTCATTCGAGGGGGCCGACATCACCACGATGGCGCCGCACCGGATCGCCGCGCTTGGGATCGCCCAGGTGCCCGGCGGCAAGGGCGTGTTCGGTTCTCTCACCGTCGCCGAGAACATCGCCCTGGGCGGATGGTTGCACCGCCGGGACAAACTGCACATGGAGCGGGAGACCGCCCGAGTGCTCGAGGTGTTCCCGGGCCTTGGGGAGAAGCTGAACGAGCCCGCCGCGAACCTGTCCGGCGGCCAGCAGCACATGCTCGGCGTGGCGATGGCGCTCATGGCCAAGCCCCGGATCCTCCTCATCGACGAGCTGTCGCTGGGCCTCGCCCCCGTGGTTGTGGAGCAACTCCTCGATGTGGTGCGCGCCTTGAACGACGACGGAGTCACAATCGTGGTGGTCGAGCAATCCGTGAACGTGGCGCTGGCAATCGCGGAAACCGCGTTCTTCATGGAGAAGGGCGAAGTCCGCTTCCGGGGACCCACGAGCGATCTGCTGGAGCGCGACGACGTCCTCCGGTCGGTGTTCTTGGGGGGAGCCGCGGCCGGGGCGTCTCAACGGCGACGGCCTGCGGGCGCTGCCACCGGCGCCGCCATCGCGCCGCGGCTCGAAATCGAGGGCCTTTCCAAGTCGTTCGCCGGAAACCGTGCGGTAGATCGGGTCTCGCTCCGAGTGGGCGAAGGAGAGATAGTCGGCCTCATCGGGCCGAACGGCGCGGGGAAGACCACGGTGTTCGAGCTGATCTCGGGCCTCCAGGCCCCCGACGAGGGAAGGGTGCTGCTCGATGGGCGCGACATCACCCACCTCTCGCCCCATCGTCGGGCTCGACTGGGGCTCGGGCACTCGTTCCAGGACCCCCGGCTTTTTGGATCGCTCACCGTGGAGGACGTGTTGAAGGTGGCCCTCGACCAGACCATGGCCACCCGCGATCCGGTCGCCGCCGCCCTCGGCTTCCCCGACGTCCGCAGGGCCGAGGACCGCCTCCAGCGCCAGGTCGACGAGCTGATCGGAATGCTCGGGCTCGATGCCTACCGCGAGAAGTTCGTGTCTGAGTTGTCCACCGGAACCCGGCGGATAGTCGACCTCGCGTGTCAATCAGTGGGCGCTCCCCGGGTGATCCTCTTCGACGAGCCCTCCTCAGGCATCGCCCAACGTGAGGCGGAGGCACTTGGGCCGATGTTGGAGCAGATCCGTGACGACACCGGCGCGAGTCTCCTCGTGATCGATCACGACATGGCTGTGCTGGCGTCGATCTGCGACCGGATGGTGGCCCTCGACCTCGGCGCCAAGGTGGCCGAGGGAGCCGTAGGCGAGGTTCTTGAGGATCCCGCGGTGGTTGCCTCCTACCTCGGTGGGTCCCGCGCCGCGATCAAACGATCTGGCATCGAGCGATCTGGCGGGGAGCCCGAGGGCCTTGATCCCGACCCCAGCAGGGCGACGTGACCAGGCTCGAGTCGATGCGGGAGCGAGCGGCTGCCATCACCACAGCGGCGCGCCGGTCGCTGGTGTGGATGCTTCTGTCGCGCCAGAGGGGGCCGGTGCGCGCCGTGCTCGCCTTGATAGTCCTGCACAGCATCTTGACCCTCATGATCGCCCAGGCAGTGGTGAAAATGGTGGACAACGGCATCGTCGACCAGGCCGCCCCCATCGGGCCCTATGTATCCCACATCGCCAAGCTGGCCCTACTGGCCTTCATGGTGGGCTTCGCCAGCCGCCAGATGACGGCACGGATCGGCTATCAACTGGAGTACGACCTGCGGGCCTGGCTCTACACCCGGGTCCAGTGGGCCGACCTTCGCATGCCCAAGCAGATGGCCACTGGGCAGCTCGTCACCCGGTCGATGACCGACCTCAAGATGGTGCAGCGCATCATCCAGTTCCTTCCCTCCATCGTGACGCTTGCGCCAGCCACGATCGCTTTGCTCGTGTACCTCGCGTATCTCAGCCCCCCGCTGGCGGTGATCGCGTCGCTGGCGCTGCCCCTCAACCTGTGGTTCCTCTCCAAGTTTCGGGTGCGCCTGTGGGGGCTGAGCTGGGCAGAGTTGAACGAGCGGGCCGAGGTTGCCACCGCCATCGACGAGCCCGTCCGCGGAGTGCGGGTCATGCGGGCGTTCGGGCGCGAGGAGCACGAGCGGGAGCGGCTGGGGGCCACGGCGCTGCGGGCCTTCCGCTACTCGATGACCCGGGTCCGGCTGCTGGCCCGCTACGACATTCTGCTAAAGGCCGTTCCCCTCCTCATCAACGCCCTGGTGCTGGTGGCCGGCGCCCAGCTCATCGCCGCTGATCAACTGTCGGTGGGCGTGTTCCTCGTCACGTTCCAGGTCGCGGGGTACGTCATCGTCATCGCCCAATTGCTCGACGAGCTGGCCAGCTCCTGGCAGTTCCTGCGCACCGCCCAGAGTCGGCTAGCCGAGGTGCTCTCGCTGGGCGCCCGACCCACCGAAGGACGGCCAGCCGCCAGCCGCTTCGAGTCCATTGAGCTTCGCGACGCAGGAGTCTCTTTTGGCGGCACCCCGGTGATCGACCGCCTGTCGTTCGAGGCTCGTCCGGGCCAGATCGTGGTGGTGAACGGGCCGCCCGGCTCCGGCAAGACCACGCTGGCCGGCTTGGTCGGTGGTCTGGTCGAGCCAACGAGCGGAGAGGTGCTGCTCGACGGACGGCCGCTGGGCGAGCTCGACGTCACCACCATCCGCACGATGGTTCGCATTGTCGCCGAGGATCCGGTGCTGTTCTCGGGATCGCTTCGCCAGAACCTCGACCTCGGGGCGGCTTGGATGGTTGCCGACGACGAGATCAACGCCGCTCTGTACGCGGCGGGTGCCGACGACATCGTCGCTGGGATGCCCGACGGGCTGAGCACCCATGTGGGCGACCGGGGCCTCACTCTGTCGGGCGGGCAGCGCCAGCGATTGGCCCTAGCCCGAGCGCTGGTGGCCCGGCCCCGGGTGATCGTGCTCGACGACGCCCTGTCGGCCGTCAACCCCTCCCACGAGATGGAGATCATCCGACGGGTTGCCGAGTTCCTGCCCGAAGCCGCGATCGTGGCGATCACCCGGCGCCCCGGACCCGCCTCGATGGCCGACACATTGGTGCAGCTCGGCCGACCCGGCGCGACGGCCCCGCCCGCCTCCGTTGCGGCCCCCGAGCAACAGGGCGACCGCGAGGTTGCGTCCGAGCTGATGGACGTCGTGAACTCGCTTGAGGTGAGCGAGGAGGCACCTATTGTCTCCGACGCCGAATGCCAAGTTGACGCCATGCCCCGGGTGCGGTGGCTGGTGGGGATCACCCTGTTCGCCCTCTTCGCCGTGCTCATCTTGCTGGTGGTGAACTCCCTGGCCGGTCTCGGTCCCGAGATTCTGTTCGCCGAGGCCACCGAGTCGGCCGTGGACGGCGAGACGAGCGCCATCTACGGGATCGGGCTCGCGGTGGTCGCCGTCGGGGTCGTCTTCGCCGTCAGCGGCTACTTCGTGAGGATCCTGTCGATGAAGATCGCCCAATCGATCGGCTACCTGCTGCGCCGTCGCATCTTCCACCGGCTCACCAACCTCGGCATCGACTTCTACGACCGCGAGCTACCGGGCGAGGTGGCCACCCGGGTGGTCAACGACCTCGACACCATCCTCGGATTCGTGGGGGAGAAGCTGTTCCGATTCATCTCGAGCCTGGGCCGCTTCGCCGTGGGGGTTGTGGTGGTGATCGTCCTCGTCCCGCAGCTGACACCCACGATCATCGGCTTGATCGCGGTGATCCTCGGCCTCACCGCCGCCCAGCTCTACCTGGGCATGCGCGCCTTCAATCGGGCGCGCGACGATCTCGGCCGCACCGTGGCCACATTCGAGGAGCACTTCGCCGGGCGCAGCGAGCTGCGGGGCTGCGGGGCAATCGACAAGGCGAATCACCGGTTCAGCGAAGATGCCTGGGAGCTGCGCCAGAGCCGGCGGTGGGCGACCTCGATCGCCAACCTGTACTCGGAGCTCGTGGCGTTCATCACCCACGTCGGCGGGGCGCTCATCCTGTGGGGCGCGGGCCACGAGGTGCTCGCCGGCACAGTCGCGGTGGGCACTGCCCTGTCGGCCCGGCTCGTGGCCCAGCAGGCCCTTCAGCCCCTGTCGTACATGAGCTCGATCTACACCGAGCTGCTTGAGGCCCGAGTCTCCTGGAACCGCCTCGCCGAGCCGTTCGACACGCCGATCCTGCCCGTCGAGCGGGCCGGAGCGACTGAGGCGGGGCCTCTCGAGGGCGACGTGACCTTCGAGTCGGTCGCCTTCGCCTACCCGCACACCACCCGTCCCGTCCTCGACGACATTTCGTTCACGCTCCAGTCGGGCGCGGTGACCTGCCTCGTGGGGTTCACCGGTGCAGGAAAGTCGTCGATCACCAAGCTGCTGGCCCGGATCTACGACCCGACCGCGGGCCGCGTCCTCGCCGGCGGGGTCGATATCGCCGACTACCAATCACGGTCCTACCGGCAGCGGCTCGGAATCGTCCCCCAGGACGCGTTCTTGTTCAAGGGCACCATCGGCTCGAACATCGCGTACTCGCGACCCGACGCCTCGCTCGATGAGATCGACCGGGCGGTGCGCGCCATCGGCGCCCACGACGTGCTCACTGCCCTAGACGGCGGTTACCAGCACCCCGTCGACGAGGAGGCCCGCAACCTCACCGCCGCCCAACGCCAACTCGTGGCGCTGGCGCGGGTGTGGCTCGCCCAACCCGACATCTTGGTGCTCGACGAGGCGACATCCAGCCTCGACGGCCCGATGGAGGACCGGGTGCTCGAGGCGATCAGGGTCTTAGGAGTCACTACCCTCACCGTCACCCACCGCCAAAACGTGGCCCAGCACTCCGACCTCGCGATCGTGCTCGAGGCTGGCCGGGTGGTCGAGATCGGCCCACCGGGCGAGCTGGTCGGGACCGGCAGCGCCTACGACCGCCTGTGGGCCGCGGTCGACGACGACAGCACGGAGGTCTCCGAAAAAGCGTGAGCTCCGCGGTCAGCTCGCCTAGCGCTCGTAGCTCGGCGGGGTGTCGTTGGGGGGATATTCGTAGAGGACGTCGAGGGCCGCGTCCGGATCGAACACCCTTGGCTGCTGTTCGGGCCACTCGCCGACGGCGTAGCGGCGCCCGTCGTCGACCTTCATGTATTCGCCGACCACAACGCGCCCGGTCGCCGTTGTGCGCTCGTACGCGGGATCCCACCACTTCTCGGTCATGTCGTCGAAACCGGTGTAGTCGGTCCAGGGAAGCCGGCCGTCGCCAAAGGCTACGCCAGGGGTGGTCACGCAGTCGCAGTACGACCCGAGCGACGGGGGCAGCGCGAAACAGCCCTCGGTGAAGCTCTCGGGGGTGAGTTCGGGTCCGGCCAGATGGAGACACGCCATGGGCCACTTCAGGGTCGAAAGGGAGAACCTCTCGGCTAGCGACACCGGCTCTCTGCCGTGGTGCCATTCAAAAAGCGCCGCTTGCGGGTTGAGCTGGTCAGCGACACTCACTCCGAGCGGACCCGGGCCGAAGGCGTGGGCCCACTGCTCCTGGTCGTAGCCGCGGGCAAAGAAGGCCGTGTCCTGGCCGCTGTAGCCAGTGATGATCCATTCCGGGAACCACTGCTGCTCGGTGGCAGCCGCGGTGATTGTCCTGGTGAACAAGTTGTCGGTCCCGGCGATCACGGTGGTGACGCCGGCATCCTTCATCCGGGCGGCGATCACGCGGGCTCGTTCCTGTCGCTGCGTGTTCTCGGCGCCCTCGTCGTAGCTCACCGCCTCCACGAGCTCGAAGCCGTTCTGTGCGGCCTGCTCTTCCATGAAGTCCCTGCTCCACCGGTCGGTGTAGATCATCCCGATCCGCCGGGGCTCGCCGATCATGTCGTCGCCGGCCCACTGCACCGGATAGTCGGCGACGCGCTTGCCGATGTACTCGGCCACGTGGAGCATCGTCACCCGGTCGTCGGCCAGGGCCGACCAGCGGAAGCCAGCCTGGTCTTGGGATTCCTGCCAGGAGACGCCCGTACTCCACACGATCACCCCTCGGGCCGCCATCTCGGCCTCGAAGATGGCCTTCCCCTCACCGGAGGTGGTGGCGTCGGTGGCGAGGAACGGCTGGAAGTCGTTCACGGCCCTAGTGGCGTCGGCCCTCTGGGCGACCTCGGTTGATCCGCTCGCATCGATGAACTCGAGTCGGACCTGGCGGCCCCAGAATTCGTAGTTCTGGTTGAAGATGTCGGCGCCGTCTAGCCAGCCGCGGGGGGTGCTGCCGACATCGCTGACGAACTCCGTCTGGCCAGCATCCACCCTCACCACCATGACGATCTCATCGGCGGTGACGCCCGGGGCCGTGTCTCCGCCGTTGTCGGCGCCCGCAGACCACTCGAGAACGCACGGTGGGGCGTCTACAAGGGGAACACGGATCCTCCCGGTCTCCGGATCGCAGTGCGGGTTGGCCAGCGCTGCTTCGGACCCGATCCCGGGAAACTCGGGCTCGGCCGGCTCAACTGGCTCGGGTGGATCGGCAGTGGAAGCGTCGTCCTCCTCGGCGGGGGTGTCGCCGTCACCGTCGTCCACCGTGTCGCCGTCGTCCATCGAATCGTCGGCCTCGGGCTCATCGGCCGCCGGGGCCGCGGTGTCGTCCTCACCGGCGTCGGTGTCGTCTTCGTCCGTGGAGTCCTCGACAGCGGGCTCTTCGGCCGCAGGGGGCGCGGTGTCGACCGACGCGTCGTCACCATCGTCGTCCCCGTTGCCGCCGCCGGTCACTACCAGCACGATGACCACGATGGCGGCTATCACCGCTATGGCGAGGTACGGGCTTAGGCGGCGCAAAAGGCTCTTTTCCGGCGCCGGTTCGGCGGGGTTTGCTGGATCGGTCATGGGGTGGGCTCCTCTCCGAGGCTCACGGCAGGTTTGGGCGGGTCACTCCTGTCCCGCAGTCGGCACGATTAGATACTCGTCGAATCGGGTGATCCGGCCGTTCGCGACCAGGGCCACCATGCACCCCGGTATCTCGATCGGCGCGCCCCCGGCGTTGGCCAAGCGGATCACAAACTGGCGCACGAAGCCGCTCTCGGTGACATGGCGGCGCACTTCGTCGAGTGTCATATCAATAACGTTGTCGGCCTCCCACTTGGCGCCGTCGACGAGAGTGTCGACGGTGAGGTCTCGGCCGCCGAAGGAGCTGGTCCATCCCTCGAAGTCGGGGGCTAGGACCGCGCGGATGCCGTCTTCATCAGCGGCGGCATAGGCGGCAAAGAACCGATCGGCCACCGCTTCGATGCTCGCCTGGTCGGTCGTCATGACTCACCTCGGATCTCCAGGCCAGCCAGCTCGTCGGCTGAGCGCCAGTCGCTGAGGAGCTGGAGGAACTCGATGGTACCCGGACCTAGGCCGTAGGGGCCGTTCTGAGGACTTCGGGTGTTACTTCCCTCGTTGTTGTAGTAACCGGGGGTGCAGTCGTTGGCGAGCCCGCCGCGGCTGTTCACTTTCTCGAGACACGCGGCGACCCAGGCGTCCTCGGCTTCGGCGGTGGCTTCCACCGTCACCGCCCCCATCTCGCGGGCCCGGGCGACGATGTAGGCGAGATGGATGGCCTGCTCGTCGAGCATGTGCGTGTAGTTCACGGTGTTGCCCGATTGACCGATGGACATGAGGAAGAGGTTGGGGAAGTCGTGCATGTGCATGCCGTGCAGCGTGCGAAGACCGTCGGCCCACTTCTCCATGAGCGTCTCGCCATTGCCCCCGATGATCTCAAACCCCCCTCGCTGCGAAAGCGGGGTTCCAACCTCGAAGCCGCTGGCGTAGATCAGGCAATCCACCTCGTACTCCCGCCCGTCGACCACCACACCCGTCGCCGTAATGCGTTCAACGCCTTTGCCCGACGTGTCCACGAGGGTCACGTTCGAGCGGTTGAAAGTGGGGAGGTAGTCGTTGTCTATGCAGGGTCGCTTGCAGAATTGCCGGTAGTAGGGCTTGAGATGCTCGGCGGTCTCGGGGTCGTCGACCAGCTCGTCCACCCGCGCCCTGATCTGCTCCATCTTCTGGAGATCGGCCAGCTCCAAGGTGCGCTGGATGCCCTCGGGCGACAAGTCCCCGCCGTCGCCCCCCCGCAAGAGCTTCATTATGTTGCCGATCAAATCGGTCCAGCCGTCGTCGACGAGATCCTCCTCCTGGGGGACACCGGAAACCAGCGCGTTGAAGTTGTCGCGGCGGTGCTGGTGCCAGCCCGGCGACAGTGACCGGGCCCATTCGGGGTTGGTGTCGGGGTTGTGCTTGACGTCGACCGACGACGGGGTCCGCTGGAACACGTAGAGATGCTCCGCCCACTCGGCGATGCGGGGCACCACCTGCACGCCGCTCGCGCCGGTGCCGATCACACCGACCCGCTTCCCGCTCAGGCCGGTGAGGTTCCCCTCCTGGTCGCCTCCGGTGTAGTTGTAGTCCCAGCGGCTGGTGTGAAACGACTTGCCCTCGAATGCCTCAATGCCGGGAATGCCGGGCAGCTTGGGCCGGCTCAGCTGGCCTAGCGCGAGACACACGTACTGAGCCCTCATCTGGTCGCCGCGGTCGGTCTCGACGATCCAGCGCAAGGCATCGTGGTCCCATCGGAGCTCGGTGACCCGGGTCTGGAAGCAGGCGTCCCGATAGAGGTCGAACTGGCGGGCGATCGCGTGGCAGTGCTCGAGGATCTCCTGGCCGTACGAGTACTTGCGTTTCGGAACGTAGCCGACCTCCTCCAGCAGGGGGAGGTAGACGTACGACTCGACGTCACAGGAAATGCCCGGGTACCGGTTCCAGTACCAGGTTCCACCGAAGTCGGACGCCGGGTCGACGAATCGGATCTTGTCGAGGCCTTGCTGGCGCAGCCGCGCTCCGGCCACCAGACCGCCGAAGCCTGCACCGATGACGACGACCTCGACTTCGTCGTGGAGCGGCTCGCGGGTGAAGTCCCCGTCCGCCCAGGGGTCGTCGGTGTAGTGGGCGAACGCCCCATTTACCTGGATGTACTGGTCGGGGCCGTCAGGCCTCAGGCGCTTGTCGCGCTCGGTGCGGTACCGGTGCCGGATCTCGTCCAATTCCGGCAGGGATTGCGTCGGCTGGTCATCGGTGATGCTCATCTGCTCCGTCCGCTATAGCCAACTTCTTAGTAATCTTGATACATTAGCAAGAGTCGAGACAGGCGACAGGCCCGCAGGCACCCAATGCCGGGCCTCCAGGAGGTCGACCGATGAGCACTATTGCAAACGAACCTGGATACGGAGCCCGACCCGGCATGGAGGATGCAGTGTTCGAAGTCGGGCCGATGCGGTCCGATCCGGCAGCCGTATTTGACCCAAGCAAACGCGTTCGGATCCGCCGGGAAGGCCTCGGCGAGAAGCGATTTCCATTCCCGATACCCAACGGCTGGTTCGTTGTCGACGAGTGCCGCGAGCTCGCCCCCGGCGAGCACAAGAATCTCTTCGCCTTCGGCAAGGACCTCGTGCTGTTCCGCTCCGAGAGCGGCGAGGCCCGGCTCATGGACGCCTACTGCCCCCACCTGGGTGCCCACATAGGAGCGGGCGGCAGAGTCGACGGCGACGGTATGCGGTGCCCGTTCCATGGCTGGCACTTCGACGGTGACGGCCGTTGCATCGACATCCCGTATGCCGAGGGTAAGGCAATCCCCGCGAAGGCGAAGGTGCGCACCTATCCGATCATCGAGCGCGACCACATGATCTGGGCGTGGCACCATCTCGAGGGCGGTGAGCCGTTCTACGACGTGCCCTACTTCCCAGAGTTCGAGGACCCGGACTGGCAGCCCTACGAGGTCCTCCACTTCGAGGTGGGCACCATCGTCCAGGAATTCGCCGAGGGCGAGTTCGACGTCCAGCACTTCAAATACGTGCACGGGGCGCCCCCGCTGCCCAGTACCGACGTAGTCGTTGAGGGGACCTACCGGCACAACAGCAACGGCACCTTCACGATCGAGAACTTCGGCTTGGGCTGCACCCTCATATCGATCGGCGAATCGGTGCGAATCGGCCAGTCGCTCCTGCCGACCGACGAGGAGAACGTGAAGATGACGTGGTGGTTCACCATGCCCCGCTCAGTGGGGGAAGCAGCCCTTCAGAGACTTGTCGCCGGTTTCGCCGACGGCATCAGCCAAGACATCGCCATCTGGGAGAACAAGCGCTACCAACCCAAGCCGCTGGTGACCGCCGTCGAGCGGAACATCCGCGTCGGTCGGGAGTGGGCGCTCCAGTTCTACTCCGGACTCGACTCCTAGGACCGAGGGCACGATCACGACTCCTCGCGGCGGGCGCGCCGTGGTGAGCGGGGCGACTTCGTCTGGTTATCCTCTCGGCTGATGCCCCGGTCGCCCGAGCCCGCCCGTGAAGCGCTCATTGCCGTCGCCGAGCGCCTGTTCGCCGAGCGAGGCGTTGACGCGGTGCCGGTGGGCGACGTCGTGAAAGCAGCCGGGCAGCGCAACAGCTCGGCCGTGCAATATCACTTCGGCAACAAGGCCGGGCTTCTCCAGGCGATCCTGGATCCCCACCAAGCCCGCCTCGATGATCGACGAGCCGAGATGCTCGACCAACTCGGCGAGCGGCCGGGGCTCGACGAGCTCATTGAGGTGCTTGTCCGGCCCCTCGCCTCCCTTCTCGACAACGAGTCGGGCCGTCACTACATCAGGATTCGGGCGCAGCTCGTCAGCGCAGCAAGGCTTCCCAGCGACTCCGACCTGATGCGAGATGCGGTGGCGGGCGCAGGCGGCGGCGAGTCATCCGCCGAGCCGAGACCCGGCATTCGCCGCGTGTCCCAAGCCCTCGTCGATTTGGTGGACGACACGCAGATGGCCGACCTTGGACACCGGCTGACGCTCACGGCTGTGCTGCTGCTTCATGGACTCGCCGATTTCGCCCAACGGCACCCCGACGCCAACGCGGCTGAGCGCGAGGTGTTCACCGATGTCCTCTTGCGTTGTGTCGCGGCAATCAACCTCGTCGACAATTGATCAGTCGGGCACAGTGAACGTGTCGCCGACGCTGATAGTCCCTGCCGCAGTGACCTCGGCGTTGGTGCCGAAACAGGCGAAGGCCCCGTAGTCGAATTCCTTGCGAGCGGCGGCAGCGAGCACTTGCAGGACGCCTTTTGCCTGTTCGTAGCCCGGCTGGGCCAAGGTGGTCATCACGCAGCGGGGAGTGGCGTCACCGATCCGGAGCTCTGCTGCGCCGATCTTGACGTCGAGGTCTTTCCAAGCCAGATCAGCGAACTCCCCAGAACCGGAGTCGCCAAGAGCATCGAGCACGATGTTGGGGCGAAATCGCTCGACACCGAGTCTGATGCCGTCCAATAGCGAGGCCAGATGGGCCATTGACTGGTGGACGATGATGTGGACGGCGGAGGCGTCGACAAACGAGGTCTTCTCGGTGAGGGCGGCAACCGGCAGGTCGACCTCCACATCAGAGAGGACCGTGCCCGGGATCTCCGGCCACTCGCTGGCGTAGGTCTCCTCGCGGCCCTCTTCCACCTCGAACAACCGGACGGGTTCGCCGAGTGCCTCGGTCAATGCGGCATTCAGCTCACCGCTGCCCACGGCGTATTCCCGGCCATCGGGACCAACGGCAACCAGCCCACCATCGGCTTGTGTCTTGGCGCTCCACAACAGGAGTTGGCCATAGGGCCGCGGCCGCTTGGCACTGGCGATCTTGCCGGTCTCGGCACTGCGCACCGCCCACCGCCGATCCCCGACAACAGCGCTGGTGCGAAGCTCAAGGCTCTCGACCCGCTCCCCGCCCATCGACTTGACGGGATACCGCCACAGCTCAGCAATGGAATAAGTCGTCATACAGAGCCCCCAGCAGGATTCGAAAAGTCTGCTTCGTGCAATTGCGCCCAGGGCACCAATCTCTCCTCGCTTCGCTCTTGGAGCTGGTCACCTCCGTATGCCGCAATCAGATCACATGGGTGCTGGTCTCGAAAGTAGGCAGCAACCCGCCGGGCGGTCTTGAGAAAGCTGGTTGACGGGGTAGCAGCGGATTTTGCCTCTATCAGTGTCGCTCGCTCTGGGTGCTCGATGACCAGGTCGACTTCGGTCCCGCTGCGATCGCGGTAGAACGACAGGCCCCGGTTCAGGCCTTGATGGGTACGCTGCTTGGAAATCTCTGAAACGACCCACGTCTCGAATATCGGACCTCTGAGCGGGTGCGAGTGGAGCTGCTCGGGAGAGCGGATGCCCAGTAGGTGACAGACAAGGCCGGTGTCGTAGAAATGCAGCTTTGGCATCTTCACCAGCCGCTTGCGGTGGTTCGCGTGGAACGGTGGGAGCAGGAAGACCACGAAGCTTGCCTCCAGAATGCTGAGCCAGGCCTTCGCCGTCGGCTGGGACACCCCGCAGTCGTCGGCCAGCGAAGAGAGATTGGCCAGCTGTGCGGTGCGGCCGGCACAGAGCTGAACGAATCTTGCGAACACAGAGAGGTCCCCTACGTTGCGAAGCGTTCTCACGTCGCGCTCGATGTAGGTGGCGATGTACGAGCCGATCCAGTCAGTCGGATGAAGACCGCGGTCGAAGATGCGGGGATAGCCCCCAGTGATCAGGGTCTCATCTAGTCCTCGTGGATGGTTGGAGAAGCGAATGGCCTCTCCCCGGCTCAGCGGAAGAAGGTGGTGCACGGCAGTTCGGCCAGCCAGCGACTGATTGATCGACTCCAAGAGCGAAAAGTGCTGCGACCCGGTGAGGACCCACCGACCGGGCGTTGGGTCGGCGTCGATTATGCCCTGAAGGTAGGACGGCAGATCAGGTGCCCTTTGGACCTCGTCGATGATCGCCCCACCGGGAAACTGAGCCAGAAACGCACGGGGATCATCAGTGGCAAATGAGCGCACATCGGGCGCTTCCAAGCTGACGTAGGGGTGGTCGGGGAACACCGACCGGCACAAGGTGGTCTTGCCGCTCTGTCGGGGACCGGTAAGCGTGATGGCCGGCGCGCTCAAAGCCGCCTGCTCCAGTCTCGGGGCCAAGTCCCGGTCAATGATCATGACCACAAGTCTAGCCAAAGTTGGCTGATTCAAAATCTAATTTTGAATCAGCCATGCGCCCACGGCAGGATTCGAACCTGCGACCTTGGACTTAGGAGGTCCCTGCTCTGTCCTGACTGAGCTACGTGGGCGGGCTGGCGCGTATATTGGCGCGCAATTCTGAGGTTGTGGGATATGGGGTGTGGTGGTTGCGCCGGGGCGTGATTTTATCAGTGTGATTCGGTTTGGGTGTTTCGTTTCGGGGTAGTTGTTGTGATGGTTCTGCCACATTCCGCATGGCCGTCGGGAAATGCAGTGTGGGGATGCTCCAAGAGGAATCGGAGGCGGCGGCGCCTGTCGGGGCCGGGGTGGGGCGCGGTTTGGCTGATGGCCAGCCTCGTAGCCGTCAGTCCGCGTCTACGGTGAGGGGTTTCGGGGGGATGTGGAGGCCGTCGTTGAGGGTTCGCCGGCCCAGGGGCTGAGACAGGTGGACGGTGACCGGCGTGGACGGATTGCCGGGGCAGTTGGCTGGGCCGACGGGGCTGATGGCAGCGAACGCCACCAGGACGGCTTCGCCGGTTTCGATCACCTGCGGCCCGAGCAGCGCATCGCCTATCTCCCGGCCGCTGGCGCAACCGACCTCGGTGACCAGGAGATGAACCGAGGTGTCGTCTGGGGCGGGAGGCGAGTCGGGGTCGAGGCGTATGGCGACCCGGCCCAGCCCGTCGGGCAGCGCGACGACTGGCTCGCATGGGCGGCCGATGCCCGATCCGGCGATTATCCAGTTGTCCCGCGGTGTGCGCTCGAACCTCGCGGTGCCGAAACCAGCCGGGGTGGATACGGCGAACGTTGCGCTGTCTGCGCCGATGTGGATCGCATGCCAGTCCCCATCGGGCAGCTCCCAGGCGCCGCTTTCGGGCAGAAGGGTGCGCAGCGCCGCCGCGGAGGGATGGTCGATTTCGCCGATCGGCACTGGATTGCTGAGCGCCGAGTAGGCGACGGGCGGGACGCCCGAGCATGTGACCAGCGGGTCTTCTGCGCTGAGATCGGGTATGAGCGCCAGCGACCCCGAAGGCGGCTCTGGGGAAATTGTGACGTTGGCGCAAACCGCGGCGGGGTCCACCAGTTCGGCGATCATCTTCAGCGTGCCCTCGGGCGGGTCGAAGAAATCCAGGCTGACGCGGTTCAGCGACTCTGAGATGGCCGTGCTCAACAGGCCGAATTCGGGGCCCATGTACTGGCCCAAGCGGCCTTGGATCTCCGATAGATCTTGTATGGGGAACTCGACTTGGACCACGTCGATGACCGCATCCGTCCCAGACAGCCGGTCTTGGATCTCCTGGCGGTGTGCCTCGGCATCGCTGGTCACCGCCAACACGATCGCGCCGCCGTTTTCCCGGTCGATCCACAAGCCGCCATGGCTTTCCGGGTGCTCCTGACGATAGGCGAGCACAACGCCCATGACGTCGTCGTCGACATTCAAGCCGGCGCCGAGGTTGCCCTTGACGCTCGACTCCAGCCTCGGGACGTCCTCGCACCGCACAAGCCCTCCGGGAGGCTCAAGCTCCGGGCCCGGCTGGATGGCGTAGTCCTCTGATCCCGGTGTCGCGCCGGCCGCCTCAGACCCGCTTCGCGGTGCCGAAGGTTCGCCCGATTGCGGGAACTGCGCGGCGGCGCCACCCGTTGTCTCGAGCTGCCCGGTGTTCCCGCCGCCGCACCCTGCCGCAAACACCACCAGCGCAACCAGCGTCGCCACGGCGCGCAGCCACCACGACGTTCCCATCTGCCCACGGTAGCTGTCCTACTAACCTACGACAGACCGGGCGGGGAGGGCTGGTTTGGCTGGATCGGATGCTTCTTTCGGGGATTCGGGTTGGAAGCTGTATCCGGGTTTTCTGCGTTTGTTGGCGGTTGTCGGCGGGGCGGTTCTATTGGCTGTGTCTGCTTGCGGCGGCGAGAGGTCTGAGGCGGCAGTCGAGGTTCCGGCGCCCGCGCCTACGGGCCCTCCTGCGGCGTTCGAGTGGGCAGATGGCGTCTCGGAGATGGTCGCTGCGGCCGCAGTGGCCATGGCCCCGGATCCGTCTGCCGCAAAGGTCGCCGAGGTCGCTCCGTCCTATGACGGCGATGAGGTGGTGGCCGGGGTTGCCGTGCTGGAGTTCCCGCCGTACAGCGGGACCATCGATTTGCCCGGCCAAAGGGCACTGGACGCAAACGGCGACCGAATTTTCCAAAGAGTGGAACGGCGATACACCGTAAAGGGCCTCACCAGCCTCTACGTGGGAGTCGACATCTCGTCCGGCGAGATTGACTGGGCGGACGTTGTCCATGCCCAAAACGAGGTGTCGTCGATCGAAGTGGTCTTCGAATCCCCCGTCGACACCGAAGGGCGGCCGATCCCCGCCGACGCCCGCCGCTGGCAGTACGACGACTAACCTGCGCGCACCCTGACTCGGCCGCCCCGACCCGGCCGCCCCGACCCGGCGTCGTTGCGGGCCTGGGCTGCCTCGGTGAGGCTGTCTGGGGCTTTGGCGGCTAGCTGTCTTTTTGGTAGTGGTCGCCGACTCTTCGCACCGCGACGACCTCGGGAGGGTTGAGGAGGTCTTCAACGGTTATGGGCGGCAATCCGTTCGGCAGGCGGGGCAGGCTGTGGAGCGCGGGGAACTCGACGGTGCCGTCGTCGCCGACGTAGCCCAGCAGCTCCCCGGACAAGAGCACCCCGTAGACGCCGGTCTCTTTGCGGAAGAACGTCTTGTGGTTGGCCAAGAGCGGCGCGGCGATCTTCTTGCCTGAGAGCTCGCCGTTGATCGCGTCCACGTCCGCGGGGCTGAGCAGGACCAGCCCGATGATGGCCTGTCGCCGGCCGGCGTGCGCCTCGTCCCGGTAAAGGGCGGTTTCGACGGTGGTGTGGAGGTGCACGGTGGAGATGTCCGCGTCGGGATGGTTGAACGGGAGCACGACCTCTGCTGTGGGCCCACCGGCGGTTCGGGGTCCACTCGGCCAGGCATAGCCCAGGCCGCCGGTCACTCGGTCCACGGTCCCGATAATGAACAGGTCCGACACGCCGTGGGCCTGCTCTGCGCCGTCCACCACAAATGTGGTGAGCGGGGTGGTCTCGACGGGCGAGTCGTAGACGGTGCCGGTTCTGTCGGCCAGCGAGGTGGCCTGGAAGATCTGGTCAGCCAGCGGCGCCCCCGACCCCGCTGGCATCTGCGCGCCGCCGGCGCAGGCTGCCGCCGACATGGCCGACAACACGACCGCGCCGGACCGCAGCCGCCACCTCGCGGGGATCAACGGACGCCCCGGCGGTCATGGTGTTGGACTGGCATCGATTCTGCCTCCTCGCTGCTGTGGGGTCAGACGACGCTGGGCGGCGCCCGGTTCCCAAGATAGGCCCGTAGCATCGCTCGGGCGCTGGCGGCTACGGTCGGCAGGACGCGAACGCGGCCGCTCACCGGGCACCCCGACATCGGGTCCGGAGGGCGCCGCGTCGGCCGCCGAGGAGAGGATCGTTGAAGGCCATGGTGCGGGCGGACGCCTGTGTCTGGTCTTGGCGGTATCGGCGGCGGCCACCTTAGGCGCGGCTGTTTGTCTTGGGTATTGGGACTGAGATGCCCCCGGAACAGGCGGCTGATACCGTCGCCTGCTGTGACCTCCACAGACGACTTCGTACTGATCGACCACCCCCGGCCCGACATCGCGCTGGTCACGCTGAACCGGCCCGAGCGCATGAACGCCATGGCCTTCGACGTGATGCTGCCCCTCGCCGATGCCCTGCGGGACGTCAACAACGACAACAACATCAGGGCGGTGGTGGTCACCGGCGCCGGTCACGGCTTTTGCTCCGGTGCCGACCTGGTCAGCGCGGGCCGGGTCCCCTACATCGAAGGCCTCACTGTTTCAACGATCGCCCACCGGGCCGCCGACCGTCTCCACGAGGTCATCGAGCTGATAGGCGACCTCCACCAACCAGTGATCGCGGCCATCAACGGCGCGGCCATCGGCGGGGGGATGTGTCTCGCTTTGGCCTGCGACATACGCATAGCGTCAACCGAGGCCTACTTCCGGGCTGCTGGCATAAACAACGGCCTCACTGCGGCTGAACTGGGCCTCAGCTTCACTCTGCCCCGGGCGATCGGTTCGTCGCGTGCCTTCGAGATCATGCTCACCGGACGAGACGTAGATGCCGACGAAGCGTCCCGCATCGGCCTCGTGAGCGAGACGGTGCCCCCTGCCGACCTGCTAGAGCGCTGCTACGAGATCGGCACCCGCATCGCCGCCTTCAGCAGACCAGGCACCGAGCTCACCAAGCAGATGCTCTGGGCCGGTTTGGAGGCGTCCAGTTATGCAGCCCACATGCGCTCAGAGATGAATGCCCAACTTCTGGTGCGAATGACCACCCGCAACTTCGAGGAGGCCGTGTTGGCCCGATCCGAGAATCGCCCACCGGTCTTCGAGGACTGACCCCTTACTACCCCAAGTCCGAGTTGCCGCGGACGGCGATGATGGCGTTGGGGACGTAGGTGGCATAGGCGTTGGCGCCCTCGCTTTGGTGCATGAGGCCGGCGTGGAGGCTCCAACCGCCGGCGGCGCCGCTGTCCATCTCGCGGTCCATGTCCCAGGCCACTTGGGTGGCGCCCATGATTCGGACGTAGTAGCTGGTGTTCGGGGCCAAGGCAGCGCCCGGCGGTGCCGTGAATGCGACCGCCTCGTCCAGCGGGACCGAAGGCGGGGCGATCAGCCGATGCAGCATCCTTCCGGGCATCTTGATGTTGATCCCCTTCTCCGACCAGATCTCCACGCTGGGCACCGAGGCGGGTGGTACTGGTTCTGCGCTGGATTTGGGGCCAGACAGCTCGTGCACGTCTTCCAAGTCGGGGGGATCGGGAGGAGGCACCTGGAGGACCACGGTGATCTCCGACAGCGAATAGCCCCCTGGATTGCCCCCGGTTGTGAACCCCTGAAAAACCGTGCCGCCCCGGTTCAAGAACCCGTCAGGATCCTGCTGGCCGTGGTTCGAGACGAATGTCGTCGCAGTGGCGCTTACCGGCTGGGCGTTGACGGCCGCGGATACGACAAACAATGGGGCGACCAGGGCCACCACCACCAGAGCCAGTGCCATTCTCGAGCCTCCCTGCCGGTAGCGCCTAGTGGTCATGGCCTGACTCCTATCTGCTGTGTTCTATGTCGTTCCTCTCGTTTTCACGCTAACGGCGCATTGGTCCATTCAAAACCAGACGCGTTCTTCTTATTCGTTCGGCCAAGCGCTCAGCAGTCCGCCTCTTACTCCATTAGGGCTCGGGCCTCGGAGACAATCTTGTCGGCGGTGGGCAGCAGCTGCTTCTCCAAGTCGGCGTTGAAGGGCACGTGGCAGTGGGGGGTGGTTACCCGGGCGATTGGGGCCTGAAGGGACCAGAACCCGTGCTGGGCAACGACGGCGGAGATCTCCGATGCCACCGATCCCATTTCGTGGGCGGGGTCGGCGATCAGCAGACGGCCGGTCTTGGCCACCGACTCCAGGATGGTGTCGGTGTCCATCGGCACGATGGAGCGCAGGTCGATCACCTCAACCGACACCCCTTCGGAGGCGAGCTGTTCGGCGGCGGCAAGGCCGAGGGTGATCGCCCCGGCCACGGTCACCACGGTCACGTCGGTGCCCTCTCGCCGAACGGCGGCTTGGCCCAAAGGCACGATCAGGTCGTCGTCGGGCACCTCGCCGCTTTGACCCCAAAGGCTCCGGTCCTCGAAGGTGATGACCGGGTTGTCGTCGCGAATCGCCGCCTTGAGCATCCCCTTGGCATCGTGAGGTGACGCGGGGGCGATCAGCTTGAGCCCCGGAATGGTCATCAGCGTGGCGTAAGGGCGGTCGGAGTGCTGGGCGGCGTTGGAGACTCCGTACATCATCGGGGCCCGCAGCGTGATGGGCAGTCGGGCCTGGCCGCCGTAGGTGTAGGTCGACTTGGAGATGATCGAGACGATCTGGTCGAAGGCCACATACATGAACGGGGCGATCAGCATGTGGACGATGGGCCTCATCCCGACCATGGCCGCGCCAGCACCAGCGCCGACAAAGCCTGCCTCGGAGATCGGCGTGTTGCGAACCCGCTCGGTGCCGAACTTCTCGACCATTCCGGTGCAGTCGCCCATCATGTTCCAGGCGACGTCCTCGCCCATGATGAAGACGCTCTCGTCACGCTCCATCTCCTCAGTCATCGCTTCGGTAACCGCTTGGATGTAGGTCACGGTGCGCATGGCGGCTTCCTCCTGCAATCAGCCCGCACTGGGTGCGGGGTCGGCGAACAAATGGGTGAAGGCGGCCTCGGGTGGGGGTGACGGGCTCTGCCGGGCGAATTCGAGGGCGGCCACGATCTCCTCGCTGACCGCGGCGTCGAGGTCGTCGATCTGCTGCTCGTCGAAGCCCCGCTCGATGAGCACCTGGCGGAACAGCACCAGCGGGTCGCGCTGGGTGCGCCAATACTCCACCTCCTCGGCTGAGCGGTAGTGCTCGGGCAGCCGACCCACCGCGTGGTTCTCGAACCGGTAGGTCTTGGTCTCCACCAGGCTCGGGCCGCCCCCGTCTCGGGCCAGATCCACCGCTTCGCTGACCGCCTCGAACACCGCCAACACGTCTTGGCCATCGACGGTCACTCCGGGCATGTCATAGCCAATGGCCCTCACCGAGATGTCCTCTACGGAGACGGCATCCTTGGCCGACGTGAGCTCGCCGTAGCCGTTGTTCTCGCAGACGTAAACCACGGGAAGCTGCCAGATGGAGGCGATGTTCAACGACTCGTGGAACGTGCCCTGGCTCGACGCCCCATCGCCGAAAAAGCACAGGCTGACCTTGTCTTCGCCCCGCATCTTGTAGGCCAGCGCGGCGCCGGTGGACACCGGGAGCCCGGAGCCGACGATCGATGTCTCGCCCAGGCTGCCGACGCTGAAGTCCGAAAGGTGCATCGACCCGCCCTTGCCCTGGTTGACCCCGGTCTCCTTGCCCATCAGCTCGGCCATCAGCCGGTCGAGCTGAGCGCCCTTGCCGATCGGATGGCCATGGGAGCGATGAGTGCCCACCATGGAGTCGTCGATGCGCAGCGCCATGCACGACCCGACGATGGATGCCTCCTGGCCGGTGGAAGTGTGGAATGCGCCGTAGAGCTCGCCGGCCAACAGGAGCTCCTTGGTGGTGTCCTCGAACCTGCGGATGCGGGACATCCGCCGATACATCTCCCGCAATACGCCGTCATCAATAGTGATCATCAGCTCCCCCTTCTCTCTGGCAACGCCCTCCCGATGGCGTTCGGAACGACAGATGACGAAGGCTAGTCTCGACAACCACATGGCGACCGAGGTGCGGCTCCCCCAGTGGAGCATGGGGATGGACGAGGGCCAAGTGGTCATGTGGCACAAGCAGGTGGGCGATGTGGTGGCCGTCGACGAGCCCCTGGTGGAGATCGAGGCCGAGAAGACCACCGACGACGTGCTCGCTCCCGTGGCCGGGACCATTCTGGAGATCCTCGTCGCCGAAGGAGAGACGGTGCCCGCGCTGACGGTGCTGGCGCTCATCGGCGAACCCGGCGAGGCGGTCGCCAGCCCAGCGCCGGCTTCCAGCCCGCCAAGGGTGCAGATCACCCCAGTGGCCCGCCGAACGGCCAAGGAACTAGGCGTCGATCTCGCGGCGGTCACCGGCACCGGCCCGGGGGGACGCATCACTGAGTACGACGTGCACAGCCATGCCACCGACACCCCTTCCGATGCGGTTGGAGAGCGAGCCTCCAGCCCGACCGCCACCGTGCCGCTGACCGGGATGCGGGGGGCGATCGCCTCCCGGATGCACGACAGCATCCAGTCGATGGCTCAGCTCACCCTGACCAGCCAGATCGATGCCACCGAGCTGATCGGCCTTCAGCAGTCCCTGAAGGCCGAGGGAACCGGCGTGTCGGTCACTGATCTGGTACTCAAGGCGGTTGCTATCGCCCTCAACCGTCACCCCGCCCTCAATGCCACACTCGAGAACGACGTGATCACCCTTCACGCTCAAGTGGACCTGGGCGTGGCGGTGGCGCTCGAAGACGGGCTCATCGTGCCGGTGGTGCGTGACGCCGCCGCCAGGCGACTGACCGATCTCTCAGCGGAGGTCCGCAACCTGGCCGAGAGGGTGCGCACCAACTCGGCCAAGCCCACTGAGGTCTCCGGGAGCACTTTCACTGTCACCAATCTGGGTGCCTACGGCATTGACGGATTCACTCCGATCATCAATCCGCCCGAGGTGGCGATCCTCGGCGTGGGCCGGGCCACCGAGGTGCCCACCCGCGATGGCAACGACGTGGCCTGGCGCCAGGTGATCACCTTCAGCCTCACCATCGACCACCGGGCCGTAGACGGTGCACCGGGGGCATTGTTCCTTCAGACCTTGGCGGAAATAATCGCCGACCCAGCAGCGCTGAACGACTGAATTCCACCGCGTTTTTCGGTTGGAAAATAGGGGTGCGTCGGTAGGCTTATCGACAGTGGCCGAGAACGCCGTCGGGTGGCTTGAGAAGGACGACGGTGGAGTCGTAGGCGGTCCCTTAATCGAGGCTGGGCCCACGGGGCGCGGCCTGGGTGCAGCCCGCGCGCTGCTGGTGGGAATGCTGTTCATTCAGGTGGGCGGCGGCCTCCAGGGAGTGCTGCTTGGCGTGCGAACCGAGTCGGAGGGATTCGGCCTGGCCGTCAGCGGCATCGTCATGGCCAGCTTTTATTTCGGATTCATGATCGGGACCCGCCTGGCCGAGCATTTTCTGGCCGCGGTGGGCCACATCCGGGTTTTCGCGGCGTTGGCCTCGACTGCCTCCGGGGTGTCCATCCTCCACCTCTTGTGGATCAACCCCACCGCCTGGGCCCTATTGCGGATGGTGTTCGGCGTGTGCATCGCCGGCGTCTTGGTGGTGGTGGAGTCGTGGCTCAACGACATGGCCACCAACGCCACCCGGGGGCGACTGCTCTCGATGTACATGGTGTCGTCGATGGGCGGGCTCACCCTCGGCCAGTTGCTGCTCAACGGAGGCGATCCCGAGAGCTTCGAGCTGTTCGTCATCTCCTCAGTGCTCATCTCCGCCGCGCTGGTTCCCATCGCGCTGTCGGCCACCAGCGCTCCCCCGCTGACGGTGCCCGAGCCGCTGTCGATGCGCCAACTCATCTCCCTGGCGCCTCTCGGCGTGCTCACCGCCTTGTGTGCGGGTATCAGCCACGGCACGGTGCTCGGGATAGGCGCGGTGTATGCCGCCTACGAGGGACTGCCAACGTCTCGGATTGCCCTGTTCCTGGTGTCAGCCACTGCGGGGGCCATCGCCTTCCAGTGGCCGCTGGGGTCGGTGTCTGATCGGGTGTCGCGCCGAGTAGTGATCTTTGTGGTAGCTGCGGCAGCCGCATCTATTGCCGGGATTCTGCCCTTGGTCGAACCAGGATCGGCACTGTCGTTGTTTCTCATGTTCTGCTTCGGCGGCATGACTTTCCCCCTCTATTCGCTGGCCATGGCCTTTGCCGGCGACCGGGTTCCGACTTCGCAGCTCAATGGCGCCAGCGCCGCGCTGGTGCGAACTGCCGGATTTGGCTCGATTGTCGGACCAGTGATCGCCGGCGTGGTCATGGCTCTGACTGCGCCCTGGACTTTCTTTCTGGTGCTGGTGGGGGCTCACGCGGTGATCGTGGCCTATACCGGGTGGCGGATCATGGCCCGAGACGGCATTCCGGTTGCTGAGCAGGGGGAGTGGGTGCCGTGGCCCGTGCGGGCGTCGGCTATGGCCGTGAACCTATTGCGCCGCCCGCCGCGGCCCTTTTCGCGAAACGGCGGATCTGGCTCCGGCAAGACTGCTTGACCAGTCACCTATAGCAATTTTCATCTAATTTAGATATATTCCATGTATGCCCACTGTGGCTATGGATGCAGAGGCCGCCTTTGATCTGGCCGTCGGCTATTTGGCTGTTGCCGACGAGATCGACCTGCGGCGACAACGGTGGGCTGCGGTGGTCGACGAGGTGGACTACTGGCTGGGGAGCGAGCAGTACCCGGTTGGGCAGTCTCTGGGGGGGATCAGCCAGCAGCTCCGGATCGACTCCGAGGACATCTCCCAGCGGGCCCAGATGATTTTGCTGGGACCGGAGGGGCTGAACTTGGCCCTGTGGGCCATCGAAGTGCTGCGGGACATGCCCGAGGCGTGGGGCGGGGACGACATTGTGTCGCGGCGCGACCTGGAGGGCTTCGTCACCCGCACCGACGAACTGGGGGAGGCGGCCCGCATCCTGCTCACCAACGGCACTTTGCTGACGATGCTGGACACGGCCCGAAACAACCGCGACTACCTGTCCGACCCTATCGAGGGATTCCACGCCAGCGGCGGCGACGGCCGCATCAGCCGCGACGACCTTGACGCTTTCGAGGCCAAGATGTCGGCCTACACCACCTTGCTGCCCTATCTGGCCACCATCGACACCGCCGCCCAAGGCGATCCGACCAAGGCCGACCGGTTCCTGTCCAAAGCCGACTTTGAGGCCATTGCCGCAGATGCAAGCCTGCCCCCAGAGGTTCGGGAGGCGGCGGCCGCGGTCATCGCCCACGGCGCCTACCACCGCAAGGACGGCTTCGGCTGGGACGACGTGGGGTTCTGGGCCATGGAGGCCGCCGGGGTGCTGCCAGTGGTGGGCGAGATCGTCGACACCACCAGGGCGCTATATGCCTTGAGCCAGGGAGACTGGAAGTCGGCGTTGATGTTCGGCGCGAGGGTGGCCATGCCCCTGGGATCGGGCAAGACGCTGAGTGCGGCCCGGGCGATGGTGGAAATGGGCCGCCGCCGGGCGTTCAAGGAGATGCAGTACTACACCATCACCAAATCGGCGGAGAAGGCCAAGAAGAAGGTGTCCAAGACGGTCCGGAAGAAGGCCACCAACAAGGCCAGGGAGACCTATGACGACTGGAGGGAAGAGGCGCCGGCGGGATTCGAGTACCTGTCATCTGTGCCCCGCCCGTAGTCTTGTCGCATGGTCTCGGAGCTGTTCGACGCCGAGCGGTGGAAGCCGGTAGAGGGATTCGACCTTTCCGACGTGACCTATCACAGAGCTGTGAACCAGGCCACGGTGCGGATCGCCTTCGACCGCCCCGAGGTGCGCAACGCCTTTCGGCCCCACACCGTGGACGAGCTGTATCGCACCCTGGACCACGCTCGCATGACCCCTGATGTGGGCACTGTGCTGCTGACCGGCAACGGGCCTTCGCCCACCGACGGCGGTTGGGCGTTCAGCTCGGGCGGCGATCAGCGCATCCGGGGGGCCGACGGCTACCAGTACGCCAGCGGCGACACCGCCGACACGGTGGACGATGCCCGCACCGGGCGCCTCCACATCTTGGAGGTGCAGCGGCTCATCCGATTCATGCCCAAAGTGGTGATCGCGGTGGTGCCGGGATGGGCGGCCGGCGGCGGCCACAGCCTGCACGTGATCTCCGACATGACCCTGGCATCGGCCGAACACGCCATGTTCAAGCAGACCGACGCCGACGTGGCCAGCTTCGACGGCGGATTCGGCTCGGCCTACCTGGCCCGCCAGGTGGGCCAGAAGCGGGCCCGGGAGGTGTTTTTCGTAGGAAAGGCCTACACCGCAGCCGAGGCCTACGAGATGGGCATGGTCAATGCGGTGGTGCCCCACGTCGAGCTGGAGCAGACCGCCCTGGAGTGGGCCGCGGCGGTGAACGCCAAGAGCCCTACCGCCCAGCGCATGCTGAAGTTCGCCTTCAACCTGATCGACGACGGCCTGGTGGGCCAGCAGGTGTTCGCCGGGGAGGCCACCCGCCTGGCCTACGGCACCGACGAGGCCGCCGAGGGCCGCGACTCGTTCCTGGAGAAGCGCGACGCAGATTTCTCCCAGTTCCCGTATCACTTCTAGGTCGGTCTTGTACTGGCTCTAGGGTGCGGCCATGGCCGACTCCCCCGCTTCCGACCCCGCCACCGATCCAAGTTTTTCTCCCCGACCTGATGCCGCGTCACTGGACGCCGCCCAGATGTTCGACCTGTCGGGCCGGGTGGCCATCGTCACCGGGGGCAGCCGGGGCATCGGCCTGTCCATCGCCCACGGCTTTGCCGCCCAGGGGGCCAAGGTGGTGGTGGCCAGCCGCAAGGCCGACGCCTGCGATCTAGCCGTGGCCGAGATCACCGAGGCCGGCGGCGAGGCCCTGGCCGTGCCTGTCCACATGGGCAACCTTGACAGCGTTGACCAGCTGGTAGACGCCACCGTTGAGCACTACGGCCAGATCGACATCGTGGTGAACAACGCGGCCAATCCGCTGGGCCTGCCCATGGAGCACATCACCCCCGAAGCCTGGGAAAAGTCGTTTACCGTGAACCTGCGAGGGCCCTTCTTCCTGTTCCAGCGATGCCTACCCGCCCTGCTGGAATCCGACCACGCCTCGGTCATCAACGTGATCTCCGTGGGGGCTTACATCCCGGCAGCCGACACCTCCATGTACGGCGCAGCCAAGGCCGGCCTGTTGTCGTTCACCCGCTCTATGGCCGGCGTGTACTCGCCCCAGGGAATCCGGGTGAACGCCATCGCCCCCGGCACCGTGGACACCACCATGACCCGCAACACCGGCCCCGAGGCCATGGCCCGCATGTCCGACCTCAGCCAAATCGGCCGCATCGGCCACCCCGACGAGTTGGTCGGCGCCGCCCTGTTGTTGGCTTCCGACGCCGGCAGCTACATCACCGGCCAATGCATAATCGTCGACGGAGGCTTCATCCCCGCGAGGTAGCTACGGGTAGTACCGGATGGGAGTTTGGCTGCCCTTAAGGAAATGATCTCGAACGCTGCGTCCCAACGGCCCCACCCAGCTGTCGAAGACTGCTCCGCTGGCCATTGGCTCCACATCAAAGGCCCAACGTCCGTCATCGCCCTGTATCCAGCCCTCGCCGATCTTGAACACCCCACGGGTGATCCCCTCATGCACCGCTACCGCGTATTCAGCCCTTCTGGCCTTGACTGAACCCGGGCTTATCCTCCACCACGCCCGGATCGAGTCGCCCATCTCGGTGACAGTCATGCCATCCCTGTAGCCATACCCAGAACGAAAATAGCCCTGCTCGATCTGGAGCTTCTGGTCCTGCCAGTACCGCAATCGCACGAGCAGAGCAGGTGGAGCGTCGATCTGGAATCGAGGCGCACCGTATCGGCGAACCAACTCATCGAGTGTATGCCTGCCTTTATCAACCCCATGTCCCCGGGGCTTGTTGGTCAAGTTGTCGATCCCGAGACAGTCGATCAACACCGCTTCGACCATGAAGGCATCGTCCTCATCGACAATGCCATGGCGCATGACATCAATCCGAGGCTCCAACCCCGCTCTACGAATCGCCTTGATTCGCTCGATCTTCTCGGAATGCCGCCGCCCATCAGCCGCCATATGGGCCTCCCAGCCATGCGCCAACAGCCTCTGACCAGTGCCCTTGCCAATGTAGAAGATCGCGCCGTCACGCGGATCAATCAGCGCATACACATAATACGGCCCAATAGCCGTTCCTACCTCTGGAGGCATGTCAACCATGCAGGCAGGATACGGATCCCCAGATGCCGAACTCCTAGGTGTAGCCACATTCGAGGTCATAGCAGGAGAGCCGCTGGTAGTTCCTCCGAAGGGACGCACAAATTGATGTCGACTGTTTCGATGGGCCAACCCCTGGCCAACCTGGACAAAGCGCTTCAACTCGCCGGCAAACTTGGGGACGACCAACTAGTGCGAAGGATGCGAACATAGAAGTGCCCATGAGTCCCGAAGATCTCGAATCGCTTGAGGAAACGCTGGCGGTCCTGGCCGAGCCCGATGCATTGGAGAAGATCGCTCAGGCCGAGCGCGAGGTTGCCGACGGCGACGTGATACGCGGCGTGGAGGCCCTCAAGGCGCTTCGGCCGAAGTGAATGCGGAATTAGTGGCCTAGCTGGTTGAGGAAACCGGGGAGGGATTGCAGGGGCACTACCTCGCCCTTTTGGCGGGATTGCCGGTCGGTGCCTCCGTAGACCACGGCTTTGGTGGAGACTTTTGGCAGCACCTGTGAGATCTGGTCGAGTGAGTCGAAGTAGTCGGAGGCGAATGTGGCGCCGGACTTGATCTCGATGGCGTCGATGCCCCCAGCGCTCTCCAACAGAAGGTCGCACTCCAAACCTCGGGAGTCGCGAAAGAACGACAGATTCGACCGGCGTCCCCGGTTGTAGCGGTGCTTGAGGACCTCCATCACCACCGCGTTCTCAAATAACTGCCCCCGCAGCGGATGGGTCGCAAGTTGCTTTGCATGCTCTACCCCGATGAGATGACTGGCCAGACCCACGTCGTAGAAGTACAGCTTCGGCGACTTGACCAAGCGCTTGCGGACATTGGTGAAGTATGGCGGAAGGCGAAAAACCACGTAGCTCGCCTCCAAGACCGTCATCCACTGACTTGCCGTCGTGTGGGAGACCCCGGCGTCTGCCCCGAGAGAGGTCAGGTTGACGATCTGGCCCACCCGACCAGCGCACAGCCGAACGAACTGCTGGAAGCTGGCCAGATTGCGGATCTCGCCGATCCGGCGCACGTCTCGCTCAACATATGTCTCGAAATAATCGCCGAGCGCTTGGCGCGGCTCTAGGCCCTGATCGTGGATTCGAGGGTAAAATCCGGAGTACAAGATGTCGTCGATCTCGCCGCTCACCCCCGTTTGGCGGCGCTCGGCCAGTGAGAACGGAAGCAGACGGAGCAATGCGGTGCGTCCGGCCAGTGACTGGCTAATGGCCTCCGAGAGTCTGAACTGCTCGCTGCCAGTCAGGACGAAGAGCCCGTTGCGCCCCATGTCATCGGCCAATACCTGGAGGTAGGACAAGAGATCGGGGGTGCGCTGGATCTCATCGAGAATGGCGCCCTCGCCGAATTGGGCGAGAAAACCCACCGGGTCGTTCTGGGCATGCTCCCTTTGATTGGGAGCCTCCATGTTTACGTACTCAAGATCAGGGAAGGTTGTTCGGCACAGCGTTGTCTTTCCCGACTGGCGCGGGCCAGTAACCGTGACAAAGGGATACTGATTGAACAGCCTCAGCAATATCGGCGTGATCTCTCGCTCAATCACTTCAAGAGACTACCAGGGTTGTGACAATCCGCAAGTACTACTTTCAGATTGTGCAGAACTGAAGGACCTGGGTTAGGCGACTTTGAAGAGGGTGGCGGCGTTTTCGCGCATGATTTGGCGCTGCTCTTCGGCGGGGCGGTTTTCGATGAGGTTGATGAAACTGTTGGGGTCGGCGATGCCTTCGGGGTGGGGGTGGTCGGAGCCGAACAGGACTTGGGTGGGGCCGATGCGATCGGCCAGGGCCTCGACGTCGTCTTCGGGGTAGGGGGACACGAAGCAGCACTGCTTGAAGATCTCGCTGATGCGCCCCGCCGGGCGGCCGGCGGGCCAGGGACCGAAGCGGGCCATGCCTTTCTTCTTGTCCATCAAGGTGAGCAGGTAGTGGACCCAGTCGGAGCCGTTCTCGATGCTCAAGAAGTTGAGGTCGGGGAAGCGGGCGTGCATGTTGCCGTACAGCAGCGCCCCGAACGTCTCCATGATGGGGCGGTCGCCGTGGAGGAAGGCCCACTGGAATGCCGACATCTCCCGCACGTTGGCCACCGGGTCGTCGCCCATGCGCACGGCCAGGTCGCCATAGCGCAGATCGGAGATGTGGAACGCCACCGGGACCTGCGCCTCGTTGAGGCGAGCCCAGAACGGGTCGTAGTAGGGATCGGCGATCGAGCGGCCCTCGCCGCCCCATGGGCACGGCCGCAGGTGCACGATGCGGGCCCCGGCTTCAAGCACCCGGTCGAGTTCGGTGATGGCGTGCTCCCGGTCGAGTAGCGACAGCAGCGGCGGGGTGAACAGGCGGTCTTGGTAGACATATTTCCAGTCGTCCTCCAGCCACCGATTAAAGGCCCGCAGGTTGGCGTAGGTCTGCTCGATGTCGTCGACCATGTACTCCTCCACCGACACCCCGAAGGTGGGCAGCAAGATGGCCCACTCCACTCCCTGTGAATCGAGCAGGTCAAGGCGGGCGTCGGGCTGCTTGTAAGCGGGGAGCATGTTCTCAGCGGTGTAGGCGTCACCCCAGCTCAGGTCGGGGTTGTCCCGCTTAGCCTTGAACATCTCGTACATGGAGCCGGGTGCGTTGGTCTTGTCGAACTTCACGTGCATGAAGTTGTAGGGCAGGTCCCCCACCTTCACTTCCCACTCCCCGTCGGCTCTTTGGCTAGCGGTAATGGCCTTGTCCCGGTGGCGGGACTCGATGTGGCGGCTGAAGCAGTCGGGTGCCTCGTAGTAGTGGTTGTCGGAGTCGAACGTGCGGTAGCCGAGGGCGGCCATGGGGTTCAGCTTAGGTTCTGGGTGTGATGGGCAGCCCAGCAGCTACTGGATGCCCAAGACGAGCAAGTCGATCGTCAACGCGACGGCGAAGTGGAGGGCGGCGCCCAGGTAGACGGAGCCGGTGCGGAGGCTGAGGAAGCCGAGGACGGTGCCGGCGACGATGGAGCCGAGGGCTTCGGCCAGGGGTTTGGTGAGGTGGATCATCACGTAGGGGATGAGGGCGATGAACACGGCCATGGCGCCGAAGCGGCGGGCGAGGCCGTGAACCAGCACGCCGCGGAAGAAGAACTCCAGGGCCAGGAACTGCCCGGCGTACACCGCTTGCCAGATGTAGAAGCGGGGCCAGTAGCCGATGCCGGGGGGCGGCTCGTAGAACGGGTAGGTGTCCTGGAATTCGCCGTTGAAGCTGGCCGCCACCACGAACGGCAGCAGCACCAGGTAGAGACCCAAATAGAGGGGCGCATGGCGGCGGAGCTCGGGGCCAGCTTTCAGGCCGAGATCGCGCAGGCGGGTGCGTAGTACCAAGCGGGCCACCAGCACGGCGGGCACCACGTAGACCACCCAGCGGAACAACCCCCAGTACATGCGGCGGTTGAAGGGGGCGTGTTCGGAGCTGTCCAGGGCTCGGTCGAACCGGTCGGACAGCCCATCGAGGGCCACGCCGTCTAGGGTGACGGTGAGCCAGTCGGTGGTGCTCGACAGCCCGCCGTAACGGATGGCGATGACGGTGCCGATGGCCAGCAGAATCAGAACGACCGCGTTGCGGTCCACCTCCCCCGGCGCGGGAGCCGCGGCCCGAATCCGATCGCCGATCCCGCTCATAGCCCGGGAGCCAGGGTCACGGGGTGAGGTACCACCCGCCGGAGATGTTGATCACCTGGCCGGTGATGTGGGCTGACTCGTCGCTGCACAGAAAGGCGATGGTGTTGGCCACGTCCTCGGGCTCGGCGTGGCGGCGCAGCGGGGTCTCCTCCCGGAACGACTCGTAGTACTCGGCCTGGGCGTCCACCCACTTTGACCGCACCAAGCCGGGCGCCACGGCGTTTACCCGAATGTTGTGTGGTCCGCCCTCGATGGCGGCTCCTCGGGTGATCTCATTGAGGCCAGCCTTGGCCGCGGCGTACGGCCCCTCCCGACCGTTGCCCCCCAGGTAGGCGGCCACCGAAGACACGTTCACTATGCGCCCCCACTGCCGATCCCGCATGGCCCCGATGGTGCGCCAGATCAGCCACCAGCAGGCGGTGAGGTCCACGGCGATGACGTTGTCCCAGTCTTCGGGGTCGAAGTCAAAGATGCTGCCCTGGACGTTGATCGCCGCGCTGTTCACCAAGATGTCCACCGACCCCATCTCGTCGTAGACCTCGTCCATGGTCTCGGCCATGCGCTCCCGGTCGCCGATGTCGGCCACCGCCGCCATCACCGGCACGTCGTAGGCCCCACGAAGTGCCTCAGCCGTCTCGTTGGTGCGGCGCTCATGGTTGTCCAACACCACGATGCCGGCCCCATAGGAGGCCAGCGTCCGACAGGTGGTCGACCCAATGGCCGCCCCCGCCGCCCCGGTGACTAGCGCTACCCGCCCGGCAAACTCATTCTCAGCTGGCATGGGGCGATGGTAGCTACCGGGAAAGGGCGCGGTTGCGGGCGTGGCGTTTGGCGGCGGCTACGGCGGTCATGGCTTCGGTGAAGCGGGTGAAGGTGGGGAGGTTGGCGTCGAGGCAGGTTTGCTGGATGCGGGCGGCGATGTCGGGTGGGGCGCAGTCGATGTTGCGGAGCACGAGGGACAGGCGGGTGTGGGGCCACTGGGTCGTGGCGGCTGCGGTGGTCTCGATGATGGGGAAGAGGCGCTCGATGCCGTCTCCGGCGTAGCTGAAGAAGGCCTGGACGTTGGTGTGGACCACCACGTCGGGATAGGGCTGGGTCTGCAAGATGGGGTCGAGGGCTTGCACCAGCACGTCGGGCTCCGACACCGGGCCGAATCCGATCTCGATGGGGTTGCGGACACTGGCCCCCACGCCGTAGCCAAGGTCCTTGAGAGCCTGCTGGCCTTGGTCGCTGACGGTGGTAGTGACCAACCCGGCCCGGTCGGCGGCATCGGTGCCCAGCACCGAGGCCCCTCCGCCCACGCCCAGCACCAGGGTGTCGAGTTCTCCACCGATGTCGGCGTCGGCCCAGCGCTGGAGATAGGCCACCGCAGAGAGCAGTTCCTCGATGGTGCCCACGATGCTGACCCCGGCTGATGCGCTGATGGCGTCCCAGATCCGGTGGTCGGCCACCAAGGCTCCGGTGTGCGAAACCGCCGCTCCCCTTCCCTGGGCGGTTCGACCGCCCACCAGGATCACCACCGGCTTGCGGCCCTTGGCGGCGTGAAGTGCGTCGGTGAGGCGGCGGCCATCGCGGGGATCCTCCAGGTACATGCCGATAATGGCGGTGTCGGCGTCGTCTACCAGCCACTCCAGCAGCTCACCGGGGGTGACGTCGATGCTGTTGCCGACGGTGCAGAGCTTGGATAGACGGATTCCCCGGATGGCTCCGGCCTTGACCATGTCGCCGGCCAGCCCGCCGCTTTGAGAGATCATGGACACCCGCCCGGCCTCGGTGGGGGCGTTGCGCAGGAAGGTTTGCCGGCCAGCCGGGCTGTAGGCCCCCAGGCAGTTGGGGCCGAGCACCCGCACCCCCGACTGCCGGGCGGCGTTGGCCAGCTCGTCTTCGAGGTTGGCCCCCTCGGCGCTGGCCTCTCGGAACCCGCCGCTGATGACGTGGACGAACTGGGCCTTGCCCGCGGCCCCTCGCACGAGATCGGCGCAGGCGGCGGCGGGGACAGCACCGACCACGTAGTCCACTTCGCCGTCGATGTCGGCCACCGATGGCACCGCGGGGATGCCGTCGACTTCGGATGCTTTGGGGTGGACGGCCCAAAGCGTTCCGGGCCCCCAGCCCAGCTCCTTGTAAGCGGTCAGAAAGGTGTTGCCGAAGCCGGGTCGGCTGGTGGAAGCTCCGGCCACCGCGATGCCCCGGGGGGCGAACAGCGGACCAAAGTCGGTTATCGGCCGCTCGGGGTGGGCTCCGATGGGTGCTTCCCGAGTGATGAGCCGGGCATCCACCGCAATGGCGCCGTCGGGCGTGGCGATAACCGGATTGCATTCCAACTCGGCCAGGTTCTCGCCTATCTCGGCGGCTAGCCCGCCGGGTCCGGCCACGGCCAGCAGCAGCTCGATGAGCGCGTCTATGTCGACGGGTGGCTGGCCCCGGAACCCGGTCAGCAGCTCTGACCCCTTGAAGCCGATGACCATAGCCTCGGCATCGGCACGGGAGATGGGAGCCAGGCGCAGCACCACCTCGTCCAGCACTTCGGTAAGGGTGCCGCCCAGCCCGAGGGCGGCCACCGGTCCGAACGGGGGCCGGTCCACCACCCCGACCAGCAGCTCGACCCCGGCGTCGGCCTGCTCCTCCACCAGGAAACCGCCGAGCCGACCTCCGGCCTCGGTCACCGCCACGGCCATCTGTGCCGCCTCGTAGTTCAGCTCATAGGCCGCCACTCCCAAGCGCACCGCGCCCACGTCGCTCTTGTGGACCACGCTGCCGCCGAAGCCCTTCAGCACCAGCGGCTCGTCCATCCCGTGGGCGGCCACCAAGTCGGCCAGCATCGACGGGTTGGCCACCGTGTCGGCATAGGCGGCGACCACGCCCTTGGGCACAGCCACCCCCACTGCGGCCAACAGGGCTTTGACCTCGGGTTCGGGAACGGTCATCCCAGTTTGGTGAATACTCGGCGGGCGGTGTTGCCGAGCAGGTTGGCCCGGGCCTCGTCGCCCAGCTCCACCTCAGATAGCTGGCCCAAGGCGTGGCGATGGCCCACGGTGGGAAAGCCGGTGCCCCACAGGCACTTGCGCCGCCCGGCGCCGTTCATGAACGCCACCAGCTCGCCCGACCAGTGCCGGGGTGGATACACCGAGGTGCCCAGGTACACGTTGGGGAATTTGAGGGCCATGGCGATGCACTCGGCCACCCAAGGCCAGCCGGTGTGCGAAAGCACAAAGCGCACCTCGGGGAAATACAGGGCGGGCCGGTCAATGCTGATGGGCACCCCGCACTCGCTGGGCATGAGCCCGCCGGAGGTGCCGGCTTGCATGACGAAGGGCACGTCATGGGTGGCGCACAGGGCGTAGTAGGGGTAGTAGTCGGCGTGGTCGAAGCGGCGGTCGAAGCTGTGGGTGTGGGTGTGCAGGCCCACGCACCACGGCCGCTCCAACATGGCGGCGGCCTCGGCTACTCCGGCCATGCCGGTGCGGGGGTCGATGGACCACTGGCCCAGGAACCGGCCCGGGTGGTCGGCGGCCAGCCGCTCCAGATCCTCAGGCTGAGCGGCCACCAGCTCGAAGTCGGTGGCCTCGGGGTGAGCGGGCCGATGGGCAACGGGCAGGATCACCGCGGCGATGCCCAGTTCGTCCATGCGGGCCACCATGGTGTCGGCGTCGCAGAAGGAGTCGGTGTCGTCGGTGCGAACCTTCACCGCAATGCCGGTGGCCTCTAGGGCCGCGTTCCACACGTCGGCCTGTTCGGGGAAGAACCGGTTGCACCAGTAGTCGATGGCGCCGCCAGCCAGCACCGAGTCGGTCATGGCCGCTCGTCCTTGAATCGCACCAGCTTGGCCGCGGTGCCCATGCCGGTGAGCCCGTCCAACTCGCCGGGGCCAACCACCTCGGCGGTCATCCGCACGCTCATGACCTCCTTGATCCGGTCTTCCACCCGCTCAGCCACCCCGCCGAACTCATCGGCAGGGGCGTCGCTGGCCACCATCACGATCATCTCGTCGCGGTTACCGGCCCGAACCGCCCGGCAGAAGAAATCCTCGGTCACCCCAGGCACATCGCTGATCACCTCGCCGATGGCCTCGGGCCACACGTTCACCCCCCGGAGCTTGACCATGTTGTCGCCCCGCCCGGCGAACGGCCCCATGCGCCGCAGCCACGAGCCGCATTCGCACTGGCCCGGCGGGTACAAGAACGACAGGTCCATGATGTTGTAGCGGAACTGGGGCGAGCCGGTCTTATAGATCTCGGTGATCACCAGCGCCCCCTGCGTGCCGTCAGGCACCTGTTCGCCAGTCTCGGGATCCACGATCTGCACCACGAAGCAGTCCTCGAATATGTGGAGTTGGCCGTTGCGCAGCGGGCACTCGATGGACACGTTCTGCACCTCGTGGAACCCGTAGGGCTGGGCCGGGGTCACTCCCCACACCTCTTTGACCCGCTCGGCGTCGCCGATGTGGCCGCCGGGCAGGGCCCGGATGTTGAAGTCCGCCTTGGGGTCAAGGCCCATCTCCACCGCGGTCTCAGCCATCTTCAGCATGTAGTCGCCGGTGGTCAAAATGGCCGCCGCCCCGTACTCATGGGCCAGTTCTACCTGCTTGCGGGTGGAGGTCACATTGCCGGTGCCGGTAGTGAGCACCACGCAGTTGAGCCAGCGGTACAGCGCCTCATCGAAAGCGTGGGCCCCGTTGTGGGTGGAGTAGGCCCATGCGTTGACCACCACGTCGCCGGGGCGAATCCCCTCGGCGTACAGAGCCCGGGCCATGGTGATGGCCCCCACTTCCCGGTCCCAGGCGGTGTAGAGGGTGGGCCGGGACCGCCCGGTAGTCCCCCCCGACACGTACAGCCGCATCGGCTCATTGCGGGCGTCTTCCAGTCCAATGCTCTGGTAGTCGCCCAGCGGGGGATTCTCGTTGATGGAGGTCCGGATGTCGTCCACGGTGTAGGCCGGGGCCCGCCACAGGTCATCGAGGGTGCGGAGCTGATCGGGGTGGAACCCGGCCGCCTCCCACCGCTTGCGGAAGAACGGCACCTGCCAGGCCCGCTGCGCCCGATCTTGGAGGCGCAGAAGCTGCTTTCGGGCGATTGTGTCGGGTTCTTCGAAGAAGGTGGTCTCGAAGTACTCCGGCGGCGGCGGGAAAAGGCGCTCGATGGCCTCGTAGTCCAGCTCGTGCGGGCGGCGCATCCCCGTGCTCATAGAACTGCCACGGTACCCGCGACGGCGATGGGGGTGACAGACCGGCCGCACCGCCCATGCACCAGACCACAGTCGGCCACTACCGTTTCGACTGTGAAGATCATCTCGGCCGATTGCCACATCAACGAGCCGCCCCATGTGTTCGAGCGGGTGCCCGAGGAGTACCAAGACCGCATCCCCCGGATGATGCCCGCACCCGACGGGGGCGACGGCTGGTCATTCGACGGCGGGCCGCCCAAGCGCAGCTTCGGCATCGAGGCCATGGCCGGGGTGGCCAAGAAGGACTACAAGCTCTCGGGCATGAAGTTCGACGAGATCATGCCGGGCAACTACGACGGCACCGCCCACTGCGCCGACATGGACCTCGACGGGGTGTGGGGCTCGGTGGTGTACCCAGCCAACTCCATCTTCACCTACCTGGAGCCCGACCGGGGCCTGGCCGTGGCCTGCATGCGCTCGTACAACGACTGGGTGCTCGACGAGTTTCAGGGCGCGGCGCCCGACCGGCTGCGGGGTCTGCCCATGCTGCCTACCGAGGACGGCATGGAAATCACCTTGGCCGAGGTCGACCGGGTGATGGAAAAGGGGGCCAAGGGGTTGTTCGTCCCCGGCATGCCCACTCGGCCCTACAACGACCCCTACTACGAGCCGCTGTGGAAGGCGTGTTCAGATCTGGACGTGCCGGTCACCTTCCACCGCACCTTCGGCGGCAAGCCGCCCGACTCCGACTGGGACGAGCTGGTGGAGCAGAACGTGTCGGTGCCCGGCATTGTCAACCGGTTCTTCAGCGCGGTGCGCCCCCTGACCTACATGATCTTCGCCGGCATCTTCGACCGGCACCCCAACCTCAAGGTGGTGGCCGCCGAGGTGAATTACGGCTGGGTCCCGTTTTGGTACCAGACCATGGACGACGAGTTCCACACCCAGGCCGCCTGGTCGGACTCCCCCATGGAGCGCGCCCCCAGCAGCTACCTGGGCACCAACGTGTTCGTCACCGGCCTCGACGACCACAACGGCCACATGCAGATGCGCAGCGGCAACCAGACCCTGGTGGACATGTCCATGTGGTCGTCCGACTACCCCCACTCGGTGACGCTCTGGCCCGACAGCCGCAAAATCATCGCCGAACTCGTCGACGGCATGACCGAGTCCGACACCCAAAAAGTCCTCTACGCCAACGCCGCCCGCGTCTACAAGTACAACTAGCCCGCAAGGGTTCCAGCGCTACCCGGCCTTCTTGCCAAATCCATCTCGCCTCGTGCGAGGTTTCAGTAGATGACCTTTATATCTATTTTAGTATTTGTTCATAAGTTTCCATGTATATTGGAATAAACAGGTCGAGAATTGCTGCGAACAGAAAGGCAGGTCTTGCTATACAATGAATACAGCTATTCATACAATGCAGGAGGTCGAGACGATGCCGCTCGGATATGTGATGAAGGTGTCGGCCAACGGGCAGGTTTCCATTCCCGCTGAAGTCAGAGCCCGATGGAACACGGAGAAGGTGGTGATCGCCGATATGGGTGACTACATCGCGATGCGGCCGATGTCAGAGAATCCGCTCGACGAAGTGGTGGGCAAGTACCCCGGCCGAGGGCCTTCAACCGACGAAATGCGCCGCATGGACCGAGAAGAGGACGCTCGCTACGAAGCGAGACGTGAAGCACGCGGGTGATCGCCCTTGACGCCTATGGCGTGATCGGCCTGCTGCGCGGCGAGTCGGTAGCCGACGAGGTAAGAGAGCTATTGGAGTCAGGAATGCCAGCCTGGCTGACCCCGCTGGGCGTGGCTGAAGTGGTTGACCGTCGGGTCCGGCTCGACGCGGTCGATCCAGAGACCGTTGTCATGGACCTCGACGAGCTTGGCCTAGCCGACTCCGCGCCCCTAGACCCCCAGACGGCCGCCCGAGTAGGCGCTCTCCGCGCTCGCCACTATCACCGGACAACCCGGTCGGTAAGCCTCGCTGATTGCGTCCTTGCCGAACTTGCCAGGGCGGCCGGGGCCAAAGTAGCCACCAGCGACCCCCACCTGCTCGACCTGTGTGCCGACGAGAACATCCAAACAATCCCCCTCCCCGACAGCCAGGGCCACCGCTGGACCCAGACGCCCACATAGCCGTCCCTGTCTACAAATACGACCGAGTTCTGGCGTGCCGTAGCATCGGCCTGGGAACCTCAGCGTCGAGGAGGCATCCCGATGGGTATCACCCTGTACTACAACTCCGGCTGTTCCGATTGCGCCCGGCAGGCCAGTCGGGCTAGGAAGCCGGACTGGTTGGGCCGCATTGAGTTCTCCACCGTCGACTCGCCTATCGGCCCCGTGCCACGCGGCGAGATCGTTGTGGTCGACCCCAAGACGCAAAGGGTCTTCACCGGCATCTACGCCACCAGGATGATCTGTCTGCAAGTGCCAGCCTTTGCCTTGGCCGGACTTGCTCTCTATATCCCTCCGCTCCGGAACTACTTCGGGCGCAAGAAACCGGGATGCAATGGCGACGCCTGCGAGATTTGAGCAGGCCACACTGGCGGTCCTCGCCCTTGTGCACATAGTGGTGCAGCTGACCCACGGCTACAGCCACATCGAAGCCCACGTGCCACTTTCCGCCATGCAGCAGGTGTTCATCTACGTAGTGGCCACGTTCATGCCCCTAGCCGCGGTATACATGGCACTGCGCAAGGACGTGCGTCTGGGCGCCGGGCTGTTCGCAATATCAATGGCCGCGGCATTCTTGTTCGGCTATCTGGCCCACTTCGTCATCGACAGCCCCGACCTCCACTCCAACGTCGTCGGCGACTACGCCGACGTCTTCTTCCATTCCGCGCTGAGCCTGGCCATAATCGAGTTCGCCGGCTTCGCCTTCGGCTTCACCATCGCCACCCGGAAGCCCCGATAGGGCAGCGAAGTCGCTGCCCTATTGGTGGCGGCGGTCTTCGAAGTCTTCGGGGAGGTCTATGGGGGGGTCGGGGAGTTTGGTGATGTTGCGGGAGGCGAGGAGGGATTCAAAGCCCTCGGGGTCGGCGGCCCAGGAGGCGGCGTCGCCCATCATGACCTCGAACAACTCCACACCGTCGGGGCCGGCGACTAACGGGCCTAGGGCGGCGCCGTGGGGGAGCTCGATGTGGGTGCCGGTGGGGCAGTGGACGTCGCCGCACATCAGATCGCCGCTCAGCACGTACATCACCTGGGGGGAATGATGGCCGTGGCGGTGCACGATCATGCCCGGGTCCCAGCGGGCCCACATCGACAGGTACTGCTTGCCAGCGCTGCCGAAAGTGAACCACTTCTCCCACACCGACTTCTGGCCGTCGGGGTGCATCTGGGTGCGGACCTGCTGGGTCTTCAGGTCCTCGTCGTCAAGGTGCCGGAAGATGGGCTCCAGGCCGGGAACATCATGGGGCGACGCCATCGCTCAGCTCACCCCGGCGGGAACTTTGGGCACGTATTCCGAGGGGTCGTAGGAGTAGGTGGTGGCCTCGATGAACTCGCTGGGCAGGTAGCCCTCGGGGAACCGGTACAGGTCAAGCGAGTTGTCCCACAGGATCTTGCGCTTGGACTCGTCGGAGATCTTGGGCAGGTCCAAGAACGACTGCACCGCCAACGGGTACTTGGAGTCGGGGTGGGGGTAGTCGCTCTCCCACACGATCTTGTCGTCGCCCAGCTCCTCGATCACGTGGTACACGAGGTACTCGTCGGGCTCCACCGAGATGAAGCAGTTGTCCTGGAAGTACTCCTGGGGCGACTTGGTCAGCCCCGGTTTCTCATAGTCGCCCGACAGCTCGATGTGCTCCTCCATGCGCCACAGCCACCACGGCAGCCAGGCGCAGTTGGCCTCCATGTAGGCCACCCGCAGCCGGGGGAACCGCTCGAAGACTCCATTGCAGATCATCGACAGCATGGCCATCTGGGCCTCGTGGGGATGGCAGACGGTGTGCCACTCGGTGAAGGTCTCGAACCGGTCGGCACCAGCCGACGCCCCGTTGTGGCCCATGAAGTCGTGGGTGGCAAACGCGCAGTCCAGGTCTTGGAGCAGCTCGTACATGGGGTCGTAGTAGGGGTCGCCCAGCATCCGCCGGTTGAACATGTTGGGCCGGGCGAAGAAGCACCGGGTGCCCAGGTTGTCGTAGGCGTACTGGATCTCCTCCACCGCCCGGTGCACATCGTTCATCACCACCGGCCCCGAGGCGATGACCCGCCCGCCGGACATCTCCCGCATCTCCTGGCCCCAGCGGTTGTAGGCCCGGCACATGCCGGCCTGGAGCTCAGGGTCCATGCCGTCAGACCACAGGTCGTATCCGGGGCCGTAGATCACCATGAAGTCCATGCCGTCGAGCGGCATGGCCTGGGCCACCGCGTCACCGGGGAAGCCGTTGTCCACCACGGCCTGGCCGTACTTGGCCCGCATGTGGTCGTAGGTCCAGTTCACCGCCTCCATGAAGTCGCCGTAGATGGTGACCCGGCTCTGGGTATAGCGGCCGTCCACGGTGGCGGGCCGGAACGTCTCCCGACCGGGGACCTCTTTCCAACCCACCCGGTGCTGGAAGCGCTTGTCCAGGAACCGCTCCCACAGGTTCTTGGGCTCCACCACGTGCCCGTCGGCGTCGAAGACCTTGTACCCGTGCCGCATGTTCGACGCTCCTCCTATTGCTGGTGCCTACTCTGCTCGCCCGCAAAGAGTAGGTCAACCAGACGGAGGGTGGTAACAGACGGCCTCCTGGGCTGACCGCACCCAGTGGAGCTCGGTGTCGGGGGGACAGGGGGCACCCAGCGGAATCCACTCCACTAATTTGCCGTCGTGGGGCTGTTCGCAGGCCACCGAGATCAAGGTGGTGCTGCCAATCAGAAAGCAGTCACCGGGTTCGGGGCGCGACTGGGACACCGGGGCTGACGCCGTGATCGGGCGGGCTGGGTCGGAATCATCTATGGCGGAAGTGGCCATCAAGATGAGAACTACCGCCACCGCCACGGCAACGGTGGCCGCCAGGCTGATCCAGCGCCAGCGGAAACCGACCATCTCAAGGGGTGGCCCGGTTGCGGCCGACGGTTCTGGCGGGGTCTCGGCCGGACGGGGGCTGCTGGCCGGACGGGGGGTGCTGGCCGGACGGGGCGTGCTGGCCGGAGGGGCGCTGCTGGCCGGAGCAGGGGCGCGGCGGGCCAGCGTCCGGTCGTAGGCGGCTCGGGATCGGAGATCGCCGAGCACTTGCCATGCCTCGTTGACCGCTCGCATTCGCTCGGGATCTCCCGATGGCCGGTCGGGGTGCCAGCGGCGGGCCTGACGGAGGTAGGCGCGGCGAACGGCGTCTGCTTTGGCAGCGGGGGAAACGCCCAGAACGTCGTAATGGGACTGTCCCGGCATGGCGCGTCGATCAGTCGTCGACGCTGAGGGAGTCGTAGGCGAACTTGGCGCCCACCCCGCCGTCTACCAGCAGGGTGCGGCCGCTGACATAGTCGGCCAGCGGTGACGACAAGAACAGGGCGGCCGCGGCGATGTCGGCGGGCAGGCCCATGCGGCCCACGGGTGCATTGCCGCTGGAGTGGGACCGCTGGGCGTCGCTAAGCATGGCCATGATCCGGGGGGTGGCGATCGCCCCCGGCGCCACCGCGTTGGCCCGCACGCCGTGGGGGCCCATCTCCACCGCCAACGACTTCACCCAGGCCATGAGTCCGGCCTTGGCGGCCCCGTAAGCGGCGTGATTGGGGGCGCCGTCCACCCCCGAGGCTGAGGCGATAAACACCATCGACCCCTTCCCATTGGCCACCATGTGGCTGCCGAAAACCTGGCCTAGCAAATACGCGTGGCGCAGGTTGATAGCCATCTGCCGGTCCCACACCCCGTCGTCCATTTCCACGATGAGGCCCCACTCGGCCATGCCGATGATGTCCACCAAGCCGTGTACCTGGCCCAAAGCGGCCACCGAGTCGTCCAGCAGGCGCTCCACGTCGGCCCGGTCGGTGGCGTCACCTGACCAAGGGGTCCCGCCAACCTCCTGGGCGATCTCCGCAGCCCGGTCCGGGTCGATGTCAACGCACACCACCCGGGCGCCGCACTGGACCAGCGCATGGCTGGTTTGGCGCCCCATCCCCTGCCCCGCGCCAACCACCACAAAGCCCTTGCCGTCGAGGCGGAGCAGATCGGGATACTGCGGGACAGGCGAGTTGTCAGCGCTGGTCATGCCCTGACGCTATCGCCCTACCCAGCCAGGGAACTCACTAGGGCGTTGAGGGGCCAGAGGTCGGGGATCTGCACTGGTTCGGGGGCCGAAGGCAAGATGACAAAGGCCTCCTCGCCCGGATACACCAGGTTGTACTCCGAGCGGGCCAAGCGCTCGATCTCCTCGGGCGTGGACAGCACCTTCATCCGAGAACGGAGGGCGTCGTTCTCCTCGTGAAGGGCATCCAGATCGGCCCGGGCCTCGGCGATGGCCGAGTTCTGGTCGAGGAAAGTCCGGGTGGGGAACACGGCGTAGAACAGCGCCACCAAGATGACCAGCACGATCACCAGCGGGACCACCGAGCGGCGCAGCGCGATCATGACCCCGCCCCCGTTGCGGCTGTCAATGCCTCTCCACCGCGGTAGGCCGCGGCCTCACCCAGCTCCTCCTCAATACGCAGGAGTTGGTTGTACTTGGCCACCCGGTCGCTGCGGGCCGGGGCGCCGGTCTTGATCTGGCCGCAGTTGGTGGCCACGGCCAAATCAGCGATGGTGGCGTCCTCGGTCTCGCCCGAGCGGTGCGACATCACCGAGGTGTAGCCGGAAGCGGTGGCCAGCTCTACGGCCTCCAGGGTCCGGGTGAGCGTGCCCACCTGGTTGACCTTCACCAGTATGGAGTTGGCCACGCCCAGGTCGATCCCCCGGGCCAATCGCTCGGTGTTGGTGACGAACAGGTCGTCGCCCACCAGCTGCACCCGCCATCCCAGAGCCTTGGTCAAAAGCGCCCAGCCGTCCCAGTCGTCCTCGTCCATCCCGTCTTCAATCGACACGATCGGGTAGGCGTCGCACAGCTCCACCAGATAAGCGGCCATCCCCGCGGAGTTCAGCGTCCGACCCTCGCCTTCCAGTCGGTACTCGCCCTGGCGATAGAACTCGGTGGAGGCCACGTCGAGGGCCAGGGCCATGTCGTCGCCCGGGGTCAACCCCGCCGCCTCGATGGCATCTACCAGAACCGCCACCGCGGCCTCGTTGGAGTCCAGATTGGGGGCGAAACCCCCTTCGTCTCCGATGCCGGCCGACAGCCCTCGCTCCACCAACAGGCGGCGCAGGCAGTGGTAGGTCTCAGCTCCCCAGCGAAGGGCCTCGCTAAACGAGGCCGCCCCCACCGGCACCACCATGAACTCTTGGAGGTCGATGTTGTTGGCCGCGTGCGCTCCGCCGTTGAGCACGTTCATCATGGGCACCGGCAGCACGTGGGCATTGGCCCCGCCGATGTAGCGGTACAGCGACAGGCCGGCATCCGCGGCCGCGGCATGGGCCGCGGCCAACGACACACCCAACACCGCATTGGCCCCTAGGCGGCTGAGCGCGTCGGTGCCGTCCAAATCGATCATCGCCTGGTCGAGGTCTCGCTGGTCGGCAGCATCGATCCCGATCACGGCGTCGGCGATATCGCTGTTGACCGAGGCCACTGCACCGGCCACGCCCCGGCCCAGATACCGGTCACCGCCGTCGCGCCGCTCCACCGCCTCGTAGCGGCCGGTGGACGCCCCGGAGGGAACGATAGATCTTCCGGACGCGCCGGATTCCACCGTTACCTCAACCTCAACCGTAGGGTTACCCCTCGAGTCGAGTACCTCTCTGGCGACTATGCGTTGGATCGCGCTCAATTGCCGGATCTTTCAGGGTCTTCCTGGCCCATCGCCTGTTGCTGATGTGGCTGGAGTTGTAAAAGTAGACGATGAAATCCGGAATTACTAGAGGTAGCAGCAAATTACAATGAAGAAATTTCACCGGCGCGTATTTGCTCTCCGACAGCGTTGGCCAGCTCTCGGAGCTCTGATTCGGCGTCCAAACCAGCGGCCTGAGCAGCCTGAACAGCATCGTAGAGACGCCCGGCCACCGTGGCGGTATCCACATCGGGCTCCACACCCACCGAGCGGGCCTTGTGGATCACCTTGTCGGCGAACAACAGCGCAGGCAGCCCCGGCGGAATGCCGTCCATCACCGAGGCCCGCCCCTTCTGCTCCCGCTTGATGGCCTCCCAGTTGACCAGCACATCATCGGCGTCATCCACCTCAGCCGGGTCGGAATCGAGGGTGCCGAACACGTGGGGATGGCGCGATTTGAGCTTGTCGTGGATGCCCCGGGCCACATCGGCCAGAGTGAACTGGCCGGCTTCGGCAGCCAGCACCGAGTGGAACACGATCTGGTAGAGCAGGTCGCCCAGCTCCTCCTCCAGCTCTTCGTAACCCGACAAACTCTCGGGGTCCACCCCGTCGAGAGCCTCCAGAACCTCGTAGGTTTCCTCCAGCAGATGGCCCCGCAACGACTGGTGGGTCTGCTCTTGGTCCCAGGGGCAGCGGAGGCGCAGCTCGGTGGCCAGATCGGCAAACCGGGCCACTTCCCGGGCGATGGGTGCGCCCAACTCGGGCACATACAGCGACGTGAGATGGTCGGGCTCCACCGCGTGGTCGAGGTCGGCCCAGGCCACCTCGAAGACCCGCTCATCGGGCAGACCCAGGCGCTGCATAACCACCACCGGCTGGTCGATCTCGTCGGCGGCCGAGCGGTCGAAGGACGCCAACGCGGCCAGCTTGATGTCGCTCAGCACATGGCCGGCGTCGCACTGGGCCACCAGCAGCGGCCCCCGCTCTCCAGCGGCGTCCACCGCGAAGCGCCGTCCGTCCACCAGCCGCACCCCGGCGGCCAGGGGGTCGATGCCGAGCCGGTCCCACACCAGGTCGGCGAACGAGAGTCCGGTCAGCACTTCCAACTCCACACCGGGCACGGCCCGCAGCAGCTCCACGGTTCGCTCGGCCACCAGCGGCGAACCGGGCACGGCATAGATCACATCGCCGTCTCCAGCATCAGCCTCGGTCGCCAGTCGGTCCACGATGGCCCGGTACACCTCTTCGAACGACGAGGCCCGGTCGTAGGCGTCGTCAAACGAATCGGCCGGCTCCACCGCCACCGCCGCGGGATGACGGCGAGTGCGGACGAAACGGCGGCTGGTGCGCTCAATGGCATCGAGCACCGCCCCGGTTATCAGCTCGGGGCCAGCCGGTCCGAGACCGGCAACGATCACCTTGGCCATATCGCCTCTCCAGTCACGCCACCTTCCCTATCACGCCCAATCACGAAGCCGCCGCTTCAGCGGATTCGTCGTCGGGAACCAGATCGCGCAGCGTTGATATTAGGGATTCCACCGCGGCAGCGGCCGATCCCACCGGCAGAGTCAGCAGCCCGGCGGCCTCGTGATATGTCGCTTTGGGGTACAGGCGCTCTAGGCGCACTCGGCGGCTGGGCAGGAGCCTCACCGGGTTGAGCCGGGCCACCCATTTCGGACCGCCAAAGCCGGGACCCTTCACCACCGCCACGTCCCGGACCCCGGTGCGCAGGCACTCGCACCGCAGCCGAGCAGCATCCAGCAGTGTGCCGGCCACGTCGGGGATCGGCCCGTAGCGATCAACCCACTCGGCGGCCACGTCGTCCACCTGATCGGGCATCTGGCAGCCGGCCACCCGCCGATAGGCCTCAAGGCGCAGCTCCTCTTTGGGCATGTAATCGGCGGGAATTCCCGCGGCCTGCGGCAAGTCGATGTTGATCTCCACCGGCTCGGGCGGGGTCTCGCCCTTCAGTTCGGCCACCGCCTCGGTGACCAGCTGGCAGTACAGGTCGTAGCCCACCGCGGCGATGTGGCCCGATTGTCCGGTGCCCAACATGTTGCCCGCGCCCCGGATCTCCAGATCCCGCATGGCGATCTTGAACCCCGAGCCCAGTTCTGTGGCCTCCCCGATGGTCTTGAGCCGCTCGTAGGCCTCCTCGGTGAGCACCCGCCCCTCCGGGGTGAACAGGTAGGCGTAGGCCCGGGCCCCGGCTCGGCCAACTCGGCCCCGGAGCTGATGGAGCTGGCCCAGCCCCAACAGGTCGGCCCGGTCCACCACCAGGGTGTTCACCGTGGGCATGTCGATGCCCGACTCGATGATGGTGGTACACACCAACACGTCGTAGGACCGCTCCCAGAAGTCGATCACCACCTGTTCCAGAGTGCCCTCGTCCATCTGGCCGTGGGCCACCGCGATGCGGGCCTCGGGCACCAGCTCCCGCAGGTCGGCGGCCACATGGTCAATGCTGGCCACCCGGTTGTGGACGAAGAACGCCTGGCCGTCGCGCAACAGCTCCCGGCGGATGGCCTCGGCCACCGGGCGCTCGTCGTACGACCCCACATAGGTCAAGATGGGCTGGCGGTCGGCGGGAGGCGTGTGCAGCAGCGTGAGGTCGCGGATGCCGGTGAGGCTCATCTCCAGGGTTCGGGGGATGGGCGTAGCGGTGAGGGTGATCACGTCCACGTCAGCCTTGATCGACTTGATGGACTCCTTGTGGGTGACCCCGAAGCGCTGCTCCTCATCCACCACCAATAGCCCCAGATCCCGAAAGGCGATGTCGTCGGACAACAGGCGGTGGGTTCCGATCACCACGTCCACCGAACCGTCGGCCATCCCGGAGACCACTTTGCGGGCCTGGCCGGGGGACAGGAACCGGCTCAGCACCTCCACTTGGATGGGATAGCCGGCGAACCGTTCGCTGAAGGTCTGAAAGTGCTGCTGGGCCAAAAGCGTGGTGGGCACCAGAATCGCGGCCTGCGTGCCGTCCTGAATGGCCTTGAACACCGCCCGGATGGCCACCTCGGTCTTGCCGAAGCCCACGTCGCCGCAGATCAGCCGGTCCATGGGCAAGGGCTGCTCCATGTCGGCTTTGACCTCGACAATGGCCTTGTGCTGATCGGGGGTGAGTTGGTAGCCGAATGCCGACTCCATCTCCGTTTGCCACGGGGTGTCGGGTGAGAACGCTCGGCCGGGTGTGGTAACCCGGCGCTGGTAAAGCACCACTAGCTCCTTGGCGATCTCGCTGACCGCCGTGCGCACCCCGCTTTTGGTCCGCTGCCAGTCGGCCCCGCCCATCTTGCTCAAAGTGGGGGTCTCGCCCCCGGAATAGCGTCGTATGGCGTCCACTTGGTCGGTGGGCACATACAGCTTGTCGCCGCCCCGATACTCCACCAGCAAGTAGTCGCGGGTGACCCCGCCGATGGCCCGGGTCACCATGCCGCCATAGCGGCCCACACCGTGGTGGCGGTGGACCACGTGGTCGCCCGCGGCCAGGTCGTCCAACTCTCGGGCCGACGACTGGCGGGGACGGCTGCGCCGGTGGGCCCGGCGGCGGCCGGTGAGCTCGGCCTCACCCAGCACGGCCAGCCGGGAGTCGGGCAGAACAAACCCCCGCTGAATGGGGGCGACCACTATGCAGCCCCCGGAGTCGGACAGGCCCTCGAATCCGGCACTATCGCCGGTGCGAACCGGGAGGTCCACCCCGTGCTCGCGCAGCAAGGAGGCCGATCGGTTGGCGGACCCTTCCCCGTCGGCGGCCACCCGCACCTGATACCCCTCAGACAGCAGCCGGAAGACCTGGACCGCCGGGGCGGACAGATCGCCGATGGCCGACGCCCAGCCTCCCACCGCCACCACCGGGGTAGATGGCCCGGCTGGCACCGCGGTCATGGTCCACACTGGCGATGGGCAGGCGGCCAGAAGCCGGTCGTAGTCGACGTGCAGGCGGGGAAACTGCTCCCCGGCCGCTCCCCAGGTCTGCGACAGCGCACCGGCCAGGTCGGCCTCCTCGGCCGCGATGTCGGCCGCCCGCTCCCGCAGCCGCCCCGGCTCCAGCAGAACCACCTGGGCATCGGAGCCCAGACGGTCGGTGATGATCTCGTCGGTGTCGATCAGCCACGGCAGCCACGACTCCATACCGTCGAAGAACTGGCCCTCGGCCAACCGCTCCCACTGCTCCCGGCCCCAGGGGCGGGTGGCGATCAGCTTCTCCGCGGCAGACCGGACCGCCGGCACCGGCCTCACCTCCCGAGCAGGGAAGATCACCGCTTCGTCCACCGGGTCGGTGGAACGCTGGTCGGCCACCGAGAACTCGGTTAGCCGGTCCACCTCGTCGCCCCACAGGTCGATGCGCACCGGGCTGTCGGCGGTGGACGGAAACACGTCGACAATGGAGCCTCGCACCGCGAACACCCCGCGGTGCTCCACCTGCACGTCGCGCCGGTAGCCCCGGGCGGCCAGTTCGGCGGCGAGGCTGCCCAAATCAACTCGGTCGCCGGAAGCCACCGTCACCGGCTCGGCGTCGTCGGCGTCGAAGTCCAGGCGCTGGAGCAGAGCCCGAACCGGGGCCACCAGCACCGGCGGGCAGCTCTCCGGGTGGTGGAGCTGCCAGATGGCCTGGCACCGCCGTCCCATCGTCTCCACACCGGGGCTGACCCGCTCGAACGGCAGGGTCTCCCACGCGGGGAACAGAGCGGCACCGCCGTCGAGCATCGCCGACAGGTCGCCGGCCAAGCGCTCAGCATCGGCAGATGTGGGGGTGGCCACCACCAGCGGACGGCGCCCGTTCAGCTCGGCGATGGCCGCCAGCACCGCCGCCTGGCCCGACTCGGCCACCGCCAGCGAGGCATCACGGCGTCCGAGCACGTCAACTAGCGCCGGATCCGAGGCCAGCAGCCTCCCGAGGCCGGCCAGCGCGGGGCGGGCAGCAGAAACTGCGGTCGCAGCCATCAGTTGAACCTGTTCATCATCGGCGTAACCTGCTCACTGTCAGTTGAACCTGTTCATGACCACGTCCACCGGATGATCGAGCAGAGCCAGCGCGGCTTCGGCCGCCTGCATTACCGCATCGTCCAACACGTCCCGGTCGGCCCGCCCCGGCCGCTTCAACACATAGTCGGCCCCCGCCTGGGGATTCGGGGGTTTGCCCACTCCGATGCGGATCCGGGTGAAGTCGACGGTGTGGAGATGGGCTTTGATGGAAGTAAGGCCGTTATGGCCGGCCAGTCCCCCGCCGTGCTTCACCTTGATCCGCCCCGGGGGCAGATCCAGCTCGTCGTGGATAACCACTAGGCGGTCCAGATGGTCGGCGATGCTCCACCGGCGCACCAGAGCCCGGACGGCCTCGCCGGATTTGTTCATGAAAGTCTGGGGGAAGGCCAGAACCACCCGTCGGCCGTCCACTCGGATCTCGGCCACCAGCGCCGCTTCCCGACTCTTGCCCAGCGGTTGCCCGTGGCGGCTGGCCAGCAGCTCCACGGCCTCAGCGCCCACGTTGTGGCGGGAACCGACGAACTTGTCGCCGGGATTGCCCAACCCCACCACAACAAGATCGGCGGGGGTGTCGGTGTGCTTCTTGCGAGCTCGCCAGCGGGAAGGCACGGCGACAGGCGCCGAGACTTACTCGGAGGTGTCGGAAGCGGCGTCGTCGGCCCCGTCGGCGGCTTCTTCGCCTTCTTCGGAGACTATCGGCTGACCGTCTTCATCCAGTTCGACCTCAGCCTCTTCATCGACCTCGGGCTCTTCGATCTCCATGACCGCCGTGGAGGTGCTGGCCACCAGCTCCTCAGCGTCGCCGGCCAGCTGGACACCGTCGGGCAGCTCGATGTCGCCGGTTCTCAGCGTGTCGCCCATCGTCATCTCGCTAATGTCGATCGACAGCTCGTTGGGAATGGCCTCGGGCTTGGACAGCACTCTGACGGTGAACGCCGCTTGGTCCACCACGCCGCCCTCGTTGGTCACTTCGGGGGCTTCGCCCACCAGCACCATCCGAACGTCGACCTCGACCTCGACGTCAGCATCCACCCGGATGAAGTCCACATGGATGACCTCGTTGCGAATCGGGTGGTGTTGCAACTCCTTGACCAGGCCGAGCTGGCGGTCGCCGTCCACCTCCAAAGTGAGCAGTGCATTGAGACCGGCATCGGTGTTCAAAACCGACCACAGATCACGGGCATCGACCGCCACGGCAACCGACTGCCCGCCGAGTCCGTACACCACGCCAGGTACCCGCCCCTCACGACGCAGACGGCGGGATGGACGGGTGCCCAGTTCCCGCGTGGTGTCGGTCTTCAAGATCAGGTCAGCCATAGCGCAGCTAGAAATGTTACCCGCCGCCGAGCGGAAACGGCCAAGAGCTAGCCGAACAAGTCTGCATGCGACCCAGATCTGACCAATACCAGCGCTTCGTCGCGGTAGCCCCAGATCAAAAGCCAGTCCGGCTCAATATGGCACTCCCAATACTCCGACCACTGTCCAGTCAGTCGGTGGGGCCGCAACCGCGGATGGAGTTCTCGGCCCGACATCAGCGCTTCGACCACGGTCCAGAGTTTGTTCAGATCTTTGCCGCGTCTGTCTGCCCGCTTTAGGTCCTTCTCGAAACGAGAGGTGGTGAGCAGGCGCATAGCCCGCTATCCCATGGCTTTGAGCTCATCGAGGGTGGAGTACTCCACGAGATTCGACCCAGTTTGGGCCTGGCGCAGCGCATCGGCGGTGTCGGCATTGGGGATCCTGACTTCGAAGGGCAGTCCCTGGTGCATAACCACCTGCCTGTAGAAGAGGGTGATCGCCTCCGTGGCTGACAGGCCCAGCTCGCCGAGAACTTCTTCGACTTGATGCTTAAGATCGGGCTCGACCCGGGCCCGGATCATCTCGGTCTTAGCCACAATTCAACCTCCAGACCCAACACTATCTGTTCCCCATGCGGGGAACAAGTGGGTTGGCTCCAAGGCATGCAGGAGCACGAGGGAACCACATCAATGTGGTTTTCCCAAAAGTAGCGCTAGGTGTTATGCCCACGGAGGTTGTTAGCTGTAGTGCCCATAGAGGTTGTTAGCTCCGCTATGAGGTGAGCCTCCGATGCCAGTGTGGTGGCTGCCCTCGGACCCTTAGCCAGCGGTTTGGCCAACCAACTCCTGCCCCCAGCATTCGATGCTCTGGTCGGGACGAATCCCGCAGGAAATGTTCCCTCCTGCGCCCAAGGACATGAACACTCCCCCCGGCGGGTCGGCACGACCATGGTCGTTGTTGCCCCAGCAAACCGCTTCACCGCTTTCCCGAAGACCACAGGAATGCCTCTGCCCGGTGACGACCGATGCAAATGTTCCGCTCGGTGCCTCGGTCTGGCCAAACAAGTCGTCACCCCAGCACACCGCTTCACCGCTTTCCCGAAGACCACAGGAATGGAAGCCGCCAGCCTGCACCGAAACGAAGCTGCCGCTCGGGGCCTCAGTCTGTCCCAAGGAATTGTCTCCCCAGCACAGGACAGACATGTCGGCGAGCACCCCGCAGGAGTGCCATTCTCCAGCGCTTGCCATCGCGTACTGCACATCCGGGGCCGCGGTTCGGTCGTGCTCGTCGCTGCCCCAGCAAAAGATGTTCTGATCAGGCATGATGGCACAACTGTGACGGGCTCCCACAGAGATTGATTCGTACTTACCGACCGGGTCTGCGGACATTTGAGACACCTGTGAACCCCAGCACTCCACCTCATTTGAAGGCCTTATCCCACAGGCGTGCCACGCGCCGGCGGCCACCGATATGAACAAGCCCTCGGGCACTTGATCCCTGCCATCCAGCTTGTCCCCCCAGCAGGTCACTCCCCGATCTGCTGCTCGCAGGGCACACACCTGGTTCCAACTGGGCGACACCAATGCATATTCACCTTCCGGCATAAACAATGGGCTTTGACGTTCGCCGTTCCGGCAGTCAGGCGGCGTCTCTGACACCGTGGCACACCGGTCCGTTTCTTCGGCGCTCTCCGCGTCGCTTTCCCCAGCACCTCCCCTAACGCCCCAACACATCGCGTCGTTCTCCCCAGTCGCGAGGTCGGAGTCATCCCAATAACCGGCAACTGTTTCCACCGCCACCGCCGATACCCACGCCGAACCAGTTCGGTTCAGATGTATTCCGTCGTCGCCCCGCACCCGTACTGGACTCCCGCCACCCGGAGGAGAAACCCTCTCCGAGTAATCCGCTCCAAACACCTCCCAAAGATCCAACATGGCCACTCCTGGACGCCGGGAAGCAACCTGTCCGACTACTTCGTTCAAGACGAGAGCCGCGGAGTTGTCGTCACTGGATCGCATCGGGGGCAAGCCCACCCACACAACCAGCCGGTGATCGGCCGCAAGCAGATCGAACGCAACGTTCAAGCGCCAAGTCCACTCGTCTGTCCACACAAGTGTGCCTGGCTCTACGACTTGGCCGTCTCTTGTCTCCATACTCTGCCAATCACTGGCGCCAATGAACATCACCACCACGTCCGGATTGTCCTTGGTGGCAATCTCCCAGAGTTCAGCGTGCCAGTTGAAATAGTCGGGGCGGGCCAAGCTGGTCGAATTGCGGCTATTGGTCGTCACATCGAAGAGGCCGTTGGATGCAGCGCCCAACGTATGTCCAACAGGGGCAGCCTGGCTATCGCCCAGCACATGCACACGCAGCGGATTGTCCGAAGTGACCTTCCAGCCGTTGGGGCAGGCGACTTCCGTTTCGCCATCATTCAGCGTCTCGTTGTCGACTGGAGTCGGCGACAGCGACGAGTCGGGGCGTGATTTAGCCACTCCTTCGCCCTCCAATGCCTCAACAACTTGAACGACGGTGTCCAGCCGCTCCCCAGCGTCCTCGCCGAGACCGCGCCAACTGGTGATCATGTCGTAGGGACGATTCATCGACAGAAAATTGGACACCCGATCGACACCCTCAGCGGCGGACACCCATCGGCCCCGGCTATCGCCCAATGGTTGTCTCTCGGCTATCTCCACCAACTTGGCACTCACTAAGAGGGCCGAGAGCGCAAGACACAGCAGGGTCGAAACCACCACGCGTTTGCCGACGGTAGATTTATTCCTTCGTCCCAACGACAACCGGATTCGATGCTTGCCCAGGAATGAGAACAAGGCCCGCATCCCTCAGTCACCATAAGTGAGGACACGCGTTTCAGGCGAGTTGAATATGAGTCTGGAGTGAGCTGCACATCAGTGTTTTGTGATCTGACTGCTCTCCCCCTGTTGGATGGAAAGGACGTCGCTGTGGCCTGCGACAGTATCTCTCGCCGGAAATGCCCGGCCCTGCACCTCTTGGCTGTGGCTGCTGTCATCGCCGCTGCGCTCTTTTGGCCAGCACCTGCTGGGGCTCAATCCGCCAGCCGCGCCGACGTCGCTGCCCGAGACCAGCTGATAGCCAACCAGTAGGCGCTGCTCAACGTCTACCGCTGCTGATTCAACATCGACACCCAAGTCGTCCCCGGCGGCTGCCGCAACGGAGCGCCGAGGCGTGCCGCGGCCCAGCCCGGGGCAATCACCGGCACCCCCACCGCCGCCGACATCGCCGCCCGGGACAGCCTCATCAACTCCCAGGAGGCGCTGGAACTGGGGTTGGCATTGTTTGTGTGTCTCCCCTCAGAGTTGCTGTCCGATCCTGAACCGCCGAATGATGAGGCACCGCCAGACGTGTACGACGACCACGCCGATGGAATATTCGGTGCCACCCCTGTCGCGGTGGGCGAGTCGGTCAGCGGTGTTGCCGACTACGAGTACGACCTGGACTTCTTCGTGTTCGAGGCCGAGCAGGGAGAGTCCTACCAGATCGAAGTGATCCCGGGGACTCTGGGAGATCCCATTGCCGCTTTGTACGACGAGGACTGGACTGAGCTGACCTACAACGATGACAGCGAAGACTCACTTGCCCCGCTCATCGCCTGGGAGACCCCGGACTCGGGCCGTTATTTCGTTGAAGTGTCCGGATACGGTGGAGAGACCGGCTCCTACACGCTGGCTGTCAGCGCCGTTGGGCCCGAAGGCTCCGGCGACCCGCTAGCCATGCCCGGCGAGGGTGTATGAATTTCACCGGTTCCGGATTTCCCCCTCTATTCGTCTTTGTCCCATGTAGACACCGTCATTGGCGTTAGAGAAGGTGTCGATAAGGCGCTACGAGAGGTTCTTGCCTCCGAAGATCTCGGAGACGGAGGTGTCTTCGAATACGGCGTCGATAGCGTCGGCGATGATGCTGGCCACTGACAGCACCTCGATCTTGTCGATCTGCTTGTCGGGCGATAGCGGCAGGGTGTTGGTGACCACCACCTTGGAGATCACCGAGTTCTTGAGCCGGTCGATGGCTGGGCCCGAGAACACGCCGTGGGTGGTGGCGGCGTAGATGGTGGCCGCGCCCCGGGCCGCCAGCGCGTCGGCCGCGGCCACGATGGTGCCTCCGGTGTCGATCATGTCGTCGATGAGCACGCAGGTGCGGCCCTCCACGTCGCCCACCACCTCTATGACTTCTACTGCATGCTTGACGTCCATTGCTCGGCGCTTGTGGACGATGGCCAGGTCGGCGTCCAGTTCGTTGGTGTAGCGCTCGGCCACCTTCACCCGGCCGGCGTCGGGCGACACGATCACCAGGTCGCCATCGATGTCCTTGAGGTAGTCGACAAGCACCGGCATGGCGGTCAGGTGGTCCCAAGGGCCGTCAAAGAACCCCTGGATCTGCCCTGAGTGGAGATCGACGCTCAGCATCCGATTGGCCCCGGCGGTACGGAAGGTATTGGCCATCAGCTTGGCGGTAATGGGCTCGCGGCCCGCGGCCTTTCGGTCTTGTCGGCCATAGCCGTAGAAGGGGCACACCGCGGTGATCCGCTTGGCCGAGGCTCGCCGGGCGGCATCCACCATGATGAGATGCTCCATCACGGCGTCGTTTATGGAGGCGTCGCCGTGGGCGGTGTGGCTTTGGACGATAAAGACGTCGGTGCCCCTCACCGACTCCTCGAACCGGCAATGGATCTCTCCGTTGGCGAAGTCGGCGATGTTGGGCTCCACCAGCTCCTCACCGAGGGACTCGGCGATCTCGGTGGCCAATTCATGGTTGGCCCGACCCGAGATGATGACCAGCTTCTTCTTGGTGAGGAGTTCCATGTTTCAGCTTTCCTTTATTGACGCGGGCGGGATCTGGGCTCCGGGTTCGAGTGTGATGTAGGCACCCACTTTGGCATCGGCACCGATCTCGGCATCGGTGGCTGATACTGCCTCCACCACCGCCTGGGGACCGACCACGCAATCGACCAAGTGGGTGTGGGGGCCGATGATCGCCCCTTCGCCGATCACAGTCTGACCTCTCAGCACAACGCCGGGGTGGATGACCACATCGGGGGCCAGCTTCACGCTCACGTCGATATAAGCGCTGTGGGGTGCCATGATGCGCACGCCGGCAACCATCCAGTTGCGGTTGATCCGCTGGCGCATCTCCGCTTCGGCGAAGGCCAACTGCTCCCGGTCGTCCACTCCTTGCGCCTCGGCCTCGTCGATGGCATACGACCCCGCATCGTGACCGGCTGAGGTGAGTACCGAGACCGCGTCGGACAGGCTGTACTCAAGGCCGGAATCGCTGGCGGCCAGTCGCCGTAGAGCTGGCGACAGAAGACTGCGGCGAAAGCAGCAGATTTCAGCGTTCTCTTCGGCCGCGGTGGCCACGGTGGCGGCCACCCCAGAAGCTCGGTGCTGGGCAGTCAGTCCCCGCAGCGTCTGGCCCAAGATGAGGGGCATGTCGGCCGAGACCACCAGTACGTCCTCGTCGTCGACATCGCTGTCTAGAGCGGACAGGCCCAGGGAGGCGGCATCAGCGGTGCCCCGCTGTACGGGCTGCTCGACGAAGTCGATGCGCAGGTCTAAGGCCTCCTGGGTGACGTGCTTGGCCACCTCCTCGGCGCCAAACCCCACCACCACGGCGATCTGGCGGGGATTTGCCTCGGTCAGAGCATCGAGCACATGCAGGAGCATGGCCCGGCCGCACAGGTCGTGGAGGGGCTTGGGCCGACCCGAACGCATGCGAACACCCCGACCCGCGGCCAAGACCACCGCGGACAGGGGGAGCGGTCCAGACGTCATGGGCTTGCTGGATCAGCGGGCAAACCCGCTGGGTACATGCACATCAACAGCATGCACTCTTTCTAGCGCGGCTGGCGAGGCAGGACTCGAACCTGCAACCTCCTGGTCCAAAGCCAGGCGTTCTGCCACTTGAACTACTCGCCAAGGGTCCCCCTGCTATGTAGCCATCAGGCACCAATTGCAGGCTACTCCATTGCCACTGGCTGAACTCTCGGGTTATTGCTGGCGGCATTCGCCGGGCTAGCGTGGTGGCACCATGGGATCGTTGATCAAAAAGCGCCGCAAGCGCATGCGCAAAAAGAAGCACAAGAAGATGCTGAAGCGCACTCGCTTCCAGCGGAGAGCCCGCGGCAAGTAGCTTTCCTTCTCCCCTACTTCAGCTCTAATGGGGCTGAGCAGGCAAGGTTCGAACCACAATTCGACCGTCTCCCGGGTAGTCACCCTCCACGAACCAGGTAGAGCCGCTGCCCGCCAACCGCGCCCTCTGGCCGGTGGCCTGTTCTAGCACTCGACGGAATTCGTCCAAGCGGGGCTCTACCTCGAGGGCGGCCGGCTCCAGATCATTGCCGCTTGCTCCCTCCGGTCCTCCCAATTCGTCCCAGCATCGGTACACCTCCGGAGTTGAACAGCCGAACGGGGGGATGAGCAGGGTGAGGATTCGGGGAGTGTGCTCTAGCGGCTGAACGAGCTCGCCGATGCCCTGGACTCGGGCCCGCCCCCCAACCAGGCAGAAGGGAACGTCGGCACCCAACTGAGCCGCTCCCTGCACATCGGAATAGCCGGCCCAGCGCAAGATGGCGGCGGCATCGGCGGATCCCCCACCCAATCCAGCCCCCAGCGGAATCCGCTTGGTCACGGCAACCCGCGCATCGCGCCCGACCAGGGCCAACGCCTGGGTGATGAGGTTGTCAGCCGGTTCGATGTCGGCACCGTCCTTGATGACCACCCCTTCGCCCGCCTCGATGTTCAGGACGTCGGCCAGATCTAGCGACACCATCTCCGCATCGATCAGGTGGTAGCCGTCAGGCCGCACACCGGTGATACGAAGCGACAGCGTGAGTTTTGCAGGAGCAGTGACGGCAACCATCACGACGAGGCTACGGCCACCAGCTTGGCCCAGTCGGCCAAAGTGAGCTCCTCGGGGCGGGCCGTGGGGTCGATGGCGGCATGGGCGAAGTGGTCGGGGGTCAGATGGGCGGCCAAAGAGCGACGCAGCATTTTGCGGCGCTGGCCGAATGCGGTGCGGATGAGGAAGAACAGTCGGTCGGGGTCGGCAGTGGTGGCCGGTTCGGGCAAGCGTTCCATCCGCACCACCGCTGATGACACCCGAGGCCGGGGGTAGAACACTGTGGACGGAACAGTGCGGACAATCTGGGCCTCGCACCAGTAGGCCACCTTGAGGGTGGGAATCCCGTAGGCCTTGGTGCCCGCCGGGGCCACTAGCCGCTCGGCCACCTCTTGTTGGACCATCACAGTGAAGGTTTCAATTCGGGGTTCGCTGTCAAGCAGATCCAAGAGCAGCGGCACGGCGATGTTGTAGGGCAGGTTGGCCACCATCGCCCACCGCTGGCTGTCAGCACCGAGCCGGGAGCGCCACTGCGGGGTGGTGGCGTCGGCATGGACAATCTCCACGTTGGGGGCATCGGCCGTCTCCGCCAGCGGGGCCAGCATGTGGCGGTCGGCTTCAACGGCCAGCACATGATCGACTTCGGTGGCCAGCGCTCGGGTCAGCGACCCCAGGCCGGGACCTATCTCCACCACCGGTTGGCCGGGAGCCAACTCCGCAGCCCGGACCATCGCGGAAATGGTGTTGGGATCGACCACGAAGTTCTGGCCCATCGCCCGGCTCGGGGCCAGACCATGGCGATCCAGCAGATCCAGCACCTGGGTGCGGGTGAGTGTCATAGCCCAGAGTCGCGGGTCGCTTGAACCACTAGCACCACCAGCAACGCTATGCCCACCAACAACAGAGCTAGGCGAGCCAAGGTGGGTGACCGGGACGGAGAAGCCATGCTCAGGGCTCGAGCTGATAGAAGGCCGTTGCGTTTTCCCAGGTGTGCTCGGCCACCAATTCTGAAGCCACGCCATGAACGCGGGCCACGGCCTCCCCCACCAGGGGCAGGTTGGCCGGTGAGTTGGGGCGGCCCCGCAACGGAACCGGTGCCAGATACGGCGAGTCGGTCTCCACCAGCGTGCGGTCGAGCGGGCACAGTTCGGCTGCGGCCCGCACATCATCGGCGGAGGGAAAGCTCACGATTCCGCTGAACGACAGGTACGCCCCCCGGTCCAGCGCGGCCCGAGCCTCTTCCACGCCGCCGGTAAAGCAGTGGAACACGGTGCGCTCCGGCACGCCCCCTGAATCCAGGATGGCGAAAGTGTCGTCCCACGCCTCTCGGGTGTGGATCACCAGTGGAAGCCGGTGCCGGTGGGCCATCTCGATCTGGGCGGCGAACACCACCTGCTGGTCTTCGGGCGGAGAGTAGTTGTAGTGGTAGTCCAGCCCGCTCTCCCCTACCGCCACCACCCGGTCGGATCCCAGCAGCCCCTCGATGCCGCCGATCCCGCGGCTCGCCTCATGGGGGTGAACCCCCACCGTGGCCCACACCCGCTCGGAGGCCGCCGCCATGGCCACGGCGGCAATGGAGGAGGCCGCATCGGTGCCCACGTCGATCATGCGCTCCACCCCGGCTGCCGCCGCCTGGACAACCACTTCGGCCAGGGTGTCCGACTCCAAGTGGCAGTGGTTGTCGATCCAGCGCACCTTCAGCCCTTGAGGCGGGGGAACAGCGGATCGCCGGCAGCCACCGGAAGGCCGCCGGGATACTGCCCCCAGGCCGCCGCTTCGGGCAACCGCTGGTCGAGGGGGGAGCCGCTTAGGCCCAATCGGGTCCAAGCCGCCTCACAAGAAGAGGGGATGGCCGGGCTGGCCAGCACGCACACGATGCGCAGGGTCTCCAAGGCGTTGCCCAGAACCGTGTCGACCAGGGGGCCGGGGTCCATCTTCCACGGCTCTGTCGCCTGCAAGTACTCGTTGGTGTCGCGAATGAGTCGCCAGGTGGCCTCTAGCGCCACCGACGGCTGGAACCGATCCCAGGCCGCGGCGGCATCGGCGTACACCTGGGCGGCGACGTCGGCCAGAGGGTGGTCGGGGTCGGGCGCGGGGCCGATCCCGCCGCATTTGGAGTGGACCAGCGTGGAGGAGCGCTGCAACAGGTTGCCGAAGTTGTTGGCCAGATCGGTGTTGTAGCGGTGCTGGAGAGCCTCGTGGCTGACCTCGCTGTCGGGGCCGAAGGGCGTGTCCCGCAACAGGGAGTAGCGGAATCCGTCCACGCCGAAATCATTGATGAGGTCGGAAGGCGAGATCTGGTTGAACGCCGACTTCGACATCTTCTCCCCGCCCACCAGCAGCCAGCCATGCACGTGGTATTGGGGCAGGTCGGTCACCCCGGCAGCCAGCAGCATGGCCGGCCAGTACACGCAGTGGAAGCGGATGATGTCCTTGCCGAGCAGGTGGCGGACCGAGGGCCACCATGCGGCAAACCGCTCATCGTCGTTCCCGTAGCCCGCCGCGGTGGCGTAGTTGGTCAGCGCGTCGTACCACACGTAGAACACGTGGCCCTCGGCCCACGGCACCGGGATGCCCCAGTCAATGGAGGTGCGGGAAATGGAGATGTCCCGCAGACCGCCCCGGATGATGCCCAGAGCCTCGTTGCGATAGCCCTCGGGGGTGATGTTCTGAGGGTTGGACTCGAACCACTCCAACAGCGGCTCCTCAAACTCGGAGAGCTTGAAGAAGTAGTTCTCCTCGGTCATCCGCTCCACCCGGCCCGACTCGAGGTCTTCGGGAGTTACTTCTTCTTCGGAGACATAGGCCTCGTCGGACACCGAGTACCAGCCGTCGTAGACCGCCGAATAGATGTAGCCGTTGTCGTAGGCCCGCTGCATCAGCGTCTGCACCGAGCGGTGGTGGCGGGGCTCGGTCGTGCGGATGAACTCGTCGTTGGCCACGCCGAGCTCAGCCCACGCCTCCCGAAAACGCTGGCTAGTGCCATCAGCCTGCTCTAGGGGGGACATGTCGTTGGCCTCAGCGGCTCGCTGGACCTTGAGGCCATGCTCGTCGGTGCCGGTCAGGTAGAAGACGTCTTCGCCCAAGAGCCGGTGCCAGCGGGTGACAGCGTCACCGTTCAATACGGTGTAGGCGTGGCCGATGTGGGGGGCGTCGTTTACGTAGAAGATCGGGGTCGTCAGGAAATAGCGCGACACCGCTTCACACTACTGCCATCGGTCCGTTGATCCCGATGTGTTACTCCCCGAAAAACTCGGCCGAGCGACGGGCCATCTCATCGGGGGGCACGTCCTCAACATGGCTGGACACGTTCCAGCGGTGGCCGAACGGGTCGAAGAACTGACCGCCCCGGTCGCCGTAGAAGTGGGTCTCCACCGGCCGCTCGGCGGTGGCCCCCGCGGCGACGGCCTTGGCGAAGGTGGCATCGACGTCCTCGACATACACCATGACGGTGACCGCAGTGCCGCCGACGGTCTTGGGGCCGTTTACCCCCATCTCGGGGAACTCGTCGGACAGCATGATGACACCGTCGCCTATGGCCACCTCGGCGTGGCCGATCCGCCCATCGGGCATCGTCATTTGCATGCGCTCGGTAGCCCCGAATACCTCGACCAAAAAGTCGATGGCCGCAGCCGCGCCGTCAACACACAGGTAAGGGATGACGCGGGGATAGTCGTCGGGAATGGGCTTGACGTTGCTCATGGGGACTCCTTGACCGGCGGGGCAGTCGCCGGGGATCTTGAACGGAGTCAGTCTGCCAGACTCATCTGGTACACGGCTCGTCGGGACACGCCTAGGTCGGCGGCCACCGCGGCGGCGGCATCCCGCCGGGACAGGCCGTCTGCGAGCCGCTCGTTGAGCGCCGTCCTGATCTGGGATTCAGACGGCGGCGCAAGATCAGGACAACCGGCCACCACCAGGACGTACTCGCCCCGGGGCTCGGTGCTCTCGGCTTTGCCGACGGCGTCGGCCAGGGTCCCCCGCCAAATCTCTTCGTGCAGCTTGGTCTGCTCACGAACGATGGCTACCGCCCGATCACCGCCCAGCGCCGACACCAAATCACCCAGGGTGCGGGCCAGCCGGTGCGGGGCCTCGAACAGCACCATGGTGCGGGCTTCCTGGGATAACTCCTCGATCCGGTCGGACCGGTGGCGGCCCTTCTTGGGCAGAAACCCCTCGAAGCAGAAGCGCCCGGTGGGCAGCCCGCTCACCACCAGGGCCGATAGCGCGGCCGAGGGGCCAGGCACGGCTTCCACCTCGCCTCCCGAGCCAAGAACCGCCTTGACCACTTTGGCACCCGGATCGGAAACCGCAGGAGTGCCAGCGTCGGTGACCAAGACCACGGTGTTGCCGCCAGCCACCAGACCAGCGATCTCGTCGGCACCGGCCGCCTCGGTGTGCTCGTTCACCACCAGCAGGCGGGGGGCGCTCACCCCGGCATGGGCGAGCAACTTCCCGGTGCGGCGAGTGTCCTCGCAGGCCACCACGTCAGCCTCGGCCAGCACCTCCACCGCTCGAGGGGACAAGTCGCCCAGATTCCCAATTGGGGTGGCAACCAGAACCAGCCTTCCAGCCATGTTTCCTCCCAGGCTTGGTCATCCCCTCACCTCCCCAGCAGTCTGCCTCACTTCCAAGCGGTCTCCCAGCATTAAGCCCCATCGGGCGAACGAGCCAGCTTCGGCCTCCAGTACGGCCCGGGCTCGCCACACGGGCAGGCCGACCCGGTGGCGGGCCATGGTGGCTGTCTTTAGCACCACCAGATCGCGGTCTAGGTGGGCAACGTCGATGGGAAAGCGCATTCCCAAGGTGTGGACCGACAGCGCGGGCCGCAGCAGCAGAGCGCGGCTAATTTCGTCGCGCCCCAATAACCCCACGGTCCGCTCCCGCCAGCCGGTAGCGATCTCCACGGTGGCCAGCACCCGGTCGTCGCAGACGAGCCACGCCATGGCTAGATTTTCCAACTCCAGCGGCTTTAGTTCAAGCGGAACTTTTGCTCCGACTACACATTGAAGCGGAACTCCATCACGTCGCCGTCGGCCACCAAGTAGTCGCGGCCCTCGGTGCGCATGAGGCCCTGTTCTTTGGACTTGTTCCAGCCGCCCGCGTCCAGCAGCTCCTGCCAGCCGATCACTTCGGCTCGGATGAAGCCTCTTTGGAAGTCGGTGTGAATCCGGCCGGCGGCTTCGGGGGCGGTGGCCCCCATGCGGAAAGTCCAGGCCCGGGTCTCTTTGTCGCCGGTTGTGAAGAAGGTGCGCAGGCCGAGCAGGTCGTAGGCGGCATGGGTAAACCGTCCCAAGGCCCCCTCCCCCAGGCCCAGCCCGTCGAGCATCTCGGTCCGCTCCTCGGCAGAGAGCTGCGCCGCCTCGGCTTCGAGCTGCACGCACACCGCCATGACCCCGGCCCGGCCTTCCAACTCGGTGGCCACGGGCTCGATCACGGCATCGGCATCATCGAGCTGATCCTCGCCAATGTTGACCACGGCCAGTACCGGGCGGTTGGTGAGCAGGAAGCTCTCCCTAAGGTCGGCCCGCTGATCGGCGGACAAGTCGCTGCGGTAGAGCGGAATCCCCTCGCCCAACACGTCGGCGGCGGCATCCAGTGCGGCCACCTCCGCGGCCAGTGAACGGTCTTGGACTGCGGACTTACGCCGTTTGACCAGCCGGTTCTCCACCGACTCCAAGTCGGCCAGAGTCAACTCGATCTCCAGCACCCGCAGGTGCTCAAGGGGATCGGTGGGGCCGGGCACATCGGGGTCGACAAATGATCGGAGGATGAACACCACCGCGTCCACCTCCCGGATGCCGGCCAAGAAGCGGTTGCCCAGTCCCTCACCCCGGCTGGCCCCCTCCACCAGACCACCGATGTCGGTGAACTGCACGCTGGCCGGGGTAACCGTGCGGGATTCGCTTAGCTCGGCGATGGCGCTGAGTCGGGGATCGACCACCTTGGCCACGCCGACATTGGAACTGGTGGTGGCGAACGCATAGGGGGCGGCCAACACGTCCGACCCGATCAAGGCGTTGTAGAGAGAGGACTTGCCGGAGTTGGGCAGCCCGACGAATCCGAAGCGCTCCACGGGTCGTTCACGCTAGCGGCAGCCGGTAGTCTTTCTAGAGACGCGGAGGTTCGAATGTCGAAGCGCACCCAGAAACGCAAAGCCCGAGCGCGGCGTAAGAAGGCCAACCATGGGCAAAAGCCCAATGCCGGCCGCAACAGCTGAGCCCCACCAGCCCTCGCCATCTCCACAGGCCGCAAGAGCTGAGCCTGATCCTTTTTCTCCTCCCATTCCCGCGGGAACGCTGATCTACGACGGCGACTGCGGGTTCTGCACGGCCACCGCCCGTTGGGTGGAGCGCCGGTTGGGCGACGAATATCGGGTGGTCCCCTCCCAGCAGGTCGACCTTGATTCGGTGGGCCTGACCGTCGACGACGTAACCCGCTCGGCGTGGTGGATTGCCCCCGACGGCACCCGCTCCGACGAGCACCTCAGCATCGCCGGTGCCCTGGGCGCCATGAGCGGCCCGTGGCCCGCCATCGGCCGGCTGCTCACCCTCGGGCCGATCAACCCCCTGGCTCGCTGGACCTACCGACTGATCGCCGGCAATCGCTATCGCATTCGCTGGCCGGGCGCCGCGAGATGCAGTAGGCAGTAGACACCCGCCTCCTGCCGAGGCTCAGACCGCGGCGACCTCTTCGACCTGGAAGTCCTCGTATTCGGTGCCGGTGTCCACCCAGTCTTCAAATTCGATGACGTGGATCTCCTCGAACCGGCGCCGGAGCCAGCCGTCGCCGGCATCGAGCAGGCCTAGCTTCTTGCAGTTGGGCACGATCTTGGAGAACAGGATGTTCTGGAACGGCTTTTGGTCGGCCGGCAGAGACAAGAAGTTCTCCACCATGGGCCGCACCGGCACGCCCATGCGCTCCCACACTTCCTGGGACAAGAACCGGTCGCGCATCCGCACCGCGGCCTCGAAAGCGAACTCCTGGCGCTCGCGCAGCTCCGCAGCAGTGAGTTCGCTGTAGAACTCCTGGAGGCTGAGCACGCCGAAGGCCACATGGCGGGCCTCGTCGGCCATCACATAGCGGAGGAGCTTCTTGAGCAACGGCTCGGGAGTGAGCTGGTGCATGAAGCCGAACGCGGCCAGGGCCAACCCTTCCACCATGATCTGCATGCCCAGGTAGGTCATGTCCCAGCGGCTGTCGTTGATGATGTCGTCGAGGAGCAACTTGAGGTGGACGTTGATGGGATAGGAGTCACCCAGCTTGGTGTCGATGTACTTGCCAAATACCTCCACGTGACGGGCCTCGTCCACCACTTGGGTGGCGGCGTAATACTTGGCATCGATCCACGGCACCGTCTCAACGATCTTGGCCGTGCACAGCAGCGCCCCCTGCTCGCCGTGGAGGAACTGGCTCATCCGCCACTTGAAGGTCTCCAGGGAGAACTCCCGCCACTCAGCCTCGCCCCAGTTGTCGGTGGGCAGACGGCGATCGTTGTCGCGCTCGAACTCATCGCGGCTGGAAGACTCGGTGAAGATGTTGAACGCCTCGTAGGGATCAACCTCGATGGACCAGTCCAAATCGGTCTGGGCGTTCCACTGCGACGTCTTTGCCTTCTCGTAGAGGCGCTCCAGTTGGGGCCGGGCGCCTTTGGCGTAATCCCAGGTGAACAGGGCATCGCTGTTGTCTTGGACCGTATGGATCACCGAGGTGACGTCGCTGTTGGTCTGCGAGATCTCGATGATGGTGTCGATGTCGTTGACATCGCTGCGTCCGAGGATGTCCTCATCGGTGCGAGTAGGCGGAGCCATCTCTTCCTCCTCAGCCGCCCTTGGCTGATGCGGCCCTATGAATGATATGGGGAATGATACTTCCGACAGGCCCGAATGAGGCCTCGGTCACTCCAGCATGTTGAGACCCTCGATGACCACACCGGCGGCCGCTCCCCCGTCCACCGGCAGGTCGATTCCGGTGATGTGGGAAGACTCGTCGGAGGCCAGAAACAGCGCCGCGGCGGCGATGCATTCCAAGGGGACCTCGCCGGGAATACCCCGATTGTCGGAGTAGGCCGCGGTCTCGTCCATAAACGACATCATCTGGTCGAACCATTGGGCATACATCATCGGATTGCCACCAGCGGGGCACACGTTGTTGACCCGAATGCCCGACCGGCCCAGTTCCAGGGCGGCACAGCGCATCAGTCCCCCGAGGCCGAACTTGCTGGAGCCGTAGGCGGAGATCCCGTTCATGCCGATGAGTCCGTCAATAGAGCTGATATTGACGATCGAACCGCCCCCGGCAGCCCGCATCGGCCCGACCACCGCCCGCATACCCAAGAACGGACCCACCAGGTTCACATCCAGCACCTCTCGGTATTTCTCTCCCGAGGTGCGCTCGATGGGACCCATGTGCAAGATGGCGGCGTTGTTGACCAGCACGTCCACTTGGTCCATGCCGCTCACCACCTCGTCCCAGTGGGCCTCGCTGGTCACGTCTAGCTTGACGATCCCATCCCCATCGGCAATGTCGGTGGCCACCACCACGGCTCCTTCATCCCGGAACATTTGAGCGATGACTGCTCCAGTGCCCCGAGCTGCTCCGGTAACTATGGCTGTCTTTCCTGCAAGTCTTGACATGGCCCCACCCTAGACATCTATAGGCCCCTCGAACTCGTTGGATGACTCAGCGGATGTCGCAGCACTGGGCTAGCCTCGGAAGTCCTACCGACTGGCATCTGACGGAGGGGTTTCGATGCGCAAAAAGTTCCTGCTATTGCTCGCTTTGCTGTTGTCATTGGCTTTGGTGGCCACTGGCTGCGGTAACGACGACGACACCGACTCGGCACCCGCGCCCACCGAGGCACCCGCGCCCATGGCTCCTTCCGGGGCCCTGATCACGCTGGATGAAGAATGCGCGGCGTGGGGTGGGATTCAAGCCCCCGACGGCTTCCGGGTGAACATGGTCACCGACATCGGCAAGGTCGACGACGGCACCTTCAACCAGTTCGCCTATGAGGGCATGACCGCCGCCGCCGAGTGCTTTGGCATCGAGGACACCAGCGTCATCGAGACCGCTTCAGAGGCCGATTACGACGCCAACCTGAGTACCTCCGCCAGCGAGAGCCCCGACGTGCTCATCACCGTGGGCTTCCTGCTCGGCACCGACACCATGGCCGCCGCCGAAGAGAACCCCAACATCAACTACATCGGTATCGACCAATGGCAGCCCGAGTATCCCGCCAACTATGTGGGCGTGCTGTTCAACGAGCACGAGGGTGGCTTCATCGCTGGCGCCCTGGCAGCCTCGCTGAGCGAATCAGGCGTGGTCGGCGTGGTCGCCGGACGCGAGGACGTACCCCCAGTGGTGAAGTTCGTCAACGGCTATGAGGCCGGCGCCAAGTACATCAATCCCGATGTCCAGGTGCTGTCGGTGTACAACGAGAGTTTCACCGATCCGGCCAAGGGCGCATCCGATGCCCAGCAGTTCATTGGCGACGGCGCCGACGTGATCTTCGGCGCCGGTGGCCCCACCGGTTCTGGGGGCGTGAAGGCCGCCGCCGAGGCCGGTGCTTGGGGTATCGGCGTGGACCAAGACGAGTACTACACCACCTTCAACGGAGGCTCGGCACCGGGTTCGGAGTACCTGGCCAGCTCAGCCATCAAGCGGGTGGACCTGTCAGTGTTCCGCAATATCGCGGCCGCTATCGAAGGCACCTTTGCTGGCGGCGTGTTCGTGCTCACCGCCGAGAACCTGGGCATCACCTACGCCCCGTTCCATGACGCCGCAGTGAGCGCCGAAGCCGCCGCCAGTGTGGAGCAAGTGCGAGCCGGACTGGCCGGCGGCAGCATCACCACCGGAGTGTGCGGCATTGACGGTCTGTTCATAGGCGAAGGCTCCCTCTGCGACTGAACGACAACATTCGATGAAAGGCGGCGGCTGAGCGGGAATCAGCCGCCGCCTTTCGCGTTCGGCCAGCCGCAAATGTCCTAGTCTGGGCTGCGCATGGCTCAGGCAGGCAACGGCACAGCAGGGCCTGTGCTGGAAGTTGAGGGCATCACCAAGACCTTCCCCGGGGTAGTGGCCAACGACAACGTCAGCCTGACCCTCAACCAGGGCGAGATCCACTGCCTGTTGGGAGAGAACGGCGCGGGCAAGAGCACCCTGATGAACATGGTTTTCGGGCTTTACCGGCCCGATAGCGGAACCATCCGGGTGCGGGGCGAGGAGGTGCATTTCGAGGATTCGGGCGAGGCCATCTCCCGAGGCATCGGGATGGTCCACCAGCACTTCCAGCTCATCCCGGTGTTCTCGGTGGCCGAGAACATCATCTTGGGCAACGAGATCACTAAGGGGGCATTCCTCGATCTCGATACGGCCCGTCGACAGGTTGACGCCCTGGCCGAGCGCTATGGGCTGGCCGTGGATCCCGACGCCATCGTGGGCGACCTGTCGGTCGGCGAACAGCAGCGGGTGGAACTGGTGAAGGCCCTATTCCGCGACGCCGACATCTTGATCCTCGACGAGCCCACCGCGGTTCTCACCCCCGGCGAGGTGGACGACTTCTTCGAGGTGGTGGAGAGCCTCACCGGACAGGGCAAATCCATCATCTTCATTACTCACAAACTGCGCGAGGTGCTGGCCGTTGCCGACCGCATCACCGTGCTGCGGGCTGGCCAGGTGGTGGGGACCACCACAGCTGAAACGGCCACCCAGCAGTCACTGGCCAATCTGATGGTGGGTCGCGATGTGGTGTTCCGAGTAGAAAAGGCCGAGCCCGATCCCGGGAAATCAGTGATCCGGGTTGAGGACCTACGGGTCACCGATGACCGGGGGGTGGAGACAGTCAGCGGCTTCGACGTGGAGGTGAGAGCCGGAGAGATCTTCGGAATAGCCGGAGTAGAGGGCAACGGCCAGCGGGAGCTCGTGGAGACCATCTGCGGGATGCGCCCGGCCATCGGGGGGCGGGTGGAGATGCTCGGCCAAGACACCACTGGTTGGAGCCCCCGCAAGATCCATGAACTAGGTGTCGCCCACGTGCCTGAGAACCGCAGCAAGCACGGGGTGGTGGCCCAGTACTCAATCGCCGACAACCTGGTGTTGAATCGCTACAACCACCGAAAGTTCTCCCAGCGCGGGGTCCGCAACACCGCGGCAATCAACGCTGAGGCGAAGGAGTTGGTCGAGCGGTTCGACGTCCGCACCCCGGGGGTGGAAGCAGCTATCGACACGCTGTCGGGCGGTAACCAGCAGAAGGTGATCGTGGCCCGGGAGCTGACCGGCGACCTTCGGGCCCTAGTGGTGGCCCAGCCCACCCGAGGGCTGGACGTGGGTTCCATCGAGTTCATCCACCGCAAGATCATCGAGCTGCGAGATCAGGGAGTGGCTGTGCTGCTGGTGTCGGCCGAGTTGGACGAGATTTTGTCGCTGTCCGACCGGATCGGAGTGCTCTATCGGGGCCGGCTGGCGGGAACAGTGGAGGCAGCCGAAGCGACCCGAGAAGAACTCGGCCTGCTCATGGCCACCGGGGCGCAGTCGTGAACGGGGTGGGCAACGCCAACGCTGGTGTAGGCCGGGCGGCCAGCCAAGTCCACCGCTTCCTCAACGAGGTGTGGCGGCTCCAGCCGCTCTATGTGTCGCTCTACGCCATCTTGTTGTCGTTCGTGGTCGGCGGGGTGCTCATCTCCATCATCGGGGTGAACCCCTTCACGGCCTATTGGGCGCTGCTGCGGGGGATGGTGGGCGGAGGCGACCAGATCGCGGGGTCGTTGGCCCGATCAGTGCCGTTCATCGGATCGGCCCTGGCCTTGGCTTTCGCTTTCCGAGCTGGCCTGTTCAACATCGGTGCCGAGGGGCAGCTGCTGGCTGGCGGGGTTACCGCGGCCTTTGTCGGGGCACTGTCGTGGATGTCTGATTTGCCCGGCATCGTGGCCATCCCGCTGATCCTCATCGCCGGGACCATGGGCGGTGCCATCTGGGGTGGGATACCAGGCGTGCTTCGGGCCAAGACCGGGGCCCATGAGGTGATCAGCACCATCATGCTCAACTCCTTGGTGCTATTCGGGGTCCGCTGGATGGTCAACTCCCGCGATCCGGTGGTGCTGCGGGACACCGACAGCACCGTTCCCCGCACCGATCCCATCTCCGACACCGCGGTGCTGCCCGAGCTGGTGGACAGCCAGCCCACTCTCCACGTAGGCCTGTTCGCCCTGGTTGGGATTTGCTTCGTGGTGGCCTTCGTGTTGAATCGAACCACCTTCGGATTCGAGGTTGGCACCGTGGGTTTGAACCCCCACGCCTCCCACTACGCAGGGATCAACGTGAACCGGGTGATCGTGGCCTCCATGGCCGTGTCGGGGTCGTTCGCCGGTCTGGCCGCGGCCTCAGAAATCTCGGGCACCAACGGCTTCTTCCAACCCGGCACCTTTTTCCTGATGGGCTTTGACGGCATCGCCATAGCCCTTTTGGCCCGCACCAACCCGGTGGCCATCATCGCCGCCGCACTGCTCTGGGGTTCGATGCTCTCAGGGGCACCGCTGATGCAGCAGGAGGCCGACGTGTCCATCGACGTAGTGCGGATCATCCAAGCGATGGTGCTGTTGTTCGTGGCCGCGGATGCCATCGTCCGCTACCTGTTCCGGGTGCGCGAGCTCGACCAGAGCCCGTTCAAGGCAAAATCGATCGAGGGGGCGGTGTGACCACCGTCGAGAACGCCGCTGGAATCGCCGGAACCTCCAGCCAGACTCGGCTGGATCGCCAGTCGGTGACCGGGCTGGTATTCGGGTTCTTGGGAGTGGCCCTCATCGTTGGGGTGGCCCCGGCGATCAGCAGTTCCAGCCGGCGATTCAACTTCGAACCACCGCCCGACCCGGCGGGAATCGGGTTCGATCCCCCAACGTGGGTGATTGCCATCGGCGTTTTGTTCCTGCTCACCGCCGCCCTGGGCTTCGCCCCGCCCGCGGCCCGGCAGTGGGCCGGCCCGGCCCGGCTGTTCAGCGCTCTGGCCGTGATCCCGTTGATACTGGTGCTCAGCCTGGCCCTGTCCGACAACCCCAGCACCAACATCGTCAATCTGTTCAACGAGTCGCTGGTGCTAGCCACCCCGTTGGCGCTGGGATCGATGACCGGGCTGTGGTGCGAGCGCTCGGGCATCATCAACATCGGCATCGAAGGCACCATGTTGGCCGGCGCGGGTATTGGCTACATGACCTACGCCACCATCGGAGATGCCCAGTCCACCGGATGGCTGTGGTTCTCCATCCTCATCTCCGTGCTGGCCGGCGGCCTGGTGGCTGCCCTTCTCGCCGTGTTGTCCATTCGCTTCGGAGTGAATCAGATTGTGGGTGGAGTGGTGATCAACCTTTTCGCCTTGGGGCTTACCGGCTTCTTGCGCTCGGAGGTGATCGTCAAAAGCGGCATCACCACCGGGGTGGGCACCTCCGAGTTCGGCCTGCCGCTGCTGTCGAAGATCCCGGTGATCGGCGACCAGATCTTCCGGGGCCAACCCATCTACTGGCTGATGTATGTGGTGGTGATCGGCACCTGGGTGGTCATGTACCGCACCCCGTGGGGACTCCGCGTGCGATCGTGCGGGGAAAACCCCCATGCGGCCGAGACGCTGGGGGTCAACGTGGTGCGGATCCGCTACCAGTCGGTGATCTTGGGCGGGTTGATCGCCGGCCTGGCCGGCGCCTGGTTCTCCATGGAGTCGCAGGCCCGGTTCGAGGACAACATAACCAATGCCGCCGGGTTCATCGCTTTGGCCGCCCTGATCTTCGGCAAGTGGACCCCGTGGGGGGCATTCGGAGGGGCACTGCTGTTCGGGTTCTCCCGTGCGCTGGGCACCCGCCTCCAGTTCCTGGGGGTTGAAGTGAGCGGATTCGAGATTCCCAGCGAGTTCCTCCAGGCCCTTCCGTTCGTGGTCACATTGGTGGTGGTGGCCGGGGCGGTGGGACGGTCGATCCCACCGGCGGCCGCTGGCCAGCCCTTCCACCGAAGCAGATAGCCGGAAAGTGACCAGATGAACGCATCACCGGACATCCCATGGAGCGAGCTGTGGGCCGCCGCCCGTCAAGCCTCAGCGGGGGCGTATGCCCCGTACTCGAACCTGTCGGTGGGGGCGGCGGGGCTGACCGACGATGGCAGAGTGGTGTCGGGGTGCAACGTGGAGAACGCCTCCTACGGGCTCACGCTGTGCGCCGAATGCGGCTTGGTGGGCGACCTCCACCGCACCGGAGGAGGTCGCCTCGTGGCTGTGGCGGTGACCGACGGCGACGGAAATCCGCTCACCCCGTGCGGACGTTGCCGCCAACTGCTCTATGAGGCGGGCGGTGCAAGCTGCCAGGTGAACGAGACCCACGCCGTGGGCGACCTGCTGCCCGGCGCCTTCGGCCCCGACGACCTGCCGTGAACGCGGTCGATCTCATCGTCGCAAAGCGAGACGGCGATGAGCTGAGCGACGAGCAGATCATCTGGTTCATCAACGGGGTCACCGCCGGGACCATCCCCGCCGAACAGGCCGCCGCGCTGCTCATGGCCATCGTGTGGCGCAGTCTGTCCGCTCGGGAGCTGGCCACCTGGACCGCGGCCATGATCGAAAGCGGCCAAAGGTTGGACTTGTCGAGCCTGGTCCGGCCCACGGTCGACAAGCACTCCACCGGGGGGGTGGGCGACAAAGTGTCGCTGGTGCTTTGCCCGCTGGTGGCCGCCTGCGGAGCGGCGGTTCCCCAGCTCTCGGGGCGGGGGTTAGGCCATACCGGGGGCACGCTCGACAAGATGGAGGCCATCGCGGGCTGGCGAGCCGAATTGAGCTACGACCAGTTCCTGGCCCAGCTTGGTGAGGTGGGCGCAGTGATCGCCGCGGCCACCGCCGATCTGGCCCCGGCCGACCGGGTGCTGTACGCCCTGCGGGATGTGACCGGGACAGTGGCCTCGATCCCGCTGATCGCCAGCTCCATCATGTCCAAGAAGATCGCCGAGGGCACCGCCGGGCTGGTGCTGGATGTGAAGTTCGGCTCGGGGGCATTTCTGCCCGATCCGGCCATGGGCCAGGAGCTGGCCCGAACCATGGTGGGGCTAGGCCACGCCCATGGGGTGGATACCGTGGCTCTGCTCACCGACATGGACCAGCCTCTGGGCCTGGCCGCCGGCAACGCCCTGGAGGTGGCCGAGTCGGTCGAAGCGCTGGCCGGGGGCGGTCCCGCTGACTTGGTCGAGGTGACGCTGGCCCTAGCCCGAGAAATGGTGGACCTGGCTGGTCTGGACGCCGACCCAGCCGAGGTGTTGGCCTCGGGAAGGGCCATGGACGCTTGGCGGGCCATGGTGGCCGCCCAAGGCGGTGACCCCAGCGCTCCCCTGCCTGTCGCCTCGGAGGTGGATCAATGGACCGCACCGGCTAGCGGAATCATCGGCCGCATCGACGCACTGTCCGTCGGGGTGGCTGCTTGGCGGCTGGGCGCAGGCCGGGCCCGCAAGGAAGACGACGTGTCGGCGGTGGCCGGGGTCAAGCTGCGCCGCGTCCACGGCGACCGGGTAGCAGCTGGCGACGTGATAGCCGAACTCCATACCGACGACCCCTCTCGCCTGCCCGCCGCCCACGAGGCTCTCTCGTCGGCCCTGACCGTCACCGACACCTCTCCCGAGCCTCGCCGCCTGATCGCCTCTCGGATTACATACGCTTAGGGCAGTGATACACCCGACAATCGAAGAAGTAAGGGCCGCTCCCAAGGTGTTGCTGCACGATCACCTGGACGGCGGCCTGCGCCCGCAGACCGTGGTTGAGCTGGCGGCGGAGACGGGCTACGACAACCTGCCCACCACCGATGCCGACGATCTGGCCCGCTGGATGGTGCGAGGGGCCAGCCGTCTCGACCTCACCCTGTACTTGGAGACGTTCGCCCACACTGTGGGCGTAATGCAGACCCGCGACGCCCTGGAGCGGGTGGCGGCCGAGTGCGCCGAAGACCTGGACGACGACGGCGTGGTCTACGCCGAGGTCCGGTTCGCCCCCGAGTTGCACACTGAAGCCGGGCTGAGCCTGGACGAGGTGGTGGATGCGGTGGTAGCCGGCTTCGAGGCGGGCAGCGCCAATCGGAACATCCGCATCGGGACCCTGCTCACCGCCATGCGCACCGCAGCCCGCTCCCTGGAGATCGCCCAGCTTGCCGTCCGCCACCGCGACAACGGCGTCGTCGGCTTCGACATCGCCGGGGCCGAAGCCGGCAACCCTCCCACCCGCCACCTCGACGCCTTCCACCTGATCCAGAGGGAGAACTTCCATTTCACCATCCACGCCGGGGAGGCCTACGGTCCGCCATCCATCTGGGAGGCGGTGCAGTACTGCGGCACCGAGCGACTCGGCCACGGGGTCCGCATCGTGGACGACATCGACTTCGGCCCCGACGGCGCCCCTCGTCTGGGCCGCCTAGCCGCCTTTGTGCGGGATCGGCGCATTCCGCTGGAGCTGTGCCCCACGTCGAACGTCCATACCGGGGCGGCGCCATCCATTGCCGAGCACCCCATCAAGGTGCTGAGCGACCTGCGGTTCCGGATCACGGTCAACACCGACAACCGCCTGATGAGCGCTACCTCCATGACCCAAGAGGTGACGCAGTTGGTGGATGAGTTCGGATTCAACTGGTCTGACATCCAGTGGCTGACCATCAACGCCATGAAGAGCGCTTTCATCCCCTTTGATGAGCGGTTGGAGATCATCAACAAGATCATCAAGCCGGCCTACGGACCTCTCGCTCTATAGGGCCATGACCAGCATGATCGATACAGTCGGGCTGGACGCTGACGACACCTTGTGGCATAACGAGTCGATCTTCGCCGACTACGAGGAGCGCATGGCCAATCTCGTGGCCCGCTACTTGCCCGACGTGGACTTCCACGAGCGGCTCATCGAGCTGGAGCGGCACAACGTGTCCATCTTCGGCTACGGCATCAAGGGTTTCGTGCTGTCGATGATCGAGACCGCCATCGAGGCCACCGAGGGCCGCATCACCGCCGAGGAGATCCACACCATCGTCGGCTGGGCCAAGGAGATGCACGCCCACCCGGTGGAGCTGCTCGACGGGGTGGCCGAAACCATCGAGGAGCTGGAGCACCGCTATCGGCTGGTGCTCATCACCAAGGGCGATCTGTGGAACCAGGAAACCAAGATCGCCGCCTCCGGGCTGGCCGACCACTTCGACGCCGTGGAAATCGTGGCCGAAAAAGACGAGGCCACCTACACCCGGCTACTCGAGCGCCACGACATCGCCGTCGACCAATTCGTGATGGTGGGCAACTCGGTGCGCTCCGACATCGAGCCCGTGGTCTCCCTAGGCGGCCGGGGCGTCCACATCCCCTACCACCTCACCTGGGACCTAGAGCACGCCACCATCTCCCCCCACAAGAGTTGGGTGGAACTCTCCGACATCCGCCAACTCCCCCCCTGGCTGGCCGACCAGTAACAGTTTCAGTCCGGTCGGCCTCTGAGGCGGTCGGTGCTGGGGTCGAAGGTGGGGAGCTGGTGCTGGACGGCGCCTTGGTGGGCGGCCAACTCGTCGTAGACGATCGCCTCCACCTCTTCCCAGGAGGTGGCTCGCGGCGGGTCCAGGTCTCGGTTATAGGGCTGGTCGAACACGATCACGGTCCGGCCCTCGGACCTGAGGGCCTCGATGTTGTGGGGGGCGTCTTCGATGTAGACGTGGGCATCCACCGCGGTCTTTCCGCCCACAAAACACAGATCGCGGTAGGGGATCTTGGCCTTGTCGAGCCATTCCGCGGTGTCGCCTGCTGCGATGGCGTGATCCCAGTTGGTGTAGAGCCGGTGGGTGATGATTCGTATCCACACCCCGGCCTCCGATAGCCGCCACAGCGCCTTAGAGGCGCCGGGCATGGCTGGCATGTCGGCCAGCATCCGGTGCTCCACCACAGCCCGACGGTGGTAGGCCTCGAAGTCGCCGTCCTCAAAGCCCCATTCCTGGAAGCCCCACCCACATTCCAGGGTCAAAGAATCCTCGGGCACGCCCTTCTCACGAGCCACGATCTTGCGGAAGGCCACGGTGTGCTGAGCGCACACTCCGTCGAGGTCGACGCCGAACACAAAGGGCCCTGGGCTCATCTTCCTTTGGGGTGCCAAACGGTCTTGGTCTCGCAGAACGCGTCGATGAGGTAGGGGCTCTGGGCAGCCTCTTCGGCCCATTGCCGCTCGGCGGCCGACGCGCTCACCACCCGGGTAATGGTGGCTGCCGCCTGCCGGGCCGCGTCGGCGCCCAGGTCGGGGCCGCAGCCGCTGAGGTCTAGTGCATCCACCGCCCCATGGCCGGCCAGCGGGGGCGCCAACTCGTCGCGACGCCCGGTGATGATGTTGACCACCCCGCCGGGGACGTCGCTCAGCGCCAGGGTCTCGGCCAAAGTGATTGCCACCAGCGGACACCGCTCAGAGGCCAACACCACCGCGGTATTGCCCGAAACGATCACCGGGGCCAACCGGGACACCAACGGGATCAGGGGCGGCTCGTCGGCGGCCACGATCCCCACAACGCCGGTGGGCTCGGGCACGCTGAGGTTGAAATAGGGGCCGGCCACCGGGTTGGCCCCGCCCAGCACGGTGGCGAACTTGTCGGCCCATCCCGCGTACCACACCCAGCGGTCAATGGCTCCGGCAACTTCTTTGGCTGCGGCCTCCTCGGATTGACCATCACCCGCCCGGAGCACCTCGGCGCAGAACTCATCCCGGCGGGACTCCATCACCTCGGCCACCCGGTACAGGATCTGAGCTCGGTTGTAGGCAGTGCGTGCGGCCCAGCCCGTCTGGGCCGATCGAGCCGCAGCCACTCCGTCCCGGACGTCTTTGCGAGATCCCTGAACTGCATGGGCCAGAAGCTGGCCGCCCGCCCCGGATACCGGATACGACCGGCCCGACTCAGAGCGCTCGAACGCCCCGCCGACGAATTGCTTGTAGGTCTTGTTGACCGACAGACGACTGCTCATGCGACCAACTCCACATAGGGCAGCAGCCCGGCCCGGCCACCCTCGCGGCCGTAGCCGCTCTCCCGGTAGCCGCCAAACGGGCTGGCCGAGTCGAACCGGTTGAAGGTGTTGGCCCACACCACGCCAGCTTGCATCCGGTCGGCCATCCACAAGATGCGCGACCCCTTCTCGGTCCAAATGCCGGCCGACAGCCCATAGGGCGTGTTGTTGGCCTTGGCCACCGCCTCCTCGGCGGTACGGAATGTGAGCACCGACAACACCGGACCGAAGATCTCCTCCCGAGAAATGCGGTGGGCGGTGGACACGTTGGTGAACAACGCGGGCGGATGGAAGAAACCCCGCTCAGGCAGCTCGCACGGCGGCGTGTACAACTCGGCCCCCTCGGCCACGCCGGAAGCCACCAGCTCGGTAATCCGGTCGAGCTGGGCTTGGGAGTTGATGGCCCCGATATCGGTGTTCTTGTCCAACGGGTCGCCCACCCGCAGGGTGTCCATACGGCGCTGGAGCTTGCCCACCACGGTGTCAGCCACCGTCTCCTGCACCAGCAGGCGCGAGCCCGCGCAACACACTTGGCCGCCGTTGAAGTAGATGCCGTTGACGATGCCTTCGGTCACCTGGTCGAGGGCGGCGTCGTCGAACACGATGTTGGCCGCCTTGCCCCCCAGCTCCAGGGTGAGTCGCTTGCCGGTCCCGGCTAACTCGGCACCAATGGCCCGGCCCACGTCGGTGGATCCGGTGAATGCCACCTTGTCCACGCCCGGGTGGGCGACCAGTGCAGCCCCGGTGACGTCGTCGCCGGTGACGATGTTCACCACGCCAGGGGGCAGATCGGCGTCGCGCAGCACCTCGGCCAACAGCAGCGCAGTGAGCGGGGTGGTGGGCGCCGGTTTGAGCACGACGGTGTTGCCGCAGGCCAGCGCAGGGGCCAGCTTCCAGGCCGCCATCAGCAGGGGAAAGTTCCACGGGATGATTTGGGCGGCCACTCCGAGCGACGCGGCCCGGCGCCCGCTGAAGGCGTAATCGAGCTTGTCGGCCCATCCGGCGTAGTAGAAGAAGTGGGCCGCGGCCAGGGGGATGTCGAGATCGCGCGACTCCCGGATGGGCTTGCCGCCGTCCATCGTCTCCAAAACGGCGAACTCCCGGGCCCGCTCTTGCAGCAGCCGGGCCACGCGGTACAGGTACTTGGCCCGCTCCGCTCCGGGCAGGTCGCGCCAGCCCCCCTCCCAGGCGGCGCGGGCCGCGGCCACTGCCCTATCCACGTCGGCCGCGTCGGCCACACCGATCTCGGCCAGCGCCTCCCCGGTGGCGGGATTCACCGTGGCCGACAGCCGACCGGCGGCGGGCTCCACCATTTCGCCCCCTATGAACAGGCCGTATTGCGAGGCCAGGCGCACCGGGGCGACCGATTCAGGGGCGGGCGCGTACTCCAGGTTGAAGCCACCCGCTCGCTCCACTTCGTGGCCCGGAGTTGAACGATCAGTCAACGCTGTAGTCCTCCCGCCGCTGATAGCGGCCGTCGCCGAGCTTGGACCGCTGCATGAGCACATCGTTGAGCAGGCTGGACGCTCCCAGCCGAAACCGCTCTGGTGCTAGCCACCCCCCGCCCAGCGTCTCGCCCACGATCACCAGATAGTGCCAGGCCTGCTTGGCGGTGCGAATGCCCCCGGCCAGCTTCAGGCCCACGGTCTTGCCCGTCTGCTCGGCCATGTCCCGGATGGCCTCGGCCATGCACAGGGCGGTGGGCGGGGTGGCTGCGACTCCGATCTTGCCGGTGGAGGTCTTGATGAAGTCGGCACCAGCCACCATGGCCAGCATCGAAGCCCGCCTGATCTGGTCGTAGGAGCCCAGCTCACCGGTCTCCAAGATCACCTTGAGGTGGGCCGAACCGCAGGCTTGCTTGGCGGCGGCAATCTCGTCATAGGCCTTCTGATATCGCCCAGACAAAAATGCCGAGCGATTCAACACGATGTCCACCTCATCGGCCCCCGCGGCCACCGCCCAGCCGATCTCGCCCAGACGAAATTCCAATGGGGCCAGCCCGGCCGGAAACCCCCCGGCCACACTGGCCACCGCCACCGGGCTGTCGGCCAGCGCCTCGGCGGCCACGGGCACCAACTCGGGGTACACGCACACCGCGGCCACCGACGGCACCGATGAGTCGGCGGCGTCGGGACGGCGGGCTCGGGCACAAAGGGCCTGGACCCGCTCAGGGGTGTCGGCCCCCTCCAAGGTGGTGAGGTCCATGACCCGGATAGACAAGTCCAGGGCGGCCGCCTTTGATGAGGTCTTGATCGACCGAGTACACAACCCCGCGGCCCGCTGTTCCAGCCCCACCGCGTCCACCGGGGTGATGCGTACTCCGGCCACGGCATCGGCAACCCCGGTCGAGGGTTCGGCAGCCAGCAGATCGCTCACCCGCTAAAGGATAGGGCTGGGCCTCAACAGTGGGGCATTCGATAGGGGTGTCTAGGGTGAGACCATGGACGTCACGGTTGTCGAACACCCCTTGGTGCAGGCTCGCCTGACCGAGCTGCGCCGAGCCGACACCCCTTCACCGGACTTCCGCCAAGCCCTCGACGACCTGAGCCAGATGCTGGTTTACGAAGCCTTGCAAGACCTTCCCTCGACAACGGTGAGAGTCGATACCCCGTTGGCGCCGACCTCCGGGGTGCGTATCGACAATCCCCCGCTGCTTGTGCCGGTGCTGCGGGCCGGGCTGGGAATGCTGGACGCGGCCCGCAAGCTGCTACCGCAGGCCGCGGTGGGATTTCTGGGAGCACGCCGCAACGAAGAGACGTTCCAGCCCGAGCCCTACCTCAACACCGTGCCCGACGATCTTGGAGGTCAATCGGTGCTGGTACTGGAGCCGATGCTGGCCACCGGCGGATCGCTGGCCTATGTCTGCGGGCGGATAGCCGCAGCCGGGGCCGGGCAGATCACCGCAGTGTGCGTGCTGGCCGCCCCCGAAGGCGTGGCGGCGCTCGATGCCGCTGTCCCCGGCGTGCGCCTGTTCACCGCAGCAGTCGACGATGGCCTCAACGAGCGGGCCTATATCGTGCCCGGACTAGGCGACGCGGGCGATCGCCAGTTCGGACAACTCTGAAGATTTGGCGACCCGCTAGGGATCAGCCCGGTCCGCCCAGATCGGTGTCGTAGGCGCTGTACACCAGGTCGACGGCGTGATGGTTGAGCTGGTCCACCTTGTGGACTATGGCGGCCATCGACTGTTGCAGACCGGGGTAGGGCTCTTGGGCGTGCAGGCGCTGGATCTGCTGTTGCACTGAGGCCTGGAGCTGAACCTGCTCAGAGCGGATCTTGTTCACTTGGGGCACCAAGCGAGGGGCCAACTCGATGCAGTCGTCGTATAGTCCGAGGTCGCAATCCGAGCAGAAGCCGGTCAATGCTTGGCTGAGCTGTCCGAGCTTGTCCTCGAGCCGATGCACCCATTCGTCGGGATTGTTGGTGGGCATGCCCTCAGACAGCAGCTCTTGTAGGCCAGCCCCTGCCTTGCTCAACTCCATGCGCCAGTCTGTGTTTTCCCCCATGGCGATCTCCTCGTCATCATGTGGGAACGACCACGCTGTCGCTCTTGGTTTCAATCTCAGCATAGGCCCGCCCCAGCGAGAAACGCCAGAGGACTTTGGTGAATTCTTCGCGAACTGTCAGCGAGAAGCCCTCAACGGGCAGAGGGGCGCAGGATGTCGCCGGGATGGGCGTCCACACCGCTCGGGTCCATCTCGCCGTCGCGGCGGATGGGGGTGCCGTTCACCAGCACATGGTTGATGCCCACGGAGGCATCCGCGGTGAGCCGCTCGGCGTTGGCCGGGAAATCCCGGATTCGGCGCAGCGGTCCCGGCGCCACGGTGTCGGCGTCGAACACCACCACGTCGGCGAAGGCCCCTTCCCGCAGATAGCCCCGGTCTTTGAGGTTGAACATGTCGGCCTGCACCGCGGAGAGCTTCCGCACGGCCTTCTCCACCGGCATGAGCTCTCGATCGCGTACCCAGTTGCCCAAGAAGTCGGTGGCTTGGGAGGCGTCGCAAAGCTGGCCCACGTGGGCGCCGGCATCCGACAGGCCCAGTGTGCAGCCGTCCTGCTGCAACAGCATGGCCACTCCCTCGGAGTCGTCGTTGGCGATTATGCAGCTGATCCGGGTGGTGAGGTTGTCGGCCACTGAGGTGTCGAGCAGCACGTCGAGGGGGCGCACTCCCTGCTCGGCGGCCACGTCGGTGAGCCGCCGGCCGATCAGCTCGGGCCGGGAGGCCGACTCAGCAATCTGGAACGTCTCCCACCGGGGTCGCATGGCCTTTTGGTGCTCGAAGGCCTCTGCTGTGCGATCGCGCCAGTCCTCGTCGTCGTAGGCCTTGAGCCGGGCGTCTTGGTCTTCGCTCATCAAGGCAGCGAACTCGGGGTTCACATTGAGGGTGAACGGATCGGCCATCACCATCTGGAAGGTGAGCGGGCGGGGGGTGACCTGGGGCCACACCTCGATGCCCTCCTCCCATGCCTCCCGGTTGCGGGCCGCGCTCTTCACATGATTCCCGTTGGGGAAGGTCAGCAAAGCGCCGTAGGTGAACGGCACGCCCACCTGGGGCTGCAAGGTGTAGAGGTCGTCGATGCCCACCTGCTCGCCAGGGGCTACCGACACCACGCCGCGGCGCTTTTGGCCCAGCACCCCGATAAGCGACTCGAACTCGTCCCGAGTGGCGAACCGGCTGGGGATGGGCAGGCCATCAGCGCCCCGGTGGGTCATGGCGAAGCTGGTGGCCAGCCCGGCCGCGCCCGCGTCGATGGCCTCGGCCACTACCTCAACCATGCGGGCCACTTCCTCGTCGGTGGCGGCTCTCTCGTAGGCCTCATCGCCGATCACAAACAGCCGAAGGGCAGTGTGGCCGATGTAGGCCCCGAAGTTGAGGGCGATGCCCCGGCGGGAGATGGAGTCGAGGTACTGGGGAAACGTCTCGAAGTCCCAGGGGATGCCCTCGGCCAGACTGTCCACGTTCATGTCCTCGACGTTCTCGAGCGTGCGAGCGATGAGGTCTTGGTGGCTGGCCCGAGTGGGCGCGATGGAAAAGCCGCAGTTGCCGGCGATAACCGATGTCACCCCGTGGTAGCACGACGGCGTGAGCGCCGGATCCCAGAACACTTGGGCGTCGTAGTGGGTGTGGATGTCGATGAAGCCGGGGGCCACCACTTGGCCGCTGGCATCCAGTTCGGCTTTGCCCGACAGCCCCGAACCGATCTCGCTGATGCGGTCCCCGGTGATGGCGATGTCGGCCACCCGTCCCGGCTCGCCCGAGCCGTCCACCACGGTTCCTCCACGAATGACGATGTCTGCGCTCATAGGTTGAATTCTCCCACGCCTCGTTTGAATCTCAGGTGTCCAAGTCTCCCACGCGTACCTCAAACGCGCCCGTTCGTGCCCCTGAATGCACCACCGACCCCACGTCGATAACCCGGGGGCCGCTGCGCTCCACCTGTAGCGATGCCGTCTGGTCAGGGCCCAGGCGGCGGCTGCGTTCTCCGTCGAAGGCCAGCAGGCACGGCCCCGCCACCGGCACCGGGACATCGAGCTCCAGGTATTCGCTTCGGGCCAACCCGACGGTGGCGAACCATCCTGGTGCCAGCGCGGCCCGCACCAATCGCCCCGGGTTGCGGCTGGGGGGCGTGAACTCCAGCACCACCCCGCGCTCCTCTGCGGGAGTGCAGGGCAGCACGGCTCCGGCCAGGCCGCTGAAGCCGATGGCCGCGGGATCAGCTTGGGTGAACGCGCCGATCATCATCGTCTCGGGGTCGAACAACTCCAGGGAGCCGACGTAGGGATCGTTCACTGCGACCGCGTCGATCAGCGCCATATCGGCGTCGGGCTCGCCATCAACCCCGTGCACCTTCACGGCCACCACTTTGGCCCGTTGCGAGTGGGAACGAAGATCTACCGATTCGGAGGCGATCAGCCCGGCGGCCACCCCGGCGACGGTGGGCTCCACATGGATGGGAAAGGCATTGTTGGTGCCGGTGGACAGGGGGATCAGCGGTGCGTCCGGCCATCCCAGCGCCAATGCCCGATTGGTACCGTCGCCCCCCAGGCTGACCAAAGCGCCGCACCCCGCGTCTCGCATCGCCCGGGCCGCATCCATCGAATCACGCTCAGTGTGATGCAAGGGCAGATCCAGTATTTCCACCTTTACCGGCAATTGGAGGTTCTCGGTGGCCCGCCGGGTGATGGAAAACGGGTCGCGGGTCAGCACCAAATGCTCGGCCCCCGACTCGGTTGCCCCGTGGATGACGCGGCGCAGAATGCTGATCTTGTCCTCGATAGTCGACGAGCCCGCGCTGGTGAGCAGACGCCGCACATCGCTGCCCGAACGCGGGTTCACCAAGATGCCGACTGTGGACACTCCTCCATGTTGTCAGCATCGGTTCACCATGTGGTCAGTCGCAGTTCTCAACCCACGTCGAGAATCGTCTTTTTTAGTTTCGGGGTGTTTTGCGTAATGTTGGGGGTCACTGGCAGTAGAGGAGGTGTCGCCATGCGCCGGGCGCGAGTGTTGTTGATGGTGCTGCTGTTGGCCGTGTTGGGCGCGGCCTGCGGCGGCGGAGGGGGGACGACTTCGGAAGATCGTCCCATCGGGCTGGAATCCGACGAGTTGGCAACGACCACCGTCGAGGTACCGGTCCCCACCCCGCCCCCGACCCCCACGCCCACCTCCACACCGGAGGCGTTTATCTATGTGGTGAGGTCAGGCGACACGCTGGCCACCATCGCTTCCGAATTCGGCATCACCTGGCAAGAGATCGACGCGGTCAACGAGTTGGAGAATCCCAACATCTTGAACATCGGTCAGGAGATCGAGATACCCCAGGACGCGCCGGTGGTACTCAATAGCGACGGCACCGTCCGTCCCGGCGAGCGCACCCACACCGTGGTGCAGGGCGACACCCTGTTGGGGATCGCCCTTCAGTACGGCAAGACGCTGGACGAGATATTGGTGGCCAACAACATCACCGCGGCCAACCTGATTCAGGTCGGCCAACAGCTCATCATCCCGCCCGATGAGGAAGCGCCGGCGCCGTAGGTCATCACCCTTCTAGGTCTCTGGCCTGAGGACAACCTTCAGATATCCACAACTCCGGCCGACCGCGCTTCTAGTGTGGGCCGCATGGCCGTTCCGGCTCGTGCATGGCTCTTCGCACCGAAGGCGCGGCGCAAGGCCACCATGTGGTGCCCGCGCTGCGATGTCACCTGGTGGGGTACCGCGCGCGACACCTGCTGGTCGTGTCGCCAGCACACCGCCACCACCCCGGCCCCGACCGCCAAGATTCGAGTGCTGGCCACCAGCACGGTCGGCGAGTCGTGAACGCTGGACTTGTAATTCCAGCTGTCATCATCTTGGGCTGCGCCTTGATTGCGGTCATCGTGGCCTTGACAACCCGCAAGAAGCGAGCCTTGTGGGACATCTTCCCCGGCCCGGTTCCCGATACAGATTTGGAGTCGCCGCGCCGCGGGCCCGTGCTGTTCGACGGTGGGGACGAGTTGCCTGCCCCGGGAAACGAAGCCGACGGTGACAACGGCAAACCGAAACTCGAGTTGGTTGAAGACCCGACAGGGGATGTCGCTGCCGTGGTGGATATCTCCCGTCCCGACCATGAAGGCCTGGCCGAATGGCATCGGCGCTACGACCAGACGGTGTCGGCCTGGATTGAGAACCACCAGAGAGTGTTGGGCGACATGAGCGCCTCGGGTCTTCAAGTCGATATGGGCAACCGCGACAAGCTCTTGGCCGGGCACGAAGACCTGGCCCCGAAAATGCGGGAGGCCATCGCCAGCCATCCCTCGCCGGTGATGCGGGCCGAACTGAGCGCCATGCACGTGGCCGGGGAAGCGGCGGTGTTCGCGGTGATCAAGGGCGACTACGAGACCGCCCGCCGCCAGCACCTCATCTACGTGCAGTACCGAGATGAATGGATCGAGCGCCTGCGCCAGTTCTCCGCGGAACCGATGAGCAATCTGCGAGCGGTGATGAACACCGACGAGTTCGAGCTGGAGGAAATCCGCGCCGCACTGGAAAGCGCTCTGAGCGACACCGAAGACCCCGAAGATGTCGAACCTGTCTTCGAGGCCCCGCTGGTGGTCAGAGAAGACACGACTTCGGTCTTCGACTTGGACGAGCAACCCAAAAAGGCCCTGGAGACCGCGGTCGGCACCCCCGAGGACACCACCGCCGACCTAGACGGCGGCCGAATCCGCCGCCTCTTCCGCCGCAAAAGCACCCCCGAAGACGAATAGGGCCAAGAGCAAGGCCTAGGCCTGAACGGTCTACACCAGGTCGGGGTCGCAGATGATCTCGACAAGGGCGGGGCCGGGGTGGGAGAGGGCAGTTTGGAGGGCGTCGTCTAGTTGGTCGGGGGCGGTGACTTGGAGGCCGAGGGCGCCGCACAGGTTGGCGTAGGAGGCGAAGTCGGGGTTGTGGAGGGCGGTCTGCCACACGTCCCAGTGGCCGGCCCGCTGCTCTTTGGAGATCTTGCCCAGCTGCGAGTTGTTCAACAGCACATGGGTGATGTCCATTTCGTACTTCACCGCGGTGGTCAATTCCATGGCGTACTGGCCGAACCCGCCGTCGCCGCTGACGCTGATGATCGGGCGACGGTGGCCCACCGCGGCCCATGCTCCCATTGCCGCCGGCAAGCCGAACCCGATCGACCCCAGGTAGCCCGACATGAGCACCGACTGGGCCTGGGTCTCGAAGTACCGCCCAAAGGAGTAGGTGTTGTTGCCCACGTCCACCGCGATCACCGCATCGGGCGGGCACAGCCGGCTGAGCGAGTCGAACACCACGGCGGAGTTGACCCCTCGGCCCTGGTCATCGGCAAGCCGGGATGCCTTCTCCCGCCGCCAGATGGCCCACCGCTCAGCCACCTCAGCCCGGTGGTCGCCGCAGGAAGCCCCACCGGCCAGCCGCTCGGCCAGCGCTCGGGCGGTTACCCCGACGTGGCCCAGCACCGGCACGTCCACCGGGTGGAACCGGCCCAGCGCCATCGGGTCGTAGTCCACCTGAACGATGGGCTTGTAGGAGGCGATGCCAGTGTGGTTGGAGAACGACGCCCCAAAGGCCACAATCAGGTCACTCTCGTTCATGAACCAACTGGCGATGGGAGTCCCAGAGCGGCCCATCACACCGCAGCCCAGCGGGTGCTGGTCGCTGATCTGCCCCTTGGCCTTGAACGTGGTGGCCACCGGCGCACCCAGCTGCTCAGCAAGGGCAACCACTTCGGCGGTGTCGAACCGGGCCCCGGCCCCTAGTACGAACAGCGGTCGATGGGCCGCCGAGATGCGGGCCACCGCGGCCTCCAGCGCGTCGGGAGACGGGGGCATCTCGGGGCTCACCAGCCTCCCCTCGGGGCTGCCAGCCACCGCGCCGTCGGCCGCAGGCTGCACCTGGACCTCGTCCGGCAGCACCAACAGGGCCACATCGCGCTGCACCAGCGCGGTCTTGCACGCCAGGCTGGCGAGCTCGGCGTGGTCCGACCGGGCCGACACGGTCTGGTTGTACGCGGCCACATCGGCGAACGCCCCCTCCAGGTCCACGTCTTGGAATGCGCCCCGGCCCCGAACTGACGACGGCACCTGGCCGCACAGGGCCAACACCGGGGCCCGGTCGACCTTGGCGTCGTACAGCCCGGTCATAAGGTTGGTAGACCCCGGGCCGGCGATGGCAAAACAGGCGGCCAGCTCGCCGGTGAGCTTGCCGTAGGCGGTGGCTGCGAACGAGGCCGCCCCCTCGTGGCGGATGCCGAAAAAGCGCAAGTCGCCCCTCTGTTCAGCCTCCCGCAGAGCGTCGGCGAACCCCAGATTGGAGTGGCCCACCATCCCAAACACGGCCCGCACGCCCCAGCTCACCAGGGTCTCCACCATCACGTCCGACACAGTGCGCACTCGGGCCGCTTCGGCGGGCAGTTCTACGTACACACCGTCGTCCCGCTCCTGTACCGGGTAGCAGGCCGGAGCGTCGTCGAACCCCTCCGGCGGGGAGCCGTCGAGGGGGTTGTAGTCGTAGCCGTGCCACGGACATCGCAGCCAGCCGTTCTCAATGGAACCCTCGCCCAGTGGCCCGCCTTGGTGAGGACAGCGGTTGTCCAAGGCGCCGAAAGCTCCCTGATAGCAAGTGACGGCCAAGCTGTTGCGTCCCACAGTGACGGTGCGAACACGCCCCTCAGCCAGCTCCTCGGGCTCTAGGACCTTGTGCCATCCGCCGGTTTGAGTCTCGTCGTCCACTATTAGAACCCTACGCCTCCCGATGGCGATTTCGACGGGCAGGAAATAATCCAGACCTCTTTAGTCAGGTATTGGCCCAACGGGGTAGGATGGGCGAACTTAATCCCACGATTCGCAGCACAACAAGGAGCCGAAAATGGCTATTCGACTGGGCGACACCGCCCCTGATTTCACCGCCGACACCACCGAGGGAACCATCTCCTTCCATGAGTGGAAGGGCGACTCCTGGGCGGTTCTGTTCTCCCATCCCAAGGACTTCACCCCGGTATGCACCACCGAGCTGGGCTACACGGCCCGGCTGGCCGAGCAGTTCGCCGCCCGCAACGTGAAGGTCATCGGCCTGTCGTGCGACACGGTGGATGACCACGTCGCCTGGTCGCAAGACATCGAGGACACCCAAGGCATCCGCCCGAACTTCCCGATGATCGGAGATGCCGATCGCACCGTGGCCGACCTCTACGACATGATCCACCCCAACGCCAGCGACACCATGACGGTGCGCTCGGTGTTCGTTATCGCCCCCGACAACACGGTCAAGCTCACAATCACCTATCCGGCCAGCACCGGTCGAAACTTCGACGAGGTGCTGCGGGTGATCGACTCGCTCCAGCTCACTGCCACCAAAAGGGTGGCCACGCCGGTGAACTGGCAGCACGGCGATGACGTGATCATCGTTCCTGCCCTCTCCAATGAAGAGGCCGCCGAGCTGTTTCCCAGCGGTTGGGACGAGCAAAAGCCCTACCTTCGTGTAGTCTCCCAGCCATAAATTCCGCGGAGGGAAATCTGGCTAACGCCGAAGGGGTGCTATTTCCATGAGCGACGCGTCCACGCTGGCCACCGACATCATGGCCGCCGCCCATGCAGTAGACGCCGTCAAGATCTACGGTTCGGGCGAGACCGAAGTAAGAGCCCTAGACGGCGTGGACATCACCTTTGAGCAAGGCAAGTTCACCGCCATCATGGGCCCGTCGGGTTCGGGCAAGTCCACCCTCATGCACTGCATGGCCGCCCTCGACAACCTCACCGAAGGCCAGGCTTTCATCGGCGACACCGACCTGAGCACCCTCACCGATAAAGAACTCACCTTGCTGCGCCGCGATCGACTTGGGTTCATCTTCCAGGCATTCAACCTGGTCCCCACGCTGAACGCAATCGAGAACATCACCCTGCCGATGGACCTAGCTCGTCGCGAGCCCGACCAGGAGTGGGTCGACAACGTGATCGCCACCGTTGGACTGGGCGATCGACTGACCCACCGGCCCAACGAGCTGTCGGGCGGCCAGCAACAGCGGGTGGCGGTGTCTAGGGCGCTGGCCAGCCAGCCGGAGATCATCTTTGCCGACGAACCGACCGGAAACCTCGACTCCCGGTCGGGCAACGACGTGCTTAAGTTCATGCGCGATGCGGTCGACGAATTGGGCCAGACCATCGTGATGGTCACTCACGACGCCAAAGCGGCATCGTATGCCGATCGGACAGTGTTCTTAGCCGACGGTCTCCTCCAGGGCGAGATGCTCAACCCCACCGCCGATCAGATCCTCGACTACATGAAGATCCTGCAAGTGGGCCAGTTCGTTCGGGGCATACCAAAGGGGGCCACCATGGAAGAAGTGCTCGAATACATGAAGGACCTGGACGACTGAGTTCGGGCGCAGCCAGGTAACCCGGCCTTGAAGTTCAAAACCCGGTAAACGGCCAATGACACTCCTGCGATACAGCCTCCGAAGCATCGCCGGCGTCAAAGTCCGATTCGCGCTCACCACCCTGGCGGTGATCATCGGCGTGGCCCTCACCGTCGGCGTGCTGATCTCCACCGACGGGCTCCGCGAATCCCTCAACGGCTTGTCGGGCAGGATCTACGAAAAATACGACTTCACCGTTCGAGCCGCGTCCGATGTCGGCGACCGCAATGAGGGTGTGCCCCTACTCCCTCCGTCGCTGATTGATGATATCGCGGCGATTGAAGGGGTGGAAGCAGTCGCGGGATTGGCGCTGGAATACAACGTCGTTGCCATCGACGGCAACGGCAAGGCCGTGGACCCTGGGCGCGGACGACAGATCGGCTACGGCTGGACGGAGGTCGAGTCCCTGAGCACGGTTTTCGCCTATCCCGACGGCATAAGCCGCCGACCCTTCGGAGACGACGAGTTCGCCATCGACCACTTCACCGGGCGGGAGAACGGCTTCGAAATCGGCCAGCGCTACCAAGTGGCCACCCCCTCCGGCATCGACGACTACGAACTGGTCGGCTACCTGTACTACATCGACCCCGAGACCCGGATAGCGCTTCAGACCGTCTCCTGGGACATGCCCACCGCCCGGCAGGTGTTGCACGATGGAGGCGGCTTTGACCTCATCCACGGGAAACTGTCGCCAGGGACATCGTACGACGAGGTGTCCGAGGCCATCAGAGCCCGCCTGGGCCCCAGTATCGAAGTGGTCTCCCGGCAGGATCAGATCGACGAGAGCAACCAAGAGTTTGCCCGGAACATCGATCTGATACGGAACCTTCTGCTGGCATTTGCCGTCATCGTCTTGTTTATCTCGGCGTTCATTACCTACAACACATTCACCCTGGTCATGGGGCAGCGCATCAAGGAGTTGGGGCTGCTGCGGGTTCTCGGCGCCGGCCGTCAGCAAATCGCCCGAATCGTGGCCATCGAAGCCTTGATCGTCGGGATCGTGGCCACCATCTTGGGGCTGGGCCTCGGTGTCTTGGTGGCCCTGGGCATACGGAGCGCCCTGGACAACTCCGGCGCTCACCTCCCCGAATCCGATGTGATCATCACCGGTTGGACCATTGTCGCCGCAATCATCATCGGCATCGGCGTCACCATGATCACCGCCATCTGGCCGGCCATGCGGGCCCGCCGGGTGACGCCCATGGTTGCGCTGGCCGACGACGCCGAGATCGATCCCTTCAACCGGCGCCGATCGTTGATCATCGGATCGGTGGCCGGCGGAGCGGGACTGATTCTGCTGCTAATCGGTCTGCTGTCCGACCTTTCCTCCTCCGAGCTCGTTCTCCCCCTCGGCCTGGGGGCGCTGTTGATGCTGCTCGGGGTCAACATCATCACCCCGGCCCTAGCCCGGTCGATGTCGCTCTTCCTGGGGTGGCCAGCCGACCGGCTGTTCACCATCAACGGTCGATTGGCCCGGCTGAACGCGGCCCGCAACCCCCGCCGCACCGCCACCACCGCATCAGCGCTCATGATCGGGCTGGCCATGGTGTCGCTGGTCACCGTGCTGGGGACATCTTTCAAGCAAACCTTGAATGGCCAATTGGAGGACTCAGTGCAGGCCGATTGGCTCGCCTGCACCGGCATTTGCAACACCGATGTGGGAGGGCTCACCACTCAGCTGGGAGCGTTCAGCCGAGAGGCCACTCAAATCATGGGCGAGTTGCCCGAATTGGAGTCGGTGATGGGCTACCGATTCCGCCCTGCCGGTGTGCGCACCGCCGATGGCGAAGAACGCCGGATAACAGCCACCACCCTCGACGCGTTCTCCCGCCATGTCAACCCGGGCATCGTTGCCGGCAGCTTGGAAGCAGCCGGATCCGGCCATGTGCTCGTCGAGAGGAATCTGGCCGAGGACTTAAACGTCGCGGTCGGAGACGGTTTGTTCCTAGAGTTCCCCGGCGAACAAGCCTCGACGTTCGAGGTCATCGCCCTCCACACCGAGGAATCTGTTGTCGGCCCCTTGGTGATTGACTCCAGCGACTGGGATCGGCTCGAGCTCAGCAACCAAGTCAACCTGGCGACGGCAGTCACCGCTCCGGGTATCGAACTGGACCAGGCCCGGTCCAGCTTGGAATCCAATCTCTCCGAGTTTCCCCAGATAAACGTGAAGAATCAGGCCGAATATCGGGAGGCCAGGGCCGAGGAAATCAATACCCTACTGGTCATTATCAACGTGTTCTTGGTTATCGCGCTGCTCATCGCAGTGGTGGGCATCGCCAACACTATGGCCTTGTCGATATTCGAGCGGACCCGGGAGATCGGTCTCTTGCGGGCTATCGGCACAGCCAAGCGCCAGATCTGGGGAGCGATCCTTTTGGAGAGCATCATCGTGGCCGTTTTCGGGGGGCTGATCGGAATCTCCACTGGCGTCGTCGCCGGATCTATCGCCGCGGCCGCCTTCCCCGGGGACGTGATCGCCAATCCCTCCGTACCGTGGATAACGCTGGTGATCTACCTGGTGGTGTCGGCCGTGGCCGGAATGCTGGCCGCCTTCTTCCCCGCCCGCCGGGCCAACCGCCTCAATGTGCTAGAAGCCATCGCACACCAGTAAGAATCCCCTGAGTCTTCAGGAAGACCCCGCGCAATGTCGCTAATTCGCTATTCCCTCAAGAGCATCGCCGGGACACGCATCCGGTTCATGCTGACCACGCTGGCCGTAGTCGTCAGTGTGGGCTTCACCGTGGGCGTGCTGGTGACCACCTCGGGGCTCCGCTCCACGTTCGACAACCTCTCCGAGGACATCTTCCAAGGCGTCGACTTGTCGGTGCGCCCCGAGATGGCCTTCGGCGATCGGGGGGAGAGCGGGACGCTGGTTGACCCCAACCTCCTCAATGAGGTGCGGTCGGTGGACGGGGTGGCGGCTGCCGTTGGGACGGTCGTTGAATTCAACGTGGTCCCCATCACCGCCGAAGGCGAGGCGGTGGAGATCTTCGGACCGCCCCAAATTGGTGTGGGCTGGCCCTCCGATGACTCCGTCGGGGCCTTCCAAGTCTGGCCTGACGGCATTAGCCGGGCCCCGTCGGGGCCTGATGAGTTCGTTATGGACGCCGACACCGCCGATGAACACGGCTTCGAGGTGGGCCAGCGCTACCAGGTCTCCACTCCAGGAGGCACCGAATCGTTCACCCTGGTGGGGCTCTTCCGTTACGGCACCAGTGACAACGCCACCGCCGGCGCGCAAATGACAGCGTGGGACATCGAGACCGCCCGGCAGGTCCTGCACAACGGAGGGGGCTTCGACAGCATCGACATCCAACTGGAGCCCAATACATCACCGGAGGCTGTTACGGCAGCCGTCGCTGCGGTAGTGGACGACGGCTTGGAGGTGGTGGCCAATGAGGAGCTTGTGGAAGAACAAGGCGACTTGTTCAACGAGTTCATCGGGTTCTTCGAATACTTCATGCTGGGATTCGCGGTGGTGATCCTGGTGGTGTCGGCCTTCATCATCTACAACACGTTCACCATCCTTGTGAGCCAGCGCACCCGGGAACTGGGGCTGCTCCGGGCCTTGGGGGCCAGCGGTCGGCAGATCACCGCCATCGTGGTGGGAGAGGCCATGGCAGTGGGGGCGGTGGCCAGCGCCGCCGGGCTCGGTTTGGGCGTGCTCATTTCTCTTGGCATTCGTGCGCTGATCGCCAGCTTCGGCGCCGGTCTGCCCGATGCGCCCATTGTGGTGGGCGGCAACTCGATTCTGGCCGCGATCTTGGTCGGTGTGGGCGTGACCGCGGTGTCGGCCGTCTGGCCCGCCCTTCGAGCCCGCCGGGTGACCCCCATGGCTGCGCTCACCGGCAACATGCCGCCCCGCCTCACCAAGGCGCGCCGCTCGACTGGGGTTGAGAAACTGCTCACCGCACTCAGCGTGATCCTCATTGCGTTCGGAATCGTCTCGGAGTCGGCATTTCTCATCATTGTCACTGCGCTGATCAGCGCGGTGTTTGCCTTTGTTGGAGGACGCAATCTGCCCCAGCCGGTAGGGCAAGCCCGAGTGCTGATTTTGGGGCTGGCCATGCTGATTGTGGCCGTGGTTGGAGACTTCCCCACCAGATCGCTCTTGGCTCTGCTGGGAATGAGCGCTCTGCTGGTGTTCGTGGGAATGAACCTGGTCAGCCCCACATTTGCTGTTCCGGTAGCCAGAGTCTTGGGATATCTGCCGGCCAAGTTCTCCCAGGTGAGTGGACGGCTGGCCCGTCAGAATGCCGAGCGAAGCCCCCGTCGCACAGCCAGTACTGCCTCGGCCCTGATGATCAGCCTGGCCCTGGTGTCCATGGTTTCGGTGCTGGGCCAGTCGTTCAAACAGACCCTGGAAGACACCCTGGACCGCTCGGTCAAATCCGACTGGCTCATCTGCCCTGGAGGCTGCGGCGACCCCACGGCCACTTTCAGCTCACGAGCGACCCAGAGCATAAGTGAGAACGTCGAGGTGTCATCGGTGTTGGCCTACCGATTCAAGTTCGAGGGCATCCGCTCCCCGATCGACGGCGATATCGACGATATCGGCGCCGCTGACCTCGATGTCATCCCCCTGCACTTCGACCTCGACGTGGTGGAAGGAGGCTTTGCCGATGCCGGTCCCGGAGATGTGGCGCTGCACACCACCCAGGCTGAGGACTTGTCGGTGGGAGTTGGCGACCCAGTGGAGCTGGAGTTCTCAGACGGCCAAATCGCCACTTTCAACGTGGCGGCCATTTTCGACGACAACTCGGTGATGGGCTCTTGGCTGATCGATACGGCCGACTGGGACCGCTACCTAGTGGCCCAGGAAGACGCCGTGATCTCAGCCCTCACCGCGCCGGGGTACACCGCAGAGGAAGCTCGAGAGGCGCTCGACCAGGTGACGTTGTCCTACCCACAGCTCAATGTGCGGGACCAGGTCGAATTCCAGGAAACCCAGGAAAGCCAGATCAACACGTTCTTGGCGGTGGTCAACGCATTCTTGGCCATTTCACTGGTGGTAGCGCTCATGGGGGTGGCCAACACGCTGGCCCTGTCGGTGTTCGAGCGGACCCGGGAGCTGGGCCTGTTGCGGGCGGTGGGCATGTCCCGACGGCAGGCTCGGCGCATGATCCGCTGGGAGGGGGGCATCGTGGCTGTATTTGGCGGGCTCATGGGCATCACCATCGGCGTTCTGCTCGGCTGGGCTGCGGTGGAGATCATCCCCGATGCCTTCGTCTCGTCGTTCGCCATCCCGTGGGGCACGTTGTGGATCTACCTGGTGGTAGTGGCGGTAGCCGGCTTGCTGACCGCCTCGATTCCTGCCCGCCGAGCCAGCCGCCTCAACATCCTGGAAGCCATCGCCTACGAATAGTCGGACAGCGGCAACTGGCGCCCCGGTTACGCTGCGGACATGCAAGACACCGCCGAGTGGCAGGCGCTGAGCGCCCACCGAGAGGAACTCGACGGGGTTCACTTGCGTGATCTGTTCGCCGCCGACCCCAGCCGGGGCGAGCGGCTCTGTGCCGAGACCGACGGGCTGCTGCTGGACTACTCCAAGAGCCGCCTCACCGATGAGACGGTGGCGCTGCTGGCCGCATTGGCTGATGCGGCTGAGCTGCGGGGTCGGACCGAAGCGATGCTCGAGGGCGAGCTGGTGAACGCCACTGAGCACCGCCCCGCTCGACACACTGCCCTGCGTCAGCCCGACCCGCCCCCTGAGGTTCAAGATGAGCTTGACCGCATGGCTGCATTTGCCGCTGATGCCCGCAGCGGACGGTGGCACGCGGTGGTGAACATCGGCATCGGGGGATCCGACCTGGGACCGGCCATGGCCACCGCTGCGATGGAATCTTTCGCCCACCCCGATCTGGACATGCGCTTTTTGTCCAACGTCGACGGTGCCCATTTCCGCTCCGCCACCCGAGGCTTGGACCCGGCTCGCACTCTGTTCATCGTGGTGTCCAAGACGTTCACCACTGTTGAAACCCTGACCAATGCCCGCACCGCTCGGGCTTGGATCGCCGACGCGGTGGGCACTGAGCGGGCCGGCGATCACTTCGCCGCCGTCACCGCCAGTCCCGAGAGGGCCCAAGAATTCGGCATCGACCCCAACGCCGTTTTCGCCATGTGGGACTGGGTTGGCGGCCGCTACTCGCTGGGCTCGGCGGCGGGGCTGAGCCTCATGATTGCCGTCGGGCTAGGCGAATTCGGGCAATTCTTGGCCGGGATGCACCACATCGACGAGCACTTCCGCACAGCCCCGTGGACCGACAACCTGCCCGCCCTTCTCGGACTCATCGGCATCTGGAACCGCAACTTCTGGGGGTGGCCCACCTATGCGGTGCTCCCCTACGCCCAAGAGCTGGCCCAGTTCCCGGCCTACATCCAGCAGCTCGACATGGAGAGCAGCGGCAAATCGGTGCGGGCCGACGGCGCCCCCGTCGGCATCGCCACCGGCCCGGTTGTGTGGGGCCAGCCGGGCACCAACGGCCAGCACGCCTTCCACCAACTGCTGCACCAGGGCACCGACATCGTCCCGGTGGACTTCATCGGCTTCTGCCAACCGAACCACCCCCACATCGACCACCACGACCTGCTCATGGCCAACCTGTTTGCCCAAGCTGAGGCCCTGGCCTTAGGCGCCCCCGACAGCGGCGACCCCCACCGGAGTTTCGCTGGCAACCGACCCAGTACCGTCATCCTCTCCGACCAACTCACCCCCCGCTCACTGGGCCAGCTCATAGCCCTCTACGAGCACAAGGTGTTCACCCAAGCCACCATTTGGGGCATCAACCCCTTCGACCAGTGGGGTGTTGAACTAGGCAAGACCCTCGCCACCACCATCGCCGCCCAACTCACCGGGGCGGCCACCCCTTCCCCCTCTAGCGACTCCTCCACCCAATCCCTCATCAACCGCTACGTCGAGCGGCGGCGGGGTGTGGCAGACTAGGGGCGACAACCACGCGGGAGCTCGAGGATCGTCGGGCTGAGAGGGTGTCCGCTGGCACCGACCGCTGAACCTGATCCGGATAACGCCGGCGAAGGGAGATGATGATGAGCGAGAGCACCAACGGTAACGCGCCTACCAGCGGAGCCAACCAAAAGCCCCCTCGGGAGAAGGTGTATGTCACCGGTGCCCGACCCGATGTGCGGGTGCCATTCACCCAGGTGAACCTCACTGAGCCGGAACCAGCGTTCATGCTGTACGACACCAGCGGTCCCGGCTCCGATCCCAATGTGGGGCTTCCGCCGCTGCGGCTGGGCTGGATCACCGAGCGGGGCGACACCACCGAGATCTCGGGTCGAATGGCTGATCTGCGCGACGACGGCCGCCGGGCCGTGCGCACCGGCCAGGCCTCCGACCCGTTCTTGGGCGAGCGCCACCCCATTCTGCGGGCCAAAGACCGGGCGGTAACCCAGATGGCCTATGCCCGGCGAGGCGAGATCACCCCGGAGATGGAGTTCATCGCCACCCGCGAGCGGCTCGACGCCGAGCTGGTGCGCTCCGAAGTGGCCCGGGGCCGAGCCATCATTCCGGCCAACGTGAACCACCCCGAGTCCGAGCCCATGATCATCGGCCGCAAGTTCCTGACCAAGGTCAACGCCAACATCGGCAACTCGGCGGTCACGTCGTCAATCGCCGAGGAGGTGGAGAAGATGACCTGGGCCACCAAATGGGGGGCCGACACGGTGATGGACCTGTCCACCGGCTCCGACATCCACACCACTCGGGAGTGGATCATCCGCAACTCACCGGTGCCCATCGGCACCGTGCCCATCTATCAGGCGCTGGAGAAGACCAACGGACAGCCCGAAGAACTCACCTGGGAGATCTACCGCGACACGGTGATCGAACAGGCCGAGCAGGGGGTGGACTACATGACCGTCCACGCCGGGGTGCTGTTGCGCTATGTGCCGCTCACCGCCGAGCGCACCACCGGGATCGTCAGCCGGGGCGGCTCGATTCTGGCCGCCTGGTGCCTGGCTCATCACGAGGAGAACTTCCTCTACACCCACTTCGAGGAGCTGTGCGAGATCTTCGCGGCCTACGACGTGGCCTTCTCGCTGGGAGACGGCCTGCGACCGGGGTCGATCGCCGACGCCAACGACACCGCCCAGATGGCCGAGTTGGAGACCCTAGGCGAGCTCACCGGCCGGGCCTGGGCCCACGACGTGCAGGTGATGATCGAAGGGCCGGGCCACGTGCCGCTCAACAAGATCAAAGAGAACGTGACCCTGGAGCGGGAGTGGTGCCAAGACGCCCCCTTCTACACGCTGGGTCCGCTCACCACCGATGTGGCGCCGGGCTACGACCACATCACCTCGGCCATCGGGGCGGCCAACATCGGCTGGTACGGAACGGCCATGCTCTGTTACGTAACCCCCAAGGAGCACTTGGGTCTGCCCAACCGGGCCGACGTGAAAGACGGGGTGATGGCCTACAAGATCGCTGCTCACGCCGCCGATGTGGCCAAGGGCCATCCCGGGGCGCAGGAGTGGGACAACGCTCTGTCGAAAGCCCGGTTCGAGTTCCGCTGGGCCGATCAGTTCAACCTGTCGCTCGACCCCGAGACCGCCTTGAAGTACCACGACGAGACCCTTCCGGCTGAGCCAGCCAAGACGGCCCACTTCTGCTCCATGTGCGGACCCAAGTTCTGCTCCATGAAGATCACCCAGGACGTGCGGGACTATGCCGCCCGCCAGGGGGTGGACGAGTCGGTGGCCATCGAGTTGGGGCTGAAGACCAAAGCCGACGAGTTCCGGGACAAGGGCGCCGAGCTCTACTCGGCCGGGTCTTGAGATTGGTCGTGCCCCGGCTGCACGTCATCGCGGATGGGGCCCCTCTGGCCTATGCCGCCTTTCGGGGCGGTGCGCCCGCGGTACAGGTGCGGATCAAGGAAGCCGACGACGACGCCGTTCTGGCCGAGTGCGAGCACATCGTGGCCGCGGCTAAGTCGGCCAGCGCCATGGTGATCGTGAACGACCGGGCCGACATCGCCCTGGCCGCCGGGGCCGACGGGGTCCACGGCGGCGCCGAAGACCTGCCGGTGGCGGTGCTGCGGCGCTTGATTGGCCCCGATCGGCTGGTGGGGGGCACCGCCCGAGATCCCGACACCGCCCTTCGCCACCAAGACGATGGCGCCTCCTACGTGGGAGTGGGCCCGGTGTACGCCACCGCCACCAAAACCGGTTTGCCCGAACCACTGGGGCCTGCCGGGGTGGAGAAGGTGGCCGCCTCGGTGGACATCCCGGTGATCGCCATCGCCGGCATTACCGCGGCCCGAGTGCCGGAGCTGCTGGCCGCCGGGGCCCATGGCGTGGCGGTGATCGGCGCGGTAGCCCACGCCGCCGACCCGACCGCAGCCACCGCCGAGCTGCTGGAGGCCCTCGATGGCTGAAGTCCCAGCAATGCCCGATGTCCCAGCAATGCCCGATGTCATAGTGGTGGGTGGCGGCATCATCGGTCTGTCGGCTGCCTGGCAGATCCAACAAGACGGTGCCGAGGTGGTGGTGCTCGACCCTGCGCCCGGCACTGGGGCGAGCCACGCGGCGGCCGGGATGCTGGCCCCTATCCACGAGGCCTACTGGGGAGAGAGCCACATCCTGAGTTTGAACCTGGCCGCCAGCCAAGCATGGCCGGCGTTTGCCGATCACTTGGGGGTTGCCGCCGTTGACTACCGCCGCAACGGAATGCTCATGGCGGCCTACGACGCCGACGACAAGGCGCTGCTCGACAACTTGGGCGACCTGCACGAACAAGAGGGCCTGCCGGTGGAGCGGCTCCGCAGTCGGGAATGCCGGACCCGGGAGCCTCTGCTGGCCCCCGGCGTGCGGGGCGGGGTGTACTCCCCGCTCGACCACCAGGTGAACCCCCGTCGGGTGGTCGCCGAACTGCTCGACCGGGTGCCCACCATCCCGGCGTCGGCCACCGAGGTAACCCGCAATCAGGTAGTGACCGATGACGGCCGGGTGATGGCCTGCCAGCAGGTGGTGGTAGCCGCCGGGGCGTGGACCGGCCGGCTACTAAACCTGCCCATCCGGCCCATCAAGGGGCAGATCCTTCGCTTGAGCGGCCCCGAGGGGTTGTTGCGGCTGCCGGTGAGAGGGATAGTGCGAGGTTCGAGCGTGTACGCGGTGCCCCGCAGCGACGGAGAAATCGTGGTGGGCGCCACTCAGGAGGAGCAGGGCTTCGACACCCGGGTTACCGCGGGCGGCGTCTACGAGCTGCTCCGCGATGTGTTGGCCCTGCTTCCGGGGCTTAGCGAGATCGATCTGGTGGAGACGTGGGCCGGCCTGCGCCCCGGTGCCCCCGACAATGCCCCCATCATCGGGACGGGCGACGACGACATCGTCTACGCCACCGGCCACTACCGCAACGGCATCCTCACCGCCCCCATCACTGCGATCGCGGTGGCCGCCCTCGTGCAAGGTCGCGAGCCGCCGGTGGATTTTTCCCCGTTCAGTCCCAACCGTTTCCGCGCCAGCAACAACCCTAAAGCCGGGATTTCCGATCACCTCAGCGGAATATCGGCATAACCATGTCAGCATGATTGTGTCAATATGGTCGTAATTGTCAACGGGGAAACCCGGGAAGTGGCCCCCGACTGCACGGTGAGCACCTTGGCCCCCAACCAGCGAGGGGTGGCCGTGGCGGTCAATCGAGAGATTGTGCCCCGCAGCCGGTGGGGCGTCGCCCATCTAGCCGAAGGCGACCGGGTGGAAATACTCGAGGCGGCCCAGGGAGGGTAGATGGGCGACTCGTGGACCGTGGCTGAGAGGAGCTTCACCAGCCGGCTGATCACCGGCACCGGGGGGGCGCCCAACCTCGCCGTGCTGGAACGAGCACTGGCCGCATCAGAGTGCGAGTTGGTCACCGTCGCGCTGCGCCGGGTATCGCCCGAAGCCACTGGCTCGGTACTGGAGGTGATCGACCGCCTCGGCCTCGACGTGCTGCCCAACACCGCCGGATGCCACACCGCGGCCGATGCCGTGCTCACCGCCAAGCTGGCCCGGGAGGCGTTCGAAACCGATTGGGTGAAGCTGGAGGTGATCGCCGACGACATCACCCTGCTGCCCGAGGGCATCGAGTTGGTGGAGGCGGCCGAGACGCTGGTGGACGACGGCTTCGTCGTGATGGCCTACACCAACGACGACCCGGTGCTGGCCCGTCGCCTGGAAGACCTGGGGTGCGCGTCGGTTATGCCGCTGGGAGCGCCTATCGGGTCGGGCCTGGGCATCCGCAACCCCCACAACATCGAGATGATCGTGGAACAGTCGTCGGTGCCGGTGGTGTTGGATGCCGGCATCGGCACCTCCTCCGACGCGGCGGTGGCCATGGAATTGGGCTGCGAGGCGGTAATGGTGGCGTCGGCCATCACCCGGGCCCGCGACCCCGAGCAGATGGCTATCGCCATGCGCCTGGCCACCGAGGCTGGGCGGAGGGCTCGGCTGGCCGGAAGGATACCCAAGCGCTTCGGTGCCGAAGCCTCGACCTCCAGCCAGGGCCGTGCCCAGTTCTGACCACCGGCGTCCGTTTAGCCCGAAGCGGGCTCTGGACTCAGAGTTGCTCGTGCTCACCGATGAGGTGGTGAGTGCACCCGCGGTGGTTTTCCGGGCCAAAGGCCGCCCCCCGCAGGTCAGGCGCGAGCTGGCCAAGCTGATGAGAAGCCAAACCGACTGTCTCATCCTGGCGTCGATGATCGACCCGGTGGCCGACGGGGTCCACCTGGCCGGCTTCGACCGCTACCCCAAGGTGTACCAGGGCATCGTGGGACGGTCGTGCCACGGGCTCGACGAGGTGCGCCAGGCCGAACTCGACGGGGTGGACTACGTGACCATCTCCCCCGTGTTCGAGACTGAGTCGAAGCCGGGTTACGGACCACCATTGGGACTGCGCGGCCTGAGTCGGATTGCCCGACAAGCTCATGTTCCGGTGTACGCCCTGGGGGGAATCGACCTGGGTCGGGTGGCCGCGTGCCGGGACGCCGGTGCGGCTGGAGTGGCCGTGCAGGGGGCAGTGGCCCGCAGCCCCGATCCCCAAGCGACCATCGCCGCCATCCTCGATGAGTGGAACTCGTGACCAACCCTCCAGTAGCGCTGAGCGTGGCCGGATCGGATCCCTCAGGCGGGGCCGGAATAGCCGCCGATCTGGCCACATTCGCCGCCTTGGGCGTACACGGAACGGCGGTGATCACCGCGGTGACCGCCCAGAACACCGTCGGCGTGCAGGGCGTACACCCCATCCCCGCCACCTTTGTGGCCCAACAGCTCGACTCGGTGCTCGACGACCTGCCGGTGGCCGCGGTCAAAACCGGCATGCTGGCTAACCAGGACATCATCGCCGTGGTGGTTGATTATGCGGCGGCCGGTCGGCTGCCCAACCTAGTGGTCGATCCGGTGATGGTGTCGTCCACCGGCGCCCGACTGCTGGACGCCGGGGCCGAGGCGCTCTACCTGGAGCTGCTCAAGTACGCCACCGTGGCCACTCCTAATGCCCGGGAGACCATGGTGCTCGGTGAGGTGGGCGAATTCGACGAACCCATCCACCTGGCGGCCCTGTGCCCCGGATGGTTCGTGGAGACTGGAGAAGTCACCGCCACCGAATGGATACACCATGACGGTAGCTGGAGTGAGCTTCCCGGCGAAGTGATCGACACCGCCAACGACCACGGCACGGGCTGCACCTTTTCGGCCGTGGTGGCCGCGGCGCTGGCAGGGGGTGTGGCGCCCATGGATGCGATCGTGGGGGCGAAGATGTTTGTCCGCAACTGCATCGAGCGCTCGGCTGAATGGGACTTGGGCACCGGCCGTGGGCCGGTGGCGCACCTTATGGGGCCAGAGTTATAAGCGTCAGCCCGTCGGATATGGGCAGCATCACCTGAGTGGTGCGGGGGTCGGCCACGACATGGCTGTTGAAATCCCGGATGTGGGCGGTGCCAGGGTTCTCGTCGAGGTCGGCTTCGGGGTCGGCCACCCGACCGCCCCACAAGACGTTGTCCACCAAGATGATCCCCTTGGGGCTGAGCCGGCGCAAGATCTCCTCGTAGTAGATGTGGTAGGAGCCCTTGTCGGCGTCGATGAAGGCAAAATCGATGGTCGGCTGATCGGGCAAGGCGGCCAGAGTCTCGGTCGCCGGGGCGATCACCACGTCGATCCGGTCGGCCACCCCGGCCCGGTCCCAGAACGGGCGGCCGACGCTCACCCACTCGTCGCTCACGTCACAGCACAGCAGCCGCCCGCCGGGGGCCAGGCCACGAGCGATGGACAGGGCCGAGAAGCCGGTGAAGGTGCCCACCTCCACGGCGAACCGCACGTCGAGCAGGCGGGCAAGCAGGGTCATGAAGGCGGCTTGCTCGGGGGCGACCTGCATTCGGGAGATGCCGCCCAATTCGGCAGTGACTTCGATCAGTTCTTGGGCGATGGGGTCGATACCGGCGCCGTGAGCCACCAGATACTCCTGCACGTTGGCGCTGAGGCCGATCCCTTTGGGGGTCACGGCTATGCCCGTCCCAGCACAGAATCCACTGCGATGATGATGGCCCGGCGATCGGTGCCCCGGTCTTTGGCCGGGCCGTAGCGCTCGCCGTAGCGGGCCACCGCGTCGGTGCACTGTTCGGGATCGGCGGTGACGGTGGCGTGGCCCTCCAGCGTTGCCCATCGGCCGCCGTCCACCTGGCAAAGCGCCGCCGGCCCGCCCCCGGCCGCCGCCAGCAGACGCACCTTCTTAGCCCCCGACCAGGTGATGATGCGGGCGGTGGCGGTGTCGGGATCCCAGGTGAACCCCACCGGGGTCACATGGGGGGTGCCGTCGGGGCGCAAGATGGTGAGCGACGCCAGGTGTCGATCTTTGAGGAAGTCGTTCATCTCGTCGGTGAGGTTGCGGGGATCGTGGGCCATCGTCTCATCCCTCCTTGGGGAGCAGGGACTTGGGAAGCGGGCGGGCGTGTACCACTACCAATCGCTGAGTGGCCCGCGTCATGGCCACATAGAGGGCTCGCATCCCATTGGGGAGCTTCTCGCAGATATCAGCGGGCTCCACCACAATCGCCGTGTCCACCTCTAGGCCCTTCACCAGCTCAACCGGGACGATCGTCACTCGAGACTCCAAGCCCCGCTCATATACCAGCCCATAGTCGACTCCCGCGTCGCCCAGAGCCTCTGCGATGGCATCGGACTGCCCAGAGTGGCAGATCACCGCCAGATTTCCGTTGGCCAGCGCACCCAGTTCGGCCTTCACCTCGTCGACGACGGCGCCCACCAGCCCGCTGGGGCTGGCTTTTTGGCCCTGGCCGTTGCCCGAAGGGGCAGCTTGATGGGCGATGGCGGGCACGAAACGGGGGGGCCGACCCTCAATACGGATCGACCGGGGGGGAACCAGGCCGGGAATGGCGGCGTCAAGCACCTGGGCAGCCACCTTCATGATGGGCTCGGGCAGGCGATAGCCAATGGTCAGCTCGGCAAATCGGGGTTCCTTGTCGCCGGGCAAATGCTCGATCACGCTGTCCCAGGAGTCGTGCCCCCACGCCGAGGTGGCCTGGGCGATGTCGCCCACCACGGTCATCGACCCGTTGAGCGAGCGGCGACTGATCATCCTGAGCTGCATCGGCGACAGGTCTTGGGCCTCGTCCACCACGATGTGGCCGTAGGTGCGGACCGAGTCGGTTAGCTTGTGGCCGGGACGGGGACCCAACAGGGCCAAGGACTCATCCAGCAGGGGCGCGTCGTCGGCCGTCCACACCACGTCAGAGGCATGGGCAGCCCGGGGACGATAGAGCAGTTCGGTCTCATCGGGGGTGAGCACCGATCCGGCCGCCGAGCGGAGCAGGGCCGTTGAGCCCAACAGGTCGTGGAGGAAGTGGGTCGGGGTGAGCACCGGCCACATCCACTCCAGCGCCTCGCGCAACTCCACGCTGCCGCGAAGCTGCTCGCGCACCGTCTCGACGTCGGGACCCGGGGTGTCGGTGCGGGAAGCGCTGTCGGCCAAGTGCTGGTACACCTGCTCTTCTACGAACTTTCGGGCCCGATTGTGGGTACGGAACCGTTTGCGGGCCTGGCGCACGATCTCAGCGCTCTGGTCCACGGTGAGACGCAGCCGTCGAAGGCCCAAGCCCACCGATATATCGGAGCGCAGTGGTCTTTGCCGGTCGCGGCGAGCCCGGCGCAATACGGAGTTCATTCGCAGGTCGCCCTTGATGCGGGAGACCTGGGGGTTGTCGAGCCCTTTCACCCGGGTGCCGGGCAGCAGGTCGGCCAGCATCGACACCTCAACGCCGGCCTCCCCTAGCGAGGGCAGAACTTGCTCTATGTAAGTGAGGAAAAGGCGGTTGGGGCCGAGCACCAGCATTCCCTGGCCTTCAAGGGGGAAGCGGTGGGTGTAGAGCAGGTAGGCGGCCCGATGGAGGGCGGCCACCGTCTTGCCAGTGCCAGGGCCGCCCTGTACCACCAGAACGCCGGGCAGGGGGGATCGGATGATGGCGTCTTGCTCGATCTGGATGGTGGCGGCGGCGTCGGCCAGCCGACCGGTGCGCCCGGCCTCCAAACCGGCTCGCAGCGTGGCCTCCCCCACCAGGGGCAGGCGGCCGCGTCCGTTGCTCTCACCGAAGTACTCGTCCTCCACCCCGAGCAACTCCCGGCCCCGAGTGACGAAATGGCGGCGGCGGGACAGGCCCATGGGCTCGCCGCCGGTGGCCCGGTAGAAGGCTTCGGCCGCTGGCGCCCGCCAGTCGATGGTTACGGGCTCCTGATCGTCGTCCCACACCGCCACCCGGCCCACGTAGAGCTGGTCGCCGCCCATTTCCTCGGCCCAGTCGAGGCGGCCGAACACCAACGAGGCGTCACCAATATCCAAGGCGCTGAGGCGAGTGCTAATGGAGTCCCAGATGATCTCCCGCTCATAGCGGGCCTGGTGGGTGCCACCAGCGCCCACTTCCACCATGTCTTTCAGCGACAGGGCTCTCTCCCGAGCCGATTCTAGGGCTTGGTGGGCCTGATCGATGTATGTCTGTTCCGCGGTGTGATCGGGATGAATCGGAGACTCCTCAGACTCAGTGCAAAATCAGCGAACGTTCAAGTCTAGTACGTCTTTGGAGGATTAAGAAGTGACGGGCTCGCCGATCTCTTTGAGGGCGTCGCCGATGGCGGCTCGCAGGCGGCGGGCCAGGGACGGCGACAGGTGGGCTACCAGCCCGTAACCGGCCTGGCCCACCTCTTCGACGGTGAGCACCACCCGCGGGATGGCGTCTTCGTAGTCGTCGGCAATGGCCACCGCCCAAGAGACCCGAGAGAACTCATCGTCGTCTCCTGGGGGAAGGTCGGCTGGGTCAAAGGGGTAGTCGTCGATAGACCGTCGCACTCCGTCGATCGTACTGGGGCAATGGTACTGGGGCACCAGCATTGGGCGATAGCACTGGGAGGCTCGTAGATCAGTACGGTTTGGGCGTGTCTGACGGTGCTGACATCACCAACGAAGCCTTTCTGCGGGCGTGTCGCGGCCTACCCGTCGAGCGGGTTCCGGTGTGGTTCATGCGCCAGGCGGGGCGGTCATTGCCCGAGTACCGGGCCATTCGGGGGGAGGGCTCGATGCTGGAGACCATCGCCCGCCCCGATGTGGCCACCGCGATCACCCTTCAGCCGGTGCGCCGCTATGGAGTGGACGCGGCCATCTTGTACTCCGACATCGTGGTGCCCACCCACGCCATCGGCTTCGGGGTAGACATCGTGCCCGGAGTGGGGCCAGTGGTGGAGCAGCCGTTCAAGGAACCCCGTGATCTGGATCGGCTGCGACCGCTCGATCCCGAGGCCGATACCCCCTATGTGCTGGAGACGGTGCGCAACTTGGTGTCCGAGTTGGACGTGCCGTTGATCGCCTTTGCGGGAGCACCGTTCACTGTGGCTTCGTATCTGGTGGAGGGGGGGCCGTCTCGCACTCACGCCCTCACCAAATCGTTGATGCACCGCGACCCCGGCCTGTGGGCCGCGTTGTTGGACCGCCTGGCCGACCTGGCCATCGCCTCCATCGGCTCGCAGCTCGACGCCGGGGCTTCGGCGTTCCAGCTGTTCGACTCCTGGGCGGGGGCGCTAGCCCCCGATGAGTACCGGCGGTATGTGCTGCCGGCCAGCGAGCGGGTGTTCGCTGAATTGGGTGAAAGGGGTACGGGAGCACCGGGCATCCATTTCGGGGTGGGCACCGGCGAACTGCTGGAGCTCTTGGCCAAGGCCGGGGCCGATGTGGTGGGGGTGGACTGGCGGGTGCATCTGGACGACGCCCGAGAGCGGCTGGGGCCCGACGTGGCCGTGCAGGGCAACCTGGATCCGGCCGCGGTGCTGGCCCCGTGGCCGGTGGTGGCTGAGCGAGCCACCGACGTGCTGAACCGCAACGCCGGACAGCCCGGGCACGTATTCAACCTGGGCCACGGCGTGCTGCCCGAGACCAACCCCGAAGTGCTGGAGCAGGTGGTGGAGTTGGTCCACGAATACAAGGTCGCTCCGTGAGAATTGCCGTCGTCGGCGCGGGCATCACCGGGTTGGCCGCGGGCTATGAGGCCGCCAAGGCCGGGGCCGATGTGGTGGTGCATGAGGCTGCCGAGCGGGCCGGGGGCCGGATACTCACCACCGAGTTGGCCGGTCAGCTAGTGGACGAGGGGCCCGATGCGTTCTTGGCCCGGGTGCCGTGGGCGGTGGAGCTGTGCCAGGAGCTGGGATTGGACGGTGGCCTGGTGTCGCCCGCCCAGCGAGCCGCGTTCGTGTACTCCCGCGGTGGTCTGCGGGCGATTCCCCAGCCCAACGTGTTGGGGGTGCCGCTGGACTTCGACGCCTTGGCCGCTTCGGGGATCGTGTCTGCCGAGGGGGTGGATCGGGCTCGCCAGGAGCCCGACCTGGCCGGTTCGCCATTGGCCGGGGATGAGTCGGTGGGCACCCTGGTACGGCGGCGGCTGGGCGATGAGGTGGCCGACCGGCTGGTAGACCCGCTGATCGGGGGCATCAACGCCTCTTCGATAGACGATCTGAGTGTGAAGGCGGCGGTGCCTCAGTTGGCCGAAGCCGCCTCACGCGGCCCCAGCCTGGTGCAGGAGCTGCGTCGGCTGGCCGCGTCTTCAACAGCCGACCCCAGTGCGCCGGTGTTCTATACCCTGGCTGACGGCCTGGGGCGGCTGACCGACGAGTTGGCCGGCCGATTGGGCGATCGGTTGCGGCTGTCGTCCCCGGTGGTCGATTTGGCCGATCTGGAAGCCGACCAGGTGATAGTGACTCTCCCGGCGCCCGCGGCCGGCGCTCTGGTGGCTCCGGTGTCGGCGGACGCTGCCGGTCTGCTGCACAGCATCGACTACGCCTCGGTGGTGTTGGTGTCTCTGGCCTTCGATGCCGTCGATGTGAATCACCCCATGGAGGGGTCGGGTTACTTGGTGCCCGCAGTGGAAGGCCGGACCATCACCGCTTGCTCTTGGGCATCGAGCAAGTGGACCCACATCGGGTCGGCCGACACGGTGGTGCTGCGGGTATCGGCGGGGCGGTTTAGGGACGAGCGGGCGTTGGCTATGGACGATGAGGCGTTGCTGGACGCGGTGCGGGCCGACCTAGCGGCCACCATGGGGCTGGACGCCGAGCCCCAGGCGGTGCGCATCAGCCGCTGGGAACAGTCGCTGCCCCAATTCCGCCCCGGACATCTGGAGTTGGTGACCGACATCGAGCAGGCGCTGGCCCACGACGCCCCCTGGTTGCAGGTCACCGGCGCGTGGGCTCGGGGCTTGGGGCTTCCCGCCTGCATCAACCAAGGCCGACAAGCGGCCCGAACCAGCATGACCGAGGGCGCAATCGCCCGATGAGCAGCCCACGACTCGCCGTATGGGCCCACAAAAGCGGTTGGATCGCGGCGGGCTCCTTGGCGGCCGGCGGGCTGGTGGCGCTGTCAATGCCCCCCTGGGGATGGTGGCCGCTGGCCCTGGTGGGCCTGGTGGCCTTCGAACGCCTCATAGCCGACCAGCCGATCGGGGCAAGGGCGTGGCGGGGATTCGGGTTCGGGGCGGGCTGGCTGTTTCCAGCCACATTCTGGATGGTGGATTTCACCCTCCCCGGCTATCTGGCCGTCTGCGTGGTGTTCTCGGTGCTGTACGGCCTGGCCGGAGCCGCCTGTCCGCCCGGGCTCAGCCGGTGGGTGGCGCTGCCCGGCCTGTTCGTGCTGGCCGGGGCCATCCGGTGGCGCTGGCCGTTCGGCGGGGTGCCCCTGGCCACCCTGCCCATGAGCCAGGTGGATACCCCGTGGGCCACCACCGTGCGGGTATTGGGGCCATTGCTCCTGGTAGGGGTGACCGTGGCCCTGGCCATGGTTCTGGCCGCGGCACTGGAGCGCCGATGGCAAGCCGCACTAGCCCTGGCCGTAGTGGTGCTGGGTTTCTTGGGCTGGGCCGCATTGGCTCCCCGGGGCTCCGCAATCGGCACCATCGACGTGGCCGTGGTCCAGGGGGGCGGGCCACAGCGAACCCGGGCGGCCAACACCGAACCGGGGGTGGTGTTCGAGCGGCACCTGGAAGCCAGTCAGTTGGTCCAGTCGCCGGTGGACCTGGTGGTGTGGCCCGAAGACGTGGTGGACGTACACGGCCTGTTTGCCAATAGCGAAGAGCGGCTGCGACTGGCCGTGTTGGCCCAAGAGCTCGACGCCACGCTGGTGGCCGGGGTGGTCGAGGACGTGTCGGCCACCGAAGCGGCCAACTTCGCGGCGGTGTTTGCTCCGGACGGAACCATGCTGGGCCGCTACGACAAGGTGCGGCTGGTGCCCTTCGGCGAGTACGTGCCGCTGCGGTCGCTAATCGAACCATTGGCCCCCGACTACCTGCCGGCCCGAGACATGCGCCGGGGCGACACCCCGGCGGCGCTGGACACTCCGGCGGGCCGCCTCGGCGTGTCCATCAGTTGGGAGATCTTCTTCGAGGACCGGGCCCGAGACGCCATCGGCAACGGCGGCGAGGTGCTGTTGAACCCCACCAATGGGGCCAGCTACTGGCTCACCATCGTGCAAACCCAGCAGATTGCCAGTTCCCGGCTGCGGGCCTTGGAAACCGGCCGCTGGGTGGCCCAGGCCGCCCCCACCGGGTTCAGCGCCTTCATCGACCCCGACGGCAACGTCCACCAGCGCACCGCCGTCTCCGAGCGCAAAGTCATCCAAGCCGAAATCGACCTCCGCACCGGCCAAACCCTAGCCACCCGCTCCGGCCCCTGGCCCATGCTCGCCCTAGCCGCAGCCGCCCTGGTCACGGCCTGGGCTTTCCGCCAAAGAGGCACCACGCCACCCCGCCGAAATCCCGGTTGATCAGATCTCCACCATGAGGGTTACGGGGCCGTCGTTGGTTAGGTCTACGGCCATCATGGCGCCGAAGGAGCCGGTGGCTACGGTGGCGCCTAGGGTGCGGAGTTCGGCGACGAGGTCGTCAATCAGGGTGGCGGCTTGGTCGGGGGCGGCGGCGGCTAGGAACGAGGGGCGGCGGCCGCGGCTGATGTCGCCGTAGAGGGTGAACTGGCTCACTACTAGGAGCTCGCCGCTGGTGTCAGCCACCGACAGGTTCATGTGGCCGTTCTCGTCGGTGAAGATGCGCAGGTTCCACAGCTTGGAGGCCATCTTCTTTACCGTGTCGGCGTCGTCGTCGTGGGTCACGCCGATCAGGCAGCACAACCCGGGGCCGATCTCCCCGATCACCTCGCCGTCAACCCGAACCCGGGCCTCAGCAGCCCTTTGAACCAGCGCTCGCACGGGGCAAAGATAACCGCTGATCCCAGTACCTGAGCATTTGCCAAACCCGCTGAATTCCGAAAGCCTTGTGGGGCTATGGTCTCGGCGGATCGCCCGCTCAAAATCGCCCTTTTGTCGTACCGGGGCAAGCCCCACTGCGGCGGACAAGGGGTGTATATCCACCACCTCAGCCGGGCGCTCACCGACCTCGGTCACCACGTTGAGGTGCTGAGCGGACAGCCCTATCCGGTATTGGATGACAGGGTCCCGCTGCACCAGCTCCCCAGCCTCGACATCTTCAACGACGCCCACCCCGGACGCATGCCCGGATTTTGGGAGATCAAGTCGTGGGCTGATGCCGCCGAGGTGGGCTCGTTTATGACCGGCGCATTCTCGGAGCCGCTGGCCTTCTCCATCCGAGCGTGGCAGATGCTGCGCTCCCGAATGGGGGAATTCGACCTGGTTCACGACAACCAGTCGCTGGGCTACGGATTGTTGGCCATCGAACGAGACGGGCTGCCGGTGCTGGGGACCATCCACCACCCCATCACCGTCGACCGCCAACTAGAGCTCGAACATGCCCGCACCCCAGTAGAGCGGCTGGGCAAGCGGCGTTGGTATTCCTTCACCCGGATGCAGTCCCGGGTGGCCCGACGCCTCCAGCGCATCATCACCGTGTCGGAATCGTCGCGCGACGACATCGCCCGCGACCAAAAGGTGCCACGCCGGCTCATGCACGTGGTTCCCGTGGGCGTGGACCCCGAACAGTTCCGCCCGCTGCCCGGTGTGGAGCGCCGCCCCGAGCAGATCATCACCACCGCCAGCGCCGATGTGCCCATGAAGGGCTTGCGCTACCTGCTCGAAGCAGTGGCCAAGCTCCGCACCGAGCGAGATGTGCGCCTCATCGTCATCGGCAAGCCCCGCGAAGGGGGAACATCGGCGGAGGCCATTGCCAGCCTGGGCCTCAGTCAGGTGGTGGAGTTCATCTCCGGGGTGCCCGACGAGCGCATCGTGGAGCTGTACGCCACTAGTTCGGTGGCGGTGGTGCCGTCGCTGTACGAGGGATTTTCGCTGCCCGCCATCGAGGCCATGTGCAGCGGCACACCGCTGGTGGCCACCACGGGAGGGGCGCTGCCCGAGGTGGCCGGCCCCGACGGCCAAACGTGCGTGTCGGTGCCTCCCGGCGACCCCGAAGCGCTGGCCGCCGCGGTGGGCCGGGTGCTGGACGATCCGGCCATGGCAGCCCGCATCGGAGCGGCCGGGCGGGAGCGGGTTATCAGCCGATGGAGCTGGCGCCACACTGCGGAGCAAACGGTGGAGCACTATCGGGCGCTGCTGGACGAGTGGCAGCCCGACCGATAGTCGCAACTACCAACCCCGGTTTTTGAATCAACCATGCTGACTGTTGACTACAACCGCCTGGGGTTGCTGCCGGGAGAGCGGCTACTCGATTTGGGATGCGGGTTCGGCCGCCACGCCTATGAGGCCGCCCGGCGGGGCGCCCAAGTGGTGGCCTGCGATCTGGCATCAGCCGAGCTGGCCCAAGTGCGGGCCACCTTCGCGGCCATGTCCGACGCCGGCGAGCAGTACCACGGAACGTGCCAGGCCGCTCAAGGCGACGCCACCCGCCTGCCGTTCCCCGACCATTCGTTCGACCGGGTCATCGCCTCGGAGGTGCTCGAGCATGTGGACTCCGACGATGCGGCGCTGGCCGAGCTGGCCCGGATCCTGCGCCCCGGCGGGGTGCTGGCCGTGACCGTGCCCACCTGGTTTCCCGAGAAAGTGTGCTGGGCGCTGTCCGATGAATATCACGCCCCCAAGGCCGTCGGCGGCCACGTGAGGATCTACCGGCGCCGCGAACTCCGGCGTCGGCTGCGTCGCGCCGGTCTGGCCCCCTACACCGGCCATCATGCCCACGCCCTGCACAGCCCCTATTGGTGGCTGCGCTGCGCGGTCGGCCCCAACCGCGACGACCACCGGCTGGTGGCGGCTTATCGTCGGCTATTGGAATGGGATATTGTTCGCCAACCGAAAATCACTCGAATCGCAGAACGGATCCTGAGTCCAGTGCTGGGCAAAAGCCTGGTGCTTTACAGCCGAAAGCCAGGATCGGAAAGTCCAAGGGAGACCGAGCTTGTCTTCGCCTGAATCCCACAACCAGAGGGAAACTGACCTCGCCGGGCCTTCCCCAGCCGACGTTTTGTCGGCCTCCGATCTCGCGCTAACCGCCGACAGCATCGCCGAGTGGCAACTGCCCAACGGCATGATCCCCTGGTTCCCCGGCGGCCACGCCGACCCGTGGAACCACGTGGAAGCGGCCATGGCCCTTACGGTGATGGGCCGGCGGGCTGAAGCCGAGCGGGCCTACCAGTGGCTGGCGGACAACCAGCGTCCTGATGGCTCCTGGCACCAGTACTACGTGGCCGACGGCGTGGAGCAAGACAAGCTGGACGCCAACTGCGTGGCCTATGTGGCCGCCGGGGTGTGGCACCACTACCTCTGTACCGGCGATCGGGCCTTCTTGGAGTCGATGTGGCCGGTGGTGCAGCGGGCAGTGGACTTCGTGCTCGATTTGCAGCTCCCCCGAGGCGAGATCCGCTGGGCCCGCCACGCCGATGGCACCCCGTGGTCGTTCGCCCTGCTCACGGGATCGTCCAGCATCTGCCACAGCCTGCGGGCGGCCATCGCCGCCGGCGAAGAACTGGGCAACGAGCGGCCCGATTGGGAGCTGAGCGCGGCCCGGCTGGCTGATGTGATCCGCACCCAGCCCGATGCCTTCGCCCCCAAGCACCGCTGGGCCATGGACTGGTACTACCCGGTATTGGCCGGGGTGGTCACCGGCCAGGAGGGCCGAGCCATGCTGGCCTCCCGCTTCGACCGGTTCGTGATGGACGGCCTCGGGGTGCGCTGCGTGTCCGACAAGCCCTGGGTGACCGCGGCCGAGACCTGCGAGTGCATCATCGCCCACCTAGGCGTGGGCCGCCGCGACATCGCTACTGAGATGTTCGAATGGGTGCAAGACCTGCGGGCCGACGACGGCTCCTACTTCACCGGAATGGCCCACCCCGAACGCACCCACTTCCCCGCCAACGAACGCACCACCTACACCGCCGCCGCCGTCATCCTCGCCGCTGACGCCCTCTCCGGCGCCTCCCCCGCCTCTACCCTGTTCTCCAACCACCGCACCCTCCCCGAACTCATCGCCATCGGCTAAGGCCCGGGACTCCGAGCGTCAGGTCTGAATTAGATTCTCAGGGACCTCCACTAACAGCGAGGGATCCGGTTCCACTACTGCCACCCGCGAGTTATAGGTATCGAAAAGCCGGCGAAGTACCCGGCGGGTCTCTGGTTCTGAGTACCTGGCAATCCCGTCGATGTTGCCGGCCACATACTCTTCAACTCCACGCACTGAGACGCGGTCTTCGATTCCGACGTAATCAGCGAGAGACCGGGCTGTTCCTATCCTGTCTTCGAGCGTCAGGATCATGGGCCGAAAGCCCTGTTCGATGTTGGCTTGGCATTTGGCGACTAGCGCCTCGGTTGGGCCTACGGTCACATGGATCGCAGTGTCGTTGACCATGAAATCGCCAGCTCTGCCTGTCTGTTGGTCGGCGGTCGTGTAGCTCTGGTTCTCGATTTCAAGATCAGTGTGTCTGATCTCCAGAGTCGCTCCCACGAGATGCTGCGCCACCGCTCCAACTGTGTTGCCGCCTTTGTCTCTGGCGGCGGCTAGCAGTCCGTCAAACATGTGACGAGTCTGCTTGTTGAAGTCAATCTCCAGTGGGAGGCGCTGGCGATCATAGAAGTCAGCCCGAATACGCCAGACCATTTTCTCCTGAAGGAGACTGATGACGGAGAGCTTGTCATCCTCGACCAGTTCTTCGAATTCACCCGCAGCGACGGAGCCGTTTACCACCACTTGAAACGAGCGGGCGAGGTCTTGGCTCCCACGACTCGTGCGACCCCCCTCACTGGCGAAGGGACGGTCCTCTCCGTGTCGAGCGAGGATGCTCTTGATTCGATTGCCGCCGAGAAGGCTCACTTGAGAACCGGTGAACCACTCGTCTTCATCGAGAGGGAAGTGAGTGCTCATGTGCTCGCACATAATGAGCCCGACGGCCATGACATTGCGGTTGACCGTCCCATCGTTGCGCTGAGCCTCATACCACTGCTCAATGTCAGCATCGAGCACGTCGGCAATACCCTCAGCGTTCACACAGCAGCCTTTGCAATTTCTTGTCGTCCCATCGCCAATGCAGCAGGCACCAGCGCATGTTCAGCGAGCCATTCGATCACTGGCACACAAACTGCATCACCGAAGCCGAACAACGCCTGGGCATCGGTGACCGCGGAATAGTCGAACTCATCTGGAACCCCCTGAAGGCGGGCGTATTCGCGCGGCATCATCCATCGTGCTCGTACTCCATTCGGAGAGACTTCAACGACTGCCTGTCGAGAAGAACCGCCTCGTGCTGTGCGGAGACAGCCGGAGATGTCGTCTGAGCGGATTTCCCACACAGGGATCCCATTGCGAGTCCGGCGGTAGGCGGTGCGCCATTGGGTAATCCCATCCTGCCCAAGAAGAGCTAGACGATCTTGATGGAGGGGCGACAGCGATCCGATGAACTTTCCAAACCGCTTACCGTCCCACCACCGCTCATCGCTGGCGTCGAGACGTACCACCACATCGCCTAGCCTGCGATCAGTCCGCAGGGGAATCGGTACCGGAAGCTCTTGAAGCATCAGGTCTTGATTGGCCCTCACGAACGCGGCCACCGACTCAGAGCGGAGCGGTCCAGCCATACCCGAAGCCGCGCCGCCAAGTGGTTCGAGAGTGCCAATGATGAACAAGCGGGGTCTCGACTGGGGAACAAACCAGCTTGCATCCACAGTCAGCACATCACAGAAGTACCCCAACTGATTGAGCTCCGCGATCGATGCTCGAAGGTCTTCGCCTCCCCTGGAGGACACGAACGAAGGCACGTTCTCAATCATCACCACGGGCGGGACTCGCTCTCCCATCTCCCTCAGGACTCGGGAGAACTCAAAGATCAGCCCCGACTGCTCCCCCTCCAATCCTCTTCGATATCCGGCTAGTGACAGGTCTACACAGGGAAAACTGGCCGTCGCGACATCGACGCTTGGCACCAAGCAGCCCTGAACATCCCGAACGTCGCCAAGAACATAGTGAGCTGCATCAAAGTTAGATGCGTACACCGCCTGCTTGACCGGCTCGACGTCATTGGCCCACACCACGTCGATGCCTGCCCTCTCCACACCAGCCCTCACCAGGCCAATTCCGGCGAAGAACTCCGCTGCTGCCAAGCGCCGATGCGAGTGCACAAAATGACCATAGCCGTGGCCAGTGACACTTACGGGGACCAACATGACGAAGACGCCGCCGATACCATCGGCCTATGAGCGGGTTGCCGGAGGGGTCTTGGGCTTCTTCGGAGGCCACCCGCAAGTCGATGCAGGGCAACCGCAGTCGCGACACTAAGCCGGAGTTAGCGGTGAGGTCGGCGGTACACCGGCGGGGACTGCGCTATCGGGTGGCGACTCGGCCGTTGCCCGAGCTGCGACGGACAGCCGACCTGGTGTTCCGCAAGGCCAAGATCGCGGTGTTCGTGGACGGCTGCTACTGGCACGGCTGCCCCGAGCATCACACCCAGCCGGCTACCAACCCTGAGTACTGGTCGACCAAGATCACCGGCAACATCGCCCGCGACCAAAACACTGATGCCCATCTGGCCGAAGCAGGCTGGACGGTCCTGCGCTTCTGGGAACACGAAGATCCCGAATCCGCCGCCGACGCTGTGGAAAAGTCCGTCCGAGCCGCCCTCCAGGGGCGTGGTGCTACCTAAACGGGAGGAGGCTGCCAGCGGCGGAAACCCTGGATACTGGAGCTAGCGGATAATTCCGCAGGCGACGCGTCCTCCCGCTCCGCCAATGGGCTGGGTGATGTGATCATCAGGGTTTTCATGGATGACCAACGTGGAGCCGTCGGCATCGAGCAGAGCTGGCATTGACCCATCGGAAACAGTAACCAACGACGTGAAAAACTCTGCTTGGGCAACGCCATCGGCCGCCGCGTACAGGTTGGGAAGGTCGCCGTTGTCGTGGTTATCCACCGTACGCTGAGGATTTTTCAAACCGTGCTGTGGTTCGTCGGTAGCGGTGATGTGCCCGCCAGCCGCTTTGAAATCAGGTGTGCAGGAGCCAACACTGTGCAAGTGGATGCCGTGAGCACCCGGGGTCAGACCATTCACGGCAACCGTTATGAGCACTCCGGTCGGGCCCTGTTCGAAGTCGGCGGTGCCCAAAACGTTGCCATCAGGGTTGATCAAGCTAGCTGAGGCTGTGGAACCCACGCCGTCGGCCTCGTAGGCATTCCCGTCTTCGTTGCCGCTCCCGCAAGCTGCGGCCACTAAGGAGAAGCAGGCAACAAGAGCGAAAACCTTTCCAAATTTCCAAGAAAGCATGGGGTCAAGGTTACATCGTGTTATAGGCCCAAACGCGCCAACCGGTTTCAGCAGCGGAAGCGGAGGGCGCGGGATTGGCGGCGGGTGGTGATCTGGGCCGCGCGTTGGTCGGGCGTTAGACGGGTGACGAAATCGGGGAGATGGTTGTCGATCTCAGCGAAGGGGACCACTAAGCCCCCGGGGGTGGGCATGGTGGAGCTGAGCACCCAGCGGAAGGTGATGAGGGCTTCGGGGCGGCCTTCGGTGTCGAGCCAGTTCTGAACACCGGGGTCTTGGTGGGCCACCACGATGCGGAACCGGCCGTCGGGGTCTGGCGCGATCTGGGCGTTGTTGAGGCTCACGGTGCGGTTGGCGAAGTCCAGTGACTCGAACCAGGCGTAGCTGTAGAGCATGAACGACCAGTACTGGGCCTCGGGCACGTCGCAGGTCACCACCATGGCCTCGTCGGGCCCCAGCTCATAAGAACAGCCGCCGTAGCCAATGGCATCGGCGCCGCCGGGCACCGAGTGGGGGCCGTAGAACACGTTGGGCGGGGCGGCCCGGCGGCTGCGCTCCATCCACTGGTTCCAGAACACCAAAGCGTCCTCAGCCCAGGCCATGGCCCGGTCCAGCGCTTCAACCATCGAGGCCGGTTCGAGAGGCCCTGGTTGCTCACCCTCGCTGCCCACCCGCTCGATGTAGAAGCTGCCGGGCTCTTCAACCATCCAGTTCACGTTGTACTCCCGCACCGAGATGTGGTCGGTGTGCTCGTCGATGGGCAGCCAGTTGCCGTCGTGGGCGGTTGCGCTGGCCACAAAGGTGAAACCGCCGTCGGGATCGACGGCGAAGTCGTCGCTAGAACGCTCAGCGGTAATGCCCAAGCGGTTCTGGTGCATCTCGCCGTGGGCGCTTTGGATCACGAACATCGCCCCCGGAGGCAGCCACCCGGTAATCCGGTAGGAGTGCTCGGGGCTCACGTGGGCCCGCCAATAGGTGTTGTCCACATTGGGGCCGCCCCAGCGCATCACGTCGTCGTTGTGGCGGTACATCACCGGAAAGTCCCGGTCGCAAAACTCCACCTGCTCGATCCACCCCTGCATCAACAGCCGGCCCAAGTGCCGATAGCCCTCGGCCCGATCCGCCGCCCCCGCCGGAAACCCATCGCCAACCAGCCGGTCCCCCGCCGCGCTCAGCCGGTCGCAAAACTCTCGCCACGCCTCGCCCGATGCCAATTTCTGCTCGCTGTCCACACCCGCGAAGCTAGTCATCAATGCCGCCCCCCTACTCGCCAAGGCGTTTTCCGATCAGCTCGGTAACCAGCAGAACCCCTTGGGCTTCAAACACCGTGAAGAAAATGTACGCCTGTCCCAAATCTTCCCATCGGCGGTTGGGAGGCCGACCAGGCTGTCGTTTACCGGGCAACTCGGACGCCGGCTGTTCAATCAGCTCTGCCAGTCGTTCAAGGAGCGCCAGCCTGTCTCCGTTGTCCTTGTCCTCTGCCCACCGCTCAAAAGCGCTGTCGAGCGACCTGAACTTCCAGGCCACTTGGGCTAATCAGATGAATTGAGCCTGGCTATTCGCTGTTTGATGTCGTCAAACGTCGTCAAGTCGTCCACGGGGAGCCCTTGGGCAATGATCTCGTGCATCTCAGCGTCGGCCAGCTCGGATTTGCGATCTATCTCGCCGTAGTCGTAGTCGGGGGAGCCCGGATCAGGCAGGGTCATTGCCTCGTTGGCTTTTGGCTCCACCTTTCGAGGATACCTTGATGGCGATCGATTGCGACAGGGGTTGAGATCAAATGCCGGGGGCGGTGCGGGTGAGGACTCGCAGGGAGCCGGTGGGGGGGAGTTCGGTGAAGGCGCCGGAGTTTATGGCCCGGCAGTAGATCTCATAGGGGGGGCGGCCGCCGTCAGGGGGGTTGGGGAACACGTCGTGGATGGCCAAGCGGCCGCCGACGGCCACGTGGGGTACCCAGTTCTCGTAGTCGGCGTGGGCCGGCTCGGTGCCGTGGCCGCCGTCGATGAAGAGGAAGGCCAGCGGGGTGGACCAGTTATGGGCGATGGCCACCGATTGGCCCACCAACGCCACCACGCTGTGTTCTAACCCGGCCTGGCAGATGGTGCGGCGGAAGTGGGGCAGGGTGTCGATGAGGCCCACCTCGGGATCCACCAAGTCGGGCTCGTGCCATTCCCAGCCGGGCTGGTTCTCCTCAGAGCCCCGGTGGTGGTCGAGGGCAAACAGCAACCGGCCCTGGGCCTGGGCGGCGTCGCCCAGATACACCGACGACTTGCCGCAATAGCTGCCCACCTCGAGTAGCGGGCCGGCTACCTCTAGGTTGCCGGCCGCCTGGTGAAGGGCCAGGCCCTCGTCGGGGGGCATGAACCCCCGGGCGACCTCAGCGAATGCCTGTCGAGTGGGATCCATCGTCTGCGGCCTCCCGGAGTGGCTCAGCGTTGCTGTCGTCCTCCAACGGGGGGCCGAATAAGTAGCGGTCGCACACGGCGTACTTCACGAACCAGACCGTGCCAAAGGCCCCCACCGAGGCCGCCGAGATGAACCAGCCGTTGTTGGTCACCGCGTCAACCAAGCCCACGGTGAGCGACGACAGGGCCAGGCCGGCTAGGGATACCAGCCAGAAGGGCAGCACCTCGCGGCCCCACTGGCTGCGGCCGTAGCGGTCCCACACCCACGAGCGGTTCAGGTGGTAAACGGGGATGTTGGCGATCAAAAACGCCACCAGGTTGGAAACCAGCCCCGACCAGCCAATCAGGTCGTAGCACACTCTCAGGATTGTCTGGCCCAGCACCACCCCCACCGCCGATGTTCCGCTGTAGCGCAGCAGGCGCGGCCAGTTATCGGTGAAGTGAGCGCGGACCGAGACAATGAGCGACATGGGGAGAGGTAATCGTACCTCAGCGCGTGTTGGACTCGACCACCGGGATTACGGCCATAAGGATTGCCTAACTAGGGCGGTAGGATCGGGCGGTTATGCAGGCTGAGGTAGATGATCTGATCAAGCTGCTGGATCTGGAGCCCATCGAAGAGGACATCTTCCGCGGGGTCAGCCCCCAAGAAGATCGCCAGCGGGTGTTCGGCGGCCAGGTGGCCGGCCAGGCGCTGGTGGCCGCCACCCGCACGGTGGAGGACCGCTCGGTCCACAGCCTTCAGGCCTACTTCATTCGCCCCGGCGATGTGGCTGCGCCCCTGGTGTATCTGGTGGAGCGGGTGCGCGACGGGCGCTCGTTTGCCACCCGCCGGGTGACCGCCATCCAGCACGGCCAGCCCATCTTCGCCATGTCGGCCTCGTTTCACAAAGAGGAAGAGGGGTTCGAGCACCAAACCGACCTGCCTGAGGGGATTCCCGATCCCGAAGAGTTGGAGCCGTATGTGTGGCCCGGTTTCCCGGTGGATGACCAGGGCCGGATGATCCGCCCCATCGAGCTGCGCTACGTGACCGGCTCGCCGGCGGAGCGGGGCCAGAGCCGAGAGCCCCGCTTGCAGGTGTGGCTGCGGGCGACCGGCGCGCTGCCGGACAATCCGGTGCTGCACACCTGCATGTTCACCTACGCCAGCGACATGACGGTGCTGGACACCGCCACTCGGGCCCTTCCCGTGCGGGGCAACGACGTCGACATCCAGGCGGCCAGCCTGGACCACGCCATGTGGTTCCACCGGCCGCTGCTCATGGACGACTGGATCTTTTTGGACCAGGTGTCCAACTCGGCCTCCAACGCCCGGGGCCTGGCGTGGGGCACGGCGTGGAACCGCACCGGCGAGCTGGTGGCCTCGGTGGTGCAGGAGGGCTTGATCCGGCCGCTGCGCAAGCAGCCATGACCCTTGTGGGGCGGGCGGTGGCGGTGTTGGCCGCGGCCTGCCTGCTGGCCAGCGCCTGCGGGGGCAACGACGACGGTGGGCGGCGCGATGTGAGGGGGCCGACCAGCACGGCCACTGGGACGGCGGTGGCTGCGGCGACCCCGCAGCGCCCCGCCGCCGAGCCCATTGCAGAAGAACCCTCCGTCCCCGCGCCTGTGCCCACCGAGGCTCCCGCACCAGACGAGATCGCCCCGCCCACGCCCGCTGTCGCGCCGCCTGAGCCGACGCTGGTGCTAACCCCGGTGGCATCGCTGCCCGATCCCATTGCGCTGGCGGCCCGACCGAACACCGGCAGCGAACGAGGCGATCTGTACGTGGCCACCCGGGGCGGGCAGGTGTGGCTCTTGACCGCTGACGGCGACGAGCCACCCGATGTGGTGCTGGACATCGGGGATCTGACCACCACCGATTGCGAGACCGGGCTGCTGGGCATCGCCTTTGACCCCGATGGGTTGAATCTCTACGTCCACTACACCGACCTGCGGGGCAACAACCAGATCGTGGAATACCCGATGAGCGGGAATGGCGTGCAGGGCGACCAGGGCCGGACGGTGCTGAGCGTGGCCCAGCCGGCCTGCAACCACAACGGCGGCCACATTGCTTTTGGCCCCGACGGCTACCTGTGGATCGGGCTTGGGGACGGCGGCGGCCGCGATGACATGTTCAACAACGGCCAGGATCTCGACTCCCTGCTGGCCACCATTGTCCGCATCGACCCCGAGCCCGACGGCGATGCGGCCTACGGCATTCCCGCCGACAACCCGTTTGCCGACGGCGGGGGGCGGACCGAGATTTGGGTCTACGGGGCCCGCAACCCTTGGCGGTTCTCTTTCGACCGGGACACCGACGACTTGTGGATCGCCGATGTGGGCCAAAACACTTGGGAGGAGATCCATGTGCTGGCGGCCAGCGACGGTTGGGCGCCGGGCGCAAACCTGGGGTGGCCACTGTTCGAGGGCGATGAGCGGTTTTCAAGCACCGCCACCCCTGATGACCTGGATTTCCCGGCGTACGTCTACCACCACGACGACGGCTGCTCGATCACCGGCGGCCACGTGTACCGGGGCTCGGCCATCCCCCACCTAGTGGGTACCTACGTGTTCGGCGATTTCTGCGTCGGCCGAATCTGGGGGCTGACGGCTGATGACCAGGGCATAGCCACCCGAGTGGAGCTTGGCCTGTCGGTGCCGCAGGTCACGCTGGTGTCGTTCGGCGAGGACGCCGCGGGGGAGTTGTACGTGCTCAGCTTCGACGGCACCGTGTACCGGCTGGAGCTCGCCTCCTAGGGCCTAGCCGGCTTCGTACCAACCAGAGGCAATAAGGATGTCGTCTCGCTTCAAGATCCAGGTGTGTTTGGTTTCCTGATTGCCGCTTTGGGGGTTGAGGTAGGTGTAGTCCACCCACTTGCCCGTCTCGGTGGCGGTCACCATCTGCTCGGCGGCGGCCCGGCTCTCGGCGGTGGCGCCGAGGATCTCGAGAAGGGTCATGCCCACGTTCTGCGGGACGGTGGGATGGGCTAGCACCACCCCGTCGAGGTCGACGACGAACCCGTACCACTGGCCGTCGACGCTGGGGGGATCGGTGCTGTTGGGGGAATTGAGATGGTCGATCAACGCGCCGCGCCCGTTGCTCTCATAGAACCACACCGCGTCTTCCACAAAGGTGCGGGTGTAGGAGCCGGGCTCGGCTTTGGTGGGCCGGGGGATGGGATAGGAGTCCTCGTACCAGCCTGAGCCGAAGATCAAATCGCCCCGGCGGACGGCCCAAGTGTGCTTGGTGCCGCCGGTGTCGGTTTGGGGGTTGTAGAACACGTAGTCCACCCAGTGGCCCGATTCGGGCGAAGCCATCAGCAGCGGACCATACGCGTGGCCGGTGATGTCCACATTGTCGCCCGAGATGGTGCCAACCCGGGAGGCAATGGTGGCATGGGCCACCAGAATTCCGGTGTTGGCGTCCGTGATGAACACGTACCACTGGTCGTCGGCGCCGGCTTCGTTGTTGTAGTAGTCGATGGTGGCTTGGCGGCCGGTGCCGTCGTAGCGATCCAGCGCCTGCTGCACGTACCACTGGGTGTAGGCGTCCCGCTCGGTCTTGGGGGGCGGCGCTGTTGCGCCGTCGTCATCGCTGCACGCGGTGGCCACCAAGGCGAGCGCCGCCAACAGCGCCACCGCAGCAATGACTGCCTGAAGCCAGCGGTTGGTTGCTTGTTGAGCCATCATGTTCCCATGAGAATTAGCGGGGGCGAGGCCTTAGTCAAATCGCTGGTGGGCGAGGGCGTCGAGGTTGTGTTCGGTATCCCCGGCATCCAGCTCTACGGGATCGTGGCCGCGTTGCGAGACGAGCCCGGCATCGAGATGATCACCACCCGCCACGAGCAGGCCGCCACCTATATGGCCTACGGATACGCCCGGGCGTCGGGCAAGCCGGGAGTGGCCCTGGTGGTTCCTGGTGTGGGCATCTACAACGCGGCCGCCGGGTTGGCCACGGCCTATGCCCGCTCATGCCCGGTGCTTTTGATTGCCGGGCAGATTCCCCGCGGCCAGATGGGCAAGAACCTCGGCGGGGTCCACGAGATCGAAGACCAGATCGACATCGTGCGTCCGGTCACCAGATGGCAGCAGCAGGCCCTCACGCCAAAGGCGATTCCGGGGGTGGTTTCGGAGGCCTTCCAGCAGATGCGCTCTGGTCGTCCCCGCCCGGTATATCTCGAGATCCCGCCCGATGCCGGGGTGGAGCGAGATGAAGTGGAATTGGTGGACCCCGCCCCGGTGTCGCGGCCAATGCCCAGCTCTGAGCAGCTGGAAAAGGCGATCTCGGCCATCTTGCAATCCCGTCTGCCACTGATCGTCGCCGGGGGCGGGGTGGCTCTGTCGGGTGCTGAGCAAGCGCTTTTGGAATTGGTCGAGGCCTCGAACATCCCGGTGGTGACTTCGGGGGGCGGCAAAGGGGCCGTCCCCGACAGCCATCCGCTGTGCTACGGCTCATGCGTGAGCCCCGGCGGAGAGCGCCACGAGATGAATCAACTGCTCGACGTGATGAAATCCGCCGATGTGGTCATTGGGATCGGGACACGCTTTTCTCTGGGCAATCCTGCCGGGGAGGCGTCCACGCTGGTGAACATCAACATCGACGAATTCGACCTCAACCGGATTCAAGCCAACACCATTGCCCTGCACGGCGACGCCAAAGCGACCATTGATGCCCTTGCGCCCTTACTCATTGATGCCGGGTGCCGGGACCGCCCTTCACCTGCTCAGGCCGTGGCCGCGGCCCGCCGCCTGATCGCCTACTACGACATCAGAGACAAGGAGCCGCAGTACCCCATCTTGGAAGCGCTGCAAAGGGGCACCCCCGATGACGCCTTCACCGTGTGGGACGTGACCCAGTTCGGCTTCTACGCCCGCACCCACTGGCAGGTGAACCACCCGAACACCTACATCGACTCGGGGTACTCGTTCAACCTGGGCTACGCCTTTCCGGCCGCGCTGGGGGCAAAGATGGCCCAGCCCGATCGCCCGGTGGTGTGCGTCACCGGCGACGGCAGCTTCATGTTCAACTCCTCTGAGCTGTCCACCGCCGTGAAGTACGGAATCAACGTGGTCACCGTGGTGTTCAGGGATGACGCCTACGGCAACGTGGCCCGCGACCTCGACGACTTCTTTGCCGGCACCTACGGCACCGACCTGGCCAACCCCGATTTCGTGAAGTTCGCCGAGTCGTTCGGCGCCATCGCCATGAGGGCCAACGACCCCATGGACCTCGAAACCCTTGTGCCCACCGCGTTGGAACAGCAATCCCCGGTCATCATCGAAGTCCCCATCGCCCACATCCCCCTAACCCGCCCCAAGCAAATAGAACACGTCCCCAATCTCCCCTGGACCCACCCCCAAGACTGATTGATCCCGCCTTGACTAGTGGGCGGTGAGGCTGATTGAAAGTAGGGCGTCTTCGGCCAGATTGAGCAGGGGTTCGGGGTAGATGCCGAAGGCGAGGGTGAACAACACCACGATGGTGATGGCTAGAGCGGGGCCCCTGGGGATGTGCAGGCGGGGGGCGTCGGGGTCGGGGGCGTCCAGAAACATGGCCACCACAATCCGCAGGTACAAGAAGGCGGCTACCACCGCAGCCAGCATGGCGATGACGGCCAGCCAGAAGGATCGGGCATCCACCGCGGCGGTGATCACCTCGAACTTGGCCCAGAACCCGGCAGTGAACGGAATACCGGCCTGCGACAGCAGCAGCACGGTGAAGCCCGCGGCCAAAAGCGGGCGGCGGGAGGCCAGGCCCCGGAAGTTGTCGAGGGCGGTGCCCTCGTCGCCGGGGCCGCTCACCACGGTGACCACCGCAAAGCTGCCGATGGCCATGGCGGCGTAGGCGGCCAGGTAGAACAGCACACTGGCCACGCCGTCGTGGGTGGCGGCCTGCACGCCGACGAGGATGAACCCGGCGTGGCTGATGGAGGAGTAGGCCAGGATGCGCTTGACGTCGGTTTGGACGATGGCCATCAGCGAACCCACGGCCAGGCTGGCGATGGCCAGGCCGAATATGACCGGTTGCCAGTCGTCGGCCACCTCGCCGAAGCCGGCGAAGAACACCCGAAGCAGAGCGGCGAACCCGGCGGCCTTCACCCCAGCGGCCATGTACGACACCACCGGGGAGGGCGCCCCCTGGTACACGTCGGGGGTCCAGGCGTGGAACGGCACGGCGGCCACCTTGAAGCCGAACCCCACCAACAGCATGGCCATCCCGGCCAGCAGCAAGCCGTTGTCGCTCAGGTCGTTGGTTCTCAATGCACCTTTGATGCCAATCAGGTCGAGCGATCCGGTGGCCCCGTACACCAGGGCGATGCCGTAGAGCAGGAAGGCCGACGCGAACGCCCCCAGCACGAAGTACTTGATGCCCGCCTCTTGCGACTCGGCTCGGCGCAGATGCATAGCCACCAGCACGTACACCGCCAACGACAGGATCTCCAGGCCCAAGAAAAGAACGATGAGGTTGTTGGCCGAGGCCATGGTGATGCCGCCGGTGGCCGACAGCATCAACAGCACGTAGAAGGCGGGACCGTCGAGGCTCTCCCGGTGCAAGAACCCGTCGGCCACCAGGGCCGTGAGCACCACGGTGCAGGCCAGCAGCACGATGATGAACACCGAGAACCCGTCCACCCCGATGGAACCGGCAACCACCGAATGGGGGCCCTCCTGCCCGACCCGGATCCACACCGGAATGGCGGTGGCCAGCACCGCCAACCCTGCGGCCACCGTCCAGGCCGCCGGGAACCACCTCGGCAGCCATCGACCGGCCACCGACACAATGGTCAACAGCACCACCGCGGCCCCCGCCATCACCACATGGGGGATGAGCGGCAGCCACTCGATGTGAGGGATTTCGGCCTGGGCGAAGATCGAGAGCATCAGTGGCCCTCCCCCTCGTCGCTGCCGTAGTCATCGGTGAGGGTGCGGAGCTCGTTGAAGCTGCCGGTGGGTCGATCATCCACGGTGGGCGACTCGAACCCCTCCACTTCCTCCATGTGCTCAATCAGGGCGTTGACCGCGGGCTCCATCCGCTCGATCACCGGCTTGGGGTACACCCCCAAGAACACGATGAGCCCCACCAGCGGCAGCATCACCAGCTTTTCCTGCCAGTTGAGATCGGGCATCGACCGGTTGGCGTCGTCGGGGGTGCCGTGGAACACCCGCTGGTAGGCCCACAGGAGATACAGCGCAGCCAGGATGACGCCGGCGGCCGCCACCACCGCCCACCAGCGGTGGGCCACGAACGCCCCGGCCAAAATCAAGAACTCGCCCACGAAGCCGTTTAGGCCGGGCAGGCCCACCGACGACAGCATCACCACCGTAAACACCGCGGCCAGCACCGGGGCGGCCTTTTGGAGCCCGATCATCTCGGAGATCTGGCGGGTGTGGCGGCGCTCGTAGATGAAGCCCACTAGCAGGAACAGCGCCCCGGTGGACAGGCCGTGGTTGACCATCTGGAGCAGACCGCCCTCAATGCCCTCGGTGTTGATGGAGAAGATGCCCAGCACGATGAAGCCCAGGTGAGCCACCGACGAGTAGGCCACCAGGCGCTTGAGGTCGCGCTGCATGGTGGCCACCACCGCGCCGTACAAAATGCCGATCACCCCCAGGGTGAACAGCAGCGGGGCGAAGTAGCGGGACGCCTCGGGGAACAGATAGAGCCCGAAGCGGACCAGCCCGTAGGTGCCCAGCTTGAGCATGACCCCGGCCAAAATCACCGAGCCGGCGGTGGGAGCCTCGGTGTGAGCGTCGGGCAGCCAGGTATGCACCGGGAAGATGGGCACCTTCACCGCGAAGGCCAGGGCGAACGACAGGAAGATCCAGCGGGCGGTGATGGTGGGCAACTCGCCCGCACTGTTGGCCAACTCCAGCAAGTTGAACGTGACCGCTCCGCCAGTTTCACGAGCGGCCAAAAGCGCCAGGGTCAGCATCCCCACCAGCATGAGGGCCGAGCCCAGCATGGTGAACAGGAAGAACTTGGTGGCCGCGTACTTGCGGTTCTCGTGGCCCCACGAGCCGATGAGGAAGTACATGGGGATCAGCACGACCTCGAAGAACAAGAAGAACAGCACCAGATCGAGCGACAGGAACACCCCTAAGCAGCCGGTTTCCAGCACCAGCAGCCAGCTGTAATAGGCCTTGGCATCATGGGGCGGGTCGCAGGCCACGATGGCCAAGGGGAACAGAACCCCGGTGAGCACCACCAAGAACAGCGAGATGCCGTCCACCCCGACGTGCCAGGAGATGCCCGCTGAGCCGATCCACTCGGTGAGCTGGGTGAACTGGAAGTCGCCGTCGTTCTTGTCGAAGGCGGCCATGAGCCACAGGGTGAGCGCCCCGGTGGCCGCCGAGGTGGCCACCGCCACCGGCTTGAGCACCGTCGAGCGGGAGGGGGCGATCAGCGCGATGGCCGCCGCGCCCACCAGGGGCAAGAAGATGATGACCGGCAAGACCATCGAGCCGTCCATCAGAACCCCGCCCTCGTGATGAACCACACCAGCAGCGCCACTGCGCCGATGGCGATGCCCAGGGCATAGCTGCGGACCAGGCCGGTTTGCGACGACCTCAGCTTGGTGCCAGCGCGGCGGACCAGGGTGCCGGTGGCGTTGACCGCGCCGTCCACCACCTGCTCATCGAACTGGGTGGTGCGCTCGAAGGCCCGGCGTCCAGGGCCGCCCATGAAGTTGGTGACCGCCTCGTCGACGCGCCAGGCCCGGGCCAAGAACGGGTGCTCGATGCGGGCCGGGTCGATCCGGCGGCGGATGTACACCGCAGCCCCGGCCGACACCCCGCCCAGGCTGCCGATGATGGCCACTATAGCCAACACCCACTGGGTGCCTCCGCCGAAGGAGAGATGGCCCTCGTTGCCGAACAGGGAGGGCTTCAGCCAGTTGCCCAAGAAGTGGACATCGGAGGTGAACGGCAGATTGGACACTCCGGCCACCATGGCCAAACCCGCTAGCAGCACCAGCGGAACGGTCATGGTCCAGGGCGACTCGTGGGGATGGCGGTGGGGCAGGGCGTCCTCGTCGGTCTCGGTGTCAGCCTCTTCGTCTCCCTCGGCGTGGTCGTCACCGGACACCCAGCGGGGCGAGCCGAAGAAGGTCATGAGCACCAGTCGGGTCATGTAGAAGGCGGTGAGGATGGCAGTGATCAATAGCAGCAGCCACAGCACCTTGTTCTCGCCGTAGGCGTAGGCCAGGATCTCGTCCTTCGACCAGAAGCCGGAAAACGGCGGCACGCCGGCGATGGCCAGCCAGCCGGCCACGAAGGTCATCGAGGTGATGGGCAGCAGCCGGGCCAGACCCCCGTAGCGGCGGATGTCCTGGTCGCCGTCCATGCCGTGGATTACCGACCCGGCCCCCAAGAACAACAGCGCCTTGAAGAAGGCGTGGGTGACCATGTGGAAGATGGCGGCCACATAGGCCCCCGAGCCCACGGCCACGAACATGAAACCGAGCTGGCTGACGGTGGAGTAGGCCAGCACCTTCTTGATGTCGTTTTGGGCCACGGCGATGGTTGCGGCCATCAACGCGGTTCCCAGGCCCACCCACATGATGAGGTCGGGCACCCAATCGTGGGACGCGGCGATGATGGGGTTCATCCGGGTGAGCAGGTACACCCCGGCGGTGACCATGGTGGCGGCGTGGATGAGGGCCGACACCGGAGTGGGGCCGGCCATGGCGTCGGGCAACCAGATGTGCAGCGGGAACTGGGCCGACTTGCCGGCCGCGCCCACCAAAAGCAGCACCACGATGGCCGACGCAGTGCTGGCCGCCACCCCGTTTTGTTCGAGGTCGAAGAAGATCTCCCCGTACTGGAGCGATCCGAAGGTCAAAAACGCCAGGAGCATGGCCACCAAGAAGCCCCAGTCGCCCACCCGGTTGGTGACGAACGCCTTCTTGCCGGCCGAGGCGTTGGCCTCGTCGGTGAACCAGAACGAGATCAGCAGATACGAGCACGCCCCCACTCCCTCCCAGCCCAGGAAGGTGAGCAGCAGGTTGTCGCCCAGCACCAGCATGAGCATGGAGAAGGCGAACAGGTTGAGGTAGATGAAGAACTTGGAGAAGCCCTCGTCGCCGTGCATGTAGCCGATGGAGTAGAGGTGGATGAGGGCCCCCACCCCGGTCACGAACAGGGCCATGGTGATCGACAGCGGGTCGGCCAGAAAGCCGATGTCCACCGCCAGCTTGCCGGCGGGCACCCACTCGAACAGGGTCACGACGATTTCCCGCTCGTCGCCCTCGTGGCCCACCAGCCCGATGAACACCAACACGGTGGCGATGAACGAGCCGCCCATCATGGCGGTGGCCAGCCAGCCGGCCCGAGGCTCGCCCAAACGGCGGCCCAGCGCCATGAGGATCAACACCCCAGCCAGGGGGAAGGCGGGGATCAGCCAGACGAGGTCGACGAGGGTGCTCATGGCGGCGCTATCCCCTCAACGCCGATAGGTCGTCGGCGGTGGCCTGGGGGCGGCGGCGGTTGATGGCCACCACTATGGCCAACCCCACCACTACCTCAGCGGCGGCCACCACCAAAACGAAGAACACCGACACCTGCCCGCCGATGTCGCCCAACTCCCGTCCGAAGGTGATGAAGGTGAGATTGACGGCGTTGAGCATCAGCTCCACGCACATGAACATGATCAGCGGATTGCGCCGCACCAAAAGGCCCACCGCGCCGATGGTGAACAGGGCGGCGGCCAAAATCAGATACCAGGAGGCGGTGACCATCAGTCGTCCTCCGCGGCTTCCTGGGCTTCGTCGCCGCGGGCCATGCGGCGGGACATGACCACCGCGCCCACCACCGAGATGGTGAGCAGGGCGGCGGTGGCCTCAAAGGCGTACACGTAGTCGGTGAACAGCACATCGGCGATCTGGCGCAGATTGGAGTACTGGCCGATGTCGGTGATGTCCCGCGTCAAGGTCCCCACACTCCGCGCTCCGATGTCGCTGGTCAGGAGAAAGACCACCGCCAGCCCGAAGGTGCCCAAACCCACGATGGCGGCCAGGACACGCTGGCCGGTGATGGGCTCCACCGACAGGTCTTCGAGCCGGTCTACGCCCAGCAACATGATCACGAACAAGAACAGCACCACGATGGCGCCGGCATAAACGATGATCTGCACCGCGGCCAAGAAGTGGGCCTCCAGGTTTAGGAACAGAACGGCCATGCCGAACAGGGTTCCCACCAGGCTCAACGCGGCGTGGACCGCATTGCGGGCCAGCACCACTCCCAGCGCCCCGGCCAGCACGATGGCCGCGCACACAATGAAGACGGCAGTCTCCATCAGTGATGGCCTCCGTGGTCGTCGTGGCCGTGGTCGTGGTCGTCGTGGTGATGCTCGCTGTGGTCGTCGTCGGGCTCAGCATCTGGCTCAGCGTCGGCCGACTGACCCCGCTCCGGAGAGCGGATGCCGTAGCCCAGTTCGCCCGACCAGGCCACCTGGCCCTCGTAGTCGGCCCGTCCCGAAGGCGACGTGGCCCGCACCCAGGCCGAGGTGTGCTCGTCGTCGCCGGGCTTCCAATCCTCCCAGGGGAGTTGCTGGGGCCGGCCGTCGTCTCTCACCACCAGCTCGTCTTTGGTGTAGATGGCGTCGGAGCGGTTGGTGAACGAGAACTCAAACAGCTTCGACTCGGTGATGGCCTCGGTGGGACAGGCCTCCACGCACAGATCGCAGTGGATACACCGCAGATAGTTGATCTCGTACACGTAGCCGAAGCGCTCGCCAGGCGACACCGGATCGTCGGGCGGATTATCAGCCCCTCGCACGTAGATGCAGCGGGCCGGGCAAACGCCAGCGCACAGCTCGCACCCGATGCACTTCTCCATGCCGTCCTCGTAGCGGTTGAGCACATGGCGGCCGTGGAAGCGCTCGGGCTTGGGGCGCTTCTCGTCGGGGTACTGGGTGGTGACCACCCGGCCGCTCTCGGTGCCCTTGAACATCTTGCGGAACGTGACCGCGAATCCCTGGAGGTAACCCATTAGACAAACTCTCCTTGGGGATCGAGCTCTCGGCGTTGGCGGGCGGCCCTCAGGGCCAGGGCCAACAGACTGGCTAGTGCGGCCATGATGGCCAGCGCCACGATCACCGCCGCGGCCCGGTTCCAGCCCCGGTCGCCAGCCACGTCGTAGGAGGCCAGCACCAGCAGCCACCCCAGCGAAAGGGGGATGAGCAGCTTCCAGCCCAAGTCCATGAGCTGGTCGTAGCGGAAGCGGGGCAAGGTGGCCCGCAGCCACACGAAAGAGAACAGGAACAGCATCAGCTTGGCGAAGAACCACAGCACGCCCGACAGCCAGCCCACCGAGGTGAAGTCGGGGCCGTTGGGGCCGCCCAAGAACAGCGTCACCACGATGGCCGACATGGTGATCATGTTCATGAACTCGGCCAGGTAGAACAGAGCGAAGCGGATGGAGCTGTACTCGGTGTGGAAGCCGCCGACCAGCTCTTGCTCGGCCTCCACCAAGTCGAACGGGGGTCGGTTGAGCTCGGCGGTGGCCGCGATCAAGAAGATGACCATGGGCACCACCCAGGTAACCCACAGATTCCAGTTCCACACCGACTGCTCAGCCACGATCTGGTTGGTGGACAGGCTGCCCGACTTCAACAGCACCGCGGCCAGCGACAAGCCGAGCGCCGCCTCATACGACACCATCTGGGCTGAGGCCCGCACCGACGCCAGCAGCGGATACTTGGAGCCCGACGACCAGCCGGCCAACATGACCCCGTAGACCGCCACCGACGACATGGCCAGCACCAGCAGGATCCCCACTGGCGGGTCGGCAACCTGAAGAAAGGTCTCGTGGCCGAACAGGCTGACCCGGCCGTTGCCGCCGCTGAAGTCGCCCCCCACGGGAACCACGGCGAACACCAGGAAAGCGGGCACCAGCGACAAATAGGGGGCCAGCTTGAACACCAGCCGGTCGGACTGCTCGGGAATGAGGTCTTCCTTGAAGAACAGCTTGATGCCGTCGGCCAGCGTCTGGAGTATGCCGAACGGGCCGGCCAGGTTGGGGCCGATGCGGTTCTGCATGTCGCTGATGACCTTGCGCTCGAACCAGATCATCAACATCACGGCCACCATCAGCAGGGCGAAGGCCACCCCCACCTTCAACAGGGTGATTAGCACTTCGGCCAGGCCCACTCCGCCGGTGTACAGCGGGTCGAGGCCGATCACGGTGGGGCCGGGAAGCGACAGGCCGGCCATCATCCGGTTTGGATCCTGAGGTCGGTGACCACGGAATCGGGGTCGATGAGCACCCGCACGTCCAAATCGGGGTGGTTGAATCCCAACACCGCAGAGCCTCGGGGCACACCGGGGTCGGCCACCACCGGCACGTTCATCTCGCCGACGTGCGACACCACCTGTACCTCGGCACCGGGATCAACCCCAACACGCTGGAAATCGGAGGCGTTCAGAGCCAGCACCGCGCCGGGGGCCAGTCCGGCTAGCGAGGGGGCGTGCTGGACCAGGGTGCCCCGGTCGTACATGCGCCTAGCCGACACCAGGCGCAGGCTGTAGGAGTCGACGTGGGGCACCAGGGTGGCCTCTTCGGGCGGGGTGAACGCAATAGAGCTGTCGGCAGCCACCACGCCGTCGATCTCGGTGTCGATTTCATCCAAGGAGAGGCCTTGGTGCGATGACGCCACCCGCACGATCTCGTCCCAGACCTCTTCGGGGCTGGCGAAACCGAAATCGGCGCCCAGCAGTCGGGCGAGCTCAGCGGCGATGGCCCAGTCGGCCCGGGCCGTGCCCGGTGGGGTAACCGCCTGGCGCTCCCGGGTGATCCGCCCCTCCAGGTTGGTGTGGGTGCCCCGGCGCTCGCCGAAACCGGCGGCGGGAAGCACGATGTGGGCCTGGGCCGCGGAAGAGTGCAGGAACAGGTCGGAGGCGATGACCGTGCCCACACTGCTGAGGGCGGCTTCGGCCGCTTTGCGAGCGGGGACGTCGCCCAGGGGGTCGGCGCCCAGCAGGATCAAGACGTCGATATCTCCGTCGGCGGCGGCTTTTAGGATGCCTCGGGCGTCGGCGCCGGAGGCGGCTGGCACCGATCCCCACGACTCGGCCAGCGCCGATCCGCCGTCGGCCAGGGTTACTCGACCGGGCAAGAGACCGGGGGACAGGCCCATGTCCAGGGCACCGAGCACGTTGCCCCGGTGCAACGCGGGCAAAAAGGCGATGCCCGGTCGGCTCCCGGCGGCCAGCAGCTTGGCCAACTTCATCAACTCGGCCGCGGCCTCCACCGTGGGGCCGGCCGCCTCGGCCAGCGAGGTACGGCCCAAGATCACGGTGATCGGCTGGTCGGCCCGGTCGGCTAGCGCGGCCGCCGCAGCGGCCAGGGCCTCGGCCGGAACCCCGCCGATCTCCCCGTCGGGGCCGGAGTCGATGTCGCCGCCCACCAGGGCCGCGGCAACCGCGGCGGCCTCACCAGGACGGTGGTGCAGGCGGTGGGCGGCTAGGTGGCTCAGCCCGGAGGCCCGGGGAGTGAGCTCGATGAGCTGCACACCGTCGTTGACCACGGCGTGGCGGAGCCTCAGATACAGGGTGCCCTGCTCCTCTTTGGGATCGGGTGCCATCAAGATCACGGTGCCGCCGGGAGTGCAGGCCCGATTGATGGTGGCCCGGGGCAGGCCGAGCACCGCATTGGCGGGCAGTCCATCGTCGAGTTGGGCGTCGACGTTGTCGGTGCCGATGACCCCTTTGGCCAACCGGGACCATGCGTACTGGTCCTCGTTGGTCAGTCGGGCCCCGCCCAGAACGGCCACCGACTGGGGGCCTCTGTTGGCCAGTGCGGCCCCGATGGCATCCGCGGCCAAGGTGAGGGCTTGGCGCCAGGAGGTCTCCACCAGCTCGCTTCCGTCGGGGTCGGGCTGGCCTAGCGGGGTTCCCCGCACCAGCGGCGACCGCAGCCGCAGCTCACTGGCGTTGGCCTCGAACGCGAAGCGGTCTTTGTCGGTGAGCCATCCCCAGTTGACGGCGTCGCTGTCCACCCCCTGGTAGCGGAGCACCTGATCGCGGGAGGCCTGCACCACCACTCGGTCGCCCATCGGGTTGGGGTAGGTGGATTCAACCTCGGTGAGGTCCCAGGGACGGGCCTTGAACCGATAGGGCACCGCGGTAAGTGCCCCCACCGGGCAGATTTGCACGGTGTTGCCGCTGAAATAGGAGGAGAACGGCAGATCGGGGAAGGTGTTGACCTGGGTTTGGTCGCCCCGGTCTTGGAAGGTGATGAGCGGATCGCCGGCCACCTCGTCGGCGAACCGGGTGCAGCGATCGCACAGGATGCAGCGCTCCCGGTCGAGGTACACCAAGTCGTTCACCGGGATGGGCTTTTCGAAATGGCGCTTTTCCTCGATGAACCGGCTCTCGCCAGGGCCGTAGGCCATGGTCTGGTCTTGGAGGGGGCACTCGCCGCCCTTGTCGCACACGGGGCAGTCGAGCGGGTGGTTCAGGAGCAGAAACTCCAGCACCCCGTCTTGAGCCTTGCGGGTTTGATCGGAGGTGGTGTCCACCACCATGCCCTCGGTCACCGCCACCATGCAGGAGGGTTGCAGGGCGGGGCCGCGTCCGGTGTCGATGTCGACGATGCACATGCGGCACATGCCCACTGATTCCATCCGGGGGTGGTAGCAGAAGTGGGGGATGTAAACCCCGGCCCGCTCGGCGGCGGCGATGACCCACTCTCCGGGGCTGGCCTCCACCGGTTGGCCGTTGACGGTGATATTCACCACGGTCTCGGCCTCGCTCATGATGCGACTCCTGAGGTGGAGGTGACCGATACCGGTGTGGCGGGGAGGTAGGCCTCGAACTCGCTGCGGAACCGCTCGAGGGCGGAGGCGATGGGCGAGACGGCCGACGGTCCCAGCGGGCAGATGGTGGTCTGGCGGGGCGGCCAGTTGATGCCGGGGCTGATGTTGTCGCAGACGTCCATCAGCAGATCGAGATCTTGGGGGCGACCCTGGCCGGCCAGGATGCGGCTGAGGATCTTCTCCAGCCAGGAAGTGCCCTCTCGGCACGGGGTGCACTTGCCACACGACTCCCGGGCGAAGAACCGCACCACGTTGTGGCAGGCCTTGACCACGTCGGTGGTGTCGTCCATCACCACGATGGCCCCCGAACCCAGCATCGAGCCGGCTTTGTCCACCGTGGCCTTCTCCAGGGGAATGTCGAGGTGCTCGTCGAAGAACCACGGGGCCGACGCCCCACCGGGGATGAACGTCTTGAGGGTGCGGCCGGGGTGGAGGCCGCCGGCGTAGCGGGGATCGAAGATGATGTCGCGGAAGGTGGTGGTGCCGAAGGGCACCTCAAACACGCCGGGGGTGACAACGTGACCGGACACCGCGAACACTCGGGTACCGGTCGAGCTTTCGGCCCCCATGGCGGCAAAGGCATCCCCGCCGTTGGACACGATCCACGGGAGGTTGGCCAGGGTTTCCACGTTGTTGACGATGGTGGGCTTGCCGTACAGGCCGATGGAAGCCGGGAAGTAGGGCGGCTTGAGCCGGGGCATCCCCCGGTTGCCCTCCAGGCTCTCGATGAGGGCGGTCTCCTCCCCCACTATGTAGGCGCCGGCGCCCCAGTGGAGGGTGATGTCCACTGAGAAGTCGTCGGCACCGAGCACATTGGCGCCCACGTAGCCGGCCTCGTAGGCCTCGTTGAGGGCGGCGGCCAAGCGCTCTTGGGCGTGGGCCATCTCGCCTCGCACATACAAGAAGCACTGGGAGAGGCCCAGGGCATAACAGGCGATCAGGCAACCCTCGATGAGCTGATGGGGGTCGCGCTCCATGAGGAGGCGGTCTTTGTAGGTGCCGGGCTCGGACTCGTCGCCGTTCACCACCAAATAGCGGGGCCACACCCCCGGCGGGCAGAAGCCCCACTTGACCCCGGCGGGGAACCCGGCGCCGCCCCGGCCCAGCAGGCTGGCGGTGCGGACTTCGCCGTGGACATCGGCGGGGGCCATCTCCATGGCCCGACGCAGACCGGCATAGCCCCCAGTGCGCTCGTATCCGGCCAGGGTGTGGCCGTCTTCGACGTCGAAGCGAGAGGTGATGATCTTCAAGTCTTGGGCGGCGACGGCGGTCATGAGCCGTCTCCGTTGTCGGAGGGGTTACGGGCCATCCAGACGGGTTCGCCCTGGCCGTCGGGGGGCGACACCCCGGCCCGGCGCTCCTCGCCGATGTGCTGGCGTACCTTGGCCAGATTGCCATGGGGGGCGACGTTGGCGTTGTCGTCGCGAAGCTCGGACACCAGTTGGTCGAAGTCTTCGGTGCTGACCTGATTGCGATAGCGGTAGTTGACCTGGAGACAGGGGGCCTCGGTGCAAGCGGCTATGCACTCCACGGCTTCCAAGGTGATCTTTCCGTCGGCCGTGGTCCCCCCGGGTCGCACCCCCAAGATGGCCTCGGCGTGGTGGATCAGGTTTTCCGAGCCCAGCAGGTGACAGGAGATGCCGTTGCAGATGTTGACCATGTAGTCGCCCACCGGCTCCCGCTTGAGCATCTCGTAGAAGCTGCACGTGCCCATCACCTCGGCGGGGGTGACGCCTACCAACTCGCCGATGTGGGCCATGGCGTCCTCGGTGACGTAGCCGTCTTGTTCTTGGGCCAAGTGGAGCAGCGGGATCAACGCGGAGCGTGGCACCGGGTACCGGGCGATGATCTCTTGGGCAATGGTGAGGCTGTTGGGGTTGAGGCGGGCCATGGCTAGCGGTCCACCTCCCCCATGATGGGATCGACCGACGAGATGATGGCCACCGCGTCGGCCACCATGCCTCCCCGCATCAGGTAGGGCAGGGTTTGCAGGTTCACGAAGCTGGGGCCACGGATGTGCATGCGGTAGGGCACCGCGGAGCCGTCCGACACCATGTAGCAGCCCAGCTCGCCCCGGGGAGACTCCACCGCGGCGTACACCTCGCCGGCGGGCACTTTGAACCCCTCGGTGAAGATCTTGAAGTGGTGGATGAGGGCCTCCATCGACTCGTCGATGCGGGCCCGAGGCGGCGGGGTGACCTTTTTGTCCTGCACCCGGTAGTCGCCCGGAGGCATCTGGTCGAGTATCTGGGCCAGGATGCGGATGGACTCCCTGATCTCGTTCAACCGGATGGCGTAGCGGTCGAAGCAGTCGCCGTAGGTGCCCACCACCACGTCGAATTCCACCTGGTCGTAGGCCAGATAGGGCATGTCCCGGCGCAGGTCCCAGGCGTAGCCGGTGGAGCGCAAGATCGGCCCGGTGACGCCCAGAGCCAAGCACTCGGCGGTGTTGATCACCCCGACTCCTTGGAGCCGCTCCCGGTAGATGGGCTGGCCGGTGAGCAGGGTGTCGAACTCGTTGAGCCGAGCGGGCAGCTTGTCGATCAGGGTGAGCACCTCATCGCGCCAGCCGTCGGGCAGGTCGGCGGCCACGCCGCCGGGCCGGATGTAGTTGTGGTTCATCCGCAGGCCGGTGATGGTCTCCAGCAGCCGGAGGGCCTCTTCCCGCTCTCGCCATCCGTAGAGCATCATCGACACCGCCCCGATGTCCATGCCGTTGGTGGCCTGGAACAGCAGGTGGGAGCTGATGCGGTTCAGCTCGCACATAAGCATCCTGATCCAGGTGGCCCGAGGGGGGAGCTCCAACCCCAGCAGCGCCTCGGTGGCCATAGAGAAGGCCAGCTCGCTGAACAGCGGGGCGGCGTAGTCCATGCGGGTGACGTTGGTGGGGCCCTGGAGGTAGGTGAGGGTCTCGGCGGTCTTCTCCATGCCGGTGTGGAGGTAGCCGATGACCGGCTTGGACCGCATCACCGTCTCCCCCTCCATCTCCAGCATGAGCCGCAGCACACCGTGGGTGCTGGGGTGCTGAGGCCCCATATTCATGACCATGCTGGTGTCGCTGGTGCCGGCTTCGGCTTCGAGCCGCTCGCCGTCGTCCTCGCCGATGCGGAGAACCGCGCTGTTGTCCCGGCGGCGGACGGCCTCGTCGGTGGCGGTTTCGACCGTGGACTCGGGGGCGCTCATCGGGTGGCCTTGAACTGGACGGGGATGCGGCCCACGGCGAAGTCCTTCCGCAGCGGGTGGCCTTCCCAATCCGGGGGCATGAGGATGCGGGTGGGGTCGGGATGGCCTTCGAAGTCGATGCCGAACATGTCGGCCACTTCCCGCTCAAGAGCCTCAGTGCCGGGAAATAGGTCGAACAGGGAGGGCACGGTGAGATCGTCGGCCGGAACCTGCACCCGCAGTCGGATGCGGCCCGGCGCCGCATGGGATATGAGGGTGACCACCAGCTCGAATCGCTCAGGGGCCACCTCGGGGGGCAGGTCGTGGCGGCCAGGATGCTCCAGGTAGTCCACCGCGGTCACGTCCAGAGCCGACACATAGCCCTCGTCGCGCAGGCCGCTCACCGTTTCGATGAGCTGGTCGCGGGGTACATGCCGTACCGAGTCGCTCATGAACGGATGACCACGCCAGTCGATGTCTGGCCGTCCTGCTGGCTCACGGTGAGGTTGGCTCCGGCCCCGGTTTCCTCACGCCGTTGGGTGAGTTCTCCGCTGGTGATCTTGTCGTGGAGGGTCAAGATGGCGTGCATGAGGGTCTCGGGGCCGGGAGGGCAGCCGGGGGCGTAGACGTCTACCGGCACAATCTGGTCGACGCCCTGCACGATGGCGTAGTTGTTGAACATGCCGCCGCTGGAGGCGCACACGCCCATGGAGATCACCCACTTGGGCTCCATCATCTGGTCGTAGATGCGGCGCAGGATGGGCGCCATCTTCTGGGAGACGCGGCCAGCCACGATCATCAGATCGGCTTGGCGGGGAGAGGCCCGGAACACCTCCATGCCGTAGCGGGCCAAGTCGTAGTGGGCACCGCCGGTGGCCATCATCTCGATGGCGCAGCAGGCCAAGCCGAACGTGGCTGGCCAACAGCTCCGGGCCCGGGACCACTTGACCAGATCTTCTAGCTTGCCGGTCACGAAGTTGTGGTCGACCCCCTCCAGTCCGCGGTCGAGGATGGCCTCGGGATCCCCTAGCAATGGAAGCTTCATTTGTCGGCCCACCGTCGTTGCTGACACCACCAGAATTTCATGCCGCCTCCTCCGGGGCGCTTCGCCCGTCCAGACCTACCCGGCGGATGGTGGTGTCGCTGGTGCGACGGGCCGACACCTGCGGGTCACGCCGCCACATCGGCCGAGACGGTCCCCAGTCGAGGGCACCGTTGCCGATGAGGTACACGAACGACTCGAACACCGCCAGGGCGAATATGCCCATGGCCACCAGGCCGAACAGGCCCAGCCCCCGGTAGGACACCGCCCAGGGGTACAAGAAGATGATCTCTATGTCGAAGACGATGAAGATCATGGCGATGAGGAAGAACCGGACCCCGAACCGCTCGGGGGCGTCGGTGCTCTCTTCGACCCCGCACTCGTAGGGGGCCAGCTTGGCCTTGGTCTGCCGCCGGGGGGCCAGCAACCGGGAGGCGCCAAAGCTCAGGGCGGCAAACAGTACGGCCAAGACTCCCAGGGCGAAGATCGGCAGGTATTGGCCGGTCATCGCGGACTACCCCAGAGCGATCATGGGGCCGCGCCTTCGCCCTCCAGGCGACGGCGGACTTCCAGGTCACGGGTGTGGAGCATCAGCAAAGACACCAAGAACAACAAGCCGGAGCCAATGGCCACCAGAATACCGGGTAGGCGGAACCGGCCCAGGTTGCGGCGCAAGAGCACCGAGATGACCGGTTCGTCGGCGTCGACCTCAGCGGGGGGTGGGGCCTGTCCGGCCACCGGCGGGTGGTATTTGGACCGCTGGACCTGCACCACCGTGTAGTTGGTGGGGTGCCGAGGCATGGCGCTGGTGATGACCTTGTTGCTGACCCGCTCCCAAACGCCATTGTTGAGCCGTTCAGGTTTGCCCCCCTGCTGGTAGGCATCCAGCACCACGAAGGTATTGCTCTGCTCATCGGTCGCGCCGAAGCCCAAATCGGCGGTTGTCAGGTAGTCGCTGGCCTCGGTGATCGCTTCACCGGCCGCCTGGGTGGTCTCCAAGTTCCAATCGCCCAACTCCAACCAGCCTCGGCGCTCGGCCTCATCGGTGAGTTCGGGCGCGATACCTTTCAGCTCGCTCAAAGTCAGGCCGTTGTTGCGGATGCGCTGCTCGTTGGCCAGTCGCTGCACCTCTCCCTCGATGTCATCGCCGGTGAGCTTGCGAGGGTCGCCATCGACCAGTTCGTCGTGGAAGGCGTTCACCTCAATGCGGATGGCACCGGCGTCGATGGAGTCGAACTCGACCCGCTGACTGCTGTCGCCCAGAACCCGTACCAGTTGGATGGCCTTGGGCAGACAATCCCGGTCGCCCAACGTGGTGCAGGTGATCGGGTTGGGCAGATCGTCGAGAATATCCGGGGGCGGGTTGGCCTCGTTGTCCGACACCGACGGGTTGCCGATATGGATGGCCTGGACCTCCCAGGTGGGGCGGGCCCCTTGGAGGCCGATGCCGTACAGAGCCCACAGCAGCGCCATCATCGCCGTCCAGCCGAAGATGGCCGAGATGGCGATAAGGCTGCCTAGGCGGAAGCCGGTGTTGGTGGAGATGATGAGCCACACCGACCCCATGAGGATGGCCGCGCCCAACAGCACCGTCAGCAGGCCGCGGACCTCGTTGTCAAACGAGATGGCGGCCAGTGCGCCTACTGCGGAGACGATCGAGCCCATGCTCACAACCCCCGCTCGAAGGCCACGATGTCGGCGATCTGCTGTTGGGTCAGCATGCCTGGTCGAGTGTTGCCGTCTTCCAGGGTGCAGAACCCGTGGAACGGACTTTGCTCATTGGCGTCCCGGTCGCCCACGCACACCCCGAAGGCTGGCATCTGGCCACCACCGTCTCCCTGGCCGAAGTTGCCATAACCCACTCCCTCCTCGGAGCCGATAGTGACAAAGCCGACATGGCCCTCGGCGGAGTCGAACTGCCGAAGGGTGGCACCGTTGGTGAGGTTGGGACCGAACCCGCCGCCACCAGGAATGTAGGCCGGTATCAAGCCCCCGAAGCTGGCAACCACCTCGGCCTCTTGTTCAGATCCCCGAGCCAGAACCACCGGCCCGTCGCCGGGGTTCACTTCCGGTCCGGTAAATCGCCAGGAATCCCGCGGGGTGTGACAGCGGGCGCAACCGTACACCCCATTGTTGAACAGCAGCTCGCCCCTCTCCGGCGAGTTCAGGTTACGTATGTGCTGCTCGCTGGTTTCGCGGAGTTCCTCTTCTAGCGCGGCCACCTGGCGGGCGGCGGCTTCGGCGGCGGCTTCGTCGGCCCCCGCAGCACTCACCGCGTCGTTGGCCGCGACGAGCCGGTTGTCGAGATCGGGATTGGCCGCTAACACGTCGTCTCGCACTTGGAGGACGATGCCGTCCAGCACTTCACCTTGCACCTGCTCGGGGGAGAGCTGGATGCTCTGGATGTACTGGATGAGCTCGTCCACCTGCTGGGTGGTGAGGGGGCCGCCGCCGGGGGCGCCCCACGCCTGCATGGGGGTGGGAGGCCGGCCGTAGTTGAGGATGTGGCGCACCTCGGCATCGGAGAAGCGGTAGAGAGCGGTGGTGAGGGCGGGAACCTCCCACTCGATGGCGGCGATGAAGTTGCCGGCGTCGTCAGTAATCGACGTGGCGGTAGTGCCGCCGAGGCCGCCGCCGCCGTGGCAGCTGGCGCACCGTTCCTCATACTGCTCGAAGCCCCGGCTGGTGAACTGATCCCGGGAGAAGTCCACGTAGCCCTGCTGGCGTCCCGGCTCGCCCAACCAGTACAGGGGCAGGGCCACGCCGATGATCACCAGGGTGACCAGGCCGCTGACCAAAGCGAGATCCAGCTTGGAGGTTTCCAGCTCCTCATCGTCCAAATAGGGTTTGCGGTTGGGGGCCAGCTCCAGCTCTGAGCCTTTTTCTCCCCGCCCCGCCCACATCACGTTGTAGATGAGGTAGATGGCGAAGCCCACGATGGCGACGACCGCGATGGCCATGCCCAGGTTGCGCTGGGTTGAGGCGGCAAACAGGTGCATCAGTGCGATGCCCCCCCAAGACAGCTCGGCCCCTCAGGCTCCTGGCCGGTGGTGTTCACCCCGATGGGTGGACCCTGGATGACGGTGCCGGTACGGATGATGAACTCCCCCTTGGTGTTCACCGACATGGCGAATCGGTCCATGCCCCGAGGCGCTGGTCCGCCCCGCTTCTCGCCCACCTGGTTGTAGCGGGACCCGTGGCAGGGGCACTCGAACCACTGCGAGGTCAAACAGCTCGGCACCCGACACCCCAGATGAGGGCACTTTTGGAACAGGGCAATGAGCCCCGATTCAATGCCCACCAATTCGGGGGCGCTGTAGGTGGCTTGGGCCTTTTGCAGGGCCGCCGCGGGGTACTCGGTTACCCAGGCACGGCCCTCGGGAAGGTACAGAAAACCGTTTTCGTCCCTGATTCGGGACTTGACTTCGTCGACCAGGCCGGCGTTTACGTCGGCGCCGAAGCCGGTGACGAACGGCGGCCACAAAAACGCAATGCAGGCCGCGCCGAAACCGCTGATGCTGAAGCCCATCATGGCCACTGTGCTGCGGTTCAAGAACTGCCGGCGGCTCACCCCCACGGCCTCGGGATCGGGCGGGGTCCACTCCTCCACCGAGGCATCGGCGGCCTCCACCAACTCGGTGCCAGCGCTGCGGCGAGCCAGCACCGCGGCCCGCTCCACCTCTCGGCCGGTGGGGGCGTCGGCTTCGCCCGAGGCTTCGTCGATGTCCACCCGTCCTCGGTCTCGCCGGCGGGTCTCCCGAGTCAGACGCCCTTCGGCCGCCATGGTTTCCCGACGCCGGGCCGCGCCAACCAACACGATCACCGCGGCAACCACGATGATCGGTATGGCGATGGAGAGTGCTACGCCCATAGTCAATTCCTACAGATCGAAGAAGAGTCCGACTTCCCAGGGGAAGACGAAGTTGAAGCCGGGACCCCGGAAGAACGAGCCGATAAGAACGAGGATCGCCCAGAACATCAGGTGGAGGGTCATAAGCGAAATAGCGAACTTGCGATCCTCGGGCTTTTTGCTGGGATTGCGGTCTATGTATGGCGCCAGGATCAGCAGGAACAGCGCAATGCCGGGGATGGTCACCCCAGCCACCATCGGGTGGAACATGGTGAGCAGCTCTTGGAGGCCGAGGAAGTACCACGGGGCCTTGGACGGGTTGGGCGTCTCGTTGAAGTTGGCCAACTCCAGCAGCGGGGCGTTGACGAAGATCGAGAAGATCAGGGTGAAGGCGGTGAAGATCAGCGCGGCCACGAACTCCACAACTAAGAGGTGGGGCCAGACGTGGACCTTGTCGGTGGGCGTGGCCTTGACATCCTGGATGGAGCCCGACTTGACCACGGTGAGCAGCCTCTGAGTGCCCCCTCCCGGCCCGGTGGGCTCGGGCTGGGCGGGCATCGGGGCGGTGGCCACCGCGGCGGCGGCCGCAGGGGCGGCGCCACCGGAGGCGGCCTGGTCGCGGGCCGACTTGGACCGGTCCAGCAAGTGGTCGGGGATCTTTGGACCTCCCGAAGACTCCGGCGCGGGGGCATCGGAGGATTCCCCGCCGGAAGATTCGGGCGCGGCAGCATCGCCGCCGCCCTTTTGGGCTTCGGCGCGCTCGCGGGCCTCTTGGGCTCGCTTCAGGAGGTGTTCGGGGACTTCAGCCATGGGCTTTCAGATCGGGCCAGATGCGTCTATGCGACGTCGCTTCTACAGCGGCCCGGAAATACCTCCATCCTTTCTCACTCGCCAGAAGTGGACAGCAAGGAATATGACGAGCACAAAGGGCAGCATCAGCACGTGCAGCACATACCATCGCAGCAGCGTGTCGGTGCCGATCTCCACCCCGCCGAGCAGCACGAAGCGCACTTGATCGCCGAATACCGGGGTGAAGCCCATCATATTGGTGCCCACCGTCACCGCCCATAGGGCCAACTGGTCCCAGGGGAGCAGATACCCGGTGAACGACAGCAGCAGGGTGAGGGTCAACAAGATGACCCCGACGACCCAGTTGAATTCTCGCGGAGGTTTGTAGGCCCCGTGGTAGAAGACCCGGGCCATGTGCAAAAACACGGTGATCACCATGAGGTGGGCGGCCCATCGGTGCATGTTGCGCACCAGCAGCCCGAAGGTGACCGAGGTCTGGAGGACGTAGATGTCGTCCCAGGCCTGGGCCGCGGTGGGCCGGTAGAAGAACATCAAGAAGATGCCGGTCACCGTGAGCAGGATGAAAAGAAAGAAGCTGAGGCCGCCCAAGCACAGGGTGTAGCTGACCTTCACCGCATGGCGCTTCACCTTCACCGGGTGGAGGTGGTACAGCACGCTGTTCATGATCACGTAGCTGCGGTTACGGGGGCTGTCGCTGTAGCCCTTGCGGAAAATGGAACCCGGCCGGAAGATTGACGACCAGGCCTGCGACCCCTGAACGTCGTTCATCATGCCGCTCATAGCCTGCTTGGCCCGCTCGCTGGCCGGTGGTCTGGGCTGCTTTGCCACTGTTCTCCCTGAGTCCTCTTCAGTCCGTTCCGGGCACTAGTTCTAGGTCAACCGCATGCCGTAGCCGTAGCCGTAGCTGGTCATTCGCGTATGCGGGTCGCCATCGCCCCCCGGGTCGCCCAATTTGCCCAGGGTGATCACACCCGTGGGGCACCGGTCGACGCACAGAGCGCAGCGGGTACAGGCGTCCTCGTCGATGGTGAAGATGACATGGTCGCTGGGGTCGACTCCGGGCTGCTCGGCCCCCACCGCCAAGTCGACCGCATCGGGGGCCACCATGTGGATGCACTTCCACGGGCAGATGTCCACGCAGCCCTCGCACATGATGCACTCGGACTGGTCGATGTGGATGAACTGCTTGGGCTTCACCTTGCTCTGGAGGTAGTCGTTGTCCACCTCAACCAGCACGTAGTCGTCGCGGAACTCCGGCATGGGGGGATTGGCATCGGGACCGGCCATTAGACACTCGCCCCCTCTCTCACGATTGGTCGTCCATACTCGGACTTCTCCACCTCAACTGGGGCGGTCTTGCCCCGGTTCTGCCACACGAACCAGCCAGCCACGTTCCCAGCCAAGGCCAGACCGTAGATCAACACCGCGACAACATCGCGCAATACCAGATAGGGGAGGTCGAACGGCAGGGCCCAGGAGATGATGCCCTGGTTGCCCACGTAGTAGCCCTCGATGAGGCGGTCTTTGCGCCAGCCGAGTTCGCTGTCGGCGTACACCAGCCACTGATGGGGCACCACGCCATAGATCCAGAACAGCAGGAAGAAGATACACGCCGCGGCGAACATGGCCTCGCCCCATGTGTGGTAGGTGCCCACCGGACGGCGGCGGGCGTACTCCAAGAACGCCACGATGCCCAGAACGGCCACTACCGAGGAGGCAGTGAGGGCCACATTGAAGTACGGCGCACCCAAGCCCTCGTCGTACTGGTGGACGGCGATAAAAGCCCACAAGGCCAGATAGAGGACGAAGGTTCCCCCGAGAGCCATGTAGAACTTGGTGACGGCGATGTCTATGGGCCTCTGAGCGGCCACGTTCCTCCCCTCGTGGGTGCGGTTCCGCGACAGATAGTAGTAGCCCCACCCCGCATTCCTACACATCAAAGTGGCTGCTACCCGTGCCCCGTCGCATCGGCCCAAAGTCACTGTTCGCGCTGGTTAGGCCGTTAGCGTTGGGCGGGCCTAATGTTGCACGGGGCCGGACGTGGTGCCGGCCGGGAGCCATACCGGAGGAGCGTTGGTAGAAGTACCCGAGCATCTGCTGAAACGATCGCGAGATCGTCGCAAGGACCTCGGCGCGGCCACCGACGACGAACCCGCGGCAGAGGTTCCGCCATCGGAGACCACCGCGGCTCCTGCGGTGGCCCAGGCCCAGGCCCCTGCGGCCGCGGCGGCGTCTTCCTCTTTGCCCGAACTGCCTGATTTGGAGCCCGAGCCCGAAACGGCACCGGAGCCGGAGCCGGTGAAGCCGTGGATTCAGGCCGCGTTGAACCGCAAGAAGATTCCGGCTTGGGCCGTGCCCGTGCTTATCTTCTTGCCGTTCTGGGCCATTATCTTCGCCGGCACTTTGGAGTCGCCCGAGCGGGACAGCGAGATCATTGCTCTGGGCCGCGAGGTATACGAGGGCAGCGGCGGATGCGCGGGCTGCCACGGCGCCGAAGGCGGCGGCGGGGTCGGCCCCGCGTTGATCGGCGGCGAGGTGGTGGACACGTTCAACAACTGGGAAGACCATGTGATCTGGGTCATCAATGGTTCGCCAGCCGAACCCGGAACCATCTATGGAGACGCCGGAGACGTGTCGCTGGGAGCGGCCAACGGGATGCCCGCCTTCGGCGACGATCTGAGCGCCCGAGAAATCCTCGCCGTGACCTACTTTGAGCGAGTCGAGCTGGGCGGGGTCGCCGAGTCCGACTTGCACGATCTCGAGGAGCTGTTCGAGGCCGAAGGTGTGGTGCCATCGCAGTTCCAGACCGGGCAGACCTTCCCCAGCACGCTGAGGGGCCTGATGGCCAGCGCCGGGATCGGAGCAAACTGACGCCTCGCCGGGATCTGCTGGTGGTGGGCGGCGGTCCTGCGGGAGCAGCCACCGCTTATTGGGCTGCCCAACACGGCCTAGATGTGGTGGTGGTGGAGCGCAAGAACTTCCCCCGCGACAAAACCTGCGGTGACGGGCTCACCCCGCGGGCTGTTCATTCGCTGATCGACATGGGCTTGGGCGACGAGCTCGTCGGCAACCACCGCTATGGGGGTCTGCGGGCAGTGGCCCACAGGCGCACGATGGAGCTGGCCTGGCCTCAGCACCCGGTGTTCCCCGACTACGGATATGTAGTGCGGCGGCGAGAGCTCGATCAGATGGTGGCCGACCATGCGGTGGCCGCCGGGGCCGAGTTGCTGCTGGGCACCGAAGCCACCCGCCCAATTCTGGTCAACGGGCTGTTGGACGGGGCCGAGGTGGTGGATAAGGCCACCGGCCGCTCCCGTGAGATCAAAGCCCGCTATGTGGCCGTGGCCGACGGGGCCAACTCCCGGTTCGGGCGGGCCCTGGGAACGGCCCGAGACCGGTCGTACCCCCAGGGCATGGCCATCCGCACCTATTTCGAAAGCCCGCTCCACGACACTCCATGGATCGAGAGCGCCCTGGACATGCGGGATCGCAACGGCAACTCGCTGCCCGGCTACGGCTGGATATTCCCGCTGGGCGACGGAAGCGTGAACGTGGGAGTAGGGCTGTTGTCCACGTTTCGCGACTACACCTCGGTGAACACCTCGCACTTGATGCGGGAGTTCGCGGCCACACTGCCCGGCTACTGGGAGATCGACCCCAACGGGGCGCTGATGGAGCCGGTGGGAGGACGTCTGCCCATGGCCGGTTCGGTGAACCCCAAGGTGGGGCCGAACCATCTGGTGGTGGGAGACGCAGCCGGGTCGGTGAACCCGTTCAACGGCGAGGGCATCGACTACGCCTACGAGACCGGGAAGATGGCCGCCGATCTGGTGGCCGAGGCCATCGCCACCGGCGACGGCGGGGTGATCTGGCGGTACCCGGCGCTACTGGAAGAGCACTACGGGACGTACTTCCGGGTGGCTCGGATATTCGCCCGGCTGATCGGCAAACCGGCGCTGCTGCGAGAGCTCACCCGGATCGGCATGCAGTCGCGACCGGCCATGGAGTGGGCCCTGCGGATCATGGCCAACCTCATGGACCCCGACGACCCCGGACCAGCCGAGTACATCTACAAGGCGGCTGCCCGGGTCTCCATGGCGGCCTCCCCGTAGTCCGACTATTTCGCCAAAGCCGCCGCAAAGGCCTCCACTGTGGTGTCGATGTGGTCGTCGGTGTGGGCCAAGCTGGGAAAGAGGGCCTCATAGGGGCCGGGAGCCAACGCCACGCCCTCGTCGAGGAGGGCGTGGAACACCTTGGGGTAGACCCCGTTTTCGGCCGCGGCTTTGGCCTGGTCGAAGTCCGACGGCGCTCTGTCGCAGAAGAACACCCCCAGCAGCGACCCCACCCGGGGCACGGTGCAGGCGGTGCCGGCTGCGGAGGCGGCTTTGACCATGCCGTCGGCCAGCCGGGCGGCGGTGTCGGCCAGCGTGCGGTAGGCGTCGGGGGTGAGCTGTTCCAGAGTGGCCAAGCCGGCTGCGGTGGCCAGCGGGTTCCCCGACAGGGTTCCGGCCTGATACACCCCGCCCAATGGGGCCAGGTGCTCCATCAGGTCGGCTCGTCCCCCGAACACGCCGATGGGCAGCCCGCCGCCCACCACCTTGCCGAAGCACCACAGGTCGGGGGTGACGCCGAACCACTCGGTGGCGCCGCCGGGAGCCAGTCGGAAACCGGTGATGACCTCGTCGAACACCAGTAGAGCTCCGGCCTGGTCGCAGGCCGCTCGCAGCCCCTCCAGAAAGCCGGGGGCCGGGGCCACAACGCCCATGTTGGCCGCCACCGGCTCCACCACCACCGCGGCCACCTCTTCGTCCACTGTCGGAATCTGGTTGTAGGGGGCCACCACGGTGTCGGCCACCGCTCCGGGAGTGACCCCGGCCGAATCGGCCAGTCCCTGGTTGGCCACCCCGCTCCCCCCGGCGGCCAGCAAGCCGTCGCTGTGGCCGTGGTAGCAACCGGCGAACTTGATGATCTTGTGGCGGCCGGTGGCCCCCCGAGCCAGGCGGATGGCGGCCATAGCCGCCTCGGTGCCGCTGGAGGTGAGCCGGGTCCATTCCATGCCCGGAACCCGTTCGCACAGCATCTCAGCCAGCAGTACCTCGCGCTCGGTAGGCGCTCCATAGCTGGTGCCGTCGGCGGCCGCCTTGGCCACGGCTGCGGTCACCGCCGGATGGGCATGGCCCAGGATGCCGGGGCCGTAGCTCTGCACGTAGTCGATGTAGCGACGCCCCTCCACGTCCCACACATAGGGCCCCTCAGCTCGGGCCACGAAGTACGGGGTACCTCCCACCGACCGAAACGACCGCACCGGCGAGTTCACCCCACCAGGAATCACCCTCTGCGCCCGCTCAAACAACCCCCGGTTGGTGACCATGCCTGCGATCCTAGAGTTTGGATCCGTTCAGCTAGTCAGCGGAGAAGGCGGGGAGACCTCAGCGTGTGAAGTAGTCCTCTAGGGCGGCGATCAGGCCGTCAACGGTGTGGTCGGTGGCCTCGATGCCGACCTCAAGGCCCCGGCTCCGGGTGGTGGCGGAGGTGACGGGGCCGATGGTGGCCACCACCTCGGGGACAGCGGTGGTGCCGTAGGTGTCTGTGAAGTTGGTGACGGTGGACGACGACGTGAAGGTGATGACCTCGGCGTCGGCTAGCAGGGCCGCGGCATCCGGATCGGGGGCGGGGGCCACGGTGCGGTAGGCGGGAACCACGTCGACGTCCCAGCCGGCGGCGGCTAGACCGTCGGGCAGCACGTCGCGGGCGGTTTCGGCCCGGGGGATGAGCACTCGGCCTGGTCTTTCGGGGCCAACCTCATTGGACAGAGCTTCTAGGAGGGATTCGGCTACGTATTTTTCGGGGATCAGGTCGGCGACCACGTTGCGGTCGGCCAGCGCGGCGGCGGTACCCGGGCCGATGGCGGCCACCCGCACTCCCCCCAAGCTGCGGGCGTCCCTCAGGTGCTCGAAGAACCGGGCCACTCCAGTCGGTGAAGTGAACACCACCCAGTCGTAACTGCCGGCCTCGGCGGCGGCTCGGGCTAGTCGGTCGTGGTCCTCAGGGGGCTCAAAGGCGATGGCTGGGAGCTCAATGGCCTCTGCCCCCCTTCGGCGAAGTTCGGCGGCCATGGCGGCGGCTTGGGGCTGTGCCCGGGTCACCACGATGCGGCGTCCGAACAGGGGCCTATTTTCAAACCAGGCCAGATCGGCCGCGGCCACTTCGCCTATGACGATGGTGGCCGGTGGTTGGGGATCGAAATCGGCCAGGGTGGCCAGGGTGGCCCGCAGTGTGCGCTGGTTGGGGCGAGTACCCCATTGCACGGCGGCGGCCGGTGTTTCGGGAGCCATTCCCCCGGCGATGATCCGATCGCAGATTGCCCGGCAGCGGACGGCGCCCATGAGCACCACCACCGTGCCGCCCAGGGCGGCAACCGCCTCCCAATTGACCGAACCCTCTCCTTTGGCCGGGTCTTCGTGACCGGTAACCACCGTGAACGAGGTGGAGGAATACCGCATGGTCACCGGAATTCCGGCGTAGGCGGGAACCGCCACCGCCGAAGTGATGCCCGGGACTACCTCGAAGGCAACGCCAGCGGCGGCCAGCGCGGCGGCCTCCTCACCGCCTCGGGCAAACACGAAGGGGTCGCCGCCCTTTAGGCGCACCACCTGCTGTCCGGCTTGGCCGCGCGCCACCAGCAGGGCGTTGATGTCCTCTTGAGAGGTGCGGGGTCCTCCCGGCTGCTTGCCCACCGAGATGCGTTCGGCATTGGGCGGAGCCAAGTCGAGCAGCGAGGCCACCGACAGCCGGTCGTAGACCACCACATCGGCGCTGGCCAGCACCTCGGCGCCCCTCAGGGTCAACAAAGAGGGATCGCCCGGACCGGCACCAACCAGATAGACGGTCATCGGGCCACCGCTTGCAGCAATTGGCGGGCCAAATCCTGGCCCAGGGCCTCCCCGTCGTCGCCTTCACCGACCACGGCATGGCAGCGCCCGTCGGGACCGTCGGCCAGCACCGCCCGCATAGCCACCTTTGCGTCCCGGATATGGGCGTGGGCTCCGGCGGGCAGGGTGCAGTCGCCACCCAGGGTGGCCAAGAAGGCCCGCTCGGCGTCCACAACCCGGCGGGTCACCGGGTCTTGGATGGCGGCCAGCACTGAGCGGACGCGGTCGTCGTCTTCTCGGCACTCCACCGCCAGGGCGCCCTGGCCCACTTGGGGAACCATGGCCTCGCAGCCCAGCACATCGACCACCGGAGGGTGCTCACCCAAGCGGTCCAACGCGGCCTTGGCCATCACCACCGCATCAAAGTCCGCGGCCTTGGCCAGCCGGGTGCCGATATTGCCCCGCAGTTCGGCGAATCGAAGATCGGAACGCAGCTCCCGTAGTTGGACCCGACGGCGGGCCGCACCGGTGGCCACCAACGCCCCTTCGGGAAGATCATCCAGGCGGCAGCCCACCAACACGTCACGAGGATCGGCCCGGGTGGGTACGGCGGCCAACACCAGGCCATCGGGGGTGATGGCGGGCAAGTCCTTGGCCGAATGGACGGCCAAATCGGCCCGCCCATCAAGCACGGCCGCTTGCACCTCTTTGACGAATACCCCTTTGCCCCCAATGGCTGAGATCGGCTCGTTGACCAATCGGTCGCCCGAGGTGGTAACCAGCAGCGGCTCGACATCGGCGACGCGGCCCAGTAGTTCAGCGATGTGAGCGGTTTGCCAGCGAGCCAAGGCGCTGCCCCGGGTGGCGGCGCGCAGCATTGGACTAGAGATCGAACAGATCCCGAAGTGCTTCGGCCAGACGGTCGCCTCGGGGTGATCCGGCGGCGTCTTTCAGCTTCACGGTTGGCTCATGCAAGAGCTTGCCCACTAGCCCCCGAGTGGCAGCCTCCACCGCTTCCCGTTCGGCTGGGGTCATACCAGCAGTGTGGCGATCCAGTTCCTCTTTGCGCAGTACCTCGGCCCGAGTCCGAAATGCTGCGATCAGCGGGGCCGCCTCTCGAGCCGAGCTGTAGTCGAGATAGCGGTTCAACTCGTCGTCGATGATGGCGCGCACCCGGTCTAGCTCGGCGCGGCGCTCGCGCAGACCCCGATCGGCAAAGGCCCTCAGATCGTCCATATCGAGCAGCGTTACCCCGTTCAACTCGCCGGCCGCGGGATCCACGTCACGAGGCACGGCCACGTCCACGATCAGCAGTGGGCGGTTGGCCCGCTGGGCCATGATCTCGGCCACGTCGCAATGCTCCAGTATGAGCGAAGACGCCCCCGTGGAAGTCAACAGGACATCCACGACGGCCAGATCTGCGGCCATCTCGTTGAGGCCCACTGCCCGGCCACCGATGCGCTGGGCCAGTTCCTCGGCCCGGCCGGTGGTGCGATTGGCCACAACAACTTCGGCCGTCCCGCTCTTGGCCAGGCTGGCAGCCATGCCCTCGCCCATGTCGCCCGCCCCGAGCACCATCAAGCGGCGACCATTCAACCCGTCCAACCGCTCAGCGGCCAGGGCCACTGCGGCGTGGGACACCGAGGTGATGTGCTGGGAGATCCCCGTCTCGGTGCGGGCCCGCTTGCCTACTTCCGCGGCGTGGCGGAAGAGGGCGTTAAGGGTGGTGCTGCACGTGCCCTCCAACCGAGCCGTCTCCCATGCGCTTTTCACTTGCCCCTGGATCTCGTTCTCGCCGAGCACGGCTGAATCCAAGCCGCAGGTAACCGAGAACAGATGCGACACAGCATCGGCCTCATAGTGGGCATAGAGGGCATCACTGAATTGCTCGGGAGGCACGTGGGCGGTCTCAGAAAGGAAATCCCGCGCATTCTGGAACGCCCCGTGGAAGGTCTCGGCGAAGACGTACACCTCAATGCGATTGCAGGTGGACAGCACCACGGCCTCGGATACGTGCTCGCGGCCGAAGATGTCGGTCAGCGCCTTGGGCAGGCTGGACTCATCGATGGTCATCCGCTCCAGCAAACCGAGTGGTGCTGTTCGGTGGTTGAGTCCTATCGCGAGTACTGACACTGGTTCATCAAGGGTTGTCGACCAAGCGGTCGATCATCTCTTTTGCCCGTCCGGTTTCGCCAGAGCGGATCAACTCCAGCATCCCCGAATCCAATACATCTTGCCAAGCCCGGTCCTCGGTGTGCACCCCCGCCGCCCGAATCCGCTCTCGCGCCTCGCTGAGCAGGCATAACAGGGTCTCGTATTCGGGGCCGATCTCGTTTTCCAGACGCTGGCGGAGCCAGCGTGACAAAGCCGGACTGTGGCCCCCGGTGGAGCAAGTCACCATCAGCGGTCCTCGTCGCAGTCTGCTGGGCAAGGTGAAGGAGCAATGATCGGGATCGTCGGCGCTGTTCACCCATACTCCGGCCGTCTCGCCATCACGATAAACCTGGGCGTTCACTTCTTCGCAGCCGGTGGCCGCCACCACCAGCCGATAGCCCTCGACATCGCCAGAACGATATGGGCGGCGATGCACGGTTACGCCGACGCGGGCTTCCAATTGGGGGATCACCTCGGGGGCGATCACATCCACCGCCGCTCCGGCTTCCAACAGCCCATCTGCCTTGTTCAATGCCACCTGTCCTCCCCCCACCACCAGGCAGGGGTGGCCGCGAACCCGCAGGTTCACCGGGTAGAGGACCTCGTCAACGGGCATGGGTGCCTAACGAGCCAGCACAAACAACTGGATGACCGCGGCGATGAGAATGGCCAACAACAAAACAGCGATGGCGATAGTCGTTCCAGGTCTCATGCCAGTTAATCCGATCGTCTGGGTTGCAGTTGGACCGGGGTGGGCGGAGCAGGTCCGCCGGTTTCAACAGTGATGGAGTCTCCCTCCACACTGTTCAACTCCAATGCAGCTGATCCCCGGTTGACGGCGACGGCCACCAAGCCATAAGAGTCTACCAGCACCCCCAATTCGCCGGTTCCCAGTTCGCCGTATGAGTCGACTCGACGGGCGGTGCGGCCCACATCGCCAGCGGTGAGCCGAAGCGTGTCGCCCAATGGCTCAATCTCGTCGGGGTCCAAGTTGAGTTGCAAGTTGCCGAACCGGTCGATCCACAACACCTCGGAATAGATCCGGTCGTCGTCGACTCGGCTCACTGGAACCACTCCAGGGGTGAGGGAATGCACGGGGATCGCAGTACCCACATCGGCAAGGTCAGCGCCCAAACACAGGTGAGCGGCCGTGGGGGCAAACATGTCCCGGCCGGCAAACGTGGGGCCTGAGGAAGGGAGGTGATATTGCTCGGCGGTTAGCTCTACCGCGCGAGAGGCGCCGCCAACCATGGCCACCGCAGGAGCCAGCAAACCGTTGTCAGGTCCGACCAGCACCGAGGTACCGTCGCCCACTTCTACCGCTATCGCCCGCCGATTGCCGCCAACGCCGGGGTCGACCACGGCCAGCACCACGCCGGGCATCAAGTACTGGGCGCTGCGAGCCAGGGCCAGACCTCCAGCCCGCACGTCGTGGGGGGCGATGTCGTGAGTGATGTCGATCACTGCGGCCCCTGGCGCAATCGAGCGGATGACCGACTTCACCACCCCGACGAACTCATCACCCAACCCATAGTCGGAGAGGAACGAGATGGTGTCGTATCGCAGCGTCATCGCACGTTCAACGCTGCGTTATGGCAACGCTGCGTTGGGACCTAACGGCAGCGTCAGCCTGCCTGGGTGTAACGACTAGCCAGGTAGCTGTCGACGTCGCCCTCGCGTAATCGGTACGACTTGCCGATCCTTACAGCAGGAAGGTCTCTGGCTTTGATCAGCCGGTAGACCGTCATTGTTGAGACTCTCATGAGGGCAGCGACCTCTGCCACGGTCATGAGTTTTTCCCGCCCTACTGGCTTCGCCATGCCAACACACCCCTCACTCCGCTGTGCGACGATCACCTTACGCGGCACTAACTGTCGAGTGCCACCCCGCTTCCCCAAGTGCCAGCAAATCCTAAGTTCACCTTCGGGTCATCCAGCCCGCCGCGGCATCTTCATGCCCGTGGAGGGGCTCAGGTTGCACCTAGCTCTTTGCTGCGCTCAGTGGCTGCCACCACTGCGGCGATGAAGGCTTCAGCCGCCCCTCGGGCTTCCAATTCGGCGATCCCCCGGGCGGTAGTGCCCCCCGGAGATGTGACCGCGGCCCGCAGGTCGGCGGGGGGCTCCCCTGACTCAGCTAGCAGCCGGGCCGCCCCCAGCAGGGTCTGACGGGTGAGGGCGTCGGCCATATCCGGGGAGAGACCGACCTCTGCCCCGGCGGCCATCAAGGTCTCCGCCAACCAGAACACGTAGGCGGGTCCCGAACCGGAGAGTCCGGTGACCGCGTCCAGCATCGGCTCCTCGCACACCACAACTGTGCCCACCGCTTCGAGAACGCTGGTGGCCCAATCCAGATCATTGTCGGTGGCATGGCGGCCAGCGGCGATGGCCGCCGCGCCTGCCCCCACCAGCGCGGGGGTGTTGGGCATGGCCCTGATCACCCGAGCACCTTCGTCGAGTACCGACTCAAGGGCCGCGGTAGTGACGCCAGCGGCGATGCTCAGCACACGCTCAACCCCAGCTTCCCGAAGGCGGGTTCCAGCCGAGGCGGAATCGTCGGGCTTGACGGCGAGCACGGCATCGGCCCCTTGTTGGGGATGGTCGGTTACGGTCACGCCGCCGAAGCGGTTGGACAGCTCCGCACGCCGGTCTGGGATCTTCTCCACGACAGCCAGTTCGCCAGGCAATGCCCATCCGGCAGCCAACAGGCCACCGAGCAGAGCCTCGCCCATGCGGCCCCCGCCGATGAGTTGCAGTCGAATCGCCACCTCACTGCTATAGCAGGCCGGCCGCCACTTCACCGGGAATAACTCTGGTCGGTGGGAGGACTTCCCCGATCGCTCCCACCGACCAGGAGTTTCAAAGCAGATTCTTGTGCTTCACATACACTGAAATCAATTTATAATGTATGAAACTCGCTAATCTTTGAATCGCGTCTCGTAGCCGATGCGCATACAGGGCCGGAACCACCGCTCCGAATAGGAGTAGAACGAGCCCAAGAGCCGGTCTATCTCTGCTTCCGTGACCGTGCGGGCCGGCAGTTCAGCGACCAAGAACACGGCATCCTCCACACCGATGGCGAAACGCAATCCGATCAGTTCGCGGTTGCGGCGCAAGAGATACTCGTACAACCGGCCCTCGTTCTCCTCGGGAGCGGGCATGAAGTGGCATTCGCAGTGCAACTGTCGCTGGCCGAGCGTGAACCAGACGGTGGACACCGTCTTCTCCTCCCCCACCATCCGCACGTACCAACGGCGCTGGCCGGGCTCGCCCCGGTCAACAGTCAGCACGGTCGGGTTGGTCTGGAGCTGATCGTCCATCCAGGCATCGATGTCTGATTCCAATGCGGCTAACTCGTCGGCCCGCAGAATCATGTGCAATCGACGGGTACCCGGGACTGGACCCTTCGATAGATGGCTCTCAGCGAACGGGCCATAGCGGCCCAGGAGAACGAACGAGCCCGTTCGGCCGCATCCAAGGCCATCTCGGCGGCGAGGAGCGGGTTGTCGATCAGTGCGGCCACCTGGGCGGCGAAGGCATCGGGGGAGGCATCGTCCACCAGGAATCCGGTACGGCCGTGGTCAACCACCGAGCGCAGGCCACCCACAGGGGCAGCCACCACCGGGGTTCCGCTGGCCGCCGCCTCAAGGGCAACCAACCCGAATGATTCGCTGCGACTGGGCACCAATACGACGTCGGCGGCCCGGTAGTACGTGGACAGCCAGTGGTGGGGACGGGGAGGCACCAGCGACACCCGATCACCCAATCCCAGTTCTTGAATACGGTCTTGCAGAAGTCGATACTCAGCCTCGCCATCAGCACCACTAGGGCCACCGACTATCAGCAAGCGCGCCTCGGTGCGAGCGAGACAGGCCAACGTCTCCACCGCAACAAGGGGCCGCTTCAGCGGCTGAATCCGGCCCACGAATAGCAAGACCGGCCCACGCCCCAAACCCAGGGCGGCGCGGGCGCCGTCCTGATCGCCCGGGGAGAACAAGGCATGCTCCACTCCGGGCGGGGCCAGCTCAATTCGCTCGGGCGGGGCATCGTAGAAGCTACGTAGCTGTTGGGCCTCCGGTTCGCAGGACGCTATGACCACATCAGCACAGCCGATCACATCGATCTCCGCCTGGGCCCGCTGCTCAGACTCGGGGTCACCGGTGGCGGCCTTCACACGAGCCAACGTGTGAAAGGTCACGGCCAACGGCACCTCCACCGCGTGCTTGACCCGATGACCGGCAACCCCTGACAGCCAGTAGTTGGCGTGGATCACGTCGGGGCGCCCTTGGCGGCGCATGTCGGCCATCACACCGTCGGCGAACTCGTCCATGACGTCAACGAGGTCTTCCTTGCCCAAATCAGCAGAACCTGCGTCGACATGGACCACGGTAACTCCCGGCTCAATGGCCACCTCATTGGGCAGATCCTGGTGCCCGCGGCGCACATACACCCGGCATTCGCTGCCGGCGTGAGCCAGTGCCGCGGCCATCTCCCGGACGTAGACGTTCATGCCCCCGCCATCGCCCACACCGGGCTGGGCCAAAGGAGAGGTGTGCAGAGACAGGACCGCCACGTTCTGGGTCATGGCCCCACGCTTCGGTAAGTGGCGAAATTGCCCAGCAAACAAAGAACTGGCATGGCTAAAGAAGGCTACCCGCCGGAGACTGGGGGCAGCACTGCCACCTCGTCACCGTCGGCCACCGGCTCTGGCCCGGTGACCGGCTCGCCGTTGAGCCACACCCGGCAAATCTGAAGTTGCTCGGCGAACGAAGTCCCGTAGCGGTCGACCGCGGCGGCCAACACCTGTTCCACGGTGGCACCGGGCACCTCGTCCCGCCCAGTGCCAGCCACTTCCCTGACGTGCGCGAACAAACGCAACGTGGCCATGGGCGAAATTGTACGGGAATCTCTGCGTACTGCCACGGCCTGAAAGGTGCTGGCCATTACCGTGACGGCCGTGGCCCGTCTGCTTCTGATCCGACACGCGCAGTCGGAGTGGAACGCTTTGCGGCGCTGGCAGGGCCAGGCCGATCCGCCGTTGTCGGAACTGGGGTACCAGCAGGCGGCCGCCGCGGCGGTCCGGCTCGAGCCGGTTGATGTGGTGGCCTCCTCCACCCTGCAACGGTCTCAGACCAGCGCAGAGATCATCGCGAAGCACATGGGTTGCGACCCGCCGATACCGGTTCCCGAACTCATCGAGCGGGACGTGAGAGAGTTTTCAGGGTTGACCCGAATTCAGATCGAGGAGCAGTATCCAGGCTTTCTGGATGACGGCCGACGACCGCCGGGGTGGGAGCAAGACGACGCCTTGTTGGCCCGGGTCTTGGCCGGCATCAACCGACTGGCCGGTGTGGTCGGGGACCGAACGGCGGTGGTGGTAACCCACGGCGGGGTGATCTACTCGTTGGAAGCCCACCTGGGCTGTGAGCCCGGTCGGGTAACCAACATGAGCGGCCGATGGGTACAGGTGGCCAACGGCCGACTGGTCGCCGGAGAGCGGGTCCACCCCCTAGAAGGCGTGGACATCGCAACCCCGGTATCTGACTTGCTCTAGTCAGATCAGCTCGACATAAAGCTGGAGAACGGGGCGCCCTGAACCAGATCCCGGCACCCTTGGAGAACGGGGCACTGCTCGATGCTGCCGTCGGCCACCGCGGCTTGGATCCGCAGCCGAAGAGCATCGAGATCGTCGAGATCGGAAAGCACCGCCTCCACGTCGATCAGCTCGCTCTCCACGTCGCTCAGCAGGGATTCCCAGGTTTCCACCGTGGGCATATTACCGACCACACCGGCGAGTCAGGGCGATACAGTGACGGCGGGCCGCTAGCTCATCAGGTAGAGCAGGAGACTTTTAATCTCAAGGTGCTGGGTTCGAGTCCCAGGCGGCCTACAAGACATGCAACGCTCTGGACACTACGCTGAGGCCATGCGTCGCTGGATTGCTCTGTTCGCCATATTGGTTCTGTTCTTCGCAGCATGCGGGAACGACGACGACGACACGGGGGAGGACACCCCCGAGGCCACTACTGTCCCGGAAGAGTCGACGCCAGCGCCCACCCCGGCTCCGGCAGATGACAGCCCCGTCGTCGATGAGCCCGAAGAAGAGGAGCCCACACCGGCCCCCGTTGAGGAGCCCGCTCCGGCCCCTGACGAGGAGCCCACACCGATTCCCGATTCGACAGCCGATCCGATAGATCGGCCCGAGCCCATAGACCTGAGCAAACCCGCCTTCGACAGCTCCGACAAGCTCAGCACAGTGGGGCTTGGCTCCCTCTACTTCGGCATGGGACCGGACCAAGCAGCCGAAGCGGTCCAGACGCTGTGGACCGGCGGCCAAGAGGACGGCACCCCCCGCTGCTATCTGCTGGCCCCAGCCAACGGGCCCGAGGGCGTGGTGTTCACGGTGTACAACAGCTCCATTGAGCGGGTGGACATCACCAATCCAGGCATCACCACCCGGTCGGGGGCCAGCGTGGGCAGCACCGAAGCCCAGCTCCATGAGCTCTTCGGCGCCCAGTTGCTGGTAACCCCCTATGCCGATGGCAGCGGCAACTCCATCCAGTTCGTCCCGGTAGACGAGGCGGATGTCGACTACCGGGTGATCTGGGAGACCGACGGCACGTCGGTTACCTCCATGCGGGCAGGCCGACTCCCCGCGGTAGGCCCCGGCGAACCCTGCACCTGATCCCGCCAGGACTTGGACTAGGCCGGCCTAGTCCAAGTCGTTGGGCTCGGGCATCAGCACGAACTCGGGGTAGGCCTCAAGTCCGAGTTCGCCGACGTCTTGGCCCATGCGCTCGACGTCGGATGAAACCCGCAAGCCCATCATTGCGTCCAGCACCTTCCACACAAGCAGCGAGGCGATGAACACGAAGCCGCCGATGGACACGATGCCCAGAAGCTGAATGTGGAATCGGCCACCGGCGGCGATGGTTACAGCCAGCGTCCCCCAAATTCCGGCGATGAGGTGGGCGGGAATCGCGCCGACCACATCGTCGATCTTGATCATCTCCAGCACCCTGATGCCGATAGTGCACAACAGACCGCCAATGGCGCCAATGACCATTGCCCACCAGTGGTCCACCATGGTGGGACCGGCGGTGATGGCCACTAACCCGGCAATGGCGCCGTTCAGGCCGGCGAAGAGGTCGATCCTCCCCAAGATCGAGCGGGAGACCAACAGGGCGGTTAATACGCCGGCCGCGGCGGCCAGATTGGTGTTGACCAGCACAATGGTCATGGCCACCGCATCGGCCGGGGTGCCCAGGGCCAACTGCGAACCACCATTGAAGCCGAACCAGCCGAGCCACAAGATAAACACGCCCAAAGTGACCACCAACACGTTGGAGGGCGGAGTCGACCTCACGCTGCCGTCCTTCTTGAACTTGCCCAGACGGGGGCCCACCACCAGCACACCGGCCAGCGCGGCCCAGCCGCCGGTGCCGTGGACGATGGTGGAGCCAGCGAAGTCTTGGAAGCCCTCTTGGGCGAGCCAACCGCCTCCCCAGGTCCAAGAGCCGACGATGGGATAGATGAATGCCGTCAAGACCAAGGTGAAGGCGAAGAACGCCCACAGCTTGATCCGCTCGGCGATGGCCCCCGAAACGATGGAAGCCGCCGTAGCCACGAAGACCATCTGGAAGAACCAGTCAGACATAACGGCGTATCCGTTGTCCACCACGGCTCCGACCGCACCCAGATCCCCATCAAGCAGGGCCTTCTCGGCGTCCGACGGACCATAGAGGAACTCGAATGAGCCCCAGAGATCGCCGACCCCGGTGTACATGAGGTTGTAGCCGACTATGAAATAGGCCAGCCCCGCGATGGAGTAGATGCCGATGTTCTTGAGGCAGATCATGGAGGCGTTCTTGGTGCGCACCGCGCCGGACTCCAACATCGTGAAGCCCGCGCACATCCACATCACCAAGGCACCCCACACCAAAAAGGCAAAGGTGTTGAAAATAAACTGATCCGGCAGCTCGACCATGACGTCCCCCCTAGGACCCGCTTGCCTAACGCTGGCAAACGGCTGTTAGGCCATAAAGCTACAAACGGGCATCAAAACCGGCAAGGGTTAATGTGCCTCAAAGAAAGGAAACGGGGGGGCGGTGAATGTCAGTGAGCGCCCGCAACACGGAATAGGCGGTGACCGCGCTGGTGCGGGGGTTGTCGGGGGAGGCGGCATTCTCGAACGAGAGCTCGTAGCTGCCCGCCGCCCCCGAGGCAGTCACAACGTGGCGCACCCGGGTGGCAGCCGGGTCGCCCACCATCTGCACCCGTACTCGGTCGAACCCCACGGTGGCCAGCGACAAGGTGGCGGTGACGTTGGCCGACTCGGGGAAGAGGGCACAGGCCTGTCGGGCCGGGCCGTCGAACACCGTCGCCGGCTCGGACCCCTTCTCAAGTGCTTCCAGCACCGCCTCATCCATCCACGGGCGGCTCAGCGCCGCCGCCGGCTTGGTGCTGGTGATGGCCACCTCATCCAGCGGTCCGAGCAGCATGGCAGCTCGCAAGATGTCGAACCCGCCGATGGCCCCGGTACACAGAAACAGTCGCCCGCCCTCGGCACCCCGCAGCGCGCCCTCGAGGTCTTCGTCGGCCAATGCACCGATGCTCACCACCAATAGGTCGGTACCTGATTCCCTCACCGCTACCCCGTGCTCGCGCAGCGCCCCATGGCCGGCGGCTTCCACCACCACATCTGATCGGGAAATCAGCGACTCCCGGTCGTCCACCCTGAGGGGATGGTCGATGATGAGGTCGAACACCGCAGCCAGATCGGCCCCCTGCACTGCCCCTTCGGACAATTCGCGGGCCACCACCAAACCGATGGCCCCGCAACCGATCAGGCCGACTCGAAGCACCGGGTCAGAATATCCGCCAAACCTTGCCCCCATCGGCCTCTCTCCTCATGGACGCGGTTGCCGACTCGAAGCACCGGGTCAGAAAATCCGCCAAACCTTGCCCCCATTGGATAGTGCCCCGGTTGGTACTCTGAGGACATGAGCCGGGGGAACGTGGCAGGCTAAGAACAGTGAGCGGCGACGTGAGAGTCAAGGTGCCGGCGGCTCCGAAGTATGGCCGCATGGCGGAGATCGCCGCAGTCCACGCCGCCACTCATCAGGGATTCTCCTCCAATGAAATCGGCAGTCTCGGCCAGGCCATCAAAGAGGCGGTGCTGTTGCTGCTCGATCCAGGGCAGCCCAACGGCTCAATGGAGTTCGACTTCCAGAGCAAGGCTGGGATCGTGACCGTCGAAGCCCATGTCGAGCAAGGGGAAAGCAAGCCGATCCCCCACAACAAAATCGACCGATTCGAGTCCACCGCCGGCTCGCTGGTGGACTCGTGGAAACTAGATCCCGACGAGCGCCGCCTCTGGCTGCAGAAATCAGCCTAAAGCAGCCCGACCTAGACCCCGGTAGAACCGAAGCCGGCAGCCCCCCGTGAAGAAGCGGGCAATTCCTCCACCTCGACAAACTCGGCCTGCTCCACCTTTTGCAGCACGAGTTGGGCGATTCGATCGCCTCGTCGGACAGTGAAGGGCTCGGCCGGGTCGGTGTTCACCAACAACACCTTCAACTCTCCCCGGTAGCCGGAATCGATCAGACCCGGGGTGTTCAAACAGGTAACCCCGTGGCGCAGGGCCAGCCCGCTGCGAGGCTGCACAAACCCCGCATACCCCTCGGGTATGGCGATGAACGTGCCGGTGGGCACAAGTCCACGACCACCTCCCGGTGCCAGTTCGATGTCCTCGCTGGCCACGAGGTCGGCTCCAGCATCGCCTTCGGAGGCGTAGCGGGGAAATGGCAGGTCAGGGCGGCTACGAACGATGGGAATCTCCAACACGGCGGTGACCCTATACGACGGTTTGGATGGCTTGTTCGATTCGCCGGAAAAGCTCGCTGACTCAGGTTTGCCACCGACCAGCATCTAGGGTCAACCCAGCATGCTGGCTTGGATGGACTTGGAGATGACGGGCCTCGACCCGGCCAGTGATGTGATTGTAGAAATCGCCACCCTCATCACTGATGACAGCCTGGAATTGGTGGCAGAAGGGCCTGACCTTGTGGTTTCGGCGCCCCAAGAAGCCTTGGCCTCAATGCAGGACGTGGTGAGGGAAATGCACACCAAAAGCGGGCTGCTGGACCAGATCAGGGCTTCCACACTCAGCCTGGAGGATGCCGGCGAGATGACCTTGTCCTTCCTCAAAGAGCACATCGGCAAGCCTCGCACCGTGCCGCTGTGCGGCAACTCCATCGGGGTTGACCGCCGCTTCCTGGCGGCCCAGCTTCCCGAGGTGGAGAATTTTCTGCACTATCGGTCCATAGACGTCTCCACCGTCAAAGAGCTAGCCCGGCGGTGGAACCAACCCGCCTTTCGGGGAGCGCCCGAGAAGGCCAAGGGGCATCGGGCCCTAGACGACATCCGCGAGAGCCTCGACGAGTTGCGCCACTACCGGGAGAGCTTCTTTGCCATTCCAAATGAGGCGGGTCCAACGGAGGCGGGCAAGTGACCGAGCGACCTCGCAAGCAGGAGCAAGAAGAAGCCACCACCGAGATAACCGAAGTTGTGCCCGGGGTGCTGCGCACCATGTTGCCCATAAACCTGCCGGGGCTGGGCCATGTGAACTGCTACGTGATGGAAGACGAGCGGGGGATAGCGGTGGTAGATCCCGGTCTGCCCGGCCCCGACTCCTGGGATGCGCTGGTCGACCGACTGGACCGGGCCGGCTACAAGATCGGCGACGTCCACACCGCCATCATCACCCACTCCCATTTCGACCACTTCGGCGGCGCTGAGCGCCTGCGGGAGGAGGCCGGGGCCGACATCTTGACCCACGAGAGCTTTCGCCCCATTTGGGATCGCGGCGAGGCCAGAGAAACCCACGACGCCGAGGGCAATGCCTCCGAGGAGGAGATCTTCGAGCGCATCGAAGAGAGCTTCCGCCAGCTCACCCCATGGGGCACCGAGAGGACTCCGCCAAGTCGGGAGTACATCCAGCGGTTCCGGGCCAGGGAGAATCTCCACGCCCGTTGGTTCCAGACTCCGAAACCAACGGTCAAGGTGGTGGACAGCCAGGTCATCCGGTTCGCCCGACGGGAGTGGGTGGCGCTCCACACCCCCGGCCACACCGGCGACCACCTATGCCTCTACGATCCTGAGCACGGCGCGGTGTTCTCGGGCGACCACGTGCTGCCCACCATCACCCCCCATATCGCCGGACGCAGCGACACCGATGACTCGCTGGCCGAGTTCTTCGACTCGCTGGATCGTATGAAGACCCTGGAGGGCACCACAGTGGCCCTGCCCGCTCACGGGCATCCGTTCTCCGACATTGGTGCTCGAGCCGACGACATCGGCGACCACCACCACGAGCGATTGAATGTGCTTCGCCACGCCAGCGCCGAGTTGGGCTGCGCCACGGTAGAGGACTTCATGCGGGTGCTGTTCAGCGAGCGGGCCTGGGGTGATATGGCCGCCAGCGAGACCTTCGCCCACCTCGTACACCTAAAGGTGATCGGCGAGGCCCATCAAGACGTCACTCCCGATGGCCTGGTGACGTTCGAGATCAAACCAGGGCTCTAGCGACTAACAGCAATCTATGAAATTTGATCGGGAAATAAATTGACATCGCGCTCAATACACTGTTGAGTAGTGGCCATGTCCAGCAGGAGCTATCTCGCATTCGGCTTTCAAAGCCGAGCCTCGCGCGTAGCGATGGCTGACATGGCCCGAATTCACCACGGTTATTGGCTGGCCAACCACACACCATGTGTGTTCGGTCAGAAGACTACCGGCACCAGGTCTCGGGGAGGGTCCACGTAGAGCACCTACAAGGATCAAATATCCACCGAGGCCGCCGGAAAAATCCGGCGGCCTTTTCAGTTTCCGCCCACAACCAAACCATCGATTGGGAAAATCCAACCGAAGACCCCCGAAAGGAGAAAAACATGGAGGCGCTGCTCTTTGAAAACGCACCGTGGCGTGTAGACGCCGCGTGCCGAACCGTCGACGCCTCGCTCGGGGAGATCTTCTTCTCCGACGAGCTTCAGCACATCTCTCAGGCCAAGGCCATCTGCGCCCAGTGCCCGGTGATGGCCCAGTGCTTGGAGGGCGCCATCGCCCGCAGCGAGCCTTGGGGAGTATGGGGAGGCCAGCTGTTCCGCAACGGCAAGGTGCTGACCAGCAAGCGTCGTCGGGGTCGTCCGGCCAAGGTGCCTCGCCCCGAGGACGAGTTCCTCCAGGTGCCGGTGCCCGAGCACCTGCGAGAGCGGCTCCGCTCGGCCTGATGGCCAGGTTGGCCTGATGGCCGGGCGGCATCGCCTGGCAGTACTGGCTACCGCCGCGCTGATCGCCATCGTCGTCGGCTCCTGTGGATCGGGGGCCGGCGACGATGTCCCAGCGACGGACATTGAATTCGAACTGCTGGACGGAGGCACATCCACAATCGGCGCCCACCTCGACCGTCCCGTCGTGCTCAACTTCTTCGCTTCATGGTGTACGCCGTGCAAAGCCGAAATGCCGGCTCTTGAAGCCCTACACCAACAGCGCCCCGACATTGCCTTTGTCGGCTTGGCGGTCAACGACACCCCCACGAGAGCCCGGGAGATCGTGGCCGACACCGGCGTGACCTACCCCACCGGCGTGGACCCAGCTTCGGCCATTGGCAACGCCTATGAGATTCTGGGCATGCCCACCACCCTGTTCATTTCCTCTGACGGTGAGGTCGCCTATCAGCACACCGGCGGTTTGACCGCCGAGCAGATCGCCGAGCACCTCGACAGGCATCTCACCCCGTAACCTTCCAGTTGTGTTCGACTTTGATCTGGCGGTCCCCTTTGGGGCCGGCTTGGTCGCGGCTGTTAATCCGTGCGGGTTCGCCATGCTCCCGGCCTATCTGGCCTACTTCCTGGGCATCGGCAGCGGCGAGCAGGCCGAGGATACCGCCAGGAATGTTTTTCGAGGCCTGCTGGTCGGTCTCACCCTCACCGCTGGCTTCGTAGCCTTCTTCGGCACCATTGGCGCGCTGACCACATCGCTCATCTCGACATCTACCATCGCCGACCGGGGTCCGTGGATCACGCTGGTGGTCAGCGGGCTCATGGTGGTGCTGGGCATCTCCATGTTGGCCGGATTCGAGCCCAAGATCTCCATTCCCCGCCTGTCCAAAGGAGGCGACAGCCGCGGGCTGATCTCCATTTTCTTGTTCGGGGTGTCCTATGCGGTGGTTTCGCTGGGGTGTGCCAGCCCAGTGTTCTTCGGCAGCGTCAGCGGCTCGTTCAGCACCGATGGCGTGTGGGAGGGCATGCTCCGGTTCCTGGCCTACGCCCTGGGTATGGGTATGGTGATCACGTTCTTGACCGTGGCGGTGGCCATGGGACGCTCAGGGGTGACGGCCAATATGCGCCGCTTGCTGCCCCATATCAACCGCATCTCCGGGGGCTTTTTGGTGGTGGCCGGCGTGGTGCTGGGCTTCTACGGCTGGTGGGAAGTCCAGGTTCTGCTGCGGAACGATTTCGAGGCCAACAACCCGTTCGTAGAGGCTTCCAACCGGGTATCCACCCGACTGGAGAACTGGATCGTCGATGTGGGTGGCAACCGTTTCGGCCTGGCCACCGCGATCCTCATGCTGGCCCTGCTGCTGTGGCTGCTGCGCCGGAGCATTCCCCAGCCTTGGCACTCCGTGGCTACCGCGGTTGTGGCCGTGGGCTATGCCCTTTCGGAAGCGTTCCAATACCAGGGCGACCTTCTTGTGCTGCCGATTCTGCAGACCATCGCCGACATCCCCGAGCGGGTAGGACACTGGTTCACCGATCCAGGCCGCTGGCCGGTGCTCTGGGAAGTGCTGGCGGCATTGATCGTCGGCCTGGTGCTGTGGGTGAGCCTGCGTGGTCGGCGCGGGTCCGGCCCACCCTCGATCGAGGGTCTGGGCGCGTAGAGGCCTGTCTGTGACGCCGAAGGCCGCAGTCGCGGTCGGAGTCGGCGGTTTGGCCGGGGCCGGCGCACGCTGGGCGCTGGTCGAGGTTTTACCCGCCACCGATGTCTGGCCGTGGGGGGTGTTGGCGGTCAACCTGGCCGGCTGTTGGCTGCTCGGCTATCTGGCTGCGGCCGCCTGGTCGGCCCGAGCCCATCTGCCAGTGAGCCTCGGACTGGGAACCGGCTTCTGCGGCAGCCTGACCACCTTCTCGGCGTTGACCGTGGACGTGGCCGACCTGGCCCGTGACGGCGACTGGGGCTACGCCGCCGGATACTTGGCCGTCTCGGTGGCGGGCGGATTGGCCTTAGCGTTGGTTGGCGCGGCCTTGCGAACGACCCGTCGGCGGGCGACTCCATGACGGCGCTCGGTTTCGTGGTGCTGGCGGTGGCCGGGGCGCTGGTTCGGGCTGAGGCTGCTCAGAGGTTCAATGCCCCAACCTGGCCCTGGGGGACTCTGGGCGTGAACGTTGTCGGCAGCTTCGCTTTGGGCCTGCTGGCTGGCAGTGGTAATCCGGTGATGACCGCGGTGGGCGTGGGCGCCCTGGGATCGCTGACCACGCTGAGCACCTTCGCCGTGGAGCTGACCACCTTGGGCCGAAAGCGGGCCGCCGCCTACCTCGCCGTCAGCCTCGCCCTCGGCCTCGCCGCCGCCGCTGGCGGCCTGGCAATCTCGGGCTAGCAGCCTTGAATCAGAGCGTGTCGCGGCCTAGATAGGGGCGTAGCACCTCGGGGACGACCACGGAGCCGTCGGGTTGGCGGTAGGTCTCCACTATGGCGGCCCATACTCGGGGGACGGCGAGGGCAGAGCCGTTGAGGGTGTGGAGGATGCGGGTGCCCTTCCCATCGGTGGGCCGGTAGCGGAGGTTGGCCCGGCGGGCCTGGTAGTCGGTGTACCAGGAGCACGACGACACCTCCAGCCATTGGTCGGCGCCGGGGGCGTAAACCTCCACGTCCCACGACCGGTGGTGGGACTGGCCCAGGTCTCCGGTGCTGATGTCCACTATGCGGTAGGCCAAGCCCAACTCGGCGATGGCGGCGGAGGCCCGCTCCAGGATCTCTTCGTGGATTGCCGGGGCCTGCTCGGGGGTGGCGTAGGCCAAGATCTCCACCTTGTCGAACTCGTGCACCCGCAACAGTCCCCGGGTGTCGCGGCCCGCGGCACCAGCCTCTCGGCGATAGCAGGAGGTGTGGGCCATCATCCGCATGGGCAGATCGGCCTCATCGAGAATCTCGCCGGAGGCCAACGAGGTGAGCGGCACCTCAGCGGTGGGGATGGCCCACAGGTCGTCTCGCTCCAAGAAATAGGCGTCGTCGGCGAACTTGGGTAGCTGCCCGGTGCTCACCATCACCTGGCTGTGGACCAGGGTGGGCGGGCGGATTTCTTCGTAAAGGTCGGCGTTGCGGTTCAGCCCGAATTGGACCATGGCCCGGGCCAGCGACGCCCCGGCGCCCCTGAGCATGGCGAACATCGAACCCGACAGCTTGGCCGCCCGCTCCATGTCCAGCCAGCCGGCCTCCACCGCAAACTCCCAGTGGGGCACCCGCTGGTGCTCCCCGTAGGAATCGGGATCGAAGTTCTCCACCCGCAGCACCGGATTGTCGGTCTCATCGGCCCCGTCGGGCGCGTCGGGCGAGGGCAGGTTGGGGATGTGCAACAGCAGTTCGTGGATCTCGGCAGCCACCGCGTCGGCCTCGGCGGCCATAGCCTTTGCCCGTTCCCCCCGCTCGCGGCTCTGGGCCGCGGCGCCTTCGGCCTCTTGGTCGCGCCCGTCGCGCTTCAGCTTCCCGACCTGCTGGGAGATCTCCTTGACCTCATGGCGCAAGGCATCCCGCTCGGTGGTGAGGTTGCGGTGGCGCTCATCCAGCCCGGCAACCTGCTCCAGTTCGGACAGGTCGATCCCTCGGCGAGCCAACGCAGCCCGCACCGCGTCGTAGTCGGCGCGCACCAGGCGCAGATCGATCATCGAGAACCGTTGGTGGAGTTGGAGCCGTTGGAACCCGAGGTGGTCGGCACCCGGGTATCGGTGGCGATGGGGCCCGATGGGACCGTGGTTACCACCCGCATCTGGGTGTTGGCCCGCTGCTGGACACCAGCCCAGCGGAAGAACAGCACCCCGATCCACATCCACAGATACATGCCGCCCACCAGCTTCATGATGAGCCCGGCCGCTTGCTGGTCAGCCCGAACACCTATGCCCCATAGGCGGACGTCGTGGTCGTAGACGCTGTAGACCGCGCCTTGGGCGAAGGTCAAGAAAGCACCGGGCACGGTGGGCACCACCGACATCAAGAACAGGTAGATCATCTTGCCGGGCGCGCCCATTCGCAGCTCGGGGATCGGGCCGCACACCGGCAGCCACATCACCATGGCGGAGCCGAACAGCAGCAGGTGCACTAAGTAGTGCAGGGCGCCGCTTTCCACCGAATTGTTGACCACCCAGGGGATGTGGCTGACCGCCACCATGAAGTTGAACAGAACCCCGGCGACTACCGGCCGGGCTAGGCGCCGAACCCAGACGCCGACGCTGCCGTCTCCGCTGAGGAATAGCCGGGCCAGCCACTCGGGAATGGCCGCCCACAGCAGCGGGGGCACCACAAAGGTGATGAGCAGGTGCTGGATCATGTGCACCGAGTACAGGTACTCCTCGGAGATGTCGTGCATCGGCCAGTCGCTGGCCACCCACAGCAGCACCATGGCCCCGACGAAGGCCAGCTTGTGGTAGCGGGCAAACGGGGCTTCACCGATCGGAGTGGCTTTGGGGGCGATGACCCGGGCCGCGTACCAGGCCATGGCTATCGCGGCCAGGAGAATGATCCACACCTCGGCGTGGGGCTGGTACCGCCAAATGTCGGTGTCGGCGGCGAAGGCCATCGGCCGTCTACCAGAACCGAAATGCAGTCAACATGACCATGTACACCGCCATGGCCAGAATCAGCCCGAACACGAATAGGCGCCAGAAGACGGGAGCATCGAACTTCAGGTGCATGAAGAAGGCCACCACCAAGAAGAACTTAACCACCATCATCAGCACCAGCATGATGATGATGGCGGTGTCTCCCCACCCGTGCAGCGACTCGAAATAGGTGAACACCTCGAACGCGGTGAGCAGCCCGAGGGCGATGGCCACCTTGACATAAAGCCAGTTTGAGGGGTGGGCGTGCTCGTCGGGAGCGTGGGCCGTGTCGGGAGAGTCGGGAGTGACGGTGGCCATTTTGTTTCCTACTGCGGGAAGAGGTACACGATCGTGAAGATCACGATCCAGACTACGTCGACGAAGTGCCAGTACAGACCGATTATCTCCACGGTTTCGGACCGTTCGGGCCCGAGGTTGCCCCGCATCGACATCACGTACAACGACATCAACATGATGATGCCGATGGTGACGTGGGCGCCGTGGAAACCGGTTAGGGCGTAGAAGGCGGAGCCGAACAGGTTGGTGGTGAAGCCGAGGCCCTCGCTGTAGAACGCGGTGAACTCGTACACCTGACCGGCCACGAAGGTGGCCCCCAGCGCGGCGGTGGTGGCCAGCCAGATGCGGTTGCCCCGGAGGTCGCCCCGGGCGATGGACGACACCGCGAACACCATGGTCAGCGAGCTCATCAGCAGAACGAACGAGCTGACCGACGTGAACGGGATGTCGAACACGTCGTTGGGGCCGATGTCGTTGGGGCCGATGCGGCCCTTGTTGAACATGTAGGTGGAGATAAGCCCGCCGAACAGCAAGCACTCCGAGCCCAGGAACACCCACATAGCCAGCTTCTCGTTGGAGATGCCGGTGCTGGTGTGGTGTTCGCCGTCGTGGGCAGCAGCCTCAGTGGCCGTGGTTTCGGCAGTCATGGTGTCAGCCAACGGTCGCCCCCTCCTCGGTATCAGCCGGCGCGGCGGCCGATGCGGACTCACCGTTGCCGTCCGGTCCGCCGTTGCCGGCGGGGTCGCCGTGGCCATCGCCGTCATCGTGGTGATCGTCGTGGTGGCCAGCGGCGTCGGGATCGTCGGCTGGCTCCAGGATCCATCCGTAGATGGCCCCCACCAGAAGTACAAGCCCGGCGGCGGCCAGCCACAGGTTGTATATGAGGCCGTAGCCCACCAGCAGGATGCCCCCGCCCAACACGATGGGCCAGTACGACGGTGACGGCAAGTGCACTTTGGTGTTGCTGCCGTCGTGGGCGACTTCTTCGGCCGTGGCGGTTTTCACCACCCGGTGGTTCTCGTCGACTCCGTACTTGCGGTGCCAGAATTCGTCGAGGCGCTCCACCTCGATCTCCGAGTCGAAGTTGTGCTCGGGCACCGGTGATGCGGTCATCCACTCCAGACCGCGGGCGTCCCACGGATCGGGACCCACGTCGGGGCGGCCGGCCCGCTGCCACTTCCGGGTACTGGTGTACACGTTCCACAAGAACATGGCCACGCCGACGGCGATCACGAACGACCCGATGGTGGCCACCATGTTCCACAGTGCGAAACCCTCGTCGGCCCGGTAGGTGGCTATGCGCCTAGACATGCCCTGCAAGCCGAGTATGTGCATGGGGCCGAAGGTGAAGTTGAAGCCGATGAGCATCACCCAGAAGCTGGCCTTGCCCCACCCCTCGCTGAGCTTGTACCCGAACGCCTTGGGCCACCAGAAGTAGAAGCCGCCGAACAGGCCGAGAAGCGCCCCGCCAAAGATCACATAGTGAAAGTGGGCCACGATGTAGTAGGTGTCGGTCTGCTGAGTGTCGGACGGCGCGATGGCGTGAGTCACCCCCGACAACCCGCCGATGGTGAACATCGACACCACGCCCACGGCATAGAGCATGGGGGTGGTAAATCTCAATCGACCGCGGTACATGGTGGCCAGCCAGTTGAGGATCTTCACACCCGTGGGCACGGCGATGAACATGGTGGACACCGAGAACGCGGCCACCGCCAGCGGCCCAATGCCGGAGGTGAACATGTGGTGAGCCCACACTCCCCAGCCCATGAACCCGATGGCGATGCCGGAGGCGACCATGAAGTGGTAGCCGAACAGGGGCTTGCGGGAGAAGGTGGGGATGATCTCCGACACGATCCCGAAGGCGGGCAGGATCAGGATGTACACCTCGGGGTGGCCGAATATCCAGAACAAGTGCTGCCACAGCAGCGGATCAGCCCCGGCGGCCACGTTGAAGAAGTTGGCGTCCCACAACCGGTCGAACATCAACAGGAACAGGGCCACGGTGATCACCGGAATGGCGAACAGCAGCAGGAACTGGGTGATGAGCAGCATCCAGGTGAGCACGGGCATCCTGAAGAAGCTCATGCCTTTGGTACGCATGTTCAATACGGTGACGATCAGGTTGATGGAGCTGACCAACGACGCGACACCGGTTATCTGCAAGCCGACCGCGTAGAAGTCGATCCCCTTAGACGGTGAGAAGGGGAGACCGCTGTTGGGGGCATAGTTGAACCAGCCGCCGTCGGGGGCGTTCTGGAACCAGCCGCCGATGAAAATCGACGACACGAGCAGCAGGCCGCCAGCCAAGAAGCACCAGAAGCTGAAGGCGTTGAGGCGGGGGAAGGCCACGTCCCGGGCCCCGATTTGCAGGGGGAGCAAGTAGTTGGCGAAGGCCGCGGCCATGGGCATGATCACTAGGAACACCATGGTCACGCCGTGCATGGTGAACACGCCGTTGTAAGTGCCGGCGCCGATCACCGAGCCGTTGGGCGTGGCCAACTGGAGGCGGATGAACAGGGCTTCGGCCCCGCCCACCAGGAAGAAGAACATCGCCGCCGCGCCGTACATGATGCCGATGCGCTTGTGGTCGACGGTGAACAGCCAACTCGTCCAGCCCTCGCTGCCTTGGGGACGGGTAAACGCGCCGAGGGGGCGGTGGGCAATGGTCGGCCCTGCCGGCAGCGCCAGCGTCTCCTCAGGAGCGGTGATCGTCCGTTCGGTGATAGTCATCGGCTCATTCGAAATCAGTCGAGGGTGGATAGGAAGGCAACGACATTGTCGATGTCGTTGGGGCTCAAACCGGTACGGGCGGGCATGCCCCGAAGGCCGTCGGCGTCAGCCGGCTTGCGCTCGGGGGCGTTGGAGATCCAGGCCTCGAGGTCGCCCCGGTTGAGTACCCCCGAGGTGGGCAGGTCCAGATACGGGATGTGGTCGCCGGCGCCAAGATAGAGGTCGAATATCGATCCGGCGAACGTACCCCGGGTCATCAGGTGGGTCAGGTTGGGGGCGGCACCGGCCACCAGGGTGTCGGTCTCCAGGTAGGCACCGGCGCTTTCTCCATTGAACTCGCCGTAGATGTCCCAGCCGTCGGTCGGTGCATCAGGGTCACCGCCCCGATTGGCTGGCGAAGTAACCCCATTGATCACGTGGCAGCTGGCGCACTGCTGACTGAAGGTGTCCCAGCCTGCGGCGGCGGCCGTGCCCTCGGTGGGGAGGTCCGCCGACGTCAGCTGGTTGTCTCTCCACTGGGCGAATTCCGAGGGGGTCAGGGCTATGGCCACCATCTTCATGTAGCCGTGCGACAAGCCGCAGAACTCAGTGCATTGCCCCCGATAGCGACCGGGATTGTCGGCTTGGATCACCCAATCGTGGCTACGGCCGGGCACCGCGTCTCTCTTGCCGTTCAGCTTGGGGATCCAGAAGGAGTGGATCACATCTCGGGATTTGATGTCCAAAGCCACATCCACCCCTGCGGGGATGACCAGTTCGTTGGCGGTCACAATGTCGGGCGGGGTCGTTGTGTCGCCGTCCAGGTGGTATTGGTACTCCCACCACCACTGCTGGCCGATCACGGTGACCACCATGTCTTCTTCGGAAGCCTTTACGTCGTCGAGGGCGAAGAGGCCCACCAGGGTGAACACCGAGATGACCGCCAGCAGAATGGTCGGCACGATGGTCCAGGCAATCTCGAGGCGGTCGTTGCCGTGGATCTGGTCGGGGAACTCGTCGTCTTCGTAGTAGCCGTGCTCGCCGTCGCCAGTTTCGGAACCGCCCACCCGGTAACGCCACCACAGCGCCAACACCGCCCCCTGGACCAGGAAGAACACCACGCCGGCCACGATGAAGATGGGGTTGATGAGCCGGGCGATATCGCGGCCTTGGCGGCCTACCGGCGACAGGGTGGAGAGCGGGTGGTCGTCGGTGACCACGATGCCCACCACGATCAGGGCGATGGTGCCCGCGATAATCAGCAGGCTCGACAGCCAGACAAGTGCTCTGAGACGACGGCTCATCGGGCACCGCCCAGGGGTGACATTACGGCCATCACTCGGCCTCTCCATGATCGCCGACGGGCTCTCCGTGCTCGGTCGCCGGCACCTCGTGGTGGAAGTCGCGTGAACCCATTGCCGCGGTAATAACCCCGGCCACCAATACGCCGACACATATCACGGCCACCGTGCCAGCGATCACCGACCGGCTGATCTTGGGGACGACTGCGAACGTGATTGCGATGAAGAAGATCACGGCGGCCACCACACCGGCCACAATCACGGCGCTGAACTCGGAGACCGTCAACAGCACCCGGGAAAGGGCCAGCACCAGTACCGCCACTCCGAGCGCGGCGGTCACCGGATACTCAATCGGGCGCATGATGCGGTTGCGAAGGTTGCGGTTGACCACCGGGTCGGCGGTGGCCCGGTCGGCCCACGAGGTGAGCATCCACTCGAAAATCGCTGCTCCTAAGATCACCAGCCCGATCACGAAAATGGTGGCGTGGGTTACCAGCCCCACAATCATCGCCCCCACCCCGAAGGCGGCCACTGCCGGCCAGTAGTTAGCCTCCAGGTCGGCCTGGGTCTCGGGAGTCTGGCCGTCGTCCATCAACTCGCCCACCGACTCGGCGTCGGCGTCCCGGAAGGCCACCAGGAACACGGCCACCAGCGCCGACAGCACCGCGAAGCCCATGAGCACCGCATAGCCCACGTGGTCGCCGATGCCGCCCTTGTAGCCCAGGCTGAGCACGCCCACCCAGGTCTCCACGTTGAGCACCGCGAAGTACTCGGTTTCCCCCGCACTGCCGCTGGCCACGCCATAGACGGCAGCCGCGCCCACTGCGGCAACGAAGAAGCCGAAGAACAAGCGGAAGCCAGGGGTGAACACTATTGCCCTCCCTGGCCTGGGTGATGGAATGTGAATCCGACGACGAACACCAGGGGCCTACTTCAGCACGAAGATTGCCGTCCAGATGACGACATAGACGAATACAACGGCGTACCAGAAGATGGACGCAGCCACGAACCCGTCGGTCTGGCGGCTGCTGTACTGGCCGCCCAGCGCTCGAAAGGCCATGAGGAGCAAGAACACCAGGCCAATGGCGATCATGGCTAGGTGCGACGCCGAGATGGTGTAAATCAATACCGCGGCGATCGAGTCGTCGGCCACCAAGCCCATCTGGGTGTACTGGAACGAGGTGGTGATGACCACGGAGAATCCGAACAGCGTGGTCAAGGTGGTAGCCAAAATTGCGTGGCCGCGGTCGTCCCGGGCGATGGAGTACACCGCCCACTGCATGGTGACCACCGACATGAGCAAGGTCCACGCCGCCACCGTGGGCTGGGCGAGTTGGATGTTGGTGCCAGACGGGATCCAGCTTCCGCCATCGGCCAAGGCATCAGACCGCTCCCGGAGGTACACGCCGAACAGGGCGGCGAAGTACATAAGCGCGGCCGCGGTGCCAAACACGGTGCCCACCAGCAAGGTGCGCTGACGGGCCTGTGGAGCGGCCAAGGGCGTGCCAACGGGGATATCGGCCATTAGGCCTCCTCCCCATGGTCGGACTCGGCCATAGGCACCCCAGTCAGGCTGCGAGCGACGTTCAAAGCCACCAGCACCAAGCCGCCCACAACGGCGATGTAGCCGATCAACCCGATCACATTGAGGGCCTCTACGAAGCCGAGAGAGTCGATATCGGCAATGCCACTGGTTTGGTAGGGCCGAGCCGGCTGGTCGAAGAAACCACCCAGCACATCGGTGAGCCCGATCAAGATCGAGCCCCCGGCCAATGGCAGCACCGACAGGTATCCCAATGGAGCATTGAGGGGACTGCCCAGCACTCGCGGCGCCCAGTGGAAGAGGCCGGCCACTGCGGCCAGCAACCCGCCCAGCACCGCGAGGTTCATCATCCCGGTGACCAGGCTGGAGCCCTCCAGATCGGCCATGGCGTCGAAGAATCCCCGCCACACGTCGTCGTCGAACTCCCGCAGCACGCCCAGTGCGGGCTCGGCCACCCTAAGCACGCCAGCGAGGACCGCCGCAGTCAGCAAAGCCCCTGAGATGGTGACCAGGGCAAACTGCGGGGAGATCTGCGGGCGCTGCCCGGCGGAAGCGGCGTTGAATGCCAGCCAACCGCCGTAGGCCACCACCACCAGGGCGATGGCCAAGCCGAAGGCCGTGAACAAGAACTCGTTGGTGACGATGTGAGCGTCGCTGGTCGAAGGGTCGGCGCTGTCGAAGAAGCTTTGCGCCCAGGCGCCGAAGGCGAAGAACCCGAAGACGCCCACGAGGAAGGCCATTGGCTCGAACATCTTGGGGCGGTTGCGGTGGGCGGCAGTGAACACCTCGGCCACGATGCCGAGCATCGGGACCGTCCAGGCATAAACCTGGGGAGCGTCAAATGCCCAGGCAACCTGCTCGAATGGGGCATCTCCACCGCCGAAGGCCACGACGTCGGCCCCCCGCATGTCTACCCAGGAGATAACCAGGTTGGCCAGCAGCACCGGCAGGGAGAACAGCCACACCCCGGTGGCCACCAGCATCGACCAGGAGAAGGCAGGCACCTGGAGCAGGTCCATACCCGCCGGGCGCTGGGTGACAATGGTGGCGAAGATCACGCCAGCGCTGGCCAGCAAGCCGAGCCCGATTACGCCCAGCGATAGCACGGTGAGCTCGACTGACTGCTCGCGGGCGGCTCCGGCTTGGAACGAGCCCAGGCCGCCGTAGGAGAAGGTGGCCGCAATGTGGGTGATGGCGCCCACCAGCCATGTCCAGAAGCCAGCGGCCGCCGCCCGGGGGAAGGCGACCGAGGAGGCGCCAAGCTGGCGGGGTATCACCACAGTGGCCAGGCCCAGGAACAACGGCACCAACCCGCACAGGATCAATGTGGTCCGGTACAGGCCGAACACCTGGAAGAGTTCGTTGGAGTTGGCGAAGACTCCGAAGCCCCCGTCGATGTCGGCCTGCTCGATGCCGATCAGCATCCCGAGGGCGAGGGCCAGCCCGGAAAGGAGCAGGGCGAAGGCCACATACATTTGGCCGATGGTCTGGTGATCGCCAGTGCTCAGGATTCGGGCCAAACCGGTGGGCGGGGTCCATTGGTCGGGCGATGACTGGGCCGTCGGCCCGGAGTCGTCGCCTGCCGCGACCGCGTCGGTTTCAGGCCTCGTCTCGGTGAGGGTCATCGTGCTCCACTAAGGCGGGTGTGGCTCGGAACTTTACACATCGCCCTTGCCGTTTCTCGCATCAGACAGCATTGCCGAACAAGCAGCTTGAATCGGGTTTTTTGTCTAGTACCGGTACCAGTCGCATCGCCATTTCCCCGTCAGACACCGGTGCGGACCACCTGGTCGACCACCATCGCTCCAAACAGCAGCGTGATGTAGGTAATGGAGTAGGAGAACAAGCGCATCGCCGACGCGATGGCCTGGGTGCGCAGCACCTGTACGGCGAAGAACAGGAAGACGGCGCCCAAGACTATGGCGCTCACCGTGTACACCAGACCCATCTCGCCCACCGCGCTGAACAGCATTGACAGCCCCCAGAGCACCACGGTGTAGCCGATGATACGCACGGCGGTTGTGCGGGTGCTGGCCACGGCCGGAAGCATGGGCACATTGGCCGCCTGATAGTCGTCCCGGTAGCGGATGGCCAGGGCCCAGAAGTGGGGAGGCGTCCAGTAGAAGATGAGGCCGAACAAAACCAGCGGCGCCCATCCGAGGCTATTGGTCACCGCCGACCAGCCCACCAGTACCGGCACCGCACCGGCGGCCCCGCCAATGATGATGTTGCGGGTTGAGGTGCGCTTGAGCCACAGCGTGTACACGAATACGTAGAACGCGGTGGCCGACACGGCCAGCGCCGCGCTCAGCAGGTTCACGAATCCCCAAAGCCAGGCGAAGGCCAGGGCTTCCAAAACGATGGCGAATACCAGCGCTCGTCCGGGGGCGACTTCGCCCGTCACCAGGGGGCGGTTCTTGGTGCGCTCCATCAGCCGGTCGATGTCGCGGTCGACGTACATGTTGATGGCGTTGGCCCCACCGGCGGCTAGCGTGCCCCCGATAACGGTGGCCACCATGAGCCATACCGAGGGGATGCCCCGGTCGGCCACCACCATGGTGGGCACCGTGGTAACCAGCAGCAACTCGATAATGCGGGGTTTGGTGAGCGCGATGTATGCCCTCACGGCGCGACTGCGGCTGCGGGGCGACGGGCGGACAGGGCTGGTCCCTGAGCTTGTGGGCGGTTCGGCAACGCGCGTGCGGCTGCGAGGAGACAAGCGGGTAAGACCCATGACTCGTCCAGAGTACGGTTTCAGCGCTGAGCAGGCCAAGGTATCGACAGTGTGCAGATGCTGTGGCAATAGCCCCGCGAAACACCTGCTTGGGGTGACCGTCTGTCATAGGTGACCCGTACAATTCAGACGTGATCCAACCCCGGGTTTCCCCCGCCACCTACCGCAAGATCACCGTTGGGGCGCTGGCCCTTCTGGCATTGATCATTGTGAGCGGGGGCGCGGTTCGGCTCACCGGCTCAGGGCTGGGGTGTTCCGACTGGCCGGCCTGCGAGAACGATCAGTTGGTGGCGCCGCTGGAGACCCACGCCATGATCGAGTTCATCAACCGGCTCATTACCGGTCTGGTGTCGGCCATAGTCATCGCCGCCGTGCTGGGTTCCCATTGGCGGGTGCCGCGGCGGGCTGATCTGGTGTGGCTGTCTTGGGGACTCGTAGTCGGAGTGCTAGCCCAAATCGTGCTGGGCGGCCTGGTTGTGCTGTACGAGCTGCCTCCGGTTCTGGTAATCGGACACTTCCTGCTGTCGATGGTGCTGCTGTGGAATGCGGTGGTGCTGCTGTGGCGGGCCTCCGACGAAAGCGGGGACCAGAGCAAGCCGAGGGCCCGCCCTCATTGGGTGGGGAATGCAGTGGTGGTGCTCACCTCGGTGGTGATTGTGACCGGAACCATCGTCACCGGCGCCGGGCCCCATGGCGGTGACGAGGACGCCGAGCGGATCGATGTGGCGGTGAGAGACGTGGCGCAGATCCACGGGTCCACGGTGGTGGCCCTGCTGGTGGTGTTAGCCGGAATGGTGTGGTGGTTGTGGCACCGACGCGCCCCCGACCAGGTCCAGAAGTGGGGGCGGACCGTGCTGGGGGTGGCCCTGGCCCAGGGGCTAATCGGGTACGTGCAGTACTTCACCGGCGTGCCGGTTCTGCTGGTGGGCGCTCATATTGCCGGCGCCGCCCTACTGTGGGTTGTCACCGTGTTCTTCTGGCTCAACGTGAGGGGCCCGCTCGTGCCGGCCGAGGCCAACGTCGAACAGGCCGTGTCGGCATGACGCCCCCTGCTCCCGTCGAGGTCGCCCCTGCCGGCATGTCGCCCCCTGCTCCCGTCGAGGTCGCCCCGTCGGAGGTGAAGCAGCCCACCGGTGACACCGATGTGCGGCCCGACCGGCCGTGGAAGGTGATCGTGTGGAACGATCCCATCAACCTGATGTCGTATGTGACCTTCGTCTTACAAAAGCTGTTCGGATACAGCAAGGAGAAGGCCACACAACTCATGCTCGACGTCCACTACAAGGGCCGAGCCGTGGTGTCTGACGGTCCCCGGGAGAAGGCGGAGATGGACGTATTCCGCCTCCACGAGCACGGACTGTGGGCCACCATGGAGCATGACAGCTGACCGGAATGGGCTGAGGAGGACAATTGCGCAAACCATGGGCTCACGACCGGGCGGGAAATAGCTGATGGCACCTAGACGGCCGGTGGAGCCCAACGGAGACGGGACATACAGCCTGAATCTTCGGGAGGATGAGCAAGCGCTGATCGCCACCATCGTTCCCGAACTGCGGGCGGTGCTGGCCGACGATCCCAACGACGAGATGCTGACCCGGCTATTCCCCACCGCGCGGCCCGACGACCCCGAGGCCGAGGCCGAATACAAGGAGATGGTGCGAGACGAGCTGGTGTCGAAACGGCTGGCCCGTCTGGACATGGTGGCTGACTTGGCCGAGGCGACTGCCCTCAATGAAGAACAGCTGGCCGCATGGATAGGGGCGGTCAACGACATCCGGCTGGTGCTGGGCACCCGCCTAGAGATCAGTGAGGAAGACGACTTCGACTCCGATGAAGATGGGGAAGACACCCCCGAATCGGTGGCCCGATCGGCCTACTGGTATCTGGGCTGGCTGCTAGAGCACTTTGTGGAAGTCTCGGCCTCCGAACTCTAACTATTCGCCTTCTTCAGCTTCAGCTGGTCGGGAGGCCGGTTCTCCTTGGCCTGCTCGGGCGATCTCGGAGAGGGAGGCCACCGCATTGGTGAGGCCGCTGGTGTCGAGGGGCAGGAAGATCTTGGTGGCTTGGCCGTCGGCTACAGCCTCCAATGCCTCTAGATAGCGGATGGCGATGAGGTCGGGGGTGGGGTCGCCGGTATGGATGGCGGCGAACACCCGCTCAATGGCGTTGGCCTCGCCCTCGGCAACCGTCTCGAGCCGGTAGCGCTCGCCATCGGCCACCCGTATGAGCGCCCCGGCCTCGCCCTCGGCTTCCAGGATCTGGCTCTCCTTCAAACCTTCGGAACGCAGGATGGCCGAGCGTTTGAAGCCCTCGGCTTCGGTGACGTTGGCCCGGCGGTCCCGCTCGGCTTTCATCTGGCGGTGCATGGCCTCGGTGACGTCGGGGGGCGGCTCGATGCGCTGGATCTCCACTCGGACCACCCGGGTCCCCCACTTGTCGGTGGCGTCGTCGAGGATCTGGCGCAGCTTTCCGTTGATCAGCTCTCTGGAGGTGAGGGCGGCGTCGAGGTCGAGGTCGCCGATCACGTTACGCAGGTTGGTTTGGGCCAGCTTGGTTACGGCCAATTGGAAGTTGCCCACGTTGTACTTGAGCTTCACCGGGTCGGTTGCCTCGAAGAAGATCACCGCGTCCACCGTGACAACCACGTTGTCCTTGGTGATGACCTCTTGGGGGGGAACGTCGATGACCCGCTCCCGCATGTCGACCTTGCTCAGCCGCTGCACGAACGGCAGGATCCAGCGCAGGCCGGAGTCCACCGTCCGCTGGTAGCGGCCCAGCATCTCGATGAGGCCCCTCTCAAACGGGCGGACAATGCGAATACCCAGCGCGGCGATGAGGATGAGCGCCAGCGCGAGGATGACGAATAGGGCGATCACTGCTTCCATGGCTGCTACCTAGCTTTCAATGTTCTCGGTCGGGTGGTCTAGCGGAACGGGGACGACCACCAGACGGGTGCCTCGGACTTCGGTGACCATTACTTTGGTGTCGGGCTCAAGGGGCTCGGCGGCGACGGCCCGCCACTGCTCGCCCCCGATCCGGACCATGCCGGTCTCGGCGTCTTCATCCACCCGCTCGATAACCATGCCTCGGGCATCGATGAGCCGGTAGGCCCCCACTCGGGGCTGGTCCTTGTCGTCTAGGCGGCGGACGAAGCGGCGCAGGTAGACGAAGCTGACAGCGGTGGCCACGAAGAAGGCCAGCCACTGCCAGAGGATGTGGACATCCAGCCATCCCAGCACGGCGGCGGCGGCAGCCCCGATGGCGAATGGGAGTAGGAAGAACCCTGCGGTGAATACCTCGGCCAGCCCGAAGACCAGAGCAGCGCCAGTCCAAAGCCAGCGCCATACTTCGTTCTCCACGCTCTTGCCTCCTCTGGCCCGGCAAACGGGACCTTGTAGGGGCCATGGTATCTCTTTTTCGATGCGGTTCCGATATGCCGGGCTGCTAACGTAAGCCAGCCCTTGCGGGACAAGAGCCCCCATCGTCCAGCGGCCTAGGACGCCGCCCTTTCAAGGCGGTAACACGGGTTCGAATCCCGTTGGGGGTACAAGGTTCGGCGTTTCGTTTCATTACGGGCGGCGACTGATCTGCCCCGCCGGGGCAGCAACAACACTGCCCTCCGGGGCAGCGACAACAAGGTCCCGTGGTGCAGTTTGGAGTGCACGCCGGCCTGTCAAGCCGGAGGTCGCGGGTTCAAATCCCGTCGGGACCGCACAACAGAACATGGTCGGGTAGCTCAGTTGGCAGAGCGTCCGCCTGAAAAGCGGAAGGTCACCGGATCGACGCCGGTCCCGACCACCAAAGCGGCCCGGCATGTGCGCCG